>Ga0209390_10000023_pt1 | contig 207785 bp, 195 predicted proteins | sample BON01_FD_187212 | JGI IMG/M metagenome (GOLD analysis project Ga0209390, IMG submission 187212) | Freshwater microbial communities from Lake Bonney liftoff mats and glacier meltwater in Antarctica - BON-01 (SPAdes) (version 2) | ecosystem: Environmental > Aquatic > Freshwater > Ice > Glacier... | reverse complement strand
GCCGAATCGATGTTCTCGATCTTCGAGACCGAGCTGTTCAGGAACCCTGCGGTCCTCCGAGACATCGGCGGTCACTGGAAGGGCCTCGACGACCTCGAGATCGCCACCTGCAAGTGGGTTTCGTGGTTCAACCAGAAGCGGATCCATGCCGAGCTCGGCGACGCCACCCCCGCCGAGATCGAGGCGCACCACCGTGACCAATCTCAGCCAGAAGCAGCCTGAAAAAACCTAACGAACGAGTCTCCGGGGAACCCAGTCCGATTCAGTTGAGGCGGTGGCGGGTGGTGAGCCCGGACGACGCTGGAATCGGGGCGACCCCTGCGAGGTTCGCGAAGGCGCCTTCGTGTCGGACTCGACCGGGGTGGGAGCAGGCGCAAAGCACGGTGGCAGCCACGATCGGCCCAACGCCGCTCTCAGCGAGCAGGTCAGGTCGCCACGATTGGATCACCTCGACGATGGCCTTCTCGTGAACCGATGCCTCCGCTTGGAGGCTGCGGCAGCGCCGGGCGAGGTCGCGCAGGACTCGGGCGTAGGTCCGGCTCTCGAGGTCCCATCGTGGATTGATCCGCAGCTGAAACGCGATGTTGAGCATGACCTTGGTGGTCTTGCCTCGGAACCGAGCCCTGATCACCTCTGGGGCGGTGACAACGAACGCCTGGAGCTGCTGCTGCGAGACCCGAGCGGCGTCCACCGCCGAGCGTCGCGCCGTCAATAACAAGGCCAGCGCGGCCCGCTCACCCTCGGAGCGGGGCTGAGCCAGGTGCTCACGGGCCAGAGCCTCACGGCCGGCCCGGACCGCGTCGAGAGCGTCGGACTTGGCGCCATTTCGGCGGGCCGCACGAACAGGCCGATCGAGCTCAATGGCCCGTTCACCCCGCTCGGCCAGGAACCGGGCCAGGCCTGCGCCCCATCCGCCAGCTCCCTCGATCGACCAGGCCCGGAGGTCCGAGTGTCGGGCCGCCATAGCGACAAGGTCGCCGTAGCCGTCGAGGTCGGTTCCGACAGATGCCCCCTCGAGAGCGGCGCCGGTCGTCGAGACGACCACCGCTGCGGTGTGAGTGTTCTTGTGCGTGTCGACACCGATGACGACGTCGACGAGCTCTGCCAGCATTGTCACTGCGTTCTCCTTGCCGGGATGGACGTGTGGTTCCGGTCCGCTGGGAGATGGGCAGGACTGTGATGGGACACGCCAGCCTCAACTGGCAGTCAAGCTCCTAATCAGGCCAGTCACTTCCATCGGGCCGGGGCCGGCACCCCCGAGCGGACAAGTCCTGGGAAGACACGTGGCCAATCAGAAGTCGGGTCACGCTCGGGATCACCGGCCAGCAGCCCAGCACGGGTGCCGGACGCCGTTCAGATCCTCACAATCAGATGTCACCCATCCGTGCAGCAGGCCCGCCCCCCGACTGGCGCGAGGCGCTTCATCGCGTCAAAGACCAGTGCGAGGCCCAGCTCGTTGTAGAGGCGGGCCTTGGCGTCGGGGTCTGCCCCTTACTCTCATCGTCGCCGGTAGGAGCGCTACCGTTTCTGTACCTGCGGCCCGCCGTGCACACCTATTCGCTCCGACATTGCCCACCAGCTGCAAATGGCGAGCAGGAGGCGCGCTCTGTCGACCAGCAGAACCGCTCCCAGACATACCGCAACAGCAGCCAGGCTCAGTGCCCCCGACCCGTCGCGAGACCCAACCGAAAGTCCCACGGTGCGCATCCGTCATGTGATCAACACCGTCGACCCCGACCACCCGAACCTGGGAGCCGCCCAGGCACTCACGTTGGCGTCGATCTCCCAGGCGATCACGGCTACCCGAGGGCACGCCGTGGAGGTGGTCGCCGTTCGCGACGGCGACGACCCACTCCCGGTCGGTCCGCTGGTCGACGCCCCCATCCTGATTCGGTCGCTGCGCGACGTTCTCGGCGATGTGGTGCGCCCACTGCCGTTCCTCGCCGACCTGCTCAACGGGTTCGATCTCCCCGCCTCGGGCGCCGACGATCCCGGGTGGGATCTGGGGGTGTACACCAACATCGACATCGCCCTGCAGCCTTACTTCTACGAGCTGGTAAGCGAGCTGCACGCCGACGGGCACGACGGCTTCACGATCAACCGGCGAACCGTGCCGAACCGTCCCGAGCGGTCGATCACGTGGCTGGCCGCCCAGGCCGGCCTGCCCCACCCCGGTCACGACTGCTTCGTGTTCACACCTGCACTGCTCCGCCGGATCCACGTCGGGGACGTCTGCGTCGGCACGCCGGGGGTGGGCAAGCCGCTGCTGTGGGGCCTCACCCTCGAGGCCGGGCGCTTCCGGGACTTTCCGGATCTGCACGCCACGTTCCATCTCGGCAACGACATGACGTGGTCTGGTCCCTCGGGCGCGCCCGCCACACTCCACAACGCCACCGCGCTCGAAGATGTGGCTCGCGATCTGGCTCGCCGCCACGGCGTCGAGGCAATGGGGCGCCTCGACGAGCCGCCGTCGCGCATCGTCAGCCGGTTGAGGGCCCATGCGGCCTCTTGGCGGGACCAGAGCTCCGGCGCTCAGCCACCGGTCCGGCAGGGGGAGTCACGCCATCAACGCGCAAGCGTGGCCGGTCATCGGAGACGGCTGGTCTTCACTGCGTGCTCGGAGGGTTCCGGTGCGGAGTCGGTGGCGGCACTCCTCGGTGCCAGCCCGAGCGTCAGTGCCGAGCACGAGGCCGAGCCGACGATGAGTGGCGGATGGCTCCGACGCGTCGCTTACGAGGACCCTGCCCGTTCCGTTACCGAGCGCCGGGTGAAGGTGGCGGCGATCGAGCAACGGTTGTCCACCCTTGCCCCCGAGGCCACGCTGGTCGATGCCAACCACCTCTTTGCCGCGGTGTACGCCGACGTGGTGCTCGACCACTTCGATCCGGCCTTCGTCACCGTGGTGGTTCTGCACCGACCGATTCTCAGCCGGGTCCAGTACCTGTTGGACCACGGGCGGTTCGCCTCCGACGACCCCGTCACCTCGGACTGGCTGCTGACCCCGACGGCCCCGATGTCGGCCTTCCCGCTCGCCCCGGGCGAAGTCACGGGGCGTACCGACCTGGTGATCGGTCACTGCCTGGACCTGGCTGTTCGCGTGGCCCGGCTCCGTCACCGCTACCAGGAGGTGACCTGGATCGACGTCGAGGTCGACCGCCTGCTCGACACCGCACTGGTGGCGAGCTTGCTCGACGGGCTCGGTCTGCGAGAGCGCCCCGGCACCTGGGCCGCCGTCGCCTCGGCGACCGCCGCACACCGCGGGGTGTCGTCGTCACCCGGGACGGTCGCCTCCGTCGATGCCCGGACAGCGATGGCCGACTTCCGGGAGCGCTTCGCCGACCGGATCAGCGACGCCGGGCTGGGTCACCTCTTCGAGGAGACCTCGTGAGCCGGGCCCCCGACACAGACGTGTGGCTGGTGTTGCACGTGCCCAATACCGGCGGTGAAACGCTGCGGGACGAGCTCGACCGGCAACTCGTTCGGGGCAGGAGCCATGTCCGGGTGGGCAACGATCGCGGTTCGTCCCTGAAACAGGTGACGGTCGCCGGCGATCCCCATCCGAACCGACTCTTCGACGAGCCTCAGGAGTTGCTCGGCGCCTTCGCCGGTTTCGACAGGGATGCGCTTGATCAAGTCCGTGCCCTGTCGGGTCATCCGGTCGGTCTCGCCCTCAGCGAGCTCTTTCCCGAGCGCCCGGTGCGCTCTCTCGTGTTCGTGCGTCGGCCGGTCGATCGCATCGTCTCGCACTACAACTACGCCGCGGGGCATCGTGCCTCCGCTGGGCTCGGTCACCTGGACTTCGAGCTCTGGTACGCGAATCAGCCCTCGAACTTCCAGATGCGATACCTGGCCCAGAGGCTCATGGTGGACCCGACTCTCAATGCCGTGCTGGAGGGGCTAGCCGCGCTGACCGTGGTCGGGCGGACGGAGCGCCTCGACGACCTCTTGCCCCTTCTGTTCGCGGCCATGGACCTCGATCCACCCGGCGACGGCCGAAGCAACGTCGCCGGACGAGACCACGACCGCCTCTTCGACCCCGACGCCGCCCGGCGGGCCCGACTGGCGGAGGAGAACGCCTTGGACATGATGCTCTACTCCTGTGTGGCCGAGCTCGAACCGCTCGGCGTCGCCCGTCTCGAGGGCCTGGCTCGGCGCCGTCGGCCGGACAGAGACGTGGCACCTGCCCCATCGCCCCCGGAGGCTTCTCGGTGATCGTCATCACCCGATTGGTTCGACGCTCGGTCGAGGCCGTGGTCATCGTCGTCACCCTGCCCGCCACCACGTTGATGGGGCTGTCGGGCTCGCTGCGCCGTCTCCTCGATGTGGTGGGCCGTGGCTCAGGACGCCTGCCGTTGACCGCTGGTGCTCGCCAGTCGCTCCTGCGGGTCACCCGAGGCCTCCAGGTCCGGCTGGCCCGGGTGGAGCTCGACGTGCGTCACCGCTTCGTCGTCGTGCCGGTCGTCGAAGCCGCCCGGCGGGGTCCCGTGGTCGACGACGCAGGCTCGATCGAGGCCGCAAGGGCGGCCGAGCGTCAGGAGCTGTTGGCGTTGCGCGAACAACTCGACCGGGCTCGCAACACCGTGTGAGCGGACCCTCGCCGGGGGGGATCAGGCGTCGCCATGAAGCTGTTCGGTAAGGGAAGTACAGTTACCCGAGCGGTGGTTGTTGAAGGCCGCAGGGCACCAGTGGTTCCGGTGATCAGACCAGGGCTTCCTCGGGGATGGGGCGGTGGCGGTCGCGCCAGGCGGTGATCAGTACCACCGCGACGGCCAGTGGCACCAGGGCGAACCAGACGGCGTGAGGGTGCCGAGAACTCATCCCGGGCCAGTTGGGTCCGTTGATGCGCCGGGGTGGGCGTTGGCGGGTCGGGCGTGGGCGCGGTGAAGCGGGAGGCCACGACGATTCCGGCGGCGACCCGTCGGCTGCTTCAGGCGGCGTGGCGGTACTCGTTGATGAGCCCGCCGCAGGTCGTGTCACGTCGGATCGGGTGGCATGGGCCGATCGCTGCGATGTCGTCACCGTCGTCGGGTGCGCGTTGGTGCAGGCTGCGGTGGGGTCGATGCGTGTTGTAGTGCTCGAGGTACTCGTCGAGCAGCAGGCGCAGTTGTTGTTCGTTCCAGATGATGGTTCGGTCGAGGAGTTCGTGGCGCAGGGTGCGAACCCATCGCTCGGCGAACGCGTTTGCTTGCGGTGCCCGTGGCGGGATCCGAAGTGCCGTGATCCCTGAACCGGCGAACACGGCGTCGAAGGCGCGTGTGAACTGCCCTGCTCCGTCGCGGACGAGGTACTGGAAGCCGTGATCGTGGGGCATGCGCATCAGCAGGTTCCGCGCGGCTTGAGTGGTCCACGGCCCGGTCGGGTTCGTGGTGATCCCCGCCAGGTGCACTCTTCGGGTGGCGACTTCGATGACGAACAGGACGTGGAACCGCCGGAGCAGCGCAGTGTCGACACACGCGAAGTCGGTCGCGATGACCGCCTTGGCCTGGGAGCGGATGAACTCCGACCACGACGGTCCGGTGCGGTCGCGACGCGGGTCGATCCCGGTGGCCCGCAGAATCTTCCACACGGTGGACGCGGCGACGGCGTGACCGAGTTGGTGGAGTTCACCGTGGACCCGGCGGTAGCCCCACGTCGGGTTCTCGCGGGCCAAGCGAACGATCAGGCGTCGGAGTGCGGTATCGACGGGCGGACGACCCGGTCGAGCGGTTGGTGGTTGGGTCCAGTGGCGGGCGACGAGTCGTCGGTGCCAGGCGAGGACCGTCGCCGGGCGCACGATCAACAGCGACCGGCCACGCCGCGCCTGGTCCATCACCGAGGCGAGCAGAGCGAGGATTGTCCGGTCGGTCTCGTTGAACTTCGGCCGGTTGATCTGGCGTTGCAGCACCAGGACCTGGTGGCGGAGAGCCAGGATTTCGGCGTCGCGGGCGTCACCGCCGGCGAACAGCCATCGGAATCGCCTCAGGACGAGCCGAGCGAGCACGGGTAGGAGCGTCACGAAGAAGGAGGCTATGGACGGCCCGGCGGGATGGGAAAGGCCCGAAAGCACGGGGAGTACGAGTATTCGGCACCCTCAGGTGACAGCGTCAGGGCCCAGGTGCCGGTGAGCACGCCACCGTTCGATCGTGAGGTCGTGCGGGTCACGAGTGCGGGTTGAGCAGCTCAGTCACGGGTTGGCCGAGGGCCTGCAGCTCGTCGGCGGTGATCACGCCCATGCGGTCGTCGCCGGCCTTGAGCCAGCTGACGGTGCGGGCGGCCTTGGTGACCAGGATCCGTCCTGCGGCGTCGGCGACGACGCGGCGAAGTGGGGGCGACAGAGCGACGAGCTCGTCGCGGACGGCGCCGGTTCGGTCGAGGTCGAGGAGGATGCGGTAGATGTCCCAGGCGTCGCCGGCGCGTTTGTCCATTCCGCCGGCGGGTCTGCGGTCTTCGATGGCGTGGAGCTTCATGGCGAACAGCGCCCCTGGGGTGGCCACGCGAACGGTGGCGCGAACGTCGGCGTCCTGGGCGACGAGCGTGACCGGGGTGGCGGAGTCGAGCGCGTAGCGGTGGGCGGCGACGTAGAGGATCTGCTTGTCGGTCAGTCCGTCGAGGTCGGCGTCGGCGAAGGGTTCGGTGCCTTGGACCTCGACCTTGATGCCGTCGACCAGCACCCGGTGCGCTCCGGTGGGATCGGGATGGGCGCCGGGAAGAGCGAGCAGGGTCTCGACGGCGGGCGGTGGGGTCATGTCGTCGACGACGGTGTCGATGTCGGCGGTTGCCCGGTGGGTCTGTTGGAGTCGGGCCGAGACGGCGACGCCGCCGATGATGGCGTAGCGGCCGAGCGGCGCGACGGCGACCTTCGCTGCGGCGCCGACGAGGCGGACCATAGCCTCGCCGGGCAGGATGACGGTCGGTTCACCAGACACGTTCGGGTGGGCTCCAGTCGTCGAGGATCTCGCGACCGCGTGAGCGGTCCTGGGCCAGGTCGAGGGCGACGGCGACCGGATGCGCCAGCGGCCAACCTGCACCCGCTGGTCGACGGTCGTCGATCACCTCGATCACCTCGATCACCTCGATCACCTCGATCACCTCGGTCACCTCGGCGACCGGCGCGACCGCGATGGATGCGGCAGCGACGGTCGCGTCCCTGGCGACGCCGAAGCGGCGCGCAGCGATCGTTACCGCGACAGGCCCGGGCACGTAGAGATCCGGCACTGACGTGGTCGACACGACCGGTGCGCCAAGCGCGGCAGCGGCGGCGGTGCCCGACACGCACCACTCGGACGCAGCGGGGTCGGTCGGATCGGGTGCGGAGGCGAGCCAGGTTCGCTCCGGGTTCCAACGTTCGGCGAGCACCCAGAAGAGCTCGGGGATGACGGGCAGGCCCTCGGAGTCGACCAGCCCGGCGGTGCGGATCCGGTCGAGCGCTTCGCTGACAGTCGAGGGCGCGAACCCGAGGCCGGACCGCGTCGGGGAGATCGCTTCGGTCGGGTGGGTGAGGAGCCGGTATGCGATCGAGAGCCCGGCGCGACCACGGATCGGTTCGTCGTGGGTTGCGGTCGAACGGGCTGAGGCGGTGACGTCGGTGTCGATGAGGACGCCGGGGGAGCGGAGGCGGAGGTGGCCGCGCCGGTCGAACCAGCTCCAACCCCAATCGCTGAGTCGATCTCGGGCATCGACGGTGATGCGATCCGCGACGAGCAAAGGAACCCGACCACCTTCGGGTGCACTATCGATCAGCGCGTCCACTCGTGGAGCTGTCGCGTACGCGGCCGGGACGACATCGATCTCGAACTCGGTGTTATCGAACCTGACGGTGAGTGACCGCTTCCCCGCACGGACGATGCCGACGCCGGCGTCAGCGAGCGCGGTGGCGAGGTCCTCGACGGCGAGGCCGAGCATGTCGTCAGCGCGGGTGCGTTTGCGGGCCATTCGATCCCCTTCCGCATTCGAGTATACCCGAACGCCGAATCCACCCCTCCATGGGTTCGGCGATTGCTCATTGGTGATGACCCGTCAGCTCGTCACCCAGACCGGTGACCGCTGTCGTCCAGCGGATCGGCTCCGGTCTGCGACCGACGAGTAGCTCGACGTCGAGGAGGTTCCCGTCGTCATCGCGGTCGGGCAGGATCATCGATCCGGCGAGGTGCAGCGAAGGAGCTCCCGTTCGCTCGACGGTCTCGCCGATCTCGGCCGTGAATCTCGACAGGTGCGTGCGGTGCGAGTCGAGCTCGATCGCGGCGCGTAGCGGGAACTTCCTGCCGGTGAAGTCGAGCCAGCACATCCCGACCACCGTGATCGTGTTCTCGGCGGTCTTGATGCAGACGTCAGGACTGAACCCGTCAGTGGTCGAGCCGCGGGGCCAAGCTTCGAACTGCTGCTGGACGAGATCTCGAAACACACCCTCGACGCCGATGCAGATCGTTCGGCATGGTTCGAGGTCGCGCAGATCCTCGCCGATCGCGAGCGCCAGGAGGAGCTCACCGGTGGGTCCGATGACGTATTACTGGAGCCACCACGTCTGCATGTCGACCGAGCCCCTTCCAGGCGAACCCCGACCGGTTCCGCAACCAGGCACCCCGCGCCGCTCGCCCGCCGGCCGAAGCGTGGATCAACAAGCCGACCCTACAAACGAAAACCTGACCAGATCAGCAACCAACCCTTGACAGGTTCCGCAGCCGCCGTCATGACCCAGTGCATGGCCCGCGTTCTCGAATCTATTGACGAACGCCCGCGCACCGTCGCGATCCTCTACGTCAACACCTTCTGCCACGACCAGATCGTTGCCACCGACCGGGTCACATTCGAGCCGATGGGTCGAACCTCGTACGGCAATAGCATCAACCTCTATCGCCTCACCTGACACCCTCGAATCGGGGCTGTTGCGTTGACGGGGGACGGCCAGTTCCAGTGGTCAGTGCACGATCGCTGCAGCGTAGAGGCTTGCGGGTGAGTCGAGCTGGAGTCCGACGGTCGTTCGCGCTCAGCTCGGAAGCTTCGATTTGATCTGCTCGGCCGCAGCAGCGGGGTCGTCGACCTCCAGCACCAGGCGCTTGTACTGGTCGTCGGCCAGGTCCACCACCAGGACCTGCTCGGCGCGAAGTACGTACCAGAACTGCTTCGCTTCGCCGATCCCGAACGAACCGGCCTTCACCAGGCCAGGGATGTGCCCGCCGACCTTGAAGCCACGCCCTTCGGCCTTCGCCTGCTTGGTGGCGACGACTCTGGCATCGGTCACGTGCTCGAGCGGTATGTGGATCCTGGTCTTCAGAGCCAGTACACCGCTGACACCCGTCATGTGCACGCTGAGCTCGGTGTCGGTGAGTTCGAAGCTAACTGTCATGCCGAAGGTAACATGATGACGTCCCATCCCCCCCCGGCTCACGGGCACATATCGCGATGGCAGATGGCGCGACCGATCGGGTGTTCTGAGACGTTGTCGACCTGTGTACCGACACCTGTGGAGGTACACCATGAACATGGACGGCTCGCCCACCCGAAACCAGTCGGCGTGACCAGACCCGTTGGTCGATCCGAATCGATCTGCCTCGACCGCGAGGTCAGCTTCGACAGCGCCGGTGTCACCTTGCAGGCCAGCCTGCGGGCACCGGTGGATGCCGCCGGTGTCGTCCCGGGGGCCGTGATCATCGCCGGGAGCGGCCCGACCGACCGTGACGGCAACTCGGCCGTGCCGGGCTACGACGGGCTCAAGCTCGATGCGTACCGTTGGTTGGCCGACCGGCTCAGCGAGTCGGGCTTCGCGTCCCTTCGCTACGACAAGCTCGGCAGCGGGGCCACGGGGCTGGGCCCCTACGCGGACGATCCGACAGAGCTGACCTGCCTCGACTTTGACGCCGTGTACGTCCAGGGCGCGCGTGATGCCTTGTCCCACCTGGCCGCCACCCCAGGTGTTGACCCTGCCCGCCTGTTGCTGGTGGGACACAGCGAGGGCGGGATGGTCGCTCTGGCGGTCGCAGACGACCCTCGCGACGCGCCGATGCCGTGCGGTTTGGCGCTCATTGAGTCCGCGTACGGCCGGATCGGTGACATCCTGCTCCGCCAAATCACTGACCAGCTCGCCATGGCAGTGTCAGCGGGGACGGTCACGGCAGATGACGGTGCCACCCTGTCGGAGTGGGCCGCAGCCGGCCTGGAGGAGATCCGCACGCTGACCCCGCCGTTCCTCGAGCTGGGCCCGCCGCCCCTCGCCGACCCCGGCGGCGTGACGGCCCAGTGGCAGGCATTGGTCGCCGACACGGTCTACGGCCGTTTCCGCAACCAGTTGGGCCGGACCGAGGACCTGGTGGACCCGGTGGCGCTGGCAGCACGGCGCACCGGCGAGCGAACTGTTCTGTTGACCTGCGGCACCAAGGATTTCAACACGCCGTTGATGACCGGTGGTCCGCCTGGGTCAGGGGTGGCGGCCCTGGCAGCGGCGTTCCCAGAAGGCGTGGCCCGCCTGACCGTGATCAACAACATGATTCACGAGCTGCGCGACGTCGGCGACGTGGCCTTGACCCAGCTGACGCCAGCGGACTTCCAGACCCATCCGTTCTCCGGTCGGCTCCAGCACGAGTTCAGTCGGTTCCTGGCCCGGTGGGCGCCGCCATGAGCGATGAGGTTCTCGGGTTTCTTGAGTCCGCAGGCCATGCGGGCGAGGACTGTCAACGGTCAGTGCGTCCTGCCCGGCGGCGGACAGTAGAACTGCCCGGTGTTGGCCAACAGAACTGCCCGGGGTTCAGTCAGCCAGAGGCTTGACCCCCTTGCCTGTGGTGGCTTGGGTGAGTCGGCTGGGGTCGCCGCCGATGAGCACGATGTTGGTGTGGTGTAAGGGGCGGTCGACCGTCGCGTTAGCGGCTCGTCGGATCTGAGGGGGAACTGATCGCGGGTTGATGGTCTCTGGCATGGCACAGGGGCCCTGCGAATCTGACGGTGTCGAAGCCAATCAGGTGCCGGAGAGCCCCTGTGATCGTTGACCCTACGCGCGTGTGTGAACTCCTCGTCGGTCTCGGAGACGTGACCGTCCTCGGCGCAGTCGACGAGCCCGCCGGACCGGTGATCGTGCACGTCGAGACCCGCTCCGGGGCCCGGTTGGTGTGGCACAAGCGCCGATGGTGTTCGCCCGCAGCGCTGAACACGACGTCGCTGAGGTCGAAGCGTTCTGCGACCGGGCGCGAGCTGAATTCGATCGTCGCGGCACGGACTGAACGTCGACGGGCGGTTGTCCTACCACGTCACGGGGTTCCGGATCCGAGCTGCGGTACAACTCGACTGCTTCACGTCGGAACTCCTCCGGGTACTTTCCTGGACGACCCATCCGGGCCTCCCTCCTCTGGGTTCCATCCCAGAATCAGGTGTCCAAGATCGCGGGTCAACTCCACGGTGGGGTGTTCGGTGATGTCGGTCAGCCACAACTGGTTCGGCTCCTCAGCGGTGAACACCCGGCGCACCAGATCATCGTGCGCTGGTGGCCCTGGCTTGGAACGCTTCGAGCTCTTCTTCTTGCCGAAGCTCGACCACCAGGCGTTGTCCCGACAGGTCTTCCACACGGTCCGTTCGCACGCGACGTGGCCGGCGTCGCGGACTTCGTCGGTGAGGAACCGGTAGCCGAACTCAGGATCGTCACGATGCGCGTCGAACACCGCGTTCGCCAGATGCGCCGCGTTGAGCTCCGCGTTCGGTGACCGGCTCCTTGAGCCACCGGGAGTAGGGCTGGCGGGCGATCTTCAGGACCCGGCACGTCACCGTGACGGGGATTCCGTCAGCAGCGAGCTCTCGGACGAGCGAGTACATCATTTTCCCGGCAGATTCGCCTGCGACAGATACGCAGCCGCTCGGCGCAGGACTTCGTCCTCCTGCTCGAGCAACCGGATCCGTTTCTTCGCCTCACGCAGCTCGGCGTTCACTGCGGCGGTCGTGCCGGGCTTGAGACCGTCCTCGACATCCGCGGCTTTGAGCCCGAGGATTCAGACACGACTCCGAGATCCCGAAATCAGCGGCGACGTCCTTGAGGAGGACGCCCGAGTCGCGACTCCGGGCGACTCGGATCACGTCCTCACGGAACTCTTTGGGGTAGGGCCTGGGCATGGTGAACATCCTTCCAGCAGCACCTCTCGGCACCACAGATCAGATGTCACCAAACCGTGCAGCAGTCCCGTCCGCCGGCTCGGCGGCTGCGAGGGCAGCGACGATGTCGCGAGGCCGGTCACGAGCGCTTTGACCTGGCTCGATCTGAGTTGCTCGCCGGGGATGTTCTCGCCGAGCTGGGCCCCGAGACCCTCGCATTCGCGTTGAGCTTCGGTGATCCCCGCGGTGAGTCGCTTGTCCCGTTCGATCGCTGCCGGGTCGGGTTCGGAGATGCCGGCGAGGGTGTTGCACGTCTGGTCGATGTGATCATCGTCGAAGGGTTGAGCGAGCCAGCGGTCGAGTCCTGGGGTGACTGCTTCTTCTTGACGTAGATGCTGCAAGGGTACGATCGATTCCGGGTCGGGGTAGTTCGCCGGGAACTTGCAGTGGTGGAACGCGCGACCGTGGTTCCACTGGCCCTGCATTCGTCGACTGCCGAGCTCGCAGTGCATGAGCCCGGTGAGCAGGTAGAGGCGCCTGAATCACCGGATCTGGTGAGGCCCGACCGTAGGATGAAAACGATGTAGGGTCGCGAAATGCCAGACAGGCCGTCGACCCGTGCCTTCGCCGTCTTCCCGTTCATCGGGCTCATCCTCCTTCTCATCGCCGAAGCGATCCAGTTCGCGACGAAGGGGAGCGACAACTGGCAGCAGATTCTGGTGATGAACTCGGTGACCTATCTGATCGGCGCTCAGGCCCTGGGCGCCGGGATCGGTCACATGTTCTTCGGTCCCCCGATCGCCGAGTCCATCGGGTGGCAGCCGAGCCCGTTCCAGTGGGAGGTCGGCGGCGCCAGCCTGGGCATCGGCATCGCGGGCGTCTGGGCCAGCTCGTTCCAGCCGGACTACTGGCTAGCGGTGATCTTGGTCGCCATGGGGTTCCTGTGGGTCGCCGGGATCGGTCACGTCCGCGGCGTGATCAAGGACAAGAACTTCTCGATCAGCAACGCAGGGCCGATCCTTGTCGCGGACTTCTTGGTGCCGTTGTTCTGCCTCGTCATCTGGATCCTCTGGGCCAAGCCCTGACCGCCTGACCGGCTCGACTCCACACCGCAGGTTCGCGGAGCTGGGGACTGTTCGCCGTTGGCGACGCGGTTCGGTGCCGGTCCGGTCACGAAGTCGTGGTGGTTCGAGGGGACGGCTGTCCACCACGCCGCGTGGTGACCTGCTCTGACACCGGACGGCGTGCGGTGTCAGAGCCGCTCGAGTCGACCACGTCGGCCCGAGTCCGTTCGTTGTCGTCGCTGACGAGGCGCCGACCGAGATCCTGGCAAGTCGACTTGAGGATCGGGCGCGAGGCATAGAACCCTGACCAGTACGGATTCGGGTCGAGCGAGATCGTCGGCAGGGTGCTGCGATGGTGCGAGACGAGGTCGAGGTAGTCATCGAGGCCTGCGTTGACGAGCCAGACGCCGGTGCGCACGAAGCTGGAATCGTTCCAGCGGTTGAGCAGTTCGACCAGACGCGGCACAGGTCGCACGAAGTCGAACCCGATCGCCAGCAACAGGTACGGCGTTCGAGCCAGCGGTGAGAGTTGGTCGATGTAGGACTCGACGCGGCTGACGACACGTTGATCGCTCTGGGACGGCTCACCGGGATGAGAGGAGCGTCCGAACCCTCGCCGCAGCGTCCGAGCCGTCGTCGGAAGCTTCCGCCCAGCCTTTCGTAGTGCTGTTGTGGTTGTCGTCCTCGATCGTCGGGTCTGCCCCTCGTGCGAGGAGGTGTTCAACCATCTCGGGCCGGTGGAACTGGACGGCTAGGTGCAACCCGGTGGTGTTGCAGTACGGGCGGAAGTCGATGTCGACGCCTACGTCGAGCAGGAAGTCGACCGCCTCGATCCGGTTGTTGGCAGCGGCGAGCACCAACGCCTCACTCAGGATCTCAGCCTCGTCGTCGCCCGGCGGTCGACCCGCGGGGCGACCCACATCGGCGAAGTCGGGACGGTACGGACCCGCGGGTCGGGTCAATGCGCCGTAGCGATCGATCCACGATGCGAGTTCCGCCGTCTGACCGGTCGCGGCGGCGAGCCACAGGCTCGGCCGGTGAAGCCCGTGAGCGACCAGGACATCCGCTGCTTCGGTCGAGCTGTGGAACGCCGCCGACTCCAGCGGTGTGATACCGGCATCAGCGCGCGCCGGACCGATGGTGCCGCCGCCGACCGACAACCAGGTGGCGGCCACGGCGGTTGCTCGAACGTCCTCACCAGGGTTGCTGGCAAGAGAACCCAGGACGCTGTTCCCCGACACGAGCTGAGTGACCACCGAGAGGTCCTTCCCGCCATCCCGGCCACCGGCTGAGGCCCGGGCGCTGTCGTTAGTACAGAATGTCGATTCGGGATCGTCGAGAGCGAGGGGAATCAAGACGTGAAGGACCGACGGGTCGTGATCATCGGGGCCGGACCAGGCGGTATCAGCTCGGCGTACTACTTGCGCGAGGCGGGCCACACGAACATCACCGTGCTCGAGCGCCAGAGCGACGTGGGCGGCACCTGGCAGCGCAACCGCTATCCGGGTCTGGCCTGCGACGTGTGGAGCCATGTCTACGCGTTCACCTTCAGCCTCAACCCGGGCTGGACCCGCTCCTACGCCACCCAGCCCGAGATCCTGGCCTACATCCGCCAGACCGTCGCCGACCTCGACCTGTGGCCCTACATCCGCCTGAACACCGGCGTGGCCTCGGCCCGCTGGAACGATGACACCTCCACCTGGGTCCTCACCACCGATGCCGGTGAGGAGATCGAGGCCGACGCGTTGGTCAGCGGTCAGGGCATGTTCGGCGAGCTGAAGTACCCCGACATCGAGGGTCGTGATTCCTTCGAGGGTGTCGCCATGCACACCGGAGTGTGGGACGAGTCGGTCGAGCTGGCCGGCAAACGGGTGGCGGTGATCGGCAGCGCAGCCAGCGCGGTGCAGTCGATCCCCGAGATCGCGAAGGTGGCGGGGCAGGTCCACGTGTTCCAACGCTCGGCCAACTGGGTGCTACCCAAGGAGGACGTCGAGCACACGCCCGAGCAGCTCGAGGAGTTCCACCGTGACCCCGAGACGCTGCAGGCCTACCACGACGGGATCATGTCGTTCATCGGCCCGAGCATTCCGTTCGGCAACCCCGAGATCAACGGCGCCGCCGAGTGGGTCGCGGCCTGCGCCATCGAGGTGGTCGAGGACCCCGAGGTCCGCCAGAAGCTCACCCCCGACACGCCGTGGGGGTGCATGCGGCCGCTGTTCTCGAACCACTACTACCCGGCGTTCAACCGACCCGACGTGGAGCTGGTGACCGACGGCATCGAGCGGATCACCCCGACAGGTGTCGTCACCGCTGATGGCACCGAGCGCGAGGTCGACGTCATCGTGTTCGCCACCGGTTACGTGGTCCACAAGTTCGCGTCGCGCATCCCGATCACCGGGCGGGGTGGCCTCTCGCTCGACGAGGCCTGGGCCGACGGCGCCCAGGCCTACCTCGGCATCACCACGTCGGGGTTCCCGAACCTGTTCATGCTCTACGGACCGAACACGAACGCAGGCTCACTCATCCCCATGATCGAGTTTCAGGCCCAGTACGTGGCGAAGATGCTCGAGGTCATGGACGAAGCCGGCGTGGACTGGGTCGACGTGCGCCGTGACTCGATGGACGCCTACAACGACACCCTCCAGGCTGACCTGGCCGCCGTCGAGGTGTGGAAGGCCGGGTGCAGCCACTACTACCTGAGCGAGTCGGGTCGGATGGTCACCCAGTACCCGCACTCGATGTGGATGTTCCGCGACCAGGTCTCCGAGCCGGACCTCGACGTCTTCGAGGTCGGTACCCGCTGACCCCCCCGTACCGGTCTCGGTCTGCCGAGTACCCGTTGGTTTCGTAGGCTGCCCAGCCATGGACGATCAGCCGCTCATGCCCTACCGCCGCCTCGGCCGCTCCGGCCTCCAGGTCAGCGCCCTGTCGTTCGGTTCGTGGGTCACCTTCGGTACCCAGGTCGACACCAGCCTGGCCAAGGAGTGCCTCACCGCGGCTCGCGACGGTGGGGTCAACTTCTTCGACAACGCCGAGTCCTACGCCGGCGGCGAGTCGGAGTCGATCATGGGCGCCGCCATCGCCGAGCTGGGCTGGCCCCGCTGGTCGTACGTGATCAGCACCAAGGTGTTCTGGGGCATCCACGATGGCCCCAACATGCGCAACACCCTCAACCGCAAGTACCTGCTGCAGGCCGTCGAGAGCAGCCTCGAACGCCTGCAGCTCGATTTCGTCGACCTGCTGTTCTGCCACCGCGCCGATCCCGACACCCCCATCGAGGAGACGGTCTGGGCGATGCACGACATCATCGAGCGGGGCCAGGCTCTCTACTGGGGCACCTCCGAGTGGTCGGCCGACGAGATCCGAGCCGCATGGGAGATCGCCGAGCGTCATCACCTGCACAAGCCGGTGATGGAGCAGCCGCAGTACAATCTGCTCGAGCGTCGGAGGGTCGAGGTCGAGTACGCCCGTCTCTACGACGACATCGGTCTCGGGCTCACCACCTGGAGCCCGCTCGCCTCGGGCCTGCTCACCGGCAAGTACCTCGACGGCGTGCCCGCCGACAGCCGTGCGGCCCTCCCCGGCTACGAGTGGCTCGCGGGCATGCTCACCGACGAGGGGCGCAACGCCAAGGTTCGGCGCCTGGTGGCGATCGCGGACGAGCTGGGCTGCAGCCTGGCCCAGCTGGCCATCGCCTGGTGCGCCGCCAATCCCAACGTCTCCACTGTCATCCTCGGTGCCAGCCGGGTCGAGCAGGTGCACGAGAACCTGAAGGCCCTCGAGGTGCTCGATGCCCTTGACCGCGACATGCTCGACCGCATCGACGAGGCGCTTGCTGGATGACGGCCACCCGGCCTCAGGTGCCGGTGAAGACGGGGTCGCGCTTCTCCAGGAAGGCGCGCGGACCTTCGGCGGCGTCGGAGGAGACCATCACCTTGCCGCCCTCGGCCATCTCGATGGAGAACGCCTCGGCTTCGGGCATGGCCTCGGTGTTGCGCAGCGTGGCCAGGATGCCCTTGACCGCCAGGGGGCCGTTGCGGGCGATGCGGTCGGCGATCTCGAGCGCCTTGGTCAGCGCCTCACCGTCGGGGACGACATGGTTGATGAGGCCGAGTTCCCGAGCCCTGGGTGCGGAGATGTCCTCGCCGGTGAGCAGCATCTCGGCGGCGATGGCGTAACCGACCTGGCGACGCAGCCTCACCGCCGAACCGGCCATCGGGAACAGGCCCCGCTGCACCTCGGTCACCCCGAACACCGCCGACTCGCCGGCGACGCGGATGTCGGTGCCCTGGAGGATCTCGGTGCCGCCGGCCCGGGCGTAGCCCTCGGCGGCCAGGATCACTGGCTTGGTGGGGCGGTAGGTCTTGAGCCAACCGCCGAGGATGACCTCGGGCTGGTCCTTGAAGCGTTGCAACCACTCGTTGTCGACCACACCGGAGCGGAGACGGCCGATCTCGGCGAGGTCCATGCCGGCGCAGAACGTGTCGCCCTTGCCGGTGAGCACCGCGACCCGTAGGTCGTCGTCGGTGTCGAGTTGCACCCAGGCGTCGTAGAGGCGGCACAGCACCTCGGCGTTGGCGGCGTTCTTCTTCTCGGGTCGGTTGATGGTGATCACGAGGATCGGGCCTCGGGTCTCGACGAGCACCAGCGGTTCGGTCATCAGAGGGTTCTCCTGTGTCATGGGGTAGCTGCGTAGCTGCGTAGCTGGGTAGCTCGGGGTAGCTCGGGGTAGCTCGGGTAGCTGGCGTGCCCACGGCCGCCCGGGGCCCTGATCCTGTCATCCCTTCAGGGTCCGCGATTCCCGCCTCACGTCGCTCACTCTGCAGAGCGGTGTCGGGGTTCAACTCATCGGGCCGGCCGGCTGCTTTGGCCCGCCGACACGGGGCTGACGCACGTGTCAAAATCGCGAGGGGAATCGCGAGGGGAAGGGCTACTTCCGTGTCCCCACCGATCCCATCCGACTGGTCGACGGCAAGGTCGCCGTCGTGACCGGCGCGGGCCGGGAGGTCTTTCGCACGTGGATGGTCGCGACTGGCATCATGCGACCACGAGTGCGTCGTCCGAGGCGCCCGATGGGGGAGAGCAACACATGACCGATTGGGTGCTGATCGACCAGCCCGCGCCGCACGTCAAGCGCATCACCATGAACCGTCCCGAGAAGCGCAACGCGCTGAACCACCCGTTGCGGGGCGCCATCCTCGAAGCCCTGTACGCAGGGGACCGGGACGACGATGTCCACGTGCAGATCATCCGGGGTGCCGGCCCGTCCTTCTCGGCCGGCTACGACCTCGCCAACGGCAACGAGGGCTATGAGTATCCCTTCTACACGCCCGGGGGCGAAGGCCAGTGGCCCCGTCACGTCACCGAGGGCTGGATGGGCATCTGGGACCTGGCCAAGCCGGTGATCGCCCAGGTGCACGGCTTCTGCCTCGCCGGCGGCAGTGAGCTCGCTACCGGCTGCGACCTCGTGTACATCGCCGAGGATGCCCAGATGGGCTACCCGGCGGTGCGCTTCGGCGTGCCGGACATGCACTTCCACGCCTGGTTCCTCGGCATGCGTCGGGCGATGGAGATGATGGTGACGGGGGACTCGGTGACCGGCGTCGAAGCCGTCGCCGAAGGTTGGGCCAACCGGGCGTTCCCGGCCGATCAACTCGACGCCCAGACCCTCAAGATGGCGGAGCGCATCGCCGCGCTGCCACCGGAGGTCGTGCAGCTCAACAAGCGGGTGGTCCACCGCCAGATGGACCACATGGGCATGCGAGCGGGCATTCGCGCCGGTACCGAGTTGTGCGGATTGGGCACGCACACCAAGGCCATGGCCGAGTTCGTCGGCGCCTCACGCGAGAAGGGTCTCACCGCCGCCCTGAGCGAGCGCGACGAAAAGTTCGGCGACTACCGCACCTCGACCTGAGATCGGCTCCCCGGGGAACGAAACCGTGACTGTGGCGGTTGCACTTCGGGCATGACAGACCTGGAGGCCCCATCGCCCACCGGACCCACCGTGACCGTCTACTGGCGTCCCGGGTGCGGGTCCTGCTCGGTGCTGCGTCGCCGGCTCCAGAAGGCCGCGCTGCCGACGGTGGAGATCAACATCTGGGAGGACCCGCAGGCCGCGGCGTTCGTGCGGAGTCATGCCCGGGGGAACGAGACGGTGCCCACGGTCGACGTCGATGGAACGGTCGTGGTGAATCCCTCGGCCCGGGCCGTGATCGAGTTGGCCCGAGCCGCAGGTGTTGAGGTGCCGTGACGCCGAGATTCAACTGCGCCCGTCGCGGACCACGCCAGCCACGATCCGCAGCGTGAACACCGCCGAGACTGCCAGTCCGATGTAGCCGAGGACCTCGTCGACGGTCACCTCCCGGCCATCGGCGCCGGACCGCAACAACAGCACCGAACCGATGCCGAGGGACGCAGCCAGAAGGGCCAGCACGGCCCGGTTCACCAGGGTGGTGATCGTGTCGACGTCGTCCTGGTTGCTGAGCAGCGACATACGGAAGGACAAGCGACCCTGCGTGGCCTGGCCCATGAGCTCGTCGAGGCGCTGGGGGATGCGGCGAAGACGCGGAAGCTGCAGCATCGCCTCGGCCTCAGCCGCCTCCCGGAGCGACCCGTCCGTGAGGTCCGGGCCCACGAGGTTCTTGGCTTCGGCCATGGCCGCGTCGACCAGGGAGAAGTCCGGGTCGATGGCCCCGAGGGTTCCTTCGAGGGTGACGAGCATCCGACCGAGGCTCGCCATCCATCGTGGGGGTCGCAGACCGAAGTCGGCGAGGATGCTGATCAGGTCCTCGAACATCGAGGCGTCGATTCCACCCGCCGTCGTCGTGTGCTGAGTGAGGAACTGGTCGATGGCGCGATCGAGGGCGGCGGCGTCGATGCCATCAGTGATGATGCCAGCCGGCTCCAGCGATTGCCGCAGCAACGAAGCGTCACCGGATGTCGCGCCCACCATCACCTGCATGACCACGGACCGCTGCTGCTTGCTGAGTCGACCCACGGCACCGAGGTCGATCAGCACGATCGTGCTGTCTTTTTCCACCAGGATGTTCCCCGGGTGAGGGTCGGCGTGGAACACCCCGGCCCGGAAGAGATGCTGAAGCGTCACTCTCAGGAGGCGCTGTGCCACCTCGACCGGGTCATGGCCCGACGCGACGATTCCCGCGACGTCACTGATCGGGACTCCGTCGACGCGTTCTTCCACGAGCAGCTTCGACGAGGTGTGTTGGTGGTCGATCCAGGGGATCCTCACGCCTGAGTCGGGTGGGGTGGCCGCGGCGAGCAGGGCGGCGTTGGCTGCCTCGCGTCCGAAGTCGAGCTCCTCGCGGATGCCGTCGAGGAACTCCTCCGCGAGGTCGGTGGGGCTCAGGCGCGTTCCGATCGTGGTACGCCGTTCGGCCAGCCCTGCGAGTTGCAACAGGGCGGCGCTGTCGCGTTCGATGAGTCGGTCGAGCCCTGGTCGCTGGGCCTTGACCACCGCCCGTCGGCCGTCGGCCGTGGTGACGGCGTAGACCTGGGCGATCGAGGCGCTGGCGATCGGGTCCCAGTCGAACTCCGAGAAGACCTCGTGAACGGGACATCCCAACTCCGCCTCGACCAGGCGGCGAACGTCCGTCTCGTCGGCGGGCAAAGCCGCTGACCGCAGCAGGGCGAGCTCGTCGCACAGCGCGACCGGTAGAAGGTCGGATCGGGTCGAGGCCACCTGCCCCAGCTTCACGAAGAGGCCTCCGGCCTGTTCGAGGGTGGAGCGGAGGCGGGGTCCGAACTCTGTCACCGAGAGCGGGTCGGCGAGGTCCCAGCGACGAGAGAGCAGACCATTGGCCCGGGCCAGCCCGAGCAACTCACGGTATCGGCTCACCGGTGACAGGGCATCGGTCACGCCGGCCCCGCGGCGGAGGCCGATGAGTCCGGCGGCGGTGCCCCTGGAGAGAGTGCCGGGCGGGCGCAGCAGATCGATGCCCACGGCAACGACCATGGTCAGGATCGTGCCGAAGACGAGCGTGAGCCCGACCATCGCCCACGTGCGCCAGTCCCACTCGGTCACCAAGCCGGCGAAAACGACGGCGAGGGCAAAACCGACGAGTCCCGAGAGCACCATGGCGACCCAGCCCCGCGCCGTGCCGAGGAGCCTTCCGGCCACCCAGGTGACCGCGACACCGCCGGGGGGAACGAGGAGCACCCAGACCGCGACGGTGCTCCACATGATCTCGGCCATGACGACGGTTCCAGGATTCATGCAGGCGGAACGTTACTCCTCGGCATCTCGTCGTCTTCCCGATCGACTCGGACCGAGTCGCACCCGTCAGTCGGTTGAGACCGAACGTGATCTGGGCCGATCGGAGCGGAGGTCGGGCATCACGATGTTCTCGGGATCAGCGACCGGTATGGGGTGGAGAGCGGTTCGGCTGTGGCGGGGGAGGAACAGGTAGAGGCCGAACTGCAGGGCGCAGAGGCCGAGGCTCAGCCAGAGGGTGGCGGCCAAGCCGTCCACGTAGGCGGCTTCGGTGTCGGAGCCTCCGATCGTCCCGAAGAACACCATGCCGAAAACGGCGATACCCACCGCACTGGCCAACTGCAAGACGGTGGACTGCACCCCCGCCGCGCTGCCAGCCTCGGCCCCGGGGATCTCGCCCAGCGTGATGGCGATGGACGCCGAGATCGAGATTCCGAGCGCGAAGCCCAGGAGGACCAGCCCGGGCACGAGGTGGATGGGTTCGAGCGACGAGGGGCCGAGCTCGATGACTGCGAGCAGCATGCCGGCGGCGGCCGCGGTCAGGATCGCTCCGACCGCGATGCTGAACCGGCCCACCGAGCGCAGCAGTGGCGCGGCCACGAGGGAGCCGAACATGTTGGCGAAGGGGATCGGTGCGGTGAGCAGTGCCGCCTGCAGGGCGGTGCGGTCGAAGCCGTTCTGGAGGGTGAGGGTCACGAACACGACCCCCGCGAACGAGAGCAGACCGGTGACCACGCCGATGATGTTGCCAACGCGAAAGGTCTTGATCGTGAAGAGGCTGGGGTTCACCAGCGGCTGCTGGCCCCGACGTACCAGCCGTCGCTCGACGGCGACGAACACCATCGCCATCGGAACCGAGGTCACGAGCATGGCCAGCATCCACGCCGGCCAGCCGGCATCCTGCCCCTGGATGAGGGGGAACAGGATCAACAGGCTGGTCACGGCCAGGAGCCCTGCCCCCAGGCCGTCGACGCGCCCACCCATCGGCTGGGGAGGGGACGGCAGGAGCCGGGCCGCCACCGGCCAGGCCACGAGCCCGAGGGGCATGAAGACGAGGAAGGTCCACCTCCATCCGAGGCCGAGCGCGTCGATGCTGATGAGCGCTCCGGTGACGAGCTGACCGACCATGAAGGCGAATGCGGCGATGGTCATGAACACGGCAAGAGCCCGATTGCGAGCGTGGTCGCGGTAGGTGCGCTGGATCGTGGCCAGGAGTTGCGGTGAGGCGATGCCGCCGGCCACTCCTTGCAGCAAGCGGGCGATCAGCACCACGCCGACGGTGGGGGCGAGGGCACCGAGGAGCGTGGCCAGGACGAAGCCGCCGAAGCCGAGAAGGAGCAGCCGGCGGCTGCCGTAGATGTCGCCGAGGCGACCACCGAGCACCAGGACCAGGGCGAAGCCGAGCATGAAAAGTGCGGCGAACCATTGGATCGCCCCATCGCTGGCTCCGAGGCCCTCTTGCACCGCGGGCAGGGCGATGCCGGCCGAGCCCATGGCGATGATCATGGCGAACTGCAACACCACCACGATGACGAAGGGCCGTTCGCGCAACGACGTCCCGGCGACGGCTGGAGGGCTACCCGCGACGGGTTCTGCTTCGATCACCACCGCAGTCGTTCCCCCATGCCGGACGCATGATGGCGCAGAGGCGGCCCGACGTCCCATTCGTCATCTTTGGGGGCAGGCCTCGGCGGGGGTCGCTCCCCTGCGGTCCGGGTATCAGGAATTGAAGTGGCGCCAGTAGTCCTGTTGGGGGCGGCCCTCGCCGAGGGTCCGGAACAGGTAGGACTGCAGGGCCGACTCCCGGGAAACGAACTCCACGCCGTAGCGAGCCACGTCCGGGCGTTCGGTCACCTCGCTCCGGCACACCCGCACCACCGTGTACTCGTCCTCCAATCGTATCTGGGCTTCGGCTCCGATCTCGACAGGGAGGCCCACCGGCCCGAAGACCGACGCGCCGGTCACCGAGGCGTTCTCGATCCGACCTGGCCATTCCGTGGGCGACGAGGAGGCTGAGCAGACCCAGGTGATTTCGAGCGGCGCTGTTTCTTGGCGGGTGCCGATGCGTCGCTCGAAGCGTGCTGTGGCGGTGTTGTACGAGAACGTCGGCATGATTCCCCCCGACACGTTGGGGGTGACGCCTCCCGGCGTGTCCGACAACTTACTGCGACAAGAGGAATTGATTCCTGCCAATCAGTGGTGGTTGCGGCGGGCACGCTGTCGTCTGGGGTCCGGGGGTGGTCGAAGGGGTCTTCGGTCGCCGCCGAATCGTGTTCGTCGAAGCTCCCGGCAGAGGTGCTGACGCCGGGTGCGTTGGCCCGTGGGCTGGTCGGGCTGGTCATCGATGGGGGAGTCCGTGACGTGGAGGCCTTGGAGCGGCTCGGGTTCCCGGTGTTCGCCACCGGCGTCGTCCTTCAGGGCGGTGCGTTGCGTTCGGGACGTACCACCGTGGAGCTGCTGGGCCTCGACACGACGTTGATCGATCGGGGATCGACAGGCGGATCGGGTCGGATGAGCTCAGGTGAGGTCGCGGAGCCGTTCCCTGTCCGCTGGTGGGGTCGGCGTTACCGTTCGGGAGCCGTTCCTCCGGCGGCGGTCGGAACGCCCAGGAGAAGGTTCGTGGCGCCACCGGCGACCAGCCCCAGGCCGACTCCACCGACGATGTCGAGGGGGTTGTGGGCCCCGGAGTACACCCGGGCCACGCAGACGACCGCGGCGGCCGTGGCCGGCACGATGCGCCACCGGCGGGCGAGGTGAGGGGTGACGACGGTGGCCAGCGCGGTGACGAGGGTGGCGTGACCTGAGACGAAGCTCTGCCCCTCGTGGGGCACGTTGCCCCGCTTGACCGCACCGGGCACGGTGGTGCCAGGCCGCTCTCGCACGATCACGGCCTTCACCGCCCGTTCGAGTCCGAGCTTCAGGACGGTTGCCGTGGCGGCGGCCGCAGCGAGGTGCCACTGGCGTCGCGTCGCGGCGACGGCCACGATGATCGGGCCCACGGCGAGATTCCCGAATTGTTGCTGGGGCCACAAGACGGCGGGGTGCACGTCGGGCAATCGGTTGAAGGCGTGGAAGAAGCGGGCCTCGGTGGGGCCCACCTCGCCGGAACTGGCCACGACGCCCGTGGCGATCACGGCCGTGGCGCCACCGGCCACTTTCACCAGGTCCCTCCGGCGTCGGGTGCTCGTCACTTTGCGGGGCCTCTCGGTCGGGGGTGCAGGAGGAGATTGGTCACCAACCCGAGATGCGCGGCCACGGCGCCGGGCAGGCGCTTGGTCGAGGCATCTCCGGGCAATCGTCCGAATCTAGGGCGACCGATCAAGGGATCCGCGACGAGTGTGTCCGTATGCGATGGGATGGTGCGATGGAGATGAAAACGTCAGCGACAGACTCATCGGCGAGCGAGTCCACCACTTCGTTCGAACGCTCGCCGGTGGACGTGCTTCGCCTCGCTGTCGGCGTGGTGCTGCTGGCCGCCGCTCTGATCCTCGTGGCTTTGTTCGGCGATCGCATCGGCAACTTCCTCGGCGCGCTCTTGGACGGGGTCGACACCCTTCCCGCCTGGCTTCTCGATCTCGTCATCGTGGGCAGCCGCCTTCTGGCGACGTTGCTGGTGGTGGTCGGTCTGGTCGCGGCGCTGAGCGGGCGGCGCTGGCGCCTCCTGCTCATGACGATCGGCTCGGCCCTGGTGGCGGCCCTGACCGAGGCCGCGATCCACGGCTTCGTGGCCGACGACGAGGGAACCATCGCCAGTGCGTCGATCGAGCTCGGACCTCTCACCAGCAGCGGTTTCCCATCCGCCGCTGGTGTCGCTGCAGTCGCCGCGGCCGCCACCGTGATCGCGCCCTGGGTCTCGCGGGGATGGAGGAGGTTGGCGTGGACGCTCGTGATCGCCGCCGCGATCGCCCGATTCATGACTGCGCCCACGTCGCTCGACCCGACCATCGCCGCCCTCATCGGGTGGGTGGTCGGCTCTCTCGCCCTCGTCGTGCTCGGGGGACCCGTGCGCCGCCCCACGGACGCGGCCGTCGCCGCCGCCCTGGGCTCGGTCGGCGTAACCGTCGCCACGATCGCCAAGGCCGAGGTCGACGCCAGGGGCTCGACCCCCTACTTCGCCACCGGCGTCGACGGGGAGTCGCTCTTCGTGAAGGCCCTCGGTGCCGACCAGCGCAGCGCCGACCTGCTCTTTCGGGCCTATCGGCGCATCGTCCCCCGTGACCTCGGCGACGAACGCAGCTTCTCGAGCCTGCGCCGCACGGTGGAGCACGAGGCCCTCGTGGCGCTGGCGGCGGCCGACATCGGGGTGAGGACCCCTCGCTTTCGGGCTTTCGCCCACGTGCCGCCGGACGCTTTCGTCCTGGCCTACGAGGGCATCGAAGGCTCGTCGCTCGACGGCGTCGACGCTGACAAGTTCGACGACGAACTGCTCGGCGCGGTGTGGGGACAGCTGGCGATGCTGCGCCGTCACCGCATCGCTCATCGCGACCTGCGCCTCGCCAACGTGTTCCGGGCCGTCGACGGTGAGATCTGGATCATCGACTTCGGCTTCAGCGAACTGGCGGCGTCGGACCTGCTCCTGGCCACCGATCTGGCCGAGCTCGTGGCCTCGACGAGCCTGGTCGTGGGCCCCGACCAGGCTCTGGAGGCAGGCTTGTCGGCTCTCGGTGGGACGGACCTGGCGGCGGCGTCCACCCGGCTTCATCCGTTCGCCCTCAGCGGGGCGACGCGGACCGCGATGAAGGAGCGAGAAGGTCTGCTCGATCAACTTCGGGCCCGGACCGCCGCGATGGGCTCGGTCTGAGCTCGGGTCGCGCCGAGGGCACCGATCGAAGGGCTCGATCTTTCGTCACTCGTGTTGCACCAGGCGGGTGACGTGGGTGAAGGAGCGTCTGGTCGCCTCGATCACCGGCACCGGCGTCTGCGTTAGGTCGGCCAGATCGAGGGCCTGGTCGAGATCCTTCTCGGCCAATCGTTGGAGGTGCTCGAGGACTCCCCGCAGTCCCGGATCGCCGTCAGCTGACAACGGGGCCGGGCCGCCCAGGGCGAAGGGGGCGAGGGCCTGGTCGAGCACGCCGGTCTCGCCGATGGTGTGCCGCAACGTCTCGAGGTCGACCCCGGCGGCGACGGCCAGAGCCATGGCCTCGTGCACGGCGGCCATCATGGCGTAGCCGGTGGCGTTGCGGGCCAACTTCAGGGCCATACCCGCACCGAGCGGACCTGGATGCAGCACTTCCTTCGAGAAGGCCATCAGCACTGGTCGGGCCCGTTCCACCGCTTCGGGTTCGCCGCCCATCATCGTGAGCAGCGTGCCCGCACCAGCCCCGGTCTCACCTCCACTGATGCCGGCGTCGAGCACGGCCACGCCCTGTTCGGTGCCGAGTTCGGCGAGCACGCGAATCGTGTCGACGGTGACCGTGGTGTGCACGCACACGACCGTGTCGTCGCGCAGGGTGCGCAGGACGCCGGTCGGACCGGCGATCACGTCGACGGCCTGGGCGTCGTCGAACACGACGACGCACACCACATGGGCACCCGCCGCAGCGTCGGCGGGCGACGCGGCGGCGCGGGCGCCGGCCGCCACCCGGACGTCCACGGCATTGCGGTCCACGTCGTAGACCCATACCTCGTGGCCGGCGGCCACGAGGTGGTCGGCGATGGGTCCACCCATGCGCCCGAGCCCGATCACCGCCACCACCATCTGCTCGGTCACGAGGTCCCCGTCAGGTGGGTGGCGATGGCGGTCTCGCTCACCCGGTAGAGGTCGCTGCTGCTCGGATAGCCGACGTAGGGGATCAACTGCACCACCACCTCACGGACCTGTTCGACGGTCAGTTCACCGGTGGTCAGGGTGCGGAGGAACTGGATCCCGAGGGTGTCGAAGCGGTGCTGAGCCGCCAGCACCCCGATGACCAAGAGGCGTCGCGACTCGACGGGCAGGGCCGGGCGGGACCACACCTCGCCGAACAGATGGCTCATCATCAGGTCGAAGAAGTCCGACTGGCCCTCCTCGAGGACAACGGCGTCCTCGCCATACACCCGGCGGTACATGTCGAGACCCCTCGCCCGGCGGTCGGCCTCGGGGTCGTCGCTTCCGGCGGCGAGGGATTCGTCGTTCATTGCTTTCGCCGCCTTCGGGTCAGGAGCTGCAGGGCCGGGACTGTACCGGTCACATCGACTCGATGGCTCGGGTGTCGCTCGGCGCCGGGGATCGGCCTGGGCCACAGTGTCGGAATGGAGACGACCCCTTCCAATCCCCACGCCGGCGAGCCGTTCACCGAGAGCGACGAGGTGATCGCTTCGATGCTCGCGGACGTGAGCGTTCCCGCGCTCATGTGCTCGCTCGTGCACATCACCGGGGATCCGAGTTGGATCCGGGGGGACATCCGCCCGGTGACGCCCATCCTGAACGACTACCAGTTCCGGATGCCTGAGGCTATGCAGGCGGAAGCTCGACGGGCGGCGCTCCCGGTGATCGCGGCGTTCCGCGACGGGGGGTGTCGGCTTCACGATCTGGTGACGCCGGAGTTGGCCGTCGAGATGATGGCCTATCTGGCCGGGTCGGAGGTGGCCGACGAGGCGGTACCGATGTTCCTCGATGACCTCCACCTCGACGGGGCCGACAGCGGGCGGATCACCTGGGGCCCCGAGATCCCCGAGAAGGAGCGTTCCGACGCCCACATCGTCGTCATCGGCGCCGGCGAGTCGGGCCTCCTCGCCGGGATCCGCTTGGCTCAGGCCGGCCTGCCCTTCACCATCGTCGAGAAGAGCGACGGGCCCGGCGGTACCTGGCACGACAATCGTTACCCGGGCGCCCGGGTCGACATCGGTAGTCACTTCTACTGCTACTCGTTCATGCCGTCGGACCACTGGAGCGAGTACTTCGTGCGTCAGCCCGAGCTGAAGCGCTACTTCGAGGACGTGGTCGGCTCTTTCGACCTGGCCCCGCACTGCCGGTTCGGCACCGAGGTCGTCACGGCCGCGTTCGATGAAGCCACCGGTCGGTGGGCCGTCGAGATCCGCAACGCCGACGGGGCGACGGAGATCCTCGACGCCCGATTCGTGATCTCTGGCGTCGGCGCGCTCAATGCTCCGAAGCTGCCGGTCATCGAGGGGATGGACGACTTCGCCGGTCCGTCGTTCCACTCTGCCCGCTGGCCCGACGACCTCGACCATCGAGGTACCCGCTTCGCTCTGGTGGGCGCCGGCGCCAGCGGCTTCCAGATCGCACCCACCATCGCCGAAGAGGTCGACACCCTCACCGTCTTCCAGCGCACCCCGCAGTGGATGTTCCCCAACCCGAACTATCACCGGGCGGTGCCGCCGGGCGACGCCTGGGCCATGCGCCACCTGCCGTTCTACGGGCGGTGGTTGCGGTTCTTGATGTTCTACCCGGCGTCGGGCTTGAGCATCGACTTCTCCCGTGTCGATCCCGAGTGGGACGACAGCGACGGGCTCGCCATCTCGGCGGGAAACGCCGCTCGGGGCGAGATCCTGCGGAAGGCGATGGCGGCACAGCTCGGTGACCGGCCTGACCTGCTCGAGCGGCTGACCCCGAGGTACCCGTCGTCGGCCAAGCGGATGCTGCAGGACAACGGTTCGTGGCTGGCCTGCCTCAAGAAGGCGAACGTGGGGCTCGTGCAGACCGGGATCGAGCGTGTGGTGGCGGACGGGATCGTGACCGTCGACGGAACTCACCACCCGGCCGATGTCATCTGTTACGCGACCGGTTTCCGGCACAACGATTTCCTCTGGCCGATGGAGATCAAGGGTCGCGGTGGTGTGCGCCTGCGTGAACAGTGGGGGGACGAGCCCACGGCGCTGCTCGGTATCACGGTGCCGAACTTCCCGAACCTGTTCTGCCTGTACGGGCCGGGCACCAACCTGGCCCACGGGGCCAGCCTGATCTTCCAGAGCGAGTGCCAGGTGAACTACGTGATGGACGCGATCCACCAGGTCCTCCTCACTGGAGCGCGGGCCATCGAGGCCCGCCAAGATGCCCACGATCGCTATGCCGAGAACTACCAGGACGAGATCGGCCAGATGGTGTGGGCCCACTGGTCGGTGCAGCACTCCCACTTCAAGAACCCCGACGGCAAGGTCTTCACCCTGTCGCCCTGGCCCATCCCGACCTACTGGAACTGGACGCGCCAGGTCGACCTGTCCCAGTACGTGCTGCACTGACCGTCGGGTGGCCCCTCTCTCACTTCGGCCGCCACCGTGCGATCTATCCTTCCCCAGTCGGTGCGATCGCCGCGCCGAACCGCCCCTCACCGGAGGCCAGACGCGTCGCGTAGGGTCGGGGACGAAGCCCGGAGAGAGGACTCACGAGATGGCCCTGCACGAACGTGACGTAGTGCGTGACGAGCTCGACGATTCGGTCTTCGCCGGACAAGATCTCGCCACCGCGGCACCGAAGTACCGGTTCCCGGACAGCGAGGGCAACCCCGCGGCGGCGTACCAGATCGTGGCCGACGAGCTGATGCTCGACGGCAACTCCCGCCAGAATCTGGCGACGTTCTGTCAGACGTGGGAGGAGCCGGAGGTGCGCCGGCTCATGGACCTGGCCATCGACAAGAACATGATCGACCGCGACGAGTATCCCCAGACCGCGGAGATCGAGCGTCGGGCCACCCACATGATGGCCGACCTCTGGAACGCCCCCGACGCCGCGAACACCGCCGGTTCGTCGGCCATCGGGTCGAGCGAGGCCTGCATGATGGCGGGCATGGCCGCCAAGTGGCGCTGGCGCGACAAGCGCCGGGCCGCGGGCCTCCCCACCGACGAGCCCAACATGGTGTGCGGGCCGGTGCAGGTGGTGTGGCACAAGTTCGCCAAGTACTGGGACATCGAGATGCGTGAGGTGCCGATGGCGCCCGGTCACTACTGCATGGACGCCGACGACATGTTGGCCCGCGTCGACGAGAACACGATCTTCGTGGTGCCCACGCTCGGGGTCACCTACACCGGCGAGTACGAGCTGGTGAAGCCGCTGGCCGACGCGCTCGACCAGCTCCAAGCCGGAACGGGCCTCGACGTCGACATCCACGTCGACGGCGCCAGCGGCGGCTTCCTGGCCCCGTTCTGTGCCCCCGACCTCGAGTGGGATTTCCGCTTGCCCAGGGTCAAGTCGATCAGCGCATCGGGCCACAAGTTCGGGCTGGCGCCGCTGGGCGTGGGCTGGGTGATCTGGCGTGACAAGGACGAGCTCCCCGACGACCTGATCTTCCACGTCAACTACCTGGGCGGCGACATGCCCGTCTTCCAGCTCAACTTCTCGCGACCCGCGGGCCAGATCATCGCCCAGTACTACAACTTCCTCCGTCTCGGGAAAGACGGGTACCGGCGAATCCACAACGCCAGTTACGACACCGGTCGCTACCTGGCCCAGGTGGTGCCCACGCTCGGCCCGTTCGAGCTCCTGTGTGACAGCAACCCCGACACGAGCATCCCCACGGTGACCTGGCGGATCAAGGAGGGGGAGGACCCCGGCTACACCTTGTTCGATCTCGCCGATCGTCTGCGGATGGGGGGATGGCAGGTGCCGGCCTACACCCTCACCGGTACGGCGTCGGACATCGCGGTGCAGCGGATCCTCATCCGTCAGGGGGTGTCGCGTGATCTGGCCTCGCTGCTGATCGAGGACATGGGCAAGGCCATCGCCCACTTCGACAAGCATCCGGTGTCGGTGCCGATGACCGAAGAAGAGTCGAGCGGGTACAACCACCTCTGATGATTCGTCGCACGGTAGATCGCCGACTGACCAGACGATTTCAACGGGAAGACGTTGCGGGCCTGCCCTTCGATGCTGCGCCTGGCTCGATCGCGGTGATCAGTCCCGCGTCGGCGCGCAGGAGGAGATCGACCGCACCGACCTGGTCCTCGTCGTGGGTCACGACGATGGTGGTGAGGCCCTCTCGCCGGTGAAGGACGGTTTCCAGCACCCGCTTCGCGGTCTCGGTGTCGAGATGGGCGGTGGCTTCGTCGAGCACCAGCACCGGCGCATCGGTGAGCAGGGCCCGGGCCACCAGCACCCGCTGGCGCTCACCGCCGCTCAGCCGACTGGCGTCGGCCCCCACCCGTTCGTCGAGACCGAGCGGGAGCCGGCGGATGGTGGCGCCGATGCCCGCGTCGTCGCACGCCGCCCAGAGGCGCTCGTCGTCGGCGTCCTCGTCGGCGAGCGACAGGTTGTCGCGCAGGGTCGTGTCGAAGAGGTGGTCGTGTTGAGCGACGACCGCGACCAGGCTTCGGGCCTCGTCCAGCGGGAGGTCGCGCAGTTCCACTCCGCCCAGGCGGATGCTGCCCTGCGGGTAGTCCCAGAACCGCAACAGGAGACTGGCGATCGTCGACTTGCCCGACCCACTCGGACCGGTCAGCGCGACCACCGAGCCTGCGGGGATCAGGAACGTCGCACCGCGGAGCACGGGTCGATGGGGTTCGTAGCCGAAGGCGAGGTTCGTGACTTCCAGATCCATCGGCGCGCCTTTCCTGACCGTGCCGAACTCCGCCGGTGGGTCTGCCACCGCTGGTGGGGCATCGATCGTCGTGATCAGGCGTCGCCCGGCGGCCCGGCAACGCTCGAGGTTCTCGAAGCTCGCGGTGACCGGACCGACAGCTTCGAACGTGGCGATGGCCACGAGGGGCAGCAGGGCCAGCATCACCGGCTCGATGTCACCGCCGTCGACGAGGACGATCCCCAGAATCAGCAGGGTGAGTGAGGCCAGCCCGACGAGGAGGGCGGTGAACCCGGCGGCGAGTCCTCGGGCCCCGGCCAGTTTCTTTCGCGCCGCCACCTGGGCGTGGGTGAGCCGGTCGAGTCGGGCGATGAGCAGGTCGGCACGGTCGAAGGCGACGAGGTCGGAGATCCCGGCGGCACCTTCGACGGTGGCAGCCGCGAGCTCGGCCTGTACATCGATGAGCGCGACCGCGGGCCGGCGACTCATCCGGCGGGTGGCCAGGGGGAGTACCACTCCGCACAGCAGCACGTAGCCGAACAGCGCCAGCCCCAACCACGGATCGAAGCGGCCGAGCACTGCGCAGCCGAGGGCCACCGCCATGGCTCCGGCGAAGGGTGGCACCAGGACCCGGAGGAAGAGATCCTGGAGGGTGTCGACGTCGTCGACCACGTTCGTGAGCACGTCGCCGGATCGCCGATCGATCATCGAGGCCGGGGCGCCGGGCAGGATGCCACGAAAGACCCAGACCCGAAGCCGGGTCAGGATCCGGAACGTTCCCAGGTGCCCGACGTAGCGTTCGGTGTAGCGGCTCACGACCCGAACGACCGCGAAGAACCTCACTCCCACGATCGTCAGCGCGAGGGGTGCGGTCGAATCGACGAGCGCAGATCGCGAGATCAGGTAGGCCGACGTGGCGATGAGGCCTATGCCTGCTCCGAGTGACACGAACTGGAGCAGTCCGGTGACCAGTACCCACCCGACGTAGCCACCACAGTCGTCGAGGATGCGCCGCAGCGGCCTCCGGGTTCGGGGGATTCCGGAGGTGGTCACGGCTGGCTCACCTCGATGCGTCCCTGCTCGAGGGTGACGACCCGATCAGCAGAGGCGATGGTGGCGGCACGATGCGCCACGATCACTGCGGTGCGGCCGTCGAGCAGCAACTCGATGGCCCGCAGGATCTCGGCCTCGGTGACGCGGTCGAGGTTGGCCGTGAACTCGTCGAGCAGCACGAAGGGGCGGTCGAGCAGCGCCGCCCGGGCGATGGCCAGGCGTTGACGTTGTCCGCCGCTGAGCCGCAGACCCCGTTCTCCGAGCACCGTGTCGAAGCCTTTCGGCAGCGCGTCGATGAAGCCGTCGGCGCCCGCGAGCTGGGCGGCGGCGCGGATCTCACCGCAGGTGGCGTCTGGTCGGCCCAGGGCGATGTTCTCGCCCACGCTTCCCCCGAAGAGGGTGGGCCGCTGCGACACCCATGCCACCTGGCGGCGCCAGGCCCAGGGATCGAGCGTCGAGAGCTCCCGGCCTCCGATCGCGATCGTGCCGTCGGTCGTGGTCGTGAAGCCCATGAGGAGGTGCAGCAGCGTGGACTTGCCCGCCCCGCTCGGTCCGACCACCGCCACGGTCTCACCGCACTCGACGTCGAAGCTCACGCCGGCAAGGGCGAGGGACTCGGTACCCGGGTAGCGGAACGAGAGCTCGCGGACCTCGATGGGACCGCGAACGGGCACGTCGGTCGACGATCCAGCCGGGCCCGAGGCCGGAATCGCGTACAACCGATCGAGACGATCCAGGGCCGCCCGCCCCGAGGTGCCGGCGTGATACTCCACCGCCAGCCGGCGCAGCGGTGAGAAGAACTCGGGGGTGAGCAACAACACGGCCAGCGCGGTGCCGAACGAGAGGTCGTCGTTGATCAGGCGGAAGCTCACCTCCACCGCCACGAGCGCCGTGGCCGACGTAGCCGCCCACTCGATGACCAGCGACGTCTGGAAGGCGGTACGCAGGACGTCCATGGTCGTCTGCCCATGGCGCCGGCTCATCTCCTCGACCGTCTGGGCCCCGTCGTCGGCCCGGCGGAAGGCGATGAGCGTGGCCAGGCCCCGGACCATGTCGAGGTAGAAGGAACTGAGCCAACCCATCTCGGTGAGGCGTCGTTCGGTGAGGGCTGCGGTGCGGCGCCCGATCATCGTGAGGAGCAGGATCAGCATCGGCCCGGCGAAGAACAGCACCAGGGTCGTCCACGGGTCGAGGATCCCGATCGCGACGAGGACGACCAGGGGAACGATCCCTACGAGCGCGACGGTGGGGAGGAACGAGGTCGTGTAGGCGTGAAGGGAATCGATCCCGTGGCCGAGGGTCAACCCGACGTCGGCGTCGCGCTCGTCGCCGAGCCCTGCCGGGCCCACGGCCACCACGTGGGTGGCGGCGTCATGGCGCACCTCGGCACAGAGCACTGCACTGGCTCGAGTCGCAGTGATCTCGGCGACGTGCATCGCGGCGGCCCGGACGAGGAGCAGCAAACCCATGGCGACGAGCAGCGGCCTCTGCGCCGCGAGCTCACTGCCGTCGAGGAACACCGAATCGATGACACGGGCGAGCAGCAGCAAGAACCCGAGGAGGGCACCGACGGCCACGACGCTGCATCCGATGGAGGCGATGAGCCAGCGTCGGGCCCTCGGGTGGTCAGCGAGCAGTCGGCGCGGCCACATGAGGGGACCGTAACCGTGGGAACGGACCCACCGGAACGCAGTGGCTAATAGCTCTCGTGGTCGAGGCGTACCCGCCCTCGGAAGAACCAGTACACGCCGAAGGTGTAGAGGAGGATGAACGGCAGGCCGATGATCGCCATCACCAGCATCACCGTGAGGGTGTTCTGGGCCGAGGCGGCGTTGGTGACGGTGAGGTCGTAAGCCGGGTTGATCGACGACGGAATCATCACCGGGTACAGGCCGGCGGCGACGGCGGCCAGGAGCAGGGCGATCATGCCCGACGACGAGGTGAAGGCGCTGAGGTAGAAGCCCTTGCGCATGAAGCGCCAGGCGGCGGTGACGGCCAGGAAGGCCAGCAGGGGGAAGACGGCGATCCAGAGACGGCTCCGGTAGTTGGCGGCGATCTCGGAGTTGCCGAACACGGTCCAGGCCATCAGGATCGTCATGAGCACGAAGAAGACCGCCATGAGCCGGGGCATGAGTCGGGTCACGCGCTCGAGCAACTCGCCCTCGACCTTCATGGTCAGGAAGATCGAGCCGTGCATGGTGAGCATCGACACGGCGACGACGGCCACGAACAGGGCGTAGGGGTTCAGCAGGTCGACCAGGGAGATGCTCATGTTGCCCTGCTGGTCGAGGGCCACCCCCTGGATGACGTTGGCCAGCGCCACGCCGAGGAGCACGGTGATGCCGAGGGACGACCCCGAGAAGAACCAGTCCCAGGTGGCGCGCCAACGGGCGCTTTCGCGCTTCGAACGGAACTCGATGGCCACCGTGCGCAGGATCAGCACGAGCAGCACCAGCATCATGGCCATGTAGAAGCCCGAGAACAGCGACGCGTACACCAGGGGAAAGGCGGCGAAGAGGACGCCTCCACCCAGGACGAGCCACACCTCGTTGCCGTCCCAGACCGGCCCGATCGAGTTCAGCAGGATTCGCTTCTCGTCGTCGTCCTTGGCGACGAACGGCGAGAGCATCCCGACGCCGAGGTCGAAGCCGTCGAGGATGACGTACCCGCCGATGACGGCGATGAAGAGGACGTACCAGATGATGTTGAGCCACATGGTCAGTCCGCCCCGCTCGAGACCCGGGGCCGACGGCGGAAGATCTCGCCGAAGGAATCGGGGAGGGACTCGACGTATTCGTCATCCGGAGGTGGGGGTGGCCCCTCCTTGATCATGCGGTTCAAGAGGGTGATGAACACCGCGAAGACCACGATGTAGAGCACGACGAACATCCCGATCGAGAAGGCCACCTGGGCGAACGTGACGTTCGGTGATTCGGCGTCGCTGGTGCGCAACACCTGCCACACGATCCAAGGTTGGCGCCCGAACTCCGCGGTCCACCATCCCGACAGCGTGGCCACGAGGGTGAGCACGATGCTCGACACGAGGATCCAGAGCATCCAGCGTTGGTCCCAGAGCTTTCGTTTCCAGACCCACAGGCCCGTGGCCAGACCGCCGATGAGGATGAACAACATCCCCAGATTGATCATCAGGTGATACACCTGGAACACGATCTGGGCGTTGGGCCATTCGTCCTGCGGGAAGGCGTCGAGGCCGGTCACGGTGTAGTCGACGTCCTGGGCGACGAGGAAGCTGAGCAGACACGGCACCGACAGCCCCGTGGTCGTCTGCGTCTCGGGGTCGGTGCGGCCCACGATGAACATCGGCGCGCAACTGGTGGACTGGTAGAGCCCCTCCATCGCCGCCAGCTTCGCCGGCTGGGTGTTGGCCACCACGATGGCCTGATTGGCACCGAACACGAACACCTGCATCACCGCCAGCACGGTGAAGATCGGCAGGGCGACGCGGATCATGGTCTTGGCCAGGTCCACGTGGCGCGCCCGGAGCAGGTAGAACGCGCCGACGCTGATCACCAGGGAGGTGCCGACCATCCACGAGCCGGCGATGAGGTGGATGATGCGGGGCCCGAACGAAGGGGTGAACACGATGTCCTGGAAGCTGGTCATGAAGGCCTGGTTCCCCTGGCCCACGTCCTTGATCTCGTACCCCGCTGGTGTCTGCATCCACGAGTTGGCCATGGTGATCCAAAGGGCGCTGAACGTGGCGCCGACCACCACCATGGTGGTGGCGAAGAGCCACATCCGATTGCCCAGTCGGGAGCTTCCGAACAGCATCAGTCCGAGGAAGCCGCCCTCGAGCATGAAGGAGAAGATCCCCTCGGCGGCGAGCAAGCTGCCGAACACATTGCCCACGAAGCGCGAAAAGACCGACCAGTTCGTGCCGAACTGGAACTCCTGCACGATGCCCGTGGCGACGCCTATGGCGAAGATCAGCCCGTAGATCCTCACCCAGAACATCGACAGTTGCCGCCACTTCGGGTCCCCCGTGCGGACTGACTTCACCCCGAAGATGACCAGCACCAGACCCACCCCGAGGGACATGGGCGGGAAGATGAAGTGGAAGCTGATGGTCAGCCCGAACTGAATGCGGTGCAGCAGTTCCGTGTCCAACGGGCTATCGACCTCCACCGGGGATGATCCCAGAGTGCCACACAACGACGCCGCCCCGCGCCGACCATGGTGGCATCGACGCCGCGTCCAGTTCGGGTTCTCGCCTCGTCCAACGATGCCAGAGTGTGGTGAGGCGTGCTCGCAGACCTCGGGGAGGTCCCATGGAAGAGGAACCGCTGACACGGCCAACCACCACGAGGCTCGCGTGGCAGGCCCTCGACGTGTCGGTTCCACTCGTTAGCTTTGTGACGCATGAATCTGCGAGCGTCAGTCCCACAGCCGGGCCACCACGCGACCAACGGTTTCGCGGTTGGCCATCGCCGTGAGGGCGGCGGGAATCTCGTCGAAGTCGATCACCGAGCCGACGACCGCCCGGACTGATCCGGCAGTCACGAGGTCGACGATCTGGCTGTTGATCGAGGCGCCGAGCGCCGCGGAGGCGAAGTTGGCCCCCATGGCACCCTTGATGGCCGGGAGGACCTCAGCGGGCTGATAGGCGAGTAGAACGCCGCAGAGCTTGAAGTTCCCCATGGCCACCCGGCGGGGTACGATCAGCTTCTCGTCGGCCACCGTCTTGTCGGAGGCGAAACCCATCATCAGGTAGCGGCCGTTGTAGGCGATGGCGTTCATCGACGCGTCCATCACCGCCTCACCCACGTTGTCGAAGACGACGTCGACGCCTCGCTGCTCGGTCTCGGCCATCACCACGGCGGCGATGTCGTCGGTGGTGGAGTTGACCACGACGTCGGCGCCGAGGGTGCGGCACAGGTCGGCCTTGGCCTCAGAGCCCACCGAGGCGATGACGCGGGCTCCGGCGTGCTTGGCCAGTTGCACCGCGGCCGAACCCGAGCCGCCGGCGGCAGCATGGATGAGCACCGTCTCGCCGGCCTGGAGGTCGGCCCGGTCGAACAGGCCGAGCCAGGCGAGGTGGAACGGGAAGTAGAGGCACGCGGCGTCGGGTAGGCCGATGCTCTCAGGGATCTCGTAGGCCGAGTGGGCCGGACAGATCACGTACTCGGCGAAGCCTCCGTGGGCGAGACGGGTGGTGGCGGCCACTCGTCGGCCCGCCATCGCCTCGGCTCCGGGTCCGCAGGCGTCGACGATGCCCATGGTCTCCATGCCGGGGCTGTAGGGCAGGTCGATGCGCACCGCCATGTTGCCCCCCGTGACCCGTTCGAGGTCGTTGAGGTTCAGGGGCGCACCGAGGACCTTCACCCTGATCTCACCGGGCCCGGGCTCCGGCACCTCGACCTCCTCGAGGTGCAGGGCGGTGTCGGGTGAGCCGTACTCGTGGGTGCGCCAGGCGCGCATCGTGGTGGTCATCGGTGCTCTCGCTACTCGGGCTTCAGGTCGAAGTACTCGATGTAGGTGGCGAACTGCTCGCGCACCTCGGCCGGATCGACGCCGTACTCCTCGGGGGCGTAGCGGTGAATGCCGTCCTTCCCCTTCGGGTGATCGGCGATGTAGGCCTGCATGGCGGCCGCGCCCTCGTCGCTCATCGGGATGTCGAGAGCTTCGTAGATCTTGGTGATCTCCGTGAACTGGTCGGCCACGAAGTCCGGGAAGAACATGTCGTAGAAGATGGCGTCCGGGTAGTCGCCGGCGAGGCGTACGTCGAGGGCGTGCTGCACCTTGGCTTGCAGGCGTCGGGTCCAGTCGTCGGCCACCTCGTCGCGGTCGACGTGATCACTACCGGCGGAGCGCACGAGGCTGGTGAGGCTGGCGTAAGAGGTCATCGACTTCACCGGGTCGCGATGGGTGAACACGATGCGGGCATCGGGGTAGGTGATGAGGAGTTGCTCGAGGCCCCAAAGGTGGGCCCCGGTCTTGAGCACCCACCGGTCACCGGGCTTGCGGAACCAGAGGTGCTGCAGTTGACGGCGGTGGAAGTCGTAGACCGGGGCCCAGTCGGCTTGGTCGACCCAGTCCTGGTAGGACGGCACCCGGAACTGGTTGTGGAACAGCGCCGTGCACATCGACTCGCCCATCATCACCACACACTCCTGCGACAGGAGCGCGCCCATCGGGTGCATGGCCTTGAAGAGCACGTCGCGTTCGTCGCCTTCGGGGATGGTGGCCTGGCACATGGCGATCCGAGGGTCGGTGACGGCATCCGCCGTGGTCGGGGGAGGGGACGGGAACATGAGCTCCCAGGTGAGGGGTGCTCGGTTGGCCGGGTCCTGGTCGAGGATGTCGTGCAGGATCGTGGTGCCGGTTCGGGGCAGGCCGATGATGAAGACCGGTCGTTCGATCTGCACGTCGGCGATACCCGGATAACGCTTGCGGTCTTCGACGTAGTGCAGGCGGTTGACCGTGTGCAGCAGGATCCGCTCCCGGGCGATGTACTCGCCGACCTGATTGAGGCGCGCCTCTTCGTTGAGGGAATCGACGAACAGCCCGAGCGGCTCGACGTACGGGCCGGCGCCCAGGTCGTCGAGACCCTCGGCCCGCTGCTGGGCCTCCTCGACGAGCGGCTCCACCTCGAACGTCTTTTCGTTGACCACCATTCCCCCTGTCCTTCGGAGATCCCACCGGTCGAAGAGATCACGAATCGAAGCAGGGGGAGACTGGCACATCGCCGCCGGGCGCGGGCGTTTCGCGCTTCGGGCACATGAGCGAAACATGGGTTCCGTACGGTTCGAGGGTCTCGAGGCTGGCGATGGAGCACGACGGGCACCATGAACGAACGCCGCGACGTTGTTCCCACGACGTTGTTCCCACGATGGTGGCGCCGGTGAAGCCGCACGCCAACGGCCTCTTCGAACCCATCTGGAACCGTGAGCACATCGACCACGTCCAGATCGACGTCCCCGAGACCCTGACCATCGGTCACCGCACAGCCCGACCCCGATGGATCTCCACGACCCGAACTGTTGAGTCCTCGGAGCGCGCCAGCGATCGCTGCCCTCAACAGTTCGTGGGGTCGGAGCTGGCGAGGGTCGGCGGGGTGGCGGGGTGGCGGGATGGCAGGATGGGTGTTCTCGGCCGGGTCGAGCGGGCCGGTCATGTCTTCGGGGAGCAACAATGCAGTCATCGACCGTCGCAGTGGTCACGGGGGCCAGTCGGGGAATCGGCAAGGGCGTCGCCCTGGAGCTGGGCGCCTCGGGGGCCACCGTGTACGTCACCGGTCGCACCGTCGACGCCGGACCGCTCCCGGGCACCGTCGGCGAGACCGCCGCCGAGATCGACGCCATGGGCGGCACGGGTGTGGCCGTGGCCTGTGACCACCACGACGACGATCAGGTGGCCGCGCTCTTCGCTCGAGTCGAGGCGGAGCAGGGTCGGCTCGACATTCTCGTCAACAACGTCTACTCCGCCCCCGACCTCGTGCCGTGGCTCGGCAAGAAGTACTGGGAACTCCCGATCAAGGCGTGGGACCAGGTCATCGACATCGGGACCCGCTCGCACTATGTGGCCTCGGTGCTGGGCACGCCGCTGCTGCTGACGTCGGGCGGCGGCCTCATCGTGAACGTGTCGTCGTCGGGAGCGGTGGCCTACGCCCACAACGTGGTCTACGGGGTCGGGAAGGCGGCGGTCGACAAGATGACGGCCGACATGGCCGTCGACCTCGAAGGCACCGGGGTGACGGTGGTGTCGCTCTGGCCCGGCCTCGTGCACACCGAGCTGCTCGAGATGGGCGCCCGACGGGAGGGCGCCGAAGTCTTCATCGAGCTGCCCGGGGAAGGCCGATTCGACCTGTCCGGCGCCGAAACGCCTCGCTTCCTCGGCCGGGCCGTCGTCGCCCTGGCCGACGACCCCGGATTGGCAGACCGATCCGGTCGCCCCTTCACCTCGGCCGGGCTGGCCCGCGAGCTCGGCTTCACCGACGTCGACGGCCGCATCCCCGAGGTTCTCCTGCGCCCCGACGCCTGAGGTCCTCGCTGGCGCCCACCTCCGCCAGCCGGGTCGGGCACCTACGCTGCGGGCTGGAGCAGCCGTCCCCGCAGGCCGGCGTACCCGCCGCCGCCCCGACGAAGAGAACGTGACCACACCCTCCGACCACGACGAGACGGAGCCAGCGGACCCTAGCGGCCGCAACGGTCGTGTGGAGCGACTCCGTGCCCGCTTCGAGTCCCAGGTCGAGCGGGGGCTCGGATGGTGCGAGGCCCTCAGGGCGCGGTCGGTGGCCGTCGACCTGGTGCATCGGGCCTGGAGCCGGTTCACCGCGATCAACGGTTCGATCCTGGCCGGCTTCCTCGCATACCGGATCTTCCTGCTCCTGCTTCCTCTCGCCGTCATCGTGGTGGCGCTGGCCGGCTACTCGACGGCCTCGACCAGCGGCGTCAGCCAACACCTCAAGCTCGGCTCGGCCCTGACCAACGCGGTGGCCCAGGCCGGTCAGGAGGCAGGAAAGGGGCGTACGGCCCTGCTCCTCACCGGGCTCGTTGCCTTCACCATCACCGCCTGGGGTCTGCTGAGTGGTTTGCAGTACGTCTCGGCGCAGGTGTGGTCGCTGCGCACCCGCCGTTTCCCCGGCAAGGCCCGATCGTTCGTGCGGCTGGCCGGGAGCCTGCTCCTGTTCGGTGCGGTGTTGTACGTGTCGGCATTGATTCGCAACGCCGGCTTCGTGGCTGGTCTGGCCGGCTCGTTGACGACCCTCGCCAGCACGTTCGTGGGATTCTTCGGGCTGGGTTGGATGCTGCCCCGTCGCAGCAAGGAGTGGTTCTGGCTGCTGCCGGGTGCCTGTGTCGGAGCAGCCGGGCAGGTGCTGATGCAACTGATCGGCACCCACTACCTCACCCATCTGCTCTCGAACGCGTCGCAGACCTACGGCGCCATCGGTACGGTCGTCGCCGTACTCAGCTACCTGTACCTCTTCGGAGTCCTGCTCGTCATCGCACCGACGGTCAACGCCGTGGTGTGGGAGCGCTTCGAGGACGACCCGCCGGGCATCTTCCGGCGCATCGCCGACCGCATCCCGATCCCTGCGACCACGTTCGGTTCGGGGTACGTGGAGGAGGGCGGTGCGGTGGAGACCGTCGATCCGTACTTCCGGCCCTAGTGCTTCCGGACCGGGGTACGAGGCTGGCACTCATGAGATCCTCCGTCGGAATTCTGATCAATCGCCGCAACGAAGGCGGATTTCACCCGGCGGAGCTCGAGTCGTCGGCCGGGGCCGCCAGGCGCTCGGGAAGCAGAAGAGCGGTGGGGCGCGCGGCGCGTCAGCTCGAAGCTTCGACGACCTCGAACGTGAGTCCGTGCTCGACGACGCGCGTGGTGAGGGCCGCACCCATGGCCACCGCGGTGGTCACCTGGCCGGCCGTCTCGGGGAGGTCGTCGTAGGCCAGGCACAGCGCCGACTGGGCGAGCATCATCGACGTCTCGGTGTAGCCCGGGTCGCCGCCGGCTACTCGGCAGATGACCGAGCATCCGCCGCCCGAGCCGTGGAACCGCACCTCGAAGTGGCTCTTGGCCCTCTGGGCCTCACTCGGTCCGGTGCCGGGGGGCACGCGACCGGCCACGAAGCGACGTACCTGGGGGACCTGGGCCAGCACCGTGAGCGCCCCCACCCCGGCCACGGCGCCGATCGCCAGGGGGAGGGGGCCCACGACCATCGAGTGGCTGTAGGTGAACGAGGGACCGTATTGCGGCAGCGCCGCAGCTGAGCGAGCGACGATCTTGGGATCGACGCCGGGGAACGGCAGGGCCCAGTCGCCCTGCTCCCGCCAGGGTCCTCGGCCGATGCTGACCTCACGGTCGGGCGGGGTCTCGAGCGCCCGCCTCTCGCGAGCCGTGCGAATTCCCTGCGGGATCCGCGCCAGGAACCCGAGGGCCGAGGCCGCGGTGCCGCCGGAGAACCGGCCGTCGGCGCGCACGTAGGCGTGGACGGCCAGCGGCACGTCGTCGGGCAGTTGCTCGACCGTGAACAGGGCCCCGAGGTCGTGGGGAATCGAGTCGAAGCCGCACGCATGGATCAGCCGCGCGCCCGAGCGTTCGGCGGAGGCGTGGTAGCGCAGCCATGTGCGGTCGACGAACTCGGCTTCCCCGGTGAGGTCGACGTAGTCGGTGCCCGACAGCGCGCACGCGGCGACGGTGGCATCGCCGAGTTGCAGGTACGGGCCAACGGTGGTGATGAGCACGTTCGTGCGCTCGGCCAACGCCACCATCGAGCCGAGGTCGCAGCCGTCGGCGACGATCACGGGGAGCTCGGCCAGGGTCGGATCATCTCGGGCGATGCGGTCGCGGACCGCTTCCAGACGCCGTTGGTCGCGTCCCGCCAAGGCCCATCGGCACCCGGGAGGGGCGTCGCGGGCCAGGCGAGTAGCGGTCAGCCCACCGGTGAACCCGGTGGCCCCGAAGAGAACGATGTCGAACTCCCGTGATGATCGGTCGGCCTGTGTCATCAGCTGCTCTCGGATCGGATCTGGGGTCACCGGGGTGGTGAGGATCCTGCGCAGGGTACCCAGGGCGTTCGCATCGTGGCCGTGGCCGCAGCCGACGCGTGCCAGGATGGCCGGGTGAGTGACGAGAGCGCGAGGGCATACGCCGCGGCCCTGCCGGTGCCCGAGTTCGAGACCACGGCCATGGCTACGCCCCCGCCGTTGTCGCAGGCGCGTGTGGCCATCGTGACCACGGCCGCCCTGCACCATGTCGGCGACCAGGATTTCACCTTCGACGACACCGGTTTTCGCGTCATCGAGCAGGGCCGCACCGACCTCGTCCTCGGTCACTGGAGCCCCAACTTCGACCGAGCCGGTTTCGCCGCCGACCCCAACGTGGTGCTGCCCATGCACCGGTTGCAGGAGTTGGCCGACGCCGGCACCATCGGCAGCGTTGCGCCCCGCCACTTGTCGTTCGCCGGGAACCAGGAGGACACGGTCACCCGCATTCGCCTCGACTCCGGGCCGGCCGCCGGGGAGCTGTTGAAGGGTGACGGGGTCGACGTGGTGGTGCTCACCCCGGTCTGACCGTTGTGTACGCGCACCGTGTGTGTGCTCGCCCACGTCCTCGAAGCCGCCGGTCTGGCGACGATCGCCCTCGTCTCCAATCGGGGGGTGGCCGAGCGCATGCATCCGCCCCGGGCGTTGTTCGGGGAGTTCCCACTCGGGCGACCTCTCGGGATCCCGAACGACCCCGAGTTTCAGCACGACGTGCTCCGGCGGGCCTTCGCCCTGCTCGATGAGCCGTCGGTGCCGGTGCTCGTCGATCACCCGGTGGTGATCGAGATCGAGGAGGAAGCGCTGGCCTGTGCGCTGCCGCCGCGCTTCGATGCTTCGCTGCCCCCAGCGGTCGACGAGGCCCGGGCGCTGCGGGCCGCGTTCGACCGCACCCTGGAAAAGCGAGGGGTGACCTCAGTTGGTCGGGCGACCGATCCCGACGGGATTCCGGACCTCGTCGGTCTCCTCGTGCGGATCGCCGCCGGGGAGAAGTGGGACGAGGTCGGGCTGCCGGGGGACCCCATCAGCTGCGCCCACGACGTGCGCACCTACTACGAGGAAGCCGCGGTCGCCCTGGCCGGTGGTGTGGGCGGGGGTTCGGCCGAGGTGTGGTTCAGCGACGTCACCGAGGGCGGTCGGACGCTTCTCTCCGCCCGGCGTCAGATGAAGGAACAAGAGGCCCCGTTCGCCTTCTGGTTCTACATGGCTGCCGGGGCCCGCTCGTGAGCCGGCTCACCTCCTGGTGACGACGGCCGGGACACAGGTGCCTCAGCGCAGCCCGTCGGCGTGGTCGGGGTCGGTGTAGATCTTCTCGGTACCGTCGGGGTACGCGGCGTGGGGATCCAGCAGCCCATCGGGGGCATGGATCCGAGCATGGCACACCGACGGGCCCCGGCGAACCTCGGAGAAAGGACCTCGTCTCGCGGCGGTCGGCCGGCTCGTCCGCCGCCACACGCGAGGATGCGGGCATGACATTCCAGGGGAAGCGCATCTTCGTGACGGGGGCCGCATCGGGCATCGGGGCGTCCACCGTCGAACTGTTCTCGAGCCAGGGAGGCGAGGTGGTCGGCGTCGACATCACCGAGGGTGATGGTCTCGTTCACTGCGACGTCACCGACCGAGCCTCGGTCGATGCGGCGATGGCCACCGCCGTCGAGCGCCTCGGTGGACTCGATGTGCTCTGCAACGTGGCCGGCATCAATCAGTTCAGCCGCTTCGGTGACCTGCCCCGCGACATGTGGGACCGCCATCTGGCCGTGAACCTCACCGGGCCGATGAGCGTCACGCAGGCGGCGCTGCCTCACCTTCGCGAGAGCCGAGGAAACATCGTCACCGTCGCCTCGATCTCCGGCATCCAGGGCCAGCCTTGGAACTCGGCCTACTGCGCCTCCAAGGGCGGGCTCCTGCTGCTCATGAAGTCGCTGGCCGTCGAACTGGCCGAGTACGGCATCCGGGTCAACTGTGTCTGCCCCGGTGGGGTCGACACGCCACTGTCCACCAACGCCGGGGCCACCATGCCCACCGACGTCGATTTCTCGATGTTCAGCCGGATGATGGGTGTGCTCCCCGGCTATATGCCGCCCAGCGACGTGGCCGGCGCCATCGCCTACCTCGCCTCCGACGCCGCCAGTTCGGTGACCGGTGCCTCTCTGGTGATCGACCGCGGCACCCTCTGGTAGCAGGTCGGCGGCTGGTCGGTCAGCCGCCGGGCAGCACCCCTCCGGCGGCGATCCATCGTCCGAAGACCTCGGCGCCCTCGGTCGGGTTGTAGAGGTCCTCCTGGTAGGACCACAGCCCGTCGCCGGCGTAGGTGAGGATGGTCACACAGCCGAACCGGAACACCTCGTCCCCGCCGGTCGGGTGGGGGAGGACCTGCCAGGGGTAGAACACCACCCGGTTGCCGTCGAAGACCACCCACTCGACGGGGAAGGTCATGGTCGACGGTGCTTGGGCCATCACCTCGGTGATGCCCGTGCGGATGGCCTCGCGGCCCTCGAACCGCCCCAGGTGGTGCTCGACCCAGACCCCGTCGATCGAGTGCAGGTCGGCCCAGGCGTCCCAGTCGCCGCTCTCACCGACCTCGAGGAATCGCTCGTAGGCGGCGCGGACCTCGTGCTGGTCGAACGTCATGTCGTTCCCCTCCTGGTGACCCCCTGTCACCGGACCCCTGTTGTAGTCGTCCCGGCTCGGCCGTGCCGGCACGCAGTCGCCGCCTCCGGTGGCCGGCGTGGTGGACTGCACCTCATGGGCACACCACGGCGGGTCCGGTGACCGAGCCTCCCGGCCCGCGGGCCCGGCCCACCCGGGTCGAGCTGGCGACCTTCCAGGGGGCCACCGTCGACGACCTGCTCGGCGACGAGTTGCGGTTGCTGTTCGTGGGCATCAACCCGGGGCTCTGGACGGCTGCCGTCAACGCCCACTTCGCCCGACCGGGGAACCGCTTCTGGCCCGCGCTGCACCGCGCCGGCATCACCAGCCGTCTCGTCGACGCGTCGACGGGGCTGATGGAGGCCGACCGGGCCGAGCTGCTCGCGGCCGGTGTCGGCGTCACCAACCTGGTGCCCGTGGCCACGGCCCGGGCCGACGAGCTCGACGCCGGGCAACTCCGCGAGGGTGGCGAGCGGCTCCGCCGCCTGGTGGTGGCGCGACAGCCGAAGGTGGTGGCCATGCTCGGGGTCACCGCCTTCCGCCAGGCCTTCGGTCGCAAGAGTGCCGTCATCGGTCGCCAGGAGGGGGACTTCGAGGGAGCGGAGCTGTGGGTGCTGGGGAACCCGAGTGGTCTGAACGCGCACGAGACGGTCGACTCCCTCGCCCTCTGGTACCGCCAGGCCGCCGAGGCGGCCGATGTGTTGCTCCGGCCGCCGCCGGTCTCGTGACCGACGGGCGTCGACCTGTCCTACGCTGCGCACCGAGCCGGGGGGGGATGTGGCATGGCCTATCGGGTGGTGCAGTGGACGACGGGGAACGTCGGTCGGCGGTCGGTGATCGCGGCGATCGGACGCGACGACCTCGAGATCGTCGGCGCTTACGCATGGGGCCCGGAGAAGGTGGGCGTGGACGTCGGTGTCCTGGCGGGGGTCGATCCGATCGGCGTCACGGCCACGAACGACGTCGCGGCCCTGCTCGATCTGCGCCCCGACTGCGTCGTGTACAACCCTTTGTGGCCCGACGTCGACGAGCTCGTCACGATCCTGTCGGCGGGCGTGAACGTGGTGGCAACTGCCGGATTCATCACCGGCCATGCGCTCGGCGAGGGTCGCGACCGGATCCTCGCCGCATGCGCGTCCGGTGGCTCCACGATCTTCGGGTCCGGCATGAACCCGGGTTTCGCCAACCTCGTCGGATTGGTCTCCACGGGCATCTGCGACAGGGTCGATGCCATCTCGGTTCTGGAGTCGGTCGACTCCACTGGCTACGACTCGCCCGAGACCGAGATGAGCGTCGGCTACGCCAGGCCGATCGACGATCCCGCCCTGCCGGAGATGACCCAAGCCGCCACTGCGGTGTTCGGCGACGGCGTGCGCATGATGGCCGACGCCCTCCATGTCGATCTCGATGAGGTCCGGTTCGAGGCGGCGTACGCCCGCACGACCCACGCACTCGATCTCGGGTCGTGGACGATTCCGGCCGAGTGCGTCGCCGGGGTCGAGGCCAGCTGGCAGGGTTGGAAGGATGGCGTGAAGTTCATCGATCTCCGGGTTCGCTGGCGCAAGGGTCGGACGCTGGATCCTGACTGGCCGCTCGAACACGGCTATGTGGTCGAGGTCGAAGGCCGTCCGAACGTCCGGACGAAGGTCGAGATCACACCCCCGGCAGACTTCGTGGCCACCTCATTCGCCGACTACATGGTGTTGGGCATGATCATCACGGCCATGCCCGCGGTCGACGCCATCCCCGCCGTCGTCGCCGCCTCTCCCGGCATCGCCACGTACGCCGATCTCCCGCTCGTGGCCGCCCGAGCGGGCTGACCGTCTCGTCGGTCGGGCCTGCTCGTCGCCGCCGAAGCGTGGCAGGTCTTCAGTCCGCAGCGCCCTCCACGTCGATCCAGGGCAGGTCGAGCGGTTCCTCGGTGCGCAGCCGGTCGAGCCGGCGGCGATCTCGCTTGGTCGGGCGCCCGGCGCCCCGATCGCGGATCGCGATCGCGCCGGTCGTCTCCCGTGGCGGAGCAGGAGGCGAGTGGTCGACGAAGCAATCGATGGCGAGGGCGGCCCCGACGCGCTTGTCGATGACGCGGGTGACGACGACGATGCGATCGCGTCCGTGGAGACGGGCCTCGATCCGGGACCCCATCGTCACCGGTGACGACGCCTTGGCCGGCCGCCCCCCGGTGCGGACATGGCCTGCCTTGCAGGCCGCGGTGGCTTCGGAGCGGGTCTTGCACAACCGCACCGCCCACAACCAACGGTCGATGCGGGTCTGGTCCATGGTTCGAGTCTGGCCTCATCGAGGCTCGCAGGGGCGTAGGTTTCGTGGCCATGGGGGGTCGGAGACGAGGGGACGTCGTCGTGGTGCTGGCGCTGGCCGCCGCCGGCTTCGTGCTCTCGCTCGGCGTCGGCCACTTCCTCACGCCGCACGGGACCGGCAACGCCGACGAGGTCGTCTACGGCTTCCAGGCGGAGATGTATCGCGAGGGTCGCCTCACGCTGCCCGACGACGGTTCCGCCTTCCGTCCGTGGATGTCGGGGGTGGTCGACGGGGAGCGGATCATGGTCTATCCGCCCGGGTGGCCGAGCGTCCTGGCCATCGGGCTGGCCACGACGGGCTCGGTCGACGTGACGGTCGCTCTCGTCATCGCCCTGCTCGGCCCCGCCGGATGGTGGTTCGTGAGGGAGCTCACCGGCGACCGCCGGACGGCATCGGTGGCCGGCGTCGCCCTCCTGGTCTCGCCGTTCGTGATCGTGCACAGCGGGACGTGGCTCACCTACCTGCCGGCGCTGGTGTGCGGGTTCGCAGCCGGCGCCAGCGTGCTGCGCTCGGCGCGCACGGGTCATGTCGCATGGTTGGGTGGCGCTGGCGCCGCTCTCGGCCTGTTCTTCAGCATGCGCCCGGTCGACGCAGTGGTGATCGCGGTACCGATCGTGACCTACGCCGCGGCGTCGCTCTGGAGACGAGGCCCGCTCGTCCTGGCCGGCCTGGGTTGGGGCGTGCTGGGGGCGCTCCCGTTCGCGGCCTTGACGCTGGTCTACAACCAGCGGGTCACCGGACGGGCCCTGAGCTTCCCGATGCAGGTGGCAGGCGGGAACAACTCCTTCGGCTTCGGCGCCCGCAACATCGCCGAGGGCACCCCGGTTCTCGATGCGACCCCGGCAGGGACCTTCCGGGCGACCGTGCTCAACCTCGTCGAGCTCCTCCAGTGGATCCCCGGGGCCTGGGTGGCCGTGCCCTTCGTCGCGCTCGGCCTGTGGGTGACGTGGCGGGCAAGTCGGTCTGCCACCCTCCTCCTTCTGGCGATCGGGGTGATCTTCCCTGTCGTCTACGCCTTCTTCTGGGGAACGCTCAACGCCGCTGTCGGCCGAGACGTCTTCGGGCCCTTCTACTACTGGCCTGCATGGATACCGACGGTGAGCTTCCTGGCCGTCGGGTTCGTCTGGCTCTGGGATCGTAGGGCGGCGCTCACGCCCGCCTCGAGGGCGGTGGCGGCCACGGTGGTGCTGGTCGTCGCGGTGCTCGGCACCACGTTCACGCTGCGTTCCCCGATCGAGGTGTTCGGCACCCACACCCAACGCGCCGACGCTCAGCTGGCGGTGATGGACGATGCTCCTGACGGTTCCCTGATCGTGCTCCCGATGGCCTTCGACGGACCGTGGATCCTCCAGCCTTGGAACCAGTGGGCGAACACCCCGGGTCTCGACGGCCGGGCGGTGTTCGCCGCCGACGACGGCGACGGAGTGATCGATGTGATCACCCGCTTCGGGGATCGCCTCCCGTTCGGGCTCCTCGCCCCCGAGGGCCCGGGCAACGGCGGCGCGCTCGCCCTCGAGCCGCTGGCGACCGTCACCGCCCGGGCCCTCTCGATCGTGGCCCGGACGCCGGTTGCGGTATCCGGCGAGACGTGGGCCTACGCGGCCACCCAGGACGAGGGCTTCCGGTGTCGCATCTTTCCCGACGGCACCGGTGTGGCGACGGTGCGGTGGAGGATCGGCGGCGGCGGCCTCACCGCCGAGGAGGGGTGCACCGGCCCCCTCGAGCCGGTTCCGCCCACCCCGCGCGGCCAGCGACCCTGTGCCTTCGGAGTGGTGGTCGAGGGACCTTCCATCGTGTCGGCGGTGTCCGAGGAGCGGTTCTGGTGTCGGCTCGGCTCCGGCGTCGACACCGTCGTCGTCGTCCCCGGCCAGCCGAGGGTGGGGACGATCGGCACCGACGCCGTCGTGGCTTGGACCGGCGTCAGCCGGGGCGACCTGGCGACGTTTCTCCGGATCGAGGTGGCCCCTCTGGTCGCGCCGTAGCTTTCGGTCCGGAGCCTTCCAGGATCCCGTCGCGGCCGCAGATCCCCTCATCGACCCTCTGGCCCGGCGCGTCCACCTCAGCGGAGTTCGAATGCTCTCGCGGGGTGGGTGGCGGGAAGCTCGGCCGCCCCTAGCGACCGGTGCCCGCGCTATCTTCCCTGCCCATGCAAGTCCTGCGCCGGCACGTGGCGGTGCTGGTCTTCCTGGCGCTCGCCGGGTTCGCTCTCTCACTGATGGTGCAGCACGCAGTGCTGCCCCACACCAGCGGGAACGCCGATGAGGTGGTGTACCGGTTCCAGGCGAGCATGTTCAGTGACGGCCAGGTGACCCTCCCGGACGACGGTCCGGTGCTTCGGCCCTGGATGTCGGGGGTCGTCGATGGCGAGCGCATCATGGTCTTCCCACCCGGTTGGCCGGCGATCCTGGCCGTGGGGGAGGGGGTCACCGGTTCCGAGGCCGTGACCGTGGCGTTGGTGATCGCCATGCTGGGTCCGGCCACGTGGTGGTTCGTCCGCGAACTGACCCGTGACCGTCGGACGGCCGCGGTAGGGGGCGCGGCCATGTTGGTGTCGCCTCTCGTGATCGTGCACAGCGGCACCCTCCTGAGCTACCTGCCCGCGCTCGTGTGCCAGCTGGTCTTCGGCGCCTGCGTGCTTCGGGCCCTGCGCACCGGACGGATGGCGATCCTGGTCGTGGGCGGGCTCGCCCTCGGTGTCCTCTTCTCCTTTCGTCCGCTCGACGCCGGCCTCATCGTCCTCCCGTTCGCCGGCTACGCATTGGCAGTGTGCCGCGCTCGTCTCCGGTCCCTGGCGCCTGGGATCGGTTGGGGGGCGCTGGGAGCCTTCCCCATGATCGTGGCCACTCTGGCCTACAACGCTCGCGTATCGGGGAGCGCTCTTTTGTTCCCGATCGAGGCGGCGGGAGGCAACAACGCCTTCGGCTTCGGGATTCGAAACATCGCCGAGGGCACGCCGCTCGTCGACTTCACGCTGGACCGGGCGGTCAGGGCCACGGTCTCGAATCTCGTGGAACTGCCCCAGTGGATCCCCGGAGTCTGGGTGGGTGCGGGCCTCGTCGTCGTTGCAGCCGTGGTCCTCTGGCGGACAGATCGTGCCGTCCTCGCTCTGCTCGCGGCCATCGCGGTGCTGTTCCCCCTCGTCTACCTCTTCTACTGGGGGACCCTTCTCGTGGGCGTCGGGCGCGACGTGTTCGGACCCTTCTACTACTACGCCCTCTGGATCCCGGCGGTCACACTGATTGCGGTCGGGATCGTCTCTCTCTGGGACCGGCGGCACGCAGTCGCCCGTCTGGGCGGCTGGGCGCTCGGCGGTGCGGCGGTGCTCGGGGCCGCTCTTGCCACCGCATGGGTCCTGCGTACGCCCCTCGACACCTTCGACCTCTACACCCAACGGGCACAGGCCCAGGTGGCCCTGATGGACGATGCCCCACCCGGCTCGTTCGTCGTCCTGCCCATGATTGCTGACGGCCCCTGGATCCTGCAGCCCTGGAAAGAGTACGCCAACGCTCCGGGCCTCGATGGGCCGGTGGTGTACGGCGCCGACGCTCGTGGTGAGGTGATCCCGGCCCTTCGGCGCTTCGCCGACCGCCGGGCGTTCTCCCTCCTGGCGCCCGAGGGGCCTGGCAACGCCGGTGCGCTGGCGCTCGAGCCGCTCACGGTGCAATCGGGCGAGACGCTCGAGGCGTCGGTCGCGGTGTCGGGTGCTGCGAAGGAGGTCGTGTGGGCCTACGCCATGGCCGTGGGCGGCGGCCTTCGTTGCCGGGTCGAACTCGGACCCTCCGGCACGGCCACCGTGCGCTGGGCGTTCGTGGGCGTCGAAGTGGACCCGGTGGACGGGTGTACCGACGCCGTCGAGGTGATTTATCCGGTGCCGGGCGTGCAGCGTCCGTGCGTGGTGGGCGTCGAGGGCGATGCGGCGGCGTCGGGTCTGCGGCAGGAGGAGCGGTTCTGGTGCCAGGACGAGGGGTCCGGCGCGTCGATCTCGATGGTCACCCCTGGCGAGCCCCGCACCGGGACGCCGATGGCAGATGGGCGAGTGGCGTGGAGCACCGTTCCCCGAGCCGAGGCCGAGTCCAGGCTCCGGGTGGCGGTCGCGCTCCGGCCCTGACCGGCACTGACCGGCCCGTCCACCGAGGCGTCGTCCTCGGTGGTCTCGCCGTGGCAGCATCCACCCTCATGGAGATCCAACCTTTTGCCACCCTCACCCTCGGTCTGGCTTCGGACCGCCTCTTCTTCCTCGGCGCCACCCCTGCCGGCACCCGCATCGTGCAGGAGGTGGCGTCGGCCCGCCTCGAGGGCGCGCGGGTCCGGGCCTCGATGGTGGGGATGGCCGGGGCGGACTGGTTGGCCGTCGATGCTGCGGGGGTGGCGACCTTCGACATCCGCATGACCCTCCAGACCGACGACGGGGCTCTGCTGTACCTCGCCTACGAGGGCCGCGCCGACTGGAGTGGGGGGATGGGCAGGGGGCCGGTGTTCGTCGGGATGCGGTTCGAGGCCGGCGACGAGCGCTATCAGTGGCTCAACGCCCTGCAGCTCTTCGGGCGGGGTGAGCTGGCCGAGGGTGGCGACCTCGTCTACGCCATCTACCAACCCTCTTGACGGTCGCTTCGTGGATGCGGCTGATGCCCCCGGACACCTGCTCCCGACGCCGGTGATGGTGCCGCGGCGTCGGCGGAGTTGAAACTCTCCGGGTTCCCCTGGTAAGTTAGGCATGCCTAACATTCGAGGGATGGAGTACTTGATGTCAACCGATCGAGCACGTCGTGTCCGGCGATGGGGCCGTGGAGGCCTGCTCACGGCGTCGGCGATGGCGGTGATCGTGATCCTGTCGTCGTGCGGCGCGAGCAGCAGCGATCCCAACACCGTTCGGGTCTACTCCGGGCGCCAGTACGACCTCGAGCAGGCGTTCACCCGGTTCACCGAGCAGACCGGCATCAAGGTCGAGTTCCAGTTCGGCAACGACGCCGAGCTGCGGGAGCGGATCGCCGCCGAGGGCGAGAACACGCCCGCCGACGTGTTCATCTCCGTCGACGCCGGCAACCTGGTCAAGGCGGCCGATCAGGGCCTGTTCCGCAGCCTCGACGCCCCCGCGCTCGACGCGGCGATCCCGCCGGCACTCCGCGACCCCGACAACCGCTGGTTCGGGCTCAGCGTCCGGGCCCGCAGCATCGCCTACGACCCCGACAAGGTCGACCCGACCCAGTTGTCCACCTACGCCGCCCTGGCCGACCCCGAGTGGAAGGGCCGGTTGTGTCTGCGCAACTCCGGCAACGTGTACAGCCAGTCGATCGTTGCGTCCATGATCGCCGACCTGGGCCGTGACGAGGCGCTGCGCATCGTGCAGGGATGGGCTGCCAACGCCGAGATCATGGACAGCGACGTGATGATCCTCGATGCGGTCGAGGCCGGCCAGTGCGAGGTGGCCATCACCAACCACTACTACCTGGCCCGTCAGTACGAGGAGAACCCCGACTACGGCGTGAAGATGTTCTGGGCCGACCAGGCCGGCAAGGGGGTGCACGTCAACATCAGCGGCGCCGGCGTCACCACTTACGCGCAGAAAGCCGATCTCGGACAACGCCTCATCGAGTGGCTGGCCACCGATGGACAGGCGGTCTTCACCGCCGGGAACCACGAGTACCCGGTCAACCCCGACACGGCGGTCGACCCTCTGCTGGTCGAGCGTTTCGGCACCGACTTCATCCGGAACCCGATGGCCGCCGAGACCTTCGGTGCCCTCAACGCCGACGCCGTCGCCCTGATGGGCGAAGCCGGCTATCGCTGACACCGACGTGACCCGGACACCGAGCCGGCACCTGGCCCGGTCGTGGCCGTGGACGACCGCGGTCGTGGCGATCGCCGTCGTGGTGGTGCTGCCGCTCGGCTTCGTGGTCGCCAGCCTGCTCTCGCCGAGCTTCGACGTGTGGTCGCAGCTGTGGCGGACCCGGCTGCCGACGATGGTTCTCACCACCCTCGGGCTGCTGGTGATGGTGGGAGCCGGGACGCTGATCGTCGGTGGCGGGTTGGCGTGGCTGGTCACCGCCTACCGGTTCCCCGGGCGTCGCCTGCTCTCGTGGTTGCTCGTGCTGCCGCTGGCCATGCCCGGCTACGTCCTGGGCTTCGTCTTCCTGTCGCTGGTCGGCTTCACGGGCCCGCTCCAGCGAGGTTGGCGTGGTGCCCTCGGGGCCGACGCCTGGTTTCCCCAGGTGCGGTCGGTGTGGGCCGCCGCTCTCGTCCTCACCCTGGTGCTCTACCCCTACGTGTACCTGTTGGCGCGCGTGGCCTTCCGCGAAACGGCGGCCTCGGCCTACGACGTGGCCCGCAGCCTGGGGTGCACTCCCTGGCGGGCCTTTCGCCGCGCCGTCCTTCCCCTCGCCCGCCCGGCCCTGGCTGCCGGGCTGGCGTTGGTGATGATGGAGACCCTGACCGACTTCGCCACCGTGCAGTACTTCGGTGTCGAGACGCTGTCCGCCGGCATTTACCAGGTGTGGCGAGGCATGTACGACCGTGATGCCGCGGCCGAGCTCGCCGGTCTGGTGCTCCTGTTCGCCTTGGTGGTGATCGTGGTGGAGCGATCCTTGCGGGGCCGGGCGCGGTACGCCGAGCCCGGTGCGGGCGGCGCAAGGATCGAACCTCAGCAACTCCGAGGCTGGCGGGGGTGGGTCGCCACCGCCACGGCATCGGCGGTGCTGGCCGCCGCGTTCGTGGCTCCGGTCACCCAACTCGTCGTGTGGGCGGCCGGTGACGGGCGGGCCGCCCGGTCGTTCGAGCGGATCGGCACCTACCTCTCGAACAGCATCATGTTGGCGGTGATCACCGCAGTGCTCGTGGTCGGGTTGGGCGTCGTGATCGCCAATGCGTCGCGTTTCTCCGACCGGCGGATGGTGCGAGCCGCCACCCGGATCTCGGTGGCGGGCTACGCGGTGCCGGCGCCGGTGGTGGCCATCGGGGTCCTTCTCCTCATTGCCGCCCTCGATGCCATCCTGCGCTCGCTCGGAATCCGGGTGTCGGGTCTGCTGGTGACCGGTTCGGTCGCCGCCGTCGTGTACGGCTACACCGTCCGGTTCCTCGCCCTCGGGGTCACCTCGGTGGAGGCCAGCCTGGCGAAGGTCCCGGACGAGATCACACAGTCGGCTCGCAGCCTGGGCGCGAGCAGCACGCGCATCATCGCCCGGCTGCACGTGCCGTTGTCGCGCGCCGGCATCGCCACCGCAGCCATGCTCGTCGCCATCGAGGCGATGAAGGAGCTTCCCATCGTGCTGCTCCTACGGCCCTTCGGGTTCGACACGCTCCCCGTCTGGGTGTGGCAACTGGCGGCGGAGTCGCTCTGGGAAGCGGCGGCTCTCCCCGCGCTGATCATCGTGGCCGCCTCGGTGCTGCCGGTGGCGGTGCTGTCACGCCAACTGGCCAAGGACGAACATGGGCCCGCATCCCGTCGGCCGACTGCCCCCGACGTTGCCCCCGCAGCGGCGGTTCGGGCCGGGGAGCTGGTCTCGTGACGTCATCCACCGGCCACGGCGATCCTCCGGCCGTGACGGACGCACCGCCGGCCCTCGAGGTCCGGGATCTGGGCAAGCGCTACGGCGACACCCAGGCCGTCGACGGGATCGGGTTCGACCTCGACGCGCACGAGATCCTCTGCCTCGTCGGGCCCAGCGGGTGCGGCAAGTCCACGGTGCTGCGGATGCTCGCCGGGCTCGTGACCCCTGATTCCGGCCAGGTGGTCCTGGCCGGCCGGACGGTCGATGGGCCCGACGGACACCTGGCCCCTGAGCGTCGGGGTGTGGGCATCGTCTTCCAGGAGCATGCCCTGTTCCCCAACCTCACCGTCGAGGCGAACGTGGGCTTCGGGCTCGCCGGCCTCGGGCGCTCGCGGCGTCGGGCGCGGGTCACCGAGATGCTGGCGCTGGTCGCCCTCGAGGACCACGCCGCTCGCTACCCCCACGAGCTGTCCGGAGGCGAACGTCAGCGGGTGGCCCTGGCCCGTGCCCTGGCCCCCGCGCCCTCCGTCCTGCTTCTCGACGAGCCGTTCGCCAGCCTCGACCAGAACCTCCGCGTCCAGGTCCGCGACCAGGTCGTGTCCGTGCTGCGGGCCACCGGCACTCCGGCCGTCTTCGTCACTCACGATCAGGGTGAAGCTCTGGCCCTCGGTGACCGAATCCTGGTGCTCCGGGACGGTCGGGTGGCCCAGATCGGCACTCCGCAGGGGATTTTCCACGCGCCCGTCGACCGCTTCGTGGCGGCCTTCATGGGCGACGCCGACTTCCTCCCCGCCCGTGTCGTCGACTCCGTCGTCGAAAGCGAACTGGGGGAGCGACCGGCACCCGATGCGCCCCCGACTCACTCGGTGGAGCTGGTGGTGCGTCCCGACGACGTCACCTTCGACGTCTCGCCGACCGGTTCGGCCGTCATCGACGGAGTCGAGTTCCAGGGTGAGTCGAACCTCTACCGGCTCCGGTTGGCGTCGGGGGCCGTGGTGCGATCCCGCCGTCCGCACGCGGAGGTCGTTCCGGTCGGTAGTCAGGTGACTGCCCGATTCTCCGACCATCACCGCTCTCCAGTGCTGATCGCCGGGTCAGAGCCGTCGGCCCCTCGTCGGGACGACCCTCAGGCGCTCCCGGAGCCGGCGGCGGTGAGGACATCCACCGAACGCAGCGCCAGCGCCATGCCCGCATCGATCACGATGGCCCGCACGGTTGCCGGTTCGTCGGTCGCGGCCTCATCGACCGCCGACGGGATGGGGACGGACGCCGGGGCAGAGGCATCGTGACCGTTGGCCATCGTGTCGTCCGCGACGGTGACAGGCCTGCCGTTCGTCGGTGATCCGTTGGCCGATCCGTTGACCGTTGCGGCGACGGGCGGCGGGGGAAGCGGGCCGTTCGCCAAGCCCGGTGTGAGCGTCGCCGAGGCCGGGGTGAGCATCGACGAGCTGAGGCGTTCGAAGGTGAGGCGAACGGCGTCGACGGCTCGATCCCGGTCCCGGGTGGGCCCGACGAATCACGGCGCCGGTTCTGGAGTGGTTCGTACGACTCAGTGGAGGACGAAATCGTCGATTTCGGGTCGTCGCGTCCAGCTCCAGTAATCGACGAGTCTCCAGGGAGAGAGGACGTGGATCTTGCCCTCGGGGTTCTTGAACCAGGAGTGCGTGACGCTCGGATGCGACCACACCAGACCCTCGAGCTCCTTCTGCACCCGCTGGTAGTAGGCGTCGTGGACATCGTCGCGGGGCTCCATCGACGCTCGGTCCTGCGAGATCAACACGTCGAGGCAGCCAGTGATGTAGCGCATCTGGCACTCCGAATGGAAGATCAGACTTCCACCATGGGCCAAGTTCGTTCCCGGCCCGTACATGCAGAACAGGTTCGGGAACTCCGGCACCGTGATCCCGAGGTAGGCCTTCGGGCGGTCCCCCCACACGTCGCGCAGCGTCCGCCCCGTTCGGCCCGTGATCTCCATCGGCCACAGGAACCGGTTGGCCTGGAATCCGGTGGCGAACACGATGAGGTCGACCTCGACGCGTTCGCCCGACACGGTGACGATGGCGCCGGGCTCGATGTGGTCGATCCCGTCGCGTACGAGGTCCACGTTGTCGCGGGTGAGGGCACCGAGCCAGCTGCCGTTGTCCTGCAGGGTGCGCTTGGCGGTGGGCGGGTAGTCGGGCAGGGCTTTGACCAGCAGTTCGGGGTCGTCGCCGATCTGGCTGGTGATCCAGTCGGTGAAGATGAGACGGGTCATCTCGTTGCCCTCGCTCACCGAGCGCTCCTGGTGCGGCCAGTCGGGATCGATGCGCGCCCCCTCGAGGCCCTTGTCGCAGGCTGACCAGAGGATGAGGAAGCGGTACCACCGTCCGTAGAAGGGCAGATGGCGGAGCGCCCACTTCACGCCCGGGCCGACCTTGGCGTGATAGTTCGGGTTGGGGAACATCCACTGCGCCGTGCGTTGGAACACGGTGAGGTGGTCCACGTCGGGGGCGATCGTCGGCACGATCTGGAACCCGCTGGCCCCGGCACCGATGACGGCGACCCGCTGGCCGCGGTAGTCGACGGAGTGATCCCACTGGGCCGAGTGGAACCACGGCCCTCCGAACGTGTCGAGCCCTTCGATGTCGGGCAGGTTCGGGCGGTTGAGCTGGCCGACGGCAGAGATGACGGCCCGAGCGGTGAGGTGCTCCTCGGCGCCGCTGGCGGTGCGCACGGTCACATCCCACACGGCGGCGGTCGTGTCCCATCGGGCCGCGATCACTTCCGTGGAGAAGCGGATCGACGGCTCGACGCCGTGGCGTTCCATGACGTCCTGGAAGTACCGCTGCAACTCCGGTTGCTGCGCATAGAACTCGGTCCAGTGGTCACTCGGTTCGAACGAGTAGCAGTAGAAGTGATTGCCCACGTCGACCCGGGCACCGGGATAGGTGTTCTCCCACCAGGTGCCACCCGGGCCGGCGTTCTTCTCGACGATGGTGAAGGGGATGCCGGCCTCCTTCAGGCGGATGCCGGCGAGCAGGCCCGACTCACCGCAGCCGATGACCACCACCGGGAAGTCGGCGCGCGCCTCGGTGTCGACGTGGAGCTCGACCTTTCGGGCGTCGGTGCCGTCGAGCTCCATCTCCTCCATGAGCATCGGGATGTACTCGTCGGGCACCTCCTCGCAGCAGAGCCAGGCCATCATCTCCTTGATGTCGGCGACGCTCGGCGGTGCCGGTTCCGGACAGCCGCGGTCGCGGTAGTCGCAGATGATGTCGAGGGCGAGGGCTCGCGCGTCGGCCTTCTCTTCCTCGGTCATGAAGCCCTGGACCTCGTTGATCACGAGCATGTGAGGCGCGAGCAGGCCCCGGATCGGTGACAGGTCGCCGGTCATGTGGACGCACGCCAGCAACAGCGTGGGGATGCTCACGTCCTCGAGGGCGGCGGCGATCGTTTCGTCGTCGTCGTCGAACGAGATCCCCGCGTACGGGTTGCGATCGATCATGGTTCCCCTCGGTGCGTGCGGCGAAGCGACGGTAGACGATCGACGTCGCCATCGAGAACGAGGTGCGCGGCATCGAGCACCGGGGCTGACAAGCTGGGGTGATGTGGAGTGAGGAGTGCGTCCCCCTGAAGTCGTCGTGGCGGCAGTGAGCGAGACGGTCCTGCTCACGGGGGGTGCTGGCTTCATCGGCAGCCACACGTGTGTCGTGCTCCTCCAGGCGGGATGGCAGGTCGTGGTGGTCGACGACCTGTCCAACAGCAGCGAGGAGTCCCTCGCCCGCGTCGAGGCCCTGGCTGCGGGCGAGCTGCACTTGCATCGCCTCGACCTGCGCGACACCGCCGCCCTCGATGCGGTCGTGGCCGGCTACGACATCGATGCGGTGGTGCACTTCGCCGGCCTGAAGGCGGTGGGCGAGTCCGTCGCCGATCCTCGCCGCTACTGGGACGTCAACGTCGGCGGCACGCTCAGCCTGCTCGAGGTCCTCGATCGCCACGACATCCACCGCCTGGTCTTCTCGTCGTCGGCCACCGTGTACGGCGATCCCGAGGTCGTGCCCCTCGTGGAGTCGGCCCGCCTGTCGACGACCAACCCCTACGGTCGCACCAAGCTGGTCATCGAGCAGTTGTTGGCCGACGTGGCCTCCGCCGATCCCTCGTGGCACATCGTGTCGTTGCGCTACTTCAACCCGGTGGGCGCTCACGAGAGCGGCATGATCGGCGAAGACCCCCGAGGCGTCCCCAACAACCTCATGCCCTACGTGATGCAGGTGGCCGTCGGCCGCCGACCCGAGTTGGTGGTGTTCGGCGACGACTACCCGACCCCCGACGGCACGTGCCTTCGTGACTACATCCACGTGGTCGACCTGGCCGACGGGCACCGGGCGGCTCTCGATCGCCTCGGCGACCTTCCCGGCTGGCGGGCCGTGAACCTCGGTACCGGTGAGGGGTCGTCGGTGCTCGAGGTGGTGGCCGCCGCGGCCGCGGCCGTGGGCCGTGAGATCCCCTACCGGGTGGGTCCGCGGCGTCCGGGTGATGCGGCCGTGACCTACGCCGACCCGAGCCTCGCTCACGAGCTCCTCGGCTGGCGAGCCACCCGTGGTCTCTCGCAGATGTGCGTCGACGCATGGCGCTGGCAGTCGCAGAACCCCGACGGCTTCCGGACCGGCTGATCAACCGTTGCGGTCGGCGTACCAGTCGGCGAGATGCTGCAGGCCCCGGTCGATTCCCACCGACGGCTGCCAACCGAGCACCCGGCGGGTTTCGCGCTGATCGAACCAGTGGGCCACCGACAGCTGGCGGGCGGCGAAGTGAGTGAGCGGGGGCTCGTCTCCCCGCCACAGGCGCTCGACCAGGGACGCGCCGGCAGCGGCAACCGGCGCCGGGAGCCGCCGGGCGGCCGTGGTGATTCCGGCGGCCCTCAAGATGCCGTCGACGATGTCGGCCACGGGTCGGGGCTCCCCCCCCGTCACCACCCATGCCGCGCCGGCCGCTTCGTCGCCGGGCCCGGCGTGATCGAGCGCGGCGACGATCGCCGCGGCGGCATCGTCGACGTAGGTGGTGTCGATGAGGGCGCGGCCACCGTCGGGCAAGGCCAGCCGCCCGGCGCGGGCGCGGTCGACCAACCGCTGCACCAGTTGGGTGTCGCCCGGCCCCCACACGAGGTGGGGCCGCACCACGACGGTGGGGACGGCCGTTGCGTCGAGCACGAGCCGCTCGGCCATGGTCTTGGACCGGGCGTAGCCGTCTCGACCGTCGTAGGTCGGCGCCTCGGCGCCGACCCCCATCGCCGGTCGATCACGGAACGCCACCGACGGCGTGGAGACGTGGACGAAACGTCCGCAACGTTCGGCGGCCTGGCGGGCGTGGGCACTGCCGTGCACGTTGACGGCCACGAAGTCGGCCCACGGGGCGCGGGGTACCACGAGCGCGGCGAGGTGGACGACGGCGTCGTGGCCGAGGGCGGCCCCGAGTACCGCGTCCCGGTCGCGGATGTCGCCGGGAGCGTGGCGGAGACCGGGGGCGGGGGCGCGACGTTGGAAGCACGTGACGTCATCGCCCCGGTCGACCAGCGCCGTGGCGACGGCCCCCCCGAGCAGGCTCGACGCCCCCGTGACCAGGACCCTCATCGTCCGGCCAGGAACGCAGTGGCGGTGGCGGCCAGTGCGGTTCGGTCGATCTTCGACTGGTGGCGGATGTCGACGGGGAGGGGGCCCTCGAGCACCGCCGCGACGATGTCGGATGATGCGGCCCGGACGGTCGCGGTCAGGTGAGTGGGCGCCAGACGGAGTCGCCCGGGTGCGTCCACCACGATCACGGTGGCCTGGGTACCGGTCGGGCCCACCCCGACGGCGGCGACGAGCCGGCCCAGTGCCGCGGCGACGGGCTGTTCGACGGCGACACAGGGCCGGAGTCCGTCGGGGCCGTGCAGGACGTGCTGGGCTCGTCCGAGCTGGAAGATCCGACCGTCCTCGTCGATGGCCCCGACGTCGTGGGTGCGATGGAAGCGCACGCCGTCGCGTACGACGGTGGCATCGGCATCGATGGCCCACCGCTGGTCGTAGCCGTCGTACATCCAGGCGGCACTCACGAGCAGCTCACCCCAGGCGCCCGGACCGAGGGGATCACCATCGGGTTGGTCGAGGGGGACCACCAGCACCGATGCGCCGTCGAGCGGCCAGCCCGTGGCCGTGCCCCCGGTGGGGCTCGAGCGCGTGGCGTCGGTGCCGTCGGTGATCGGCATGGCCTCGGTCATGCCGTACGGCGCCCGCACGTCGGCCCCGGTCACCCGGGTGATGGCCCGCAAGAGGTCGGCGTCGATCGGTGCGCCGGCCAGCATCACCAGTCGCAGCGGCACCCGACGATCTCCGGCGCTGGCGACGATGCGACGGGCCGACACCGGTGACAGCCAGGCCACCCCCACCTCGGTTCGGGAGCACGCCGCGACGAGGCGGTCGAAGTCGAGGTCGGCGGGGCTGGTGACGTCGATGTCGGGGAGGACGCACGGCACGCCGAGGGCCGGGCCGAGCAGCACGAACGGGGCGAACGACGTGGTGAAGGCCTCGTCGCCCGTGACGGCGAAGGCCGAGGCCACTACGTCACGCTGCCGGGCCAGCGCCCCGTGGCGGTACCGGACCGGCTTGGCCGGGCCGGTGGCGCCGGAGGTGTGGACGATCGCAGCCACGTGGTCGGGGTGGATGACGGGAAGGTCGGGTGGGCGGCCGAGGAGATCGGCGGTCAGGTCGATGGCACCGGGGACCCGGCCCAGAGCGGCCCGGCGCGCGGCCGGGGTGATCCCGAGCAGCGTCGCCGCGCCCAGAGTGCGCCCCGTCCCGACGACCCACGTCGGTGCCGCGCCCCTCAGGGCATAGCGAAGGCCCCGGATGCCCAGTCCGCGATCGGCGACCACCACCACCGCGCCGGCCCGCCAGATGGCGTACGAGGCGATGAGCATGTCGCGGCCCGGTGGCACGAGCATGGCCACCCGGTCACCGGACCTGAGCCCGGTCGCGACGAGGTGGCGCGCCGCCCGCAGGCTGGCGTCGTGCAGGTGCAGCCAGGTGCACTCACCGTCGGGCCCGGAGTAGGCCAGGCCCGGGTCCTGGGCCCGCTCGATGATCGCCGCGGTGATGGCCCGCCACGGCATCGGGTCGGCGCCGACGGCGGAGGAAGCCGGTTCCGGACCGATCGGCGGTGCTGGTTCGGGGGGCCCGGGTTGTTCGAGGGGTCCGGGGTGATCGGGCAACCTGCGGTCGAGCCATGCCTTCGCCACCTCGTGCATCGGTTCGTCGAGCGGGACGAGATGGCCCGCGCGAGGAAAGCGGTGGACGTCGGCATGGGGGGCGCGGGCGCACAGGTCGGCGAGGAACCGGTCGTGAAAGACGGGGTCCCTGCCGCCCCAGACGAGCAGGAGCGGTACCCGTCGCGCGGTGAGGGCGTCGAGGCTGGCGGCGCTTCGCGCCAACGCCGCCCATGATGGGTCCTCGGGGGTGAGCGGGATGTCGGCGACGAACTCGGCCACCGCTTCGCGCCGGTCGGCGTGGCGGTAGGGCGCCCGCAGCGCGTCGCGATGCTCCCGGCCGGTCATGCGCGCGGTGCCGGTGACGAAGATCGCGGTGCGGCGACAGACGAGGTCGACCGTGCGTCGCGCCACCGCGATGAGCGGCGGCACCGACACCCCGTCGGGCCGGGCGACGGCGGTGTTGGCCAGCACCATGGCGCGCACGTCCAGTTCGTCGGCCGCTCCGATCGCCACGGGCCCGCCCCAGTCGTGGGCGACCAGGACCAGAGGGCCCTCGGCTTCCTGACGGCAGAAGGCCACCAGTTCGGCCACCCGGTCGTCGAGGCGACGGAGGCTCGAGCGCTGTGACCAGCCCATGCCGGTCTGGTCGACGGCGATGACCCGCCAGTCGGGGCTCAGGGTCGAGAGGAACCCCTTCCACAGGTACGACCACGTCGGGTTGCCGTGGACGCAGACGATGGTGCCGCGAGGGCCGGGGCCGGTGTCGAGCACGTTCCACCGCACGGGCGGCCGACCGGTGGCGGTGACGTCGACCGGACGGGACCACCTCGGATCGAGGCCCCAACGTCGCCAGGCGGCGGCATCCGGCATCGCGGCTCCCGGCCCGCCGTGACTCAAGACCGGGACGCTGACGCCGCTACCAGGTGAGCTCGACCACCGAGCAGTTGAGCCCGGAGCCGATACCGGCGAGCAGGACCCGGTCCCCAGGTGCCAGCTCATCGGCGATCACCGAGAGGGTATACGGCACGGCGGCGGGGCCCATGTTGCCGAAGTCCGGGTAGGTGAGAGGCACCAGGGCGAGGTCGATGTCGAGCAGCTCGCACAGCTTGTTGGTGTGCACCTCGGAAACCTGGTGCAAGACGTAGCGATCCATGTCGGTCCAGTCCCACCCTGCCTCCAAGGCGAGCTTCCACGCCTCTGCGGCCAGGTCGAGCCCGGCGGTGAGCAGGGCACCGGTGTCGGTGCGCATCTGGTCGAGGTCGCCCACGCACAGGTCGTGGTGGATCGTGGCGGCTCGGGTGATCCCGCCGATGAACTGGTGTGAGCCCTCCCTCGGCGGTCCCATCACCATCGCCGCCGCACCCGAGCCGAGCGTGAGCGATGCGAATTGGTCGAACACGTCGCCTATGGTCGTGGACTCCTGTTGCAGTCGCTCGATGGTGGCCAACTGGGTGCGGCGGCTGCCCTCGCCGTCGACGATCAGCACGGCCCGGGCCTGTCCGCCGTCGATGGCCGTCGCCGCCAAGTTCATGGCGTTCACGAAACCCAGGCAGGCGTTGCCGAGGTCGAAGTTGGCGCAGTTCGGGGACAGACCGAGCCGGTAGTGCACCGCACAGGCGACACTCGGTTCGAGGTGGTGCTTGCAGACCGACGTCGAGATGAGCAGGTCCACGTCGTCGATGCTGACGCCGGCCTGGTCGAGTGCGGCCTGGCCGGCCCGGGCCGCGGCCTCGTCGAACGAGACGTCCTCGGGCCACCAGCGCCGAGCGGTGATGCCGGCCACGGACTGGAGGAGTCCGGGCCGCACGCCGACCCGTTCGTAGGTCACGGCGAGCTGTTCGTCGATCCATGCCGAGGTGACGACCTCGGGGGCTTCGGCGTGGCTCACCGCCCAGATGTGCGCACGCCGGAAACCAGAAGGTGAAACCACTGTGTCAGGTTAGGGCCTCGCGGTCGTGGTCGACACCTCGGCTGGGTGGTGCCGTGGGTACGTGAGTACGGCTCGCCATGGCAGGCTCGGCGGATGTTCCGTAACCGCATCACCGAGATGATCGGCTGTGAGATCCCGATTCTGCAAGCGCCGATGGGCTTCATCGCCCGGGCGCCGCTGGCCTCGGCGGTGGCCAACGCAGGGGCCATTGGGATGATCGAGACGTCGTCGGGGGAGCTCGACGTGGTCCGAGAGGAGATCCGCCGCATGCCCGAGTTGGCGCCGGGCAAGCCGTTCGCGGTGAACGTGGCCCAGGCCTTCGTGCGTGATCCGGCCATCGTCGACTTCATCGTGGAGCAGGGGGTCACGTTCGTCACCACGTCGGCCGGCGACCCCACTCGCTACACCCGGCAGCTCAAGGAAGCAGGGGTCACGGTCTTCCATGTGGTCCCCACGCTGCGGGCCGCCCTCAAGGCCGTCGACGCCGGTGTCGATGGCCTCGTGGTGGAAGGGGCCGAGGGCGGTGGCTTCAAGAACCCCCGAGACGTCTCGACGATGGTGCTCCTGCCGCTGGTGGCATCGAAGGTCGACGTGCCCGTCATCGCCGCCGGCGGCTTCCTCGACGGGCGCACGATGGCGGCGGCTTTCGCCCTGGGTGCGGAGGGGATACAGATGGGCACCCGGATGGTCGCGTCGGCGGAGTCGCCGATCCACGACAACTGGAAGCAGGCCATCGTCGACGCGGCCGAGACCGGCACGGTGCTGCTCAACCGACATCGTTCCCCTGCGGTGCGAGTGCTGCGCACGAAGCTCACCGAACGACTCGAGTTCGACACCACCGGCAACGCCATGGAGGCCATGGCTGGCGTGCAGGAGCTCTACTTCGGGGGCGATCTCGAAGCCGGCCTGCCCTTCAGCGGGCAGGTGGCAGGGCGCATCGACTCGGTGCGACCGGTCGCCGAGGTCCTCGAGGAGTGCGCTCGCGAGTGTCTCGAGGTTCTCGGGGCGTTGCGGGACCAGTACCTGGACGGCTGAGAGCCGGCCCACCAGACCCACAGCGGCCGCGCGGGACCGTTAGCATGATCGTATTCATATCGCTGAGGGGGACCAGTGCCGACGATCGACATTCCTGACGGACTCGACCCGATGACCTACGTGTTCGGTAAGGCGTCGCCGGCCATCGGTGGAGCCGCCGCTGGCTTCTCGGGCTCGGTGTATGCCGATGCCTCCCTGCCGCTGCGCGAGTTCGAGGCCGCCCGCTACCGGATCGCCCAGATCAACGACTGCCAGATGTGCCTCACGTGGCGCAGCGAACGGGGCGAGTCGGGCCCGGTCGGCGAGGAGCTCTACGCCGAGGTCGCGCAGTGGCAGACCTCCTCGGCCCTGACGGTCCGTGAACGCCTCGCCGCCGAGTACGCCGAGCGCTACGCCGTCGATCACCGCAACCTCGACGAGGAGTTCTGGGGCCGGATGAAGGCCGAGTACTCGAACGACGAGATCGTCGAGTTCACCCTGTGCGTGGCCCAATGGCTCGGCCTGGGTCGGCTCAACCAGGTGTTGGGCATCGACGTCGCCTGCTCCATCTGAGCCTGGGCCGACGTCGTATCAGTTGTCGGTGAGGTCCGCCCGACCGGCATCCGTATCCTGAGGCGGCCATGCCCGAGCCCGACGCCCCGAATCGTCGACGCGCATCGGCCCGCCGCCGAGGCTCGGGGTCCGATCGACCACCGAGCCTGACCGATACCCAGCTCGCGCGCCGGCGGGCGGCCGTGCCCGAAATCAGGTTCCCCGCCGAGCTCCCCGTCTCGCAACGGCGGGACGAGATCGCCGCCGCGATCCGAGAGCACCAGGTGGTCGTGGTCGCCGGAGAGACCGGCTCGGGCAAGACGACCCAGTTGCCGAAGATCTGCCTCGAGCTGGGCCGGGGGGTCTCGGGGATGATCGGCCACACCCAGCCGCGGAGGCTGGCAGCGCGGACCGTGGCGGCGCGCATCGCCGAGGAGCTCGACGTCGAGGTCGGCGGGGCGGTGGGCTACGCCGTGCGCTTCACCGACAAGGTGACGCACACCACGCTGGTGAAGCTGATGACCGACGGCATCCTGCTGAACGAGCTCCAGCGTGACCGGGACCTCACGGCCTACGACACGATCATCATCGACGAGGCCCACGAGCGCAGCCTCAACATCGATTTCATCCTGGGGTACCTCGCCCAGCTCCTCCCGAGACGCCCCGACCTCAAGGTCATCGTGACCTCGGCGACGATCGACCCCGACCGTTTCGCCCGTCACTTCGGCGGGGCTCCGGTCATCGAGGTGTCGGGCCGTACCTACCCCGTCGAGGTCCGCTACCGGCCGGCATCCGATGGCACCGGGGTCGCCCCCGATGCCCGAGCCGGCCGCCGTCGCGGCTCCGACCACGACCAGATCGACGCCATCGTGGACGCCGTCCACGAGCTGCGTCGCGAGCCGCCGGGCGACATCCTCGTCTTCCTCTCGGGGGAGAGGGAGATCCGCGACACCGCCGAGGCGCTTCGAGCCCTCGGACTGGCCGACACCGAGGTCCTCCCGCTCTACGCCAGGCTCACGGCCGCAGAGCAGCTCAAGGTGTTCCGACCTCACCGCGAACGGCGGATCGTCCTGGCGACCAACGTGGCCGAGACCTCGATCACCGTCCCCGGCATCCGTTACGTCATCGATCCCGGGGTGGCCAGGATCTCCCGCTACAGCAGCCGCTCGAAGGTGCAACGACTTCCCATCGAGGCCGTGTCGCAGGCGTCGGCCCTCCAGCGCGCGGGGCGGTGCGGTCGCCAGTCCGATGGCATCTGCATCCGGCTCTACACCGAGGAGGACTTCGAGTCGCGGCTCGCGTTCACCGAGCCCGAGATGCTGCGCACCAACCTGGCCTCCGTCATCCTCCAGATGACGGCCATCGGCCTGGGCGGCATCGAGGCCTTCCCGTTCATCGACCCCCCCGACCGGCGCGCCGTGGCCGATGGCGTGCGCCTCCTGCACGAACTGGGTGCTCTCGACGACGACCGCCCGGGCGCCGAGCCCCGCCTCACCGCGGTGGGCCGCACGATGGCGCGGTTGCCCGTCGACCCGCGTTACGCCCGCATGCTGGTGGAAGGGGACCGACGCGGCTGTCTCCGTGAGGTCCTCGTCATCGCCTCGGGGTTGTCCATCCAGGACGTCAGGGAGCGACCGATCGAGGAGGCCGCCGCCGCCGACGCCCTGCACGCTCGATTCACGGATCCGGCCTCGGATTTCGCGTCGCTCCTGTCGGTGTGGGCCCACCTCCGGGAACGGCAGCGGGAGCTGGGGTCGAGCGCCTTCCGCCGGATGTGTCGACGCGAGTTCCTGAACTTCGTGCGGGTGCGCGAATGGCAGGACGTGCAGAGCCAGCTCCGGCAGGCCACGACGTCGATGGGGATGACGCTCAACGCCACCCCTGCGACGCCCGAGCAGGTGCACCGGGCGCTGCTCGCCGGGCTCCTCTCCCACCTGGGTCGGCGTGACGGTGACACCCGTGAGTTCGTCGGAGCCCGAGGCACCAGGTTCGTGGTCTTCCCCGGGTCCGGGCTGGCCAAGAAGCCGCCCGGATGGGTGATGGCGGCGGAGTTGGTGGAGACCTCCCGGCTCTTCGCCCGAACCGTGGCCCGAATCGAACCCGAGTGGCTGGAGGAGTTGGCCGGGCACGTGGTCAAGCGAACCTACGGCGACGCGCACTGGTCGACGCGGCGCGGCGCGGCGATGGTGCACGAGCACGTCACGCTGTACGGCCTGCCGATCGTGGTCGACCGAGTGGTGCCGTACGCCCGGATCGACCCCGAGCACGCACGCGAGCTGTTCATCCGTCACGCTCTGGTCCTCGACGACTGGCACGGTCGCCACGGTTTCGTGGCCGTCAATCGGGCCCTGCTGGTCGAAACCGAAGACCTCGAGCACCGCTTCCGCCGGGCCGACCTCTCGGCCGACGAAGAGGCGCTGTTCAGGGCGTACGACGCCCGTGTGCCGGCGACCGTGGTGTCAGCGCGCCACTTCGAATCGTGGTGGAAGAAGGAACGGCGGCGAGAACCCGCTCGGCTGGACATCACCCTCGATGACCTCCTCGGGGAGGTCTCGGCTTCGTTGCGCGAGGAGGACTTCCCGTCGCAGTGGCATCACGGTGACCTGGTCCTCCCGCTCTCGTACCACTTCGAGCCGGGCACGTCCGACGACGGGGTCGCAGTGCACATCCCGATCGAGGTCTTGAACCAGGTGGGTCCCGACGGGTTCGATCGGCTGGTGCCGGGCCTGCGTCGTGAGCTGGTGTCGGGCCTCCTGCGGTCGCTCCCCAAGGAGACCCGCAAGGCACTGGGGTCCCTGCCCGAGACGGTGGACGACTTCCTCGAGGAGCTCGGCGCCGAAGGGTCGGGTACCAACGCCGACGGCAGCCCCTCGTTGGTTCGACAGCTCGCCCTGTTCGTGTCCCGACGATCCGGGCTGGGGCTGACGACCGGGGACCTGCGCGTCGAGGACCTCGCGCCCCATCTGCGCATGATCTTCCGCGTCGAGGGCCCGGGGGGCGTGGTCCTCGGCCAGGGTCGTGATCTGCTTGCGCTGCAAGCGGCTCTCGCTCCCTCTGTGCGCCGAGCGCTCTCGGACGCGATGGGTGAGGTGGAGGCCTTCGGACTGACGAGTTGGAAGATCGACGACTTCCCCCGTGTGGTCGAGGCTCGGCTGGGCTCACTCGTGGTTCGGGCCTATCCGGCTCTGGTCGATGACGGTCCCACGGTGTCGGTACGGGTCCTCGAGAATCCGGCGTCGCAGGCCCGAGCCACCTGGGCCGGTACGCGCCGTCTGCTGCGTCTGGCCGCTCCTGTACCGATCGAGGGAGTCAAGGGTGGGCTCACGGCGGGCCAGCGGCGGGCCCTCGGCTGGGCTCCCCACCCCGACGGTTTCGACGCTCTGCTCGAGGATGTCCTCGTCGCCGTGTTCGACGGCCTCTTGCGCGACAACGGTGGCCCGGTTCGCGATGGGGTGGCATTCGACCGGCTTTGTGACGAGATCCGGGAGCACGTCGTCGGCCAGGTGGTGGACCTGCTCGCCGTCACGGCCCGGGTGCTCGCCGCCGATCGGGTCGTCGATCGGCGTCTTCGGGCCTTCCCCGTCACGTTTGCCACCACCGCAGCCATCGACGACATGGAAAGCCAGCGGGTCGGCCTCGTCCACGACGGTTTCGTGGCAGCCGCCGGGCGCGACCGGTTGCCCGATCTCGAGCGGTACTACCAGGCCATGACCATCCGCCTCGACCGGCTGGTCGAGTCGTCGAGAAGGGATGGCGAGCGGATGGCCGCCGTGCGACGGGTGCAGGCGCGCTACGCCGAAGTTCTCGATCGGTTCCCGCCAGGGTCCTCGGCCGACACCGTGTTGGAGCGCATCGGTTGGCAGATCGAGGAACTTCGAGTGGGGCTGTTCGCCCAGAAGGTGGGGACGCCGGATCCGGTCTCCGAGGCCCGCCTCCTGCGCGCCCTCGAGGCCGTGGCGGAGATGTGAGGGGCAGATCAATGGTTGCGCGAAATAGGGTAGGGGGGTATGGTTCCAACATCATGACCGTTCGTCTTCGTCTCGGCTTGTTCACTCTGGCCCTGCTGTTGCTGTTCGGCGCCGGATTCGCGGCCGGGCGCGCCGTCGGCCCCGTTGCTGCCGAAGCGCCGGCACCGGCCCATTCGGCGCCGAATTCCTCCAGCCCCCAGCGAGCCCACTCGTGAGTTCCACCATCACGCCCCCTCCGGGAAGCGACCGGACCGTCGTCGACCTCGACATCAAGGGCATGACCTGTGCGTCGTGCGCCAACCGGATCGAGCGTCGGCTCAACAAGCTCGAGGGCGTCGAGGCGTCGGTGAACTACGCCACCGAGATCGCCCACGTGGTCGCACCGCCTCATACCGACGCGGCGGTGCTCGTGGCCGAGGTCGAAGCTGCGGGGTACCAGGCGACGATCCCCGGTCCTTCGAGCGACGCAGGACCCGACGGGGCCGGCACCGATCGGGGTCCACATGGCCATGGGCCGATCGACGAACTGCGGCGGCGTCTGCTCATCTCCACCGCCCTCACCGTCCCGGTCGTGCTCATGGCCATGGTGCCGGCCCTGCAGTTCGACAACTGGCAGTGGCTCTCCCTGACCCTCACCGCCCCCGTGGTCGTCTGGGGAGCGTGGCCCTTTCACCGGGCGAGCTGGACCAACCTGCGCCACGGCGCAGCGACGATGGACACGTTGATCTCGGTGGGCACGCTCGCCGCCTTCGGCTGGTCGGTCTACGCGCTCTTCATCGGCGACGCCGGCATGACGGGGATGACCATGCCGTTCGAGTTCACGATTGCTCGCGGGTCGGGAAGCGACCACATCTATCTCGAAGTGGCTGCGGGCGTGACCGTGTTCCTCCTGGCCGGTCGGTACGCCGAAGCCCGGGCCAAACAGCAATCGGGCGCAGCGTTGGCGGCGCTGCTCGACCTCGGGGCCAAGGACGTGGCCGTGCTCCGCGGTGGAACCGAGGTGCGCGTCCCCATCGGCGATCTCGCCGTCGGTGACCGCTTCGTCGTGCGTCCGGGCGAGAAGGTTGCGACGGACGGCATCGTCGAGGACGGTACGTCGGCGATCGACGCGTCCCTGCTCACCGGCGAGAGCCTTCCGGTCGAGGTGGGTCCCGGTGACGACGTGGCCGGCGCCACCATCAACGCCGGTGGTCGTCTGGTGGTCCGGGCGACGCGGGTCGGGGCCGACACGGCTCTCGCCCGCATCACCCACCTCGTCACCCAGGCCCAGAACGGCAAGGCGCCTGTGCAGCGCCTCGCCGACCGGGTGTCAGGGGTGTTCGTACCGATCGTGCTGGGCATCGCTGCGGCCACCCTCGGGTTCTGGCTGGGCACCGGTGATGGTGCCACCGCCGCCGTCACCGCCGCGGTGGCGGTCCTGATCATCGCCTGCCCGTGCGCGCTCGGCCTGGCCACCCCCACGGCGCTCATGGTCGGCACGGGGCGAGGGGCGCAGCTCGGCATCCTGATCAAGGGCCCGGAGATCCTCGAGTCGACCCGTCAGGTCGACACGGTGGTGCTCGACAAGACGGGCACGGTCACCACCGGGGAGATGACCCTGGTCGAGGTGGCCGTGGTCGCTGGCTTCGCTCGCGACGAGGCCTTGCGGTTGGTGGCGAGCGTCGAGGACGCCAGCGAACACCCGGTCGCCCGGGCCATCGTCGCCGGAGCACGCCGCGATGGCGTCGACCTCACCACTGTCGAGGGGTTTGCCAGTGCTCAGGGGCTCGGAGTGCAGGGCATCGTCGACGGCCACGCCGTGGTGGCGGGCCGAGCCCGTCTGCTCGAGGAGCACGCCCTGGCGTTGCCCCTCGACCTCATCGCCGTCGCCGAGCGCGCCGAGGCCGAGGGTCGCACCGTGGTGTTCGCTGGATGGGACGGAGAGGCTCGCGCCGCCTTCGTCGTGGCCGACACGGTGAAGGCCACGTCGGCGGAGGCGGTCCAGGATCTGAAGGCGCTCGGGCTGAAGCCCGTGTTGCTCACCGGCGACAACGAACGGGTCGCCCAGGCCGTGGCGGCGTCGGTTGGCATCACCGACGTCGTGGCCGGGGTGTTTCCCGAGGGGAAGGTCGAGGTGGTTCGGCGGCTCCAGGAGGAGGGGCGGGTGGTGGCGATGGTCGGTGACGGGGTGAACGACGCTGCCGCGCTGGCCCAAGCCGACCTGGGGTTGGCCATGGGCACCGGTACCGACGTGGCCATCGAGGCCTCCGACCTCACCCTGGTGCGCGGTGACCTCCGGGCGGTGGGCGACGCAATCCGGCTGTCGCGTCGGACCCTGCGCACCATCAAGGGGAACCTCTTCTGGGCTTTCGCCTACAACGTGGCCGCCATCCCGCTGGCCGCCGCCGGCCTGCTCAATCCCCTCATAGCCGGCGCAGCCATGGCCTTCTCCAGCGTGTTCGTGGTCACCAACTCCCTCCGGCTGCGTCGGTTCCGCTGACCCCCGGGGTCCCCGTGGGCGAAGATGGCGGCCGGTGACGACGAGGGAGAGCTGATGGGGGCGCTGGACGGCCGAGTGGCCGTGGTGACCGGGAGCGGGCGGGGTATCGGCCGGGCCATCGCCCTCAGGTGCGCCGCGGAGGGGGCGACCGTCGTCGTCACGTCACGGACCGCCGTCGACCTCGACGCGGTGGTGGCGCAGATCTCGGCCGAGGGTGGGGTCGCCCACGCCGTCGTGGCCGACGCCATGGACCGGGAGGGAGCCCGGTTGCCGGTGCTCGTGGCGCTCGATCGGTACGGTCGGGTGGATGTCGTGGTGAGCAACGTGGGGGGATCGGTGGGGCGCACCCACGACCCGTTCGAGCCTGACGACGGGAGCTTCGAGCGCACGCTCGTCCTCAACGTCACCTCGGCGTGGTGGACGATCAACGCCGCTCTGCCGTCGATGCGCGAGCGAGCGTGGGGCCGCGTCATCACCATCGGTTCGGGGGCGTCTCGCCACACCGGAGCGGCGCCGGCCTACACGACGGCCAAGCACGCCATCGTGGGTCTCACCCGTCAGTTGGCGGCGGCCACGGCCCGTCACGGCATCACCGTCAACTGCGTGTGCCCGGGATGGACGAACACGTCGCTCGTGGACTTCGAGCGCATCGCCGGGCGCCAGGGCATCTCCGTCGAGCAGGCCCGGGCTGCGGCCGAGGCGGAGTCGCTCCAGGGGCGGATCCTCGAACCCGAGGAGCTCGGGGGGATGGTCACCCTGCTGGCATCGGCCGACGGGGGCGGGATCACCGGCCAGGTCATCGGCGTGGACGGCGGCTACAAGGTCTGAGCACTGACCGGGATCCAGAGATTTCTTTCGGAAATGTTCATCCGGTCCGCCTCCCGGTGTCGAAGACCTTTTTGATTCGTGCCGAATTCAGCCCTAACGAGGGTTCGACCGAATCACCTCACCGTTGATCTCCCCGGAGGAATCCCCCATGAAGAAGACCCCCATCGTCGCCGTCGCCGTGCTGAGCCTCGGGCTCCTGGGTGCCGCCTGCAGCAGCAGCACCGACTCGGCCACCTCGGCCACCACCGCCGCCCCGGCCACCACGGCCGCCGCCGCGACCACCAACAAGACCTGTGTCGAGATCGCCGCGTCGAACCCCGACTTCTCCACCGTCGTCACCGCGGTGAACGCCGCCGGCCTGGGTGAGACCCTGTCGGGCACGGGCCCGTTCACCATCTTCGCCCCGACCAACGAGGCCTTTGCCAAGCTCCCCGCGGGCACGGTCCAGACCCTCATCCAGCCCGCCAGCAAGGACGCCCTCACCAAGATCCTCACCTACCACGTGGTCTCTGGCGAAGTCATGGCCAAGGACGTCAAGCCCGGTGCGGTCACCACCGTCGAGGGCGGCACCTTCACCGTCGCCACCACTGGTGGCAAGGTCACCATCACCGATGCCAAGGGTGGAACGGCCAATGTCACCGCCACCGACATCCAGTGCTCCAACGGTGTCATCCATGTCATCGACACGGTGTTGATGCCGGCCTGATGACCCTCCGGGGCACCGGCGCCGCCTGACCCGTCCCGGGCGGCACCCGACCCCGTTCACCGAAGGGCCGAGCCTCACGAGGGGCTCGGCCCTTCGTCGCGTCCCGAGTCCGGTCCGCGCCTCTCGGCCCGGGGCTTGCCCCTTGTCGCCTGTCGCGCCGTTCGGGGGCGTGAAGGGCAGTGGTTTCGGTCGCGAGGGCGGGCCGGCATCGAGGAGTTCGTCCAGCGCAAGAACGTGGGGATCCGGTGCTGACTCTGCGACAGATGGGCGACGGTGAACGCGACGGCGGCGGCTCATGGGCCCGGCCGTGGTGCCGATACAAGCAGTGACACTCGACCTCGCCCGTGAGGGAAGAAACCATCCCGGCGGCGAGGTTAGGGTCGTTGTAGGTTCTCGAAAACCCCTTAGAAAGGCGCACTCATGGTCGAAACGGTCTCCCCGTCGATTCGCCCCAGCCTCGACGCCCTGGTCGCCCTCGTGGCCGGCGCCGCGTCCGAGGGCGAGGCGCTCCTTTCCACCAATCGTCTCATCGATGCGTTGCTCGACGCGCGGTCCGAGATCAGCGGGACGGCCATAACGGCCGTCGACGCCGCCCTCGATGCTTGTGCCTACCGTCAGATCCTGCCGGTCACCGAGGCCGTCGAGCTCGTCGCCACCATCACTGCCTCCTGAACCGGCTTCTCGAACCTGGCTCTCGAGTGACCGGCCTCTCGCACTGGTTTTCGCGTCCAGTGACGTTGGTTGCCGTGGGTCAAGCGTCCGGGCTGGGCGGTACGTCGCCCCCCGGCATGGCTTGGTAGTCGGGCCGGCCCGCGTCTTCCCATTCCTGGTAGAGGTCGAAGAAGTCGTTGCCGAAGGGATCCTGGCCACGGGCCGGCATCGACCCTCGACTGATGGTCCAGTCGAGGGGGGCCAGCTGCACCGCTCGGGCGTAGTGGCGTTCGGCGGCCTCGGTCTGTCCGTTGCGGTGCAGCCACGACGCCAGGCGCCGTTCGGTTCGTCCGGTCTGCTCCTCGGCTGTCGGGGGACGGGCCACGTTGGCGTCGGTGCCGTCCCCACGATCGGGCAGCTCGGGAAGGACCCCCTCGTGGACCCACCGGCGCAGGGCGGCGTGGTGGCCCTCGGCGTCGATCTTGGTGAACTCCTGGAACATGTTGTTCCCCGGCGTGATGGTGGGGGGCTTCACCACCTTGTCGTCCTCGTCGATCCACACCGTGGCCGGCACGTTGGTGATGCCATAGGCCTCGGCCAGACGATGATCGGCGTCGAGGGCCACACGCACCGAGGTCAGGGGCGGATCGGCGGCCTCCACCCACGGTCGGATGACGTCGAGGGAGTCGTCGAGAGCGACGGCCACGATGTCGAGACCGGCAGGGGAGAGCTCATCGTGCAGTGTCTGCCAGACCGGCAGCTCGTAGCGGCACCCTCACCACGATGACCAGGCGAGCAGCAGCCGCTTGCGCCTGGAGTGGTCAGGGACGGTGATCGGGTTGCCGTCGAGGTCGATGAGGTCGACACGGGGGGCGGTGCCGTCGTTGTAGACGGCGGCCCGTTCGTGCGCAGCCTCACCGATGGCCGCCACGGCCCGTGATTCGTCGTCGAGACGTTCGGCCGCGTACGGCCGGTGCAGCGCGGCGGCGACCCGGGCGAGGTCGTAGCGCCCCTCATGATCTCGGGCTGCGGGGTCGCGCACGGGGATGCACAGGTCACCCCGGCACAGACCCTCGGGCTTGGGTTCCCAACCGGTGACGGCGTGGACCGCCGACGCCTCGAGGAGGAGTCGGTCGTCCTCGGCGAGCGCGCCGACGGTGACCGTTTCGTCGGTGGACAAGACGGTGAGCTCGACCGGGGTCATGACCGGCGAGGTTACCGCGGGGGCGCCCGGCGCACAGCCTGTCCCGCACATGGCCTGTACGGTCGCTCCATGACCGATGACGCCGTGGTACGACGAGTGGCCGACGACCTCGAGATCCGCACCATCGTGGCCCGGCTGGCCCAGTATGCCGACGTCGGCGACCTCGATGACTACGTGTCGTTGTTCACCGACGACGCGCACTGGGCCATGCCCAACGCGCCTCGTACCGGCCGGGCCGAGATCCGCGCCGGCGCCGAAGCCCGTCGGTCCACCGGTGACGTCGGTCCGGGGAGCAACAGCCGCCACATGATCACCACGGTGGCGGTGGCCGCCGACGGGTCCGACACCGCGTTCGCTGACTCCTACTTCCTGTTCTTCGTCGACACCGCCGAGGCCCCGACGCTCAAGCTGTGCGGGGCCTACCACGACACCTTCCGCCGCACGACGGAGGGGTGGAAGCTGGAGCGGCGCGAGATCACGTTCGGTTAGTACTGGCGTTGTCGCACCCGGCCTAGGGTGCGCCGTCATGGGGGAGCGTGTGCTGGTCATCGGGGGGACGGGCCCGACCGGAATCCCCATCGTCAATGGCCTCGTGGCTCGCGGCCACCAGGTCACGATCCTGCACCGCGGTACCCACGAGCGGACCGAGACCCCGGCGGTGGTCGAGCACCTGCACCACGATCCGTACGACGCTGATTCGCTGCGCGCCGCCTTCGGCGGTGGTCGAACGTTCGACGTGGTGGTCGCCATGTACGGTCGGCTCCGGCGCATCGCCGAGATCACCCAGGGCAAGGTCGGCCGCTTCGTGTCCGTCGGCGGGGTCCCGGCCATTCGCGGCTGGATGAACCCGTACCTGGCCGAGCCGTCCGGGCTGGCGGTCCCGGTCGACGAGTCGGCGCCCACGGTGGCCGAGCCCGACGAGGACGAGAAGGGCTTCCGGGTGGCGCGTACCGAGGAGCACGTCTTCACCCATCACCCCGACGCCACCCACTTCCGCTACCCCTACGCCTACGGGCCCTATCAGGTGGTTCCCCGGGAATGGATGATCGTGCGGCGCATCGTCGACGGGCGTCGGCGCATGGTCATCGCCGACGACGGCCTCACGCTGCACCACCACGGGTACACGGAGAATCTGGCCCATGCCGTGCTCCTCGGTGTCGATCACCCCGATGCGGCGGCGGGAAAGGTGTTCGACTGCGGCGACGAGGAGGTCCTCACCGTCCGCCAAGTGATCGAACTGTGCGCGACCGAACTCGACCACGAACTCGAACTGGTCTCGATGCCCTATGAGATCGCTGTCCCCGCCCGACCGTTGCTGATGCAACCACTGCCGACGCATCGGGTGCTCGACCTGTCGCGCCTGCGCAACGAGCTGGGCTACCGCGACGTCGTCCCGGCCCGTGTCGCCGTCGGGCGCACCGCTCGTTGGCTGTGGGACAACCGGCCCGAGCCCGGAGGAATGGAGGAGATGATCCTCACCGACCCGTTCGACTACCCGGCCGAGGACGCCCTCATCGACGCCTGGCAGGCGTCCCTTGCTTCACTGCCCATCGGAGGGTTCACCACGGTGCCCGGCTACGGCCACGCCTACAGCGGACCGGGCGGACGCCCTCGCACCCGAGCCACCTTCGAGGAGGGCCCGTGACCATGGCTGAGCCGACACCCGGACCGCTCGACGGCATCCGCATCCTGGACCTCTCGATCGCCCTCACCGGGCCCTATGCGGTGGCCCTCCTGGGCGACCAGGGCGCGGACGTCGTGAAGGTCGAACGACCGGGTATCGGCGACATCGCCCGTTGGGTGGGGGTGTCGGTCAACGGCATCGCCGCCCTCTTCCAGGCTTGCAACCGGGGCAAACGGTCGATCGCCGTCGATCTCACCACACCGGAGGGGGCCGAGGTCGTGCGGGCCCTGGCGGCGAAGAGCGACGTGGTGGTTCAGAACTTCCGGCCCGGCGCCATGGATCGGGCGGGGCTGGGCTGGGCCGACCTGTCCGCAGGCCGGGACGACCTGGTGTACGTGTCGTTGTCGGGCTTCGGCTCCGAGGGGCCGTACGCATCGAGGGGGGCGTACGACACCGTGATCCAGGCCTACGGGGGGTTGGCGTCGAACCAGGCCGACCCCGACGACGGCCTTCCGGTGTTCCTGCGCCAGACCGCCGCCGACAAGATCACGGCCATGTACGCCGTGCAGGCCATCACCGCCGCCTTGTTGGCCCGCGAACGCGGGGCCGGGGGGCAGCACGTCGAGCTGTCGATGGTCGACGCCGTGGTGTCGTTCCTGTGGGCCGATTGCGGAGGCAATGAGCTCCTGCTCGACTCGGACCGGTCGATGAGCTCGAGCTTCGTGCAGGGGTCCCGACCCTTCCGCTTCGTCAACGGCTGGGGCATCGCCACCCCGACCGCCGACGCCGACTTCCACGGTATGTGCGAGGCCTTCGGTGTGGAGGGGCACGACGACCCCGAGGTGGCCACGATCGGCGAGCGGCGCCAGCACCCCGACGAGATGGCCGCCATCATGCGCGCCTGCCACGTCGCCGCTGGTGGGCTCACGACGGCCGAGGCCTCGCAGCGGATGGCCGAGCGCAGGGTTCCGTTCTCGTTGGTGGTGGCCCAGGCCGATCTCCCCGACGATCCCCACGCTCGCGCCGTCGGCCTGTTCGAGGAGAGCGTGCACCCGGTGGCCGGGCGATTGCGACAGCCCCGGCATCCGACGCAGTTCGGTGGCACCCCGGCGACGCTCGGCGGCCCGGCACCGACGTTGGGTCAGCACACCGACGAGGTGCTCGCCGAGGCCGGCTTCGGCGATCGCATCACCGAACTGCGTGGGGCCGGTGTCGTGGCTTGATCCACAGGGTTGCGGTCATTCGTCGGCGCCACCGGCTGCCCCGTCGACCCTCACGGCGCCGCCTACCCGGCCAGTTCGACCGTCACCAGCGTCGGGTGAGGCTCAGCAGCGCGGCGTGGTCTTCGTCGGTGGGTTCCCAGAGTCCGGCGGCCACGTTGGCCCGGATCTGCTCGGCGCTGGTGGCCCCGGCGATGACCGAGGCGACGGTCGGTCGGGCCGCGAGCCCGCCCATGGCCACGTCGAGAAGGGTGATGCCCCGCTCGGCGGCGAAGCGCTCGAGGGCCTCGATCCGGTCGAAGTTGGCGTCGTTGAGTACGGCGCTCATGCCCCACGCGGCGATGCGTCCCCCTTCGGGTGGAGCGTCGCCCCGGCCGTATTTGCCGGTGAGCAAGCCGCTGGCCAGAGGGAAGTAGGGGAGCAGCCCGATGCCGTAGGCCTCACACGCCGGAACCAGTTCGGTCTCGACCTCGGTGCGCAGCAGGCTGTATTCGTTCTGGGCGCTGATGAAGCGATCGAACCCGGCCGAACGGGCTGTCCACTCGGCGTCGGCCACTTGCCAGGCCGTCAGGTTGGAGTGCCCGAGGTAGCGGATCTTCCCCTCGTGGACGAGGTCGGTGAGCACCGAGAGGGTCTCCTCGATGGGTGTGTTGGGGTCGGGTTTGTGGAGCTGGTAGAGGTCGATCCAGTCGGTCTCCAGTCGCCGCAACGATCGTTCCACCGCCAGCCGCACGTAACGCCGGGAGCCCCGTGCGCCCCAGTCGGGCCCGTTGGCCCCCTTCACGTCGGAGCCGAACTTGGTGGCCAGCACCACCTCGTCACGTCGCCCTTTCAGGGCCTGGGCGAGGAACTCCTCCGAGGTGCTGTACGAGTCTGCGGTGTCGAGCAGGGTGACACCCAGGTCCAGGGCCTCGCTCACGACCGCTTTGGTCGCATCGAGGTCGATCCGCATCCCGAAGTTGTTGCACCCCAGTCCGACGGTGGAGACCATCAACCCGGAGTCGCCCAGTGGCCGATACGTCATGTCCGGCACGTCGGTGGTCGCGGTCATGTCGCTCATGTGGCCATCATGACCGGGACGCGCCCGCCGTGCTCGAAGCGCAGAGACGGCTCATCCGGTGTCGGCGGCGAACAACAGCGATTCCTGATCCACGCCGTCGGGCGGGTGGTCAGCAGCGCGTGCCCTCTCGTGATTTTTCCCGACGCTGTGGTCATGGGGACGAGCCGCCACTCCAGGGGAATGATCGGGCGACTTCGCGACTGATGCGGGGAGATGATCCCTGGGGTGGCTGGTGACGGTGTGGCCCCCCGTGTGGGTGGTGGCCTGCAGTGCCCCGTTGGGGTCACCGTGCAGGCGCCAGCCGCCCTCGTGCACGGCGTGGTGGTGGTGCCAGCAGATGAGGGCCAGGTTGCCCATCGTGGTGGGCGACGGCCACGGAACGATGTGGTGGGCCTCGAGGAAGCGGGTGGACGTACATCCGCCGAATCGGCAGCCGCCGTCTCGACGCAGCAGGGCCCGCCGCATGGTCGGGCTGACGACACGAGTGGTGGTGCCCACTCCCACCGTCACACCGTGACGGTCCTGCACGACCACCTGGAAGCGGCTGTCGCACAGCAGCCGGCGGGCCGTCTCGGTGGCCAGCGGTTGGCCGTCGGCCAGCTCGGCGGTGGCGGCGGGATCGTCGTCGCACACCGCCGCCAACTCGAACACGCCGACGATGGTGGCCCGGTCGGGGTCGGCATCGGCCGCCAGGGTGGCCTTCGCCAGGGCCAGGAGCCCATCGACCCGGCGCTGGTCGGGGGTGAGTGACGGATCGGTCGGGTCACTCGCCTCCCGGACGTGGCGCGGAGGCATGGCTCGTTCGATGGCCGCCAGCAACCGGGCGCCGTCGTCGGACGGCAGTGAGCCCCGAAAGCGGACCTCGAGCCCCTCCGGCCACGCCCGGAAGTGGCGGGCAGCCCGGGCGGCCCGGTGGTCGGCCGACGATGGCCGGCGGCGCTCGGCGGCGTGGCGACTGAGGACTCCGGCCGGGAGATGAGCCGCCTGAGCCGCCCATCCAGTGTCGGTGCCGGCGTCGCGCGCCAGTTCGGCTGCGGGCGCCGCCTGCTCGCGCGACACGGCTCCGCGAGCGGCCGCCTCGGCCAGCCGAGGGAGGTCGGCCAGGTTCTCGGCCAACCGGATCTGATCGTTGGCCGTGCGCCGGGTGATCCCCAGGTTGCTGGCCGACCAGTCGGCGACATCACGACTGCCGTCGACGGTGAAGGCCCGCCGCTCGCCGATCTCGGAGAGGAGGAGGCGTTCCTGGTGCTCGAGGGCGGAGATGGCGGCGCGCACCGATCGAGCGGCCGATCACAGACCGGCCGCATCGAGCTCTCGCCAGGCCAGCTCGGTGCCCACCTGCAGGTATCGCCCCAGATCTTCGAGGAGCACGCTCACCAGGGTCGGGGACGAGCTGGACGGAGCTGGGACCGACTCCGGCGATGATCCGGGGTCCGAGCGTGTTGCGATGGAATCCCCAACGGCCACGGCTGCCTCCTCGTGAGACGAGTCCAGTACAAGGGGCGCCAGTGGCGCCGAAGGGGAAGAAACGGAACACTAGTACGTCGAACACGCGTACGCAACTCTGAATCGGGAGAATCTGCGGAGGACCCCAACTCAACACTCGTTCCGGCGTCCCATATCGAGCGGAACCGGTTGCGCCGCCTTGCCCGTTCCGCTGCTCTTCCCTTGTCGGAAGCCGAGAGCCCTCAGATGCCCAGGGCGTCGCGGGTCCGCGACAGCTCGGTGACGTCCACGGTCGTCGGCACGAGGAAGAGCTCGTCGCAGCCCAGGTCGGCGCAGGTGTCCACTGCGGTGCGCAGGGCCTCGGCGGTGTGGCACGACAACCCGTCGGCCAGCGTCCGGGCGAAGCTTTCGTCGAAGATGCGCATGTAGTCGAAGCAGTACCCCGACAGACGATCGGCGGCGCCGTCGCCCAGCGCGTACCAGAGGCTGGCCGAGATGTGCGGGGCGTCGGTGCTCCCGGCCTCGGCCCACGCCGAGCGGATCCGGTCGAAGGCGGCACCGGAGGCGGCCGGGTCGATGCCGAACACGGTCGATCCGTCGTCGACGCCGACCGCCCACTTCGCGGCTCGGGCCAGCGCCTTCGGGCCCATCACTCCGGCGACCAGCGGTGGCCCACCGGCCTGCACCGGGAGTGGGCCCACCGGGTCGGCTCCCTCGAACGGCGGCACCTGCGCCCACACGGAGCGCATGGTGGCGACCTGCTCGTCCATGCGAGCCCACCGTCGGGTGAAGTCGCCGTTGATGGCCCGGTAGTCGTGCTCGCGGCCGCCCACCCCCACGCCGACGGTGAGGCGTCCACCGCTGAGCACGTCGATCGACGCCAGGTGTTTGGCGGTGTCGACGGCATCGTGAGCCGGCAGAACGATGATGGTGGTCCAGAGTCGCACCCGCTCCGTGAGCGCGGCGGCGGCAGCAAGCTGCACCACCCACGAATGGCTCGTGTACGTGATGCGCTCGGGCACGGCCAGGCTGGCCCAGGGGCCCTCGTCGATCGCCTGGCACCACGCCACCGTCTCGGTCCGACCCTGGGGGAGCATGGTGGGCAACGTCATCGAGATCTGCACGTCGGTTGGCCTTTCGGGAGATGAACGGGGTGAGCTCGGGCCGCGACGACCGCGACGACCGCGACGACGCCGGGCGAGCGGTCGCCGGGAGAGCGGCTCAGGGGGCGACCGAGAAGAGGTCGGTGAAGCCGCTCGGGTCGTGGCGCCCGAGGGCCATGTGCTCGAAGATGCCGTAGCCCACCTGTCCGTCGAGGGTGGCTCGGGCGGCGTGGTCGATCATGCTCCACGCCACGCGTTGCTGAACCGGCTCACTGTCGAGGTCGTGGTCCACTCGCTGGGCCCAGGACTCGCCCATCCACCGCCCGTGGTTCCATCCGTCGTCGTCGGGGCCGTAGCCGAGGCCGACGCTCAGGGGCATCGGGCCCATCGGCTCGATCTCGAGCGTGAGTTCCTTGCCACCCCGCTCCTTCAGCCCGATCGTCGCTCGCAACGGGTACCGCGAGCCCGGCGCGTAGGTGATGTCGGGCTCGGCCCATCCGAGTTGCTCGATCCGCCCGTTCGGCCACACCCGTACTGCCTCGTTGATGGTGCGGTACCCCTCGGCGTCCTCCTCGAGCACGAACATGAGTGCGAAGTCGTCGAAGCGCAGGGGGATCCAGCACCACCACATGGCCGGCTCGTGCGGCTGGCCGGCCGGCGCACCTGCGCCCACGGGTCGCACCCCCCACGAGCGGTCGCGGGCGCCGACCCACTCGACCTCGTCACCCAGCAACTCCGTGCCGTCGAGGGTCAGCGAGCCGGTGACCGAGGCCGTCTGTACGAACCGGAAGGCGTCGAGGATGACGTCGTCGCCCTGGCGGCGGATGTGGCGGGGCTCGTCGATGGCCGGGAACGATCCCTCCCAGGTGAGGTCAGCGCACACCCCATGGGCGTCGGCGCAGGTGAAGTGCACGGTCTGCAGCCCCTCGACCACGTCGATCCGCATCGGCCCGACGACCTGCTGGAGTCGATCATCCCCGAGTTCCCCGGAGACCCGCAGTGACGAGAGTGAGCGTCCGTTGCGAATGGCCATGTAGGCGTCGATGACCCCGACGTGCGGATAGACCCCGAGGCCGACGGCCACCTGACGCTCCCCGTCACGCGACAGCGCATGCATGATGCAGCGGTCGTAGACGTTGCGGTCCGAGGTGACGAAGTACTTCATCGTCTGCGGTCCCTGGTGGATCGGGAACTCGTCGAGGGGGACGGGCATCGGGGGCCTCCTAATGCGGCGCGGGCGAACGACCCGAGACCCTACGTGCCGCTCCGAGCGCAACGGGCCGCGACGCGGCGCCGGTTGCGAACCTGATCGATGTCGATGGGGCGGCGCGACTCCTGACACTCTTGCGGCTCGCCCTGTGGGTCGGCGGCTACCGCAGTCGCCACTCCGGACGAGTTCCTGAAGCGAATCGGGCCTGCCCGGCCTTGAACGACTCGGAGTCGGCACCGATCCTGATGTAGAGAGCCGCCAACTCGATGGCCTGCTGGCGAGAGACCTCGAGCGCGGTCCACAGCGCCCGCATGGTTCCCTGGATGGCCAGCGCGGGCGAGTCGGCGATCACCCGTGCGGCCCACTCGGCCCGGGCGCTCAGTTCGTCACGCGGCGCCACCTCGCTCACCAGCCCGATCTCCCGGGCGCGCTCGGCCGACATCCGCTCGTGGACCCCGAGCAGCGACATCCGCATGACCTCTTGAAACGGCATCTTGGAGAGCATCTGGATCGGCTCGAAGGCCGCGGGCATGCCGTAGGTGACGTGGGGATCGAAGAACGTCGCGTCCTCCGAGGCGATGATGAACTCCACCTCGCCGAGCATGTAGAACGCGCCTCCGCAGGCCATTCCCTGTACCGCGGCGATCACCGGCTTCCAGCAGTCCCGCGATTTCGGCCCGATGTCGCGGCCGGGATCGTCGTACATCCACGGTGTCGGAAAGCCGGGGAAGTCGCCTGCGGCCATGGCGTCGGTGTTCTCCTCCGAGACCGACTCGGAGCGGTCGGCGCCGGTACAGAACGAGTGACCGGCGCCGTCGAGGATGACGCAGCGCACGTCGTTGTCGTAGCGGATGTCTCCCCAGACGTCACGCAGTTCGTCCTGCATCTGCTGGTTGATCGCGTTGCGGACCTCGGGGCGGTTGAGGGTCACGCGGGCGATGCCGTCGTCCTTGGAGAAGAGCACGGTTTCGTAGGTCATGGTCGGCATTCTCGGCCAATCCCGTCCGCGCTGCCATACGGCACCGGATGACAGCCTCACCGTCGAGACACGGGTGAGGACCGGCCTAGGGTCGACCCACTCGACAGACGATGCGGCCGAAGCCAGAAGCGTCTTCCTGCGGCGATGCGAAAGAGGGTTGACGATGCCCGATGCGACCTGGATCCGTGACGGCTCGGCGGCGACGATCACCGAGGCGCTGCGTCGACGAATCGAGACCGACCCGGACAGCGAGTACCTCGACGTGTGCGGCGATCAGGTCAGCGCCGGCGCGACGTACGAGACCGCATGTCGACTGGCCAACGCGTTGGCCGAGATGGGGGTGAGACCGGGCGACAGGGTGGCCAGCCTCGTCGAGAACTCGATCGAGGCGGCTCTGGCCTGGTGGGGGATCGTGTTCGGCGGGGCGGTCGCCGTGCCGATCAACACCGCGTACAAGGGTCAGTATCTGCGTCATCAGCTCCACGATTCCGGTGCCAAGGTGCTCATCGTGCAGGCCGATCTCGTCGATCGGGTCGTGTCGCTCACCTCCGATCTGCCTTTTCTGGACATGGTCGTGGTCATCGACCAGGTGTCGCCAGACCTTCCCGGCGTCGCCACCGACACGTGGGCCGGCCTGCTGACCGCCGACGCCACCGATCCGATGGTCTCGGTCCGGCCCGTCGACCTGGGGACGTTCGTCTACACCGGCGGCACGACCGGCCCTTCGAAGGGCTGCATGCTCAGCCACAACTACCACCTGGCGCTGTCGACCCAGATCGGGTTGTGCTGGGGTCGCACCGCCACCGACGTGGTGTGGACCCCGCTCCCCCTGTTCCACTTCAACGCCATCGTCACCGCCGTGCTCGGACCGCTCCTCTTCGGGGGTCGTTCGGCGATCTACAAGCGGTTCTCGGTGTCGAACTTCTGGTCCGAGATGAATCGCGTGGGGGCGACCGTCACCTCGACTCTCGGCACGATGGCCTATCTGTTGGCCAACGACCAGGATCGGCCGGAGATGCCGCGGTCAGGGGCGCCCGAAGCCAACACGTCGCTGCGCCTTCTCGGGGCGGCACCCCTCCCGACGGAGGTGGACGACCTCATCCGCAGCCGGTTCGGGATCGAGACGTTCTCGGGCGCCTACGGGGTCACCGAGGCCAGCCTCATCTCCTGGCAGCCACCGGGGGTCCGCAACAAGCCGAACGCCGCGGGGGTCGTCAACGACGAGTACTTCGACGTGCGGATCTTCGACGACGACGACAACGAGGTGCCTCGCAACACCGATGGAGAGATCGTCATCCGCCCCAAGCGGCCCGAGGTGATGTTCCAGGGCTACTGGGGGCGCCCCGAAGCCACCGTGGAGGCCAGTCGGAACTGGTGGTACCACACCGGTGACATCGGTCGGATCGATGACGAGCAGTTCTTGTTCTTCGTGGATCGCAAGGCCGACTACCTGCGGCGGCGGGGCGAGAACATCTCGAGCTTCGAGGTCGAGTCGATCCTGATGGGCCACGGGGCCATGGCCGATGTGGCCGTCCACGCCGTTTTCAGCGAGCTGAGCGAGGACGATCTCAAGATCACGGCAACTCTGCGCGTCGACGCCGCGCTCACAGAGGAGGAGCTCTTCGTGTGGTGCGTCGACCAGCTGCCCTACTTCGCGCTACCTCGCTACATCGAGTTCCGCGACGAGTTGCCCCGCTCGCCGGTGGGACGGGTGCTGAAGCGCGAGCTGCGCGACGAGGGGGTCACGTCGGCGACGTGGGACCTGGAGGGATCGGGCATCATCTACGAGAAGCGGTGACGGCCGCGTTGCGGGGCCGGTCCGGCGGCCGCTGGTCGAGGGGGGTGGTGGGCGAGGATGGGGACTGAGGGGGACTGATGATCTGGGGCATGAGATTCGACTTCCGCAACCCGGCGTTCGCGGGTTCAACGACGGCCGAGCGCTATCGAACCGCGCTCGAGATCGCGGAGTGGGCCGATCGGCTCGACTGCATCAGCAGCAGCATCGCCGAGCACCATTCGTCAGCCGATGAGTACATCCCGAGCCCGGTGGTCCTGCTGGCGGCGATGGCGGCGCGCACCACCAACGTGCGCCTCTCGGCGGCCGCATTGATCGCCCCCTTCTACGACCCGTTGCGGTTGGCCGAGGCGCCTGGGCGGCCCAGGACGGGGTGGCGTCGCCCTATCGCACCATGAGCGACGTCGACGAGCTCCGGGCCTCGGGCGAGTACCTCGTCCTGACCCCCGACGAGTACGTCACCGAGCTGAAGGCGCAGCCGTTCCCGTTCCCGTTCCCGTTCCCGTTCCCGTTCCCTTTCCTGCACCCCCTGTGCGGCGGGATGCCCATCGACGTCGCCTGGTCGAGCCTCCGGCTCTTCGAGGAACGGGTGCTGCCGGCCTTCCGCTGAGCTGAACGCGCCACGAGTTCCGTCGCGGGGCTCAACGCCTGGTCCGCCCCGGTCTCGACGCCGCCGCCGAGACCGCGGCCCAGGCCCACGACGCCACCACCCGCGAGCACCCGCTCGACCCGGGTGGCACACTTCGGGTGTCGGCGCCGGGGGGCGCTGGGCACCAAGGGGGAAATCACGTGCAGGCCACCATCGACTTCTACGACCCCGACCTTTACGTGAACGGGCCGCCCCACGAGCTCTTTGCCGAGCTCCGAGCCAGCCAGCCGGTGGCATGGCAGGACATCCCCGGCCAGGAGGGCTACTGGGCGGTGCTCAAGCACGCCGACGTCGTGCACGTGTCACGCCAGCCTCTTCTGTTCAGCGCCAGCACCGGGGGAGTGGTGCTCGAGACGCTCGATGCCGAACGGCTCGTCCACATGCGCAACATGCTCCTGGCCATGGACCCGCCCCGACACATCGCCTACCGCAAGCCTCTCGCTCCGGAGTTCCGGGCCCGCATCATCGCCGGCATGGAGGATCGCATCCGTGCCATCACGACCGAGATCCTCGACACCGTCGAACCAGGCTCGGTGGTCGACGTGTGCCATCAGGTGTGCGGACCGTTGCCCAGTCAAGTGATCGGGTACCTCTTCGGCCTACCGCGTGCCGACTGGGACCACATCCACGACCTGTCCGAGCGCATCACCCACGGCCAGGACCCCGAGGTCAACCCCGAGGGCCAGGGCGCGGCCGACGGCGGCAACGACGCCTCCATGGAGATGACGATGTACGGCGTCCAGTTCGCGGCGTCCCGCCGGGAGATGGAGCCCCAGGGCGACGTGATGGACATCATCCTCGGCTCGGAGTTCGACGGCCGCCTGCTCACCGACCTCGACATCGGCAGCCTTTTCGCCCAGATGGTGATCGCCGGCAACGACACCACCGTCACCATGCTGGCCTCCGGCCTGCTCACCCTCGCCCGTCACCCCGACCAGGTGGCCGAGATCCGCGCCGACGCCGCCATGATCCCCGGTGCCGTCGAGGAGATCCTGCGTTATGACAACCCGCTGCACTACTTCCGGCGCACCGCCACCGAGGACACCGAGCTGGCCGGCACCCCCATCGCCGCTGGCGACAAGGTGGCGATGTACTACACCTCGGCCAATCGCGACGAGGACGTCTTCCCCGACCCGCAGACCTTCGACATCCACCGCGACCCCAACCCGCAGCTCTCCTTCGGCATCGGCGAGCACTTCTGCCTCGGCGTGCACGTGGCCCGCCTCGAAGGCCGGGTGTTCTTCGAGGAGATCCTGCGCCGTTTCCCGAGCATCGAGGTGGCCGGCGAACCCATCCGCACCCGCAGCAACCTCAACAACGCCTACCGGTACATCCCACTGCGCCTGGCCTGAGAGCCAGCTACGCCCCGGGCGGCCCACCAACGGCGCCGATCCCTCCGCCGCGGGGCGTCTGTGACACCATTACAGGGACGTCCGGCCGAGGGGCCGGCAAAGGGGGAGCAGTCGTGTACGACCTCGTGATCAAGGGCGGCACCATCGTCGACGGCACCGGCCGGGCCCGGTTCGTGGGTGACGTCGCCATCGCCGACGGACTGCTCGTCCAGGTCGGCGGCACGGTCACCGGCGACGCCACCGAGACCATCGATGCCACCGGGCGCATCGTCACCCCCGGGTTCGTCGACGTGCACACCCACTTCGACGGTCAGGTCACCTGGGACGATCTGCTCGAACCGTCGGCGTCGCACGGCGTCACCACCGTCGTGGCCGGCAACTGCGGAGTGGGCTTCGCGCCATGTGCACCAGAGCGGCGCGACCAGCTCGTGCAGCTCATGGAGGGCGTGGAGGACATCCCTGGCTCCGCCCTCACCGAGGGCATGACCTGGGACTGGACCACCTTCCCCGACTACCTCGATGCCCTCTCCACTCGCCAGTGGTCGATGGACGTCGGCACCCAGATCACCCACGGGGCGCTGCGGGTGTGGGTCATGGGCGACCGGGCCATCGGCGACACCGCCGCCACCACCGCCGAGGTCGACGAAATGGCCCGGCTGGTGGCCGAGGCCATCGAGGTCGGTGCCCTCGGGTTCTCCACCTCGCGCACGTTCAGCCACAAGGCGCCCGACGGCAACTACGTTCCCGGCACCTACGCCGACGCCGATGAGCTGTGGCCCATCGCCGCCGCCATCGCCGCCACCGGCCGGGGCGTGTTCCAGCTCGCCCCACAGGGCACCACCAGCCAGGATCCCGAGGAGGTGCTGAAGGAGCTCGACTGGATGCGCCGGCTCTCCCTCGAGTTCGGCCTCATCGTGTCGCCGGTGCTGGCCCAGATCCCCACCAACCCGGGCCTGTACCGTGAGGTGCTCGACGCCTGCCTGGCCGCCCGGGCCGACGGCGCCCGGGTGGTGCCGCAGGTGTCGGCCAAGAGCCAGGGGCTGCTCGTGGGGCTCACCACGTCGCACGCCTTCCAGCGCCGCCCCACCTTCGTGGCGCTGGTCGAGCGCACCGCCGGCGACCTCGACGCCCTGGTGGCCGAGATGGAAAAGCCCGAGGTGAAGGCCAGCATCCTGGCCGAGGACGACCTGCCCCTCGCCGGTGCGCTGTTCGAGGGCGTGGCCGCCTTCGCCCAGAACGCCACCGCCATCCTCTTCCCGATCAGCGCCGACGTCGACCAGGAACCCACCGGTGACCGAAGTGTGGCCGGGCTGGCCGCCGCCGCCGGCCGTGATCCGCTCGAGTACAGCTACGACCTGCTGCTCGAGCAGGGCGGCACCACGCTGTGGCAGGCCGGCATCAACAACTACGGCGGAGGTGGCCTCGACGGGGTGCACGACATGCTCACCCACCCCGCCTCCGTGCTCGGCCTCAGCGACGCCGGCGCCCACTGCGGCATGCTCGTCGACGCCTCGATGCCCACCATGCTGCTCACCCATTGGGTGCGCGACCGTTCCCGCGGCCCGCGAATCGCCCTCGAAGCCGCCGTGCGCATGCAGACCTCCGAGACGGCCGAGCTCTACGGCCTCGGCGACCGGGGCGTGCTGGCCGCCGGAAAGCGGGCCGACGTCAACGTCATCGACCTCGACCACCTGCACCTGCTGCCGCCCGAGGTGGTGCACGACCTGCCCGCCGGTGGCCGCCGACTCGTGCAACAGGCCTGCGGCTACGACGCCACCGTGGTCGCCGGCACCGTCACCCGTCGCCATGACACCGACACCGGTGAACGCCCGGGCCGGCTCATCCGAGGCGCCCGCTGAGCCGAACCACGCGCCCTGCGTCCCCGTCGGGCATGATGACCTGAACGATCCAACCCGAATCTCCTCTCGTCTGATCCACCCAACGTCCCAGGAGGACCCGTCATGGCCACCACCGAGCTCAGCGTTCCCGAAGCCGTCCACATCGGCATCGACGATCTGCCCTTCGTGGAGATCGGTGGGGGCAACATGCTCCGGGTCCTGCAGGTGAAGGAGGAAGAGGGGCTCTGGATCATCGAGAACATCTTCCAGAAGGGTTTCGCCGTGCAGACCCACCGTCACACCGGCCCGGTGTGGGGCTTCACGGTGTCGGGTGGGTGGAAGTACAAGGAGTACGACTACGTGAACCGCGCCGGGTCGTTCCTCTACGAGCCCGCCGGGTCGATCCACACCCTCGAGTGTGTCGAGGACAACACCCGGGTGTGGTTCCACATGAGCGGCGTCAACCTCAACATCGACGCCGAGGGCAACGTCGAGTCGGTGGCCGACGGCGCCGGCACCCTGGCCTTCTACCTGGCCATGTGCGAGCAGCAGGGCCTGGGCCGACCCGACGTCTGCATCGGCTGACCAGAACACACCACACGCCATCCCGACGGCCCCGGCTCCAGCCGGGCGCCACGGAGCCATTGGGGGGACAAGAGCGATGACCGTCACGTCCTGGGACGATTACCCGGTTCATCAATCGGCCGACTGGATCGCCCACGTCGCCACCAGCGACCGCAACTTCTACGACCGGTACTACTTCAACGCCCTCGACACCGGCGGCCAGTTCATGTGCGTCATGGGCTACGGCCAGTACCCCAACCTCGGCACCACCGACGGGTTCATCACCATCCGCACTGGTGACAAACAGCACGTGGTGCGGGCTTCGAAGCCACTCGTCGACCGGTCCGACATCGGCGTGGGGCCGTTGCGCATCGAGGTCATCGAGCCGCTGAAGAAGCTGCGAGTGGTGGTGGAACCCAACGAGCACACCATCGCCGCCGACCTCACGTGGGAGGGCTTCGGCCCCGCCATTCCCGAACCCAACCAGTTCATCCGATCCGGTACCCGGGTCACGTTCGACACCCAGCGCCTGGCCCAGATGGGCTCGTGGAGCGGCACCCTCGAAGTGGCCGGCGAGGCGATGACCGTCGATCCCACCAGCACGTGGGGGTCACGGGACCGCTCGTGGGGGGTGCGGCCCGTGGGGGAGCGCGAGCCCGAAGGCATCTACGCCGACACCGTGCGCCCCGGGGGCATGTGGAGCTACTTCCCCATGCGCTTCGAGGACCACTGCATCTTCTACATCTGCTCCGAAGGGGCCGACGGCACCCGCAGCCTCGAGCAGGCCGAGCGGGTGTGGCTCGATGGTCGCATCGAGCAACTCGGTCGTACCGAGCACGCCCACGAGTTCGTGCCCGGCCTTCGCCTCCTCGCCGGTTCCACGATTTCGTTCCCCGACGCCGACATCGAGATCCGGTGCACGCCCCTCATCGCCAACTTCATCGCCGTGGGTACGGGTTACGGCCTCGAACCCGACTGGCGCCACGGCATGTATCAGGGTCCCGACACCGTGGTGCAGGGCATCACCTACGACGTGCCCGAGATCGCCCAAATCGGTGCCTATGCCGTGGTCGACCACGCCGCCCGCTTCGAGTACGACGGCCACGTGGGCTACGGCCTCTACGAGCACGCCTTCAGCGGAGCCATGCCCAAGTACGGCCTCGAGTAGCCGATTCCGGCGGGCCCGGTCGGCGGCGTAGTCAGGCTCGGAGGTGTTCGACCAGGAAGTCGCGCATCACGGTGGCCGCGTGACCGAAACCCGGCTCTTCGTAGTCGGAGAAGTGGTGGCCGGGGATGATCTCGAGCTGCTTGGGTTCGGACGCGACCGCGAACGCCGACAGGGCCATGTCGGCCGCGGCCACCCGATCGTCGGCGGCCACCACCATCAGGAGGGGAGTGGGCGCCAGGCGTTCGATGCAGGCCCCGGGGTCGAAGGGCGGATCGGCGCTGAAGCGCACCGTGACCTCGTTGGCCCAACCGGTGCCGGGTCCGCCTGCGGCCAGGAACCACTCGGCGCTCTCCGGTTGATCGAGGAACCCTGGTGTCGCCGAGCCGGGCTCTCGGACCACCGGCATGGGTCCCATCGGGGGGTCGGCGGGGACAGGGCGCCGACCGTCGAGCACGTCGGTGATGGCCGCGAAGGTCACCCCTCGGTCGGTCGCCCCTTCCGGGTCGATCAGCCCGAGACCGGCGAAGGGCACGTTGGCCACCACGGCCCGCACCCGTCGGTCGACGGCAGCCACGCAGATGGCCTCGCCACCGCTGAAGCTCGAGCCCCACAGGCCGAGACGCTCGGCGTCGACCTCGGGGCGCGTCGCCAGCCAGCTGATGGCCGTGCGGGCGTCGAGCATCTGGGGCCAGGGGTCGATGAGGCCCCTGGGCTCGCCGCCACTGTCACCCAGGTTGCGATGGTCGTAGAGCAGCACCGCCAACCCGGCGGCGGCAAAGACCTCGGCGAAGGCGGGGAGCCCCATGTGTCGGGTGGCGGAGAACCCGTGGTTCATGACGACCCCGGGCCCGGGGCCATCGCCCATTGGGGGGAGGTAGAGCCAACCTCGCAGGACCACACCACCTGCGGCCTCGAACTCGACGTCGAGACGGGGGCGTGGATCGGGTGGGGTCATGGAGGGCCTCCGGGAGCGGTGACTCGGATCCTAGGGGCCACCCTCTCCGGCCTTCTCCTGTTCCGGTCTTGACTCAATCAACAGTGGCGCAATACGCTGGATCTGCGTCCGCAGCAGCCCTCTTTCCAGGAGCGACCTCGATGCCCGGTTCCGACCGCTACACGATCATCTCCGCCGACGGCCACGCCGGCGGCAACCACGCCCAGTACCGCGAGTACCTCGACCCCGCCTGGCGGGACGAGTTCGACGCCTGGCGTGGGCGTTACAAGAACCCCTTCCGCGACCTCCAGGACGACGGCCGGTCGCGCAACTGGGACACCGCTCGTCGCAACGGCGACCTCGACGCCGAAGGCATCGCCGCCGAGGTGCTGTTCCCCAACACTGTTCCCCCGTTCTTCCCGACGGGTGTGGTCATCGCCCCCGCTCCCTCCCCGGAAGACTTCCCCGAGCGCCTGGCCGGTCTGCGCGCCCACAACCGTTGGCTGGTCGACTTCGTGGCCGAGAGCCCCGAGCGCCGCGCCGGGCTGGCCCAGATCACCCTGAACGACGTCGACGAGGCCGTCGCCGACGTCCGCTGGGCCCGCGAGCAAGGTCTGCGGGGCATCCTGCTCCCCGGCGTCTCGCCCGACACGCCCTGGATCGACCCGCTCTTCTCGGCCATCTACGACCCCATCTGGGCCGTCTGCCAGGAGCTCGACATGTCCATCACCCACCATTCCGGGGGCAGCGGGATCCCGAACTACGGCCAGCACCCCTCGGCCGTCACCATGTTCGTGCTCGAATCCGGCTTCTTCGCCAACCGGGCCCTGTGGCACCTGGTCATGTCCGGTGTCTTCGAGCGCTTCCCCGGTCTCAAGTTCGTCATGACCGAGCAGGGCGCGTCGTGGCTCCCCCCGGCGCTCACCCGTATGGACGACATCCACAACTCGATGGTCAGCGGCCGCATCGGCGAGGTGGCCGCCAACGCCGTGCTGCCCCACAAGCCGAGCGATTACTTCAAGCGCAACTGCTTCCTGGGCGCCAGCTTCCCGTCGCCGTCCGAAGCCGCCACCTTCCACGACATCGGCATCGACAAGGTCATGTGGGGCAGCGACTACCCCCACAACGAGGCGTGCTCGCCGCTGAGCCGGGAGGCGCTGCGGCGTAGCTTCGAAGGTTGGAGCGAGGACGAGATGCGCATGATCCTCAGCGAGAACCAGGCTGCGGTCTACGGCTTCGATCTCGACAAGCTGCAGGTGATCGCCGCTTCGATCGGTCCCACCGTCGACGAGCTGGCCATTCCCCTCGACGTCGTGCCCGACCATCAGAGCCCCGCCTTCACGCGGGCCTGATCGCCACCCGAGCCGGCTGCCGTCCGTGAGCTCTCGTCCCGCCGCCGCACCTGCGCCCGATCGCGCTCGGCCCGACGAGGAGTTGGCGGCGGTCCGGCTGGGCATCACCCGCTTGCAACGGCTGTTCTCCAGCCGCCGGGTGCACACGGGCATGGCGGCCGCGGCCGGGGTGGCTCTCTCACAGCAAGCTCTCCAGGTGCTCCGGGCCCTCGGCGGTCACGGATCACAGGCGGTGAGCGACGTCGCCCGGTCGGCCCGGATGGACACCGGCGCCGTGAGCCGGCAACTGAGGGTGCTCGAGGAAGCCGGCCTCGTCCGTCGTCGGACCAGCCCGGCCCACGGCAGCATCGTCCTGGTCGAGGCCACCGCCGACGGCCAGCGGATCAACCGCCGCTACGAGCGGGTGCGCTTCGGGCATCTGGACCGGGCCCTCGAGGGCTGGACCCCCGAAGAGCGAACCGAGCTCGGGCGTCTGCTGGTGCGGCTGGTCGACGACCTCCAGTCCACCCCGTATCTCGACCCCGACCACTGAGGCTCGATCCGTTCCCCTTCGGATTCTGGTGAGGACCCTGCGCGCGAGGCGCGAGAAATCATCACGAGAATGGATGGGCGAGGACCGGGCGGAGAGCTACGAGGGGATGACGACGGCGCGGCCGCGGAGACGGCCCGCCTCCATGTCCACGTAGGCCTCGGCCACGCGATCCAATGGGTACAGGTCGACGTCGACGCGAATGGCCCCGGCTTCGGCCAGGGCCATCACGTCGAGGGCATCGGCGATGTCGGAGCGTTGGAAGGTGAAGGCCATCCCGTCGTGGGGCAACCGACCCATGAGCGGCCCCTTGGGGGCCGAGCCCTGACCGGCGCCGATCAACCCGTAGGCCCCGCCGGCGCGCAGCATCGCCAGTCCGGCGGCGATCGTGGTGTCCACCCCCACGAAGTCGAGGACCACGTCGACACCGCCCCCGCCGAGAGCGCGCAGGTCGCCCGCGGTGTCGGCGTCCACCCCGTCGACGACGTGGTGGGCCCCGAGCTCGGTGGCGTAGGTCCGGCGGGCGGGGTTCGGGTCGACGGCCACGACCGTCGCCCCGCTCTGCGCCCTGAGCAATTGCACCGCGAACGACCCCAGTCCCCCTGCGCCCAACACCACCGCGACGGCGCCGGGAGCGAGCTGCGGCAGCACCTTGCGCACCGCATGCTGGCTGGTGGCGCCGGCGTCGGTGAGTGGCCCCGCCAGCACCGGGTCGAGATCACCGAGGGGAAGGATCTCGCGGCGGCTACCGACGAGCACGTAGCGGGCCAGACCACCGTCGCGTCCGTAGCCCCGACCGACCAGGCCGTGGTCGCATCGGGCGTCGCGACCCCGGACGCACACCGCACAACGGCCACATGACGTGGGGGAGATCGCGGCTACGCCGTCACCCACGGCGAGGTCGTCGACCCCAGTGCCCAGCGCGGCAATCCGGCCCGCCACTTCGTGGCCCAACGTGAACGGCAGCTGCCACCCGATGGCCTCACCGATGGCGCCCGGCATCTGCCACATCCCGACGTCGGAGTGGCACAGGCCGTTGCCTGCCACTTCCAGCAGGATCTCGCCGGGCCCGGGCTCGGCGACGGGGACCTCCATGAACTGCGGTGACTGCTCCCACTGCACGATCCGGTAGGCGGTCATCGTCTCGTTCATGAGATCAGCCTGGCACGGCCGATCGACGACCGACGTGCATCGGGAGGACCGAGCGGCTCGGTGCGGCCAGCGCGGTCGGCGCTGGGGCATGATGACCGAGAGATGGACATCGACGCAGGAGGGGACGCCGTGGCGACAGACGAGGCGATCGACCGGGCCGGGACGATCTGGGACCTGGTGGAGGCCCGCGCCGAGGCTTCACCGGATGTGGTGGTGCTGATGGACGGCGACGACCGCGAGGTGACGTTCGCGGAACTCCGCGTCCAAGCCGAGCGGGTTGCCGCTGGACTGCTCGCCGAGGGCATCGGGGCCGGAACCCGGGTCACGTGGCAGCTCCCCACTCGCATCGAGTCGGTCCTCACCTGCCTGGCGCTGGCCCGGCTCGGTGCGGTGCAGAACCCCATCATCCCGATCTACCGCGACCGCGAGGTCGGCTTCATCATCGGTCAGACCAACGCCGAGTTCTTCCTGGTGCCCGGCACCTGGAAGGGCTTCGACTTCGTCGACATGGCCGCCCGCATCGCCGCCGACACGGGCGTGACCCTCACCGTCGTCGAGACCTACGACTCCCTACCCGACGGCGATCCGTCGTCGCTGCCCCCCGCTCCCGACAATGGTGACGACGTCCGCTGGATCTACTACACGTCGGGGACCACCTCGGCCCCGAAGGGCGTCAAGCACACCGACGGCACGCTGCTGGCCGGGGGCCGGGGTCTGGCTGATGCCGTCGAACTCACGCCGACGGACGTCGGCTCCATCGCCTTCCCCTTCGCTCACATCGCCGGGCCCGACTACCTCATCATGTTGCTCTACCGCGGGTTCGGCGCCGTGCTGGTCGAGGACTTCAACCTCGACGCCGCCGTCGACCTCTTCTCGCGTAAGGGGGCCACGATGGCCGGCGGCGGCCCGGCCTTCTATCAGATGTACTTGGCAAAGCAACGTTCGCAGCCCGACAGCCCGATCATCCCGACGTTGCGCGTGCTGTCCGGTGGAGGGGCACCCAAGCCGCCGGAGATGTTCTTCGAGGTGAAGCGGGAGATGGGTATCCCCATCTGCCACGGCTACGGCATGACCGAGTGCCCGATGATCGCCCAGGGTGGGCCGTCCGACACCGACGATCAGCTCACCTACACCGACGGTCACCCCGTCACGGCGTGCGACGTGCGCATCGTGACTGCGGACGGGGTGGTGGCCGACCCGGGCGTCGACGGGGAGGTCCGGGTCAAGGGCCCCATGGTCTTCAAGGGGTACACCGACCCGTCGCTCGACGCCGATGCCTTCGATGTCGACGGCTACTTCCGAACCGGCGACCTCGGCCACCTCGACGAGTCGGGCCACGTGGTGCTGACGGGCCGGCTCAAGGACGTCATCATCCGCAAGGGCGAGAACATCTCGGCCAAGGAGATCGAGGATCTGCTCTACCAACATCCAAAGGTGGGCGACATCGCCATCATCGGCCTTCCCGATCGCGACCGCGGCGAGCGGGTCTGCGCAGTGGTCGAGCGAGCCGACGGTCAACCAGACCTGGGTTTCGAGGAGATGGTCGAGTACCTGAAGGCGGCCGACCTGATGCGCCAGAAGATCCCCGAGCAGCTCGAGGTCATCGACGAGCTGCCGCGCAACCAGACGCTGCGCAAGGTGTTGAAGCAGGACCTGCGTGACACCTATCGCGACAAGCCCTGGGGCTGACGCCGCCGACAGGCGGTCAGCTCCTGGTTTCGTCAGCCCGGGACGGGGACGCCCGAGCCGAACGGGCCCGGGGCGGGAACACCGAGAGCGTCGACGGGGCGCAGGACGGCAAAGGTGGCGTGGGCCACCCAACTGGGGGTGGGCTCCAGCGTGAGCCCGCCGCTGCGGGCGTGGAGGATCTGGCCGCCGCCGACGTACATGCCGGTGTGGCCGTCCATGAGGAAGACGTCGCCGGGTTGCAGCACGCCGGGGTCGAGCTTGTCCGCCACCCGGAGCGACATGAACCGGGCGTCGGCCTCCATGGCGTAGGTGGTGACGGGCACGCTGACGCCGATCTTGCGGTACGCCGCCGACAGGAAGCCCGAGCAGTCGAAGAAACCCACACCGTAGCGATTGGTGCCCGGCGGGCAGATGGGGTCCTGGGGCCGGGCGTCGGGGCCGAGGCATTGGGAATAGGGCGTACCGATGCGGGTGAGGGCCCAGTCGATCATCCCGTTGACGTCCCCGGGGGCGAGGAGAGGAGATCCGTCGTCGAACTGCGGCATCCCGTCGGAGACCTGGAACGGGTCCGCGGGCACGGTGCCCAGCTCGACGCCCGGCATCCGTGCGTAGCGGCGGGCGGCGGCGAGGATGACCGTGACTTGCTGGGAGTCGCGGTCGAGGGAGTAGAGGGCGCTCTGCAGCGCGGCGAAACCATCGAGCGGGCGGCCGGTCGCACAGAGTGCCGCGGCGACCGGTCCCGACGAGTTCTGGAGGTCGTAGGGTCCGAGGGGATGGCCGGCCTCGGGGGCCACGACCGCCAACTGGGCGGTCGGTCCGGTCGGGCGGCCGTGGCGCCACTTGACCCGACCCAGGCCGGCCAGCACCGCGCCCGACAGGCGGCAGTTCGCGGTGGCGGCGTTGGCATCGTCGGCGGCGCGCTTGTAGGCCAGGTAGGCAGCGGCGGGAAGATCGGTCGCGCCAACCGCGGCCATGGCCTGGTCGGCCGCCGCTTCCTCGGTGGCACGGTCGGTCTCGGCCACCCCGCGGATCGCCTCGGCGGCGGCGAACTCACGGTCGGCGCGCTCGCGTGTGTCGATGGCGACGGCATAGGCCTCGCCCGCGGCCCTCGACGCCACTAGCGCGTCGGAGAGCATCGTCTTGCGGGCCGTCATCGCCGCCACCATCACCTGGTGGTCGCGCTTCGAGGCCACGCCGTGGTGGACGTAACTGGCGGCACCCAGGGCGCCGTATCGCTTGCGTTGATCGTCGAGCACCACCTTGGCCCGATTGACCTCGGCCTGGTCCGAGGCCTCGAGGCGACGGGCCTCGCGCTGGCGCTCGAAGACCTCGGCCGAGGTCGCTTCGGCGGCGACGACCCGATCCACCGCCGCAGTCAGTCCTTCGATCGCCGTCTGAACGGCGCGCGCCGGATCCTGGACTGCGGCGACCGGTGCCGGCGCGAAGGTGGCGAGGAGGACGAGGCTCACGGCGACCGCGAGGATCGCGAGCGCACGCGACCGTGCGCCCCTCGGGGCCGGAGACGGACCGGACATCACCGCTCCAGTGTCGGCAGCCCAGATGGACGAACTGAGTCTTTTGGGTGGACTCAGCCTTACGAACGAGCAAACGAAGTCGAAGGTGTCCACCTGCCGATGGGGGGAACGCGCCGGTTCTTCTCTATGGTGGGGGTCGAGCAGGTCAGATCCGACCTCCTCGTAAACGTAGAGAGAGAATAAGTTGACTACTGGAACAGTGAAGTTCTTCAACAACGAGAAGGGCTTCGGCTTCATCTCCAGGGAGCAGGGCGACGACGTGTTCGTGCACTTCTCCAACATCCAAGGCTCCGGCTTCAAGACCCTCGAAGAGGGTCAGCAGGTCGAGTTCGACGTGGCGCCTGGCCGGAAGGGCGAAGAAGCCCAGAACGTCCGCCCCATCTGACCTGCGGGTCGACCGGAGCCGTCGGCGTCATGCCGACGGCTCCTCCGCAGTTCATGGCCAGGTAGAGGGAAAGGCGGTGTCCGATGGGGGCACAGCGCACGAGTTTCGAGAAGTTGCAGCGCGATCGGGCCAAGAAGGCCAAGGCCGCCAACAAGCGGGAGAAGCGCCAGGGGCGGGCCGAGGACGACGAGACACTGTTGGCTCCGGACACCGAAGCCCTGCTCGCCGATGACGGTCACGAGCTGACTGCGGGAGAGTTGTTGGCGCTCGTCGAGGAGCTCCATCGCCAGTACGAGGCGAAAGAGATCGAGTTCGACGACTTCGAGGAGCGAAAGATCGAACTCCTCGAGCGCCTGACCGTCGAGTGACGGCGGTTGTGGCCCGGGTGGTCAGTCGTCGACGCGCATGGCGAGCTGCCAGCGTTGGGCGCGCAGCACGTTGCGGCGCTTCCAGAACGGCGTCTTCCAGTGCTTCAGGCGTTTGGGACTGACCTCTTTCGGCTCGTGGACCAGTTCGTCACGGCCGTGCCGGTGCACCTCCTCCACCACGACGAGATCGTCGAGATCGGCGCCCTGCACCGCCTGGTGCAGTTGGACGTGGGCGGCGTGTCGCACCTTGCGGTGCTCGACCCTGCGCATGTCCCGGCCGGGGATGAGCCGTCCGTCGCGACGTTGGCTGCGATGCCGTGCTCCCATGGGCGAACCTCCTGGGGACGGGGGTCTCACCTGGTCGGCGGAGACCCGCGAAGCTCATCCTGCCCCGGCTCGACAGCCTCGCGCCAAGAACGCGCCGCTTCATTGGCCTCCGGTGTTCATCGGCGCGTCACCAGGAGTTCGCCCGTTCCCGTGCTGACGGGTGGGCCCGGTCAACGGGTGAGAGTCACGGGACGGCTCTTCGCGACCTCTTCGAAGAAGTCGTTGCCCTTGTCGTCGACCACCACGAAGGCGGGGAAGTCCTCGACCTCTATCCGCCACACCGCCTCCATGCCGAGCTCGGGATACTCGAGCACCTCGACCTTGCGGATGCACTCGAGGGCCAGTCGGGCCGCGGGACCACCGATGGAGCCGAGGTAGAAGCCCCCGTGGCGGGCACAGGCCTCGGTGACGGCCTTCGAGCGGTTGCCCTTGGCCAACATCACGTGACTGGCTCCGTGCTGCTGGAAGAGGTCGACGTAGGAGTCCATGCGCCCGGCCGTGGTGGGACCGAAGCTGCCCGACGCGTAGCCCTCGGGGGTCTTGGCCGGGCCGGCGTAGTAGACGCAGTGGTCCTTCAGGTACTGCGGGAGCCCCTCGCCGGCATCTATCCGCTCCTTGAGCTTGGCGTGGGCGATGTCGCGGGCCACGATCATCGGCCCGGTGAGCGAGACGCGGGTCTTGACCGACAGCTTCGTGAGCTCGGCCCGTATCTCGTCCATGGGTCGGGTGAGGTCGATGCGCACCACGTTGTCGTCGAGGTGGTCGTCGGTGACCTCGGGCAGGTAGCGGGCCGGGTCGTGTTCGAGCTGTTCGAGGAAGACCCCCTCGGCCGTGATCTTGCTCAAGGCCTGGCGGTCGGCCGAGCACGACACGGCGATGGCCACCGGACAAGAGGCTCCGTGGCGGGGGAGACGGATCACCCGCACGTCGTGGCAGAAGTACTTCCCGCCGAACTGGGCGCCGATGCCGGACTGCTGTGAGACCTTCAGGATCTCCGTCTCCAGCTCGAGGTCACGGAAGCCTCGACCCAGTTCGCTCCCCGAGGTCGGCAACGAGTCGAGGTAGCGGGCCGAGGCCAGCTTGGCCGTCTTCAGCGTGTGCTCGGCCGAGGTGCCCCCGATCACCACCGCCAGGTGGTACGGGGGGCAGGCCGAGGTGCCGAGCAGATCCATCTTGGCCGCCACGAAGGCCAGCAGGCTCTGGGGGTTGAGCAGGGCCTTGGTCTCCTGGAACAGGTAGCTCTTGTTGGCCGAGCCGCCGCCCTTGGCCATGAACAGCAGCTTGTAGGCCGACCCGTCGACGGCACTGATCTCGATCTCGGCCGGCAGGTTCGTGCCGGTGTTGACCTCTCGGTACATGTCGAGCGGGGCCATCTGGGAGTACCGGAGGTTCGACGTCTGGTACGTGTCGAAGATGCCGCGAGCCAGCGCGGCTTCGTCGCCACCACCGGTGAAGACGAACTGGCCCTTCTTCCCCTTCACGATGGCCGTGCCGGTGTCCTGGCACGAGGGAAGCACGCCGCCGGCGGCGATGTTGGCGTTGCGGAGCAGGTCGAGGGCCACGAAACGGTCGTTGCCGGACGCTTCGGGATCGTCGAGGATCGAGGCGAGCTGGGCCAGGTGGCCCGGGCGCAGGAAGTGGGCGATCTCGCGCATGGCCTCGGCGCTGAGGAGGGTGAGCACCTCCGGCTCGACCCTCAAGAAGATGCCGGCCGGCGACTCGAAGGTGGACACGCCCTCGGTGGTGAGCAGGCGGTAGGGCGTGGTGTCCTCACCGAGGGGGAGGAGGTCCTGATAGGCGAAGTCGACCATGGCCGAACGGTACCGCCGGCCCACGCCCCCGGACGAAACCTTCGATGCTCGGTTCGCGGGCGGGACGGCGCGGGCCGGTCAGCGATCCTGGGTGAGCCCGTAGCGACGGCGGATCCAGCGCTCGAGCGTGCCGAAGCCGAGCGCGTCGACGACGACACCGATGAAGAAGATCATCATCATCGTGGCCAACAGCCATTCGGGGTCGAGCAGGTCGCGGGCGTTCTGGAGCTGCACCCCCAGCGTGAGGACCCCGGCGATGATCACGATCAGCTCTCCGGCGAGCAGTGATCGCCATGCGAACGCCCACCCCTGCTTCATGCCGCTCACGAACATGGGGAGCGAGGCCGGCAGGATGACGTGGCGCCACAGGCCGAAGCCGCGGGCCCCGAGCATGCGCCCGGCGCGCACCAGGATGGGGGGCACGTTGTCGGCCCCGGCGATCAGCCCGTTGGCGATGGCGGGAGCGGCGCCCAGCACGACGACGAACAGGATCGCCGCCTCGGTGAGCTGGAACAGCAGGATGGCCAGGGGGAACCAGACGATCGACGGCATCGTCTGCAGCCCGGTGATCATCGAGCCGACGGCCGAGCGCAGGACCCGACTCCTCGCCACGGCCATGCCGACGGCGATGCCGATCACGAGGGCGATGGCGTAGCCCACCAGGGCCCGGCGCAAGGTGAGGGCGGCACCTTCGATCATCGATCCGTCGGTGATCCCTTCCCCCAGTCGGGCGAGGACCGGGCCCGGCGGCGGCAGCACGTAGCTGGGCTTCCAACCGGACCAGACGACGAGCTGCCAGATGGCGAGGAACAGCGCCACCGCCGCGACCTTCGGCCACACCGCCGTCCACATCTGCGCCGCCAGCTCCCGCCGGGGTGAATCACCGAGCTCGAGGGCGTCGAGACCGGCGAGCTGCGTTTCGATCGTGTTCGAACGGGCGGCGTCCTCAGCGACCGGTGGCATGGCGACCGACCTCCTCTCGGAGCCGCTGGGTGATCTGACCGGCCAACGTCGAGACGTCGGGCGCCTCGATACGGCGAGGGCGGGCGAAGGGCACCTCGAAAGTGTCGACGACCCGACCGGGGCGGCTGGAGAGGAGCACCACCCGGTCGGCCAGACGCACCGCCTCGCGCACGTTGTGGGTGACGAAGAGGCAGGTGAAGCGTCGTTCGAGCCAGAGGCGCTCCAGTTCGTCGTGCAGGAGGTCGCGGGTCATGGCGTCGAGCGCGCCGAACGGTTCATCCATCAACAGCACGTCGGCGTCCTGGGCGAAGGCCCGGGCGATGGCCACGCGCTGGCGCATCCCTCCGGACAGCTCGTGGGGACGGGCCTGGGCGAAGTCGTCGAGGTGCACGGCCTCGAGCAGCTCGTGCACCCGCGCCGAACGCTGCCGTCGGGGCCCGTGGTTCAGCTTGAGGGCCAGGCTCACGTTCTGGGCCACCGTGAGCCACGGGAACAGCGCCGACTCCTGGAACATCAGCGCCGGTCGTCCCTCCACCCGGCTCGTGCCGCTGGTCGGTCGGTCGAGCCCGGCCAACAGGTTCAAGAGGGTGGTCTTGCCACAGCCCGACGCTCCCACGAGGGCCACGAAGCCCCCCGGTGGCACGTCGAGGGAGATGCGGTCGAGAGCGAGGACGGCGCCGGGGCCCTGGCCGTAGGCCTTCGAGACGGCGTCGACGACGATGTGCCCGACGGACGAATCGGGCTGGTGGCCGGCCGGTAGCGATGGGGTCGACGGGGGAAGCGTCTGCCCCTTGGTCGACGCGGTCGGCGAGCCCACGGCGGTCACAGTCCCTCCACCGGGGTTGCACCCCGGGCGGCCAGCAGATCGTTCACGAGGCGGAGATCGAAGAGGTCCTGGAGGTCGGTCTCCTTGCTCAGTCCGAGCCCGACGGCGTCGCCTGCCGACTCCTCCACCGTGGCGGCCTGCGGATCGGCGGTGAAGGCGAGCCCGCTCCATGCCGCGGCGATGAGAGCATCACTCAGGGGCTTGCCGCTGGCCGCTTCGATGGCGGCGTTGGCGTCACGTCGGGCGGTCGTGGGATCGGCGGCGATGGCGGCGAGCGAGGCCAGGTGGGCCTTCACGACCGCGTTCACGGCGGCGGGGTGCTCGTCGAGGAACTCCTTGCGCACCAGGATGACCGTGGTGGTGAACTGGCCGTTCGGCCACAGGTCGGCCTCGTTCAGGAGCACCTTCCCTCCGCCTTCCTCCACCAGCCTCGTGTCCCAGGGGGCCGGCACCCAGGCTCCGGCGATCTGCCCGTCCCGGAAGGCGCTCAGGGTGTCGGCGTTGGCCTGGGGCTTCACGCTGACGTCGCCGCCCCCGGTGGTGTCGGTCTTCAACCCCTTCTCCGAGAGCCAGTGCCGTAGGGCGACGTCCTGGGTGCCGCCGAGCTGCGGTGAGGCCACGGTCGTGCCCCGGAGGTCCTCGGCCGAGTTCACGTCCTGGGCCACGACCAGCTGGGCGCCTCCCGACGTAGAGCCCGCCACGACGCGCACCGCCTCGCCGTCGCTCTTCTGGAAGGCGTTCACGGCCGGGTTGGGCCCGATGTAGATGATGTCGAGCGCCCCCGACAGCAGCGACTCCAGCGCCTCGGGACCGGCGTTGAAGGTCCTGGTCTCGAGGGTGGCTCCCAGTGGGGTCAGTGCTTCGGCGAACAGTCCCCGCTGCACGCCGACGAGCGCCGGGGCGTGGGTGATGTTCGGGAAGTACCCCAACCGCACGTCGACCTCGTCACGGGTGGAAAGGGCCGACGATGCCGCGATGGTGGCCGAGGACGAGCTGGTGTCCGATCCCCCGCAGGCGGCGGCGAGCAGGCCGACGAGCAGGACGCCGACGGTGGCGGAGATCGTCCGTCGGTGCCGTATTGACGCTGACGACATGAGACGTCGCGTTTCGGGATACATGACCATATCGGTCAGGTTTACCGGGGCTTCCGGTCGAATGCAACTCCTTTCAGAATGACATTCCGCATTGCGGATAAGGCGCCGGGCTTGCGCGCCTCACGGACGGGCGGGAGGTCCACGAGCGGACCAGTTCCTGAGCCGGGCGCGGGGGTCGAGCCGAGGCTGCGCCCCTCCACGATCGGCAGGAACGTCACGATGGCGATCATGGCCAGGGCCCGCAGGGTGGAGGTGCTGGCGTCGGTGCCGAACCCCAGGGGGTCGAGCAGCGCCACCCACGCCAGGACCAAGAGCACCACGGTGCGACGCCGGCTCGGGTCGATGGTGATCGCCCCGAGGGCCAGCACGAGGAAGCCGAGGTGGTGCGTCCACGAGATGGGGCTCACCAGCCCCGAGGCACAACCGACGATCACCGTCGCGGCGAAGAGGTCGTGCCGAACGGCGGCGCGCCGGGCCCGCCCCAGCGCGACCACGACGATCACCGCGGCACCGCCGAGCCAGAGCGCCGTGCGTACCGAACCGGGCCCGACCCCCCGACCGATGGCGGCCAGCAGCGAGTTGTTTTCCACGTCGGTCACCTCCCCCACCCGACGCGAGTCCCACAGCAGGTCGGTCCAGTACCGCCACGAGTCCGAAGGGTCGAGCAGCCATCCCAAGCCGGTCACGGCCACGGTGACGGCCACGGCGCGCATCGCACCGCGCCGCTCGCCGATCACCAACAACCACACGATGAACAAGCCGGGGACGAGCTTCAGGGCGGTGGCGATCCCGATACCCACCCCTGTCCATCGGGGACGGCGACCGATGGTGCCGATATCGGCGATCACGAGGATCCACAGGACCACGTTGATCTGACCCTGGTAGGCGATGCTGATCCAGATAGGCACCGTCACCGCAGCCAGACCCATGGCCACGAGGGTCCACGTCTGCGCTCGTTGCCCCGACATCCCGAGGAGCCGGGTCGCCACCAGTCGGCAGATGACCCCGAGCATGGCCACGTTCAGCAGGGCCCAGACCACATCGCGGACCTGGTCGCTCAGGGGCACGAGCACGCTGAACACCGCAGAGGCGATGGGCGGGTAGGTCGAACCAAGGCCGTAGACGGGGTCGGCGAAGTCGTACATCGAGCCGCCTTCGAGCCACGCCCGGGCCGCGCCCACGTAGATCCCGAGATCGATCAGGCCACTCGGGGGAGGGGCCGCCCAGGCCTGGGCCACGCACGCACCGGCGCCGGCGGCGGCGATGACCCACGCCATCCGGCGGGTCCGCAGCACCCACCACAAGGGCAGGCAGACGGCGGCGAGGTAGAGACCTGGGATCGAGTCCGGGTCAGCAAGTCGTTCGAACGGGAAGGGCATGGTCGAGGTGGAGCCGCTCACCGCTCCCGACTCAGGTCGGGTCGGCGAGCACCTGATAGACGGCGAGGAGGATCCGGCGGGCTTCCTGGTCGAGGCGACTGTCCTGCTCGACGGCTGCGGGCACGGTCGTGACGGCGCGGGCATCGAGGGGGAGGTAGCCGAGCAGACGCGAGAGGGTGCCGGGCTTGGTGCCGAGGGTCTGTTCGATCGCCCACACCTTGGGCCGTGTCGGCTCGGTGTCGCCGTTGACCCACATGGTCACTGCGGACGCCGTGTAAGGGCGAGAACCCTCTCCCATCTCCCGACGCGCCACTTCCCCCCCGAGCCAGGCCCGGCTCCGCCCGAGATCCTCGAGGCGCTGGCGGACGGCCCGGCCGAAGGCTTGTCGCTGTTCGTCGCTCGTGTCCATCGTGCTCCCTGCGGGGCCGTCGGCACGTCGCTCGCCGACCGGTCACAGCAGCCGGAACCACTCGACCGCCGAGTCCGTTCCTACTACACGCTCACAAGGGCCGCAACCGTACGACAAGCGTTGCTGATGCAACGACCCGGCCCGCTCACGTGAGGTTCGCGCCCAGTTGTTCGGCGGTCGGCTACCGGCCGAGGTCGGCACCCACTCGTTCGGCGGTTCGGCGTCCGGAGAACATGGCGCCCTGGATCGACGCCGTGTCTCGATGGTCCCCACAGACGTAGCGCCCGTCACCGAGGGCCACGGTCCGGCGGGGTCGAAAGGGCGGGCGTTGGTCGGGTTGGCCGTGCTCGATGACGTCGACCCTCAGGGTCTCCCACGAGTCGACCTGACCCCCGAACCAGGCCCGCATCTGGGCCGAGGTCTCCCTTTCGAGGGCGGCCCCGAGCGCGTCGGGGCCGGGGACAGCGGCCACGATCAGGGCCCGGCCCGGCGGGGCGTAGGTGGGCGCGACCTCGCTCATCACCGCGACGTTGGCCGCCGGACCGGAGGCGTCACCGTCGAGCAGGAGCGTCCGCCCGCTGATCGGCGGCGTGGGGGCCGAGTACCACACGGCCCCCACCGGCCGCGAGCCGGGGTCGGGCAGCCCCAGCAGTTGGGAGGCGACGGGGCCCTGGGTGGCGATCACCATTGCCCGGCCGGCGAAGCGGCTTCCATCGGCCAGCACCGCCGACGTGCCATCGAGGTGATGGACCGGGCTGTCGAGCTGCACGACACCCGGCGCCAGCCCGTCGGCGATCTGGCCCGCCACCGCCCCCATGCCCAGAGCGGGGACGGCGGTGGAACCCTGGGCGAGCATCCGCAGGATCACCTCGAACCGCCGGGACGAGACTTCGAGATGAGGGTCGAGCTGGATCCCCGCGAACAACGGCCGGAAGAAGCGCTCGATGATGACCGGACTGAAGCCGAAGCTGCGGAGACGCTCGAGGGTGGTCACGTCGGGACGCCTCAGGAGGTCCGAGACGGTGCCTCGTGACACGGAGGCGACGAGCGCGAGCACCCGGAGCTTGTCGGGCACGGTGCCGATCGGGGCCCTGAGGGTGGCGACCGCATCCAACGGTCGGCGTCGCGGGTCGCCGACCCGATGGAAGCGGTCGCCGACGCGCACGAGTGCCCCCGGCTCGAAGTACTGCAGGGCGAGGGCGTCGAGGTCGAGCCATCGGTCGAGCTCGGGGTACGCAGTGAGCAGGATCTGGAAGCCGCGATCGAGGTGGAAGCCGCCGACGACATCAGTGCGGACACGACCACCCACGCCGTCGGAGGCTTCGAGTACCACCACATCGCGGCCGGCTTCGGCGAGGGTGCGGGCGGCGACGAGTCCGGCCAGACCAGCACCGATGATGACGACGTCGTGAGCCATGGCGGCGACGCTACCGAGAGCCGCCGGCGCCGACACCCTGGGCCCCACCGGTGGTGGTGAAGGACTTCCGGAACTCGCTCATGGCGGCCTACCGCGTCGAGGAGGTCGAGGCCCAGCTCCGCGAGCACGGGCTCGACGGGCACCTCGTGGTCCACGTGGTCTCGGATCGACATCTCGTCGTGTGTGGCCGGCTGGAGGAGTGACACCGAGGCAGGGAACGCCAGCCCTACGCTCGTCGGTGTGTCGACCAGCCCCGCGCCGCCCCGGTGAGCGATCCCCGCGAGGGGTCGTCGCCACCGATCACCGGCCCGAGGGTGATCGGCCGATCGGCGGCGGCTGAACCCCGCCACGTCGTGCTCGGCGTGCCGTCAGGATCGAGTGCGTCCGCATCGGCGGCGTCGGCGGCAGGGCCATCGGTCGTGGCCGCACCGCCGGCGCCGAGACCGTGGAACCCGCCCGTCGTGCCCGCAGGTCAGGCTCGCCCGGTGAAGGTGCTGGGGCGCAGCTCGGACGCCGCCCCTGCCCCTTCGGTGCCCAATGGTCCGGTGGCCCCGCCCCGGGCGCCCTCGCCACCCGGACGCGGCGCCCGCCGGAGACCGTGGCGGCGGGTCGTTGCCCTGCTGGTCGTGTTGGTTCTTCTCCTGCCGGTCGGGATGTTCGCGTTCGGCTGGTGGCAGTTCTCCCGCATCCCCACCGTCGACGTTTCGAGTGCTCTGCGCCCGCAGGCCGGTCGGAGCGGCACCAACTACCTGATCGTGGGCACCGACTCCCGGGCCGGGATCGCGGCCGACGACCCCAACGCTGGCGCCTTCCTCGACGAAGGCATCTCGGGGTCGAGGACCGACACGATCATGGTGCTCCGGATCGAAGGGGGATCGGCATCGCTGCTCTCGATCCCGCGTGACCTGTGGGTCACCGACCCGGCCACCGGGCAGAAGGGGCGGATCAACTCCACTTTCGCCGCCGGTCCCGCCAACCTCGTCAACGCGGTCACCGCTCTCGGCATCCCGATCCAGCACTACATGGAGATCAACTTCGTCAGCTTCTCCCGGCTCGTCGACGCCATCGGCGGGATCACCGTCGAGGTGCCCGCACCTGCCCGCGACGGCAACTCCGGACTGCAGATCGATGCGGCCGGGCCGGTGACGCTCGACGGCGCCCAGGCGCTGGCTTTCGTGCGCAGTCGTTACTACGAGCAGTTCGTCGACGGTGTGTGGCAGGCCGATCCCACCGGTGACATCGGCCGCACCGAGCGCCAGCGAGTGTTCCTCACGACGCTGCTGCGGGGCGTCGCCGACACGCGCAATCCTCTGGCGCTGGCCCGGATTCCTGGGGCGGTCGGGGGTGGGATGCGGATCGACGACGACTTGACCTATTTCGATGCGTTGCGCCTCGGTTGGACGTTGCGGGGGGTCTCGCCAGCGGCCACGACCATTCCGGTGACGCCCCGCACGACGACCGGAGGGGCGGCGGTACTCGAGCTCGGACCAGGCGCGTCCGAGGTGTTCGCCTCCTTCTCCCGGTGATCCCGACGCCGAGTGACCTTCTCTGGTCGGCCGTGGATCTCCCGCCTCACCGGCGACGGCCACAGCCGTGGCGGCGGCCGTGACCGACGACGACGGACGCATCACTCCACTGTGGCTGTCGCACCACTGGCCCGAGGACTACGACCGATGCACGATCGTCGCCGGGCGCCACGTGTGTCGTCGTTGCCTGGTGCTCTACCCGATCGCGTTCGCGGTGCTGAGCGCCTCGGTGCTCGGTGCCCGCCTCTCCCCGACGCTGGAGCTGGCCGCCTATGCGCTGCTGTCGCTGCCGGCTCTCGTGGACTTCGTGGTCGAGCACCTCGGGCGGGCGCGGGAATCGCCCCGCCGGTTGGTGTTCGTCACGTTGCCGCTCGGCGTGGGGGTGGGGCTCGGCTTCGCCCGCTACGTGCACGCCCCTGGCGATCCGTGGTTCTGGCTGATCACCATCGGCTACGCCGCCATCGCCGGAGCATCCTGGGCCACCGGTCGCCGCTGGGGGTGAACGAGGTCAGTCGGTGATGGTGAGCAGCACGTGGTCGGGTTTGGTGAGGGCCGCCTCGAGGACCTCGAAGGCGTTCTCGACCACCCCGACGAGATCTTGGTGACGACGGAAGAGGTTCCGGTCGAGTCCCCGCATCAGGTCGAGGGCGGAAGTGACGTCGTCGTGATGCAGCCAACCCTTGTTCCCCATGCGCATCAAGGGTGACAACTGCTCGGTGAGGGAAGTCGGTGCGTACTGCTCGGCCAGACAGAGCAGCTCACGGCCCCGGGCCAGGCGTCGGGCCTCGCGCGGCGGCCAGCCGAGATCGGGGAGCCGACGCCGGAGGACATCGGGGGAGCGAAAGGCTCGAGTCGGGATGAGGTAGGGGGCCATCAGGACCCGATACCACTCGACGAGATGAGATGACTCAGGGGCCAGTTGCCACTCCTCGGGATCGGAGATGGTGAGCAGCTCGAGGTAGGAGCGCACGATCGGGTCGGCGTTCTCCCAGATGCGGACCGCCCGGTCCCGCAGGGCCAGCTCGCCGTCGGGCGTGCGCCTCAGGGCTTCGATGTCGATGTGGAACTCCAACGGGTCCAGCATCCATGCTCGGCTGACCATCGTCATGCGGCACCCCCTCCGCGTCATCGGGTGCCTTCAATGCTGACCCGTGGTTGCCGGTGGGTGGTGGATGCTCAGCGAGGACGAGAGATGGCGGCGACCAGGGCTTCGACCACCGGACGCAACGGCGGGGTGGGAGCGGCCTCGATCGAGTCCATCGTGCAGAAGGCGTCGGTCCCGAAAGTCCGCCCTTGCAGGGTGATGAGGACCGAGCACGTGGGCCCACCCTCGAAGCGCACCATGACCTCGAGCATCCCGAGGTGCCGATCGACATAGCCGATGCTGCCGACCTCGCTCGCGGCCTCGAGCAGAAGCGCGAACGCCTCGGTGGCAGGGGCGCCGATGGCGATGGTGTCGCCGTCGACGTCTGCGGCCTCGACGAGATCGTCGAGCCATGGCCGAGACGCAGGGTCGGGCTGGGGCCCAGGAGAGGTCGGAGCAGGTGGTGAGGGCACCACGTCACGGCCGCTGGCCCTCACTGCGGCGGAGATGGTGGCGAACGCCGTGGTGAGCAACGCCGTTCGTCCATCCGCGTCGGTTCCGGTGGACACGTCCGGGTGGGTGACGCGAAGGCGGTCGCGATAGACGGCGCGTACGGCATCGAAAGCCAGGCCCGGTTCGACCCCGAGGACACGGATGGCCTCGGTGAGGCTCATCGCCGCCATCGCCGGTCAGCGCCCCGGGCTGGCGAGCACGACCTGGTTCCGCAGCTCGCTCGACCCGTCGGCGGCGACCAGCACGAGCTGGATGGTTTTGGCCGCGCCGTCGCACGGGAGCCGGATCTCGAACGGTTCGGCGACAGGCACCGGACCTGCGACCTGGGTGTTGTCGACCAGCACTGTCGCGGCGACGGCCCCGGTGGCCCGCCATCGCACGGTCGCGGTGAAGCCGGCGTCGCCGCACTCGAGTGGGGCCTCCACGGCGAACGCCGCGATCTCGACTCCGGTGCCGGTTGTTGCGGCCGGGGCGGAAGTCGTGGTCGTTGCGTCCGGTGTCCCTGCTCCACCCGGCGGCGGCAGGAGGGCGGCCGGGAGGGTGATCGGGGGAGTGACGGCCGTTGGCTCACTGCGGTCCGCCGAAGAACAGCCCGAAGCCACCGGGCCCCACACGAGGAGCACGCCCACGAGAACGGCTCGGGCGGCGTGGGCCGAGGTGGTGGTCGGTCGCCGGGCCATCGACGGAGGGTAGGACCCGTTCGTCGGTGTCGAGAAACCGGCGGGGCCGATCGAGCCGCGGCCGGGGCGACGACGAAGGTCGGAGAAGGGCGGGCGTGGCCGCGTGCCAACATCGTGCGGTGCTCTACGACTTGGCGGACGTCGACCCGGACGCATCGGGAGTGGACGATGGGGTTCGCACGAGAACTCGCCGCGAGTTGCTCGATCGCGCCACTCGCCTGGGTCGCTCGTGGCTCGATCGAGGATTACGACCGGGTGACCATGCGGCGGCGCTGTGGGGGAACCGGGTCGAGGCGGTCGAGGCGGTGTTGGCGGCGACGCTCAGCGGCATCTGGCTCACCCCGGTGAACCGTCACCTGGCGGTCGAGGAGATCGCCTACATCGTCGAGGACTCAGGAGCGGTGATCGTGCTCACCGACCCCGAACACGAAGCGACGGCACGCGCTTCGGTGGGCGGCCCACAACCGGTCGTCGTGGCGGGGGACGAGCTCGACGGCCAGATCTCGGGCGCCGACGCCACACGGTTCGCCCTCGACGGTCCCGTGGGGGGGACGATGTTCTACACGAGTGGGACCACCGGGCGGCCGAAGGGGGTACGTCGCCGCGTGGCGTCGGACCTCGGGGCGCAGCTGCGGGCGCTGGCCGCGGCGGGACGGCCCCTCGGGTTGGTGGGTCGCGGGCCCCACCTGGTGACCGGTCCACTGCACCATGCCGCGCCGCTCGGGTTCGCCTTCTTCGATCTGCACAACGGGGCGCCGCTGATCCTGATGGCGAACTGGGACGAGCGGCATTGCCTGGACCTCATCCGGCGCCATCAGGTGGTCACCACTCATCTGGTGCCGACGATGTTCGTGCGTCTCCTACGTCTCGACGAGGCTGATCGTGACGGGTTCGATCCTTCGTCGCTGCAGACGGTGCTTCACGGTGCCGCTCCGATCAGCGCAGTGGTGAAGCAGCGAATGATCGACTGGTGGGGGCCCACCCTGGTCGAGTATTGGGGCGGGAGCGAGGGGGGCTACGTCACGGTGGCGACCACCGAGCAGTGGCTGACGCATCCGGGCACGGTCGGGCGGGCGGTGTCGACCTATGAGGTCTTCGCCGGGGACGATCGTGGGGCTCGGCTCCCGGTGGGGGAGACCGGACCGCTGTGGTGCCACAACACCGTCGTCGACAACGTGTTCGCCTACCACAACGCGCCCGAGAAGACCGCCGCCGCCTTCGCCGGACCCGGGGTGTACACCCTCGGTGACATCGGACGCGTCGACGAGGACGGGTTCGTGTATCTCTCGGACCGAGCCAGCGACATGATCATCACCGGCGGCATGAACGTGTACCCCACGGAAGTGGCGCAGGTCCTCGCCGAGCATCCCGCCGTGGCCGACGTGGCCGTATTCGGCATCCCCGACGACGAGTGGGGCGAACAGGTGAAGGCGGCGATCGAACTGCTCCCCGGCTCCGAGCCGTCCGACGCGCTGGCCCTCGAGCTGATGGCGTTCGCCCGAGAGCACCTGGCCGGCTACAAGACACCTCGGTCGGTCGACTTCGAAGCCGCGCTGCCGCGGTTCCCGACCGGCAAGCTCCACAGCCGCCTGCTCCGCGACCGTTACTGGCCCGATGGTGGCCGGCGGATCTGAGCCGCGGTCCTTTCAGGCGGATACGGGCGGCGCGTCGTCGGAGAGGACCACGCAGAGAAGACGTGTGAATCGCTCGGGATCGTGGGCTCCACAGAGCTCACGAGCCGAGTGCATCGACAGCTGAGCCACGCCGACGTCGGCGGTGGGGATTCCGAGGCGGGCGGCGGTGAGGGGCCCGATCGTCGATCCGCAGGCCATGTTGCTGCGCACGACGAAGGGTTGCAGGGGCACGCCGGCCACCTCGGCGGCCAGAGCGACGGTGGCTGCCGCCGGTGCATCAGTGGCGTAACGAACGTTGGCGTTGCTCTTCACCACTGGCCCACAATTGACGAGGATGCGGTGGCTCGGTTCGTGCCGTTCGATGTAGTTGGGGTGAGTGGCATGGGCCCCGTCGGCGGAGAGGCAGAACGACGACGCCAGCGCCGCGAACCACTGGTCACGATCGAGGGTGGCCGCCCCGGCGATGCGCTCGAGCACCGTGGGCAGGAGCACGCCGGCGGCACCGGTGGCCGACTCGCTCCCGATCTCCTCGTGGTCGAAGAGGCACACCACGGGAACGGCGCGTGGCCCCGAGTCGGCCAGTGTGGCCGGCTTGCGGACGGTGCGGACCAGCGCCGTCACCGCGGCATGGCAGGACAGCAGGTTGTCGAGGCGCCCGCCGGCCAGCAGGGAGCGGTCGACGCCGAGGAGGGCGGCGGGAGTGATGTCGTGAGCCATGACGTCCCAGTCGAGAACGTCACCGGCGTCGACCCCGGCCAGGGTCGCGAGGTGACGGGCAAAGGCACCTTCCTCGATCGGCCCTGTTCCCCATACCGGTGAGAGGTGATTCTGGGGGTCGAGCACGAGACCGCTCTCGTTCACCCCTCGGTCGAGATGGATGGCCAGTTGGGGAACCCGCAGGAGGGCGCGGTCGTCGCGGACCAGGCGCACGGCCCCGCCGTCAGGGGTGCGCACCACGACGCGGCCCGACAGGCCGAGGTCGCGATCGAGCCAGGAGTTGAGAAGGGCGCCCCCGTAGACCTCGACACCCAGTTGGCGCCATCCCACCGCGCCCGTGTCGGGGCGGGGCTTCACCCGCAGGTTCGGCGAATCGGTGTGGGCGCCGACGATACGGAAGCCAGAGGAAGGGTGGCGTTCGGCGTCGACGACCCAGGCCACGAGGCTGGCGCCCCTGATGAGCAGGTAGCGCCCGGCGGTCGTGGGCCACGGGGCGCGCTCGTCGACGGAGCGAAATCCCTCGGAGGCCAGCCGGCGTCCCGCCTCCTCCACGGCGTGAAACGGTGAAGGGGAGGCGTCGAGGAAGGCGCACAGATCGTGAGCGTGCTCGAGCGACGCCGCGTCGCCGTGGTCCGTGGCGCGGGAATCCCTGCTCGTGCTCACGTCCGCACCCTAACGGGGGCGGGGCTGGCGGTCGGCGGCTGCGGGCGGTTCGGACCTCTCGGCGCCGTCCGTTCCGAATGGGCGGGATCCGTTGACCCCGGGTATCGTAATTGGTCCGTACAGGGGCCAGCGTCGTCCCCGCCGCGCGGGTCGTGTCCATTGGCTCAACCAGGCCGCCCACGTTCAGGAAGACGCATGATCAGCTCCAGCTCCGACTTCCCCGCCCGCCAGGGGCTCTACGATCCCCGGTTCGAGCACGACGCCTGCGGCGTGAGCTTCATCGTGCACATGAAGGGGCTGCGCAGCCACGACATCGTGATGCAAGGCGTGGGGGCGCTGTGCAACCTCGAGCATCGCGGCGCCGCCGGCGCCGAACCCAACACCGGCGATGGCGCCGGCATCCTGCTGCAGATCCCCGATCGCTTCCTGCGTGATGTCGTGGCGTTCCCCCTTCCGGCCGAGGGGCAGTACGCGACCGGACTGGGTTTCCTGCCCAAGGATCCGGAGCGAGCGGCCGAGGTCGTCGAAGCCGTCGAGAAGATCGCCACCAGCGAAGGGCTCAGAGTCCTGGGGTGGCGTGACGTTCCCTACGACGACTCCATGATCGGCACGCAGGCGGCTGCCGTCGAGCCGTCGTTCCGCCAGCCCTTCCTCGCCGGCGACGGATTGGCCGACATGTCGCTCGAGCGGCGGGTGTACGTGGTCCGCAAGCGGCTCGAGCACGAGCTCGGGCCGCTCACCGCCGAAGGTGGGATCTACTTCCCTTCACTGTCGTGTCGCACGTTCGTCTACAAGGGAATGCTCACCACCAACCAGCTCCCGGAGTTCTTCCCCGACCTGGTGGACCCGCGGGTCGAGTCGGCCCTGGCCCTCGTTCATTCTCGATTTTCCACGAACACGTTCCCGTCGTGGCCGTTGGCCCACCCGTTCCGGTACGTAGCCCACAACGGCGAGATCAACACCGTTCAGGGGAACCGCAACTGGATGCGGGCCCGTGAGGCATTGCTGCACACGGATCTGGTGGCGGGGGACCTGGACCGCATCTTCCCCATCTGCACGCCCGGCGCCAGCGACTCCGCCACGTTCGACGAGGTCCTCGAGCTGTTGCACATCGGCGGCTACGACCTGCCCCACGCCGTACTGATGATGATCCCCGAGGCTTGGGAGCACCAGCCGTCGATGGCGCCGGCCAAGCGGGACTTCTACCGCTACCACGCCAGCCTGATGGAGCCGTGGGACGGGCCGGCGTCGATTGCCTTCACCGACGGAGCGGTCATCGGCGCCGTCCTCGACCGCAACGGGCTGCGGCCGTCGCGGTACTGGGTCACGGCCGACGACACAGTCATCATGGCGTCGGAAGTCGGCGTCATCGACATCGATCCGACCCGCATCGTCGAGAAGGGCCGTCTCCAGCCCGGGCGCATGTTCCTCGTCGACACGACCGCCGGACGCATCATCGGCGACGAGGAGATCAAGGGCCACCTCGCCGATCGTCACCCCTACGGAACCTGGCTCGACGAGAACCTGGTCGACATCGACGACCTCGCCGTGCGTCCCCACACCCTGCGTCCCCACGACAGCGTGGTGCGACGCCAGCAGGTGTTCGGCTACACCACCGAGGAACTGCGCATCATCCTCGAACCCATGGCCCGTAGCGGTACCGAACCCATCGGCTCGATGGGGACCGACACGCCGCTGGCGGTGCTGTCAGACCGTCCCCGTCTCCTTTTCGACTACTTCAACCAGCTCTTCGCCCAGGTCACCAACCCGCCCCTCGACGCCATCCGCGAGGAGCTGGTCACCGCCCTCGGACGTACCCTCGGGCCCGAGGGGAACCTGCTCAACCCCCAACCCGGCTCGTGTCGCCAGCTCCAGGTCCCCCGCCCGGTGATCGACAACGACGAGCTCGAGAAGATCATCCACATCCACGAGTACGACGACCTCGCCGATTTCCGCACCGTCGTCGTCCCGTGCCTCTTTCCCGTCGCCGAAGGAGGAGAAGGCCTACGCGTCGCGCTTCGAGACGTGCGTCGGGCGGCCAGCGATGCCATCGCCGACGGGGCCACGATCATCGTGCTGAGCGACAGGGACTCGACCGCCGAGTTGGCGCCCATCCCCGCCCTGTTGTTCACCTCCGCCGTGCACCATCACCTGATCCGCGAGAAGACCCGCACCCAGGTCGGGCTCGTGGTCGAGACGGGTGAGGCCCGTGAGGTGCACCACATGTGTCTGCTCATCGGGTACGGCGCCGCCGCCATCAATCCTTACCTGGCTTTCGAGACCATCGAGGACCGTATCGCCGAGGACCTCACCGACCTCCAGGACCCCACGAAGGCGGTGTCGAACTACATCAAGGCGTCGAGCAAGGGCGTGCTCAAGGTGATGTCGAAGATGGGCATCTCCACGGTGGCCTCCTACACCGGCGCCCAGATCTTCGAAGCGGTCGGTCTGGGGGAAGAACTGGTCGAGGAGTACTTCACCGGCACGGTGAGCCGACTCGGGGGCATCGGGCTCGCCGAGGTCGCCGAGGAGGTGCGCCGCCGTCACCAACTGGCGTACCCGGACAACCCCACCGAGCGGGCCCATCGCACCCTGCAGCCCGGGGGCGAGTACCAGTGGCGGCGGGAGGGTGAGTTCCACCTCTTCAACCCGGAGACGGTCTTCAAGTTGCAGCATGCCACCCGTTCGGGCCGCTACGAGATCTTCAAGGAGTACACCAGCCAGGTCGACGAGCAGGCCCAGCACATGGCCACCCTGCGCGGCCTGTTCCGGCTGAGTGCCGGTGACCGGACTCCGGTGCCGCTCGACGAGGTGGAGCCGGTCTCGGAGATCGTGAAGCGCTTCTCGACCGGGGCCATGTCCTACGGGTCCATCTCGGCGGAGGCCCACGAGACGCTCGCCATCGCCATGAACCGGCTCGGCGGCAAGTCGAACACCGGCGAGGGCGGAGAGGACGCCGAGCGTTTCGTCCCGATGCCCAACGGCGATTCGAAGCGGTCGGCCATCAAACAGGTTGCATCGGGTCGCTTCGGGGTCACGAGCGAGTACCTCGTCAACGCCGACGACATCCAGATCAAGATGGCCCAGGGGGCCAAGCCGGGCGAGGGCGGCCAGCTCCCGGGCAGCAAGGTGTACCCGTGGATCGCCAAGACCCGGCACTCCACCCCCGGCGTGGGTCTCATCTCACCGCCGCCTCACCACGACATCTACTCCATCGAGGATCTGGCCCAGCTGATCCACGACCTCAAGAACGCCAACCGCCATGCCCGGGTGCACGTGAAGCTGGTCGCCGAGATCGGTGTCGGCACCGTCGCCGCCGGGGTGTCGAAGGCCCACGCCGACGTGGTGCTCATCTCCGGCCACGACGGAGGTACCGGCGCGTCCCCTCTCACCTCGCTCAAGCACGCCGGTGGACCGTGGGAGCTGGGTCTGGCCGAGACGCAACAGACCCTCCTTCTGAACGGCCTGCGTGATCGGATCGTGGTCCAGGTCGACGGTCAGCTCAAGACCGGTCGTGACGTGGTGATCGGCGCACTGCTCGGCGCCGAGGAGTTCGGTTTCGCCACTGCGCCCCTCGTCGTCTCGGGCTGCGTGATGATGCGCGTCTGCCATCTCGACACCTGCCCGGTGGGTGTGGCCACCCAGAACCCGGAGCTGCGCAAGAAGTTCACCGGCCAGCCGGAGTTCGTCGTCACCTTTTTCGAGTTCATCGCCGAGGAGGTCCGCGAGCTGCTCGCCGAACTCGGCTTCAGGACGCTCGAGGAGGCCATCGGTCGGGTCGAGGTCATCGATGCATCGGCCGCCATCCGCCACTGGAAGGCGTCGGGACTCGACCTCAGCCCGATTCTCCATTTGCCCGACATCCCCGCCGACGCCCATCGCCATCAGGTGGTCGGACAGGACCACGGCCTCGAGCATGCTCTCGACAACCAGCTCCTCGAATCGGCCTCTCCGGCGATCGAGCGCGGCGAGGTCGTCCGAATCGAGCTGCCGATCCGTAACGTCAACCGCACCGTGGGCACCATGCTCGGGGCCGAGCTGACCCGACGCCACGGCGCCCAGGGACTGCCCGACGACACCATCGTCGTCGACCTCCACGGCTCCGCCGGTCAGAGCCTCGGCGCCTTCCTGCCTCGGGGCATCACGCTGCGGCTCTCCGGCGATGCCAACGACTACGTCGGCAAGGGGCTGTCCGGTGGCCGCATCGTGATCCGCCCGCCGGTGGGCTCCTCCTTCGTCGCCGAGGAGAACATCATCGCCGGCAACGTCATCCTCTACGGCGCCACCAGTGGCGAGGTCTTCCTGCGGGGTGTGGTCGGAGAACGCTTCGGCGTCCGCAACAGCGGTGCGGTGGCTGTGGTCGAAGGCGTGGGCGACCATGCGTGCGAGTACATGACCGGTGGCCGCGTAGTGGTGCTCGGGGGAACCGGTCGCAACTTCGGTGCCGGCATGAGCGGGGGCGTGGGCTTCGTGTACGACGCCGACGACACCTTCGCCTCGCGGGTCAATCCGGACATGGTCGACCTCGAGGCCCCCGCTGACGACGACGTGACCTGGCTTCACGATCGCGTCGCCCGTCATCTCGCCGAGACCGATTCGGCCGTGGCCCGCCGGCTGCTCGAGGACTGGGATGCGGCGTCGGGACGTTTCGTCAAGGTGATGCCGAAGGACTACAAGCGGGTGCTGAAGGCCGAGCGCGAAGCCCGGGCGAACGGGACCGACCCGGTGGAGGCGGTCATGGCCGCCGCCCGGACGTGAGTCGAGGACGACATGGGTGACACCACAGGATTCATGAAGTTCCCACGAGAGCTGCCGCCGCGACGTGAGGTCCCCGTTCGCCTCCGGGACTGGCGGGAGGTCTACGAGGAGTTCCCGATCGCCAAGGTCCGCGAGCAGGCCAGCCGGTGCATGGACTGCGGTATCCCGTTCTGCAACAACGGTTGCCCCCTCGGGAACCTGATTCCCGACTGGAACGATCTCGTGTACCGCGATCACTGGCGCGAGGCCATGGACAGCCTCCACGCGACCAACAACTTCCCCGAGTTCACCGGGCGGCTCTGTCCGGCGCCCTGCGAGGCCGCGTGCGTCCTCGGCATCAACGAAGACCCGGTGACCATCAAGCAGGTCGAGGTCGAGATCATCGATCGGGCCTGGTCTGAGGGTTGGGTCACGCCGCAGGTCCCGGCCGTGCGTTCGGGAAGGAAGGTGGCCGTCGTGGGCTCCGGGCCCGCCGGGCTCGCCGCCGCCCAGCAGCTCACCCGGGCCGGCCACGACGTGGTCGTGTTCGAACGCGCCGATCGCATCGGCGGTCTGCTGCGTTACGGGATCCCCGAGTTCAAGATGGAGAAGCGTCACATCGATCGACGCATCGAGCAGATGGAGGGCGAAGGTACGGAGTTCCGTACGAGCGTCGACGTCGGAGTCGACGTGACCGCCGAGGACCTGCGTCGCGACTTCGACGCGGTGGTTCTCGCCGCCGGGGCCATGGCGGCGCGGGATCTCGACATCCCGGGTCGTGCCTTCACGGGCATCCACCAGGCCATGGAGTACCTGCCCCTCGCCAACCGGGTGCAGGCGGGCGACCTCACTGCCACTCCGATCGACGCCAAGGGCAAGAAGGTCGTGATCATCGGCGGTGGCGATACCGGCGCCGACTGCCTGGGGACGGCCCACCGTCAAGGTGCGACCGTCGTGCATCAGTTCGAGATCATGCCGCGACCGTCCGAGAGCCGCCCTGGGAGCACCCCCTGGCCCACCTGGCCGCTCGTCTACCGCACGTCGTCGGCCCACGAGGAAGGCGGCGAGCGGGTCTACGCCGTGAACACCATCGAGTTCACCGGTGATGCCGACGGCCGCCTCACGGGTCTGCGGGCCGTCGAAGTGCGCTCCGAGGTGGTGGACGGCCGCCCGACGTTCGTCGCGGTGGAGGGTTCGGAGTTCGAGCTCGAGTGTGACCTGGTGTTCCTGGCCATGGGCTTCGTCGGACCGGAACGCGGCGGACTGGTCGAACAACTCGGGGTGGATCTCGACCCCCGTGGCAACGTGGGGCGGGGCCAGGACTGGGCCACGAACGTTCCGGGAGTCTTCGTGGCCGGCGACATGGGACGGGGCCAGAGCCTCATCGTGTGGGCCATCGCCGAGGGGCGATCCGCCGCCGCCGCGGTCGACGCTCACCTCATGGGTGACACGCTCCTCCCGTCACCGTTGACCCCGGACGCCCGTCCGCTGGTCTGACGTCCGTCGGCTCACCGGCGCCAAGCAGGACAGAGAGGGTTGGCGAGACGCGAGAGAGCCCCGGACCTGGTCCGGGGCTCTCTCACGTCTGTTGAGGGGGATTGTGCTCAGACGGCGACCGGTTCGCCCTTCAGGTCCTTGTAGACCTTCGCGGCGGCGACGACGGCCAGCGGCCAGGCCACGAAGAGGCCGACCAAGCAGAGGATCACCCCGACCGCCATGATCAGAAAGGCGACCACCATGAACCCGAAGACGCTGCCGGCCTGACCCTTGACCAAGTCGATGCTGCGCTTGATGGCATCGCCCGGTTGGAGACCCTCGTCGAGAACGACGAACTGTGAGAACAACAGGAAGGTCGCGGCGATGATGCCGGGGACGATGTAGAGGGCGATTCCGATGAAGGTGATGACGTTGACGATGATCCCGGTGATGGCGAAGGGGACGACCAAGGGGCCGCTGGGCAGCACGTCCCCCATCCCGACCGTCTCTCCTCGGGTGATCTTGAGCGCCATGTTCACGAGTCCGAATGACACGACGGCACCGATGGCGATGCCGATCAGCTGGACGATGAACCGGAGCAGGAACGAGTCGAAAGCGCCGGAGAAGAGCCCGACGATGCCGTTGGCAACGATGATGAACAGGACCGCGACGAGGAGCGGTCCGATGTTGGCGGTGAACTTGTTCCAGCCATAGCTGATCGACCCGCCGATGTCGACTTTCCCGGCGCCGGCGGGCGTCATCCCCGGCACATTGGTGGCGCCTCCCCCTGGGGCCTGCTCAGGTGGGTACCACTTGCCGTCGGAGGCTTGCCACCAGCCCGGTCCCTGTGAGGTATCGCTCATTCCGTCTCCTTGTTCGCCGGGGTGTCCGGAGGCCCACCAGTTGCAAGCCGAGTGAGGGAGCGACCCTTGTGGGTCTCACTGCTTCGCTCCACCGCGCCACAACTTAGTCAGTTGCTTCGGGCCGCGGAGCCAGTTCTTCCCCCCGCCATCCAGTCGGCTCCGCGTGTCGGCTGCGGGCGCGCTCGGCGATAGGCCACTTGGCCCAGACGAAGGGTCGAGTCTCAAGTCGTGCCCAGAACGTCCCGATCAATTCCACACGGGGAATCCAGACCTCCGACACGAACACGCCCCGGCCCCGGTGGGCCGAGCGGAGAGGCCGAGGATGCTGCGAAACATGAAGGTCGGGACCAAGTTGATGGCCACCCTGGTGGCTCCGGCGCTGGTAATCGTCATCCTGGTCACCATCGGCACCCTCATCGCCTCGTTGGTGCAGACCGCCAGCGACGCCGAGTTGCTGCGTGGTCTCGAGACCGTGGCCGCCTTGGAGAGGATCATCACCCCGCAGGGCGCTCTGGCCGGTCAGGTGGTGACCGCGACCCGAGTCGGGAAGTTCACCGATCGAGCCGGGGAGGCGTGCTCCACCTTCGGGACGGAGTGCGATTCCTACACACGCGCCGAGGACGCCGACCGCAGCCTCGTCCAGGCCAACGAAACGTTCGTTGCGGGTCGAGCCACCCCGGCGGAGAAGCAGACGCTCCAGAACGCAACGGCCGGTCAGAGTTTCGATGAACTGGCCCGAAAGACCCTCGAGCAGGGCACCGCCGGCAACTCCCTCACCGTTCCGGCCGACGAACTCACCCAGGCCGCTCTGGCCCGGATCGACGGCCTGGCTGGTGTCAACGAAGTCTTCACCCAGAACGTGGTCACCACCGCTTCTGACCTCAATTCGAGCGCCACCAGGGGTGCCATCCTCTACCTGCTCGCCGGAATTGCCGCGATGGGATCGGCCTTCGGCCTGGCCCTCGTGGTCGCCCGTTCGGTGACTCGGCCCCTCAACCGGGTGACCAAGGCGGCCAACCGACTCTCGACAGAGCAGCTCCCCGCTCTGGTCGAGCAACTCCGAAACCCTGACGACGAGTCAGCGGACCTCGCTGCCCAGGCCCTCGAACCCATCGTCGTGGACTCCCGGAACGAGATCGGACAGCTTGCGGCGGCCTTCAACTCCATCCAGTCGGTGACCGTCGACGTGGCCGAGGAGCAGCGCCGTCTCCTTCGCAAAGGCATCGGCGACATCTTCGTCCACCTGGCCCGTCGCAACCAGAGTCTGCTCGATCGCCAGATCGAGTTCATCGATCACCTCGAGACCCACGAGGAAGACCCCGATCAGCTCGACAACCTGTTCAAGTTGGACCATCTCGCCACCCGGATGCGGCGCATCGCCGAGTCGTTGCTGGTCCTGGCCGGCGCCGAGCCGCCGCGGCGTCGAGGCCGGCCGGTGCCGGTGGTCGACGTGGTTCGCGTCGCCATCGGCGAGGTCGAGGACTTCGCCCGGGTGCACCTGATTGCTCTCGACGAGGCCACCATCGCCGGCAACGTGGCGGTCGACCTCGCGCACCTCCTCTCGGAGCTGATGGAGAACGCCACCCGCTTCTCCCCGCCGGAGAGCAGCGTCGAGATCCTGGGCCGACGCGACGAGAAGAGCGGCTACGTGGTCACGGTCGTCGACCGGGGCATCGGGATGAACGCGCAGCAGCTGGCCGAGGCCAATGCTCAGCTGGCGCGGCCGCCGCTCGTGGGCCTGGCCCTGTCGCGATCGCCGGGCTTCATCGTGATCGGCCGACTGGCCAGTCGCTTCGGGCTCGCTGTCGTTCTCGAGCCGACGCCGAACGGGGGGACCACGGCTTCGGTCACGCTCCCGTACTCCCTCGTCGAGTATCCGGGTGAAACCCAGGTCGAGTCCGGTTCGAACGGGCCGGCCTCCAAGCTGGTGTCGCCCCGTGGCGACCCCTCCACCCGCGGCGACCGCCCGAGCCGGCCGACGCCCATGGCGGCGTCCGAGGCTCGGTCGACCGCCGTCCCCCCCTCTCGCGACGATCGGTCGCGTCCGGGACGGCTACCTGCAGGGTGACCGACAGTCCGGTCGTCCCCACGGCGACCCCGGCCAGCGGCACCGAGCCGGCACCTCCGGGTGAGCTCACCACCGCCGGTCTGGTGCGTCGGGCACCGAGGCGGGCGACGTCCAGTCGATGCCTTGGCTGCGGCGGCGGCCTCCACTCCGCGGCCTGCGGCGAGGAGCAGCCGCTCCCCGGAAGAAGTGCGCCGCATGCTCTTGCGCTACCGCTCCGGCCTCGACCGAGGTCGCCAGGGCGACGGCACGACCGACACCGGTCCCGACCGCAACACCGACGACCAGGCCTGACCCGGCCACCTCACCGAAGGATCGACACCACGATGATCGAACTGTCCGCTGGAGCCCGAAACCTGAACTGGCTCGTCCAGAGCTTTGCCGAGCGTGTGACCGGGGTGAACGAAGCCGTCGTCGTGTCCTCCGATGAACTTCCCGTCGCCGCGTCGGCCGGCCTCGATCGTGACGCCGCCGATCGATTCGCCGCCGTGTCGTCCGGTCTGATCGGTTTGGCCTACGGAGCGGCTGGTCGCTTCGGTGGTGGGGCCGTCAACGAGGTCATCATCGAGATGGAGTTCGCCTTCATGTTCGTGACGGGGATCAGCGACGGTTTGTGCCTCGCCTGTGTCGCCGACGCCGGGTGCGACGTCGGCCTCGTGGGCTACGAGATGGCGGTCCTCGTCGAGAAGGCCGGTTCCGTGCTGACCCCGGAGATTCGCGCCGAGCTCCAGGCGACCCTTCCACGATGACCCCAACGGGTGCCCCCGAAGGCCACGACTCGCGTCCGGCCCTTCGCGTCGGGTCCTATGTCCTGACCGGGGGCCGTACCCGTTCCGCCACCGACCTGCCCTTCGAGACCTTGGTCAAGGTGACGGAACGGGGACGCCTCTTGGGCCCCCGCCTCACCCTGGAGCGCAAGGAGATCGTCGGGCGCTCCACCGAGCCCCTCTCGATCGCCGAACTGTCCGCCCACCTCGAGATTCCCCTCGGTGTCGCCCGCGTGATCGTGGGCGACATGACTGCCGAAGGGCTCCTCGTTGCATCCACACCCCAGCACACCGGAGCCGGCGACCGGCCCGACCTGAGCCTGCTCGAAAGGGTCCTCGATGGCCTCCAAGCACTCTGACGTCCCCACGTCTGCCCCCACTGCCGACCGCCCCGGTGCCGTCGGGACCGACGAGCATGTCCCGCTTCCGGTCAAGATCATCGTCGCCGGAGGGTTCGCGGTCGGGAAGACGACGTTCGTCGGGTCGATCTCCGAGATCGCACCCCTGACCACCGAAGCGGCCATGACCAGCGCCGCCGAAGGAATCGACGAGACCGGTGGCACCAACACCGGCAAGACGTCGACCGCGGTGGCCATGGACTTCGGGCGCATCACCCTCGGGACCGACTTGATCCTCTACCTGTTCGGCACCCCCGGTCAGGACCGCTTCCAGTTCATGTGGGACGACCTCGTCCGGGGCGCCATCGGTGCGGTGGTCCTGGTCGACACGGGCCGGCGGGCCGACTGCTTCCCCGCGGTCGACTACATGGAGACGCACGGCGTTCCTTTCATCGTGGGGGTCAACCAGTTCCACGGTCAGATGGACCACCGACTGGAGGATGTGCGTGAAGCACTGGCCGTGCCCGATGACGTGCCTCTGATCACCACCGATGCCCGTGACCGCACCCAGACCAAGACGGCGTTGCTCGAGCTCGTCCAGCACGCCCTGCTTCGAGCCAGCGTCAGCGCGCCCTGATCACGGGCCCATGCCCGCTTCGGCTCGGGCGATCTTCGGGCGGATCTTCGTGAGGTACCAACCAGAGATGATCAGTCCTCCGATGACCGAGACGAAGCCCATCAGGATCACGGCCATCCACACGACCTGTCTCCGGTCGGCGAGGGCCCAGGCCCAGCCGGGTCGCTTGGCACAGTCGAGGAGGGCCCACAGCGACATCCCGATCGGCACACAGAGCACGGCCGTCCACACGATCACCCCAAAGAGCTCGCTGACCTCTTCCACCGGGTCACCGTATCCACCGCCACGACGCCCCTTCTGATCGTGGGCCCCGCCCGCACGGGGTGGTGTGAGGGCCCACCACCCTGGGCATCAGAAGGTGCGGTCGTCGGGTCGGCGCAGGCGACGAGCGGGGTCCTCGTCGAGCTGGAGGGTGGACTGGACCGGACGGCCCCGCTCGGCCATCAGGCCGAGGACCCACTGCTCGGCCTCGGCCCATCCCGCCGCTCGCGGCCCCGGGACGTGCTCGTTGTAGGGCTGGTCGAACACGAGCGAAGGCGCCCCGGTCCCTCGCAATGCCGCGATGTTGTGTGGAGCGTCGTCGATGTACGCGTCCGCTTCCACCTGCGGCTTGTCGCCGAGGAAGCAGAGGTCCCGGTACGGGATCCCGTGCTCGTCGAGCCAGGCCACGGTGTCGGCGACCGCGACGGCGTGGCCCCAGTTCGTGTAGAGCCGATGGGTGATCAGCCGGATCCACACCCCGGCGTCGGAGAGGCGCCACAGAGCCTCCGCGGCCCCGGCGACGACCGGCATGGTCCGGAACATCCGGTGCTCGAGGACGGCCTTCTTGTGCATCTCGATGAAGCCGAGGTGGTCGAGACCCCACTCCGAGAAGTCCCAGGTTCGTTGGGTTTCGAGCTCGTGGGTTTCGAGGTCGCGTTCGGCGGCGACCACCCGACGGAACGCCTCGCCGTGGTCGGCGCACACGCCGTCGAGGTCGACGCCGAGCACGAACTCCCGATCGGTGGTTGGTTCCTCGCTCAACGTCCCTGCTCGAGGAACTCGACGACGGCATCGATGAAGGCGAAGCTCTTGGGCGTGGCGAAGTGGTCGACGCCGCGGAGACTGACGAAGCGGGCATGGGGAACCCGCTCCAGGAGCGGGTCGGCCGGGCCGGCGAAATCTTGGTCCCCGAGCACGACCAACACCGGGCAGGTTATGCGGGCCAATCCCTCATCCGTCAGAGCGACGGTCTCGGGGCGACGCATCAGTGCGGCCAGCGCGGCCGGATCCTGGTCGGGCGCTTCCGCGAGGGTGGCGAAGTAGCGAAGTTGCGGATCGTCGAGATCGCCCCGGCCGTCGATGGCGTCGGCGATCAGGCCGGAGGTGCCGTCGGACGCGAAGAGGTTGGCTCCGACCCCGGCCACCACGAGGGAGTGGAACCGTTCGGGATCGCCGGACGCGCCCACGAGGAGCGACCGTGCGCCGAGCGAGAAGCCGACGGCATCGACCGGCTCGGTGGGCAGGCGATCGAGCAGGTCAGCCTCCAGCCGGTTGTAGGCGGCCGGTTCGGTGGGCCGATCGGCGGTTCCATGACCGAGGAGGTCGGGGGCGACGACCTCTCTCCCGAGGTCACCCAGGATGTCGAGCCAGCCGTTGTCGCCCCAGGTGCGGGCCGCAGACGTGGCGAAGCCGTGGACGAGGACGACGGGTGGGCTCAAGGGACCTCCTCGGGGTCGGGCGGTGCCGGGTCGGCGAACCCGTCATCGGGGACTCGACGGCGAACGATCACGTCGCGGGTGGCCTCGACGAAGAGGAGGAACGCCGCGGCCAGTGCCAGCGCGTTGACGGGGGCCACGATCTCTATGAAGTCCTGGCTGCCGGCCCTTCGCACCCCCAGTACGACGGCATACGCGCCCGCCAGCCCATAGGCCACCACCGCGGCGAGGCCGGCGACGCCGCGGCCGCGTGGGGACCGGAAGACAACCCACGCCACGCCGGCCACCACCGGTGCCACCAGCAACGTGCGCGCCGAGAGCGGAAGGTTCGGGAGCATCACGGCGAGGAGGACGGCGATGGCGACAACGGTCGCGCGAACCGAGGCCCGTTCGAGCACGCCCGGATGGTGGGGGAGGGTGCAGGGCCATGGTGAGAGGTCCGGGTCGAGGGGCAGCGCCCGGTGGCCGTTACGGGTTCGCGTCTCGTCGGCTGCGGCCCATAGCCGGCCGGCCGCAGCGTCAGCCGGCTGGAATCCGTGGCGGCGACGGCGCCGGAAGGCCCGAAAGGCGGCGAAGAAGATGACCCCCAGGCAGACGAGCACGGCGCCGACGGAGACGGCCAGTGCTCCCCACACGGTTCGCTGGGGAGTCCAGTCGACACGGACCACGTACGGGCCCGGTCCCAGTTCGGCTGGGTCGAGGCGCCAACCGTTGGCGTAGCCGTCGACGACGACGGCGGGTCCGAGGTCGCGCCCATTGACCGTTGCCTCCCACCCCGGACTCCACGACTGGCCGAACGACAGCCATCGGGGGCCGGTGCCATCAGCGACGGTGACGTCGAAGCCGACCCCTCCTCGGGTGACGACCTCCACCGGTGGCTCGGGCGCCACGACGGGTGTCTTGAACTCGCTCAGGGTCATGGCCGTCCCGTCCCGTTCCGAGGTGAGGAGGATGCGGTCGATGTCGATTCCCAGATCCCGACCAGCGGCGGTGGTGAGCTCATGTCGACTGGCGGCGAGCGTCACGGCGAGGGGAGCGTCGTCGCAGGCGACCACGCCGAGGGGCTGGCGGTCGAGGGCCTCGTCGAGGGTGCCGGTGATGCGGACGGGAACGGGAGCGCCGTCGATGGCGAGGAGGTCCTGGCGACAGCCGGAGTCGAAGGTCGTCGCCGGGTTGTCCGCCACGAGCTCGGAGAAGCCGAGTTCGGTGATGGCGGCGGGCATCTCGATCGGCCGCTCGCTGTACCAGTCCCTGGTGGTGACGGGCCTGACCTCGTCGATGGAGACCCGGAACGTGGAGCCCTCGAGGGGCGCGAAGGTCACCGGCACGGAGGTGGGTACGTTCGGTGAGGTCCCGTCGACCACCGGGGGGATCGAGATCGTGCGGGTGCGAGAGGGGTCGCCGTCCGCCTGCACGGTGATCTGGGTGGGCACGGAATGGTTGCCATCGGTAACGATCTGGAGGTCGAGCCGGTCGACGGAGGTGGGCGCGGCGGCGGTGACTTCGATCCAGTGCCCGACAGCCCCGCCGAAAGGCGTCGTCCAGGCGGTACCGGGATCGCCGTCGACGGCGGCGTGGCCGCGGGCCCGCAGGGCTCCCGGAAGGGCCTCCGAGGTGCGCACCGTCAGCCCACCCTGCTGGGCACCAGGCACTCGCAGTAGGGAATCAAGGACGTCAGCGCGGGCGAGGGGGTTGAGGCGGGCCTGGCCAGAGAGTCCGAATGACCGGGCGGTAGGGACGTCGACGACGCGGGTCATGTCGATTTCCGTATCGGTTCGCACCGGCTCGGCCATGTTGGAGCGCTGGCGGGTGAAGATGTAGCTCAGCCGGTTCGCCTGGGAGGAGGCACCGGCGGCCCGGAGCAGGTCGACCGGGGGCCGCACCACCTCTCGAACCCGCAGGCCCGCTAATCCGATCTCTGCGAAACCGACTCCGCTCTGGCCGAAAAAGGTGCCGAGGTCACCGGCCGTGTCGGCAAGGATCTCCACGTCGAGGGTACGGAACGGGCGCGAGTCGATCTCGATGCGCTGCCCGGGGGCGGAGCGGCTCTCGTCGGTCAGATCGACCACGACGGGCTCGCCCCCATCGAAGCGCATCGCCACTCGAGTGATCCACCGGCTCCGAATGCCGTTCTGGGGTTGGAGCAGATCAATGTGGTCGGTGGTGACCGGGTCGTCGGCGACGACGACGAGCCGCTGGCCCCGGGCGTCACCACCGTCGGCGACGCGCCAGGCGGTGAGTGGGTCGCCGTCGAGGGCTCCGACTGGGCGATCGTTCGGCGTCAGCGTGCCGATGTTGCCGTAGTCGGTGGCCAGGACTCGCGCCCCCCCGACCTGGGCGCTGACGGTCTGGGTGTCGTCGCCGGCGTTCGGGAACAGGTCGAGGCGCTGATCTCCTGGTTTGTAGGTGAGGAGGGTCTCGCCGGCCTGCTCGGTGAAGCCGACGTTCTCCCGGGTGGTGTTCCACGAACGAGCCTGCTTGCGGTTGGTGTCGGTGACGATGAGATCGGCCCCGCTGGCGATCATCTGGTCGAGCACCGATGGCTGGTCGGCGAGTGACCCGCTGTAGAAGAGGCCCTGGGCCGAATGGAGCCCGCCGAGAGATGCCACGTCGACGATGCCGTCGGCGCTACCGGACAGGATCACCGGTCGGGCCGCGCCGAAGGTGCGAATCGGCAAGAGGCGATCCTGGACGCCGAAGACCGCCACTGCAGGGGGGTCCTCCCAGCCGGGTGGGGTGGCGAGCTCGATCTCGTCCCGCAGCGGGAACTCGGGTCCGGCGACGTTGCGGTCCGTCGGGCCGAAGCCGATGGGCTCGTCGAGCCCGGGTGCCGCGGTGACGATCTGCCACAGGTGACGGGGTCGGGCGAGCCGGTAGCGCTCGTACATCAGGTCGTTGCGCACCACGATGTCACCTCCGCCCACCAGTCGGGCCAAAGGAGCGATGGCCTCGGGCTCCATCGTGTCCTCTTGGTACCGTTGGTCGACGGCCAGCTGCAGATCGGCCGACGGCGAGGTGCCGTAGAGGAAGAGCTCGCGGGCGGCGTACTGGCGAGTCGTGAGCCCTGGGGTGATCGGGTCGATCGTGTTGCCCCAGCGGTAGGAGGCGAAGTCGGCACCAGGGATCTCGAGGGCTCGGGTGCCGTCGTCGGTCTCGGTGAGCTGACGAGCCACGTCGTTCCAATAGGAGGGCACGTCCTCGGGACGCTCGAGGTTGGCGGCCACCATCTGCCCGTTCCAGAGGGTCGGGAGATTCACGATGACGAGCATGGCCACGATGCCGGCGGTGGGCCAGGTGAGCCGGGGCCGAAGACGCCCCAGCGCGGCCACGCCCGCACCGAGGCACACCGAGAGTCCGAGGGCGATGAGGGGCACCGCCCGTGGCGTCGAACGCAGGGCCAGACCGGCGTCGGTGCGGGTGAAGTCGGTGAAGACGCCCCCGAGAAACGACGAGCCGTTCCAGGGGTGCCCGGCGACCGCGGCGAGGGTACCGAACAGAACGAGGGTGAGGAAGAAGGCCCGGTAGCGCCACCGCAGCAGGGCGGCGGAAAGCATGGCGAGGAGCGGCACGCCGTAGCTGAGCGCCAAGAAGAACGCGTTGCGGGTGTAGGTGACGCTGGGCTCGATCCAGGGGCCGAGCTTGTCGTTGCCGTAGAAGAGCCAGTAGCCCAGCCCTCGCATCACCTCGGTGGCGCTCGAGGCATCGGCGATGACGCGATACGTCTCGGTGTAACGGGTGACCGGAAGCCCGTACTTGCCCTGTGACCAGAGCCCGGCGATCCACCACACGGACGCGCCGATGGTGAGCACGCCGATACGCAGGGCCACCCCGATCGCCCGTCGGGCACTCGCTTCGCGATCGATCACGACGACATGAACGAGCCAGAGAAGTGGGCCCAGACCGATGAGCAGCAGCGCCGTGGCGTTGACGCCACCCACGGTGAGCACCACGAGGGCGAAAAGGGCAGGGTCGAGCCAGCCGCCGCGACGCACCGCCCGCACGGTGAGCCCGATGAGCCATGGCAGCGCAGTCCAGGGCAGAAGGATGACCGAGATCCGGGCCGAGTAGTTGAGCAGGTATGGGCTCAACATGTAGGCGAGGGTCGCGACCAGTACCCCAGCCTTTCGGGCCGGCAGAGCACCCCAGTCCAGCGTGCGCAGCAAGAAGCGCACCCCCATCCCGGCGAGGAAGATGACGGTGCTGATCCAGAGCCGCTGCGCCACCCAGTCCGGAACGTTCAGCAGGTCGAACAGGAAGTAGAACGGACCCATCGGCCAGAGATAGCCGATGTTCTGGTGGGTGACCGTTCCCAATCCGATCTGGGTGTTCCACAGGTAGGGCGCCTCGGAGAGCAGCTTGCCCGGGTTCAGGTACAGGTAGGTTTTGGTATCGGCACCGACCATGCCGGGGTGGGTGAACAGCAGCGGGACATAGGCGATCAGCGCCGGAATGCCGATCCCGACCCAGTCGAATCTCCGGGCGCGACGGCCGGCGGCTGGGGCGGCCGCCTCCTGGGTGAGCCTCACGAGCGTCGGGGGGCAGGGCGGCCCCGACTGTGCCGCCTCTGCCGGTGCATGGCGTCTCGCGCCAGGGGAGTGAAGGCCCCGAGGGCGGCGGCCGACCACGTGAGGGTGGCCGCGTGCTCGAGGGCCCCTTGGCTCAGGCGGGACCGCAGGTCGGCGTGGGTGAGCACCGCGATCAGGGCTTCGCTGAGCTGACGAGCATCGGCGACGAGGAGGCCCGATCGGTCGGCGGCGACGGAGTCGCGATGGCCAGCGATGTCGGTGGCGACGGCGGGCGTCCCGCAGGCGGCCGCCTCGGTGAGGGTCATTCCCCAGCCTTCGGCGATCGAGGCACTGGCCACGACCCAGGCGCTTCGGTACAGCGACAGGAGTTCCTCGTCGGAGACCTTTCCGGCCAGCCGCACCCACGACCGGGCGTCGAGCTCGTCGACCAGGGTGTCGAGGGTCGGGCGTTCGTAGCCGTCGCCGACGATCACGAGCCTGAGGTCGGGGACCGAGCGGCGCACGACAGCCGCGGTCCTGATCAGGTCGTCGAACCGCTTCGAAGGCATCAGGCGCCCGACCGCCACGATGAGGGGGTTCACGTTCTTCGATCCACCAGGAGAGTAGCGATCATCGATGCCCGGGGGAACGACGCTGATCTGGTTCGGCTTCAGCTTGAGATAGTCGATGAGTTCTCGGCGGGACGATTGGGAGAGGGTGACTATCGGTGTGCGACGGTAGAGCGGCGGAGCCAACCGGTGCTCGAAGAACTTGCCGGCCTTGGCCAGCTTGTCCTCGAGCACCATGTCCCACATGTCGCGGTGGACGTGGTGCACGAAAGCGATCTTCGGGCCGGTCGCCCAGAGAGGGGACAGGAAGGGGACCCCGTTCCAGATCTCGACCAGCCCGTCACGCGGGCCGTGGGAGCCGGCGAGCTCGGCGACCACGGCCGTGGGGAAAACCATGAAACGGCCGTGCTTGCGGACGACGCGGTAGCCGTCGCGCGTGCCCTCGTAGGGGTGACCCTGGGCGTAGGAGGTCCTCATCGTCACCTCCAGGCCGGCCTCGGCCCAGAGCGACAGGATCTTGGCGGCGTGGACCTCGGATCCACCCGCCTCGATGTCGACGAGGTCTCGCCACGCCAACACGTGGATGCGGCGCAGTCCTGCCTCGGCGGCGAGAGCGGCGATGTCGGTCTGAGTGGGACGACTGCTCAGCGCGGCCTCATTGTCGTCCGCCACGTCGGGTCGGGTCTCAGGACGCCGGGCGGTTGACGGGATGACCCGGTCCGAAGGCGTCTCGGGGTATCACCGGCGCATCGCGCCCCGTTCCCGGTGTCGGGGCCGAGGCGCCGTCGCTCGCCTTCTCCTCGTGGTACTCCTCCTCGACGTTGACTTCCCAGACGTCGTAGTTGGTGCCGCTCACGAGATTGTCGACGGTGAGCATGGCGGTGTACATCGAGTGGTCCTGGTTGTTGTAGCGGTGCATGCCGTTCCGCCCCACGGGGTGCACGTTGGGGGCGCAGTCGGTGAGCCAGTCCCGCAGCCGCTGGACGTTGGCCTTGTAGTGCTCGTCGTAGAACGGATACGCCTTCGGCATCCGCACCACGTAGCCGGCTTCCACGGCGTCAGCCTTCACCAGCCCGATGATCTCGATCTCTCGCTTGGCTCGTTCAATGAGTTCGGCATCGGTGGAGTTCCAGAGATGGTCGCCCTCGAAGACGAAGTACTCGAGGCCCAGGCAGGTCCGCCCTTCCTTGACCATGTAGGGCGACCACGACGCGAAGTTCTGGATCCGCCCGACCTCCACCTCGGGGGAATGGATGTAGATCCAGTTGTCCGGGAAGCTGGCGGTCTCGGGCACGACGAGGGCGACGGTGAGGAAGTCGCGGTAGGCCAGATCGTCGGCGGCACGCATCACGTCGGCCGGGACCGGTGGGTCCATGGCCCGCAGCAACTGCGACATCGGCATCGACGAGATGACCTCGTCGCACGAGTACTCGGTGTCGACCCCGTCACGAGTGGTTGCCACCACCGACACGGCGCGACCCTGGTGGTGCCGGATCTTGGTGGCCCTCGTCTTCATGTGGACCTTGGTGCCGGCCGCTTCGACCTTCTCTTGGCACACCTCCCACATCTGGCCCGGTCCGTACTTCGGGTACTCGAACTCTTCGATGAGGCTGGTGATGTCGGTGGCCTTGCGCTTGGCCAGAATCGGGATCTTCCTCGAGAGTTCGTCGATGACGGCGTTCATGCCCGCATTGAGGAGTGAGAGGTTCTTGATACGTTGCGCGGCCCAATCGGCCTGGAGCTTGTTGGCGGGGACCCCCCACACCTTCTCGTTGTACGTCTTGAAGAAGTGCCGGTAGAGCCGCCAACCGAACCGGGCGGCGATCCAGCCCTCGAGGGTGGTCTGGTCCTTCGGCGGGTGGATGCGGGCCCACACGTACGACAAGACGCAGAGGATCGCCTCCCACACACCGAGGTTCTTCAGCGCGTTCGACGCTTTCAGTGGATAGTCGAAGTACTTCCCGTCGTAATAGATCCGACTCATCCGAGGACGCAACAGGAAATCCTCGGGCGGGAGGATCTCGTGCCACAGTTCCTCGACGGGCTTGACCTTGGTGAAGAACCGGTGACCACCGATGTCGAAACGCCACCCGTCACGTTCGACGGTGCGAGAGATGCCACCGACGATGCTGTCCGACTCGAGGACGGTCGAGACGATGTCGTGTTTGGTGAGCTGATAGGCGGCAGTGAGGCCGGCCGGCCCCGCCCCGATGATGACAACCTGGGGATCGGTGCGCGGATCAGCTTCACCGTGGGCGTCGGGAGAAGACATGAAGACGTCACTTTCGCGGATCGGGAACCGGTAGGAGTGTAGTGAACAGGGAGGCCGGGCCAGAGCATCGTCGTGCGGCAAGGTGCGCCAACGGGTTCGGGTCCGAGGGTACAGTCCGCCTCCATGCAGGACGGAGCACCCGAGGCCGGGGAGCGGGACGGCGTTCGGGCCGTAGCGCCGAGGGCGCCGAATCTCGTGGTCGCCGTCGCCTCGGCCGCGGTGATCGTCGGGGTGGGCTTGCGCTTCGTCACGCGGTCCGCTCTCTGGCTCGACGAGGCCCTCAGCGTCAACATCGCCGCGCTCCCGGTGCCGGACCTGCTCGAGGCCTTGCGTCGCGACGGGCATCCGCCGCTCTACTACCTGCTCCTCCACGGGTGGATCGAGCTCTTCGGAACGAGTGACCTGGCCGTTCGGTCGCTGTCCGGGGTGATCGGCGTGCTCGCCCTCGCCGTGGCCTGGTGGTGCGGCCGCCGTCGTGGAGGGCCGGTGATGGGCTGGTTCCTCGTCGCCGTGGTGGCCATGTCGCCCTTTGCCCTGCGCTATGCCACCGAAGCGCGCATGTACTCGCTGGTCATCCTGTTGGTGTTCGTGGGCGCCGTCCTGCTCGACGACATCTTCGTTGGGCGTGACGGCTGGGGCCGACTGGCGGTGTTCACCCTCACCGCAACCGCGCTGCTCTACACCCATTACTGGTCTCTGTGGTTGCTCGGGGCCGTCGGGATCCTCGTCCTGTGGCGCCTCTGGCGCGATCGGGACCCCCAGGTCCGGCGCACAACCCTGAGGGTCCTCGGTTCGCTGGTCCTGGCCGGGGTCCTGTTCCTGCCCTGGGTTCCCACCCTGCTCTATCAGTCGGCCAACACCGGTACACCGTGGGCCAGCCCGTCGCGTCCCACCACCGTGGTCGCGGTGACCCTCGCCGACTTCGTCGCCGGTGCCTTCCCGGACGCGACCGCCGTCGTTCTTGTCGTGGGCGTCGTCGCCCTCCTCGGCCTCTTCGGTCGGGGATTGGACGGTCGCACCATCCGCCTCGATCTGCGCACCGAGCGGAACGGCCGACGTGAAGCTCTCGTCATGGCCCTGACCATGGTGCTGGGCATGGTTTTCACGTACGCCACCTGGAGTGCCTTCGCCTCCCGCTACGGGGCCGTGGTCTTTCCGCTGTTCGCACTGCTCGTCGCCGTCGGGCTGACGTGTTTCGTCGATCGACGCGTCCAGTTGGGCGTCTTCGTCGCAGTACTGGGCCTTTTGTCGGTGGGAGCGGGGTGGAACGTGCGTGACCAGCGCACCCAGGCCCGCGAGATCGCCACGGCGATCTCGGCCGAGGCCGAACCAGGTGACCTGGTGATCTACTGTCCCGACCAGCTGGGCCCAGCTGGGAGTCGGGAGCTCCGCGGCGATCTCGACCAGGTCGTCTATCCGACCTTCGCTGCTCCCGAACGGGTCGACTGGGTCGACTACGCGACCCGTAACGAAGCCGCCGACCCGGAAGCATTCGCCGCCCAAGCCCTCGAGCGAGCTGGCGACAACGCCATCTTCGTGATCTGGAACGGCAGCTACCGCACGCTCGAAGGACAGTGCGAGACCCTCGTCGACGCCATCGCCCGAGCCCGATCGGCGAGCGAACTCGTCGGTGACGGTGGGCGCACTTTCTTCGAGCACGCCACCGTCACCTGGGCGCCGCGGAAGTGAGCCGGGTCCGGGTTCTCGGTGCCGATCTCCGGGCGGTGCTGGTTCCCTGGCTGACAGCCCGGGTACTGGTCGGGGCCGGGTTCGTGCTGGCCGTCGCCGTGGCCGACCGGCTGGTCCCCGGAGCCCGACCCACCCCCCTCACCGAGGGTCTCGTGGCGTGGGACGGCACCTGGTACCGAGACATCGCCCAGTTCGGCTACGGCGCCCTTCCCCAGGAAGGCCTCCGGTTCTTCCCCCTCTTCCCGCTGCTCGGACGTCTCCTCGGTCCCGTTCTCGGCGGACGTGTCGACATCGGGCTGGTGATCGTCGCCAACCTCAGCTCGCTGGCGCTCGCGGTCGCGGTCCGCCGGCTCGTGCTGTTCGAGCGGGGCAACACCCAACTCGCCGACCGCGCCGTGTGGATGGTGGTGCTGTTCCCCGGAGCCTTCGTGCTGAGCTGGGCCTACGCCGAGGCCCTCTGGATGCTCGCCGCCGTCGTGGTGTTCTGGGGCATCCGATCGCGTCGTTGGTGGTGGGCGGTCGCCGCCGGCTTGGTGGCCGGGGCCAGTCGGCCGCTCGGCCTACTCCTGGTGCTGCCCGTGCTGGTCGAGCTGATCCGGGTCTGGCGACCGGTCCGCAACGACGAGCGCATCGCCGGTCTCGCTGCGCTCGCCGCTCCCGTCGTCGGAGCGCTGGCCTACCTGGTGTGGGTGCAAGTGGAGTTCGGTGATGCCTGGCTTCCCTTCCGGTCCCAGGGCCCACTTCGGGGCGACGCCGTCGACCCCTTCAGTCGGCTCTGGGAAGGGCTCTCCCAGATGGTCGGTCCCGACGCCATGGGCGACGGTCTCCACATCCCGTTCGCGTTGGTCTTCGTGGTCCTACTGGTCCTGGTGTGGCGATGGTGGCCCGCTTCCTACGGGATCTTCGCCACCGCCGTCCTCGTCGTCGCCCTCGGGGCCGAGAACCTGAACTCCCTCGAGCGCTACGCCCTGAGCGCTTTCCCCCTGGCCCTCGTCCTGGCCGGAGCCACCCGTGACCCGCGGGCCGAGCGGGCCGTGCTGGCGCTGCTCGCGGGTGGGGTTGTCGCCTTGAGCGGTCTGGCCTGGCTCGCGGTCTACGTGCCCTGATATTGGCGGTGCGAAGCGCCGCGGGTGGGGCTCGGTCGCTGGCGCTTCCCCTCGCCACCGGGGTGGGGGTCGTCGGGCGGCTGGCGGTGGGGGTCAACAGCGCAGGGCGTTGCCCTCGACCCGGCGGACGACCATGACCTCGCTGGTGCGGAAACTGGCCAGGCGGACGCTCCAGCGGTCGATCAAGCACCGATCGGGATCGGTGCGGAAGAACGTGGTGAGTTGACCTTCCTGGGCGTAGGCGTCGGCACCGTCGATCCGCTCGATCCGCTGGTCCTTCATGGTGATCTCGTAGGCGATCATCGTGGCCCTTTCATCGCTCGGCTCGGTGGCCACCGTACGAAGTGATGCTTGTGGGCTACAAGGGGGACAAGCCTGTGAGTTACGGGAGTTGTCCCCAGCCTCAGTCCTTCGAGGCGACGGCGTTCGGGGTGACGTTCATCTTCGGTTCGTACCCGGCCATTGCGACATCACGGGCGAGAGGGGTGAAAGCCGCCCTCAACGCTTCCCGGCAGTCGGAGCACGGCCCGTAGAAGCGTCCGGTGGACGGGTTGGCGCACCTCGGGCAGACGAACTCGAGCACTTCGTCGCTCACGCCTCGAGCGGACGTTCCTCGACGGTGACGCTCTGCATCACGTCGCCCTTCTTGGTGGCCCGGACGGCGTCGAGACCCGACACCACGTGGCCGAAGAGGTTGTACTGCTTCGGCAGGCGCCCCGTGAGGTCGTTGAGGCACACGAAGAACTGCGAGCCGTTGGTGTCGGGCCCGGAGTTGGCCATGGCCAGCGCTCCTTCGCGGTAGTTGCCCTGGACCGGCTCGTCCTCGAACTTGTAGCCCGGTCCACCCCGCCCGCTGCCCTCCGGGCAGCCGCCCTGGATGACGAAGCCCGGTTCGACCCGGTGGAAAGTGAGACCGTCGTAGTAACCCTGGCGGGCCAGGACCACGAAGTTGTTGACCGTGATCGGGGCGATCCGCGGATCGAGGTCGGCCACGATGGCTCCTCGTTCCGTGGTGATCGTCACCCGGTAGATCGTGTCGGTGTCGGTTTCCATCTCGGAGCGTGTCGGCATCGAAGCATCGTGGCACACCCGGCGAGGCCCGGTCTCCGTTCGTCCTGGCCATAGGATCCGGCCCGTGCCCGGGGCCCGCCGCTACGTCGAAGCCAGTGCCGCGGTCGCCGCTCTCGATCCGGTGCTGGCCGAACTCCATCGCCTCCATGGACCCATGCGAGTGGGCCCGCCCGCGGTGGTGCGCGATCGCTTCGAGAGCTTGGCGCACTCCATCACCCATCAGCAGCTGGCGGGCGCGGCGGCGCGAACCATCTGGTCGAGGGTGAGGACCAGCGTTCCCGGGCCGTTCACCCCGGAGGCAGTGCTCGCCGTCGACGAGGATGCGCTGAGGGCGGCTGGACTTTCGGGGGCCAAGTCGGCGGCGCTGCGTGATCTCGCCGCTCACGTGGCCGATGGTCGCGTCCGGCTCGATCGGATGGGTCGGCGAACCGATGACCAGGTTGTTGCGGAACTGATCCGGGTGCGCGGCATCGGACCGTGGACGGCGGAGATGTTCCTCATGTTCACGCTGCATCGCCTCGACGTGTGGCCGGTCGGGGACCTGGGTGTGCGCAACGGCTGGGCCCGGGCCCACGGCCAGCCCGAACCTCCATCACCCGACGAGCTTCGTGTGCTCGGAGAACGCTTCCGCCCCTACCGCAGCGTCGTGGCGTGGTACTGCTGGGCGGCGGTCGACAGTCCCTGAAGACGGCGGTCCTCAACCAGAGCCCGCTCCGACCGGCACGACCCCGGCGGCTCCCGACTCCGGGAAGTTGATGCTCGCGAACCCGTCGACGCCCGAGAGTCCCAACCACACCATCCGGTGGATCACCTCGGTGGCGGACTCGAGCTCGAGGGTGCTCCCCTCGAGCCAGCCGATCGTGGCCGACTCGAGCAGTCCCACGACGGCATGGGCGATGATGTGGGCCTCTGCTCCGCCCCCCCATGCCTCACCCATGCGTTCGAATCGCGTCCGGCGGGCACGCTGGACCTCGGGGTGGGCACCGGCCTCGGTCGTGGCGATCAACCTCCAGGTGGCCAGGTTCTCGGACGCGAACCGGAGGTAGCACTCGACCACGGCGCGGATCCGGTGCGGTCCGTTGCCGCCGACGGCCAGCGTCTGGGCCAGCTCCGAGTCGAGACGTTCGAAGCTGCGGAAGTAGAGCGCGGCGACCACTCCGCCCTTGTCGCCGAAGTAGTTGTACACGAGCGCCCGTGACACTCCGGCCGCCGACGCGACCTCCTCGAGCGTGACGTTGGCCGGGTCGCGGCCGGCGAACACCCTTTCCGCGGCGTCGACGATGAGTTCGCGTCGGATACCGGGCTCGAGGCGCGTCCTCGTCCTCGTGGCCGCTCGCGGGGAGAGGAGGTCACGATCCGCCACTAGTGCCCCGAGACGGTCCCGCCGGCCGATCGAGGAGTGGATGGCTCGAGCTGAGGTCGGGCGGACGCGCTCAGTTCGACGGGAACGGGGTCGCCCTCGAGCGGGAAGTGGCAGGCCACATGGTGCCCGGGTCCGACCTCACGCATCACCGGTTCCACCTGGGCGCACAGGTCCTGGGCCAGGGGGCACCGCGTGCGGAAGCGACACCCACTCGGTGGGGCCACCGGAGAGGGAAGTTCCCCGCCGAGGGCTCCGTCCATGTTCAGCGGCACCGATGGGTCGGGTACCGGGATGGAGGCGAGCAGCGCTGCGGTGTAGGGGTGGGCGGGATGGGCATACAGATCGTCGGGCGCGGCCACCTCGCACAGCTTGCCGAGGTACATCACCGCCACCCGGTCGCTCACATTCTTGACGACCGCCAGGTCGTGGGCGATGAAGACCAGGGTCAGGCCGTAGCGCTCCTTCATGTCCTCGAGCAGGTTCAGGATCTGGGCCTGTACCGATACGTCGAGAGCCGAGACCGGCTCGTCACAGATGATCAGTTTGGGATCGAGCATCAACGAACGGGCGATGCAGATGCGCTGGCACTGGCCGCCGGAGAACTGATGGGGGCGTCGGCTCACCGCGGCCTCGGGGGCGATGCCGACGGCCTCCAGGGTTTCGTAGACCTTCTGCCGTTGCTCCTTCGCGGTGCCCCGGTTCCAGATCCGCAGGGGCTCGGCCACGATGTCGCCGACGCGACGGCGAGGGTTCAACGATGAGATGGGATCCTGGAAGATCATCTGCATCTCGGGGCGCATCTGGCGCAACTCCGAGGGTGACATCTTGGTGAGGTCGCGCCCGTCGTAGGCCACCTGTCCACTGGTCGGGCTGGGCATCTGGATCAAGGCCCGTCCGGTGGTGGACTTGCCGCACCCCGACTCGCCGACGAGACCGAGCGTCTCGCCCCGCAGTGCGTCAAGGCTGATGTCGGACACCGCGTTGACCTTGAGACCGGTTGAGCCGAGGGGGAACTCGACGACGAGGTTCTCGGCCCGCAGGAGCACGTCGGCGTCGTCGCGGAGGTGAGCGGTGCCACTGCCAGCCATGTCAGGCCTCCTCGGTCGGTTGGGTGCGGTTGGGCGGTGGAGGCCGGGTTCCGCCCGGAACCGGGGCCGCAACCGGTGGGGGATCGAGGGACTGTGGCGTCGCCCCCACGGCCACCTGGGCCGTGCGGAACGCGGCGACGGCCACGTCCTCGTGACCCGCCGCGGCGATGTTGCGGGCGAGGGCATCGTCACCTTCGGGTGTTCCGACCGGGTACCAGCATCGATAGTGGTGACCGGTCGTGGCGATGGACATCAGCGGAGGCTCCTGCACCAGGCACGAAGGCTGCACGTACCGACAACGAGGAGAGAAGTTGCATCCTGGCGGCGGATTGACCAGGTCCGGGGGGCGGCCGGGGATCGCATCGAGTCGGGTGTGACTGCGATACGAGAGCTTGGGGATCGAGCGCAGGAGCGCCTCCGTGTAGGGCATCTTGACGTTGTCGAAGAGGAGCGCGGTCGGGGCCTGTTCGACGACCTTGCCGCCGTACATCACGAGGATCTCGTCGGCCCGCCCGGCGACCACACCCAGGTCGTGGGTCACCAGGATCATCGCCATGTGCCGCTCCTGTTGCTGGGCGGTGAGAAGGTTGAGGATCTGGGCCTGGACGGTCACGTCGAGGGCCGTGGTGGGCTCGTCGGCGAAGAGGACCTTGGGACCACAGGCCAGCGCGATGGCGATCGTGACCCGTTGGCGCATGCCTCCCGACAGTTGGTGGGGGTACTCGTCGAAGCGCTGGACCGGCTCGGGGATGCCCACCGAGGCCAGCAGGGCGGTCGCCGTGGCCTTGGCTTCCTTCTTGTCCATCTTCAGGTGATGGGTCAGCGACTCGGTGATCTGGAGACCGATCTTCATCACCGGGTTCAGGGAGGTCATCGGGTCCTGGAAGACCATCGCCATCTCGGCTCCCCAGATGTCGCGCATCTGGTTCTGGTCGTAGCCGACGATGTCGACACCCTCGTAGAAGACGTGGCCCTGTCGAACGGTGTTGCGAGAGGGCAGAAGGCCCATGATCGATCGGGAGAGGATGGTCTTGCCCGATCCGGACTCGCCCACGACCCCGAGTGTCCGACCCCGGTCAAGATTGAGCGACACCCCGTCGACGGCGCGGACCGTGCCGCGCTCGGTGCGGAAGTAGGTCTTGAGGTCGACGACGTCGAGCAGTTGGGTGGCGGCGTCAGGGGTACCGGTCGCGCCAGCCGTCGTGAGGACCTTGCGGCTCACAGCGCCCCTTCCTTGATGTCGAAGTACTCCCTGATCCGGTCGCCGGCGAGGTTCAGCGAGAGCACGGTCAGGAACATGATGAAACAAGGGATCAACGACATGTAGGGGTGGTTGTCGAGTTGAGCTCGCCCGTCGTTGATCATGCCGCCCCATGTCGGGGTGGGTGGGGGAACCGACAACCCGAGGAAGGCCAGGCCACCCTCGGCGACGATGGCGACGGCGACACCGATGATGCTGAACGACAGGACCGGCAGAAGGACGTTGGGCAGGATCTCGCGAGTGATGATGCGGCCGTTCGACGCTCCCAACGAGCGGGCCGCGGTCACGAACTCGCGTTGACTGAAGACGAGGGTCGAAGCCCGCACCAGCCGGGCAATGGGAGCGATGGAGACGATGCCGATGGCGAGGACGACGTTGGTGATGCTGTTGTCGCCCGTGAAGCTGACGATCACCAGGGCGAGGAGAAGGGCGGGGAAGGCGAGCAGTACGTCCATCGAACCCATGAGGAACGCCTCGGTGCGTCGCTTGTAGTAGCCGGCGACGATGCCGATCGTCCCGCCGACGGCCAGCCCGAGCAGGATCGACGCAAAGCCCACGACGAGCGAGACCCGCCCGCCCCAGATCACACGGCTGAAGATGTCGCGACCGATCGAGTCGGTGCCGAACCAGAACTCGATGTTGGGGGACTGGCGGGGCCGGCCCACCGGGAGCAGCGGATCCTTCAACGGCAGCAGTGGGGCCAGGATGGCGAGGACGAGGACCAGAAAGAACCAAGTAGAGGCCAGCCAGAACCCGAAGCCCAGGCGCTTCTTGGCGACGGCACCGTCGACCTGGCCGGGGTCGAGATCCTGGAGGAGGTCGAGGACGGCGACATCGCCGTCGGCGATCTGGGAGATCTCCGACGCCATGTCGCCCGATCCGGCGAAGAAGGACGAGCTGCCGGGGTCAGATGAGCGCTCGGGCATGGCGGATCCTTGGGTCGAGGACGGCGTAGAAGAGGTCGACGGCGAAGTTGACGAGCACGTAGCCGATGGCGATCACCAGCACTGCCCCCTGAACGGGGATGTAGTCCTGCCCGAGGATCGAGTCGACGGTGTACTTGCCGATGCCGTTGAGGGCGAAGATGACCTCCACGATCAGGGTTCCGCCGATCAGGCGTCCGAAGTTGAGGCCGATGACGGTGACCAGCGAGAAGGTCGAAGGCCGGAAGGCGTGGCGGAGCAGGACCCGCCCGGAGGACATGCCCTTGGCTTTCGCCATGGTGATGTAGTCCTCTTGAAGGGTGGCGATGAGGTCGGTCCGGAGCAGTCGCATGTAGACCGCCATCTCGGCCACGGCCAGCGTGAGGGCGGGAAGGAACAGCGACCAGAGGTTCTCCAGTGGGTTTTCGGTGAACGGGGTGTAGCCGACGGCCGGGAACCACCCGAGCCGTTTGGAGAACACCAGGAGCAGGATCAGCGCCAACATGAAGTTCGGGACCGAGAGCAGACCGAAGAGCGTGCTGGTGGAGATCCGGTCGTACAGCCCGCCGGCCCGCTGGGCGGCCAGGAGGCCCATCGGGACCGCCACGATGAGGGCGAGGAACTGCGAATAGAGCAGCAACTCGAGGGTGAGTGGTAGTCGCTGTTGGATGGCCTCCCAGACGGGTTGCTGGTTGCGAGCAGAGGTCCCGAGGTCCCCCGTGACGGCGTTGCCCAGCCACTCGGCGTAGCGGATGGGGATGGGTCGGTCGAGTCCCAGTTCGGCCCGCTTCTCGCTCACACACTCGTCGGTGCCGGCACCCGCGCAGAGGCGTTCGGCGGTGTCGCCGGGGAGCAGGTTCAGCATCAGGAACGAGAGGAACGTGACCGCGAAGAGCACAATCGCCAGCTGGATCAGCTTCTTTCGGACGAATCTCATCGACGGTTGCTCTGCGGGGAAACGGGAAGCGAGGAGCACAGAGGTGCCAGCCGCCCCCCGACGGCCGGCACCCCCGAACGGAATCCGGCAGAGGCGGTGAGGCCGGATCGACGGTCTCGGAGCGGCGTGGGGCGCGACCAGGGCGGGGCGCTGGGGACGGTCGGTGGCCTTCCCGTCACCGCTACCTGACAACCATCGGTGGTCGTGACGCCATTCATGCCGTTCCCCCCACGTTGCGGTTCCCTCGAACTCTGGACCATGTCACGGTCTGGCTCACGCTTGTGACACCTGCCACAGACCGGCACGCTAGGAAACCACTGCCACGGTGTCAATAACCGTTCGGTGCGGCTCGTGGCCGCCGCCCCGGGGTGCTCACCGCACCCGGTCCTCACCGGGCCGGATCAGGAGGAGGTGGAGCGAGGGGCACCGACGAACGGGGCGAGGAGGGCCCAGCCGGTGGCGTCGGCGTGGACCCGGCCGGAGTGGCCAGGTCCTGGAGCGTGGCGGCGTCGGTCGCGGGTGGGGGTGGGGGCACGATCGTGTCGGCTCGGTCGGCGTAGGCGAAGGCCGTACGCACCACCAGGTCGGCGTAGTAGCCCGACGCGTTGTAGCCCAGCGCCGCCCGGCGGAGCGGCTCGGGGCGGTCGAGCCCCTCACCCCCCGAACGGCACAGCAGCCCGGCGGCGGAGAACGCGGCGTCGTACACGTTGTGGGGGTCGGCGCGACCGTCGCCAGTGGCGTCACGACCGAGGGAGCGCCACGTGCCCGGGATGAACTGCATGGGGCCGACGGCCCGGTCGAAGACGGGGTCCCCGTCGAGGAACCCCCCGTCGGTGTCGGTGATCACGGCGGTGTTGTTGGAGCCGTCGAGGGGGATGCCGATGATCTGGCGGAGGGTCACGCCGTCAGGACCGGGACGGGTTCCGCTGTACGTCGCGTGTCGTGTCTCGACCTTGCCGATCCCCGCCAGCCCCCACCAGCGCAGGCCGCACTCGGGCCGCTCCTGACCCATCCGCTCCGAGGCCTTCACGTAAGCGTCGAGCACCACCAGTGGGATGTCGGCTCCGGCGACGTCGGCGCCCAGACGCCAGTCCGCGAGCGCCGCCCGTGACCGCTCGTTCTCGACCACGGCCAGCATGAGTCGACCCTCTTCCTCCAGCCGTCGCCCCGAGAGCTCATCCAACTGGCTCGAAAAGTCAGCTTGCGTGACGGCGGCGGCATCGATGAGGGCAGTGGTGCGATCGACGGTGGACAGCGCTGACCGCAGCTCGAGGGTCTTGTTCGTGCTCACCGTGTTGACCATGGCCTGCTGGCGCAGCTCGACGTCGACGGCCTCGAGGTCGATCGAACCACCGGGGTTCGACCCACCGCGTTTGTAGCGCTGGACGGCAAGGCCCCTGAGGCTGTTCCGCAGGTCGAGGATCTCCAAGCGGGCGGCGGTGCGTTCAGCCGAGGCGGCGGCCACGTCGGCGTCGAGTCGGTCACGCTGGCCGGTTGTCGCCTCGATGTCGGAGGCCGTCGTGGCGAGGTCGGCCCGTGCCGCCTCCAGACGCCCCTGGGCGGCCCGGTACCCGCCGACGGTACCGCTGCGCCCGGCCCCGACGACCTGCACTCCACTCAGCGATGGGTGGAGGCGCCCGTCCTCCACGATCACGGTGTCATCGGTGTCCTGGCCGACGGCCGGAAGGGGATGCCATCCGACCCCCGCGATCAGTAGGAGCACGAGCAGCGCCGACGCCCCCGCGGCGCGTCGGCCGCGGTGACACGACAAGTCCATGTCTCCAGCCTCGCCGCCCGGCACGGCGAAGGGCAAAGTGCCGGGTTCTCGGCCGGCTCGGATGTCACCACTGTCCACCCGGGTGTCATCGACCGCTCCGAGACCGACCTTTCGCCGGACTCGGCCGAGATGCTCGACCCGGAGGTGACTCTGAACCCGGAGTGCTGTTCTGATCGGGACGGCCCCTCTGCCCCCTGGGCGCGTCCCAGTTCACGACCACTCTCCCCGTCGCTGCAGCACGTCCTTCAGCACGCCCGGGTGATCCGTCATGATCCCGTCGACGCCCAGATCGAGGAGGCGGACCATGGTGTGCGGGTCGTCGATCGTCCACACGTGCACCTGCACCCCGCGGCGGTGCGCGGCGCGTACGAACCGCTCGTCCACGATGGGGATGTGGCCTTGGCTGATGGGCACCTGGGCGCAGTCCTCGGTCGGACGGTGGGGCCACCCGTAGCTCGCGGCCCGCAGCCGGGCGATCGCCGCGGGTCCCATCGCCGCGCACAGCCGCTGACCCAACATGGCCCGGAGACGGGCGATCCGCCGATCGGAGAACGACCCGACGCAGACGCGATCGATGGCGCCGGCCCGGAGGAGCACCTCGGCCAGCGGCTCCACGGCGGCGTCGTGCTTCGGGTCGATGTTGACGCGCAGCTCGGGCCAGGTGTGGAGCAGATCGGCGAGGAGTGGGATCGGCTCGCGCCCGTCGACCCGAGCCGACGCGATCTCCGCCCAGGTCAGTTCCCGGATCAGGCCCTCGCGGTCGGTGACCCGGTCGAGGCGGTCGTCGTGGAAGGCCAGCAGGATCCCGTCGGCGGTGGCGTGCACATCGGTCTCCACATAGCGGTAGCCCAGCTCGACGGCCCCTGCGAAGGCGGGCATCGTGTTCTCTGGCCATTCACCGCCTCCCCCCCGATGGGCGAAGGCAATGGGCCCCGGGTGGTCGAGGAAGGGCTTCACGTCTTTGCCGCGTCGGCCATCGGGGCACCGTAACCCCCGAGTAGCGTGCGTGTAGTGGGATCGACCGAGCGGTTCGCCGAGCTGATGGCGGCGCCGGAGTCCTCGGTGGCCCCCGATGAGATGGCCCTCCTGATCGCCGCCCATGCTCGCGCCGGTGCCGACGTGGAGGTCGAGCGAACCCGGATCGACCACCTCGCCGAGGGGTGTCGTGAGGCCACGGTGGACGGGATTCGATCTCACTTGTTCGGCGAGCTCGGGTTCCGGGGCGACACGGCTCGCTACCACGAGCCCCGGAACTCCTTGATCGACCAGGTGGTGACCCGCCGTCTCGGGAACCCCATCACCCTGTCGGTCCTCACCATCGGGGTCGCCCGACGCGTCGGGGTCTCACTGGTGGGTATCGGGATGCCGGGTCACTTCCTGGTGGCCGACCCGGGAAGCCCGGACCGCTTCCTCGATCCCTTCGGCTCGGGGGCGCTCCTCGACACTCCGGGCTGCGAGGCCCGGTTCCGCGCGCTGCACGGCCCGTCCGTACCCTTTCATCCCTCGTATCTGCAGCCCGTCGGTGCCCGGGCCGTCGCCGCCCGCATGTTGGCCAACCTCAAGGCGGGCTACGCGACCAGCAACGATCGGCGCTCGTTGCTCTGGGTGCTTCGTCTTCGCCGCCTCGTGCCCGGAACGCCGCCGGGGGAGCGCGTCGAGATGGCGGCTGTCCTCAGCGCGCTCGGCAACTACGGCGAGGCGGCCGGGGAGCTCGAGGCGCTGGCGGCGCTGACGGATGATCGTTCGGCGTCGACTCGGTACGCCCGGCAGGCCGAACAGCTCCGGGCCCGGCTGAACTGAGCCGAGCCGGGCGTCACCACCAGCGCCGCACCGCCACCGTTCACCAAGGCGTCACCCCAACCTCACCCGGCCACGACATTCGTCCCGGTAGCGTTGACGCTCATGCCCCGCCGGACGAAGATCATCGCCACCATCGGTCCCGCCTCCGACGACGAGGCGACGCTGCGGTCGATGATCGACGCGGGCATGGACATCGCCCGGATCGGTCTTGCTCACGAGACCCTGGAGCTCGCGCTCGAGCGGTACCAGCGCATTCGCACCGTCGCCGCTCAGCTCGGGCGCCCCATCGGCATCGTGGTCGACCTCCCAGGGCCCAAGATCCGAGCCGGTCGCATGCCGAACGAGGGCATCACGCTGATCGACGGCAGCTCCTTCTCGCTCACCCCCGGTCACGCTGACAGCACCGCCGACGTGGTCCAGGTCGACTATGACGAGCTGCTCACCGATGTGCATGACGGCGACATGCTCACCTTCGGTGACGGTGCGGTGCAGGTGCAGTGCACCGGACGCAAGGGTGACCGACTCGACGTCGAGGTGATCCACGGGGGCCTGTTGATGGGGCGCCCGGGCATTCACATCCCCTCGGATCGCCTGCGTATGGCCACCCCGACACCCGAGGATCTGCGCCTGGCCGACGCCTTCGTCGAGGCCGGCGTCGACATGCTGGCGCTGTCCTTCGTGCGCTCCGCCCACGACGTGCGTCGCATCGGTACCGAGCCCTTCCCACGTGGTCCGCTGATCGTGGCCAAGATCGAGACGCGAGCGGCGGTCGAGAACCTCGACTCGATCATCGAGGCGTCGGGCGCGGTGATGGTCGCCCGTGGTGATCTCGGGTCGGAGTTCCCGATCGAGGACCTGCCTCACCTCCAGAAGGAGATCATCCGGCGTTGCATCGCCGTGGGTCGTCCGGTCATCACGGCCACCCAGATGCTGGAGTCCATGATCCATGCCGCCAGTCCCACCCGGGCCGAGGCCTCCGATGTGGCCAACGCGGTGTTCGACGGTTCGTCGTCGGTGATGCTCTCCGGCGAGACGGCCATCGGTGTCGACCCCGCCCATGTGGTGAGCGTCATGTCCCGCATCGCCGAACGGGCCGACGAGGAGTTCGACTACCCCGGATGGTCCCAGGGCCTGGCCGAGTTGCACCTCGATCCCACCGACGTCGTCGAGGACGCCATCACCAACGCCATGACCTCGGCCGCCCATCGCGCCGCGAGTGAGATCGGCGCCCGAGCCATCATCTGCCTCTCCCGCAGCGGGTTCACCGTCCGTTCGATCGCCCGCTTCCGGCCCCAGGCCCGCATCCTGGGCTTCACCACCGACGAACGGACCATGTTCCAGCTGTCGATGAGCTGGGGGACCACCCCGTACCTCCTCGACGGCGGCGTGATCAGTGAGGAGCTCGTCCCATTGGCCATCGACCGAGCAGTTGCCGAGGGAGATCTCGCCCCCGGAGACGTCGTGGTGGTCCTGGCCGGGTCCGGCATCTACAAAGGTCGCGTCACCGACACCGTGCGCATCATCCGGATCCCCTGACGCCGGCTGAATCGCCTGGCACCCGACGTGACGTGACGGATCCAGGGGCGGGCAACAGCTTGGCCATCAGCCGTCGCCCCGGCCGGGGCGGTGCCCGGCTGGTGTTGGTCCACGGGTCCATGGACAGGGCCAGCTCGTTCGAGAAGCTGGCCCGACGTCTCACCCACCACGACGTCACCCTCTATGACCGACGCGGCTACGGAGATTCCGTCGGGGCCGGGGTGGCCGAAACGATCGAGCAGCACGTCGACGACCTCGTCACGGTGGTCGGATCCACCCCGTCGATCATCGTCGGCCACAGCCTGGGCGGGCTGGTGGCGCTTGCGGCCAGCCAGCGGTCCCCGCAGCTCGTGATCGGGGTGCTGGCCTACGAGGCACCAGTTCCATGGGCCCCGTGGTGGCCACGGGACTCTGCCGGCGGGCAGGCCGTGTTCGGGCACAGTGACGATCCGCCGCTCGCCGCGGAGACCTTCATGCGCGTGATGATCGGCGACCGCCGGTGGGAGCGGCTGCCGGCGTCGACCCGGGCGGCGCGTCGGGCCGAGGGTCTGGCGCTGCTGGCCGAGATGCGGGCGTTGCGGCGCGACGTCGCCCCGTACGACGCGTCAGCGCTGACGGTGCCGATCGTGTCGGTCCGAGGTTCGCTCTCCCGGGGCCACCATCGTGAGGGGGCCGCCTGGCTCGCGGCGACGGTGGACAGCGCCGAATTGATGGAGATCGACGGCGCCGAACACGGGGCCCACCTCTCTCACCCCGATCGATTCGCGAACCTCGTCGAGCATCTCGCGCGTCGCGTCCATGAGCCGTCGTCCCCGTTCCCACGGGCTTCGCCGAGCTGACCGACCCCCGGCCCAATGGCTCACGCGGCCGGGCGCGCACAGAAGACGCCGATCCCGGCGGGCTTGTTGCGGGCCTTCCACTCGGCGCGGGGCATGCGGGTCACGTCGAGATCAATGGCCCGGGCCCGCAGGGCCCCGACGTTGGCGTCCTCCTGAGCGGTGAGGGTGAAGGGGTCCCAGCCGAGGAACCGACCGGCGTTCTCCCACGTGATCCTGTGGATCTCGCCCCGCGAGGAGTGGGGCCAGAAACCCTGAGCTCTGGGTTGCGTACGTGTGTTCGATCCGGTAAGGTGAGATTCTTCTCCCTTCGGTGCCGGTTTCGGTGCCCGCCAGTCGCTCATTTCGCTCGAGGACTTGATGGCCGTGGGAATCATGACGAACCAGCCCGGTGTGCCCGGTGGGCGTATTGGGGACCCGAGCCGCGTCGACGCTGAAGTCGATGCGTTGCCGGTTGTGGTGGAGGTGCTGACGGTGCTCGCCGGCTGTCTCGGTGTCGTCGATGGTGAGGGCTCACGAGCGCGGGTTCCCCGGTTGGATTGGGGGCGTCTCGACTCTGCGGGTCTGCGTGCTGCGGCGCAGGGGCTACCGCGCCTGGCTGAGGCGGCGGCGGCGGGGCGGTTGAGCGCCGACCAGGCCCGTCCGGTCAGCCAGCTCGCCGACACCGAAAGTGACGCGGCGTGGGCGGTTCAGGCTCAGGGGTTGCCGGCGGCGGTGCTGGCCCGCCGACTCGCCCGCCGGAAACGGCCAGTTGCGGCTGATCATCGTGCTGCTCGCGCCGCCTGATGGTCTGGCGGCGTTGGCCGGGGCGAACCTGGCCGCTGACACCGACCCGGATCGGGCCACGGTGTTGGTCATCGCCGAACTCGCCGCCATCGACGACGCCGACCCCGCCGCCACCGCCACCATCGTCACCAGCCAACCCCAACACCACGACCCGCTTCGTCCGCCGGGCGACTGCAGGCATTGCGAGCGGCGCGTCGTTCGAGTCCGTGGGACACCGTCGGTCCTCTGGGCCGGTGCCGTTCCTGGCATCGGTCGTGGCCCCCTAGGATCCTTTGTGATGACCGACTCCCGTCCCGTGAACCTCACCCCGTCCGGACCGCCGGAGACCATTCTTCCGTTCGAGGCTCCCGAGGCCCGGCAGCGGCTGGAGCAGGCGCTCGCCGCTCCACCCGAAGAGCGGCGTGCCGCCATCTCGACCGTCGTCGCGGCCTATCCCCGATGGTCGGAGGCGTGGGAACGGCTCGGGGATCTGGGCCGTGACCCGATCGAGCAGTACGCTGCGTTCCGTGTCGGATACCACCGGGGTCTCGACGCCCTGCGCGCCAATGGTTGGCGCGGTTCGGGTTACGTGCGGTGGGAACACCCGTCCAACCGGGGGTTCCTGAGAGCGCTGGCCGGCTTGGCCCGCACCGCCGAAGGGATCGGCGAGAACGACGAAGCCGAGCGCTGCCAACTGTTCCTGCGTCAACTCGATCCGTCGTGGCCGCCCGCCGATCTCGACGACGCCCGCTGAGGCTTTCGGTCGTGGTCGATGCGCTTGGCTCCTCTCTCGATGCCCGTCTCGCCGTCGACGGCGTCGACGGGTGGCTCACCGACCAGCAGGCCGATCGGCTCTGGAACCGCGCCCGGGAGTTGCACGCCGGCGCCCAGGTCGTCGAGATCGGCAGCTTTCGAGGCCGCTCCACCATCATCCTCGCTCTCGCCCTCCCCGAGCAGTCCGAGGTCGTGGCCATCGACCCCCACGGCGGCAACGATCGTGGTCCGCAGGAACTCCGCGGGAAGGAGGTCGAGGCCGAGGCCGACCATCGCGTCTTCCTCGAGAACCTCGAGCAGGCCGGGGTGCGTGACCGGGTCCGGTACGTGCGTGAGTTCTCCCACGCCGCCCATGACGAGGTGGAGGGCGACATCGACCTGCTGTACATCGATGGCGCCCATCGTTTCGGCCCTGCACGCGACGACATCGCGAAATGGGGTGTCCGCGTCGCCCCCGGCGGCACGATGCTCATCCACGACTCGTTCAGTTCGGTCGGCGTGACCCTGGCCATCCTCATCACCATCGCCGGGTCCGACCACTGGGAATACATCGGGCGTTCAGGCTCGATGGCCGAGTACCGGCGGGTGCAGCTGTCGCCGCGTCAGCGGCGCCACTCGCGCAACGCCCAACTCGCCCAACTCCCCTGGTGGGGGAGCAACGTGGTCATCAAGGTCCTGATCCTCGCCGGCCTGCGCCCCGTCGCCCGGGCCCTCGGCTTTCCCGCCGACAAGCCTTGGCCGTACTGAGCAGATCGACCAGGTCGGGCTGGTCGACGCCGTCGGTTCCTCTACGACCGCTGGCCCATCGCGGCATCAGCCGGGGTCGTGTCGCCGCCTACGGCGACGTCCCCTCGCCCGGATCGTGAACACCTCTCGCCCGGCGGTCGACCCGGATCCACGGCCACTGGTCGGCGCCGTGCTGACCGGTGGGGCTTCGAGACGCATGGGCCGCGACAAGGCCCTCGTCGTGGTGGACGACAGCCCTCTGGTTGCGACAGCGGTCTTCGCCCTCTGCCAGACCGGAGCCGATCCGGTGTTGGCGATCGGGGGAGACCACGAGGCGTTGGCCCGGCTCGTCCCTGGTGCGGTTTTCGTCCCGGACGTCCATGCGGGTGAAGGCCCGCTCGGAGGGTTGGTCACCGCCCTCGATGCGGCGATGGGGATCACGGCGGACCCGTCGACCCTCGTCGTGGTGATCGCCTGCGACATGCCCCGCATCGACGGGCCCACGTTGTCAGCCTTGGTCTCGGCCCTCGACGCGGATCCTGCGGCCGGGGTCGCGGTCGCGGTGGTGAACGGCCGACGGCAACCGTTGACTGCGGCCTGGCGTCCGCCCACCAGCCGCACCGTTCTGGCCCGGGCCTTCGCGGCCGGGGAACGGGCGCCGCGTCGCGTCCTGCCGTCGCTCCGGGTCGTCGAGGTGTCCGGGCTCGACAGCGACGCGATCGCCGACGTGGATCGGCCCGAGGACCTCGACCGGTACGCTGGCCCGCAGTGAGCGGAGGCGAAGTGTGGCGAGCCCCCGATTCGAACGATTCGACCAGGAGTGAGGCGTGACCGACGAAGCCCCAGAGATCGATATCGACACTCTCGTGACCCATCTCGAAGCCGGTGCGATGGTCGTGGACGTCCGGGAAGACGACGAGTACCGAGACGGCCACGTCCCCGGAGCCGTCCACATCCCGCTGGCCACGGTGCCCGATGCCCTCGACCGGCTCCCGAGCGGCGAGCCGGTGTACGTCGTGTGCGCCGTCGGAGGGCGAAGCGCCCAAGCCGTGTCGTTCCTGCGCACCAACGGCATCGAGGCCACCAACGTGGCTGGAGGCACCAAGGCCTGGATCGAGGCGGGGAAGCCTGTCGTCGTCGGGAGTGACCCGCTCTGACCGACACCGAAGAGGTTGCCGAGCGCCGGTTCGTCGACACCGATCACGGCTTGGCCGAGGTGGTCACCGCGCTGGCTGATCAGCCCGAGTACGCCCTCGACACCGAGTTCCACCGCGAGCGCACCTACTTCCCGAAGCTGGCACTGGTACAACTCGCCTGGCCCGGCGAGCTCGTACTGGTCGACCCGCTCGCCGTCGACTTCGCCCCCTTTGCGGCCGTGCTCGACGGCCCCGGTACCGCGGTCCTGCATGCCGCCGACCAAGACCTCGAGGTACTGCAACTGGCCTGTGGCACCGCGCCGTCGCACCTCTTCGACACGCAACTGGCGGCCGGTTTCGTGGGCATGAGCACCCCTTCGCTGGCCTCGCTGTACGAACGCGTCGTCGACGTTCGCGTCGAAAAAGCCGACCGGATGACCGACTGGTTGCAGCGCCCCCTCACCACCGATCAGTTGCAGTACGCCGCTAATGACGTGGCATACCTGCTGGAGGTCGAGCACCGCCTGATCCGCGATCTCGAGGAGCGGGGCCGACATCAGTGGGCCCTCGACGAGTGTGAGCTGATGCTTCGTCGTTCCCGTGGGCAGCGCGACCCGGAAGAGGCGTGGCGACGGATCAAGGAGGCTCGCCAGTTGAAGGGCCGAGCGCGGGCGGTGGCGCGATCCGTGGCGGCGTGGCGGGAACGGCGAGCTGCTGGGCTCGACATCCCGGTCCGCCACGTCCTGTCCGACATGGCCGTGATCGGCATCGCCCAGCGTCCGCCTTCGAACCGCAAGGAGCTCGAGCGGATTCGAGGCCTCGATCGCGGGCTGCGTCCCGACGCAGTCGAAAGCCTGCTGGCTGCTGTCCGCTTCGGGGTCGACAGCCCTCCGCCCGTGTCCGATGAGATGTCGGCTGGGCCTCTCGACCGAGATCTACGCCCGGCGGTGGCGCTCGTCTCGGCGTGGGTGGCGCAACTGGCCCGTGACCTCGAGATCGACTCCACTCTGTTGGCTACGCGCAACGACCTCGAAGCGCTGCTTCGCGATGACGAGGGTGCTCGGTTGGCGACGGGATGGCGCCACGGAATCGTGGGGGAGCCCATCCGCCGGCTGGTCGACGGTGGCGCCGCCGTCGCCTTCGCCGGCAACGGCGAGCTGGTCATCGAAGAGCGCTCCCATCGTCCCCTCGGCTGAAGTCCGCCGCGCCGCGCCCCGCTCCTCGCCGGCGAGAACCCACCCTGGCCGTTCGGCGACGATCACTGGGTCGAGGTCGGCACCGAGCTCGACGATGGAAGCGGTGAAGTTGACGAGGATCACCCGGTGGTCATCGCCAACGGTCGAGCGGATCCACCCGAGCACCCCCGACGGGGTGGCGAGGAACGTCTGGTCACCCTGCTCGAGGGCCAGGAAAGCGTGTCTTTGCTCGAGTAACCGCCGGTACAGGTGCAGGATCGAGGCGGGATTGCTTCGCAGGTGGGCAACGTTGCGGTCGGTGCTCTCCGGCGGCAGCGGGAGCCACGGATCGGTTGTCCACCCGTGGCCGACGGAGTCATCCCACGGGATGGGGGCGCGACAGCCATCACGACCGCCCGGATCGACGACACGGTCGGGCGGAACCTCCGCATCGAGCAGCCCCAGTTCCTCCCCGGCATAGAGGAAGGGCGTACCCCGCAGGCCGAGCAGCAGCACGGCTGCAGCCCGAGCCCGGGACTCCGAACCGCCGTAGCGGTTGCGGTGGCGGGGGTTGTCGTGGTTCGACAGCACCCATGTGGGCCAGGCGTCGATGGGATCGAGAGCGCCGGTGGTGGTGTCGATCACCTCGCGCCAGCAATCGGCGTCCCATTCTGCGTACAGGGCTGGAAAGTTGAACGACAGGTGGAGCTCGTCACCGCGCCCGTAGTAACTGGCCATACGGGGCACGTCGAGGAGGTAGACCTCGCCCACCATCATGCGGTCGCCCTCGTAGCCATCCACGACGCGCCGCAGGTCTCGCAGGATCGGGTGGGTTTCGGGTCGATCGTTCAGGACGACGTGGGGCAGGCCGATCGACTCCGGGGGTCGTCGGCCAAGTCGGGGTCCTTGCCCAGCAGGTGCGCGACGTCGATGCGCACCCCGTCGACCCCACGATCCAACCAGAAACGCAGCACGCCGTGCATGGCCTCGACGACACGGGGGTTGGATCAGTCGAGATCCGGTTGTTGCGGGAGGAAGCAGTGCAGGTAGTACTGGCTGGTCGTGGGGTCGAGCGTCCAGGCCGGCACGGGAGCGAACGCCGCCCGCCAGTTGTTGGGGGGGCCGCCGGACGGGGAGGGGTCCCGCCAGACGTACCACTCCCGCTTGGGGTCGGCGGTACCGCGCCGCAACTCGACGAACCACGGATGCTGTTCGGAGGTGTGGTTCGGGACCCAATCGAGCACTAAGCGAATGCCGAGGGCGTGGGCGTCGGCGATGAGTCCGTCGATGTCGTCGAGCGCCCCGAACAGCGGGTCGACATCGCAGTAATCGGCGACGTCGTAGCCGAAGTCGGCCATGGGGGAGCGATAGAACGGCGAGAGCCAGATGGCGTCGACCCCGAGCCAGGTGAGGTGCCCGAGTCGATCGCGAACCCCGCCCAGGTCGCCGATTCCGTCGTGGTTCGAGTCGGCGAAGGATCTCGGGTAGATCTGGTACACCACCGCTGATTGCCATCAGGGTCTTGTGCCCACCGGGCGACACTAGGCCTTCTCCGTGGCTCGGACCTCGAGGTCACACCCGCTACAATTTTGGCCTACGTTCACCGGACGGGAGTTGACCCGTGAAGAAGGGGCGACATCGGCGCTTCGAAGAAGCCCGAGCACTCAAGCGCAACAACGACGATCTCGACGCCATCCTCGATGCGCGCGATGCCGAGCCTTGTCCCGAGTGCGGGGCCGATCCCGGGCACGACCACTCTTCGTGGTGCATGTACGAGCGCGAAGTCGACGACGCCGGCTCCTGGGGCGCCTGAGCCCTTCTCCAACGGCGCCTCTCGCGGCCGTGTGGCGGCGCGATTCGGGTTCGGGGGCTGGCGCCGGTAGGCTCGTCCCCCCGTGCCCCCCGCCGAAGACACCTCCATCTCCCTCCGCAACGTCGCTCTGGTCGCTCACGTCGATCATGGCAAGACCACCCTCGTCGACGCCCTCCTGAGGGCCAGTGGGGTGTTCAGCGAGCACCAGGCCCTCGTCGACCGGGTCATGGACTCCAGCGATCAAGAACGGGAGCGAGGTATCACCATCCTGGCCAAGGCCGCCTCGGTCTCCTGGCACGGCACCCGGATCAACCTGGTCGATACGCCCGGGCACTCCGACTTCGGTGGAGAAGTCGAGCGGGCCCTCACGATGGTCGACGGGGTGGTGCTGCTGGTCGACGCCGCCGAGGGCCCCCTGCCCCAGACCCGCTACGTCCTCTCCAAGGCCCTCGCCGCCGATCTCCCTGCGGTGGTCGTGCTCAACAAGGTCGACCGCCACGATGCGCGGCCCGACGAGGTCCTCGACGAGATCTACCAACTGTTCCTCGACCTCGACGCCGACGAAGCCGCCATCGACTTCCCGGTGATCTCCGCCATCGCCCGCGAGGGTCGGGCGGTCTCCGGCATCGGGATGCCGGGTCCCGACGACGACCTGACTGCGCTCTTTGAAGCCATCCTCGCCAGCGTGCCCGCTCCCGCCGGTGACCCCGACGCGCCGCTGCAGGCCATCGTCACGAACCTCGATGCCAGCGACTACCTCGGGCGTCTGGCCATCGGCCGAGTGGTGCAGGGCACGCTGCGCCGCGGGCACTCCGTGGCGCTCTGCGAGGAGGACGAGGGGCAGACTCCCCTCAAGCGCAAGCTCAGCCAGCTCATGCGCTTCAGCGGCATCGGCCGCGAGGAAGCCGACGACATCTCCGCCGGGGATCTTTTCGTGGTGGCCGGCTTTCCGGAGGTGGAGATCGGCGACACCCTGGCTGACGCCGCCAACCCGGTTCCTCTCCCACGCCTCACCGTCGACGAACCCGTCTTGCGAATGACCTTCGGGGTCAACACCTCGCCCCTGGCCGGCAAGGAAGGCTCGTACCTGACGTCACGCCACCTGCGGGAGCGGCTCGACCGGGAGGTGCTCGGCAACGTGTCGATCAAGGTCGACCAGACGTCGACCCCCGACATCATCGAAGTTGCCGGTCGGGGTGAGCTGCAGCTCGCGGTGCTCATCGAGACCATGCGCCGCGAGGGCTACGAGGTACAGGTCAGCCGGCCCGAGGTCATCGTGCGAGAGATCGACGGGAGTCGCCACGAGCCTCTGGAACGCGCCGTGATCGACGTACCCGACGAGCACGTCGGGACGGTCACCCAGGCCCTGGCCCCGCGAAAAGGCAAGGTGACCGATCTGCGTCCCGGTGACACCGGTCGCACGATCGTGACCATCGAGGCTCCGGCCCGCGGCCTGATCGGCTTCCGAAGCCAGCTCCTCACTGCCACCCGCGGTACCGCGCTGATGCACCAGCACCACTCGGGTTGGATCCCATGGGTGGGCGAGCTGCCGTCGCGCAAGGGTGGCGCGATGATCGCCGATCGGCAGGGTCAGACCACCGGGTACGCCCTCGACAACCTGCAACTGCGCGGCGAGCTCTTCGTCGGACCAGGCGAGGCCGTCTACGAGGGCATGGTGGTGGGAGAGAACTCCCGGCCCGACGACATGCAGGTCAACGTGGTGCGCGAGAAGCAGAAGACCAACATCCGCACCCACGCCGCCGATGACGCCATCAAACTCACCCCGCCCCGTGAGGTCACCCTCGAGAACTCGATCGAGTTCATCGCCGATGACGAACTGGTGGAGGTGACGCCCACCAGCCTTCGCATCCGCAAGCGGGTCCTGAAAGAGGCCGATCGGCGTCGGCAGCGGAAGTGACCGAACTGTTGAGCCTTCAGAGCCCCTGAGCGCTCGCTGTACTCAACAGTTCGGGGAAGGTGGTCGTGAGGAGAACGGCGTCGACCGGGCTAGTGCTCGGCCCGGGTGAACTGGGCCAACTCGATGGCCTGATCGATCGCGGCGTCGATGTCGGCTTCGTCCAGAATCGCCCTCGTCGGTCGGCCGCCGCTGCGGGAGGCGAGGTCGGCCTCGGCCCGGATCCGGTCGTCGTGGTGGATGCGCACGGGTACGTCGATCAGGAGCCGACCAATGGTGATGCCCGAGACCGTCGACCGGTCTCCGAGCCAACGACCGTGGTGGTACTGGACCGGCCCTGACAGCAGGGCGCCCCGCTCGGCCCGGAACTCAGGAAGACGCCGGCCTTGTTGCTCGAGGCGGCGGACGACACCGAGCAAGACGTGGTGCTGGGCCCTTGTGCGCTGATCCCGCCACGAAGCGATCTCGGCGGCACCGAGCGGTTCGGCGGCCCGCTCGAGCATCGCCAGCGCCGGCCCGTACGGGCGCCAGTGCTTCCCCGAACGGGTTCGGCGTATGGCCCGAGCCGTGATCCGTTGGCGGGGAATGTCGGACAGGGTGGGGTGCTCGAGCCAACGGGCGGCGTGGTCACCGGCTCGTCGTGTCTCTTCGAGCATCAGGTCGGCCACCGGTGCCTTCATGCGTTCGGAGGCGTCGCGAGCGCTTCGGGTGATCGGACGCAGGGCGGCGACGAGCACCTGGTTCTCGTCGATGTCGTAGGCCCGACTCGGCGTGGCGCAGATGAACAAGTCGCGATCGCCGAAGCTCGACGCCCGCGCCGACATCGTCTCACTCCAGAGCACCGGACCACGGAGCTCGCCGATGCAACGCTCGTTCTTGGATCGCACCGAGGTGGCGAGTGATCTCACCGTCGCCGGCATGGTCGACAACAGCCGTTCGGCCTCCGCGCTGCGGGCGATCGCGCTGCCCACGAACTGCGACGTGGCGATCGGGGTGAGCCCCACGAGGGCGGCGGTGGCCGCGATCACGTCGAAGGGCCGGGCGAGTCGGCCGCAAAGCTCTTCGAAGTCCGGTTCGCTCTCCATGGGTGCCGCGCCGGATGGCTCGGAGAGCATCAGATCGCGAGGTCCACGCCGAGCACATCCCGGATCGTGCGCTGCGCCTCGAGGCGCTCGGGCTCGTCGAGCTCGACCGCGATCGTGCGGTAGAGCGTCGTGGCCCGCCGGTCCTCCATCCCTTCGAACTGGGGGAGGAAGTAGGCGTAGAAGACCTCGTAGATCAGGCGGGACTCCGAGGGTGCATCCTTGGCTCGGCGGGCTGTGTACTTGGCGGCATCGAGGTAGACGGCGGGGCCGAGGTCGGTGAACTCGCGGAGGCCGAGCAGGCGGGTGACGATCGACCCCGGTCCCTGGAGGAGCTTCACGTAGGCCTCGTCGGAGGGAGTGCCGACCTCGATGAAGGCGAAGCGACGCGTGAGGGCGTAGCTCATGTCGAACAGCAGGTTCTTGTCGAAGACGTTCATCGTGGCGATGATCCGCCAATTCGCCGACACCCGGATCATGTCGGTGTTGTCGGGCGCCTCCACTCCGGCGGGCACCAGCGAGATGGGGTTGATGCTGCCCTTGCGCTTGAACGGCAGAACGACCGCGGCGCCGGACAACACGGTGAAGAGCTGACCGAAGGTCCGATCGAAGTTCGAGCGGTTCAGTTCGTCGATCACCAGCCAACGGCCGGCCTGAATGGCCTCGATGAACAGGCCCGGTCGGTAGATCAGGCCGTCAGGGGTGGGTTGCAGCCCGCCGATGGTCTCGAAGGTGGTCCACTCGCTGGTGGCCGTCGTGGACATGTAACCGGTGCAGAACAGGGCCTGCCGGGCCGCTTCTGCGGCCAGATAGGCCAATGTGGTCTTTCCGGTCCCCGGAGGACCGGTGAGGATGACGTGCTTTCCCGAGTCGATCGCGGCAACGAGCTAATCCAGCACGTAGTCCGGGAACAGCATGCCGGCGTCGTCGGCGGCGCGCTGGAGTTCGCTGGCCGTGAAGGAGATCATGCCTCCTTCACTTCGGCTCAGATGCGGTCTCGGTTGAGCGCGGGATGCCCGACACCGGGACCCGTGGCCCGCTCGGCGAGAAGAGAGGCGAGGACCCCATAGGGGCCCTCGCCGACCAGGGCCTCGATGTCGGCCCGGCAGGCGAGGTAGACCGGTTCCTCGCCCACGAAGGCCAGCGGGTCTTCGGTGCACCACCAGTGGAAGTCGTCGCCGCCCGCACCCCAGTCCCGGCGCTTCCACTCGCGCAGGATGTAGGTCAGATGGTCGTTGTCGTCGCGGTGGTAGTCGAGCCGCAACGGGAGCTGCCAGCACACCTCGGGCTTCCAGTCGAGGTAGCTCTCACCCCGGCGCAACGCGGCCTGGTGGAGCGCGCAACCGGCGCCCCCCTCGAAGCCGGGCCGGTTCAAGAAGATGCAGGCCCCGTCGACGACATGGCTCTGCCAGACGCCTTCGTCGTTGCGGAAGAGGGCGCCGTTGCGAGCTTCGGCTTCGGCCTTGTACTCCCATTCCCCGTCGCCGAGCTGGGCGGCCTTGGCCAACGTGGACTTGCGATCCTTCTTCCCCGTGAAGTGGGCGCCCCAGCTGCAGCAGCCGAGTTCGAGCTCAGGAGCCGGCGTTTCGCCGATACCCGGACAGCCGTTGCCGTAGATGCACGACCAGTTGCTCAACAGGAACGTGGCATCGAAGGTGTAGGTGTCGCCGTCGTGGTCGAACGAGATCCACTCGTGCACGTCAGCGGCCATGATCGGAATCGATACGGGAGTGCGAGGCAAGGACGTGACCAGTCGGGGAAGGTGAGCGGGTACTGGTCGGCAGGTTACCGGTCTCGTCGGCCAGGATGGACCCATGGCCGATGAGTTCGACGACATACGGGTGCGCCTCGAGGGCATCGCCGAGGAGCTGGCCGACCTGGCCATCGTCCGCCTGCGCGAGTCGATCGATGCCGGCGGTCACGAACTCCCGGTCGACGAGAAACGACTGACCCGGGCCCGACGGGCGGTGGAGAAGGCGGTGAACATCCTTCGGGAGCCCGATACGACGGCCTACGACAGCTGAGGATCCCTGCTGCCGTTCAGGCGATCCACCAGCATGCGCAGGCGAGCGAAGCTCCGGCGGTCGAAGCCGAACGAAATGCGGGGAAGGTGCGGAACGTCGTCATCATCGATCTCTCCGGGGGAGGGGTCGGTCACGGAGATCGGGGCGCCCACGATGATGTCGGCGAACTCGGCGTTCAGCTCGGCCAGCTCGGTGGCCGCCGGCTCGTCGTGCAGGCGCAGGACCAGACGGCGACCGACGAACCGCATCGAGTGGTACCGCGAGTAGAAATGGCAGATTTCCCGAACCGCGTCATCGGTGCTGTCGCACACCTTCACGAAGGCCATGTCGTCGGGTGAGATGAGCGAACGGCCGGCCAGTTCCGTCTCGGTGAAACGGATCCAGCTCCGCCAATAGGTGGATCCTTCGGGTTCGATGAGCACGACCGGGCACAGCGCTGATCGCCCGGTCTGCATGAGGGTGAGCAGTTCGAACGCCTCGTCGAGGGTGCCGAAGCCGCCCGGCAGCAGGGCGTAGGCCGATGACTCCTTCATGAAGGTCAGCTTCCGAGTGAAGAAGTACCGGTAGTTCACGAGCTTGGGGTCATCGGCGAGTATGGCGACCGCTTCCTGTTCGAAGGGCAGGACGATGTTCACCCCGAAGGCGGCGTCGACCCCGGCGCCCTCGATGCCCGCTTCCATGATTCCCGGACCGGCGCCGGTGATGACCATCCACCCGTGCTCCACGATGGCGCGGCCGAAGTCGCGGGCGGCCAGATAGGCGGGGTCGTCGACCTCGGTGCGGGCCGAGCCGAAGATCGAGACCTTACGGGTGGAGCTATAGGGCTCGAAGACCCGAAAGGCGTAGCGCAACTCCTTGAGGGCGGCGTTGACCAGCTTCAGATCGCCCCGTTCCACGGCCTCGCGGCCCATTCTGACGCCCGACACCAGCATCTCGAAGACGAGGTCGGCGTCGCGACGCACCCCGGCGCTCTCGAGCAGGTCGAGGATGAGGCCGTCCACCTCGGAATCACCGGTGCGATAGCGCGGTGGACGCGGCGGTGCGCTCACGCGCGGGCCGTCACCCGACGCCCGCAGCCACCCGGCCGTACAGCGTGGTGCGCTGTTCGAGGGTACGGCCGAGAGGCTCGACCCACGATCGGAAATCGGCCTCGACCATCCCTTGGCCATGGTCGGCCCCGGCGGCGCGACTGATGTTCTCGTCCATCAGGGTCCCGCCCACATCGTTGGCGCCGGCCTGGAGGATCTGCTGCACGCCGGTGCGCCCCAGCTTCACCCACGAGGTCTGGATGTTGTCGATGAGCCCGTCATAGGCGATTCGGGGTACGGCGTGCATCAGCAGGGTCTCACGGAAGGTGGGACCCCGGCGGGCTTTGTGCTGCAGGTAGAGCGGCGTGGCCATGTGTACGAACGGCAGGGGCACGAACTCGGTGAAGCCGCCGGTCTCGATCTGTAGGTCACGGGTGCGAACGATGTGACGGGCCCAGTGCACGGGTCGCTCGACCGCTCCGAACATGATGGTGATGTTCGAACGCAGGCCCACGGAGTGGGCCGTGCGGTGGGCATGGAGCCACTCGTCGGTGGTGACTTTGTCGGGACACAGGATGGCGCGCACCTCGTCGTCGAGGATCTCGGCGGCGGTGCCAGGGAGAGTCTTGAGCCCGACCTCCATGAGGCGCCGGAGGTAGTCGGCCAGGGGTTCCTGTAGCCGTCGGGCACCTTCGGTCACCTCGAGGGCGGTGAAACCATGGATGTGGAGTTCGGGTGCGGCCGCGCTTACGGCCCGGGCCACGTCGACGTAGTAGTTGCCGTCGAAATCAGGATGGATGCCCCCTTGGAGGCAGACCTCCGTCGCCCCGAGGTCCGCGGCCTCGCGCGCCCGGCCGGCGATGTCGTCGAGCGTGAGCAGATACGGGGTGCCCCGGAGGTTCAACGAGAGCGGACCCTTGCTGAACCCGCAGAACTTGCACTTGAAAGTGCACACGTTGGTGTAGTTGATGTTTCGGTTGTGGACGAACGTGACGACGTCGCCCACGCGCTGGCGCCGCAAGTCGTTTGCGACCTCGGCGACGGCATTGACCTCGGGACCCCGGGCCGAGAAGAGCGTGACGATCTCTTCGACGCCGACTTGCTGGCCGGCGAGCACACCGGCGAGCACCTCGCCCACGGCACCGCCGCTCGAGGCCCGTCCCGGAACCAGGACGGGCGGGGGGTTGGACGTACCTGCGTACCAGGCTGTCGACCGGGCCCCGACGTGGAGTACCTCCACACCGTCGTCGACCTGTTCGGGACTGGCGGGCGAAAGCCGTTGCACCAGTACCGACCCGGGGTCGTCGCGACCGAGACCCTCAGCGTCGGAGCGATCCATGACTGCGAAGTGCAGCCCGGGGTCGAACCAGCGCTGCGGATCTCGTACGAAGCTCGGGTGGGCGGTGAGCCGAGGAGCCACGACGAAACCCCGGGCCTCGGTGACCGCACGAAGTCGATCGAGCGCCGGCCACGGCCGTTCGGGGTTCACGTGGTCGGCGGTGATCGGGGACACCCCGCCCCAGTCGTCGATGCCCGCGTCGAGGAGGAGACCGAAGTCGTCGGAGAGGTTCGGTGGGGCCTGGAGGTGGACGTCGGGCGGGAGGATGAGGCGGGCCAGGGCGATGGCGTCGAGGTACACGTCCGGGGAGCAGGGCCGGGCACCGTGCATGGTGGTGCCGGACTTCGGGAGGAAGTTCTGGACGATCACCTCCTGGACGTGGCCGTGGCGGCGATGGGATGCCGCGATGGCCTCGAGGGCGACGATCCGGTCGACCCGCTCCTCTCCGATGCCGACCAGGATCCCGGTCGTGAACGGGATCTGGAGCTCCCCCGCCAGTTCCAGGGTGTCGAGGCGCCGTCCGGGTTCCTTGTCGGGTGCACCCCGGTGGCAGTCGAGGTCGGGTCGCAGGGTCTCGAGCATCATCCCCTGCGACGGCGACACCGGACGCAGCGCCGCCAGCTCGTCGCGGTAGAGGGCGCCGGCGTTGGCGTGGGGCAACAGCCCTGTCTCGTCGAGCACGAGCTGGGCCATCGCGACCAGATAGTCGATCGTGGTCCCGTAGCCGTGGTCGGCCAGCCACTCGGCGGCGATGGGGTAGCGCAGTTCCGGTCGCTCACCGAGAGTGAAGAGAGCTTCGTGGCAGCCGACGCGAGCCCCTTGTCGGGCGATCGACAGGACCTGCTCGGGGGTGAGATAGGGCGCCTCGAGGCGGGCCGGGGGCTGAGCGAAGGTGCAGTACCCGCACTTGTCCCGGCACAGCATCGTGAGCGGGATGAACACCTTGGGCGAGTAGGTGATGCGGGTGCCGTGGGCGGTGTCTCGCACCGCTCGGGCCTCAGCCATCAGTTGTTCCCGCGGCACGTCGAAGGCCCCAGACATGCCGGCACCCTACTGCCCTCGGGCTGGTGATCCGCCCGCTTCATCTGTCGTTCTCGGCGCTACCGTTCGGCCTCATCGTGGTGGAACTCGGAACTCGGAACTCGGAGGCGGGTGGTCGGACTCGGACTCGTGGTGGTCCTGTCGTCGGGCCTCTTCGCCAGTTGCACGACAGACTCGACGTCCCCACCGACCATCACCGTGGACCCCTCCGAGGCGCCCGGTCAGGTCACGTCGGTGCCCCTCGACGGTACGGCGGCCACACCCGGCGCCCTGCTCGCCGATCCCGATGGCTCGTTGCTGATCGGTGATCGCCTGACCGGCCGTGTCGATCGGGTCGGGGCCGACGGTCGGGTCGATCCCGAGCCGGTGGCCGTCGTCGAGGTGGCCGACGCCGACGGCGACCAGCGAGGACTGCTCGGTCTGGCCCGTAGCTCCGACGGCCGCCTGTTCGCCTCGTGGACCCGTGCCGAGGACGGGCGGCTGGTGGTCGGCGAGCTGGCGGACAAAGAGACGGTTCGTCTCGTGTGGCTGGGACCGGTGTCGGCGGACGCGGCCAACGGAGGGCGGCTCGTCGCCGCCCTCGACGGGCTGGTGATCGGTATCGGCGACCTGCTGCAGGACCGGGGCTTGGCCGACGGGGCCGACGTACCGAACCGCAAGGTGCTCTGGCTCGATCCCGACGGTCCCGACCAGCAGTCGCCCCGCATCCTCTCCACCGGATGGAACAACCCGTTCGCCCTGGCCGTCGGGCCGACCGGGGAGGTGTGGGTCGCCGACAACACCGGCGGCGAGGGTTCCGAGCGATTGGGACGCGCCGACCAGCCGGCCGGTGAGAGCGCATCGCTCGGCGGTCCCTGTGAGGGCCAGATCGCTCCCGCGGGGCTGGTTGTGCTCGAGGACAGCTTCGCGGTGTGCGGTTTCCTGAGCGAGCGGGTCGATCGGGTGGTCATCGCTGGTGACGCAATGGCAACGACCGCCGCCGTTGTCACCCGACCCTGCCCTACAGGGGTCGTCCGCCTGACCGACGGTCGACTGGCCATGGGCACGGATGACGGGGTGGTGGTCACCACGGCGCCGGTCAGCTGACTTCGCTGGGTGTGGTCAGGCCAGATCAGGCCAGGCGTGCGGCCGCAACGAGCAGCAGGTCGCGTACCCGGTGGATGTTGGCCTCGAACGCCTCGAAGACCGCCTCCTGGGTGACAGGCAGAGCTCCGGGGTCATCGGGCACCCCGGCGTCCCGGTCGGTCACGAGGCCCAGGCCGACATACTTGAGACCGGCCTCGACGGCCAGTGTCGCTTCGGGGGCCTGGGTCATGTTCACCAGGTGCCAGCCCTGCGACGCCATCCACGCCGACTCGGCCCGGGTCGAGAACCTCGGGCCGTTCACGACGACGACCGTCCCGCCGTCGCGCACCGCCAAGCCCTGTTCGGAAGCCACGTCCAACAGCAGGGCGCGCAGCTCAGCGTCGTACGGGTCGGCCAGGGAGACGTGCTGAGGCCCATCGTGGAAGTGATCGTGGAAGGTGTCGTCACGACCGTGGGTCCGGTCCACGAACTGGTCGACGACGACCAGGTCGCCCGGGCCGAGCTCGGGGGTCAACGACCCGGCGGCAAAGGGTCCGAACAGGGCGCGGACCCCGAGCTGGCGCATGGCGTCGACGTTGGCCCGGTAGTTGACACGATGCGGCGGCCACTGGTGCCCGAGGCCGTGGCGGGCGAGGAAGGCCACTCGTGCCCCACCGACGGTGCCGATCGTGACCGGTGACGACGGGTCACCCCATGCCGTGGAGACGTGAACTTCCTCGGCGGCGTCGAGGAGATGGGTGAACCCCGACCCCCCGATCACCCCGACATCGGCGGTCTCGGTGCTCTGGTGGGGCTCGCGGCGATCCGGGACGGTCATGGCTGCTCCTCCTCGGGGGGACTGTCCAGTGAGCCAACGGCGCGAGCCGTTCGAGTCTGGGCCACGAGCTGGGTCCGCATGTCCCTCCCGGCCCGCACGGTGCCGCCCACGGTACCGGTGACCTTCGATCGGCCCGTTCGGGTGCGGTAGCGCACCGGTCGCTCCTCGATCCGCCACCCGGCCCCGGCGGCGCGCAACACCATCTCGAGAGGCCATCCTGATCGTCGATCCTGGAGATGCAGGTCGAGCAGAGGGAGACGACGAGCCACTCGCATCGGTCCGAGGTCCGACAGTCGAATCCCGGTTCGGCGACCGACCTCCCAGGCCAGGTAGCGGTTGGCGACCCGGGCGTGCACAGGCCAGGCGCCACGGTCGGGCTGACGCGCCCCGAGGGCGAGATCGATCCCCCCGGCGGTCACCATCGTGACCAGAAGGGGCAGCTCCGCAGGGTCGAGCGAACCATCGCAGTCCATGAAGCAGACCTCGTCGGCGGTCGCGGCGCTGAGTCCGGCGAAGCAGGCGGCGCCGAAGCCCCGACGGTTCTCGACGACGACCGTGGCCCCCAGGGCCCGGGCCACCTCGGCGGAACCGTCGGTCGACCCGTTGTCGACGACGATGCCGCGGTAACCAGCGGGCAGACGCGCGAGAACCCAGGGCAAGGCCTCGGCTTCGTCCAGGACGGGCAGGATGACGTCGATCACCGCGAACGACCCTGGGTGGCGGTGCGCAACGGCAGGGCCCGCAATCCGTCGAGATCGAACTCGATGGGCGAAGGAACCGCGCCGGCGACCCGGTGCAGCGGGATGGTGGCCAGACCGGTGGCCACGTAGACGCCCTGCGTGACGCAATACAGCCCGGCCGGGCCGGACGGGACGTCCCACGACGAGGTCGTTTGCAGGAGGAAGTGGGAATAGAGCCCGGTGAGGGCCTCGTCGCGCCGGGTGGACGTCTGGGCGGCCCGCCGGCGACCCTCGTCGGGCATGGTCATCGAGAGGCCAGCCGGTGCTGGACGACGGCGACGGCCGACGCAGTGGCGAGACGAGGGTGGTCGCCGACGATGGCGAGAGCGTCGTCCCACGTATCGAGATCACGCAATGCGGGCAAGTCGGCAACGCGAAGGCCGAGGGACCGGAGGCGGTGCGCTTGAGCCTCGCCGGTGTCGGTCAGGCTCATCGGCACACCCATGAAGACTTGAGGGTGCGGTCGGTGCAACCCGATCGCCCACCACCCGCCGTCATCGGCCGCCCCGAGCACCGCTCCCGGAGGGTCGCTCCCTTCGAGGAGTACGGCCAGGCACTGGTCGAGCAGCGACGCGGTCACCTGTGGGGTGTCCATCCCGATCTGCAGGCCCGGGCCGCCCGCGGCTTCCCACGCGACAGTGAGACGCACGTCGAAGGACCCGTCGACCTGAGCGACGACCTCGAATCCGTCGGGAATCCAGGGTCCGGGTTCGCCGTCGAGGGCGAGAATTCTCCGCTGGACCCCACATGCCGCCACGGCAGCGAGAGTGTCGTGCAGGGCGCCAGACGCGATGCTCGCCGCCTCCTCGGCGGTGCACGGGGGGCACAGCCTCGTCTTGACCCTGCCGGGAACCGGGGACTTGGCCATCACGAGGAGGTGTGGCCGCGTGGTCATCCGGTCAAGGTAGCCAGGTGTGGTTCCGTGGGAAGGCTTCCCGGTGACAGTTCGCGAAACAGCCGGCGGCTTCACCAGCCGGGGCCGGGTGGGTCTGCTTCGATGGGGGCATGCCGACGGCCGTTCTCCCACTGTTCGTCCACGGTTCCTCTCCCGACGGAGCATCCTGGTGTCGATGACGAAGCCGGCGCCGACCCGAGTCCTGGTGGTGGACGACGACCACGTGTCGAAGCCCTTCTCGTCGCGCCGTGAGCGGGGTCTCGAGGGATCGCGCCGTGAGTACGGGGGAGGCGGTCTGGGCCTGGCCATCGCCAAGGGGCTCGTCGAAGCCCACGAGGGCTCCATCGAGGTGGCCAATCGCGCCCTTGGCTGCGGCTTCACCGTTCGCCTAAACCGGTCCCCATGACGTCGACCGCCGCAGTGGGGGACCACGAACCCATGGCCCGGAGCGGGCCCCCGGGTCGCGCTGACCGGGCGGGGTCCGTACGCGGCACCGTGCTGTGCCTCGGGGCCTGGGCGGCATTGCTCGTCGTGTCCCGACTCTGGGGCCTGAAGGTCGTCGCCGACGCGCCCGAGTCGATCTTCGTCGACGCCGTGCCCTTCTACGGACGATGGGACCTGTTGATCTCCTGGCGCTGGATCCTCGCCGTTGGAGTCGCCGTTGTCGCCGTGGTGGTACTACCCCGGATGGTCGAACGTCTGTCGTGGTGGCGGCTCCTGGTGGTCGTGGCCGCGGCAGCCGCGACCTGGACGCTGGCCCTGGCCTTCGTCGAACCGTCGGCGATCGCCTGGCGCAACATCTACGGCGACTACGGCCAGTTCGTCCCGTTCGTCGAACAGTCCGGACCGGGTGGGTTCCTACGCGACTACGTCGCCGTCCAGCTCGAGCTCCCCACCCATCTGTCCGCCCACCCGCCCGGAATGATGATCCTGCTGTGGGCCCTCGCCCAGGTCGGACTGGCGGGTATGGGCGTGGACACCGCTCTCGCCGTGATCGGCGTGGCCGCCGCGGCGGTGGCGGTGATCGTGGCTCTGCGGAACCTGGCCGGCGAGACCAGAGCGCGGGCTGCGGCGCCGTTCGTGGTTCTGGCCCCGGCCGCGGTGTGGCACACCAACGCCGACGTGGTCTTCGCCGGGTTCCTGCTGGTGGGGTTCTGCCTGTTCGTCGTCGCCACCGGTCGACACGATCGTCGCGGTGACCTGTTCGCCTCGGCAGGCGGGGCCTTGATGGGCGCGGCCGTGTTCATGACCTACGGCGTCACGCTCTTCGTCCTCCCGGTCCTGGTCGTCGCCGTGGCTCGCCGCCGGGTCCGGCCGGTCCTGTTCGGCGGGCTCGCCGCCCTCGCCGTGGTGCTCCTACCGCTGACCTGGGGCTTCTGGTGGCTCGATGGGCTCTACGCCACCAACGAGGCCTACGACCGCAACCTCGCCCGGGTGCGGCCCTACGAGTACTTCCTGGTCGCGAACCTGGCCGTATTCGCGGTGGCCGTCGGCCCCGCCATCGCGCTGGCGCTGTCGCGTCTTCGTGATCGGCGCACCTGGCTGCTGGTCGGTGCTGGTCTGGGCGTGGTGGCCCTGGCCGATCTCAGTGGCCTCTCCTCCGCCGAGACGGAGCGCATCTGGCAGCCCTTCATGCCCCTCGTGCTCCTAGCCGGGTGCGCCCTCGTCCCGGCTGGGCAGTTCGTGCGGTCCCGACCATGGCTGGCGGCTCAGGCCGGTGTCGCCCTGGTGCTCGTCGCCGCCCTGCGGTCCCCGTGGTGAGGGGCCGACGGTGAAGGTGCTCGTCACGGGCGGACTCGGATTCATCGGGAGCCATGTCGTCGACCTGCTCGTCGACGACGGTGCCGATGTGGTGATCCTCGACTCGCTCGACCCGAGCGCCCACGCCGCCCTGCCCGGCTACGCCAACCAACGAGCCGACCTCAGGGTCGTGCCGCTCGACGATCCGACGGGAGTGGCGGCCGCGGTCGCCGACGTGGACGTGGTGTGCCATCAGGCGGCCCGGGTGGGCCTCGGGGTGGACTTCGACGACGTCGAGGCCTACGTGCACGACAACGACGCCGGCACCGCGGCGTTGCTGCGAGCTCTCTTTCGAAGAGGCTTCACCGGGCGTTTGGTGGTGGCGTCCTCGATGGTCGTGTACGGCGAGGGTCGCTACGTCTGTGTCGAGCATGCCGACGTCCGTCCGAGGCCGAGGGCGGTCGAGGACCTCCGCTCCGGTCGGTTCGAGCCGGCGTGCCCCCGTTGCGGTCGGGACGTCTCGTGGGCGCCGATCGACGAGTCGGCGCGGCTCGACCCGCGCAACGTCTACGCCGCCACGAAGCTCCACACCGAGCACCTCACGTCCGCCTTCGGGCGCGAGTCCCGCGCTTCGGTGTGCGCCCTGCGCTACCACAACGTGTACGGACCGCGTATGCCCCAGGGGAGCCCCTACGCCGGGGTGGCCAGCCTCTTTCGCAGCGCCCTCGAGGCGGGCCGGGCGCCGACAGTCTTCGAGGACGGGGCCCAGCTCCGAGACTTCGTCCACGTCCGCGACGTCGCCCGGGCCAACGTCGCGGCCATCGCGTCGGACTGGCAGGGTGCCCTGAACATCGCCTCCGGTGACCCGCACACGGTGCTGGAGATGGCCGAAGCGGTGACCGACGGGTTCGGGCCCGGCGCGCCCCGACCGGTCGTCAACGGGGCGTTCCGCCTGGGCGATGTCCGCCACGTCGTCGCCGCCCCGGACCGGGCCCGTGGCGCGCTCGGGTTCCGTGCGGGCGTCGACTTCCGCGACGGCATGGCCGACTTCGCCACCGCCGCTCTACGACCCCCTCCGGCCCGCAACGGACCAGGGCGCTGACGCCACCGGCCCGGGCTCAACCCAACAGGGCCCCGACTGAGCCCGGTCGAGGGTGATCTGGCACTCCACGCCGGCGCGTCCCGTCGAGTAGGAGTGGCCGTTCACCCGATCGTCGTCGATCTCGAAACGGCCGTGGTCGAATCGGGAACGGCCGTGTCCTTCGCGGCGAGGCATCGGACCTGGGCCGGTTCGAGGGCGACCCCGGGCGAACCCGTCGGGAGCCTGCTCTCGTCGCAACCCGACGAGTCGACATCCGCACTGCCCACCGCCCCCGAACCGGGGCCGGCCGACACGACCGTCGCCCCGGGATTCGTCGTGCAGCCGGCGACGAGAGAGAGAGAGAGAGAGAGAGAGAGAGAGAGAGAGAGAGAGAGCATCAGCATCAGGAGGGTCCCGACCGGGATGATCGTTTTGACGAAAATGGCCGAAGGAAACTCAGGGCGGTGGCCGCCGGCGAGGAAATGAGTACTCAGAGCAGGGCGGCGGCGGCGGCGTCCACGAGCCAGATCACCCGATCCGACGTGACCCGCGACGCCGGGGCGGTGAGGTCGTCGGCGGCCACCCGGGCCAACGCCTCGGCCTTGGCGGCACCCTCGGCGGTGATGATCACCAGGAGCGAACGGGAGATGCCTTCGAAGGTGAGGGTCATGCGGGGGTGCGGGTTGCGAGCGAGGGGATCGTCGTTCAGCACGACCAGGCGACCCTCGGCGGCATCGAGAGCCGCAGATTCGGGGAAGAGCGACGCCGTGTGCCCGTCGGGCCCGAGGCCCAGGTGCACCACGTCGAACCGGCCCAGCTCACCGACCCGCAGTTGGTAGGGATCGGCCCCCTCGTCACAGCGCATGGGCCAGGTGGCGTTGGCCGCGCCGACCTGGTCGAGAAGCGCCTCACGGGCCAGGCGATAGTTCGAGTCGACGTCGTCGAGGGGGACACAGCGCTCGTCCCCCCAGTAGACGTCGACCTGCCACCAGTCGACCGTGTCGGCACCCTCGCCAGCGAGGCGTTCGTAGCAGCGACGGGCGGTGTCACCTCCGGACAACGCTATCGAGAAGCCCGGGGTCGACCGGTTGGCGAAGGCTTCGGTGACCCTGGACGCGAAGGAGCCCGGCACGTCGTCAACGACGACGAGCTCCCCGTTCATGCCAGCGTCGCCGCCTTCTCGTCGAGCGACGCGATCAGGTCGTCGAAGGACGCCGAGAACGACGCCACCCCCTCGTCCTCGAGCGTGTGGGTCACGTCTTCCAGGGACACACCCACGGCGGCGAGGCCGTCGAGTACGGCGTGGGCTGCGGCGAAGTCGGCGTCGATCGTGCGAGCCAGGGTGCCGTGGTCGTCGAAGTCGGCCAGTGTGCCTTCGGGCATGGTGTTCACCGTGTCCGGTCCGATGAGCTCGTCGACGTAGAGGGTGTCGGGGTAACTGGGGTTCTTGGTCGACGTCGACGCCCAGAGCGGGCGCTGCACCCGGGCCCCCCGCGCCGCGAGCGCCTCCCAGCGCGGGCCGGTGAAGGTCTCGATGAATGCCTCGTAGGCCACTTGAGCGTTGGCGACCGCCACCTTCCCCTTCAGCGCCGCCGCCTCGGGACCGCCGACTGCGTCGAGGCGGGCGTCGGCTTCGTTGTCGACGCGGCTGACGAAGAACGACGCCACCGACGACACCCGGGAGAGGTCGCCGTTGTTGGCCTCGAGTCCGGCGATGTAGGCCTCCATGACCTCTCGGTACCGATCCACCGAGAAGAGAAGGGTGACGTTGACGCTGCGTCCCTCGGCGATCATCTGGCGGATCGCCGGTAGGCCCTCGGCAGTGCCCGGAATCTTGACGTAGAGGTTGGGTTCGTCGATCAGCGTGCTGAGCTGCCGGGCCGCCCCGAGGGTGCCGTCGGTGTCGCGAGCGAGCAACGGTGACACCTCGACGGACACGAAACCATCGAGGCCACCGCTCTGGTCGTAGGTCGGGCGCAGGAGTCCCAGGGCGTGGCGGATGTCGTCGACGACCATCTCCCAGTAGGCGTCGAGCACGCTGGTGCCGGATGCGGTGAGGGCCGCGAACTGCTCGTCGTAGGCTTCGCCTCCCGAGATCGCCTTCTGGAAGATGGTGGGATTCGAGGTCATGCCGCGCACGCCCCGATCGATCCAACGCTGCATCTGGCCACTCATGATCCAGTCGCGACGCATGTTGTCGAGCCATGGGCTCTGGCCGCACTGGGCGTAGAGGTCGCTGAGTCGGGTCATAGTTGCTCCAGGATCGGGATCGGGACGAGTGGCCTCGGCCCGGGGGCTCGAGGGTAGGAGAAAATTCCGAAGGAGGGGGCGGGGCGAGCGCCCTAACTCGGGGGTGAGTGAAGCAGAGCGCGAGCATGGGCGAGAACGTTCTCGACCGTGATGCCGAACTGCTCCATCAGCTCTGCGCCCGGTGCGCTGGCGCCGAAGTGGTCGATCCCGACCGACGAGTCGGCCCACCGCGACCAGCCGAAGGTGCTGCCCGCCTCGACCGAGACCCGAGCCACGTCGACTCCCATCACCTCGACCTGGTAGGCGTCGTCCTGCTCGGCGAACAGTTCCCAGCTGGGCATCGACACCACCCGCGCCGCGACGTCCTCCTCGGCCAGGATCTTGGCGGCGGCCACGCACAGCTGGACCTCGGAGCCGGTGCCGATCAGCACGACATCGGGATCACCCGCAGTGGCTCCTAGGACGTAGGCGCCGCGGGCGACTCCGTCGCTCAGGGCGGTGCCGGCGAGCACGGGGAGGTTCTGGCGGCTGAGTATCAGCGCCGTGGGCCCGTCTCGTTCGATGGCGATCTGCCAGGCCAGCGCGGTCTCGTTGGCGTCGGCCGGGCGGATCACCCGGAGCAGGGGCATGGCCCGTAGTGACGCCAGGTGCTCAATGGGTTGGTGGGTCGGTCCGTCCTCGCCGAGACCGACCGAGTCGTGAGTCCACGAATACACGACCTTGAGCCCGCTCAGCGCCGCCAGGCGCACCGCCGGGCGCATGTAGTCGGAGAACACGAAGAACGTGCCGCCGAAGGGGAGCACACCCCCGTGAGCAGCCATCCCGTTCATCACTGCACCCATGGCGTGTTCACGGACGCCGAAGTGGATCTGGCGGGCCCCTCTGTTGGACAAGGAGAAGGGTTGGGCATCGTCGATCTCGACCCCGGTGTTGCCGGTCAGGTCGGCCCCGCCTCCGAGCAGGCCGGGGACCACCGGGAGCAGGGCATTGAGGACCTTCTTGCCGGCGTTGCGGGTGGCCACCATCTCCCCGACGTCCCACGAGGGCAGGGCCTCCTGCCATCCCGCGACTCCAGTGGTGCCGAGAGCAGCATCGAGAGCAGCGCGGTCCTCGGTCCATCCGTCGTGGAGGGCTTCCCACGCTTCCCGCTCGCCCCGGCCGCGCCCGCCGACGAAGCGCATGTGCTCGAGCACGTCGTCAGGCACCCAGAACGACTCGTCGGGCACGCCCATGAGCGTCTTCGTGACCGAGATCTCCTCGGCCCCGAACGGATTGCCGTGGGCGGCGGCGGTGTCGGTGAACTTGGGCGAGGGGTAGCCGATGTGGCTGCGCAGCACGATCATCGACGGGCGATCGTCCACCGCCATGGCCCGGTGCAGAGCGGCCTCGAGGGCATCGACGTCCTCCGCGATCTCACCGACGTCGTCGACGTGCCAGCCGTAGGCCGCGAAGCGGGCGGGCGCGTCGTCGGACAGTGCCAGCTCGGTGGGGCCGTCGATGGAGATGTGGTTGTCGTCGTAGACGACGACGAGCTTGCCGAGGCCCAGGTGCCCGGCCAGCGAGGCCGCCTCGTGGCTGAGTCCCTCCTCGAGGTCGCCGTCGCCGCAGAAGGCGAACGTGTGGTGGTCGAACAACTGGGGGCCGAAACGGGCACGTAGCCAGTGCTCGGCGAGGGCCATGCCCACTGCATTGGCCAAACCCTGACCGAGCGGACCGGTGGTCACCTCGATCCCGGCGGTGTGGTGCATCTCGGGGTGGCCGGGTGTTGCCGACCCCCACTGGCGGAAGTCCTCGAGGTCGCTGAGGGTGAGTCCGTACCCCGTGAGATACAGCATCGAGTACTGCAGGATCGAGACATGGCCGTTCGAAAGGACGAAACGGTCACGGTTCGGCCAGTGCGGATCCGTGGCGTCGTAGCGCATCACCCTCGCCCACAGGGTGTAGGCGAGCGGCGCCAGTGCCATCGCGGTGCCGGGGTGCCCGGAGTTGGCCTTCTGGGGGGCATCCATGGCCAGGCCACGGATGACGTCGATGGTGCGGGTCTGCAACTCGCGGTCGCTCACGGATCCTCCTCGGCGGATGAGGCGACACTACTGCCGCACCGTCGGCGCCTATCCCGGTCCGCGCCCCCTGGTGGGGCCCTCAGCCGAAGAGGGCGACGCTGGCCGTGAAGCCGTGGACGAAGTTCGCGGTGCCCACGGGGCCGATCTCCCCGGCGCAGAACATGCCCCCGACGGCGGTCGTGCCGAGGGCTTCGGTGATGACCATCGCGTCGTGGTGCGGCTCACCGAAGAAGCGCTCCCCCCGTCCGTTGCAGGTGAAGACGAGCGCACCCTGGGCTCGGTGGTCGGCGAGCAGGGATCGCAGGTCGGCGTCGGCCGACGCCGCGTCACGCACCTGGAGCTGCACGGTGGCCCCGACCTCGACGACATCACCCACCGCCACTGCCCCGTTCGTGGGGTCGGCACCGAGGATGTTGCGAACCAGGAAGTCGCCCTGCTCGAAGGTGGCCTTGCGATCGTCCACGACCCGACCGATGTGCAAACCCGCGGCAGCCTTTCTCCGCATCTCGGGTGTGAGCGCTCCGACGATCTCCTGCAGCCACTGCAGGGCCGGTCGGCCGGCGATCTCGTGGATCATCGTTCGTTCGGCCCTCGTGACCGTGAAGGGGTCACCGATCGGTGCGCAACCCTGACTCACCACCGTCGTGATCGGCTGCGACGCCGGTATCAGCACGCCGACGGCGCCGTGGTCGAGCACCCGGCCGTCGACCACCAGTCGGTTGCCTCCCGCTCCGAACCCTGCCGAGGCCATCCCTCCCACGACCTGCAGGTCGGGGTGGGAGACCGAGAGTTGGGCCAGAAAGGAGTCCACCGGGAAGGACGCGGGGTCGGCGATCAACAGCATGGTTTTCGCCTCGTCGAGCGGAGCGGGCTCGAGCCCCAGCACCTCGACGGTGCCATCAGCAGCAGGGACGGCCTCGAGGGCCAGCGAAATCACGGGCCCGGTGTGGCCGGCCCAGAGGGAGATCGCGGCCACCTCCTCCGCCTCTGCCTGTCCGCCCAGCACCGACACTGCGGTCGCGGCGAGGAGGGTGGTGGGGGCGAGCAGTGTCCGCACCGTCGCGGCGATGTCGTCGAGCGCACCGACATGCGGTCGGGTGACGAACAGAACGGCGAGGTCCGGGGGTTCGCCCCCGAGGCGATCGAGGACCTCGCCCACCACCTCACCGGTGGCCTGGGTGGCCAGGAGGTGCTCGGAGAGCGCAGCGGCGAAGGGCACCGGTTCAGGCCGGGACGGGGGGGAGCAGGGTGAAGGGGACGACGCTCACCGGACCGAGATCGACCCGGCAGTGGGCTTCGACGGTCCCGTAGGTGTCGAAGGTCAGTTCGGCACGCACCAGGCGGTAGTTGAACTTCCCGGGCTCGACTTGGAGCGGCTGCACGTTGCGGGCGATCTGTTCGCCGTCACGCAGGTAGGTGACCTCGAGGGCGGCCGAGCCCTTCCCGTCGGGGGGGTTGTGGACGATCACACAGAGGTGGGGCTCGACCGTGACGGGTACGGCCGCCTCGGCCGCGGCGCTGAACTGGATGCCGGTGAGGTCGATGCGAGTGGACGGTCCCTCGACCTGGCGGAGGTCGATCCCCTCGATGAAGAGCGCAGCAAGGATGTTCATGGCCGTCGACACTACGACGCCCCGATCGTGACGGGCTCGTCGGCCCTCCTCCGGTCCCGCATCGTCCCCGGGTCCCGACGGCCGAGGGCACTAGGATCCCTGCCATGGCTGTCAGCGCGGGGACTCTCTCCACCCGCGACACCATCCTCGAGCAAGCACAGCGCTGCTTCGCCGAAGGCGGGTATGACGGGACGTCACTGAACGACATCGCCGAGGCCGTCGGCATACGGCGATCCAGTGTCCTGCACCACTTCCCGTCGAAGGACGCGATCTACCGGGAGGTCTTCGGCCGGGCGCTGGGCGAATGGCTCCTCCGTGTCGACACCGCCATCGCCAGCCCGGTCGAGGGCTGGCCGAAGGTCGACGAGGTCCTCACCGCCGGGTTCCAGTTCTTCATGGAGAACCCCGAGTTCGTGCGGATCGTGCGTCGCGAGGCGCTCGATGGCGCCGATCGTCACGGCATCGATCTGGGCGTGTCGCTGCGGCCTTTGTTCGAGCAGGCCGTGGCCTACTTCGAAGCCGAGATGGCCGCCGAACGCTTCCGACCCTTCGACGCCGAGCAGCTGCTCCTCACCGGTTACGGCGCCCTGCTCAGCTATTTCTCCGACCTGCCCTTCATCGAAGGTCTGCTGGGTCGGGACCCGTTGGCTCCCGATGCGCTGGAACAACGTCTCGAACACCTCCGTTCGTTCTTCCGCGCCGCCCTCGAACTCTGATCCGGGTCCGGTCGCCAACGATGTCCCGAACGCTCTCGGAAGCCGCTTCGAAGGAACTGTTGCGCCCGTTCGGGGTGCCGTTCCTGGCCGAACACGTGGTCCGTACGCCCGACGAGGCCTTCGACGCGGCGACGGCCCTCGGCGCTCCGGTGGTGGCCAAGCTGTGCGGTGACGCCATCGCCCACAAAACGGAGCGCGGCCTGGTCCGGCTGGGGCTCGAGAGCCCGAAGGCCGCGCGTGCCGCGGCCGCAGAGCTCTTTGCCGCGGCCAGACCCGAGGATGGCGAGGTGAGCGTGCTCGTGGCCCCCATGGTCCGGGCCACGAGGGAGCTCATCGCCGGCGTCTCGGTCGACGCGCAGTTCGGTCCGACCGTGCTGCTCGGCGTGGGAGGCGTGCTCGCCGAGGCGGTGGCCGATGCCGTGGTGCGGCTGGTCCCCGTCGACGCCGTCGACGCTTCCGAGATGATCGATGACTTGGCCAGTCAGGCCCTGATCGGGTCGTTCCGGGGTGAACCTCCTGTCGATCGGGAGGCGCTGATGGCCGTCATCCTGGCTCTCTCGACGGCCGCCGAAGCCGAACCGGCGCTGGTGTCGATCGATCTGAACCCGTTGATGATCGTCGACGGCCGGCCGGTGGCCGTCGACGCCCTGGTGGAGGTGGCCGACGCCCTCCCCTCGGCAAGGTCTCACTAGATGCCCGGCCCCGGTCACTATCAGGCGCTGTTCGATCCACGGGGGATCGTGGTCGCCGGGGCGTCCACCCACCCCGGCAAGTTCGGCTTCGTGGCGCTGCACAACATCCTGGCGGCGGGCTATCGCGGCGCGATCTTCGCCACCAATCGCGACGGGTCGGACGTCCTCGGGCGCCCCACCCTGCGCTCGCTCGATGACGTCCCCGCGGGCGCGGCCGATCTGGTCTTCGTGTGTACGCCGGCGTCGACGAACCCCGACGTGCTCCGCCAGGCGGCGGCCAGGGGCATCCGGGCCGCGTTCATCGCGTCGGCCGGCTACGCCGAGGCCGGTGCCGCCGGTCGCCAGGCCCAGGATGATCTCGTTGAGCTCGCCGATCAGCTCGATCTTCTCATCGTGGGCCCTAACGGTCAGGGTGTGGTGTCCACGCCCTCGTCGTTGTGTGCCCAGATCGTCGCCCCGTACCCGCCCCCGGGCGTGATCGGGATCGCCAGCCAGTCCGGAAACCTCGTGTCGTCGTTCATGAACCTGGCCTGCGCCGCCCAGGTCGGGGTGAGTCGGGCGGTCTCTGCGGGCAACGCCGCCCAGGTCGGGGTGATCGACTTCCTCGAGTTCTATGCCGACGACCCGGCCACCGAGGTGGCGCTGGCCTACGTGGAGGGCATCGACGATGGGGTGGCCTTCGCCCGGCGGTTACGCGCCGTCACCGAGAAGATCCCGGTGGTGTTGCTCAAGGGGGGCGCCTCGGCCACGGGGGCGCGGGCCGCGGCCAGCCACACCGGGTCGTTGGCCAGCGACGACCGCGTCTTCGACGGCATGTGCCGCCAGGCCGGGGCAGTGCGGGCGGCCAACGTCGAGGATGCCTTCGAGGCTGCGGCCACGCTGGCCACGCAACCGCCGCCCCCCGGTCCGCGCGTCGTCGTGATCACCACCGTCGGAGGATGGGGGGTGGTGACCGCCGATGCCCTGTCGACCTCGTCGCTCCAGCTCATGGCCCTCCCCGAGGACCTGAGCGCCACCCTCGACGATCTGCTCCCGCCGCGTTGGAGTCGGAACAACCCGATCGACATCGCCGGTGGCGAGACGAAGGACACCGTGCCCAGTGTGCTCGAGGCCGTCATCGCTCACCAAGACGTCGACGCGGTGATTCTTCTGGGCGTCGGCATCCAGTCGAATCAGGGCCGCCTCGAGGAGAACGGTCCGTTGTTCCCGGAGTTCGGGCTCGAGCGCATCGCCGGGTTCCACGAGCGCCAGGATCACCGGTACGCCAGCGTCGCCGCCGACTTGTCCGTACGTCACCAGAAGCCGGTGCTGACGGCCACCGAGCTGGCCATCGCCGATCCCGGCAACGCGGCAGTGCGAGGTGTGCGTGAGAGCGGGCGGTACTGCTACCCGTCGGCCCATCGGGCCGTCGTGGCACTCGAACACACCTGGTGGCGGGCCCGCTGGCGCCGCGCCCGCGGTCTCGACGCCCCCACCTAACCTCGACGATCGTGTCCTCGATGGCCCCGGTGAGCCGAACAACCTTGCGCCGTCGATTCTCGGTGATCCTCACCGCCGTGATGCTCGCGGTGCTCGTGCCGCCCCTTCCGGCCGGATCCGGGCGCGCCGATGTCCGCGCCCAGAGCGCGGCACCCGGCCCGGCCACGCCGCCAACCCCTGTGCTGTCGGCGCGTCGCATCCCGGGGCTGCTTCAGGGAAGTATCGCCGACCCGGCCCTGGCCGCCGAGTTGCGGGGCACGATCGACCGTAATCCCGAGACGTGGTGCGGCCGGATCGATGATGCCGGCCGGCCCGTCCTGACTGTCAGCCCGGACCTCCCGTTGGCTCCGGCGTCCCTGCTCAAGGTCCTCACCGGTACCGCCCTACTCGAGCGGTTCGGGCCCGAGCACCGGTTGCGAACAGCGATGGTGGCCTCCGCGGCGGCGGCTGACGGGGTGGTCGAGGGGGACCTGTACCTGGTCGGTGGTGGCGATCCCCTCCTCACCACCACCGGGTACGCACAGAGCTTCGACGACCCCGAGCAGCCTTATGTTGACGCCAATGCCCTCGTCGATGCGCTGGCGGCGGCGGGTGTCACCGAGGTGCGCGGCAACGTGGTCGGCGACGACTCCCGCTATGACGCCGAACGGTGGGTGGCCACCTGGCCGACGCGCTACCAGAGCGAGCCGTCGATCGGGCCGATCAGCGCGTTGGCCATCAACGATGGCTTCAGCGGCTACGCCGGCTCCCCGGAACGGCCGAACCCCAGACGTCGGGCCGGTGATCCGCCGGCATTGGCGGCCGAGACGTTGGTGTCGCTGCTGCGCTCACGCGGCATCGGGGTCGGAGGGCAGGGTGTCGCCGGCTCGGCCCCGGTGGGTGCCGTCGAGGTGGCCGCGCTCGACTCGCGAACCATGCGCGAGCTCGTCGGCCAGATGGTCCTCGACTCCGACAACAACACCGCCGAGATGCTCCTCAAGGAACTCGGGTTGGCCACAACCGGGCAGGGAACGACCGCGGCCGGGCTGACCGCGGTGCGTGACACCCTCGCTCAGCTGGGTCTGCTAGCAGAGGGACTCGACCTCCGGGACGGGTCCGGACTCGATCCCGAGAACCGCGTCACCTGCTCCGTCGTGTTCGCGGCGCTGGAGCGAGCGGGGCGCAGTTCGGACCTCACCACCAGCTTCGCCGTGGGCGGACAGACCGGGACCCTCCGCAAGCGGATGAAGGGATCGCCGGCCGTCGGGCGGGTGGTCGCCAAGACCGGCACCCTCAACTCGGTCAACGCCCTCGCGGGGTGGGCCGACACGCTCACCGGAGCCACGTTGACCTTCGTGGGAATCGGCAACGGCACGGACGCTCGCGGCACCGGCGCGACCGACAGCTTCGCCGCCGCCCTCATGACCTACCCGCAGGGCCCGCCGCTCGACCTCCTACGACCCCGCTGACCGACGGTCCGGTTGGGCCCCCGGTCCCTCCCGCGCCCGGACCCGCCCATACGGTGTTTCCATGCCTTTGCTCCCGATGTTCCCCCTCGGTTCGGTGCTGGTCCCCGGCATGGTGCTTCCCCTTCACGTCTTCGAGCCCCGGTATGTCGCCCTCGTCGAGGCGTGCCTTGCCGGTGAGCCCGAGTTCGGGGTGGTGCTCATCGAACGGGGGAGTGAAGTCGGTGGCGGCGAACTCAGACGCGACGTCGGTACCGTGGCGCGCATCGTCGAAGCGGTCCGTTTCGACGACGGCCGCTGGGGTCTTGGTTGCGTGGGCGTGCGGCGCATCCGCGTCGAGGACTGGCTCCCCGACGACCCGTACCCGCGAGCTGATGTGGTCGACTGGGACGACGACCCCCCGGGCGGCGCCGTGGCCGACCTGCTGGCCACCGTCACTGCTCAACTTCGCCAGGTCCTCGCCGTGACATCAGAACTGGGTCTCCCGGCATCCCCGGCCACGGTCGAACTCTCCGATGACCCGACGTTGGCCAGCTATCAGGCGACGGCCGTCGCCCCTTTCGGTCCGGCCGACGTCCACGATCTCCTGGTCGAACCCGGTCCGGATTCCCGCCTCGCCAAGCTGGGCTCGATGCTCACCGAAGAAGCGGGCTTTCTCGACCAGCGGCTCGCCCTGGCGAGTGAGCCCCTCGATCCCGGAGCCCGGGACGACGGCGACGTCTCCGACTGAGTCGCGCCACTAGGGTTGAGCGTCCGTTGCCCGATTCGAGGTGGAGCTGTGGCCGTGAACTCGGTGCCGGAGACGTTGCAGGAACTCAGGGATCTCGTCGTCGCGTACGCCAAACAGGAGACGATCGATCCGCTCCGCAACCTGGGCCGCTTCGTCGGCTTCGGGCTCGGGGCCGTCACCCTGTTCTGCATCGGAACGCTGTTCCTGGCCATGTCGCTGCTCCGGGGTCTTCAGACCCTCACAGGCGACGTCTTCGTGGGCTTCTGGTCCTGGGTGCCGTACCTGATCGTGGCTCTCGCCCTGGTTGGTGTCGGCGCCGCGGTCGTCCCCCGCATCGGCAAGGGCGGCCTCGGCACGACCGTCGATCCGTCTCCCCGAAAGGCGTCATGAGCCCGACCCCGATCCCGCCCGCCCCGATCAGCCGAGAGGACATCGAGGCGAAGTTCCGGGCCATCCAGGGGGAGGCCGTCGAGTTGGAGTCCGAGGCCCAGGACTATCTGATCCTCGGAATCGCCGCCATCGGCGTGGCCGTCGTCTTCGTGGCTTTCGTGCTGGGCGTTCGCCGAGGCCGTAGTCGGCGCACGGTCGTCGAGATCCGCAGGATCTGATGGGCCTGCTCGACACCGCCCGCCGCAACGGAATCGATCGGGGCCTGCTCGGCACGAGCCGGGGCTGGCTGGTCGTCGGGGCCGCGGCGTGGGGTATCCGGGCCTTCCAACGGGCGCGACGACCCGAAGGCGAGACCGTCACCCTCGAAGTGCTGCAACCCGGCGAGACGATCATGATCTCCCACGGTGGCCCGCCGGCCTCACGGCGGCGACGGCGCCAGGACGCCCGTCTCGAACGCCGGTTGCGTCGGGCCGAGCGCAAGGCCCGGTGAGCCTTTCCGCAGGGCTGATCGTCCTGCGACGGCGGTGGCGGCATCCAGTCGGGTTCTCGATGGTGCCGGACCCTGCGATCATGGGAAGGTGAATGTCCTGCTGCGCAATCCCCGACGCGAGATCGAGATAGACGGTCCGATCACCGTCGTCAACCTGCTCTCGCGTCTCGACCTCAATCGTGAGTCGGTGCTCGTGATCCGTGACGGAGAACTGGTGGCCGGAGACGCCACCCTTGCGGACAGCGAATCGATCGAGATTCGACCGGTCATCTCCGGAGGTCACCGATGAAGTGCGTCACCTGTCGCGGGCCGGCGGTGATCGACATCCGTCGCCACAACGCCAATTTCTGTGCCGAGCACTTCCTCGAGCAATGCCGGCGCCAGGTTGCCAAGGCCATCGACGAGTTCGACATGATCCGGCCCGGCGATCGGGTTCTCGTTGCTGTTTCTGGCGGCAAGGACTCCCTGGCGTTGTGGGACCTGCTGCGTGAGCTCGGCTACGACGCCGACGGGCTCTACGTCGGCCTCGGCATAGGGGAGTACAGCGAAACGTCCGGTGGGTACGCCCGGCGCTTCGCGACCGAACACGACCTCACGTTGCTCGAAGTGGACCTGCGCGACACGTACGGGTACGACATCCCCACCGGATCGAGGGCCGCACGGCGCGCCCCATGTTCGGCCTGTGGCCTCACCAAGCGTCACCTCTTCGACGCCGCCGCCCTCGACGGCGGGTACGACGTACTCGTGACCGGCCACAACCTCGACGACGAGGCCGCGGTGCTCTTCGGCAACACCCTTCACTGGCAAACCGAGTACCTGGGCCGGCAGTTGCCGGTACTTCCCGCGCGAGACGACTTCCCGAAGAAGGCCAAGCCGCTGGTCCGACTCACCGAGCGCGAAACGGCCGCCTACTGCATCGTCAAGGGCATCGACTACCTGGTCGACGAGTGCCCGATGGCGGCGGGCAACAAGCACCTCGTCTACAAGGCCGCGCTGAACGACATCGAGCGGGCTTCACCGGGGGCCAAGCATGCCTTCTACTTCGGCTTCCTGGCCCGGGCGTCGGAACGCTTCGCCGAGGAAGCCGAAGAGGATCGTGGCGACCTGCACGCCTGCCCCACCTGCGGTGCGCCGACCACGGCCGACACCTGCGCCTTCTGTCGCCTCGTCGAGAAGGCAGGCGGCTCGCTCGGGACCAGCGTGGCTGTGAGCCTGGGCCGACGGAATTCGCAGGTCGTGTCGTGACCCAGGTGTTCGCGGCCGGTGATCGGGTGCTGCTGATCGACCAGAAGCAGCGGCGTTACCTCGTCGTCCTGAAACCGTCCGGAGAGTTCCACTCCCATGCCGGGATCGTTCCCCACGACACCATCATCGGTCAGTCCGAGGGCACCACGATCCGCTCCACCCGCACCTCCACGTACCTGGCCATCCGTCCGACACTGTCTGACTTCATCCTGAAGATGCCCCGTGGCGCCCAGGTCATCTACCCGAAGGACATCGGTCCCATGCTCATGCTGGCCGACCTGTACCCCGGAGCGCGGGTGCTCGAATCGGGCATCGGTTCCGGCGCACTGTCCATGGCCATGTTGCGGGCAGGGGTGGAGATCGTCGGCTACGAGCTGCGCGAGGACTTCGCCGAACGGGCCCAGGCCAACGTCTCCTCGTTCCTGGGGGAGGAGGCGATGACCCGTTACGCCATCGAGTTACGGGACTGTTACGACGGCATCGACGAGACCGATCTCGACCGCGTGGTCCTCGACCTCCCCGAACCCTGGCGGGTGGTGCCCCACGCCGAGAAGGCACTGCACCCCGGGGGAATTCTCCTCGCCTACACACCGAGCATCGTGCAGGCGATGCAGTTGCGTGAAGCCCTCGACACCAGCGCCTTCGATCTGGCCGAGACGGTCGAGGTGCTCAACCGCACCTGGCATGTCGAGGGACAGGCGGTCCGCCCCGACCACCGGATGGTGGCCCACACCGGGTTCCTCACCCACGCCCGGCTGCTCCAGGGGTGACGCGCCCACCCCGCCCGTCCGTGCTGTGAGCGTCCTCGATGTGGCCCTGGTGGCCCTGGCGATCGCGGCCATGGTCGGCGGCTTCCGTCTCGGGTTCGTCGCGAGGGTCGTTTCGTGGATCGGCCTGGGTCTCGGTCTGGCGCTGGCCGTCCGCTTCTCGCCGACGGTGCTCGATCGCGTCGATTCCAGCCGTCCGACGGTCGTACTGATCCTCGCCATCGCCCTGCTCATAGTGGGAGCCTCCATGGGGCAGGCGGCGGGATTCGTGGTGGGCGGGCGGCTGCGACCGCGTCGGGTGAACGGCGTCGGCGGGCGCATCGACGGGCTGGCGGGTGCGGTCGCGGGGCTGATGGGCATGCTGGCGCTGATCTGGCTGCTGCTTCCCGTGCTCGCGGTCGCCCCGGCGTGGATCTCACGACCGGTCACCACGTCGTATGTGGCGCGCTCCATCGACGAGTACCTGCCTCCGCCCCCCGACGCCATCGAGGTCCTGCGCAACCTCGTCGGCGACGATCCCTTCCCCGACGTGTTCGCCAGCTTGCAGGCCACCCCGGACCTCGGCCCGCCGCCGCCCGAGACCGGCCTCTCCGAAGCCACCAGCGACGCCGTGTCCCGGTCGGTGGTGAAGGTGGAGGGCTCGGGCTGCGGTCGGATCCAGGACGGAAGTGGGTGGGTGGGCGCCCCGGAACTCGTGGTCACGAATGCCCATGTGGTGGCGGGCCAGGAGACGACCGAGGTGGTACGGGACGACGGCCGTCGCCTCGACGCCACGGTCGTGGCCTTCGATCCCGATCGCGATCTGGCCATCCTGCGCGTCGAAGGTGTGGACCGTCCGCCTTTGCCCATCCTCGATCAGATCGCGCCGCAGGGATCGATCGGGGGGGTCTTCGGTCACCCAGGCGGCGAGCCCCTCAGGATCGCCCCTTTCGAGGTGGCCCAACCCATTCGGGCGACGGGACGTGACATCTACGGGGGGTCGCTCACCCGTCGCGACGTCTTGGAACTGGCCTCGTCGCTCCGGCCGGGCGACTCGGGTTCGGCGCTGGTCGGACCCGACGGACGCGTCGTGGGCGTGGCCTTCGCCATCGCCCGCGACCAACCGGACGTCGCCTACGCGTTGGCGACCGGCGAGCTGGAGCCGGTGCTCAACTCCGTGAGCGGCCGCACCGTCGCCACCGGCCCCTGCATCGACTGACCATCACCGGCCGGGCGCCACATCGCATGGGTCAGCGATCTTCCGTCTGCCCCACCTCGAGACCACGGCGCTCACGCTCCGGGCATCACTCGACCTCGATGAAGATGCACTCTCCGGGGCATTCCTCCGCGGACTCGATGACGGCATCGAGTTGGCCGTCGGGGATGTTGGCCAGACCGGCCGCCCCACCCGGGTCGGAGAAGACCTTCTCGCCCTCGCGGACGTAGGCCAAACCATCGTCGAGGAGAGTGAACACGTCGGGCGCGATCTCTTCACAGAGACCGTCGCCGGTGCAGAGATCCTGATCGATCCAGACCTTCATACGTCGGTACCTCTTCGTGCGGGGAGCGGGGGACGGGTCCGGATCGTGCTCGATCCTTCACCTACACCCAAGCATAGTGCACCCGGTGGGATTTCCCCGGGACATCCGGGGGAAATACCCACGGCCGTTTCGGGAAGGGGTACCTGCGGCTCCGAGCCCGGACCGAGACGGCCAGTGGGCGGGCATGTCACCACTTCGTCACCGCCGTGTGAACCCTCGCCCCGCTCCACTGATCGCCCGGGGGACCGGGATAGGGTCGCCTCTCGACGCCGCACACGAAGAGGTGAGCCATGCCCGCATCTCACGACGACACCGCTGATCGCGGCGAGCTGGCCGACGTCAACGACCAGATCGCCACCCTCGAGGAAGAGGTGGCGTCCTTGCGACGTCGACTGCAAGATGCCCCGAAACGGGTGCGCACGCTCGAGGAACGCCTCCTCGAGACCAAGGGCCAGATGGCTCAGGCGGTGAGCCAGAACGAGAAGCTCACCTACACCCTGAGGGAGGCGCGTGAACACATCGCCGCATTGCGGGAGGAGGTCGAGAAGCTCACCCGACCCCCCTCCGCCTACGGCACCTTCCTCGGCCACAACGACGACGGCACCATCGACGTCTTCTCCGGGGGACGCAAGATGCGTGTCGCTCTGCACCCCGAACTCGAGCGTGACGACCTGGCGCGAGGCACCGAGGTCGTGCTCAATGAATCGCTGAACGTCGTGCTGGCTCGTTCGCCAGAGCGCACCGGCGAGATCGTCACCTTCAAGGAACTGCTGCCGGACGGACGCCGGGCCATGATCCTGGGCCGGGCCGACGAGCAGCAGGTCGTCGAGCTCTCGTCCGACCTCGTCGACGTCAAGCTGCGCGCCGGCGACTCGGTGCTACTCGACCCCCGAGCGGCGCTCCTGCTCGAGAAGCTCCCTCGACCCGAGATCGAGGAGCTCGTGCTCGAGGAGGTGCCCGATGTCTCCTATGCCGACGTCGGTGGGCTCGACGGGCAGATCGAACAGATCATGGACGCCGTCGAGCTGCCGTTCCTGCACCAGGACCTCTTCGCCGAACACAAGCTCCCGGCGCCGAAGGGCATCCTGCTGTATGGCCCTCCGGGCTGCGGGAAGACGCTCATCGCCAAGGCTGTCGCCAACTCACTGGCCAAGAAGGTGGCCGAGGTCGCCGGCAGCGCGGACGCCCGTAGCTACTTCCTCAACATCAAGGGCCCAGAGCTGCTCAACAAGTACGTGGGCGAGACGGAACGACAGATCCGCCTGGTGTTCGAGCGGGCCCGAGAGAAGAGCGAGGAGGGCTGGCCCGTCATTGTCTTCTTCGACGAGATGGACTCACTGTTCCGTACTCGGGGCACCGGCATCAGCTCCGACATGGAGTCGACCGTCGTCCCGCAGTTGCTCGCCGAGATCGACGGGGTCGAGACGCTGAAGAACGTCATCGTGATAGGGGCCTCCAACCGCGAGGATCTCATCGATCCCGCCATCCTGCGACCCGGGCGCCTCGATGTGAAGATCAAGATCGAGCGGCCCGACGAGTCGGCCGCGGCCCAGATCTTCGGGCGCTACCTCACGTCAGACCTTCCGCTCGACGTGCTCGAAGTCGACAGCCTCGGTGGTGGCGACCCCGAAAAGGCCGTGCGATCCATGATCGAGACCACCGTCGCCGAGATGTACCGCGAGGACGAGTCCAACCAGTTCCTAGAGGTCACCTACCAGAACGGCGACAAGGAGGTCATGTACTTCAAGGACTTCTCGTCCGGCGCCATGATCGAGAACATCGTGCGCCGAGCCAAGAAGTTGGCCATCAAACGGTTCCTCGCCGAGGGCGTCCGGGGCATCCGAGTGGATGACCTGATCAAGTCGATCCACCAGGAGTACAAGGAGCACGAGGACCTGCCGAACACGACGAACCCGGACGACTGGGCCAAGATCTCAGGCAAGAAGGGCGAGCGGATCGTCTACATCCGCACCCTCGTGAAGAAGTCCGACGCCGATCCCCAAGGCGGCCGCAGCATCGAACGGGCCGCCACCGGCCAGTACCTCTGAGGTTGCGATGGCGATCGCGAAAATCTGTGGTATCGAGACCGAGTACGGGATCGCCCTGCGAGGCGTCGAGGACCCGAATCCCATTGCGGCGTCCTCGGTCCTGATCACTGCGTACCTCAACGACCTCGACGGCTCCGGAGGCCCCGGAGCCACCCGCCCCAAGGCCGACTGGGACTTCGAGGACGAACAGCCCGGAAACGATGCCCGCGGCTGGTCGCCCCTCGGTGCCATGGCCCCGGAGGTCGAGACCCACCTCGTGAACGCCGTGCTGACCAACGGCGCTCGGTACTACGTCGACCATGCCCATCCCGAGTGCTCGACGCCCGAGTGCGCCGATGCCCGGGCGGTCGTGGTGTTCGACAAGGCCGCCGAGCGCATCCTTCAGGTCTCGATGGACGCCGCCAACCGGGTCCTGCCCGCGGGCCAGGAGATCGTGATCTACAAGAACAACTCCGACGGCAAGGGGAACTCCTACGGTTGCCATGAGAACTATCTCATGGACCGTGCCGTCCCGTTCGGCCGCATCGTCGCCCACGCCACCCCGCACTTCATCACCCGGCAGATCTTCACCGGCGCCGGCAAGGTGGGATGCGAGGCCGGCATCGGGCCCGACCAGGTCCCGTTCCAGGTGAGCCAACGGGCCGACTTCTTCGAGGAGGAAGTCGGGCTCGAGACCACGCTCAAGCGGCCGATCATCAACACCCGAGACGAGCCCCACGCCGACGCCACCAAGTACCGGCGCCTGCACGTGATCGTCGGTGACGCCAACATGTCGGAGGTGGCGACGTTCCTGAAGGTGGGGACGACTGCACTCGTGCTGGCCATGCTCGAGGACGACTTCCTTCCCCGCCAGTTCACGTTCGCGACACCGGTGGCCACGCTGCGTGCCGTCAGCTACGACCTGTCCCTGCGGGCCCCCCTGGCCTTGGCCGACGGATCGACGGTGACGGCGCTGGACGTGCAGTGGGAACTGCTCACCCGGGCCCGCAAGTACGCCGACGACGTCGGCCTCGACCCGGTGGGAGAGGAAGTGGGCGCCGAGATCCTCCGGCGCTGGGAGGCGGTGCTGTCAGGACTCGAGCGCGACTTCATGGGCCTGGCCGACCAACTCGACTGGGTGGCCAAGTACCGACTCGTCGACGGGTACCGCGAACGTCACGACCTGCAATGGGGCGACGCTCGACTCGCCGCACTCGACCTGCAGTACCACGACCTGCGACCGACCCGCTCGCTGGCGGCGAGAGTCGGTCTCGAACGCCTCGTCGACGACGATGAAGCCACGATGGCCATGACCGAGCCACCCACCGACACGCGCGCCTACTTTCGGGGGAAGTGCCTCCAGAAGTTTCCGGCCGACGTCGTGGCCGCCAACTGGGACTCGCTGGTCTTCGACACCGGTAACGAGCCGCTGCGGCGCGTGCCGATGATGGAGCCGTCACGTGGAACCGAGGCCCACGTGGGTAGGTTGATCAGAGAGAGCGAGACCTCCGCCGAACTCCTCGAGCGGCTGGGCTCCTGACACCGACGATCCCGCGGAGGAACCAGAGGCCCATGGCCGAACGTGAGCAGATCCGGAAGCCGACCACCGAGAAGTCCGAGGTCGAGGTCGACGAGGTCCCCGCGTCATCGGAGAAGGGCGAGCAACTGAAGGCCGAGCTCGACGACCTGCTCGACGAGATCGACGAGGTTCTCGAGACCAACGCCGAGGACTTCGTGCGCAACTTCGTGCAAAAGGGTGGCCAGTAGCTGCAGTCCGCGGCCGGCTGGGCCCACCAGTCGGGAGTTCCGGGACCAGGGACCGCACGGCCCTCACGGGCGGGCGGGTATCGTCCCGCCTGTGACCATGCCGCTCTTCCCCCCTGTCGACGATCCCGGGCCGGACTTCGGCGCGCTACTGCGCCGCACCGGCCACGTGCCCGATCCGCCCACGGTCGATGTGGCCGCCAGGGTGGCGATCACCCACGCCACCACCGTCGTGGCGGTCCGCTACTTCGATGGCGTCGTCATGGCCGGTGACCGCCGGGCCACCTCCGGCAACATCATCTCGCACCGGGCCATAGAGAAGGTGTTCGCCGCCGACCGCCACAGCGGGGTGGCCATCGCCGGTGCCGCCGGGCCGGCCATGGAGATGGTCAAGCTGTTCCAATTGCAGCTCGAGCACTACGAGAAGGTCGAGGGCACCGCCCTGAGCCTCGAGGGCAAGGCCAACCAGCTCGGGCAGATGGTGCGAGGGAACCTTCCCGCCGCCATGCAGGGATTGGTCGTCGTGCCGCTCTTCGCCGGGTACGACGTACGGCGTGGGGCCGGACGCCTCTTCCAGTACGACGTGACCGGCGGTCGTTACGAGGAATCGAACTTCGCCTCCACCGGATCAGGGAGCGTGCACGCCGCCACGGTGGTGAAGCTCGGCTTTCGAGAAGGGCTCGTGCGAGGCCAGGCCCTCGACCTCGCCGTCACGGCGCTGTTCCAGGCCGCCGACGACGACTCGGCCACCGGTGGGCCCGACCTGGTGAGGGGGATCTATCCCACGGTGGCCACCATCACTGCCAACGGTTTCGAAAAGGTCCCCGAGGTCGAGGTCGCCGACCGCTTCGACGACCTCATCGAGACCCTCGTGGCGCGAGAGCCAGCGGTGCCCGGCCGCCTGTCCGAGACGGCCACCGAGACCAAGGGCGGCGACCGATGAGCATGCCCTTCTACGTCGCCCCCGAGCAGGTCATGAAGGACCGTGCCGACTACGCCCGAAAGGGCATTGCGCGAGGTCGCTCGCTGGCGGCAGTCGTCTGTGCCGCCGGCATCGTGGTCGCGGCCGAGAACCCCTCGTCCACGCTCCGCAAGGTGAGCGAGATCTACGACCGCATCGCCTTCGCCGGGGTCGGCAAGTACAACGAGTTCGACCAACTCCGGATCGCCGGGGTCCGGGCGGCGGACCTCAAGGGCTACTCCTACAGCCGTGAGGATGTCGACGCCCGCAGCCTGGCCAACAACTACGCCTCCATCCTGGGACAGGTCTTCACCCATGAGATGAAGCCGATGGAGGTCGAGATCCTCGTGGCCGAGGTCGGCGCCCACGCCGGGCAGGACCAGCTGTTCCACATCCTCTACGACGGCACCGTTATGGACGAGGACCGCTTCACCGTGCTCGGCGGCGAGGCCGAGACGATCGCCACCCGCCTCGGGGCGGCATGGAGCGAGGGGCTCGACCTGGCCGCCGCCCTCGGAGCCGCCGTCGACGCGCTGGCCGGACCTGATCGCCACCTCACCCCCGACGACCTCGAGGTTGCGGTGCTCGAACGTACCGATCGCCGCCGGGCCTTCCGTCGGATCGAGGGCCCCGAGCTCGACGTCCTCCTCCCGAGCTCCATCGACGAGCCCGCCCCGCCGACCACCGACGGCTGACCGCTCAGCCCGCCCACCTTGGCTCGCGGATGCCGGGGTCGCGGAGGCGGGCGCTAGCGTGACCGCATGGAGCGGCGGATCTTCGGCCTCGAGAACGAGTACGGGGTCACCTGCACGCTGCGCGGTCAGCGCCGACTCAGCCCCGACGAGGTGGCCCGCTACCTGTTCCGTCGGGTCGTGTCGTGGGGCCGGAGTTCCAACGTCTTTCTGGCCAATGGCGCCCGCCTCTACCTCGACGTCGGCTCGCACCCCGAGTACGCGACTCCCGAGTGTGACTCGATCCACGACCTCGTCGTGCACGACAAGGCGGGGGAGCGGATTCTCGAGCAGCTCCTGACGAGTGCCGAGCAACGGTTGGCCGAGGAAGGCATCAAGGGCGTCATCTACCTGTTTAAGAACAACACCGACTCTGCCGGCAACTCCTACGGCTGTCACGAGAACTACCTCACCAGCCGTCGGGACGACTTCTCGCACTACGCCGACGTGCTCATCCCGTTCCTCGTGTCCCGCCAGATCTACGCCGGGGCGGGCAAGGTCCTCCAGACCGCTCGCGGCGCCACGTTCTGCATCTCCCAGCGGGCCGAGCACATCTGGGAAGGCGTCTCCTCGGCCACCACCCGGAGCCGACCGATCATCAACACCCGCGACGAGCCCCACGCCGACGCCGAGCGGTACCGACGCCTCCACGTGATCGTGGGTGACTCGAACATGAGCGAGTACGCCACCTTCTTGAAGGTCGGGGCCACGAGCGTTCTGCTGCGCATGCTCGAAGAGCCCAACGTAGTGCTGCGTGACATGACCCTCGAGAACCCGATCCGGGCCATCCGCGAGATCAGCCACGACATCACCTGCACTCGAAAGGTACGTCTGGCCAATGGTCGAGAGGCCAGCGCGCTCGAGATCCAGTCGGAGTACCTCGAACGCGCCCTGAAGTACGCCGAGCGTCGCGACCTGTCGCCTCTCGAGACGCAAGCTCTCGACATGTGGGAGCACTGCCTCACCCAGATCGAGAAGGACCCACTCGGGCTGGATCGCGAGGCCGATTGGGTTATCAAGTACAAGCTCATCGAGGCCTACCGGGCCAAGCACGACCTGCCGCTCAACCACCCGAGAGTGGCTCTGATCGACCTGCAATACCACGACATCAGCCGTGCTCGCGGCCTCTTCTACAAGCTCCAGGATCGCGATCTCGTCGACCGCATCTGCACGGACGAGGAGATCGACGAAGCGGTCGAAACCCCCCCGCAGACCACGCGGGCGCGTCTGCGGGGTGAGTTCATCCGACGGGCCAAGGAACGAAAGCGCGATTACACCGTCGACTGGGTGCACCTCAAGCTCAACGACCAGGCCCAACGCACAGTGCTCTGCAAGGACCCCTTCAAGAGCCACGACGAGCGCGTCGAGAAGCTCATCGCCTCCCTCTGAACCAGCCATGGCGACCAGCGACAAGCTCGAGCGGATGATGAACCTGGCGGCGGCGCTGCTCAGTGCCGAGAGGCCGTTGACCGCCGTGCAGATCGCTCAGCGGGTCGCCGGCTATCCCCAGGACAAGGTAGCGTTTCGCAAGGCCTTCGAGCGCGACAAGTCTGATCTCCGCGACCTCGGGGTCCCGGTGAGGATCGACGAGATGACCGACAGTTACCCCCCCGAGGTGGGCTACCGGATCGACCGCTCCGACTACGAGCTCCCCGACCCCGGATTGGAACCGGACGAGTTGGCGGCCCTTCATCTGGCCCTCCAGGCGGTGCGACTCGGCGACGAGACCGGTACCACCGACGGCACGGAAGCGCTCTGGAAGCTCGGTGGCGTGGTGCAGACGGTCGACCCCGGGGCGGCAACGCCGGCCCCGCCGGGCGCGGCGCTGGCCTCGCTACCCAACGACCCCGCCCTCATCCCGCTGTTCACCGCCGTACTCGAGCGCCGCACGGTGACGTTCACCTACTCGTCGCGAGAGAGCCTGCTCCCGAGAACGGTGGACCCGTGGCGCCTCGACAACCAGCGCGGTCGCTGGTACGTGGTCGGCCGGGACCACCTGCGCGACGAGGAGCGCAACTTCCGTCTCGACCGCATCGATGGCGACGTCGGGCTCGGCCCGCCCGCGGCCTTCGTGCGGCCGATCGATCCGATCGACACTGGACCCTCGCATCCATGGCTCTACGGCGAGGGGGAGCCGGTCATCGCCGAACTTCGGGTCGACGCCGACCAGGCCCGTTTCGCGCGCCAGCAGCTGGGTGACCACGTATCCGGCGCATCCCACGACGACGGGTCCGTGACCTTCTCCGTACCAGTGATCTCCTGGCCGGCTTTCCGCGGTTTCGTTCTCAGCTTCCTCGACAAGGCCGAGCTGATCGGGCCCAAGGAACTCCGCGACGACCTCGTGGGATGGCTCCAAACCTCGATGGAGAGCCCGTGAGCACCCGGCCGACCCGCCTCACGGCCACCGATCGGCTACGGCGGATGCTGGCCATCGTGCCCTGGGTCGCGGCCCAGCCCGACGGGGCGACGATCGGCGAGATCTGCTCCCGTTTCGATCTCGACCGCGACCAACTGCTGGAGAGCCTCGACACGGCATTCATGGTGGGGCTCTACCCGTACACGCCCGACGCCCTCATCGATGTCCTCATCGACGGCGACCGGGTGCAGCTGCGCTTGCCGGATTTCTTCACGAGGCCTCTGCGTCTCACCGCCGAGCAGACGTTGGCGCTCCACGCCGCGGGCCGATCCCTGGTCAACGTGCAAGGTGATGGCACCGAGAGCCCGTTGGCCCGGGGCCTGGCCAAGCTCTCCGGCTCGGTCGGAACCGACCGCATGGTCGACGTGGATCTCGGCGTGGCAGCCGAAGCGTTGGTGCCATTGCTCAACGGCGCCATCGCCGAACGACGCCGGGTGGCGATCGACTACTACAGCTATGGCCGTGACGAGCTCACGCACCGCGAGATCGATCCGTGGCGGCTCCACGCCGAGCAGGGTGCCTGGTATCTCGAGGCCTGGTGCCACGCCAGCGACGACGTGCGGGTCTTCCGGCTCGATCGGGTCGCCGAGGCGACCGTCCTCGAGACGACGTTCGCTCGCCCCGAGGAGGTCGGGGAGGTCTCGGTGTTCCGGCCCGGACCCGACGACCCGCGGGTGGTGTTGGATCTCGCCCCCTCGGCCCGATGGGTGGCCGAGCAGTATCCCGTCGAGCAGAGGGAAGAGCGACCCGACGGGGTGCTGCGGGTGACGCTCGCCGTCGTCGCCACTCCATGGCTCGAGCGGCTCCTCCTCCGACTCGGCTCGGCGGCGACCGCGGTCACCATCGCGCCCGTTCTGGACGGGGCCCGGGACCGGGCCGCGCGTCGAATCCTGCAGAGGTACGTCGGGTAAGATCGTCTTTTTGTGCTTCTCGTTCAACCACCACCGAACCAGGGATCACCGCCGACGTGACGAGCACCACCCCCAGTCCCACCCCCACGTCCGAGCCGCCTTTCCCCACGCCGAGCAGCGCCACCGGTCACCGAGGCCTGGCCAAGCTGATCGGACCCACCGGGGCCAACATCGTCGAGTGGATCGTGGTCGTGGCCGGAGCGGTCGGCTTGGCCTTGGTCATCAAGGCCTTCGTCCTCCAGGCCTTTTTCATCCCGTCACTGTCGATGGCCCCCACGCTCGAGCAGGGTGATCGGGTGCTGGTCAACAAGCTGGCCTATCGGGTCGGCGACGTGTCGCGGGGCGACGTCGTCGTCTTCGAACGGCCCCCGTCGGAGACGGCCGGCAACATCCCCGATCTCATCAAGCGGGTGATCGCTCTCCCGGGCGAGTCGATCGTGATCAAGGACAACAAGGTGTTCGTCGACGGTGAACCCCTCGACGAGTCGTATCTCCCGGCCAACCCGCTCATCAGCACGGCGACCACGCCGCTGAAGTGCTCCGACACCGATCCCTGTGTGGTGCCGCCGAAGAAGTTGTGGGTGATGGGTGACAACCGACCCGACTCGAAGGACAGCCGATTCTTCGGCCCGATCGAGGAGTCGTCCATCGTCGGACGCGCCTTCGTCCTCGTCTGGCCGCTCAACCGCCTGAGCATGCTGTAGCGGTACGTCGCCGAATTGATTCCGTGGGTTCTCGACGGCCACCGACGCCGATGGCAGCGCCAGGTTCGCTTCACGAGTCGCGGCGGTTGATCCGGTCCATCATCCGGTCGACGTGGTCGCTGAAGACACCGTCGATACCCGTGTCGAGCAGATTGTCGATCGTGCGGTCGAACTGAGCGTCCCATCCGAGGGCCAGCATCTCGAACCGGTGGACCATGGCCACCAGCCCACCCGTCCAGTCGGAGTGGTGCAGGTTGACGACGTCGATCCCTGCTGAAGCGCACCGGGCCAAGTGACGCTCGGGCCCCCCCGTCATCTTGGCCGCTCGGGTGGAGTGAACGAGGCGTACGACCGAGGAGAGTTCACGCCACGTGGCCACCACCTCCCAGTCGGGATGGCACAACCAGAGCCGGTGCTCGCCCCCCACGTCACGAGCGCAGGCCACGATCTCCGCCGCCGCCCGATCATCCTTGACGTCGATGGACAGGTCGAACTCGATGCCGCAGCTCGCGTAGAGCTCGGTGAGGGTCGGGATGTGATCGGGGAGGTCCTGGCGATGATGACCCGAGATGGGCCGACGACGAAGGCGTCCACCGACCACGCCGTCGTGATCGAGCACCGCGTGGCCGTCTGCGGTGAGCCACACATCGGATTCGAGCCCCGTTGCTCCGAGCCGTCGGGCCAGCTGAAAGGCTTCGAGGGTGTTCTCAGGGGAATGGGCACGGGCACCCCGGTGGGCGAAGCCGACGGGAGGGCGCAGTACCGAGGGCTGTCGAGCCATGCCCAGAGCTTGCCCGGCGACCTCGAATTGGGCCATTCCTCCTACCGCTGAGGCCTCAAGGCCCGAGGGGATCGAACCGAGAATGAAGAGGACACCTCACCCGATGCAGATCCCGAGGAGGAACCCACCCATGGCGACCATCCGAGCCGCCTGCCAAACCTGTGGCGACGTCGAGCTCACCACGACCGACGTGAGTGTCTGGGTGAACGCCATCGATCACAAGGGCACCTACTCCTTCGAGTGTCCCGAGTGTCGGGCCACGGTCGTCAAGCCGGCCGAACCCCGCACCATCGACCTGCTGCTGGCCTCTGGCGTCGCCTACGAGCTCTCGGTGCCCGCCTGCCACTCCACCGGCGCCACCTCCGTCGACGGGCCCATCAGCCGCGAGGAGCTGATCGGCTTCCAGGAGTTGCTGGCCGACGACGAACGGGTGTGGGCCGCCCTCGAATCGGCCGAGTCGCCCCCCGCGACCGAGGCTGAGCAACGAGGTCGATGACCGTCGGCGCCCTCGTGAGCTGGCCCCACGCCGCCCGGGGCGTAGCCGGAGCGGCAAGGTCGCGGGGTTAGGATTATCAGGTGTTCAACGTCGGAGGAGGGGAGCTGCTCGTCGTCCTGCTCCTCGCGCTCGTGTTCCTGGGTCCCGATCGTCTACCCGACGCCGCCAAGAAGCTGGGCCGCCTGATGGGGGAGGTCAGACGCATGACCTCGGGATTCCAGGAAGAGGTCCGCAGCGCCATGGATCTGAACGCCACCGGTGATGCCGTGAAGCGGGCCGAGCCCGGGCCACAACTCCTCGGCTCACCCCCCGAGACCTCTCTTACCGAGACCTCTCTTACCGAGACCTCTCTTACCGAGACCTCTCTGCCCGAGGGCTCCATCCCGAACGGCGACGACTTCACCGCGTCCGATGCGCAGGCTGAGGCCCCGGCGCGGCGCGAGGCCTCACCGAAGGATCTCGGTCGCGGCGACACCAGTGCGGCCTGAGCCCGTGGCTCGCCCGTGAGCGCCGTGCCGGCCGCCGAACCCCGCTCCGCGGGCGGCCACATGACCATCTGGGAGCACATCGGCGAGCTCCGTTCCCGTCTGATCAGGGTCCTGATCGCGGTCGGGATCGGAGTCGTTGTCGGGTGGGTGGCGTTCCCGTACGTGCTCGAGTTCCTGCTCCGCCCGTTCTTCGACCTGGTCCCCGACGGCACGCTCATCGCCACCAGCCCGTTGCAGCCCTTCGCCACCCGCATCAAGGTCTCGGGCTACCTGGGCATCGTGTTCGCCATGCCCGTCATCCTCTGGCAGCTCTGGCGGTTCGTGACCCCGGGTCTGTACCCCCAGGAGAAGAAGTACGCCATCCCCTTCACGGTGAGTGCCCTCGTGCTCTTCGCCGCTGGAGCCTCGATCGCCTACGTCACGCTCAATCCGGCCCTGCGGTTCCTGATCGACATCGGCGGCCAGAACATCGAGCCGCTCTACACCCCCGACAGTTACATCATGTTGATCGTCTGGATGATGATCGCCTTCGGTGCCGGCTTCGAGTTCCCTGTCCTGCTCGTCGCCCTCATGCTCATCAACGTGCTCGAGCCCCGGCAGCTGCTCGGCTGGTGGCGCCAAGCCACGGTCGTGATCGTCCTCGCCGCCGCCGTCATCACCCCGAGTGGGGATCCGATCTCGATGCTGGCGCTGGCCGTCCCCATGTTCTTCCTCTACTTCATCGCCATCGGGATCGGCGCGTTGGCCCTCGAGCTTCGTCGCCGTAAGGCCGGGCGAGCCACGGCCACGCCGTGACGATCCCACCCGGCCGGGGGTTCGCCCTCGATCGGTTCCAGCTCGAAGCGATCGCCGCCATCGATGCCGGCCGGTCGGTGCTCGTGAGCGCACCCACGGGGTCGGGCAAGACGGTCGTGGCCGAACATGCCGTGGCCGTGGCCGAGGCCTCCGGTGGGCGGGCCTTCTACACGACGCCCATCAAGGCGCTGTCGAACCAGAAGTACCACGACCTCTGTGCCCGCCACGGTTCCGGGAAGGTCGGGCTGCTCACCGGCGACACCTCCGTCAACGGCGACGCACCGATCGTCGTCATGACGACCGAGGTGTTGCGCAACATGATCTACAGCCGCTCGACGGCACTCGAGCGGCTGCTGTGGGTCGTGCTCGACGAGGTGCACTACCTGCAGGACGCGTATCGCGGCCCGGTCTGGGAGGAGGTCATCGTGCACCTCCCGGTGGAGGTGCGCCTCGTGTGTCTGTCGGCCACGGTGTCCAATGCCGCGGAGGTGGCGGGTTGGATCGGGGCCGTCCGGGGCCCGACGACGGTGGTGGTCGAGGAGACCCGCCCGGTCACCCTGGACAACTGGTACCTGGTGGCCGATCGCCAGAGCGAGGAGCTGGCCATGGTGCCCACGCTCGTCGAGGGGCGGGCCAATCCCGACGGTGCCCGCTTCGACACCGACCCGACGGACACCTGGCGCCGGGGTGGGGGTGGCCGGCCCCGACGTCGTTACGCCACCCCAGGACGGGTGGAGGTGGCCGAGTTGTTGTCGCGCCGCGACCTGCTCCCGGCCATCTTCTTCATCTTCAGCCGTGCCGCCTGTGACGACGCCGTGGCCTCGTGCACGTCCGCAGGTATGCGGCTCACCGACGACGAGGAGCGGGCGCAGATCCGGGCCATCGTCGAGCGCCACGTCGAAACGCTCAGCGACGACGATCTCGCCGCGCTGGGGTACGACCGCTGGTCGGGAGCGCTCGAGTCGGGTATCGCCGCCCACCACGCCGGCATGGTCCCCCCGTTCAAGGAGGCCGTCGAGGCCTGCTTCGTGCAGGGCCTCGTGAAGGTCGTCTTCGCCACCGAGACGCTGGCCCTCGGCATCAACATGCCGGCCCGCACGGTGGTCATCGAGAAGCTCACCAAGTTCACCGGTGAGCGCCACGAGCCCCTGACCGCCGGGCAGTACACCCAGCTCACCGGCCGGGCCGGTCGCCGGGGGATCGATGCGCATGGGCATGCGCTGGTGCTGTGGTCGCCGTTCGTGGCCTTCAACGAGGTGGCGGCGCTGGCTGCGAGCCGCAGTTTCCGGCTCACGAGCTCCTTTCGCCCGACCTACAACATGGCGGCCAACCTGGTGCGTCGCTATACCGCCGACGAGGCCCACCGGCTGCTCAACCTGAGCTTCGCCCAGTACCAGACCGACCGCGACGTGGTGAAGACCGAGCACCGGCTGCAGCGTCGACAGGCCGAGCGGGCCGAGATCGTCGAGAAGGCGACGTGCGCCCGCGGCGACGCCGTCGAGTACAGAGCGCTCGTGGAGGCCGGGCGGCCGCCACCCAGAGGTCGGCGGACCGGCGGTGTCGAGCCGGCTCTCGACGCGCTCAAGCCCGGTGACGTCGTCCAGCTCGGCGGAGATCGTGGCCCCGACCCGGTCGCCGTCCTGTCGGTGGCGCATCGGAAGGGAGGTGCGCTGCGGGTGAAGGCCCTCGATCGCCGCGCCCGCCTCGTGCAGTTCGGAGCCGAGGATCTCGACGTCGTTCCGGTCCTCGTGGGAACGGTGACCCTCCCCGAGCCCTTCACGCCGTCCAAGGCCGGCTTTCAGCGCGACGTCGCCCGCCAGCTGCAACGCCTGACGCCGACGCCCTCGGACCACCGGCCGTCAAGCGTCGTCCAGGTGGTGTCGGAGCATGTCCGCCATCGCGTTCACGACTGCCCTGATCGCGACGCCCACCTGCGGGCACTGGGCCGCCTCGATCGCGCCGATCGCGAGCTCACCCGGCTCCGCCAGGAGATCGACGCCCGCAGCACTTCGTTGGCCGCCGTGTTCGATCGCGTGCTGCAGATGTTGGACGCATGGGGCCACCTGGACGGGTGGGCCCTGTCCCCACGAGGGGAGCAGCTCGTGCGGATCTACCACGAGTCGGACCTCTTGATCGCCGAGGCCCTCGACGAGGGCCTTCTCGACGAGGTCGACGCCCCGACCCTTGCCGGACTGGTCTCGGGCTTCGTCTACGAGCGCCGCAAATCGGGTCCTGACCTCGAGCCGTGGTTCCCGACCCGGACGGCGGCGGGGCGGGCCGAACGCATCGCCGAACTGGCCCTCGCCGTGGCCGACGACGAGCGGGAGCTCGGGCTTCCGCCGACGCGACCGCCCGACTGGGGCTTTGCCGAGACGGCCCACGCATGGGTCGCCGGGGACGACCTGGACCACGTTCTCGCCGAAGGGGAGCTTCCCGGTGGCGATTTCGTGCGCACGATCCGCCAGCTGCTCGACCTGCTCCGTCAGCTGGCCGACTCCTCCGGCAACCCCACGACCGCGAGGGTCGCGGCCGATGCGGTCCGCAGGGCGAACCGAGGCGTCGTCGCCGCCTCGAGCGGTGTCGTGCCGGCCGACGCGCCCCTTGCCGCCGACCCCGGGGGCCGCCCGCCCGGTGGGTCCGACGCGGCCCCATCGTGACCATAGAGAAGCACCGACCCTGGGGGTGGGCCGGGTCGTTCCCGCCCGACGGCGTGGTGGTCCACAGCGACGCCGAGGCCCGCCGAGCGGTGACCCAGGCCCGCCAGGACGGGCGGCCGCTGCCGACGCTCGGCTTGTTGGGAGGGGACCTGTGCCGGACCCTCGGCGGTCGTGGTGATTCGGCCCGGCTGCGCTCCGACGCCGCCATGACCTTCCCCGTCGACCTCGGACACGTCGTGCTCGATGGCGACGAGCACTGGTTCGTCGCGCATCTCATCGCCCGTCGGTCGTGGTGGCGCGGGCGGGTGGTGGCGGTGATGAACGCCCAGTGGCTGGGCTCATGGGACCTGGCGCCACGATCGCACCCGAACGATGGGCTCCTCGACGCCACCGACGGGGTGCTTCCCCTCGCCGACCGGTTCAAGGCTCGCCGTCGGCTTCCCACGGGAACACACCTGCCCCACCCGGCCCTACGTACCCTCCGCAGGGCAACCATGAGCTTCGAGTTCGCCCCCGCCCTCGACGTCCGTCTCGACGGGACCCTCGTCGGTCGGGCCCGACGCCTCGACGTCCGTATCGAACCCGACGCCCTGACCGTGGTGGTGTGAGCCCACCTCTCTGCGGCCCGGGGAGGGCGGTAGCGTGACCGCGTGGACGTGAACGAGAGCAAGAAGAAGGCGTGCGCCGAGGTGGACCGTCTCGCCGACACGCTGATAGCCGTCTCGCACGACATCCACGATCATCCGGAAGAGAACTTCGCCGAACACCACGCCCACGACGCGCTGACCCGAGTGATCGAAGAAGCCGGGCTGACCCCGACACGCGGGGCGTTCGGTCAGCCGACCGGCTTCGCCGCCACCGCCGGACACGAGGGCCCGACCGTCGCCGTTCTCCTCGAGTACGACGCCCTGCCCGGTCTCGGCCACGCCTGCGGTCACAACATCATTGCCGCCGCGGGGCTCGGGGCCGGTCTCGCCGCCGCCACCCTGGCCGACGACCTCGCCGGGCGGGTCATGATCCTGGGCACACCGGCCGAGGAGGGGGGCGGCGGGAAGGTGCTCATGGCCCAGCAGGGGGCGTTCGAGGGTGTCGACGCGGCCCTCATGGTGCACCCCGCCGACCGTGACCTGCGGGAGATGACGACCATCGCCATCCAGCGCCTCGAGGTCACCTACACGGGCGAGAGCGCCCACGCGGCAGCGTTCCCGTGGAAGGGGCGAAACGCCCTCGACGCCGCGGTGCTCGGTTACACCGCCGTGGGGGCCCTGCGCCAGCACATGCGCTCCGACGAACGCGTCCACGGGATCTTCACCGACGGCGGCGACAAACCCAACATTGTCCCGGCCCGCGCCGCCATGTACTGGTACGTGCGATCGGGCACCCTGGAACGCCTCGAACCGCTGAAGGCCCGGGTGCTCGACGCCCTCCGGGCCGGGGCGGTGGCCACCGGATGCGAGATCGACTCTCGCTGGCTCGAGCCGGCCTACGCCGACCTACGCAGCAACCGTGTCCTGGAAGACCTGTACGCCGCCAACACCGCGGCGCTCGGACGACCGCTTCTCACCCCCACCGACGACATCCAGGTGTGTGGCAGCACCGACATGGGGAACGTCTCGTACATGGTGCCGAGCATCCACCCGATGATCGCCGTCGCTCCCGAAGGAGTCGGAATCCACACGCCCGACTTCGCCCAGTTCGCCGCCGCTCCCGCGGGGGACTCAGCGGTGGTGGACGGAGCCAAGGCCATGGCCATGACGGTCATCGACCTGTGGTCTGACCATGCGACGCTCGGCCGGGTCCAGGAGACTTTCGCCTCCGATATGGCATCGCGGCCCCAGCGCTAGGATCCGCGAACCCCCGCCGATCACGCCGTACGCTCCCGGGCCGTGAGTGTCTACGTCGCCGAGGAGTACACGCCGGGAGAGGCCGACATCCTCCGGCGTTACTTCACGAACCTCTACGGACCGGTGTTCGCCCTGGTGAACCTGCCCGAGGTGGTGAAGGGCGCGCTCTTCGCGCGCTACTCGCGCTCGCCCAAGAGCCTCCGACGGCTTTTTCTCGATGAGTTCGTGGGCGAGCTCGACATCACCGGCGACGCCTCCATCGACGCCACCGTGGGCCTGCGACGGGCCGAGGATCTCTACGACAAGGTGTTCTTCGAGTACGGCGACGACTCGGTCGCCCAGCTCGGGGGAGTGCACCTGGCCTGCGAGCAGGCCTCGAACCTGTTGACCAAGGTGCTCGAGTGGGGCCGGCTGATGGCCTACCTGGAGCAGTCGACCCGCTACGTCGCCTACGACGCCCGCATCGGCGGTCGTTACCGCTTCCACCGACCCCCGGAAGTGCTGCAGTCCCCGTTGGGCACACGGTACGTGGGCGACATGGACCGCATGTTCGACACGTACGCCGAGTTGTTCCCCATCGTGGTGGACCACCTTCGTGACACCGTGCCCAAGGAGCGCGCCGACAGCGACTTCGTGTACCGCCAGGCGATCCGGGCCAAGGCCTTCGACGCCATACGGGGCCTGCTCCCCGCCGCGTCACTGTCGAACGTGGGAATCTACGGTACGGGTCAGGGGTACGAACAGCTCCTGTTGCGGATGCGGTCCCATCCGTTGCCCGAGGCTCGCACCTACGCCGACCTGATGCTGACGGAACTACGCAAGGTCATTCCGTCGTTCCTGAAGCGGGTCGACCTCGACGATCGCGGCGTGGCCTGGAGCAAGTACCTCGAGACGAGCCGCCAGGACCTCGAGCAGCTCGCAGGGCGCCTCTTCGGCGACACCGCGGCCACGGCCGAACCGGCACCGGTGGTGACGCTGGTCGACTTCGATCCTGACGCCGAGATCAAGCTGGTGGCCAGTGCGCTCTACTCCTCCGTGTCGTGGCCGGAGACGCAGATCGAAGCACGGGTGCGGTCCATGTCGACCGAGGAACGACTGGCCGTGTTGCGGGCCTACGAGGGTCAGCGCGACAACCGGCGCCACAAGCCCGGTCGGGCCCTCGAGCGTCCCTCCTACCGGTTCGATGTCCTGGCCGACTACGGGGCCTTCCGTGACCTGCAACGGCACCGCATGCTCACGATCGAGTGGCAAGCGCTCACCCCCCGGCACGGCTACACCCGCCCCGAGACGGTCGAGACGGCTGGCGTCGGCCCCCAGTTCGACGACGCCATGGCTCGATCAGCCTCGTTGCACGACGCCCTCCTCGACGAGTTCCGGCCCCAGGCCTCGTATGCCGTGGCCCTGGCCTACAAGGTTCGCTTCGTGATGCAGATGAACGCCCGCGAGGCCATGCATCTCATCGAGCTGCGGACCACGCCCCAGGGTCACCCGGCCTATCGCTTGGTGGGCCAGGAGATGCACCGCCTCATCGCCGAGGAAGCCGGGCACACGGCCATCGCCGAGATGCTGCGCTTCGTCGACTACTCCGCCGAGGCCGAGCTCGAGCGACTTCAGGGGGAGCGCCGGGCCGAGGCCCGCCGGGCTCCAGGCTGAGCGCACCGATTCACCGGCTCGACCAGAGAGTGACGAACGCCCCGAGCGAACCCCTTCCCCGTGCGTCCGGGTAACAGGATCCTCCGGTCCGCGGGTCGGGGTGGACCGATTGCGCCCGGACATGCGTATGATCCGCTCTCATCTGTCGGACGCGGACGGCCGACAACGACGACGAGGACCACATGGCTGACGAAGACCTGATCGACGACGAGGAGCTGGCCGAGGTCGATCCCGATCTCGATGCCGAGGACCTCGACGGCGACGATCTCGAAGACGACGTCGCCCTCGTCGATGACCTCGACCCAGATGCCGACGTGATGCCCGACGCCGAGCTGGTCGAGACCGGAGAGACCAATGAGGCCGAGGCCACCCCGACCAAGGCCAAGCGCGAAGACGACGACGACGAAGACGACGAGATCGATCCCGACGACGTCGAGGCTGATCTCGATGCCATCCTGAAGGATCGCATCGCCGCCGCCGAGGAGGAGGACGACGAGGACGAGGAGGTCGTCCCCGAGCCACGGGCCACCGCCGAGGTGGCCGAGGGCGTCGTGCCCCGCAAGGCCCACGAGTTCATGTGCACCGGTTGCTTCCTCCTCGTGAACGCCGGCCAGTTCGGCCCCCCCGGACACATGACCTGCCCGGTCGGCGAAGCCGTGTGCCCCGCCCTCGAGCAGCTCGACGGACAACGGACCCGCTGAACGCGATGCCCGAGCCCGACGCCGCCGACGCCGCCGATCCGGTGAGCGCGAACGACGCCGATCCGGCGAACGACGCCGACCGTTCGCCGGTCGAGCATCTGGTGGAGTACCTCGTCTACGCCCCACTCGGTCTGGCTCTCGAGGCCCGAAACCTCCTGCCGAACCTGATCGATCGCGGGCGGGCCCAGATCGGCGTGGCCCGGATGATCGGCGAGTTCGCCGTGAAGTGGGGGAGCGTCAGGTTCGAGAGTTCGATCGTCGATGCCCAGGACCAGGCCATGATCCTGCTGCGCCGATCCGGTCTGGCCGGCTCCGAGGAGCGCGACCGATCGCCGGGGGCAGAGGTTGCGCCCGAGGTGGCCGAGATGGCCGACACCGGCGCATCGACTGCGGAGGCGAACGATGGGCTCGCAGTCCCGGCGCGCGACCACGACGGACCGGACATCGATCCCTCGACACTCGCCATCCCGGATTACGACAACCTGTCGGCCTCCCAGGTCGTTCCCCGTCTCGACGGCCTCACCGCCGGCGAGCTCGAAGCGGTCCGGGCTTACGAGCAGCTTCACCGTGGCCGCAAGACGATCCTGAACAAGGTCGCGCAGCTACAGGACCCGGCGGGCTGAGGACAGTGCACGGAGCGCGCCGAGCTGTCTCCGCCGACCTGAGCGACCTGGAGGCACTTGCCGTCGCGGCCATCGCCGAGATGCGTGAGCACCGAGGCGGTGAGCTCTGGTCGCGTACCATCGGTCGCCGAGAACCCCTCGGACCGGCGCTGGCCCTGGCCATCGCCGATCCCCGACACCTTCTCCTGTGCGGTACGTACGACGGGATCACGGTGGGCTACGCCGTCGTCCACCTCGCACCGCTCTCTGATCTTCGAGAACTGGCGATCGTCGACGACCTCTACACACTGCCCGACGCCCGCCATGTGGGGGTGGGGGAGGCGATGATGGACCTGATCGTGCCGTGGGCCACCGCGGCCGGGGCCTGTGGCATCGATGCGGTCGCATTGCCGGGGATGCGAGACACCAAGAACTTCTTCGAGAGTTTCGGGCTGGTGGCTCGCGCCATCCTGGTCCACCGGCCCCTCCGGTGACCGAGCGCCCGCAGCTCTGCGTCGGGGCGGTCGTGGTCGACGACGGGTCGTTGTTGCTCGTCCGTCGCGGGCACGGTCCGGCGCAGGGGGCCTGGTCGGTGCCCGGCGGTCGGGTGGAAGCGGGGGAGTCGCTGGCCGAGGCGGTGGTGCGGGAGTTGGCCGAGGAGACGGGTCTCGAAGGGGTGTGTGGCGAGCTGCTCGGCTGGGTGGAGGTTCCCGCCGAAGGCCCCGGTGAACCCCACTTCGTCGTACTCGACTTCGTTGCCACGGTGCTCGAACACGGCGAGCCGTCCGCCGGCGACGATGCCGCCGAGGCCTTGTGGGTACCGCTCGAGGATGTCGTCGACCTCGACCTCGCCGGGGGGTTGGCCGAGTTCCTTCACGACCACGGCGTGATCACCGTGATCGTCTAGTGCTCTGTCCACAAAGGTTCGCGCGGTTCAGGCGGCGCGGGGCCGGCCCCATCGTTGGCCCTTCTCGGATCTGACTCGAGATCGTTCCTTGCGCTGAGCAGCGAGGAGGTC
>Ga0209390_10000021_pt1 | contig 217600 bp, 219 predicted proteins | sample BON01_FD_187212 | JGI IMG/M metagenome (GOLD analysis project Ga0209390, IMG submission 187212) | Freshwater microbial communities from Lake Bonney liftoff mats and glacier meltwater in Antarctica - BON-01 (SPAdes) (version 2) | ecosystem: Environmental > Aquatic > Freshwater > Ice > Glacier... | reverse complement strand
CATTTCTTCGGGCGCGATCAAGCCGGATTGCAGCAGGCGGGTGATGAAGGTGCCGGTGCCGGTGAAGGGGTCGATGATGTGGACGCCGGGGGAGCCGAGGGTCTGGCCGAATTCCGATTGCAGCACCTCGTTCACCGAATGGATGATGAAATCGACGATCTCGACCGGCGTATAGACGATGCCCAGCTTTTCGGTGGTGCGGGGGAAGGCGCGGCGGAAGAACTTGTCGTAAAGCTCGACGATCAGCTTTTGCTTGGCCTGGGGGTCGGTGATGCCCTGCGAGCGCATCTTTACGCTGGCGTAGAACTTTTCGAGGTCGCGGGATTCCTTGTCGAGGTTAGCCTCGTTCAGCACATCCAGCACGCGCTGCATGGCGCGCGACACCGGGTTCTCGGCGGTGAACTTGTGGCCTTCGAACAGGGTCTCGAACACCGGGCGGGTGATGATGTGCTGGGCCAGCATCTCGATGGCGTCGCCTTCCGAGATGGTGTCGTTCAGATCGTCACGCAGTTCGCCAAGGAAGGCATCGAAGGCGCGGCGGGCATCGGTGTCGGGGTCTTTCAGTAGGGCGGTCAGGCGGGTGATGTGGTTCTTGGCGATTTCAGCGATGGAGGCGGACCAGTCTTCCCAATAATCGCGGGTGCCGCATTTCTTGACGATCTTGGCCATGATGGCGCGCGAGAATTCGTCGATGGAGAAGGCCATTTCGGTTTGCTTGTGTTCGGGGCCCTCGATGACTTCGTCCCCGGGCCCGCCGCTGCCCTTGCCAATGCCGGAGCTGGCGGCTTTGGTCTTGCTGGGCAAGTTCTCGACCACGGCGGTGACCGAGCGGAGTTCTTCGGTATCAGCGTTGATGCCCACGATTTCCAACTGATTGACAGTCTGGCCAAGGGCGATTTGGTTGATAGTGCTGTCGAAGCGTTCGTCATGAGCGCGCAGCGCGTTCAGGATCTGCCAGACGACGCGATAACGTTCATTGTCGGCCAGCGCCTGTTCCGGCGGCACACCGGCGGGAACGCCGACTGGCAAAATGACATAGCCCATCTTTTTGGTATCGGTTTTCCGCATGACGCGGCCAACCGATTGCACCACGTCGATCTGGCTTTTACGGGGATGCAGGAACATGATCGCATCGAGGGCGGGTACATCGACACCTTCGGACAGGCAACGCGCGTTGGTAAGGATGCGGCAGGTGTTTTCGCCTGCATCCGCCTTGAGCCAATCCAACAGAGCGCCGCGGGTTTTGGCGTTGAAGGTGCCATCGACATGTTCGATTTCACACTGGAGATGGGTGGATGGCTCGTCGCTTTCGATCAAGCTGTCCTGGCCGAGGTATTCATCGACCACAGCGGTAAACTCGTCGCGGATCAGTTTAGAGCTGCGGATATCCTTGGCGAAGGCCAGCGCGCGCCGCATCGGGTGCGGATCGGCGGTCACATCGGCCTTGAGGTCGATCTTGGTCAGCGCCTTATAGCAGCCGATGATCTTGGTGGCGTCGTCCAGCACCAACTCGCTGCCCGCATCGCCGAGCCGCTTTTGCACCGCCGCGCTGACAAGCCCTTCGTCCATGGCCAGGACGATGACCTTGTAATCGGTCAGAAGGCCGTTTTGCACTGCCCAACCGAAGCCGCGATAAAATAGCGTTTCGCCAAATAGGGCGGGGTTGTCCATCGAGGCCAGCTCGGCGCCGACCTCATCGGCCTTGCTGCGAACATTGTCGCCAAAGATCCGAGGCGTGGCGGTCATGTAAAGCCGCTTGCTGGCCTTCACATGGTCGTTGCTATGAATTTTGACGAAATTCGACTCTTCCTCGCCGTCGAGGGTGGCACCGGTGGTGCGGTGGGCCTCATCACAGATGATCAGATCGAAGTCGGGAAGGCCTGCTTCCTGCGCACGGGTCAGGGTGACAATAGACTGATAGGTTGAGAAGATGACCGTCATACGGTCGGGGTCATCTTCGCCAGCCTTTGCCGCGACCTTGACGGGATCGGTGGTAGCCGGAAACGCCAAATCATGGATTTCGATCTCGGCGACATCATCGGCGCTTTTCCGGCGCTTGCCCACATGGGCATCGGAACATACCGCAAAGGCGCGGATCGGCGTTTCAGTATCATTGGTCCATTCGCGAACCGTCTGAGACATCAGCGCCAGGGATGGCACCATGAACAACACGCGCTTGCCCTTACCTGCGATGGCCTCGGCAATCTTCAGTGAAGTGAAGGTCTTGCCCGTGCCGCAAGCCATAATCATCTTGCCGCGATCTGCCATGGCAAGGCCACTGCTGACGTCAGCCAATGCATCACGCTGGTGAGGCATCAAGGTTTTCTTAGCTGCGAGCACGATCTCGCCACGTGCCTCAAAGATCGTCCAGTCAATCCGGCTTTCGCGCAGATCGGTAAGCCCTATCCGCACAACCGGAATAGCCTGACCTCTGATCATCTCCTCAGCGTTCGCGCCCCACTCTTGCTCGGTCGTGTCGAGAACGACCCGCCTGCGAAACGGCTCCTTGCCTGAGGCAGAGATAAAGCTGTCGATATGCGCCTTTTGGATGCGGGTATCTGCCGCGTAGAACTTGGCTTGGATCGCAGCAAAACCATCTTCGTTGCGCAACTTTGCCACGAGGTCGATCCCGACATCCTTGCCATCCCATCCGTTGGCTTTGGCCCATTCGGACCAAGGCCACACCGCTTCATACTCTTCAGCCTGAACCGGGTCATTTATGAAGAACGCCATCCCAAGACGCTCAAAATAGGTGCCCTTTTCTCGTTCAGTAATGGCGAAATCGCGATAAGATTGCAGAATTAGATCAAGGGCGGCCATGTTTTCTCCAAGCAGTATTTTTATGACCGTAGTGGCGAACGACGCGCCGTGCGACTCATAAATATTGCACTCTGTATATCCGCGTCACGGACAAGGACCTGAAAGTCCACGAGGCCCTTTTTCGCCGCCTCATCAACGATGCGAAAGAGCGCAGGGACGGCTGATGCCTTGTAGGAGAACGTTCGGGTCAATCATCGTTATGGGAGCGGGTGTCCTATTCTTTGTCAACTGACAACAGGGACTGGCGCAGAGACTGTACAAGGGGCCGGGGGCGATGCTTCCCGGCCTTTTTCTGTTTGACCGGATGATATGTTGAATCTGGCCACGACATTTTGGCAGTTACCCAAACCGCCTGCAAGTTACCCTAGATGTTACCCCACGCCAAAATCCGCCAAGCCCGCTTAGAGCGGTTAAAGCTAAGTTATTGCTTTCTTGGGGAAATTTGGCTCCGACGGTAGGGATCGAACCTACGACCAATTGATTAACAGTCAACTGCTCTACCGCTGAGCTACGTCGGAAAACCTGCGGACGCTATAACAACCCGGTTTCGGCGCGTCCAGACCCAAAAGCAGCGATTCTTGCACAAAGTTTTGCAGGCCGCTGAAGGGGCGTTGCGCGGGCCCGTGCGGACAGAATGTTAGCGCTCTCAGTCGCTTTTTGTACGAATGATGCGCAGTTTTGGTAAAATGAATTGACCACTGCAGGCCGCTGTTTATAAGTTCACATGAGGCAAAACCGATAAGTTGCGACTTTGCCCAACAGGAGGATAAAAATATGAAACGCAGACAATTTTTGACGTCCGCTGCCGTTGGTACTGCTGCCACGACGCTGGCGACACCGATGCTGGGACAAAGCCGCATCGAAATGAACATCGTATCCACGTGGCCGCGTGACTTCCCAGGTCTGGGAACGAGTGCGCAGCGTCTGGCCGCCCGTATCGAAGAACTGACAGAGGGCCGCATTGCGGTTCAGTACTTCGCCGCTGGTGAGCGTGTGGGTGCATTCGACAGCTTTGATGAAGTCGCATCGGGCAACTCTCAGGCCTACATTGGTGCCGACTACTACTGGAAGGGCAAGCACGCTGGCTGGTCCCCCTTCACCGCGATTCCCATGGGCCTGACCTACACGGAAATCGACGCGTGGATGAAGTTCGGCGGCGGCCAAGAGCTGTATGAAAAGCTGGGTGACGAATTCGGCGTTATCGGCTTCCCTGCTGGAAACACCGGCGTTCAAATGGGCGGTTGGTTCAACAAGGAGATCGAATCCGTTGACGATCTCCGTGGCTTGAAAATGCGTATCCCCGGCCTTGGTGGCGACGTCATGGCGAAACTGGGCGCGTCCCCGGTGTCCGTCCCCGGTGGTCAAATCTACGAAAACCTGGTGTCCGGCGCGATCGACGCGACCGAATGGGTCGGTCCTTGGAACGACTACTTCCTCAAGCTTTACGAAGCCGCCAAGTACTACTACTGGCCGGGCTTCCACGAGCCAGGCTCGCAGCTGTGCATGGGCATGAACAAGACCTGGTGGTCGACCGTTCCGGCCATTGATCAAACCATGATCAAGATCGCCTGCGCCGAAGAAAACGCACTGTCGATGGCGGAAAATAACGCCAACAACGGTACGTACCTGAACAAGCTGATCAACGAATACGGTGTCGAGCTGCGTGAATTCAACGACGACGTCTACGACGCCTTCGGGACCGCGTCGGCAGAAGTCAACGAAGAAGCACGCGATCACAGCCCGCTGGCAGCGGAAATCTTCGACAGCCACCTCAAGGCACGCTCCGAGATCGGTGCATGGACGGCACTTTCTGATGCCGCCTATGTCGTTAAGCGGAACCGCGTCCTCGACATGTAATCGCCCGCAGGGCATATCCGGGCTAAATGGTTCGGCGCGTACGGGGCGGGCATTGCCCGCCCCGTACGATGTTAAATAAAAAAAGTGAAGCATTCGGGGGGACGGGATGGAAACGCAAATGACGTCGCGCGCATTGATGGCGCGTGGTTTTGGCTGGACGGTGCTGGCCGTGTTGGCCGCATACATGATAAACGTCGTGCTGCAGTTCTGGTTTGACTTTCCCGGAGTGATTGCAACCGTAACCGGACAAGGTTCCGTGCTGGGTCTGGTGCAGGTCGCAATTCTGCTGGCTGCCGCTGCGCTGGCTATCGGCTATGTGATGACGACGCCCGATACCGCGCTTCGGGTCGATGCGACCCGGATCAGCAACTTCAACCGATTCTTGGTGCGATCGGCCTTCTTTGTCGTCCTGTTGGTCGGAATGGGCGACGCGATCCTATCATTTTTGCGGGTGCAGAACATGCTGGACGGCATCGTCGGCAGTGATCTGTCATCCAATCTGGGCCGCGCGGATTTCCGCGGCATGTATTTCCACGTCCCGCTGATGCTGATCGGCATCGTGCTGGGTTCTGTGACGCGGGGCCTTGGCTTTATCTGGCTGTCCCTGCTTGTCGTCGGCGCAGAGCTTCTGATCGTTCTGTCCCGCTTCGTCTTTTCATATGAACAAGCCTTCATGGCCGACCTTGTACGGTTTTGGTACGGCGCACTGTTCCTCTTCGCCTCGGCCTATACCCTGTTAGAGGAAGGCCACGTCCGTGTTGACTTATTCTATGCCGCCATGCGCCGCGAAACCAAGGGGCGCGTTAACGCCGCTGGGTCCGTCGTGTTGGGGATGGCGCTGTGCTGGACGATCCTGCTGCTGGGCTTTGGGACATCATCGTCGATCATCGTCGGCCCAATCTTGGTGTTTGAAATCACCCAGTCTGGCTTTGGCATGTACGTCAAATATATGATGGCGGGTTTTCTGGCGATTTTCGCCATCACCATGATGATACAATTCGTGGTCCAGTTTCTGGAAGCCATCGCCGACAAGCGCGGCGAACCGGGCGCGCGTGAAACGCACGCCGACATGATCTGAGCGGGGACACGACATGGAACTTTTCTTTCTTCTAATGCTGCTGGTCGTAATGGCGGCGGCACTGGGCTCCGGTTACCCCGTAGCCTTTGCCCTTCCGGGCTCTGCAATCCTGACCGTCGGCGTCGCTGCCGCCGCTGGCTATTTGTTCGAGGGGGCGACCGACGCCTATTTCGCCAACGGCGGCCCATCTCAGTGGTTGTCGGCTGGTGTCACCAACTTGCGTGGCGTCTATTGGGAACCGGAGCGCGACACTCTTATCGCCATCCCCCTGTTCATTTTCATGGGCATCATGCTGCAGCGGTCCAAAATTGCCGAAGACTTGCTTGTCAATATGGCGCAGCTGTTTGGCCCAATCCCAGGCGGCCTTGGCATTTCGGTCGTCGTCGTGGGCGCGCTGCTGGCCGCAACGACGGGCATCGTCGGCGCGACTGTTGTCGCAATGGGCATGATTTCGCTGCCAGCCATGATGCGTAATGGCTACTCTAACTCTCTTTCCTCTGGCGTCATCGCCGCCTCGGGCACGCTCGGGCAGATCATTCCGCCTTCTATCGTGCTCATCATTCTGGCTGACCAGCTTGCCTCTGCCGTCGATCAGGCTGGTACCTCGCGCCAGGAACTCTACAAGGTTGCCACAGGCGAGATTTCGATGCCGTCGGAATTTGCCATCGTGTCCACGTCTGCTGGTGACATGTTCCTTGGTGCGCTTGTGCCGGGTCTGCTGTTGGTGGGTATCTATATCCTCTATGTGCTGTCCGTCGCGATTTTTCGCCCCAAAATGGCACCTGCCGTTCCATACGAAGGCAAGTATGACGCCAGATTTCTGGGTAACGTCCTGCTCGCCATGGTGCCGCCTCTGGCTCTGATCCTGATGGTTTTGGGTTCAATTATTTCCGGTATTGCCACGGTGAACCAGGCCGGTGCCATCGGTGCCGCCGGTGCGCTGATTATGGCCGGCTACCGCCTGCATCCCGAAGGGCGCAGTGGTCGTTTTATCCCTGCGATCATCGCGGCGGCTGGCCTTATTCTAGTTGCCTGGACGGTGTCGAACTACAATACCAACGTCCTGAACATGCAGTCCGCGTCCGACAAGTTCGGTGTCACGCTGGCCGCGATCGGCGTCGGGATGATCGTGCTGTCCATCGTCTGGTCTGGCGTGCGTGCCTTCTATAACGAAGACGCTCTGACCGGCGTCATGGTGGAAACCGCCAAGACGACATCCCTGGTGTTTATCATCCTGCTGGGTGCCGCCATGCTGACGGCCGCTTTCCGCGCCTTTGGCGGTGAAGAACTGGTCAAACACTTCCTCGAAGGATTGCCGGGCGGGTTCTGGACCAAGTTCATGATTGTCATGGCAGTGATCTTTGTTCTTGGCTTCTTTCTGGACTTCATCGAAATCGCCGTGGTCGTGGTGCCGATCGTCGCCCCGATCCTGCTGGCAGATCCGCAGGCCAACGTCAGCGCTGTCTGGCTTGGCGTGATGATCGGTCTGAACCTTCAGACCTCGTTCCTGACACCGCCATTCGGCTTTGCACTGTTCTATCTGCGCGGGGTCGCTCCGGCGGCGGTTAAGACGATCCAGATCTACAAGGGCGTCGTGGCCTTTATCGGTCTGCAGATCGCCGCGCTGATTATCGTGGCCTTTAACCCGCCGCTGGTTAACTATCTGCCCGCGCGCACTTCTCTGACGGCCGAAAACGCGCCGCCGCCCGTGAACCCTGCGCTGCAATACTGCATCGAGGAATACGTGACCGCTGCCTTCGATACGCGCGGTGACCAGATTGCCGCCGCCATCGCCGGGGCGGGTGCGCTGGACGTGTCCTACCTGCCGAAAGACCTGCGAGACGATTGGGCCGAGGGTCTGGAAAAGGCGCAATCCGTTCCCGGTCTGGTGACCGAGATCGAGACTACTCGCGACCTTCAAACTGCAGGTTCTGTCGATTACCGCCCGGAACATACCATAGTGCGCGCTTTGCAGCGTGACATGCTGATCCGGACCAAGGAAGTCGAAGATCTGCGGATTCGGGCGTCGCGTGGCTTTGGCGACTCCGAAGGGCAGACCGCCCGCGCGGACAAGCTTCAAGCAGAGGTGGACGTCCTGCAGGCGCAAATTCCCGCCACATGGAGCGAAACGCAGACCACTTACAACGCGATCAACAAGCAAAACGAAACCGCTCGTAACATCTATCGCCGCACGGTCGATCAGGCCTACGCGCCAGTGGTGGAACTGAAGGCGGTCATCGCTAGCGCTGATGCGCTTGCGCAGCTTGGCGCGCCGATCGCTGAACTGGCTGCTGATGCCGCCAGCATGGATGGCGACACCGCTGACACCCGCTTCAAAGAAGTGGAATCGATGTTTGGCGGCGTCGACGGTGGACGTGAAATCCGTGGCCTGCTGTCTGATGCTCGCAAGGAAATCGACGACCGGTCTCCGGATCTGGAACGTGCGATGGAATACATCGCCGAGGCGCAGGCCCTGTTCGCCGAAGAAGTGACATGGCGCACCCGCGCCAAGTCGGAACTGCTGCCGGGGATTGAAGCCTATGATGCGCAGATCAACGACACCATTGGCCTGCGTCAGCAGCCTCGTCTGCCACGCCCACAGGCTTTGGAAGTCGCGTCGTGCTCGTCGCATCACCGCGACATCTCGCTGAACTTCTAAAGCGATAAACATTTTGCAAAAGGCCGGGACTTGTTCCCGGCCTTTTCATGTCCGGACCGCAGCAGCCCTGTGCGCTCATGCACCTATCGCCGCTGCGAGCCGCAGAGTATTGAGCGCGCTAACACAGACGAAGGGTGCCATATGACTGCCATTGTGTCCGTCACGAACCTGCGAAAATCCTATGATACAGGGTTCGAGGCGTTGAAGGGGATCAACCTCGATATCGAAGAAGGCGAGATTCTCGCCCTGCTTGGCCCCAACGGGGCTGGCAAGACAACTTTGATTTCAACCATTTGCGGGATCACCGTTCCGACCTCTGGCATCATCACGGTCGGTGGCTTTGATACCGTCCACGAATACCGCGCCGCGCGCAGCCTGATCGGGTTGGTGCCGCAGGAAATCAATCTAGAGCCGTTTGAAACCGTGCAAAACACCGTCCGCTTTTCGCGCGGGCTGTTCGGCAAGCCCCGCGACGATTCCCGCGTTGCCGCGATCTTGAAATCCTTGTCGCTGGACGACAAGGCAACCGCCAAGATCAAGGAGCTGTCGGGAGGCATGAAGCGCCGGGTTTTGATCGCCAAGGCGCTGGCTCATGAGCCGCGCGTGCTGTTCCTTGATGAGCCCACCGCAGGCGTGGACGTGGAATTGCGCAAGGATATGTGGAACGTCGTCGCCGATCTTAAACGCGCAGGCGTCACGATCATCCTGACCACTCATTATATCGAAGAGGCCGAGGCCATCGCCGACCGCATCGGAGTCATCAGCAAGGGCCAGATCCTTCTGATCCAGGACAAGGTCGAGATGATGGCCCAAATGGGCAAAAAACAACTGCGCGTCGATCTCGCTACCCCCGCAGCGTCCATCCCCGAAGCCTTGGCCCATTACGACCTGACGCTGGAAAAGGACGGCACCGTGCTGGTCTATACCTATGACACCCGGCAGGAACGCACCGGCATCCGCACCCTGCTGAACGACATGGCCAACGCCGGCCTGACCATGACCGACCTGCAGACGCAGCAAAGCAGCCTCGAAGACATCTTTGTCGGACTGGTAAAGGACAACTCATGAACCTGACCGCGATAAAATCCATCTACCGCTTCGAAATGGCGCGGTTCTTCCGCACCATCACGCAGTCCCTGATCAGCCCGGTGCTGTCCACGTCGCTGTACTTTGTCGTCTTCGGCACCGCCATCGGCAGCCGTATCGAGACGGTCGAGGACGTCAGCTATGGCGCGTTTATCGTGCCCGGTCTGATCATGCTGTCCGTGATGACGCAGGCGACAAGCAATGCCAGCTTCGGCATCTATTTTCCGAAATTCATCGGCACGATCTATGAGTTACTCTCTGCGCCCGTGAATTTCATCGAGATCACCATCGGCTACGTCGGGGCGGCAGCGACCAAGGCGCTGTTCATCGGCTCAATCATCTTCATCACCGCCTTCTTTTTCGTCGATATCCAAGTCGCGCACCCCTTCTGGATGCTCGCGTTCCTGATCATGACCTGCATAAGCTTTTCGCTGCTGGGCTTCATTATCGGTATCTGGGCCGGCAACTTTGAACAACTTCAGCTGATCCCGCTCCTGATTATCACGCCGCTCGTGTTTCTTGGCGGCTCGTTCTACTCCGTTACCATGCTGCCCCCCGTCTGGCAGACGATCACGATGTTCAACCCCGTCGTTTATCTGATCTCTGGCTTCCGCTGGGCGTTCTTTGACGCTGCAGACGTGCCCGTCGGGCTGTCACTGCTGGCGATCAGCGCGTTCATGGGGGTCTGCCTGATCGCGATCTGGTGGATCTTCCGTACAGGCTGGCGCATTCGGCAATAACCACGCCCGTAACCGGGGTGCCAACCCTTGCCCCACGGGGGCAGGGGGCATAGATCGGGAGGATGAAAATCAAACTTCCGTTCCTGAACCGCGACCCGCTGGTCAATGTCGTTCGCCTGCAAGGTGCCATCAGCACCTCAGGCCGCGGCCTTGACGATCCGTCGCTTGCCCCGGTCCTGCAAAAAGCATTTACCAAGGGCAAGCCAAAGGCCGTCGCGCTGCAGATCAACTGCCCCGGGGGCAGCCCCGTGCAGTCGTCCCTGATAGCGGCTCGCATCCGCCGCCTGTCACAGGAAAACGACGTCCCCGTTATTGCCTTTGTCGAGGACGTCGCGGCCTCGGGCGGCTACTGGCTCGCTTGCGCTGCCGATGAAATCTACGCCGACGTTGGCTCGCTGGTCGGGTCCATCGGCGTGATTTCTGCTGGCTTCGGCTTTCACGAGCTGATCGACCGCTACGGCGTCGAACGCCGGGTCCATACCGCTGGCACCAGTAAATCCATGCTCGACCCCTTCCGCCCGCAAAACACGGAAGACGTCCAAAAGCTCGAAGGCTGGCTGACCGATCTTCACGACATCTTTATCGCCTACGTTAAATCCCGGCGCGAGGCGCATCTGGACGACGATCCCGCCATCTTCTCGGGCGAGGTTTGGATCGGCCAGAAGGCACAGGCAAAGGGCCTAATAGACGACATCGGCCACCTTGTCCCCGTGATGAAGGCCATCCATGGCGACAATGTAAAATTCCGCCGGTATGGCCCGAAAAAGTCGCTATTTTCCCGCCTTGGCGCGCGCATCATGGGCGACGCTATCGGCACGATAGAGGATCGCAGCGCCTTTGCCCGGTTTGGCCTGTAAATGCTGATCAAGGTAGCGGCACTGTTTTTGGTCTTTTTCTTCGTGCTCGGGCTATTCGGCAAATGGCGATTTCCTGGACAAAAGCAGATGGCCGCGGCCAAGTGCCCCAAATGCGGGCGCTACAATATTGGTAAAGGCCCCTGCGCCTGTAAAAAGGGAAATCCCTGAATGGAATGGTTCCTTGCCGCCGCTGGCCTGATCATCCTGATTTTTGCCGGCGATTCCTTGGTCAAGGGCGCGGTCAACTTGGCGCTGCGCCTTGGCGTGCCCGCGCTGATCGTCTCGCTGACTATCGTGGCCTTCGGTACCTCTGCGCCGGAATTGCTGATCTCGGTCCAGTCGATCCTTGACGGTGTGCCGGGGCTGGCACTGGGCAACGTGGTCGGATCGAACACGGCGAACGTGCTGCTGGTGCTGGGCTTGCCGGCGCTGCTAGCGGTGATGCATACGTCCGAACTCAATGTGCGCTCCAGCTATTTGCAGATGCTGGCCGCGACCGTTCTGTTCATCGCACTGTGCTTTACCGGCACGCTGAACTGGATCAGCGGCCTGATCCTGCTGGCCGGTCTGATGGCGATGCTGACCAGCGCCGTTCTCGCCACCCGCCGCAGCCCCTATGTGGAAGAGGTCGACGGCGCGGACCCCTCGATGCCTTGGCCCAAGATCATTCTGTTTCTGGTGCTGGGCCTGATCGGCCTGCCCATCGGATCCGAACTGCTGATCCGCGGCGCTACGATCATCGCGGAAAATTTCGGCCTGTCCGACAGCGTCATCGGCCTGACACTGGTCGCCGTCGGCACGTCGTTGCCAGAACTGGCTACTACTGTAATGGCGGCCCTGCGCCGTCAGGCCGACGTCGCATTGGGTAACGTGATCGGGTCCAACATGTTCAACCTTCTGGGTATCATGGGCATTGCCACGCTCGTCGGCCCGGTCCAAGTTGATCCGCAATTCCTTAGCTTTGATCTGTGGGTCATGTTGGGAGCGGCACTGCTGATGGTGCCACTGGTGTTCTTTCGCGCAGACATTACGCGAATCTGGGGCGTCGGCCTGACCAGCGCCTATGCCATCTATGTCTGGACGCTGCTGTGACCGCGCTTGTCACCGGTGCAGGGGCGCGGCTGGGCCGGGCGATGGCGTTGTATCTGGCGGATCGCGGCCATGACGTCGCCATCCACTACGCCAGTTCTGCGGACGGTGCAGAGGACGTCGCAGCCCTCATCCGCGCCAAGGGGCGGCAGGCCGTCACCCTGCAGGCCGACCTGCTGACCGAGGCCGCAGCGCATTCCTTGGTTGATCGCGCCGTGCAGGCCCTGGGGCCACTGACCGTGCTGATCAACAACGCTTCAATCTTTGAACACGACACCATCGCCTCTGCGACGCGGACCAGCTGGGACCGGCACATTGACTCGAACCTGCGGGCACCCTTTGTGCTTACGCAGCATTTTGCGGCGCAGGTGCCGGACCCGGTCATGGACGGGCGCGGCGAGCCCGTCGCGCAGGGCCTGATCGTCAACATGCTCGACCAACGTGTGCACAAGCTGACGCCAGAGTTCATGACCTATACGCTGGCCAAGATGGGCCTGTGGGCGCTGACCCGCACCGCTGCACAGGGCCTTGCCCCCCGCGTGCGCGTCAACGGCATCGGGCCGGGTCCAACGCTGCAGGGCGCGCGGCAATCGGACGACCATTTCAACCGCCAGCGCGCTGCGACAGTGCTGGAACGCGGTGCTGACCCCGATGATATCTGCGCTGCGCTTGGGTACCTTCTGGACGCCAAGGCGGTCACTGGCCAAATGATCGCCGTGGACGGCGGTCAGCATTTGGCATGGCAAACGCCGGATGTCCTTGGGGTTGAATAATACGTTCATGACTAAGTTGTGCACCTTGACAAGCCATCGAAGGTGGCTGCACTCAATCTACGATAGAGAATGGCTGTTTGCAAAATATTCATAAATAAAGTGCTTAAAATCAGATACTTACCGAAGATGCTCAAATAGTAAGCATTTCGATGAACCCCCCGGCCTGTAACGAAAAATTAGACCTCACAGCAATTTGCCCCCGCAGTTACCCACAGATTCCGTGGATGCCTTACTTCTTGTCTCGACCGCGTTAACATTGCAGCCACTCCAGAATCACGGAACTTCCATGACTGACGCTCCCGTAGACGCCCCGCTGACCGGATACGCCTGTATCGCGGCCTTCGTGAAGACGCTGGACAGCTCGCCCGGGGTGTACCGGATGCTCGATGGCGAAAGCCGCGTTCTTTATGTCGGCAAGGCCCGTAACCTCAAAGCGCGGGTCAGTAACTATAGCCGCCCCGGCCAGCATTCTGGCCGAATCGCTCGCATGATCCGCGAAACGCAGGCGATGATGGTCCTAACGACAAGGACCGAGACCGAGGCGCTGCTGCTGGAGCAGAACCTGATCAAGCAGCTCAAGCCGCGCTACAACGTGCTGCTGCGGGACGATAAATCCTTTCCGAATATTCTCGTGACGACCGGCCACGACTGGCCCCAGATCAAAAAGCACCGCGGTGCCAAGACCGAAAAGGGCGAATACTATGGCCCCTTCGCCGGGGTCGGGGCGGTGAACCGGACGCTGAACCAATTGCAGCGCGTGTTCTTGCTGCGCAACTGCACCGATCAGGACTTTGAAACCCGCACGCGGCCTTGCCTGCAGTATCAGATCAAGCGCTGTTCCGGCCCCTGCTGCGGGCTGGTGACTTCCGAAGATTACAAAGCCTCGGTCCGCGATGCGCAGGCGTTTCTGTCGGGGCGGACTAAGGGCATTCAGGAAACCCTCGCGGCCGAGATGAACAAAGCGTCCGAGGCGATGGAGTTCGAGCGCGCCGCTGCCATGCGTGACCGGATTAAGGCGCTGACCCAAGTGCAGACAGCGCAGGGCATCAACCCAAAGTATGTCGAAGAGGCAGATATCATCGGCCTGCACATCGATGGCGGGCAGGCCTGCGTGCAGGTGTTCTTTATCCGGGCCAACCAGAACTGGGGTAACCACGACTATTATCCCCGGATCAGCGGCGACGAAGACCCGTCTGAGGTGATAGAAGCCTTTGTCGGCCAATTCTATTCCGACCGCGAGCCGCCCAAGATGGTGATCCTGTCCCATGGCCTTGATAGCGACGATCTGATGTCACAGGCGCTCGCCGAAAAACTGGGCCGCAAGGTCGAGATTATCGTCCCCCAACGCGGCGAAAAGGCAGAGCTTGTGCAGGGCGCGCTGCGCAATGCGCGCGAAAGTCTTGCCCGCAAGATGAGCGAGACAGCGACGCAAAGCCGCCTACTGAAAGGCGTGGCCGAGGCCTTCGATTTGCCGAAAGTCCCGCAGCGGGTCGAGGTGTATGACAACAGCCACATTCAAGGGGCTTTTGCCGTCGGTGCCATGGTTGTGGTGGGGCCCGATGGGTTCGAGAAGAACCAGTATCGCAAGTTCAACATCCGCGGAGAAGACCTGACTCCAGGCGATGACTTTGGAATGATGAAAGAGGTGCTGACCCGCCGCTTTCAACGCCTGCTGAAAGAAGACCCGGATCGCAATGCAGGCACTTGGCCTGATTTGCTGTTGATCGATGGCGGAGTGGGGCAGGTCAGCGCTGTGCGCCAGATCATGGAAAAGCTGGGCGTGGGCGACGTGCCGATGGTGGGCGTGGCCAAGGGGATCGACCGCGACGCGGGCAAGGAAGAATTTCACCGCACCGGCAAGACCGTCATGGCGCTGCGCCACAACGATCCGGTATTGTATTTCATCCAGCGGATGCGCGACGAAGTGCACCGCTTTGCCATCGGCACTCACCGCGCCAAGCGTGCCAAGGCGATCGGGGCCACGCCGCTGGACGATGTGCCAGGTGTCGGCGCGACCCGAAAGCGGGCGCTGCTGGCGCATTTCGGATCGGCCAAGGCCGTTGCCCGTGCCAATCTGGCAGACCTGACGGCGGTCGCTGGGATCAGCCAGAGCATGGCGCAGACGATCTATGACTACTTCCACGAGAACGGCTGACAGATCACGGCTGATGCTGGGTGTTCTCCAGTTTTTCGACGAAAGATTGGGGGGCAGCCCCCGTTCGGTGGACTCCCCCCGAGGTATTTTTGACTAGAAGAAGCAGGAGGCCACGCATGATCTGGTTTATCTACGCGGCGGCGTCTAAGGTGCCGGCATGAGATTGAATGTGCCCAATATCCTGACGATTTTGCGGTTGCTGGCGGCCCCTGCCGTAGCGATCATGTTCCTGTTCTTTGCGCGGCCTTGGGCTGATTGGTTTGCGCTGGTCCTGTTCGTGACCGCTGCCCTGACCGACTTTCTGGACGGGTATCTGGCGCGGGCCTGGAAGCAGGAAAGCAAGTTCGGCGCGATGCTGGATCCGATTGCTGACAAGGCGATGGTGGTGATTGCCCTGCTGGTTATCACTGGTTTTTCTGGCATGAACCCCTGGATCCTGCTGCCTGCGACCTTTATCATCTTTCGCGAAGTCTTTGTTTCCGGTCTGCGGGAATTTCTTGGGGCTAAGGCGGGCCTGTTGAAGGTGACGCAACTGGCCAAATGGAAGACGACCGCCCAGATGATCGCCATTGCGTTTCTGTTTGCGGCAGGTGCCTTTGAGCATTATCTTGTCATGCAATCGATGGGCATGGACAGCGACACGCTTGACGCCATTTTTGAGGGCCGCACATCGGACGAGCTGGGGCTGATCTGGAAAAGCTGGGGTGCCTACATCACTTGGTATACGGGCGTGATCGGGCTTTGGCTGGCGGGTCTTCTGACGCTGGCGACGGGCTGGGATTATTTCCGCAAGGCCTTGCCGTACCTGAGGGACAGTTGATGGATGTGATGTATTTTGCATGGGTGCGCGAGCGCATCGGCTTGCCGCGCGAGCGGATCGACACGCAGGCGGCGACGGTCAATGATCTGGTCGCAGAGTTGATCGCGCGGGAGGACCGATATGCTGCGGCCTTTGCCGATACCGCCGCGCTGCGGGTGGCGCTGGATCAGGTGCTTTCCGATTTTGATGCGCCGCTGGCGGGGGTGCGCGAGGTCGCGTTTTTTCCCCCTATGACGGGCGGCTGATGCAGGTCCGGGTGCAGGAGGGCGTCTTTGACGCCGGAGCAGAGCTGAACGCGTTTTACGCGCGGGCAGCAGGGGCGGGAGCTGTTGTCAGCTTTACCGGGATCGTGCGCGATGTGGCAGGTGGTTTGCAACACATGATGATTGAACATTACCCCGGAATGACCGAGGCGGCGATCGAAAGTATCGTCGCGCAAGCGCAGGCCCGTTGGGCGCTGTCGGATGCGTTAGTGATCCACCGGTTCGGCCAACTGGCCCCCGGTGCGCCGATCATGATGGTGGCGACGGCCTCCGCCCACCGGACGGAAGCCTTTGCGGCGGCAGATTTTCTGATGGATTATCTGAAATCGCGCGCGCCCTTCTGGAAGAAAGAAGTCACGTCGCAGGGTGCTGACTGGGTCGCGGCCAAGGACGATGACGAGGCCGCGCTGACGCGCTGGGACTGACCTTACCCGCGGATAAAATGGGCGTTGCGTCAGGGTTTCGTTATGGGCCCGAGTTATTTTAAGGGATCGTGGCGGTGGCAGGTCATAATGTGATCGTTTACCAGCCCGCACGCCTGCATGAACGCATATACAATCGTTGGCCCGCAAAACTTGAACCCCGCCTTCTTTAGATCCTTGGAGACCTGCACCGACAGCGGGGTGAAGGCGGGGACATCGGCCATCGCGGCGCGGTTGGTTTGCAGCGGCGCGCCGCCGACGTAATCCCACAAGAAGCGGTCAAAACCTTGATCAGCCTCTATCTTTTGCCAAGCCTGCGCGTTGGTGATCGTCGCTGCGATCTTGCCCCGGTGGCGGATAATGCCGGGGTCGGCCAGCAGCCGGGTGATGTCATCCTCGCCCCAGGTGGCGACGATATTGGGGTCGAAATTGGCAAAGGCGGCGCGGAAATTGCCGCGTTTTTTCAGGATCGTGATCCAAGATAGCCCTGCCTGAAAGCCGTCGAGAACCAGCTTTTCCCACAGGGCGCGGCTGTCGTACTCGGGCACGCCCCATTCGGTGTCGTGATAGGCTTGATAGATGGGATCATCGCCTGCCCAGGCGCAACGTGTCAGGGTCATGGTGCCACTTTCCTGCAAGGTCTTAACCCGGTGTTAGGGGCGCGTGATCAATGTGGCAAGGCTCGGCTATGGAACCTGTCAGATGCTCAAACCCCTTCGTCAAGCCATCCCTGATCCAGAAGAACAATTCGACGACCCGCTGCAATTTGCATTTGCCAGTCGGGACGCGGATACGCTTGCGCTGGTCACACATGCGCTGGACTGCGGGCGGGCCCGGCTGGCGTTTCATCCGATAGTGACGGCCCCAGGCCTTGGCACGGTGGCCTTTTACTAGGGGCTGATCCGCCTGCTGGATGATGCGGGGCGGGTGATTCCGGCGACAAATTTCATGCCGCAGGTTGCGGATACGGAAATCGGCGGCCGGATTGACGTGCTGGCACTTGAACTGGCACTCTGGACGTTGTGCCAGCATCTGGAGATGCGGCTTTCGGTAAACGTCTCTGCCCTGTCATTGGGCGACTGGCGCTGGCACCAAAAGCTGGAGGCGGGGCTGTCGAAACTAGGATCGCTGGGCAATTGGCTGATTTTCGAGATCAGCGAAACCTCTGCCATGATGCTGCACGAGGTGGTGATGCGCTTTATGTAGAACATGTAGCCGCGCGGGGTGGCCTTTGCGCTGGATGGATTGGGCGGGGGGATGACAGCATTTCGGCATCTGAAAGATTTCTTTTTCGACATGGTCAAGATCGACAAGACCTTTGAGAAGAGGGTCGCCGACGATCCCGATAATCAGGTGCTGTTAGAGGTGCTGGTAGAGGCGCTGGTCACCGCTGCCAATCAATTTGAGATGTTTGCCATTGTTGAAGAAGTGGAAAACGCGCGGGATGCCAAGGGCTTCAGGGGATCCGCGTTGATTGTTTGCAGGGCTATCATAAAGGTGCGCCGAAGTTCCAAATTGCCTAACAGTTGTCGTTGCCCTTGAGATTTTCGCAGCCTACATTTGGGGCAATCGCGCTTCGGGGGTGCGCAAGGATCGTGCCCATTTCGCGCTTTGTAACCGCTAGAAAGGGTTAACATGACCAATGTCGTGATCGCGTCCGCCGGGCGCACAGCTGTTGGCAGCTTTTTGGGGTCTTTTGCCGCGACGCCGGCCCATGATCTGGGAACCGCCATGCTGGAAGGCATCGTCGCGCGCGCTGGCATCGATAAATCTGAGGTGAGCGAGACAATTCTGGGCCAGGTCCTGACTGCGGCGCAGGGGCAGAATCCGGCGCGTCAGGCGCATATCAATGCAGGTTTGCCAATGGAATCCTCGGCTTGGTCGCTTAATCAGGTTTGTGGTTCGGGTCTGCGCGCCGTTGCGATCGCAGCCCAGCATATCCAACTGGGCGATGCGTCCATTGTGGCGGCTGGCGGGCAGGAAAACATGTCCATGTCACCCCATGCCGCGAACCTGCGTCAGGGCCACAAGATGGGCGACATGTCCTACATAGACACGATGATCAAGGACGGGTTGTGGGATGCCTTTAACGGGTACCATATGGGGCAAACTGCCGAAAACGTGGCAGAAAAATACCAGATCTCCCGCGAGCAGCAGGACGAATTTGCCGTCGGATCGCAGAACAAGGCCGAGGCGGCGCAGAAGGCTGGCAAGTTCAAGGACGAGATCATCCCCTTCACCATCAAGACCCGCAAGGGTGAGACTCTGATGGATGCAGATGAATACATCCGCCACGGCGCGACAATGGAAGCGATGCAGAAACTGCGCCCCGCATTTGCCAAGGACGGCTCTGTCACCGCGGCCAACGCATCGGGCCTGAACGACGGTGCGGCAGGCTGCTTGCTGATGACCGCGGATGAGGCTGAAAAACGCGGTATCGAGCCGCTGGCCCGCATCGTGTCCTATGCGACGGCTGGTCTGGACCCCAAAATCATGGGCGTCGGCCCGATTTTCGCATCGCGCAAGGCGCTGGAAAAAGCCGGCTGGAAAGCCGCTGATTTGGAGCTGGTGGAAGCCAACGAAGCCTTTGCGGCGCAGGCTTGCGCTGTGAATAAGGAAATGGGCTGGGATCCGGCAATCGTGAACGTGAACGGCGGCGCGATCGCGATCGGCCACCCCATCGGTGCCTCGGGTGCGCGGGTGCTCAACACGCTGCTGTTTGAAATGCAACGTCGCGGTGTGAAAAAGGGTCTGGCGACCCTGTGCATCGGCGGCGGCATGGGTGTTGCCATGTGCGTCGAACGCCCGTGAGCTTTTTCGTTGCGGCACCCATATTAAGGGTGTCGCGACATAAAGTTGCGTAAATGAGTGGTTAGTCTTTTGACAAATGGCGCTCCACCGCGCAGAATCACATTTCCAACCTGAGGAGGAGGATAAATCATGGCGAGAGTTGCACTTGTGACTGGCGGAACGCGTGGCATCGGAGGCGCTATCAGCCACGCTCTGAAAGCCGCTGGCTATATCGTCGCCGCCACCTACGCCGGGAACGACGAAAAGGCGAAGGCCTTCACCGACGAGACCGGTATCAAGACCTATAAATGGGACGTCGGCAATTACGAGGCTTGCAAGGCAGGCATTGCGCAGGTCGAGGCCGATATCGGTGCAATTGACGTGCTGGTGAACAACGCGGGCATTACCCGTGACGCACCTTTTCACAAGATGACACCTGATCAGTGGAACGAAGTGATCGGCACAAATCTGACGGGTTTGTTCAATATGACGCACCCGGTCTGGCCGGGGATGCGCGAGCGTAAATTCGGGCGAATCATCACGATTTCATCGATTAATGGGCAGAAGGGGCAGTTCGCTCAGGCAAACTATTCCGCCGCCAAAGCCGGTGATATCGGCTTGACCAAGGCGCTGGCGCAAGAGGGCGCGCGCGCCGGGATCACGGTCAACGCGATCTGTCCCGGTTATATCAACACTGACATGATGGCGACGATCCCTGAAAAGGTCATGGATTCCATCGTCGGTGCCATTCCGGTGGGCCGTCTGGGCGAGCCAGAGGAAATCGCCCGTGCAGTGGTGTTCCTAGCGTCGGACGATGCGGGCTTTGTCACGGGCGCGACGATTACCGCGAACGGCGGTCAATACATGGCATAATCTTGCGGGATATGGTCAAACTGAAAGGCCGGGGCATCTCCCCGGCCTTTTGCTTGGGGGGCCAATGACACGCCGCACTGCGACTATGATCGGCTTTTCCGCTGTGCTGCTGTGGTCCTTGCTGGCGGTGCTGACCGTCGCGACCGTGCCGGTGCCGCCCTTCCAGCTTACGGCGTTGACCTTTGCGGTCGGGGCCGGGGTCGGGTCGATTTGGGGCGCGGCGACGGGCAGCCTGAAGCAGTTGGCGCAGGTGCCGTTGCTGGTCTATGCCATCGGCACCTTTGGTCTGTTCGGCTATCACGCGCTGTATTTTTCTGCCTTGCGGTTGGCACCCCCAGCCGAGGCGGGGTTGATCGCGTATCTGTGGCCCTTGCTGATCGTGTTGTTGTCCGGATTGCTGCCAGGCGAAGTGCTGCACCGGGGCCATGTGATGGGGGCTGTGTTGGGCTTTGCCGGGGCGGCGTTGATCATTCTTGGCGGACGTGGGGCGGCGCAGCCGGGCGCCATGGCTGGTTACGGTCTGGCGCTGCTGTGCGCGTTATTTTGGTCGAGCTATTCGGTGTTGTCGCGCCGGATGCGGGCGGTGCCAACGGTCAGCGTGACGGTCTTTTGCGCGGCAACGGCGGTCCTGTCGGCGCTGGTACATCTAGGGATAGAGGTAACGGTCTGGCCCAGTGCTCCGGGTTGGTGCGCAGTTGTTGCGCTCGGGCTTGGCCCGGTCGGCGCGGCGTTCTTTGTCTGGGATATTGGGGTCAAGCGCGGCGATATTCAACTGCTTGGCACAGCTTCCTATGCGGCACCTGTGCTGTCCACGTTTGTGCTGATTGCGGCGGGGCAGGCTGTTGTAAGCACGTCGCTGATCTGGGCGACGATCCTGATAGTCGGCGGTGCCGCACTGGCCGCTCGGGCCAGCGCGGAAAAAGGTGTCAGTGAGTCGACAGGCGGCTGATCTCTTCCTTGATCATCAGTTTCTGCTTTTTCAGGCGCGCGATTTCCAGATCGTCCGTTGCAGGGCTGCGCTGCAGGCTCTCTACCGAATCGGACAGGACCTGGTGTTTTTTCTTCAGCTCCTCAACGTGCGAACTCAAGCTCATGGTCGGCTCCTTTTTGCTGTCATTGAACAGTTACATTGCAACACACCGATGAAGCGATGTCATCAGTTTTGACTGCAATAGTTAGTTTAGACACCTTCCGGCGCAATTATTGCCAAGTAATTAACCGGCGGGTGGCAATTTTTCGCCATCGTGCAGTGCGGCGTGGATGGCGGGGGTGTAATCGTTGCCATCGTGATTATGTATATCGCCACCTTGAATGATCAGCGGTTCGGCCAGCTGAAATGTGGCGCGTCCGCGCAGACCGGCCTGTACGATAACCAGATTCGGCGCGCGGCCCGTGCGGGCGCTAAGGGGCTTTACGGTCACGCTGCCGAGGGGACCTTAAAGCGCTGCCAGAATCTCATGCAGGCGGGTGGTCTGCTAAATAACGGTCAGCATGCCGCCGGGGGCTGTGTGGCACATACCCACTTCAAGCCAATCGGCCAGCGGTGTGGGGCCACCGCGCGCCGTGTCGCGGCCGGGGTCCGCAGCGGCGGCCCCTTTGCTGCGGTCGAAATTGGGCGAGTTTATGAGTGCGTGATTTTATTGGCGCTGGCGCACGCCTTCGGGCAGGTCGCGCAGATCGGCGGTGTGGATTTATGCGGGAATGCGAGCCTCGGCCGCGTTGCGGCGGGCTAGGGCGGCGTAGCTGTCCTGAAGTTCGATCCCGGTGCAATCCAGTCCGAGCACGCGGGTCGCGGCGCAAAGCATCGCGGTGCCAACGCCGCAGCTCAGATCCAGCAGGCTTTGCCAGGGTGCGGCGGGTACGGCGGCGGCCAGCAGGACGGGATAGATCCCGGCGCGGTAGCCCCGGCGCGGTTGCCACAGGTGCAACCGACCGCACAGAAAGCCATACTGCGTCAGATCATCCGTCACGCAGAGATTTCGATTTCAGCGTCCCGCATTACTGCGCGGGCCATGAATAGATCGCGGTCCGCGACCATCACCCGGCGCGGCAATATGCCAATGCTGCCGTCAAGGATGCTCATGTTTACGTCAAACTCAAAGCAGGCTATATCCTCGGTGTCCAGAAGAGCGGTGGCAAGGGCGATGACCGTAGGGTCGTTGGTTCGCAGGAGTTCTTTCATGGAACCTTATCTAGGCCGCGTCTGCGGTACTGTCCATTCAGCGCTGGAACCACCATGAGCCTTGATCACGCTGCCACCAAACCCCACGAACGTCTGGCTGCGGCGCTGGCCGATGAAATGACCGCCGTAAACGACATGATCGCGACGCGCATGGCGTCCGAACATGCGCCGCGCATCCCCGAAGTCACCGCGCATCTGGTCGGTGCAGGCGGCAAGCGTTTGCGCCCGATGCTGACGTTGGCTGCGGCGCGGATGTGTGGCTATGATGGCCCGTTCCATGTGCATCTGGCGGCCACCGTCGAGTTTATTCACACCGCGACCTTGCTGCATGACGATGTGGTGGACGAAAGCGACAAGCGGCGCGGGCGCCCCACAGCGAACTTGCTGTGGGACAACACCTCTAGCGTTTTGGTTGGCGATTATCTGTTTGCCCGCAGCTTTCAGTTGATGGTGGAAACCGGGTCGCTACGCGTGCTGGATATTCTAGCCAACGCCTCTGCCACGATTGCCGAAGGTGAAGTGCTGCAGCTGACTGCGGCGCGCAACATCAAGACGACGGAAGACACCTATCTGAAGGTCGTGCGCGGCAAGACGGCAGCGCTGTTTTCGGCCGCCACACAGGTGGGTGGCGTGATCGCTGCCGCGCCAGAGGCGCAGATCGCCGCGCTTTATGCTTACGGCGACGCGCTGGGCATCGCGTTTCAGATCGTGGACGACCTGCTGGACTGGCAGGGCGGGGCTGGCATCGGCAAGAATGTCGGTGACGATTTCCGAGAGGGCAAGCTGACCATGCCCGTGATCCGCGCCATCGCGGCGGGCGACACGATTGACAATGTGTTCTGGACCCGGACGCTGGAAAAACGGGTGCAGGAACCGGGCGATCTGGAGCACGCGCTGTCTTTGCTGAAGGACTACGGCACGCTGGACAGCACGCGGGATGATGCGCTGATGTGGACGGACCGGGCCAAGGACGCGCTAAAGACGCTCCCGGACCACGAAATCAAGGACATGCTGATCGATCTGGCCGATTACGTCGTCGCCCGGCTGGTCTGAGCCCTAGGCGCGCAGCACAGCTGCGGGCGCAACCCACCACCCCATTTCAGCGACCTGAACGGCGCGGGCGGCAAGCCGCGCCGTGGCCATGTCGGTCACCAGCGCCCAGCAGGTTGCGCCAGAGCCTGAAAGACCCGTAGCCTTGACTGCGGGCAGCTTGCGCAGGCGGTCCAGTACGTCGTCGATCTGCGGCGCGATCTGGCGGGCGGGGTCCAGCAGGTCGTTGCGCTGCAAGGTCAGCCAATGGGCGAAACCGTCCAAATCCATCCCCTCTGGCACGGCACCCATTGCAGGATTTTTATGTGATGTCAGCGTCTTGAATACAGCCGGGGTCGGGGTTTCGACCTTAGGGTTCACCAGCACAAGCGCACAATCTGGCAGTCGCGGGGCGGGGGATACTTCGTCGCCGATGCCGCGCATGCGCAACGGGCCGGGGCCGGACAGGCACACGGGCACATCTGCACCAAGGGCCGCAGCCGCCGGGTGATCGGCGGGCAGGGGCGCGACGTTCCAGAATTTGGCCAGCAGGCCCAGTGCGGTCGCCGCGTCAGACGATCCACCGCCGATGCCTGCGGAATGGGGTAACGTCTTGTCCAGCTGTATCGTTGCGCCGCGATCGACGCCGCGCAGGCCCGCTAGCGCGCGGGCAGCCTGCATCACAAGGTTGCGGTCGTCGGCGGGCACGCCCATGGAAAAGGGACCGCCAACGTTCAGGCGAAGATCGGGGCTGGGTTTCAGGGTCAGCTGATCGCCGACGTCCGCAAAAACGACCAGCGAATCCAGCAGATGATAGCCGCCATCGCGCTGCCCGGTCACATGAAGCGTCAGGTTGACCTTGGCCGGTGCGGTTGCCGTCAGGCGGGTCACGGACGGGCGTCGGTCAGTTCGGGGCGTGTCGCGTCCAAGCCTTCGTCTTGGCGCACGGCGTCAAGGCCGTGGGCCAGCTTGGCACGGATGCGGGCGGCTAGGTCTTCCTCTGGGTCAAAGGACTGGGCACGCAGCCACTGGAAACGCGCCTCTCTTTCGCGGCCGACGGCCCAATACGCGTCGCCAAGGTGGTCGTTGACGATGGGGTCTGTCGCCTCGAGCACGGCGGCGCGTTCCAGCGGGGCGACGGCATCATCATAGCGGCCCAGCTTGAAATAGACCCAGCCGAGCGAATCCACGATTGCGCCACTGTCAGGCTGATCAGCGACGGCGCGTTCGATCATATCAAGCGCTTCGTCCAGTTTTTCGCCTCGTTCGACCAGTGAATAGCCAAGGTAGTTCAGCACCTGCGGTTGATCGGGGGCAATGGCGAGGGCGGCGCGGAAGTCGGATTCGGCCTGATCCCAGTCACCGATATCATGGGCGACAATGGCGCGGGTGTAATGGACAACCCATCGGTTCGGGTCGGTTTCGGGGTACAGGTCCAGCGCGGCGCCGTAGGCGGCGATCGCGCCGGCGTTGTCGCCAGTGTCGCGAAGCACATCGCCAAGTCGTGATTGGACGAAAGGGAGGTTGGGGCGTGCGCGGGCCAGCGCCTGCGCGACCTCTGCGGCGACGTCGAATTGTCCGGACTGGCGCAGGGTATCGATGCGCCCGATTTCGGCGTTCACAAAGCTGGGGTCGTCCTGCGGCACGGTGGCAAAGGCCGCTGCTGCCATATCAAAGCGGCCCATGTTTTGCAGCAAGCCGGCGGTTAGCATCGCCGCATCGGCGTTGCCGGGGGCCAAATACTGCGCGACGCGGGCGTATTGCAGGGTGTAATCCTCGCGTGCCTCAGTGGACAGTAGGCTGGCGATCATAAAGGCGACCTCTGCCACGCCTTGACGGGGGCTGGTGACCAGATCGAAGGGAATGGCGTCATTGCCATCAAGGCGCGCCTGCAGGGCGGCGATGGACGGGTCCAGCGTGTCGCCGAATATGGTGGTCAGCAGGGCGCTGGCATCGGGGTTGCGGCCCAGTTGCGACAGGACCTGCGCATGGGCGACGGCGGCGCGGGGCCCGAAGTTGGCAGAGCCTTGTGTGCTGTCGGACAGGATCGCCTCTGCTGACTCAAAATCGCCGACAGAGGCCAACGCCAGCGCTTTGTGGAATAAGGCGTAAGCCGCCATGCCTTCGCTTGCGATGATGGCATCGAAGCCGTCCAGCGCGCGGGTCATGTCGCCTTGGCCCAGCATCGCCCAGCCCATGACGAGCCCGTCGAATAGGGGGCTGACTGTGCGGCCATCTTCGAAATCAGCCAGCACAGCGTCCCAATCGCCGCGTGCGATGGCGTCGCAGATCAGAACCATGTTGCTGACCTGGCTGTCGATCCCGGCCAGGCGCATGTCCTGCGCCACGGGCACTGCGCCCGCGAAATCGCCCAGCGCCACATAGGCAATGGCGGTGTTTTCCAGCAGATAGGGGTTTTGCGGATCGCCCGTCAGTGCCTGGCCAAAGTAATCGGCGGCGGCCGCGAAATCACCTGCCGCTGCGGCATTGCGGGCTGCCAGATAAGCACCTGCCTTGGGATCCTGAGCCGTCTGCGCGACCGTCATGCCAGCGCAGAAAAGGCCAGCGAAAAGGGTGCCGGTCGAAATAAGTCGTTTCACGAGTAGGGTGCGCCTGTATGTTTTGTCAGCAACATTAGGCCCCTGCCTGCCCATGCGCAATCGCTTGGCTGTCACAGTGATTTGAACGGGCGGACCTTCGCCCGCCCGGCCCGTGCAGCATTGTCACATGTTAGGATAGTTTGGCCCGTCGCCGCCCTGCGGGACGGTCCAGTTGATGTTCTGGCTGGGGTCCTTGATGTCGCAGGTCTTGCAATGCACACAGTTCTGAAAGTTGATCTGGAACTTCGTGTCCTCGCCGGTGCCGACGAATTCATAGACACCTGCCGGGCAATAGCGGGCCGAGGGGCCGGCGTATTCGGGCAAGTTGACAGCGACGGGGATCGACGGGTCCAGAAGCTTCAGGTGCGCAGGCTGGCTTTCTTCGTGGTTGGTAAAGGAAAACGCCACGTTGGTCAGGCGGTCAAATGATAATTTTCCATCTGGCTTGGGATAGATGATGGGCGTGTGCTTGTCGGCTTTTTCGGTCGCTTCAGCGTCGGATTTGCCGTGGCCGATGGTGCCCATCAGGCTGAAACCAAGGGTGTTGGTCCACATGTCCAACCCGCCTAGGCCCAGACCTGCGGCAAGGCCAAATTTCGACCACAACGGTTTGACGTTGCGGACCTTCTTTAGGTCTTTGCCGACAGGGCCGGATTTCAGTTCCTTGTCGTAGTCCGTCAGCGTGTCGCCAAAACGGCCTGCCTTGATCGCGTCATGGGCGGCCTCTGCTGCGTGAATTCCGGACAGCATGGCGTTATGGTTGCCCTTGATGCGGGGCACGTTAACAAGGCCCGCCGAGCAGCCCAGCAGTGCGCCGCCGGGGAACGCCGTCTGCGGGATCGACTGAAAGCCACCTTCGGAGATCGCGCGCGCACCGTAGGCCACGCGCTTGCCGCCTTCCAGCAGCTTGGCGATCATTGGGTGATGCTTAAACCGCTGAAATTCCATGTAGGGAAACAGGTAGGGGTTCTTGTAGTTCAGGTGGACGACGAAACCGACGTAGACCTGATTGTTGTCTAGATGATAGATAAACGAGCCGCCGCCTGCGTTCTTGCCCAGCGGCCAGCCCATCGTGTGGGTGACGCTGCCGGGCTTGTGCTTGGCGGGGTCGATCTCCCAGATTTCTTTCATGCCAAGGCCGTATTTCTGCGGCTCTGAATCCTTGGCCAAGTTGTATTTCGCGATGACCTGCTTGGACAGCGACCCGCGCACTCCTTCGGACAGGAAGACATATTTGCCTAGTAGCTCCATGCCGGGTTCGTAACCGGGGCCTTCGCTGCCATCGGCGTTAAGGCCAAATTCACCGGCGACGACACCGGCGACGCGGCTATCTTCGCCCCAGACTAGTTCGGAACAGGACATGCCGGGGAATATTTCGACGCCCAGTGCTTCGGCCTGTTCGGCCATCCAGCGGCACACGTTGCCCATCGACACGATATAGTTGCCGTGGTTGTTCATCAGCGGCGGCATGGGGAAGTTTGGCACGCGAATTTTGCCCGCTTCGCCCAGCAGGTAAAAGTTATCCTCTTTCACCGGCACAGTGATCGGCGCACCGCGTTCTTTCCAGTCGGGCATCAGGCGATCAAGGCCGCAGGTGTCCAGCACGGCACCCGACAAGATATGCGCGCCGACTTCGGAGCCTTTTTCCAGGACGACGACGTTCAGGTCGGCGTCCAATTGTTTCAGCCGGATCGCCGCAGACAGGCCCGCAGGGCCTGCGCCCACGATGACGACGTCGTATTCCATTGCTTCGCGCTGCATATCGGCCATGCTCGTAACCCCTCTGACGGTCCCAGAATTATGTTGTTCACCGGGGTACAGGACACCGGCAGTTCCGGCAATCACGACACCACGTTAAATTGACGCAGTCGATAGTTAAGTCGCACCACTGGACCTGCTGTCGCGTCTTGCGCTTGACTTTGCACTGCCCCAATACGGTATGAATGTCCGATTGATGAAACCTGCCGCCAAAGGGGCCCCCCCATGGAAAAGATCCCGCTGACCGCAGCCGGCTATAAAAAGCTGGATAGTGAACTTAAGCACCTGAAATCGGTAGAACGCCCTTCGATCATCCGCGCGATCTCCGAAGCGCGCGAGCATGGCGATCTATCAGAAAATGCCGAATATCATTCTGCCAAGGAAAAGCAGTCCTTTATCGAGGGCCGCGTGAAAGAGCTTGAGGGCGTCATCTCGCTTGCTGAGGTGATCAACCCGGCCAAGATGTCGGGCACCGTGAAATTTGGTGCGACCGTGCATCTGGTGGACGAGAATACCGACGAAAAGAAGGTCTTTCAGATCGTCGGTGAATACGAGGCCGACATCGAGCAGGGCCGCCTGAACATGAAGTCCCCGCTGGCCCGTGCCCTGATTGGCAAGGACGAAGGTGACAGCGTCGAGGTGCGTACACCCGGCGGCGACAAGGCCTACGAAATTACGCAGATCGAATTTAAATAGGTGGCGAGCAGACCCATGGTCGATGGCCAGAGCAATTACGTTTTCGTCAATGATACCGGCCTGACAACGGTCGAGATCTTGGCAATTGTCCTGGGCGCGGTTTGGATCGTGGCCGTAGGTCTATTTGCCTTTTTCATGCCAGCCGCGCCCGAAGGGGCGGGGGCGCTTCAGACCCTTGTGCTGGTGATGACCGTGTTTTTGCCAGTCGCGATGTTCTGGGTCGCCGCCACGGCGGCCCGCACGATGCGCGTGATGCAGGACGAATCGGCCCGTTTGCATGCCGCGGTCGATGCGCTCCGCGCCGCCTATGTCGCGGATCGCAAGAACAACGCTGCCGCCCCCACGGTCGAGGCAAAGTTGAACGAGATCGCCCAGACTGCCCGCAAGACGGAATCGACGCTGGCGACCTTCACTACATCGCGCGATGCTGCCAAAGCCAAACTGACTATAACATCCGTGCGTCATGTGGTGCCGGACGATCAGGCGACGCTGGCGCTGGGCACGCAGCCCGAAGACGGTGCGCCGCCGCTGCCGCGTATCGATTTTATCCGCGCGCTGAACTTTCCTGACAACGACAAGGACGTGCCGGGCTTTGACGCGCTGCGCCGCGCGCTGAAGGATCGCAGCGCCCGCAAGTTGGTGCAGGCCGCGCAGGACGTGCTGACGCTGCTCAGCCAAGACGGCATTTATATGGATGATCTGACGCCAGACCGGGCGCGGCCCGAAATCTGGCGCCGATTTGCGATGGGCGAACGGGGCCGGTCGATGGCTGCGCTGGGCGGGATTCGCGACCGCAGCTCGCTTGCGCTGTCGGCTGGGCGGATGCGTGAAGACACGATTTTCCGCGATGCGGCGCACCATTTTCTGCGGCTGTTCGACAAGGGGCTGGTCAACTTCGAGCCGGATGCCACCGACGAGGAAATCGCACAGCTGGCGGATACCCGGTCGGCGCGCGCCTTTATGGTGCTGGGCCGTGTGACAGGGGCATTCGACTGACGTGCTTGCAATCTTTCTGCAGACCCTACCGTTTTTCGCCATCATCGGCCTTGGCTATGTCGCCGGGCGCACTGGGTTCTTTTCCGAAGAAGCCACCGCCTATCTGACCAAGTTCATCTTTTACTTTGCCCTTTCGGCACTGCTGTTCCGATTTTCCGCGAACTTGACCTTGTCCGAAGTCTTCGACGCCTCCTTTGTGCTGGCCTATCTGTGCGGCACGGGAGCCATCTATATTCTGGCGACCGTGGTCGCGATGATCCGCAAACTGTCCATCGCAGAGGCCGCAGTCGAGGCGCAGGTCGCGGTGATCGGTAACGTCGGTTTCCTTGGGATTCCCATGTTGACGCTGCTGCTGGGCGCGGATGCGATCGGGCCGAATATGATGGTGTTGTCGGTCGATTTAATCGTTTTTGGCAGCCTGATTGTCATTCTGATCACAGGCAGCCGCGACGGGCGGTTGCATATCGGTGTGCTGAAAACCGTGGCGCTGGGGCTGCTAAAGAACCCGATGATCGTGTCCATCGTGCTTGGCCTGACCGTGTCCGCACTGGCCTTGCCGATCCCCAAGCCGTTGAATGAATTTGTGTCGATCCTTGGCGGTGCCGCGACGCCCGGCGCGCTGTTTGCTATCGGCGCATCGCTGGCGACCAAATCGGCAGAGCGGATGTCCGTCGCCCTGTGGCTGTCCACCTGCAAACTGGCGCTGCACCCGGCATCCGTCGCGTTTTTTGCGTTGGTTGTGTTCGATGTGGATACCTATGCCGCCGGGGTGATGATCGCGGCCGCGTCGCTGCCCGTGGCGGGTAATGTGTATATGCTGGCGCAGCACTACCGCGTCGCACCGACGCGGGTATCGGCGGCGATTCTTGTGTCCACTGCGTTCAGCATCGTGACTGTGTCCGCCGTCATCGCGCTGGTCACGCATCTGCCGTGACCGCCGGGGCCTGACACGGGCTTCACAGCCGAGCACGACTGCGGTAGCCATTTTGCAACCAGACGAAAGGCCATTGCCATGCAAACCAAATCAACAAACCGCTGCTTTGGCGGCACGCAGAGCGTTTACACGCATACCAGTGTTGCCACCGGCACCGAGATGACATTCGCCTTGTTCCTGCCAGAAGAAGCCGCGACCGCCCCGGTACCACTGCTGTGGTTCCTGTCCGGCCTAACCTGCACGCACGAAAACGCTATGACCAAGGCGGGTGCCCAACAATGGTGTGCGGCGCAGGGGATCGCGGTGGTGTTTCCCGATACCTCTCCGCGCGGGATCAGTGTGGCGGATGACGAGGCCTACGACATGGGGCAGGGGGCGGGTTTTTATCTCGACGCGGTCCAAGACCCGTGGGCTCAGCATTTCCAGATGGAAACCTATATCACGCGCGATCTGACCGATCTGCTGGCGGCAGAGTTCCCGCTGGATATGGACCGCCAAGCGATCACCGGGCATTCTATGGGCGGGCACGGCGCGCTGACATTGGCGATGAAGCACCCGGGGCGGTATCGCTCTGTGTCCGCGTTTTCGCCGATCTGTCACCCTACCGCGTCCGACTGGGGCCGGAAGCAGTTCACGGCCTATCTGGGCGCAGACGCCGATTGGACCGGTCACGATGCGACCTTGCTGATACGTGACAAGGGTTTTAACGGCCCTGTGCTGGTCGACCAAGGCACCGCTGATCAGTTCTATGATCTGCTGAACACCGCCGATTTTGCCGCTGCTTGCGCGGCGCACCGTCAGGATGCGACAGTGCGCCTGCAAAAGGCCTACGATCACAGCTATTTTTTCATCTCGACCTTCATGGAAGATCACGTCGATTTCCACGCGCAGGCGCTTTACGCATGATTGTCGGCCCAGAGGGACGCATATGATTTACATCGATGCCGATGCCTGCCCGGTGAAGGCCGAGATTGAACGTGTGGGCACCCGTCACAAGGTGCAGATGTTCGTCGTGTCCAACGGCGGCATCCGCCCGTCGCCCAACCCGTTAGTGCAAACCATCGTCGTCCCCGACGGCCCCGACGTGGCCGATATGTGGATCGCGGATCGCGCCACAAAGGGTGACGTCGTCATCACCGGCGACATCCCCTTGGCCGCGCGCTGCGTTGAAAACGGGGCCCATGTGCTGAAACATAACGGCGAGCCGCTGACGACCGCCAATATCGGCAATGTTCTGGCCACGCGCGATCTGATGGCTGACATGCGTGCCGCCGATCCGTTTCGCCAAGGGGGCGGCAAGCCGTTTTCCAAGGCCGACCGCTCCCGCTTTCTAGATGCCCTCGAACGCGCGCTACGCGCAGCCAAAGGATAACCCATGCCCGTCACCGCCACCGTCAAAGCTGTCGTCTTCGATATCGGCAATGTGCTGATCGAATGGCAGCCGGAACGTTTCTATGATGCCCAAGTCGGAGAGGCGCGCCGCCGCGATATGTTCGCAGCCCTTGATTTGCACGGCATGAATAATGGCGTCGACCGGGGCGAGACGTTTATCGACGCGGTCACTGATTTTGCCGCTGCAAACGCTAAATACCACGCCGAGATCATGATGTGGCATGACAACTGGGCCGATATGGCCAGCCCGTCTATCCCCCACTCTGTGCGCCTGCTGCATGCCCTGCGGGCGGACGGAGTGCCATGTTATGCGCTGTCGAACTTTGGCATCCAGACGTTCGAGATTGCGCAAAAGCGCTATCCTTTCCTGAAGGATTTCGACCGCCGCTATATCTCTGGCCACATGGGGGTCATCAAGCCGGACGTACAGATCTATAAGATGCTAGAGGATGACTGTGGCACCGATCCAAAGGGCCTGCTGTTCACCGATGACCGCATCGACAACATCCGCGCCGCTGATGCGCGCGGCTGGCAGACGCATCTGTTCGATGGGCCGGCGGCCTTTGCCGCGCGGCTGGTGGCAGAGGGTCTGCTGACACCGGAGCAAGCACAATGATCCGCACCATTACCTTTGAAGCAGAGCAGCATCTTGATTGGCTGGCGCTGACTGACGCACTGGCGGCGGGCCATGATCTGCCCCCCGCCAAGGTCGAGGATGTGTTCCTGTATCAGGGCGAAAACACCCTACTGAACCGGTCTGCCTGGATCGCGGGGATGGGGGTTTTGGTCAAGGCGGCGACGGTTTTTCCCGGCAACCCGGCAAAGGGCAAGCCGATGGTCGGCGGGGCAGTTAACCTGATGTCGGACGATGACGGCAGCTTGCAGGCGATCCTTGATTTCGCGCTGGTGACGAAATGGAAGACGGCGGGCGACAGTCTGCTGGCAGCGCGGCGGCTGGCGCGCCCCGAGAGCCGCAATATTTTGATTGTCGGGGCAGGGACCGTGGGCCACAGCCTGCTGGCCGCCTATGGCGCGGCCTTTCCGGATGCGCAGTTCACGGTCTGGAACCGCTCGCCCGCGGGGGCGGAGAAGTTCGCCGCGCAAAACCCCGGTATCAGCGTTGCAGAGGATCTGGAAACGGCTGTGCGCGCCGCCGACATCGTGACGAGCGCCACCATGTCGACCGCGCCGATTATCATGGGCGACTGGCTGCAACCGGGCCAGCATATCGATCTGATCGGGGCCTATCGACCTGACATGCGCGAAGCGGATGATGCCGCAATCCTGAAATCGCGCGTGTTTGTGGACAACCGCCACACCACGATGGAACATATCGGAGAGTTGAAGGTCCCGCTTGCCAGCTGCATCATCACCCCTGACCATGTCATTGCGGATTATTACGACCTCTCTTCATTCCAGCGCCGCACAGATGACGAAATTACCCTGTTTAAGAACGGTGGCGGCGCGCATCTGGACCTGATGACCGCCAATTACATTCTGGCGGCCGTGGCCGATGACTGATTTTACCTTTGCCTGCACGCAGCCCGGACGTACCGCAACATGATCGCAGCGCTGATGATCGCGGCGCTGGGCGTCCTTGCGTTTTCTCCGATCTATCTGGAATCCAGGCGCCAGCCTGTCAGCGACGCTGACCGCGCCGCCGCGCCCGGCAATGTCGTGACTTTAACGCAGGGCCAGACCTATCTCCGTTGGTATGGCCCGGTGCGCGGCCCGGTGATTGTGGCGGTCCACGGGCTGACGACGCCGTCGCCGGTGTTCGAGGCGCTGGCCGTGCAGCTGGGTGCGCTGGGATACCGCGTGCTGGCCTATGACCTTTATGGACGCGGGCTGTCGGACCGGGTGCGGGGGCCGCAGAATGCGGCGTTCTTTTTACGGCAGCTGGATGATGTGCTGACGGATCAAAAGCTGGACCAAGACGTGACGCTGCTGGGGTACTCCATGGGGGGCGCGATCGTCTCTGCTTTTGCCGCCGCGCAGCCGCACAGGGTGGGCCGTATCGTGCTGCTGGCGAGCGCCGGGATGGAGATCAATGAATCGACCTTTTGGCGGATCGCGCGCAAAACGCCGGTCCTGGGTGACTGGCTGGTTGGGACATTCGGCGCGCGTCAGCTTGCCGCTGAAATCACACCGGGCTCACCGCTAGAGGACCTGCAGCGCGCACAGCTGACGCAGCGCGGCTATCTGGCCGCTGTACTGTCCAGCCGCCGCCATTTCCTGATGCAAAGCCAAGAAGACGCGCACCGTGTTGTGGGCCGCGAAGACATTCCCGTCACCGCGATCTGGGGCGGTCAGGATCAGGTGATCCCGTTGCGGGCGCTGGGCCTGCTGGCGCAGTGGAACTGCAATGCGCTGCACGACATAGTGCCCGGCGCGGGGCATGGCCAGCCCAGAAGCCATGCGGAAGAGATTGTCACCATTCTGCGCCAGAAGAACTAGCCGCTCTATGCAGCTGCCAACGCCACCCGGCGTTCGCGGATCGGCAAATGAACGATGGCGCTGAACGCACCCACGCCGACGCCGATCCACCAAACGGCGGTATAGCTGCCGAAGGCGTCATAAAACCGCCCGCCCAGCCAGACGCCCATAAAACTGCCCAGTTGGTGCGAAAAGAAGACGATGCCATAGAGAGTGCCCATGTAACGCAGCCCGTAAAGGTGCGCGACAAGGCCCGACGTCAGCGGCACAGTGGCCAGCCATAGGCTGCCCATCAGCAGGCTGAAGATGATGACAGTCGCAGGCGTCATCGGGGTCAGGATAAATGCCGCGGCGACCAGTGTGCGCGCAGTATAGATGCCTGCCAGTAGATATTTGCGCGGAAACCGCTTGCCCGCCCAGCCCGCCGTCAGGGTGCCGGCGATATTGGCCAGACCGATCAGTGAAATCGCAATGGCACCCAGCGTACTGGTGGTGGTGATGCCAAGGCCTGCAAGGATGCCGCCCGCCAGGATTGGGCCGCAGACCTCTGTCACGAAGGCGGGGAAGTGGGCGGTGATGAACCCAAGCTGATAGCCGCAGGAAAAGAAGCCGACGAAAATCAGGGTGAAGGACGGATCACGCAGCGCGCGGGTCACGACGCGGCCCATGCTTTCCTCTAGCTCTGCCTTGGACGCGGGGGTGGGGCTGCGCATCATCGGCAGCACGGCGAGCGAGGACAGTATCAAGGCGGCGAATACCAGAAAGACCGACTGCCAGGACATCAGTGTCAGCAGCCATTCCGCCAGTGGTGCGCCAAAGACTTGCCCCGCCGATCCCGCCGCTGTCGCCACGGCCAGCGCCATGGAACGATTGTCGTCGCTTGCCGCCCGGCCCACGACGGCCAGAATGACTCCAAAGCCAGTGCCAGCGATGCCGAAGCCGACCAGCACTTCGGTCATTTGCGCCGCCAGCGGCGTTGTCGCCCCGGCCGACAGTACAAGGCCGATGGCATAAAATAGCGCGCCCAAGATGATCGCTTTGCGGTCGCCCATGCGTTCGGCGATCGCGCCAAAGAACGGCTGGCCGAAGCCCCAAGCCAGGTTTTGGATCGCGATGGCAAGGCTGAATTCCGCTCTCGGCCAGCCGAATTCACTCGCGATGGGGATCTGAAAGACGCCAAAGGATGCTCGGATCGCAAAGCCGGTCATGATGATGACGCAGCCTGCAATCAGGACTGGATTTATCAGGGTTGTGCGGTGTTCCATGTGGCACGTTGAAGACGCGCCGCGCGAATTGTCAATCGCGTACGCAGGCCCTAAGTCTGGCCGCATGAACATTACCGTGACAGAGGCCTATGAGGCCGCCGTAACCGATGGCCGCCTGACCCGCGACCCTGCGCAACAAGGCGTGCTGCCCGAGCTCGACCGCATCCGCGGCGCGCTGGCCGCGCCCGTCAAGACGTGGCTGTTCCGCAAAGCGCCGCCACCCATTCCCGGCCTTTACATGTGGGGCGGGGTGGGGCGCGGCAAATCTATGCTGATGGATCTGGCGTACGAGAATATCGACGTGCCGAAACGGCGTCAGCACTTTCACGCCTTCATGCAATGGGTCCACGCCGAGATCTCCGAGGCGCGCAAAACCGGCGTGAATGATGCGATCAAGCCCGTAGCCGCGAAGCTGACCGCCGACATCCGGCTGCTGGCATTTGACGAGATGCAGATCACCGACATCACCGACGCAATGATCGTTGGCCGCCTGTTTGAGGCGCTGCTTGCCGCGGGCGTGACCGTCATCACAACGTCGAACCGTCCGCCGGATGATCTGTACAAGAACGGGCTGAACAGGCAGTTATTCTTGCCGTTCATTGATCTGTTGAAGGACCGGATGGTGGTGCACGAACTGGCAGCCGAGACCGATTATCGGCAGGGGCGGCTGGCGGGGGCTGAGGTCTATTTCACCCCCGCTGACAGTGCCGCGCGGGCGCGGATCAAAGCAATCTGGGACGATATCAGCCACAGCGAAAGCGAGCCGCTTACCCTGCGGATCAAAGGTCGCGATGTGGTGTTGCCGCAGTTCCATAACGGCGTCGCGCGGGCCAAGTTCTATGACCTGTGCGGCAAGCCGCTGGGCGCTGCTGACTACCTTGCGCTGGCGGATGCGGTGCGGGTGCTGATTCTAGAAGACATCCCGTCGCTGGGCCGGGACAATTTCAACGAGGCGAAGCGCTTTGTGACGTTGATCGACGCGCTCTACGAGGCGAAGACGCGGCTGATTTGCTCTGCCGCGGCTACGCCGGAGTATCTGTACCGCGAGGGTGAGGGGTCGTTCGAGTTCGAGCGGACCGCCAGCCGACTGCGCGAGATGCAGGCTGATGGCTGGGGTCAGGACTGACCGCGCCAGGGTGATCTTGGGTGTTTTCAAAGGCCTAATCGGAAAAGTAAAAAGGCAGATCAAACGATCTGCCTTTTTTCCTGCCCCGCTCGCCGAAGGATGCGGTGGTTTAGCCCACCCGTTCTCTTCTTGGTTGAAATAACCTTAACGTGAGCAGTGATTCGGCGTCAATCCCCTGATTCGCGAATCGGTGATTTGCTTGTGGGATTCACCCCGCTGCAGTCGGGTATGACGGGGGAAAAGTCGCCGTTAAGGGCGTCGCGGGATCGATGCTACGGGCCTGAATATAAGTGCCGTTAACGCAGATATTCTGCGCGTAATTGCCAGAGTTAAAGCCAAAGCCGGGCTTGCCGCAGTTCGTCCCATTGCCGTTCGCGTTCCAGTCCTGCGGATTGAGGCCTTGAAAGCTGCCGCCGGTCAGGAACACCATCTGCTGCTGATCAAAGCGCAGATGAATGTCGTCTATGCGCTGGCCTGCCCCAAGCCCTAACGAACTGGCCCTGGTGATAGCCAGAGATCTTGAACCGGTTCAGGTCCGCTTTGGTCAGGACGGGTTTGCGCATCTGATCGTCGGGGATCTGCATCCGGCCGGTCATGGTATCGCCGCCTGCGCCGATCCAGCAGAAGTTCACGTTGGCCGCCAAGGTACAGGCGGGCGACAGGGCCGCGATTAGGGCGGCTGTCAGAGTATAAGAACGGGCGGTGCAACGCAGCATGTCAGGGTACTATCAGGCGGGGCGCGACCTTAACAATTCGCGCCCCGCCTGTGAATTCAAATCCCAAACAGATCGTTAACGCCAACCAGCGCGCCGCGCCCCCGGAGGGCTTAGACCGGTCCGCCGCTGCCGTTCAGCCGCAGCACATGGCCAGCCAGATACAGCGAGCCGCAGATCAGCACCCGAACGGGGCCACGCGCGGCCAGATCGTGCAGGGCTGTTTGCACATCCGGGGCCGTAGAGGCGGCCAGCCCGGCAGCCTCAGCAATGCGGGCGGTGTCCTTCGCTGGGATGGTGGCAGCTTCGCCCGGGATCGACACGGCGGTCAGGGTGATGGCCTGTTCGGCCAGTGGCGTCAGGTATCCGGTGATATCCTTGGTGTTCAGCATGCCGCAGATCAGATGCGTCGGCTTTGGCGGCAGGGCGGCTAGCGTTGCGGCCAGCATACGCCCGGCAGCAGGGTTATGACCGCCGTCCAGCCACAGCTCTGCCGGGGCAGCCAGATCGACAAGGGTGCCTGACGTCAGGCGCTGCATCCGGGCGGGCCAGCTGACGCGGGTCACGGCGGCCTCGCAGGCGGCCTCGTCCTGTTCGCCGGACAAATGACGCAGGGCGGCGATGGCCATGCCTGCGTTGCCGATCTGATGCGGGCCGGGCAGGGCGGGCAGGGGTAGATCCAGCAACCCGCGCTCGTCTTGATAGATCAGGCGGCCACGTTCTTCGCTGACGTGCCAGTGCTGGCCGTGCGCCAGCAGGGGGGCACCTAGCCGGGCGGCGCGATCCTCGATCACTTCGAGGGCTTCGTCATGCTGCGGGCCGACGACGCAGGGGACGCCGCGTTTGATGATGCCCGCCTTTTCAGCGGCGATCAGCGGCAGGGTATCGCCAAGATAGCTTTGGTGGTCCAGATCGACCGGCGTGATGACGGTCAGCGTGGGGCGGTCCACGACGTTTGTCGCGTCCAGCCGCCCGCCCAGCCCGACCTCTAGCAGGGTGTAATCCGCAAGGGTGTCGGCAAAGGCCAGTAGGGCGGCGACAGTAGTAATTTCGAAATAGGTAATAGGCACGTCGCCGTTCGTCTTTTCCACCCGGTCCAGCAGGTCGGTCAGCGCGGACTCGTCGATCAACGACCCGGCCAGCCGAATGCGTTCATGAAACCGCGCCAGATGCGGCGAGGTATAGGCATGCACACGCTTACCGCGCGCCTCTAGCCCTGCGCGGATCATAGCTTGCGTACTGCCTTTGCCGTTGGTGCCCGCGATATGCACCACGGGCGGCAGGCGGTCCTGCGGATTGCCTAGGGCGTTCAGCAGTTGCCACACACGGTCCAGCGTCAAATCGATCACCTTTGGATGCAGTGTCATCATTCGTGTCAGGATGATGTCAGAGGCGTTTGTCATGGCTGAACCGGCGGAGTCTCTCCTGCGTCAAGCGCGTGGCTGTCGATATGCGGCGGCGGCAGATCGCCAGCGACGGCGGGGGGCAGCTGCATCAGCATCCGGATGATCGTCGTTAGTTCATCCTTGAGGTCGGTGCGCTTGGTCACGCGGTCCAGCATGCCGTGGTCCAGCAAGTATTCGGCGCGCTGGAACCCTTCGGGCAGCTTCTCACCGATGGTCTGTTCGATTACGCGGGCCCCGGCAAAGCCGATCAGCGCGTTGGGTTCGGCAATCTGCACATCGCCTAGCATGGCATAGGACGCGGTCACGCCGCCGGTGGTGGGGTGGGTCAGCACGACGATATAGGGCAGGCTGGCTTCTTTTAGCATTTGCACGGCGATAGTGGTGCGCGGCATCTGCATCAGGCCAAGGATGCCCTCTTGCATGCGTGCGCCGCCAGCGGCGGAAAACAGCACCATCGGGCGGCCCATTTTCACCGCTTCTTCGGCGGCCGCGACGATTGCGTTGCCGACATACATTGACATCGACCCGCCCATAAAGCTGAAGTCCTGCACGGCGGCGACGATCGGTGTGCGGCCAATCTCGCCGGTAGCCACCAACATGGCATCACGCTCGCCGGTTTTCTTGCGGGCGTCTTTCAGGCGGTCGGTGTATTTCTTCTGGTCGCGAAACTGGAGTGGGTCGGTGACGGGTTCGGGGACCTTCACCTCTGTATAGATGCCGCCGTCGAACAATGCGGTCAGCCGGTCACGTGCGGTGATTGGCATGTGGTGGCCGCAGTTGGTGCACACATTCAGATTGTCGGCCAGTTCGCGGTGAAACAGCATCGTGCCACACTCTGGACATTTCGTCCAAAGGTTGTCCGGGACTTCGCGCCGCGAGAACAACGAGTTGATCGTTGGGCGGACGTAGTTCGTGATCCAGTTCATGTGCGACACCTTCTTGCGTTATGGCTCTGATTTAGGCTGGGCTGCGCCTGAATGCAATCAAGCCCTAACTGCGACCCGTGCGGCCAGCCACATCACCAGCACGCCCATGGCAGCATAGGCCAGGTCCACCAGCGTCATCGGCGACAGCAGCGCGGCAATGCCGTCAATGTTTTCCGTGTAGGCACCCTCTGGCAGCACAAACAGCGCAAGGCCGACGCCCGGCTGCCCGGCAAAGCCCAGCACAAGGGCCGCAAACAGGTTGTTGCCCAGATGCAGGCCGATGGCCGCGCCAAGGTTGCCGGTGCGGGCGGTCAAATCGGCGCAGGCGGCACCCAGCATGCCGGCCCAGACGGCCCACAAGGCCCCCTCGGCCAGACCGGCCCCGTTCAGCAGGTGGCTGAAGCCGAAATAGATCGACGGCACCACCAACCAGACCCGGGGCCGCAAATCAACAGCGGCCAGTTGCTGGGTCAGGTAGCCGCGGAAATAGACCTCCTCCGTTGTGACCTGCAGGGCGATGGCCAGCAATGCGGGCGCTAGCCAGCCTAGCCAGTGACCCAGCGGGGCCAGCGACAGGATGTCTGCATCCCCGGCCAGATCAAAGGGTTGCTGGATCAACAGAACAAGGCCGACAGCCAGCACGCTGCGCCGCAGGTCGCACCAGAAGGCCGCGCGCGGGCCGATCAGGCTGGCCAGGCCGCGGCCGTGCAGCAGGCGGACCAGCACCAGAATGACAATCAGATCAAGGCCAAAGCCCGCATAGTTCAATACCTCCAGCGGAGCGTCAGGCCAGCTTTCGTCGATCAGGGGAAAGAGCAGTAGCGGAGTGATGGCAAATCCTGCCTCGAACCCCAGCCAGACCAGCACGAGGCGCCAGACATCGTTCCGCGCTTGTGCCAAGCGCATGAAGGCGATTAGCGGCAGATAGGCGTCGGGCAACAGCTTCATGCGCGGGCACCGTTTGGTGCCATCCGCGCGCTTAGAATGCGGCGCAGCACCAGCCAGATTGTGACTTGTGTGGCCAGATCAGCCAGAATGGGCAACGGTGGCATATCGGTGATCGCATAGGGTGTCGCATTCAGTGCGAAGGAATCCATCTGCCCCATATTGCCCAGCACGATCATCAAAAAGGCGTTGTTTGCGAAATGCCAGCCCCATCCCGCGCCAATGCTGCCGCTAATCCGCGTTAGGTCAGCCCAAGCCAGCCCGGTAAAGCCGATCATCACCACGACCAGCACATTCATTGCGCCATTAGTAGCCGGATCCGAGTGCAGGACGGCGAACAGGATGGGCGGCAGCGCGAACCAGATCAGTGGGTTGCGAAACCGCGCCGCCAGCTGTTGCAAGATATAGCCGCGGAAAACGATTTCTTCCGTGCCGGTCTGCACCAACACCAGCAGTGCAGCCCATGGCAGCCAAGACAGCACATGGGACAAGCGGTGCACAGGCACAGCGTCAAAGAAGATTGCCCAAAGGCACAGGTTCAGCCCCTGCAGCGCGGCGAAGACCCCCAGCGCCAGCCCAAAATCGCGGATTACACGGGGCAGCGGGCCAGTCAGGGTCATTGGGGACCGGGCGTGCAGCACGCGGGCGGCCAGCGCTGCACCGGCCAGCGCACCGGCAAAGGTGCCCATCATCAAGGACATGGACAGGGGCACCCGGCCCTCCCACTCGACATCACCGGGCATCGGCGGGGCCAGCGAAAAGGCGGTGATGACAACGGCGGTATAGGTGCCCACGATCAGCGCAAGTCCCAGTAACAGACGCCACAGGGCAGGGCGGGCGCGGGCGGGCGCGGCAAAGGCTGCAAGGGCAGCGGTGTAGAATGGCATCGCGCGTCCTGATCGCTGGGTCTCAACTGACATGCCCGCACGATGTGCCCCGCGCAAGACTTTGCATTGCGACTTGTGTCGCGGGGGCGGCCAAATTAGACCGTTCATAACACGAAAGGATCCTTTTTCATGGCTACGAACCGTTTCGACAAATCCAAGCTGCCCAGCCGTCACGTCACCGAGGGGCCAGAGCGCGCGCCGCACCGATCCTATTACTATGCCATGGACCTGACCGCAGAAGACATCGCGCAGCCCTTTGTCGGCGTCGCGACCTGCTGGAACGAGGCCGCACCTTGCAACATCGCGCTGAACTGGCAGGCCCAGTCGGTCAAGCGCGGCGTGAAAGAAGCTCACGGCACGCCCCGCGAATTCACCACCATCTCCGTTACCGACGGCATCGCGATGGGCCACGAGGGCATGCGCTCTTCGCTGGCGTCCCGCGAAGCTATTGCCGACTCGGTCGAGCTGACAATGCGCGGTCACAGTTATGACGCGCTGGTCGGCCTTGCGGGCTGCGACAAATCCTTGCCGGGTATGATGATGGCGATGATCCGCCTGAACGTGCCATCCGTGTTCATGTACGGCGGCTCGATCCTGCCGGGCAAAGTGCCCGAAGGTGCCAATGTCCCCGAAGATTTCGCGCACCGCGACCTGACCGTGCAGGACATGTTCGAAGCTGTCGGCCGCTATCAGTCCGGCGAGATGACGGACGAACAGTTGGCGATCCTTGAGCGCGTAGCATGCCCCTCTGCCGGTGCCTGCGGTGGCCAGTTCACCGCCAACACGATGGCCTGCGTGTCCGAAGCCATCGGCCTTGCGCTGCTAAATTCGTCGGGTATGCCCGCGCCTTACAAAGACCGTGCCCAGTATGGCGTGGCTTCGGGCCATGCCGTGATGGAGCTGATCGCAAAGAACATCCGCGCCCGCGACATCGTCACGCGTAAATCGCTGGAAAATGCGGCCCGAGTCGTGGCCTGCACCGGTGGATCCACTAACGCCGGTCTGCACCTGCCCGCGATGGCCCATGAAGCTGGCATTGATTTTGATTTGTGGGACGTTTGCGATATCTTCAAAGACACGCCTTATTTCGTTGATATGAAGCCCGGCGGTCAGGCTGTTGCCAAAGACCTTTATGATGCTGGCGGTATCCCCGTAGTGATGAAGGAGCTGCGCAAAGCAGGCCTGATCCACGAAGATTGCATGACGTCCTCTGGCCGGACCATCGGTGAAGAGCTGGACATGATCCAAGGCGAGCCGGACGGCAAGGTAATCCACTTCATCGACAACCCGATCACCAAGACCGGCGGCGTTGTCGGTCTGCGCGGCAACGTGGCCCCGGACGGTGCCATCGTGAAAGTTGCCGGCATGACCGAAGAACAGCAGGTCTTTACCGGTCCCGCTCGTGTGTTCGAGAGCGAAGAAGAAGCCTTCGAATCCGTCAAATCACGCACCTATAAAGAGGGTGACGTGCTGGTCATCCGCAACGAGGGTCCCGCAGGCGGCCCCGGCATGCGCGAAATGCTGGCCACGACCGCTGCCTTGTCCGGTCAGGGCATGGGCAAAAAGGTTGCTCTGATCACCGATGGTCGCTTTTCCGGCGCGACCCGCGGGTTCTGTGTTGGCCACGTCGGGCCAGAGGCGGCACGCGGTGGTCCCATCGCGCTGCTGAAAGATGGCGACATTATCACCATCAACGCCCTGACCGGCGAGCTGTCGGTTGATGTCTCAGACGAGGATATGGACAAGCGCCGCGCTGCTTGGGCTGGCCCGCGTCCGACCATGTATGAATCCGGTGCCATCTGGAAGTTTGCCCAGTTGGTCGGCGGTGCCCGTCAGGGCGCAGTCACGCACCCTGGGGCCAAGGTGGAAAAGCACGTCTATATGGACATTTAAGGGCATGTGGCACCGACTGACCCTAGGTGTCGCCCTGGCGGCCGGCCTGGCCGCCTGCGAGCCGATACCCTATCTGACCGGCCCGCCCACCAATACCGTGCGGCTGGCCGGGGCGGTCATGCTGACAGGGCCATCCGGTTACTGCGTCGATCCCGTCGTCACAAAGCCGCGTAAAGGCTTTGCCCTGCTTGCGGCCTGCGCGGCGATGACGGCGGATGAAACGGATACTTACCCCGACAACATCGCCCTGGTCACGGTACAGGTCGGTGCGGCGGACAGCGCCGCTGTTGCAGGGCAAGAGGACGCTTTTGGGGCCTTTATGGAAACACCCCAGGGCGCGGCGCTGCTGTCAGCTTCTGCCATTGGCGGGGCGGTGCTCGTACGGCTGACCCAGACGGATACCAATATCGTCGCGGTATATACCGAAGACGTGGATGCCCCCGGGATCAGCGGCACTCAGAAACAGGCTTGGCGGTTGTTCACCGATGTGCGCGGACGGCTTGTAACGGTGTCCGTGCGCGGGCTGACAGAGGCACCGCTAACGCAATCGGCATCGCGCGCTTTGCTGGATGCTGTGGTCGGGGCGATGCATCAGGCTAACGTTATGCCATCCACCACGACGTGACTACTGGCAGATGTTTCATTTCAGGAAACAATTTGCGACATACAACCGGATCAACCTGGACACAGACAAGGCCGGATACATGAGGCGAGCAACCGACGGTGTGATGAATGCAGTGCTGCACGCCGGTGTGCTGCGCCGCTGGACGCGTGCCGCGCGCAAGGCCCCCGTAGCCGAATTGCAGACTCTGAGCACCCAGCGCCAGCAAGCCCGCGATCTGTCGTCGCGTCTGGCGGAACTGATCTATATCGCCGATAGCCGCCTTCCGTTGCCGCGTGTCGGGTCCAACGTCTTTGCCCGCCCCAGCGGCACCCTGTGGTCTTGGCGTCCGCAGGTCTGGCGTGGAGCGCTGCCGCGCAAGGGTATGACTGCCGTCGCCAGCCGCACCGAGCTGGGCGACGAGGTCACGCTGTTCCACGATTGCGACATCAGCGAGCTTACCCTGCGCCAGCTGCGCAATACCCGCGAAGAGGACCTTGCCCCCTCTGGGATGCGGCTGGACGTCTTGCGATTTGACGGATCGTTCCTGTCGCTGGTGTTGGAAATGCCGCCAGAGGCGATCCATGCATGACCCAACGCCAAATTCTGCGGGTCAGCACCATTCTGAAAGTCGAAAAGCCGATCGAGACTTTCGCCCGACTGAACATCAAGCATGGTCCGAACACCGAAACGATGGTGCCGGAATTGCCCCGTAAACGCGGAGAGGCGGTCGTGGAAGTCGATCTGACCTATTGCGACCTGAACGAAAAGTGGATCGAAAAAGCCTGGCTGGACCTGATCTTTGAAGGGCCAGAAATGAACCAGATCACCCTGCGCGATGTGACGTTACCCGCGCGCCGAAATCTAAGCCAAAGGGGTCACTATGTCCGACCTGAACCTGACGAAAACTCGTCTGATCCGCGGCGTCTGGCATGGCGTTCTGACCGGGGCCACGTCCGAGCCAAAGTTGATGCTGACCCACAAAGGTGAGGCTTCCACCAGGCGGCACCTTGCGGCGCACGATAACGGCACCTGGGACTTAGAGGCAGCCGTGCCGATGGACTGGCTGGCGGACGGGTTGCAGACATTCATCATCTCTGAAGTCGGCGCGGACGAGGTGTTGGCCAGCTTTGCCTTTTTGGCGGGCAACGTGCTGTCTGAGGATATCCGCGCCGAGATGATCTGCTGCGCCACGAGCTGGACATGCTCAAACGCGCGTTTCGCCGCCATTGTGTGGAAACCGCAGAGGAAGAGTGACGCCGCGTTGGGGGTGACGCCGCCGCAGCGCTTTGACAGATTGCAAAGTAGGGAGGCCACCATACCATGAACGAATATCCGCACCTTTTGTCACCGCTTGACCTTGGATTCACCACGCTGAAAAACCGCGTGTTGATGGGGTCCATGCATACCGGGCTCGAAGAAACCCGCGACTGGAACCGCGTCGCCGAATTTTATGCCACCCGCGCGCGCGGCGGCGTGGGCCTGATGGTTACTGGCGGCATGGCCCCCAATAACGAAGGCGGCGTGTTTCCCGGTGCTGCTGGCCTGTTCAATGATCAGGACATCTCCAACCACCGCATAGTGACGGACCGCGTCCATGATGCCGGCGGCAAGGTCGCGATGCAGATCCTGCATGCGGGCCGTTATGCCTACGGGCCCAAGTGCGTGGCACCTTCCGCGATCAAATCGCCGATCTCTCCCTTCCCGCCGATCGAACTCGACGCTGCAGGCATCGAAAAGCAAATCAGCGACATGGTCACCGCCGCCGTGCGCGCGCGGCAGGCAGGCTATGACGGGGTCGAGGTGATGGGGTCCGAAGGGTATTTCCTGAACCAATTCCTCGTGACCCACACCAACAAGCGGACTGATGAATGGGGCGGCAGCTACGAGAACCGCATGCGCCTGCCGATTGAGGTCGTGCGCCGCGTGCGCGAGGCTGTGGGCACCGATTTCATCATCATCTACCGTTTGTCGATGATCGACTTGATCCCCAACGGCTCCACCTTCGACGAAGTCGTGCAGTTAGCCAAAGCGGTCGAGGCGGCGGGTTCCACCATCATCAACACTGGCATTGGCTGGCACGAGGCGCGGGTGCCGACCATCGCGACGTCCGTTCCGCGCCGCGCATTTGCGTGGGTCACGAAAAAGCTGATGGGCCATATTGGCATCCCAATCATCACGTCTAACCGGATCAACACGCCCCAAGTGGCAGAGGACGTTTTGTCCGATGGCTGCGCCGATATGGTCAGCATGGCGCGCCCATTTCTGGCCGATCCCGATTTCGTCGCCAAGGCCGCTGCTGGCCGCGCCAACACGATCGCGCCCTGCATCGCCTGCAATCAGGCCTGCCTTGATCACACATTCGGTGGCAAGCTGTCGTCCTGCCTTGTGAACCCGCGTGCCTGCCATGAAACCGAACTGACCCTGCCGCCCGTGGACAAGGCGCAAACCGTCGCTGTTGTCGGCGCTGGCCCGGCCGGCCTGTCAGCGGCGCTGGCGGCCTCTGCCCGCGGGCATAATGTGACTCTGTTCGATGCTGCTGACGACATCGGCGGACAGCTGAACATGGCGCGTCAGGTGCCGGGGAAAGAGGAGTTTCACGGCCTTGTGGACTGGTATCGCACCAGTGTTGCTAATTCGAACATTACCCTGCGCCTTGGCACCCGCGTCGCCGCTGCTGACCTGACGGATTTTGATCATGTCATCGTCGCCACTGGCGTCCGGCCCCGCGATCCCGGGATCCCCGGGCAGGACGGGCCGAATGTCGTGACCTACGTCGATGTGCTGCGCGGCAAGGTTGATGTGGGCGCGCGGGTCGCTGTCATCGGGGCCGGGGGCATTGGATTCGATGTGGCCGAATATCTTGTGACCAGCGTCAGCCCGACGCTGGACCTGCCGGCATGGATGGAAGAATGGGGCGTCACCGACCCCAGCACACAGCGTGGCGGTCTGGCCCCCGAGGGTCCAGAGCCAGACGCACCGATCCGGCAAGTCACCCTGCTGCAGCGCAAGGCCACCAAGGTCGGCAAGGGGCTGGGCAAGACGACCGGCTGGATTCACCGCGCCGCGTTGCAGATGAAAGACGTCACTATGATTGGTGGCGTGAATTATGAATTCATTGACGCCGACGGGCTGCACGTCAGCTTTGGCGAGGCGCGGGATAACCCGACGCTGATTCCGGTCGATAACATCGTGCTGTGCGCTGGGCAGGTGTCTGAGCGCAGCCTTGCCGACGATCTGGCGGCGCAGGGGATCACCGCCCATGTCATCGGCGGGGCCGATGTTGCATCAGAGCTTGATGCCAAACGCGCCATTGATCAGGGTACCAGGCTCGCGGCCTCCTTGTAATTCGCGCGATTGGGGCCCTGGGTCCTGATATTGCTGCACAAATTGAAACAGCCGGTCCACAGGACGACAGGGCCGGTTGTTTCGCTGCCCGCATCAGTCCGCGTCGAAACCCCCTTATTGTCAGGCCCCCGCCCCAGTCCTGCCCAGATTGAGGGATAGTAACGGTTCAAGAGTTTTTGAATCGTTAGGACATTGGCATGGATCGCCTTACCGAAATGGAAGCCTTTGCCACCGTTGTGGATCAGGGTGGTTTCACTGATGCGGCCAAGAAGATGGGGATTTCGAAATCTGCTGTCTCTAAGCATGTTTCCTCCTTGGAGGCTCGCCTTGGCGCGCGTTTGTTGAACCGCACCACCCGTCGGGTCAGCCCGACGGAAATTGGCCTTGCCTATTATGACCGCGCCCGCCGGGTTCTGAACGACGCAGGAGAGGCGGACGCCCTTGTCACGTCCATGCAATCCGCCCCGTCGGGCCTGCTGCGGATTTCTGTCGCGACGGATTTCGGGGTCAACCACCTGTCACCGGTGCTGGGGGATTTTCTGTCGGAATTCCCCGATATCACTGTCAACATGGTGCTGAATAACCGCTACGTAGAGCTAATTTCAGAAGGTTTCGACATGGCGATCCGGATCGGAGAGCTGGAGGACAGCAGCCTGCGCGCGCGCAAGCTGACCGACACGACCCGCCGTATGATCGCATCTCCTGGGTATTTTGAAAAGCATGGCCGCCCGGAAAAGATCGACGATCTGAACGATCACAAGCTGTTGCACTATTCCAACGCCGCAAATTCTGCCGTTTGGAAACTGACCGCGCCGTCAGGCGAGAAACGTCAGGTCCGCACCGCTGGCTGGCTGACGGTGAATGACGGGCAATCGCTGCTGAACGCCTGTGTAGGCGGTCTTGGTATCGCTTACCTGCCCAGCTTTCTTTACGGCGACGCGCTTTCCAAGGGGCTGGTGGAAGAGGCTATTCCGGATCTGCCCGTCGATATCCAAGGCATCTATGCCGTCTATCCTCCGGGCCGGTTTACCCAACCCAAGGTTCGCGCCTTTATCGATTTTCTGGTCCACGCCTTTGCCGACAAAGGTCCTGACGCCTGGTAGGCCATACTGTTTCTTGCCCTGGAGCGTTCGACAATCCCACCTTACGCGGCCCCCTCAAGGGCCGCGTTTTTTCCTTTCCTGGACCCTGCTGGATGCGACGGTGCGGGCAATCGAAAGGAAGCGCTATGTCTGTTTTCCCCACCCGCATCGATTATGTCGAGTTGTCATCGCCCAAGCTTGAGAACACTCAGGCCTTTTTGACCAAGGCGTTCGGCTGGTCCTTTATCGACTATGGCCCGGATTACTGCGACGTGCAGGACGCGGCTTTAGGCGGTGGGATCGAGCGTGGCGAGACGCGTGCGCCGCTGGTGATCTTATATGCTGACGATCTGGAAGCGGCCTTGGCCCGCGTGCAGGACGCCGGGGCCACTATCACGAAAGAGATTTTCACCTTTCCCGGTGGCCGCAGATTTCAGTTTTTGGAACCCGGCGGCACGGAAATGGGCGTCTGGACCAAGCTGTAACCAACCGGCCATAGCCTATCGGCCCTAGTCGATTGGTCCGGTCACGACCGCCTCGACCCGGCGGTTCGCCTCGCGTCCCTCTTGCGTCAGGTTGCTGGCAATCGGTGCAAGGTATCCCATTCCCGCCGCCGTCAGCCGCGCGCGGGGTGCCCCAAAATCCACCACCAGCCGTTCAATCACCGCCGCCGCCCGCTGCCGAGAGATTGCGATATTGCCGTCGAGCCCGCCGCTGCTGTCGGTATGGCCGACGATGCTGATCGTCTGGTCCGGGTATTGTGCCATGTAATCCGCAAGCGCGCGCAGGGCGGGCATGTCCATGTCCGTCAAGGTCACGGCCCCGGTTTCAAAGGCAACGCGGTCCAGAAGCGCATGGCCGGTGGCGATCAATGACTGCGCCAGATCCCCCGAGGGCGCAGGGGCAGCGGCGCGGGCGGTGGGATCATTGGCGGCGGTCAGGCTGGGGGCATCCACGCCCACGGTCACTACGCGGATGATCTGCACAAATCCCGCCTGCGGCGTGCGGCTGACCATCAAACTGACGGCTCGCAGCCCGTCATCGCTCTGCTTGATCGCGGACAGAAAGCGGAAATCGTTCAGGTCCACCTGCATCGCGGGGGGCGGCGCGATGGGGGTGCCAAAACGGAAATCGAAGCCCCCGCAGTCCTGCGTGTCGCATTCAAAAATCACCTCATACCCGGCTGTGCGCAGCTGTTCGCGCAAGGGGCGCATCAGTTGCAGGCTGGCCAGCCCGGTCGCGGCAACGCGCCAGACCTGCCGGGTCATCGCGCCCTCGATCGTGCGGGTGGGCACGGCGGCACCGTCCCACGCCGCCGTCGGCAGGGGATAGCTGTCCAGCGGCACGTTCTGCTCGACCTCGACCGCGGCATTGCCGGGCAAGGTCAGGACCTGCGCGCTGAGCGCGCTGGGCCAGAGCAGGATCAGGAGCAGGCTGCGTATCATCGAGCCTGTGCGTGGTATTCGGGGTTGGGCCGCATGTCGGTGGCGGATGCGACGCGGTTGGTCATGTTGAAAAAGGCTGCGACGCTTGCGATGTGCCAGATGTCGCGGTCGCTGAAGCCTGCATCGCGCAGCGCCTGCCTATCGGTTTCGACAATGCGGGCGCTGTCGACGGTAAGCTTTTCGGCAAAGGTCAGCATCGCGGTTTGACGCGCGTCCAGATCGGCGGCACGCCAGTTCATGACCATCATCTCGCCCAATCTTGGATCGCCGGACAGCTGCCGCACGGCGGCACCATGGGCGGTAAGGCAGTAAAAGCATTTGTTGATCGACGACACAGCAACGGCGATCATCTCACGCTCCAGCTTAGTCAAGCCGGACTCTGCCAGCATCAAGTCGTTGTAAAGCCCTGTAAAGGCGTCCAGTTTCGCCACGTCAAAGGCATAGGCGCGCAGCACATTAGGAACCATGCCCAGTTTGTCCTGGCAGACGTCAAAGTATTTCTGCGTCGCAGGCGGCAGCGGGTCCATCTGCGGCAGATCAAGGGCGGTGGGACAGTCTGTCATGTGCTCTCCTGCGGGGCTGCGCGGTAATGATAACGCCCAGCTTCGACCAAGCCGAGGCTTTCGTAAAGCGCGTTGGCCTCGGTGTTGGCGGATGTGACCAGCAGGCTGAACTGATCGGCACCTTGCCGCTTGGCCCAGTGGGCGGCTGCGCGGGTCAGGTGGCGGGCGAGGCCCTTGCGGCGATGCTCTGGCGCGATCTCCAGCCCGTGCAGCATGGCGGTGCCGCCCTGGATCGCGATGAACAGCGTGCCTGCCGGGCGATCATCGATGCGGCCAAAGATCGTGGTCTTTGGCCCCTGCACCCGGTCCATGATCGCCAGTCGCGCGGGACCGATCCCGCCTGTGGCCCAGATATTGCGCTGGGCGGCCAGCGGGGGCCAGACGGTAAAGGCGGTGACCGGGGGTACGAGATCGGTGGTCAGAGGCGCTACAGGGCCGGCGTGGATCATGGTTTCGTCCCGCAGGCCGTAGCTGGCATCTGCCAGAAGCGCGTCCAGCCCGTCGTCCCCTGGGCGCACCATGAACAGCGGCTCCTGCCCCAACCCGCGCATTGCGGCGGCAGCGGTATCCAGATTGTCTGCGGTGACCGGGCTGTCTGCGGTGGCCGCGCTGACCCTGTTGCCGCCGCCCGCGCCGTTGCGGATCGTCCAAGGGCCGACCTGCTGCGTTGCGGCGGCGGGCCAAGTTGCGTCGATTACCGCGCCCCAGTCGGTCATGCGGGGAACAGGGCCTGCAGCTGCGTCATGGCCGCCGTCACGCGGGTCTGATCGGTGCCGCGGATCACGATATTCGTTCCATATGCGCCGTCCTTTTGGAACGGATAGGACCCCAGCGACAGATCGGGATGATCAGCGGCGATCTGCGCCAAAGGGGCGGCGACATCGCCTTCACCGCGCATGACGCGCCAGCTTTCCGAGAGCAGCGGTGCGCCATGGGCCAGTTTACTGATGACGGATGCGACCATCGCCTCGAACACCGACGGCACACCGGCCATGACGTTGACGTTCTTGATGGTAAAACCCGGCGCAGTGCTGACCGGATTGTCGATCAGCGTGGCACCATCAGGGATGCGGGCCATGCGCAGGCGCGCCTCGTTTAGCGTGGTCCCTGCGCGGTCGTAGTGGGCTTGCAGCAGCGCACGGGCGTCGTCCCGCACATCGACATGTGCGTCAAAGGCCGCGCCCATCGCGTCCGCCGTGATGTCGTCATGGGTTGGGCCAATCCCGCCGCTGGTAAAGACGTGGTCATAGGCGTCCGACAATGTGCGCACGGCCGCCACGATGGCGGGCTGGTCATCGCTGACGACGCGTGCCTCTTTCAGGTCGATCCCCACTTCGGTCAGTGCTTTGGCCAGATGGTTGGTGTTCGAATCGCGGGTCCGGCCTGAAAGGATCTCGTCTCCGATGACCAACATGGCGGCGGTGGGGTTTGACATTGGCTTCTCCTAAGGTTCGCCTCTTGGTATAGCCCGGCGCATGGACTTTGCCACGCCCCTGATCCCCGCCAGGCTGATCCGCCGCTACAAACGGTTTCTAGCCGATTGCACGCTGGCGGATGGGCGCGAAGTGACCGCCCATATCGCCAACCCCGGCGCGATGACCGGCACCGCCGTGCCCGGCAGCCGCATCTGGCTCGAGCCAAACGACAACCCGCGCACCAAGTTGGACTTTGGCTGGCGCCTGCTGGAGCTGGGCAGCGATTTCGTCTGCGTCGATACAGCGCTGCCCAACCGCATTGTGGGCGAAGGCTTGCGCGCAGGCCTTGTGCCGGGGCTTGACGGCTACACAAGCATCAAGGCAGAGGTCCCCTATGCCGACAAAAGCCGTGTTGATTTCCTGCTGAGGGGTGGCGGAAAAGATCTGTACCTAGAGGTGAAAAGCGCCAATTTCGCGCGCAACGCCCCGCTGGTCGAATTTCCTGACAGCAAGACCCTGCGCGGGGCGCGGCACATGGCCGATTTGGCGCAGATGGTGGCGCAGGGGCACCGAGCGATGGTATTTTACCTGATCACCCGCACCGATTGCACCCGCGTCGGCGTGGCCAGCGATATTGATCCGGCCTACGGCGTTGCCTTTGATGCTGCCCGCGCGGCAGGGGTCGAGGTGCTGGCCATGGATTGCAGCATCACGCCCGCCGCCATCACTCTGGGTCAGGTGCGGCCCTTGGTTGCAGGCTGGGGTGGTCCCGCCGGGTAAAAAGCCCTATGTGGGCAACATACAGCAAGCACAGGTAAGATGTGATGACCGACACTACCCATTTGACTCGCGACGGCATCCGTCTGCACGCGCTAGCGGACTTTGGCGGCATGAACCGCGCAGGCCGTCTGGCCGCGCAGATCCTTGACGATATTGCCGATCACGTCGTGCCTGGCCAGACCACTGGCAAGCTGGATCAGCTGATCACCGAATGGGTCGCGCAGGCGGGGGCGACCTCTGCCACGATCGGGTATCGCGGCTATCAACACGCCAGCTGCATTTCGGTCAACCACATCGTCTGCCACGGCATCCCCGGCGCGCCGATCCCCAAGGCCAAGGACGAGACGATTTCCAAGAATCTGGAAAAACGCCGCGATGACGACACGCTGAAAGATGGCGATATCCTGAACATCGATGTCACGGTAATCGTTGATGGCTGGTTCGGTGACACTAGCCGGATGTATGTCGCTGGCCCCGCGTCGCCCAAGGCCGCCCGCCTGATCGAGGTGACACATGACTGCCTGATGTTGGCGATCGAGGCCGCGCGTCCCGGCAATACGTTCGGCGACATCGGCCATGCGATCCAGTCCTATGCTGAATCGCAGCGCTGCTCTGTCGTGCGTGATTTCTGCGGTCACGGGCTGGGCCGCGTGTTCCACGCTCCGCCCAATGTGCTGCACTATGGCCGCGCCGGCACCGGTCCGGTGCTCGAAGAAGGCATGTTCTTTACCATCGAGCCGATGATCAACTTGGGCCGCCCGGAAACGCAGGTGCTGGTCGATGACTGGACCGCCGTAACTTTGGACAAATCCCTGTCGGCGCAGTTCGAACATTCCATCGGCATCACCGCACAAGGCTGCGAGGTCTTCACGACCTCACCCGCCGGACGGTTCCACCCAACGCAAACAGAGTGACCACGCCGCTCCGGCTGATCCCGGTCCTGTCGGCGGCGAATTTCGTCATCGGCATGGGGGCCTTTGTGCTGATCGGCATGTTGACACCCGTCGGCCAGGACTTTGGCATCGCGCCGGGCCGGACCGGCTGGCTGATGACGACCTATGCACTGGCCTATGCGGTGCTGTCGCCGCTGCTGGTGTCGCTTACCGGATCGGTCGGGCGCAGGCGGGTGCTGGCCTATGCGCTGACGGGTTTTGCTGTTGCGAACCTGTTGTCGGCGCTGGCCCCGACGGAATTCACCCTGCACCTTACCCGCATTCTGGCCGCCGCTGGGGCAGGCATGCTGACGCCGGTCAGTGCATCCGTCGCCGCCGGCCTGTCTGCGCCGGAACGGCGGGGCAAGGCGCTGGCGGCGGTGATCTTTGGCCTGAGCCTTGCGCAGGTGCTGGGCGTGCCGGCGGGTAGTTTCATCGCCTATACCTTTGGCTGGCGCGTGGCCTTTGTCGTCGTGGCGCTGTTGGCGCTGCCGATTATCCCGCTGATCTGGCGCATTGTGCCCAGTGGCCTTGCGTTCCAGACCGTCACCTTGCCAGAGCTTGGCCGCACCCTGCGCGACGGGCCGACGATGCTGGCCGTCAGCTTTACCGCGACCTATCTGGCGGCGGCCTATGTGCTATATACTTACCTTGCGCCACTGCTGGAACAGACCATGAACTATGGCCGCGACGGGATCACTTGGATCCTTCTGGTGTTCGGTGCGGCGGCCGTGATTGGCAATCTGGCTGGCGGTGCTATCGCAGACCGGATCGGACCGTTCCGCACGCTGCTGATCCTGTGCGCGGGCCAAGTGGTGACGCTGCCGCTGTTTTCGCTGATGCCGCTGCCCGGCCTGGCGCTGGTCGTGCTGATCGCAGTTTGGTCGCTGTTTGTATGGTCGATGATGGCGGGCCAGCAGATGCGGATCATCGCTCTGCGCCCCTCCGCCGCGCCTATCGTGCTGGCCCTGAATGCCGCCGCGATTTATATCGGCGCGGCGGCTGGATCTGCCATTGGCAGCGTCGTGATGGGGGTTGGGGGCGTGCAGGCGTTGGGCCTTGGCGGGCTGGCGGTGGCACTGCTGGCGACTGGGCATATCCTGTGGTCCGAGCGGCTGAGCGGCAAAAAACCCTGATCACAACTTGCAATTCATTCGCAACTGAGCCATATTAATGTTACCACTAGCGGTGGCACCCCCCTTACATCACCAATTCAAGGATGCAGTCATGCACCAGTCTTTTGCTGCCGCTTTTGCGGCCACCCTTGCCTTCTCCACGCCGCTGTCGGCGCAAGAAGTCACGCTGCGGTTCCAGCACTTCGTGTCGCCCGCCAGCGCGAACCCGACCTATTTCATGCAGCCCTGGGCCGACGCGATCGAGGAGCAGTCCGGCGGCCGCATCAAGGTCGAGCTTTATCCCTTCATGCAGCTGGGCGGGTCAGCGACCAGCCAATATGACCTGATCCGCGACGGAGCGATCGACGGCGGCTGGGTCATTCCATCGTACGAGCCGGGCCGCTTCCCCGAAGCCGAAGCGCTGGAACTGCCCTTTATGACGCCCAAGTCGGGCGAGGAGGCGTCGGACGCCGCCTGGCACTATACCCAAGAGCATCTGATGGATGATTTCGCTGACATCCACCTGATCGCCGCTCATATGCACGGCCCCGGCATCATTCACAAAAAGGGTGCCGCCCCGAAAACGGTCGAGGATATGGAAGGCGTCAAGCTGCGCGGCCCGTCGCGGCCCGCCACGGACCTACTGAACGCCATGGGCGCGCTGCCCATCGGCATGCCGGTCCCATCCTTCACCGAGGCGCTGTCGCGCGGCGTGGTTGATGGCGGTGTCATCACATGGGAAATGGCCCCCAGCCTGAAACTGGACGAGTTGACGGACAGCCACACCGACGTCGCGGGCGAGGATGCGCTGTATAATCTGTATTTCCTCTGGGCGATGAACAAGGATGTCTATGACGCCATGCCTGCTGATTTGCAGGCTGTGATTGACGCGAACTCTGGCCTGATGGCCAGCCGCTGGGCGGGCAAGGCGCATGACATTGGCGATGCTGAAGGGCGAATGGTCATGGAAGATGCTGGCAATGAGATCGCCGTGCTATCGCAGGTCGAGACTGACCGCATCAAGGCGCTGGGCGAAGGCGTGCGCGCGACTTGGATCGCGGACATGGATGCCAAAGGGTTCGATGGTGCCGCATTGGTGCAAGACGCCACCGACGCCATGACTGCCGCGCGCGGCACAGCCACGAACTAAGCCAACACGGCGCGCCGCCCGGTTTTACGGGCGGTGCGTTTCTTTTACAGGTTCAGCGCCGCTGCGATCTGGGCCATCTGAGTGATCGGCACCGCGTTATAGCCGTCGGCCCGCGCGGACCCGCCTTCGGCGACATAGGCGAAACAGCCGCACCCCGCCGCCTGCGCTGCGTTCCAGCCTGCGGGCATATCATCGATCATCCACGTCGCTTGCGGACGCGCACCGGCCGCGTCCATCGCGTGAAGCAGCATCGCCGGGGCAGGTTTCGGGGCGTGGTCATGTCCCGACAGAATACGCCCGGCAAACCGGTCCAGCAGGCCGGACGGCGTCAGCGACACCTTCATCTTGGCCAGCGGCCCGTTTGACCCGATGGCCGTTGGGATGCCTGCGTCGTCGAGCTTGTCCAGCAGGTCCACCACGCCGGGCACCACATCAACGCCCAGCGCCAGCGCCGCAAATATTTCGTCATAGGTCTGGTCCAGCCAGTTGTCCGGCAGGTTGGCACCCATGCGCCGGGCCTCTTCCCCGATGCCCATTAGGGTACCGCCGCCGAACTTCGCGCGCACCTGATCCGGCGCGATGGTCAGCCCATAGCGCGCAAGGTTGGCCGAGATGACGCGGTCCGTCGTCGTCTCTGTGTCCACCAGCACGCCGTCGCAGTCGAAAATCACTAGGTCGGGTGTCATAGCGCCTCCATCAGCGTGATCCATGTGCCGCCGTAGCGGCGGGCGTCCAGCGCCTTGTAACCTTGCGGTGCGATCTGGGCACTGCGTTCTTCCCAGACGATTGTCGTGCCCGCCGCGATCCAGCCCGCCGCCCGCGCGGCGCGCAGGGCTGGCAGGCCAAGCTGCTGGTCATAGGGCGGGTCCAGAAATACCAACCCGCAGGCCTGCCCGACGGGGAGGGCGTCGGCGCGGCAACGCAGAAAAGTGCAATCGGGGCCGCGTTTCATCTTGGCAATATTGCCCGCAATCAGCTCCTGCGCGACCTTGCCGTCGTCAACGAATGTGACGTGCGCCGCGCCGCGCGACAGCGCCTCTAGGCCCAAGGCACCCGTGCCTGCGAACAAGTCCAGCACGCGCACGCCCCTGATCGGATCACCAAAACGGCCGCCTTGCAGCACGTTGAACAGGCTTTCGCGCACCCGGTCCGTCGTCGGGCGCAGATGCGCGCCTGCGTCCCCGGTACCGACCGGAACCAGCGCCGTGCCGCGATGGGTGCCTGCGATGATCCTCATGGGCGCAGCAGCGCCTTCATGTCCGTTGTTGAGGCGATGACGGTGGCGGGGGCGGGGCTGATCCCGGCTTCGATCAGGCGTTTGCCGACCATATAGTTGCGCACGTCCGACATTGCGTCGATGGCGATCAGCGTGTCGCCCCGGTAATACCAGTGCGAGCGGGCCAACCCCTCGCCGGGTTTGACATATACGTCGGTATAGCCGGTGTTTAGGCCAGCAATCTGCAATTTGACGTCGTATTGATCGGACCAGAACCATGCCGCAGGCTGATATGTGACATCGTGGCCCAGCAGGTTCTGCGCCACGATCTCTGCCTGATCAATGGCATTGCCGACGCTCTCAATCCGCACTCGCCCGCCGTGATAGGGGGTGGATGCGCAATCGCCCGCCGCCCAGATGTGCGGATCGGACGTGTTCCCATGGGCATCGCAGGCGATGCCGTTGTCCAGCGTCAGGCCAGCGCCTTCGGCCAGTTCTGTCGCTGGCGCAATGCCGACGCCGGCGATGGCAAAGTCGATATCCAGCGTGGTGCCATCCGCCAGCTCTGCCCCCGTCACCGCGCCATCGCCGGTCAGCCGGACCAGCCCTGTGCCTTCGCGGATATCGACTCCGTGGCTGCGGTGCAGCTCGCGGAAGTAATCAGATGTGGCGGGGCATGCGACCCGTTGCAGGATACGATCTGCCGCCTCGACCAACGTGACCTTGACGCCGCGCTTGGCCGCGACGGCTGCCGCCTCTAGCCCGATATAGCCGCCACCGACGATCAGGCAGCGCGCGCCATCCTTGAAATACGGGGCCATCGCGTCAGCATCTGCCAGATCGCGCACGGCAAAGACGTTGTCCAGCGTCCCGCCAATGCTGGCGGGCAGGGTGCGAGGCCATGCGCCGGTGGTCAGCACCAGATCGTCATACTCCAGCACCTCTTCGCCGCTGAGCTTGACCTGCTTTGCCGTTGCATCCACGCTAACTGCCCGCGTGCCCAGCCGCAGGGTTACGCCATTATCGTCGTACCAAGCTGTGGGGCGGAAAAAGAGCCGTTCCTGTGCCATGTTGCCCAGCAAATATGCCTTGGATAACGGCGGGCGCTGGTAGGGGGCGTGTGGCTCACCGCTGACCAGTGTGATGCCTGTCGTTACGCCGGATGCCACCAGCTTACCGATCAGGGCCGCAGCCGCCTGACCGCCGCCAATCACCAAAATCCTGCGCATGTTGTGACTTCCCTCTATTGGCCCTGTCGCCCGGCACCGTATATGCCTATCCGGGACAGAGGCAATTCAGATAGGAAAACGCTTATGACCATTGCACAAGGTGCAACGCTACCGGATGCTAGCGTTTTGACGATGGGGGCTGACGGGCCGAAGACGGTGTTGATCGCTGATAAGACCAAGGGCCGCACGGTCGTGATCTTTGGCCTGCCCGGTGCCTATACCGGCGTCTGTACCACGGCGCATGTACCCAGCTTTATCCGCACGCTGCCGCAGTTGATGGATAAAGGCGTGGACGAGGTGATCTGCATCGCCGTCAACGATCCGTTTGTGATGAAGGCTTGGGGGGATGCGACCGGCGCGATTGACGCGGGCATCACGATGCTGGCCGACGCCGAGGCGAGCTTTACCAAAGCCATCGGCATGGACTTTTCCGCGCCGCCCGTGGGCTTTGTGAACCGTTCCAAGCGCTATGCGATGCTGGTCAAGGACGGTGTCGTCACCATCTTGAACGAAGAGCCCGGCCGCGGCCAATGCGACATCTCTGGCGGCGAAAGCTTGCTGGACGCGATGAGCTAAGTTGAGCCTGAGCGGTTGAACGACAAAGGGGCCTTGCGATGCATGGCCCCTTTGCACATCTGCTGCAAAAGCCCGTTGATGGTGCCGACATTTGGGGCGTCAGCTGTGTGGACTGTGCTGCCGTTTAATAACCTGATCTCATCCTACGCGTTCTCGAGACATAAACGATTATTTGGGCAAAAGGCTCGCCCCGCACCATGGGCAAAAATTTATCGCAATCGAGCTACTGCCGCCATCGTTAACGATAATTCCATAACTGGATTCATGCTTTTCGATCAAAGCATCGGGACATTCGTATATTGAGCTATGCACTTTGCATGTTTGCGAGAGATCATGCTCATGCGATAACAACATTCAGCGGTCATACTTTTCGCCCTATTTTATCAATGCTCTATGGAGGGGGCGGCCATCAACTAAAAGTCCGCCTGATTGGTGTAGGTTTGGGCTTGAATCGACCATTGAGTTCAAAAGACGAGTGCGCGCTCTGCGCCACTTAACCAGCAACAATCTGACAAGGGGCCAAGCATTGCACCGCCCCTTGGTTCAGCGTTCCAAACCAGCGTCAATCGTTGGCCTTGGCCATCACCATCGTGCGGGTCGGGAAGGGGATCTCGACGCCTGCGGCATCCAGCGCTTCTTTGACCTTGCGGGTCATGTCGGCCTGATACTGAAAATAATCAGTCCGGTTGCACCAGACGCGCACCAGAAAGTCGACCGACGACGCATTCAGATTGTTGACCTGAATGAACGGCTCTGGGTCGGACAGGCTGCGCGGGTCGGCCATGATCGTGTCGATGATTGCGCTTTCCGCGTCTGCCAAATTGGCACCGTATCCCACACCGATCGTCCATTCGGCCCGACGCTGCGGATAGACGGAATAGTTGACGATCGTATTCCCCCACACTTCTGAATTCGGGATGATGATCTGCACATTGCCGATGTTCGCCATCTCGATAAAGTTCAGGTTGATCGCCTTTACCGTGCCGCTTTGATCGTTGATCGTAACGAAATCGCCCAGCTTTACAGGGCGGAAAAAGGTGATCATCACACCCGCAGCTACGTTCGACAGTGTGCCCTGCAGCGCAAGGCCGATGGCCAGACCGGCGGCACCGATGACGGCCACAACGCTGGTCGTTTGCACGCCAAAAGTATTCAGCACGAACAGCAGCGAGAAGCCGATAACTATATAGCGGACGATATTGCCTAGAAAAATGAACAACGTCTCGTCCAGATGACGATGCTTGCGCCCGATGTCTTCGATCCGGCGCGAGATCCAGCCGCCGACGATGAAGCCAATAATCAGGATGATAATCGCGGTCAGAACCGACCCAACGGCCGAGGCGATAAATTCAATCGTCAGCACATCCATGATGGATGTGCCGTTGATGATCGGGGTATTCAGCAGGTTTTCCATTTAACCTTCCGCAAGCTGGTCCATCTTTTGCGCCAGTTTGGCGTCGAGGGCGGTCAGACCATCTGCGTCATGGGTGGTCAACGCCACTTCCACGGTTTTGTAGACATTGGACCATTCGGGGTGGTGGTTCAGCTTTTCCGCGTGCATCGCGACCTGCGTCATCCAGCCAAAGGCCTGCACGAAGTTCTTGAACTTAAAGGTTTTGGCGATCGCGTCGCCGTCCTCTGCCAGCATCCAGCCGGCGGCCATCAGGGGGGCGATCTCTTCTTGCGTCAGTTTGTCGGTCATTGCTGTTCCTCTCGTGTGTCGCGCTTGAACGGACCATATGCGGTCAGCACTTCGATTTCTTCGTCTACGGCGCGGGTTTCCGCAATCAGGTAACGCGCAATCGCGTCACGGAAAGCTAAATCCCTAATCCAGTGCAGGGAATGTGTGGCAACCGGCAGATAGCCGCGAGCAAGTTTGTGTTCGCCCTGTGCGCCAGCCTCGACCCGGGAAATTCCTTTTTTTATAGCGTAATCAATGGCTTGATAGTAGCACAGTTCGAAATGCAAACTCGGGTGGTATTCTGCGCTGCCCCAATAGCGGCCATAAAGCGTTTCTCGCCCGATAAAGTTCAGCGCCCCTGCCACGGGCCGCCCGTTATTCATCGCCAGTACTAGCAGCATGTCATCACGCAGGCTGTCTTGCGAACAGTCAAAGAAGGCCCGCGTCAGATACGGCGTGCCCCATTTTCGGTTGCCAGTGTCTTGATAAAAGTGCCAAAAGGCGTCCCAATGTTCGGGCTGAATATCGTCGCCGCTTAGCGCGACGATCTGGCCGCCAAAGCCCTGCGCCTCGGTGCGTTCACGGCGGATATTCTTGCGCTTGCGGCTGGACAGATCGGCCAGAAAACCGTCGAAATCGGCGTAATCCCGGTTCACCCAATGAAACTGTTGCCCGACGCGGGACATCAGCCCCATTTCCGCGCCGGCCAATGCCTCTGCTTCTGTGCAAAATGTGATGTGCAGCGATGACAGCTCGTTGTCTGAGGCGATTTGCACCGCGCCTTGGATCAACGCGGACATGCCCATCGCCTCAAACCCCGGGCGGGTCAGGAAACGGCGGCCTGTGGCGGGGGTGAAGGGTGCGGCGATCTGCAGCTTGGGATAATAGTCGCCCCCTGCGTTCTCGTAGGCCTGCGCCCAGTTGAAATCGAAGATGTATTCGCCCTGGCTGTGGCTTTTGGCATACATCGGCGCGCAGGCTATGACCTGCCCATCCGCCCGCGCCACAAGGTAACGCGGCTGCCAGCCAGAGCGGCTGCCGACAGACCCGCTGTCCTCCAGCGCTTTTAAAAAGCGGTAGGTGGTGAACGGATCCATCGGCCGCCCATCGCCGGGGCAGGCGCAGGCGTCCCAGTCGCTGGCGGCTATATCGAGCAACGACTGGTGCGCGGTGATTTCGATCGTGGGGGTATTCATATCGCCTTAACTGGTGACAAAATGCCGGGGGTCAAGCGGCATATCCCTCGAACGTGATATTGTCTGCATATTCCCGGGCTGTGGTTGCTTGCTCGGTTGACCGGATCGTCCAGCACAGGATCGCCGCGCCTTGGGTGTTCAACTCGCTCACGCGGGGATGGTCCAGTTCCTGGTGGTAGTGGCTGATAAAGCTGGCACCAACATGAGAGTAGTCGGGAATCTGGCTCAAGCGTTCCAGCGTGGGCTGCGCAATCGTTGGCCAGTCGGTCGGGTTGAACAACCCGGTGGTCAGGCCGCGCGGCACATCTGGCAGCAGCCGGCCCATTTCGGCCATGGCATGCGGGTTGAACGACATGACAGCGACCGGTCCCTTGTAGGGTTCCAGCACCTGCGCCACTGCTTTGCCCATCGGCCCAGTGTTGGGGCCAAGGCCGCCGTCCTGATCCTTTAGCTCGATCAGCACGGGCACGCGGCCCGCCACCAGTTCCATCACCTGCGCCAGCGTCGGGATCATCGTGCTGTCGCCCATCAACGGGATCTGCGCCAGCTGCGCCGAGGACCGCTGCGCCAGCGGTCCCTGTTCTATGGTTAGCCGCCGCAGGTCATAGTCGTGAAAGACCATGGCGACGCCGTCGCTGGCCAGCTGCACGTCAATTTCGATGCCATAGCCATGTTCGATCGCGGATTTGACGGCGGACAGGCTGTTTTCCACTCTGCCATGCGCCTTGTCGTGATAGGCGCGGTGGGCCAGCGGGCGCGCCAGAAAGGACTTAGGCAGCATCAGGCTATCTCGAACACGGCTTCGATTTCGACCATGACGCCCAGCGGCAAGCTGGCCACGCCCACGGCAGAGCGGGCGTGATGCCCCTTGTCACCCAGCGCCGCGACAAGGAAATCGCTGGCCCCGTTGATGACGCGTGGTTGGTCGGTGAAATCGGGGGTGCAGTTCACCATTCCGACCAGTTTGACCACGCGGACCAGCCGGTCCAGATCGCCGTCACAGGCTTTTTTCAACTGCGCTAGCAGGCTGATCGCGCAGGCCTTGGCCGCCGCAGCACCTGTTTCGATATCAACGCCGTCACCCAGCTTGCCAATTATCAAACCGTCCGGCCCCTGTGAAATCTGGCCGGATACCCAGACCTGATTGCCGGTCCGGACATAGGGGACATAGTTCGCTGCCGGGGCTGGGGCATCAGGCAGGGTGATGCCCATTTCGGTCAGTTTCGTTTCAATCATGCTCATCGCTAAGGCCCTTGTTTGGTGGAGTTGCCTGACCCTAAGCTGGGGCGCGGGCGGCGTCCATCTAGGACTCGCGGAACGCCTTGGCAAAATAATCGGCAATGGGTTTAAGGAAATAGCCCATCGGCGTGCGATCCGCTGTGCGGACAAAGGCTTCGACCGGCATGCCGGGAATCAGGGTCATGCTCTCTGGGAGTTTTTCGATCTCTCCTTCGTCCATCCGAATTTCTGCCCGATAAAAGGACGCGCCGTTCTGGTCGTTCTGGAACGCGTCAGCCGAGATCTGCGTGACATGGCCGGTCAACTCCGGTGTGCGCCGCTGGTCAAAGGCGGAAAATCGCAGAACAACGTCCTGCCCCAGATGGATCTGGTCGATATCCGTCACCTGCACCTGCGTTGCGATCACCAGCGGGCGGTCTTGCGGCACCAGATACAGCAGCGGATCGGCGGCCCGGATGACAGAACGACGGGCAAAGACTGTCATGCCATAGACAACACCACTCAGCGGCGCGCGGATATCCAGCCGGTCAAGCTGCTGGCGCAGGGTGCGGCGGCGTTCGGACAGCTCCAGTTCGTTATATTGCAGATCGCGCAGGCGGGTGATCGCCTCTTCGCGGCGGGTGCTGGTCAGGCCCAAAATCTGGATTTCGATTTCTGTTCGGCGTTCGGCGGCTTGTGCGGCCTGCGCCGTCAGCTCTCCGACCTGGCCTTTCATGCTGGACGCCTCGCGGCGCAATGCCAGCACGCGGCTGGCCTGCGCTAGCCCACGGTCCAACAGGCTTTGCTGATCGGCGAGTTCTTCTTCGATCAGGGCGGTCTGTTCGGTCAACGCCAGTTGCTGAGCATGGATGCCGTCGATCTGGCTGGCGATCTGCAGGGCCTGTTGTTCCAGCTGGTCAGTCGCCCTTAGCAGGCTGTCCAGTCGCGCCTCGAACAGGCGCGATTGTCCTTCGGTTAGGTCGGCGGCATCGGCACCTTCTTCAGACAACAAGGGATCAAAAGTCAGTTCGGGTGCGCCGTCACGCTCTGCCTCGAACCGGGCGCGGCGGGCCAAAATTTCGTATAGCTGCCCTTCGACAACGGCCAATTCGCTGACAATATTGGACGAATCAAGCCGGATCAACAGATCGCCCTCCTGCACTTTCTCGCCCTCATCGACCAAGATTTCTTCGACCACGCCGCCGTCGGGGTGCTGGATAACCTGGCGGTTGCGGTCCACCTCGATCTGGCCGCGGGTGATGACGGCACCAGTAATATTGGCAAAGACCGCCCAAGTGCCAAAGCCCCCGACCAGAACGATCAGTGCGATGGTGCCCGTGATCAGAGGTTTGGTCGCGGACCAGCGGCTGGGGATATGCGGATCGGTCATTGTATGCCCCCCGCCTGACCAGCGGTTGTGGTGATCTGCTGTGCATTGCGCAGCACTTCTTTCATCACTTCATCCTTGGGGCCAAAGGCGCGGAGGGTCCCGTTTTCGATCACGAGTAGCATGTCACATTCCTGAATTGCCGCCGGGCGGTGCGCCATGATGAACACGGCTTTGCCTTCGGCTTTTGCGTCTTTGATGGCGTTGTTCAGGGCGATGGATCCTTCGTTGTCCAGATTGCTGTTGGGCTCATCCAGCACAAGGATCACAGGATCGCCATACATTGCGCGGGCCAGTCCGACGCGCTGCATCTGTCCGCCCGACAGCCGCCCGCCACCGGCGGTGACGCGGGTGTCATAGCCGTCTGGCAGTTTCAGGATCATCTCGTGGGCGGCTGCCTTTTTCGCAGCGCGCACCACGGCGGCATCATCGGGCGTCATGGACATGCGGGCGATGTTTTCCTTGATCGTGCCGTCGAACAGCTGCACCCGCTGCGGCAAATAGCCGATGTACTGCCCCAGCGTGTCAGCGTCATATTGTTCAAGCGCCGCACCATCGAGGCGGATTTTACCGCCCGCTGGCCGCCACACGCCGATCAGCGCCCGCGCCAGCGTCGATTTGCCCGCGCCAGATGTACCGATCACGCCGATGGCCTGACCCGGCTGAACCTCGAAGCTTATCATGCGCAGGCTGGCCTGCTGTTCGCCCGGCGGCACGACGGTTACGTTTTCCGCCGTCAGGATTGCGTGGGGCGCCGGCAGAGCTGTGCGGGCCTCATCCTCTGGAATCGAACCCAGCAGGCGCGACAGGCGCGTCCAGCCTTCGCGGCCCTTTTGAAACACTGCCCATTGGCCGACGATCATTTCGATCGGGGCAAGGGCGCGGCCCATCAGGATGGACCCGGCGATCATCGCTCCGGCGGACATTACTCCTTGCAAAACCAGCAGGGCACCAAGGCCCAGCATAGCGGACTGCAGGAACAGGCGGAATGTGCGGGTCATCGCGGTAAAGGTGCCAGCGGAATCCGCAGCACTGATGGTGGCATCAAGGGATGCGCCACGCGCGATCTGCCAGCGGTCAAAGGCCGCGCCGCGCATGCCTAGGGCGTGGACAAGCTCGCTTTCGCCGCGGATCTGTGCACCCAGCGCTTCTGACTGGAATGACGCCGCATTGGCGGTTTCCAGCGGCTTTTTCGTGGTAATCTGGTTGGCCACCGCGACCACGATCAGCACAGCGCCGCCGATCAGCGATAGGATACCCAGCGCCGGATGAAAGATGAAAATACCAAGGAAAAACAATGGTGTCCACGGTAGATCGAACATCGCCATCAGGGCGGGCGAGGTAATTAGACGCTGCACCGCTTCCAGATCGCGCAGGGCTGTGCGGGCCTCTTCGGGGGGGCGGCTTTGGTTGCTGGCGCGTAGGGACGCGGCAAAGACGCGGCGATCAAGGCGGGCCTGAAACCGGGCCCCCAGCCGCCCCATCACGCGCCCGCGCACGAAATCAAGGATTCCCATCAAGCCGTACAAAAACGCGACCAGTACCGACAGGGCGATCAGCGTTTCAACGCTGCGGCTGCCCAGCACGCGGTCATAGACGTTTAGCATATATAGCGGGCCGGTCAGCATCAGCATGTTCACAAAAAAGCTGAAGATCGCGACGGCCCAGTACAAAGGCAGCCCCTCGCGCCTGACGGCGGCCAGTTCTGCAGCGCCCCGCTTGGCGGCCAAATCATTGTTACGCATCGCGTCTTACCCTTTAAACGACCAATCCACGTTCCTCATACTTCTTATTAGTATACCGCCTCTACTTCAAAACCCGAAAGTTCTCGTGGGTTATGACGCGGAAGTTGTCTGAGGCCTTGTCGCGGAATTTCGTCCATTCCTGCGGGATGGTTTCACGCATGAATGCAAGGATGGCGTCGGCGAACTGCTTCTGACTTGGGTAGTAGCGATTGTGGGTCACGTATTGATGTAAGACGGCCCAAAGCCGCTCAATCGGATTGAGGTGAGGGCAGTAAGGCGGCAGCTGGATCAGATGGATACGGCAAGCTGTCCTGGCGAGGAAGGCTCTGACATCGGGCCCTTTGTGGTAGGCAGCGTTGTCCCAGATGACATGAATGATGCGCTTGTCAGGGTTGCGCGCTTCGATCTTGGTCAGAAGCTGTGCTGCACTGACCCCATCAACGGTTGTGGGCTCGACAAAGGGTGCATCGAAGGTTTCGAGGTTTACAGCTCCATGAATGTTCACACGACCGCGCCCTGCCGTGCTGAGAACCGCTGGATTTGATCCTACCTTCACCCAGCCAAACGCAGGCTTGGTCTGGTATTCCGGATGCACCGCATCGGCAAAGTAGACGGCTTCATCTGCAGGCAACTCACGCTTCAGGTGTTCGTAAAATGCGATGAAAGCGGTTTGCATTTGCGCTGATGCCACGCGCGGCAGGGGCTTGGGCTTGCGGTATTCAAAGCCCAGTCGGGCCAGAATTTTGATGCAGCCAGAATGGGAATAGTTCAGACCGCATTCAGCCGCAACATAAGCCCTGATCTCGACCGTCGAGCGACAGAAGCGCGCTTCCAGCCAAGCGCTTAAAGCAACCTCCTGTGCCTGCGTCATACGGGACTGACCGCCTTTCCAGCCATCGTAGGCAAGCGCATCCCAACCATCTTGCAAGTAGGTTTTATGCCAGCCCCGGATCGTATCGTCGTCCAAGTAGAGAAACTTTGCGATCCGAGCACAGCTTTCCCCGTCGTCGAGCAGCAGGATCGCATTTGCCCGGCGGGCAATGCCGTGATCCTCGCGCTGGCGACGCACGCAAGCCTCAAGCTCGAGGCGGTCTGCTGAGGAAAGAAAGCCGGGGCGGATCATAGGCATAGCTGAATCGTTTCAAACCCAGCCGTCAAGCCATCAAACTCGGCTTATGTGGGAATAGGAGTATAGGTAAATATTGCGCTCAAACAATTTTTTGCGTGCATCCGGGTGTGCGTGACACGGTCGCCACAGCCTAGGGCCGGCGGGGTTAACAAACCGCTGCTACAGGCAAGAGGTGACAGCTCGCTCTGCCGTCGCTATTATTGCCCGCGCAGCCCACCATTCCACCAGGAGCGGCAATGAAAACGATCTTTGGTTCGGCCTTGTTCGTCCTGCTTGCCGCGCAAGCCGCGCTCGCTGGTCCTTATGACGGAGTCTACAAGCAGGCGGCCAATGCTGAATGCGCCTTGGTCGGCGTGGACGGCGGGGCGGTGCGGATCGATAATGAAATCTTTTACGGGGTCGAGGTCGAGTGCCTGATGGTGGACCCGGTCAACGTGCTGGAAATGGATGCGCTGTTGTACACTATGCAGTGCAGCGGGTCCGATCAGGTCTTTTCTGAACGCGCGATGTTGATGAACAAGGCGGAGGGCGACGGCATCATCATGGTCTGGGACGGCTATGCCTTCGTCTATGATCGCTGCCCAGAGCCGGGCGCACCCGCACCGGTCGATGTTGCGGTCGATACGCCCTCTGATATGCAAGGCGACCTGCCTTTGGTGCCAGCCACCGATCCCGTGGATAACGGGGCCCCAGCTGTTGAAGCAGCGCCCGAAGGGGACGCCACCGCAACCGAATAAGCCGTAGTCCTAGTTGCCGAGACCGCCGAGAATGTTTTGCAATACATCCATGATCTGACCGTCGGCGACGATGCCGGTGTCTTCCAGCACGCCGCTCGTAGTGCTGGGGCCGGGTAGGTCCATTGGCAGCGGCTTTGGCGTCTGACCGGTCACGACGCGGGCCATGGTTGCCTGCCAGATTTCCGCAGGCAGGCCGCCGCCCGTGACACCCGTCATCGGGCTGTTGTCGTCATAGCCCATCCAGACGCCGATCACGTAATCGGCGTTAAAGCCGATGAACCACGCATCGCGGGCGCTGTTGGTGGTGCCGGATTTGCCTGCTAGCTCCCACCCCGGGATCTGCGCCCGCGTGCCGGTGCCGCGCGCGACGACCTGCGCCATCATATAGGTCAGCTGCCGGGCCGCGTGGCTTTGGATCACCCGTTCCTGCATACCGGTGCCGATATTGTCCATCAGGGGTTCGGACTCGCCCTTCAGCCGCAGGTCGATCAGGCCGTAAGGCTGTACCGCAGAGCCGCCGTTCAGGATGCCGGCATAGGCCCCTGTCATTTCAATTAGGGTGCTTTCGGACACGCCTAGCGCTAGCGCGGGGCCAGCGGCCAGATCGCTGTCGATGCCAAAATTCTGTGCCACTGTGCGCACCATTTCACGGCCGACATCTTCGGACAGTAGGATCGCAGGGATATTGCGGGACTCGTAAAGCGCCTGCGTTAGCGTAATTGGACCCTTATACTCGCGGTCATAGTTGTTGGGCCGCCACGGGCCAGAGCCGGGCACATCAATGGTCAGCGGCGCGTCGTCGATCATGTCATTCGGGCTGAAACCCAGATCGAGCGCCGTTGCATAGATGAAAGGCTTGAACGCCGATCCGGGCTGCCGCCGGGCCTGTGTCGCGCGGTTAAACACGCCCGATGCGCGCACATCGCGCCCGCCGACCATACCGCGCACCGCGCCGTCCGCGCTCATGACAATAACGGCGGCCTGCGCCTTGGAGCTTGGCTTGAGCTTGGTTTCAAAGATCGACAGCAGGGCGGTTTCCGCCGCCGTCTGGATACGCTGGTCGAGCGTGGTACGAATGACCACGTCCTCGGTCGTGTTGCGGGTAAAGAAATCCGGTCCCTGTTCCATGACCCAATCGGCAAAGTATCCACCCGCCCGCGCTTGTGCGGCCTGTGACAACTGCGCCGGGTGTGCACGCGCATCGGCGGCCTGTTCCGGTGTGATATAGCCCTGATCTTCCATTAGCCCGAGCACGATATTCGCCCGGTCCACCGCGCGCTGCATGTTGTTGGTGGGCGCATAGCTTGTCGGCGCTTTAAGCAGGCCCGCCAGCATCGCCGCCTCTGCCGGGTTTACCTGCGCGGATGATTTGCCGAAATAACGGTTTGCAGCGGCTTCGAACCCGCGGCTGCCCGCGCCCAGATAAGCGCGGTTGAAGTAAATGGTCAGGATGTCTTCCTTGGAATAGGCGACCTCCATACCCATGGAATATATGGCTTCTTTGACCTTGCGCAAAATCGTTGTGCGGCGGCAGTCGTCCTCATAGGCGGCCTCTGTCGGCCACGTCGCCGCGTCATAAGGAACGCCAAGACAGAGCAATTTTGCCACCTGCTGCGTGATGGTGGAACCACCGTTGCCGGACAACGGGCCGCGCCCCTCGCTCAAGTTAATGCGCACAGCGCTGGCGACGCCGCGAGGGCTGATGCCAAAGTGGCCATAAAAGCGCTTATCCTCAGTCGCGACAATGGCGTCGTGCAGATATGGCGACACGGACTCTGCCGTCACCATCCCGCCGAACTGATCGCCGCGCCATGCGAACACCGCACCGTCCCTGTCCAGCAAAGTGACCGATCCGCGCGTGCGGGCGTCCACGATGGATTCAATCGGTGGCATCTGGGCCGAGAAATAAAGCGCACCCGCCCCGATCAGCACGGCCACGACCAATCCCAGTTTCCATGTCAGGCGGAAAATCAGGCGCAGCGTCCATGTGAGCGGGAACAGCATCCACCCGACCAGACCGCGTTTGCGCGGGGCCGCCCGCTTGCGCGGTGCGCGCTTTTTGAGTGCGCGTGCGGCGCGTTCTGCCGGCTGCGCGTTATAGCGCCGCTCTGCGACCAGTGGTTTTCCTGTTTTCGTACGTCGTGCCATTGGCTGCCCGGTCCGTGTTTTTGTGCGTTTTGCCAACCATACCGTCACGGTCCCGCCTTGTCCCGCGCTGTTGCCGATTCTTGCGCCGCTTTTTTCTGTCGACTAAAAAATGGGCACATTGCGCTTTTTGTGCAAAAAATGTGCAACATTGCGCGTTTTTGCCCCCGCCACGGGCTTGGTTTCCTTGTTACTCTGCCGCCTGTGAGCCCTTTTCTTAGGCATCCGTAGCGCCGGGGGCTGGGTCTCCGCCACAGGGAACGAGGGAAACAAGACGTGAAACTGATTATTGCAACGATCAAACCGTTCAAGCTGGAGGAGGTCCGCGAGGCGCTGACCGCCATTGGCGTGCGCGGCATGATGGTGTCCGAGATTAAGGGCTTTGGTGCCCAGTCCGGTCACACCGAAATCTATCGAGGGGCTGAATACGCCGTGAACTTCGTGCCGAAGGTCAAGCTAGAGATCGTGGTCTCTGACGCCATGGCCGAGCAGGTCGTTACCACGATCGCGCTGACCGCCAAGACCGACAAGATCGGCGACGGCAAGATCTTCACCCTGGACGTCGAAGGCGCTCTGCGCGTCCGCACCGGCGAACTGAATGACGACGCGCTGTAAAAGCGGCATCACAAAGGGATACTTCATCCGATGAACACGACACTTCAAAAAGCACTTATGGCGGGGGCCGCGCTGGCCGTCATACCAGTGTTTGCCTTTGCGCAGGACACAACTGCGGCAGATGCCGCCGCTGACATGGTCGAGGTTGCGGCCCCGACTTTTGACGAAATCGGCCCCTATATCATGACCACGCTGTTGTTCTTGATCGGCGGCTTTCTGGTCATGTGGATGGCCGCAGGGTTTGCCATGCTAGAGGCAGGCCTTGTCCGGTCCAAGAACGTCACCACGCAGCTGACGAAGAACGTCGCGCTGTTTGCCATCGCGGGCATCATGTATTGGCTGATCGGCTACGGTATCATGTATCCTGGCGACGACGGTTGGACGATCCAGGGCTACCTTGGCAACCTGTGGTCCCCGACCTCGCTAGAGCCTGTCGGCCTTGCCGCGGGTGACGCAGACCTTGGCTATGCCTCTGTCGCATCCGACTTCTTCTTTCAGCTGATGTTCTGCGCCACCACGGCGTCGATCGTGTCCGGTACACTGGCCGAGCGCGTGAAGCTGTGGCCCTTCCTTGCCTTTACCGTCGTGCTGACCGGTGTTCTGTACCCGATCGAGGCGTCTTGGCAGTGGGGCGGCGGCTGGTTGTCCGAATTGGGCTTCTATGACTTCGCAGGCTCGACGCTTGTGCACGCTGCTGGTGGTTTTGCCGCTTTGGCCGGTGCGCTGGTGCTGGGCCCACGGATCGGCAAGTACAAGGAGGGCAAAGTCATCCCGATGCCGGGTTCCAACCTTGCACTGGCCACACTGGGTACGTTCATCCTGTGGCTGGGTTGGTTTGGCTTCAACGGTGGTAGTCAACTGGCTGCAGGCACCGTGGGAGACATCACAGACGTGGGCCGCATCTTTGCCAACACTAACATGGCCGCCTCTGCCGGTGCGATTGCCGCGATGGTCCTGACGCAGTTGCTGTACGGCAAGGTCGACCTGACCATGCTGCTGAACGGTGCGCTGGCTGGTCTTGTGTCTATCACCGCAGGTCCACTTGATCCGTCGTTGTTCGGCGCGCTGCTGATTGGTGCTGTGGGTGGTATCATCGCCGTGCTGGTTGTGCCGATGCTCGATAAGTTGAAAATAGACGACGTCGTCGGTGCGATCCCGGTCCACCTGGTTGCCGGCTTCTGGGGCACGATGATCGTGCCGTGGAACTCTGCTGAGACCTCTTATGTCACGCAGTTTGTCGGCTTTGCATCCATCGGCCTGTTCATGTTCATCGTGTCGCTAGTCGTTTGGCTGATCCTCAAGGCCGTCGTGGGTATCCGCGTCAGCGAAGAGGCAGAGATAAACGGCCTCGACATGCACGAGCTTGGCATGGAAGCTTACCCGGAGTTCTCGAAGGGCTGACCTCCCACAGACCTTTTGAGGGTGGCCCGGGCATCACTGCCCGGGCCATTTTTTTGTGTAAGACATCTGCGTGGACGTGACTTTTCAGATCGCCCCATAATCAGGCGTATCGATGTAAATATGTGCGTATATGACTTAATGCGGTGCTATTTTAGGCATCCCTGCGACCGAATCCCTTGTTCACTGCCCTGCCCGGGCGGTTCCTACCCCCAAGGTGCTTGGGGCAAGGGAGTCTGTCATGAAACTGATCATCGCCGTCATCAAACCATTTAAACTCGACGAAGTGCGCGTCGCGCTGACCGCCATCGGCGTGCGCGGCATGATGGTGTCCGAAGTCAAAGGATTTGGCACGCAATCGGGCCATACCGAAGTCTACCGCGGCGCGGAATACGTTGTGCAATTCGTGCCCAAGTTGCGGCTTGAAATCGTCGTGCCGGACGATCTGGCAGACCAAGTCGTCGCCACCATCGCCGCCACCGCCAAGACAGCCAAGATCGGCGACGGAAAAATCTTCACCCTCGACGTTGAAGGCGCCATGCGCGTCCGCACCGGAGAGACGAATGACGACGCGCTATAATCCGCGCTTTGGGGAAAACTGGGAATGAAACTTAATACACTTATTGGTGCCAGCGCCTTGGCCCTGCTACCGACGCTGGCGCTTGCGCAGGATGTGACTGAAACTGTCGATAAGGGCGACGTGGCCTGGATGATGACGGCGACCCTGCTGGTTCTGTTCATGATTCTGCCGGGTCTGGCGCTGTTCTATGGCGGTCTGGTGCGCACGAAAAACATGCTGTCTGTGCTGATGCAGTGCACGCTGATCACCGCCATGGTCATGGTGATTTGGGTCGTCTGGGGCTATTCCTTCGCCTTCGGCGGCGGCACATCGCCCTATTGGGGCGGCATGGGCAAGCTGTTCCTGGCCGGTGTCACACCTGACAGCTTGGCCGCGACATTCACCGATGGCGTGATGATCCCCGAATACCTGTTCATCGCCTTCCAGATGACATTCGCCGCGATCACCCCCGCGCTGATCGTCGGTGCCTTTGCCGAACGGATCAAGTTTTCCGCGCTGATGGTCTTTGTCCTGCTGTGGGTCACCATCGTTTACTTCCCCATCGCTCACATGGTTTGGGACGCGAACGGCTTGATCTTCAACATGGGTGCCATCGACTTTGCAGGCGGCACGGTTGTGCACATAAACGCCGGTATAGCAGCACTTTGCGGCTCGATCATGATCGGCAAGCGCGTCGGTCTGGGCCGTGACAACATGGCACCGCATTCCATGACGTTGACGATGGTCGGCGCGGCAATGCTATGGGTCGGCTGGTTTGGCTTCAACGCCGGTTCGAACCTAGAGGCGACGTCAGGTGCTACGCTCGCCATGATAAACACCTTTACCGCCACTGCCGGTGGCATCTTGGCATGGTGCGGGATCGAAGCGCTGACCCGTGGCAAAGCCTCTATGCTGGGTGCAGCATCCGGCATGGTCGCGGGCCTTGTCGCTGTGACGCCCGCTTGCGGCACCATCGGCCCGGTGGGTGCGATTGCGCTGGGCGCGATTGCCTCGTCCGTGTGCTACTTCTTTGTGGACGTGGTCAAGAACAAGGCCGGCTATGACGACAGCCTCGACGTGTTCGGCGTACACGGCATCGGCGGCATTGTGGGTGCTATAGGCACCGGCATCTTTACGGCCCCCGGTCTGGGCGGCACAGGCGGCGGCGACTATTCCATGCTGGGCCAGACTTGGATCCAGACCGAAGCCGTCGTAATAACGATCGTCTGGTGCGGTATCGCTTCCTTGATCCTGTTCAAGCTGGTCGACATGGTCATCGGCCTGCGCGTCACCGAAGAAGAAGAGCGCATCGGCCTTGATCTGTCGTCCCATGGCGAGCAGGCCTACCACGGCTGAGCCTTTCAGGCGCAACATTGAAAACGGGCGGTGTGCTGGACTGGCGTACCGCCCGTTCCCGTTCTAGGCTGCCCTTTGTCCCAACCGGAATGCAAACATGATCCAGACCCCTTATCTTTTGTTTCTGGGCGATGCGCCCGACATGCTGGCCTGCAAGGTTGCCATTGGCATCCGCGACTGGCGCCCAGATCACGCCGTCGGCCAGCTGCGCCTGCCCGAATGCCGCGCCGACCTTGGCCTGACGGACATGACGTTGAAGGACGGCCTCGCCGCCGGGGCAAAAACGCTGGTCATTGGCGTCGCCAACCGGGGCGGCCTGATCTCCTCTGCGTGGCGCGCACTGCTGCTAGAGGCGCTGGCCTCTGGCTATGACATCGCATCTGGCCTGCATAACCTGCTGCGCGACGATGCTGAACTGGTCGCCGCCGCCGTCCATCATGGCCGCACCCTGCACGACGTGCGCGTCCCGACCGTCGCCTATCCGATCGCCAACGGCATCCCGCGCAAGGGCAAGCGCGTGCTGACTGTCGGCACCGATTGTTCCGTCGGCAAGATGTATACCGCGCTGGCCATGGACGCCGAGATGAAGGCCCGCGGCCTGAAATCAACCTTCCGCGCTACCGGCCAGACCGGCATCCTGATCACCGGGAACGGCGTGCCGCTGGACGCCGTCGTCGCCGACTTTATGGCCGGTGCCGTCGAATGGCTGACTCCTGACAACGACGATGACCACTGGGATCACATCGAAGGGCAGGGCAGCCTGTTCCACGTCAGCTATTCCGGCGTGACGATGGCGCTGGTCCACGGCGGTCAGCCGGACGCGCTGATTCTGGCGCACGAACCCACCCGCAGCCACATGCGCGGTCTGCCGGATTACCAACTGCCCACGCTTGAGGTGCTGCGCGACACCGCCCTGCCACTGGCCCGCGTCGCCAACCCAGCATGCGAAGTCATCGGTATTTCCGTGAACACTCAACACCTCGCCGATGACGCCTTCGAGCCCTATCTGGCCGAGGTTGAGGCCCGTATGGGGCTGCCCGCCGTCGATCCGTATCGGCAGGGTGCCGGGCGTTTGGTGGATACGCTTGTTTGAAGGCCCGGATGCCTTCAGCGAGAGTATTTTTAAAAAAGCGAGGACGATGATGAAAATCGAGGTTGCGCGTGATGTGTTCCCGCTGGCGCAGGTCTTTACGATCTCGCGCGGGTCGCGGACGCAGGCGCAGGTGCTGACGGCGACCGTGACCGACGGTGATCTGAGCGGGCGCGGCGAATGTGTACCCTATGCACGCTATGACGAAACGCTGGACAGTGTGACGGCGCAGATCGCAGGGCTGCCAGCGGACCTGACGTGGGGCATCTTGCAAGACCTGCTGCCCGCTGGCGCTGCGCGGAACGCTGTCGATTGCGCGTTGTGGGATATGGAGGCAAAGCGCGCCGGTTCCCGCGTTTGGGATCTGGCGGGTTTGCCCGCGCCGAAGCCCGTTGTGACCGCCTATACGCTGTCGTTGGATACGCCAGATGCGATGCAGGCGCAGGCCGCCAAGAACGCGCATCGGCCGCTGCTGAAGATCAAGCTGGGCACCTCAGACGACATGGCGCGGCTAGAGGCTGTGCGCCGCGGTGCGCCGGATGCGGTCATCATCGTGGACGCGAACGAAGGCTGGACAGCCGAGATTTACAGCGATCTGGCCCCGCACCTTTTGCGTCTTGGCGTTGCCATGGTCGAACAGCCGCTGCCTGCCGGGGTCGACGATATGCTTGGCGAAATTGCCCGCCCGCTACCCGTCTGCGCGGATGAGAGTTGCCACGACCGTGCCAGCCTGCCTAGCCTGCGCGGCAAATACGACATGGTGAACATCAAGCTCGACAAAACCGGCGGCCTAACCGAAGCGCTGGCGCTGCGCGCGGACGCGATTGCAGAGGGCTACGATGTGATGATCGGCTGCATGGTTGGCTCCTCCCTCGCCATGGCACCGGCCACTTTGCTGACAGCGGGTGCCGCCTATGTCGATCTGGACGGCCCCTTGCTGCTGGCGCAGGATCGCGCCGCGCCGCTGGTCTTTGACGTCGCAGGCGTGCATCCTCCCGTGCCCGCACTTTGGGGCTAGGCCCCCTCTGGACAAGCCGCGCCGCACTCTTGATAGATACCCTACGCAACAGCGAAAGGCCTGCCCATGAACCGCACCGTCTACTTGAACGGAGAGTACTTGCCCGAGGACGAGGCGAAGATCAGCATCTTCGATCGCGGGTTCCTGATGGCGGACGGCGTGTACGAGGTCACCTCGGTATTGGGCGGCAAGCTGATCGATTTCGAAGACCACGCTGTCCGCCTTCAACGCTCGCTGGACGAACTGGAGATGCAGCATCCTTCGAACAGGGACGACCTGTTGGAGGTTCACCGCGAGTTGGTGCGCCTTAATGACATTACCGACGGCATGATCTATCTGCAGATCACGCGTGGCAGCGCCGGGGACCGCGATTTCGCTTATCCGTCCAAGGATACTGCGCCGACGATCGTGCTGTTCACGCAGGCCAAACCGGGCATGGCGGACAACCCCATGGCCAAGACTGGGATAAGGGTCATCAGCATTCCTGATCAACGCTGGGGCCGCCGTGATATCAAGACGGTGCAGTTGCTGTATCCATCCATGGGTAAGATGATGGCTAAGGCAGCAGGCTGCGATGACGCCTGGATGGTTGAAGACGGGGCCGTAACGGAAGGCACATCCAATAACGCCTATATCGTCAAGGGCAGCACGATCATCACCCGCCAGCTAGGCTATGACATCCTGCACGGTATCACCCGCGCCGCCGTCCTGCGCTTTGCGAAAGAGGCGCAGATGAAGATTGAGGAACGCCCCTTTACAATCGAAGAGGCGCAAGGCGCGGACGAGGCGTTCATCACCTCTGCCAGCACTTTCGTCATGCCCGTGGTTGAAATCGATGGCACATCCATTGGCACTGGCACCCCCGGTCCCGTCGCCGCGCGCCTGCGCGAGATCTATCTGGACGAAAGCCGCAAGGCGGCGCTTTAACGTCATAACTTGAGTGCGGCAGTCTACGCAGCACCAAATTAGAACTAATTCGCCAGCAGTAATCGCCGCTCCAATTTTCCTTGAAAAATCGGAAAACCGTCGCCCCTTGCGCAGACGCTGTGCACCGTGTCACGACTGCCCCAACCGGGGGGAGACGGCAAACATGACCAAAGGCCTGTTCGTGCTCGCGCTGTCCTATGCGCTGTCGCAATTCTACCGCGCATTCCTGCCAGTGCTGTCGCCGATCCTGCGTGAGGATCTGGGTGCTACGCCGCAGGATCTGGCCACCGCCTCTGGCGTCTGGTTTCTGGTGTTTGCTGCCATGCAAATCCCCGTGGGCGCGGCGCTGGACCGGTTTGGTCCGCGCTGGACGGCGTCAATCCTGTTTGCGCTTGGCGGGGCAGGGGGCGCGTTGGTCTTTGCTCTGGCGCAGACCCCGACACATATAACTTGGGCGATGGCGCTGCTCGGCATCGGCTGTTCGCCCGTGCTGATGGCGGCCTATTACATCTTTGCCCGCCAATACCCCGCGCGCCTGTTTGCGACTTTGGCGACGGCGATGATTGGCCTTGGCTCGCTTGGCAATATCGCCGGGGCGTCGCCGCTCGCGTGGTGCGTCGCGGCTTTTGGCTGGCGGCCGACCTTGCTGGTGCTGGCGGCGGTCAGCCTTGCGGTGGCGCTGGGCATCGCCGCGCTGGCGCGTGATCCGGCGCGGGCCCCGGGGCCGTCCCGCGGCTCGGTTATTGATCTGCTGCGCATGCCTGCGCTTTGGCCGATCTTTGCCTTCATGTTCGTCTGCTACGCCCCGGCGGCGGGGCTGCGCGGCCTTTGGGCCGGACCCTACGCGGCAGAGATATTTGGCGCGGACACCCAGATCATTGGCCGCGTCACGCTTGTCATGGGGCTTGCGATGATCGTGGGCAGCTTTGCCTATGGCCCGCTGGACCGGCTGCTGGGCACGCGCAAATGGGTGGTGGTGGCGGGCAATGCGCTGGCGCTTGCAGCGCTGATCGCGCTGATGCTGGACCCGGCGGCCAGTCTGGTGCGCAGTACGGTGCTGCTTGCGGTTCTTGGATTTGGCGGCGCGGCGTATGGCATGATTATCGCTCATGCGCGGGCGTTCTTTCCGCCGCACCTGACGGGGCGCGGCGTCACCCTGATGAACCTGTTCGGCATTGGCGGCGTCGGGGTCATGCAATATGCGACCGGCCCTATCTATCGCGCGGGCACCACGCCAGAGCAATCCTTTACTCTGATCTTTGCCGCCTTCGCCGGCCTGCTGGCCGCCGGGTTGCTGATCTACCTCAGTGCGGCTGATCGCACCGACTGACCCCCTTTCCCTTTGCTCCGATGGGGCGTAAGACCCGCCCGGTCGCAACCAAGGAGCTTGACAGATGGGTTACAAAATAGTCGTCGTCGGCGCCACGGGCAACGTGGGCCACGAAATGCTGAACATCCTGGCGGAACGCGAATTCCCAGTGGATGAAATTGCCGCACTCGCCAGCCGTCGTTCGCTTGGCACCGAGGTGAGCTTTGGCGACCGAACTTTGAAAACCACCGATCTAGATACCTTCGATTTCACCGGCTGGGATATGGCTCTGTTTGCCGTAGGCTCTGAAACGACACAGAAATATGCCCCCAAGGCCGCCGCTGCGGGCTGCGTCGTCATCGATAATTCTTCGCTTTATCGTTATGATGCCGACGTGCCGCTGATTGTGCCAGAAGTGAACCCGCAGGCTGTGCACGGCTACAAAAAGAAGATGATCATTGCGAACCCCAACTGCTCGACCGCGCAGATGGTTGTCGCTCTGAAGCCTTTGCATGACCGCGCCACGATTAAGCGCGTTGTCGTCAGCACATACCAGTCGGTTTCCGGCGCTGGCAAAGAGGGCATGGACGAGCTGTGGAACCAGACTAAGTCAATCTATAACCCCACCGATTCCAAACCCGCCACGAAGTTCACCAAGCAGATCGCGTTCAACGTGATCCCGCATATCGACGTGTTCCTCGATTCCGGCGAGACCAAAGAAGAGTGGAAAATGGTCGCCGAGACTAAGAAGATCCTGGATCCTAAGATCAAGGTCACGGCCACCTGCGTGCGGGTTCCAGTCTTTGTCGGCCACTCGGAAGCGCTCAACATCGAATTCGAAAACCCGCTTGATGCAGACGAGGCCCGCGACATCCTACGCGAAAGCCCCGGCATCATGGTGATAGACAAGCGCGAAGACGGCGGCTACGTCACCCCGGTCGAATGCGTTGGCGACTATGCGACCTTTATCAGCCGCATTCGCGATGACAGCACGGTCGAAAATGGCATCAACCTGTGGTGCGTGTCCGACAACCTGCGCAAGGGCGCTGCCCTGAACGCAGTGCAAATCGCCGAACTTCTGGGCCGTGAGTGCCTGAAAAAGGGTTAAGTCCTGACTTCATACACGCGAAAAGGCGGGCCAATGGCTCGCCTTTTTGCATTTTGGCACTCCGTTTTTGCGCGCCGCTACCAGGTTGACTCAGATCAATACTGCGGATGGCTAGTTGGGGCATTGTGTAAAAGGAGCCACAGAAGGACTCAGCCCATGATGACCATCAAGAAGACCGCTGCTAACCGGATTGCGATCGATTGGGTTGGTGCGATCGACTCGCGTGAGATGGGCGTCGCCCTTGATGACTTGGTCGCAAAGTCTGCCGATGTCATCGATGGTCAACTTCTATACAAGATCCACGACTTCGAGATGCCCTCGATGGGGGCCATCGCCGCAGAATTCGCACGGATGCCGCAGCTGTTCGGTCTGCTTATGAAATTTGACCGCTGTGCCGTGTTGTCTGACACCCCATGGTTGCGCACCGCCGCAGAGATGGAGGGCGCGATTTTTCCGATGCTGACAATCAAAAGCTTTGAGCTTGACGAAGAAGAAGACGCCAAGCGCTGGCTGGACGGCGAAGACGATGACAACCTGGAAGCCGAGAATTTCCCGGTTTGACATGCGCCTTGTGAATTGCGCCTTGGCGCAATTCATTTCCGTGGAATCTGCGAAGTCTAAAACCTTTTGGCGGTGGTTGCCGTAGCTATTGCTGTGTGGGGGCGCACAAACGGAAAGTCACTGCCATGACATATGCGATTGCGTTCATCCGACTTGCCTTTGCGGGCAGCAAACAGATTTCGCACGCGATCCCCGCTATCAGCCCGCCCTTCACGCGAGAAGATCTGGCCAGCCTGTTTGGTGATAAACTGGGATATAACGCGGCCTAGACCGCGACAAACGCCTTGGTCCCGGGGTCATAACATTCCAGCGACCCCTCTCCTATGTGGTTCCACAAGCCGTGCAGTGACAACATGCCGTCGTTCACCGCCGCTTTGACGAAGGGGAACGTCATCAGGTTTTCCAGCGACACTAACACGGCCTCTTTTTCCAGCGCGCGCAGACGTTCCTTGGGTTCACCTGGGGCCAACCGCTCATAGCCGGGGCGCAGGATGTCCATCCAGCGGCCGACAAAGCTCGTCTTTTCGTCCAGCTCCGGCGCGTGTCCTTCGCACATGTCGAAACAGCCCTGCACACCGCCGCAGCTGGAATGCCCCAGCACCACGATATGCGCGACCTTCAGCGCCGTGACTGCGTATTCCACAGTAGCGGACGTGCCGTGCTGCTTGCCGTCGGCGGCATAGGCCGGCACCAGATTGGCGATGTTGCGGTGAATAAAGAACTCGCCCTGATCCGCGCCAAAAATCGATGTGACGTGTACCCGGCTGTCACAGCAGGAAATCACCATCGCGCGCGGGTGCTGGCCGTCTTCGGCCAGACGCTTGTACCAGCTCTTGTTTTCGGCGTATGTCGTCGCCTTCCAGCCCTGATAGCGTTTGACCAGATATTCGGGCAGTGGTTTTGCAAACTCCACGGCATGCGCTCCTTGCGATACTTTGTCCCAAGGCTATGCTGAATTTTAACGGATTTCGAGCGATTTCGTGGGTTTGCGTCAATCAAATGGTGACCACGCAGCGTCTAAAATATGTCTATCAGACCGTACCCATCGCAAAGGCCTGCCCGATGAATGCCATCACCGTCCTTGAATGAAACCGTCACCCCCTGATGTACCTGGCCCCGCTGTTCGAAATCTACCGCGACCTTGGCGACAAGGGGGCAGAAGGAACGATTTGCCGCGCCCTCGCAGACCTCGCCATACGTCTGAACCGCCTGCAAGACATCCGTGCCATTGCCGGCTTTGACGAGTTGTCGTGGCAAGCGAACCGCATGGCTGCCGTCGCGCAGGGCTTTGGCCTGACCGAAGTATCGACCACTGTCCGCCATGTCGCCACCTGCGCCCTGCAGAAAAAAACGGCGTCGCCCTAGAGGCCCCGCTTTGCCGGCTTGAACGCGGCTTTGATCTGGCGATTTACCACGTCTGGGACTTCCGCGACTTCTGATCCGGGCTTGATGCCACGTGCCAAGACGTTAGGCTGCAGGGGACCAGAATGGACGCACAATATGACTGATTTTCCCCTTCCGATGTTTGCCCCTGCGGGCACTGCTGCTGTCCCGCTCTACGTGATTGATGCTGGCAACCTTGATACCATTCCCGCCGCCGCGCGCGGATGGGCGGATACCTGCGGGTTCAAGGCGGCAGCCGGCAGCACACTGTGCATCCCCGGCCCGAACGGCACTATCGCCATGGCGCTTGTGGGGCAGGGCACGGCTGCCACGCGCAAACGGTCTCGCTTTGCTGTCGCTTCTGCCGCCACGCGCCTGCCTGCGGGCACCTATGCCATCGCATCGGGGCTGACCGGCCCCGCGCTGACCGAAACCGCGCTGGGCTGGCTGCTGGAATCCTACGACTTCGCCCGTTACCGCAGCGCCAAACCCGCTGCCGCCCAGCTGGTCGCGCCGGATGGCATCGACGCCGCCCGCCTGCAGACCATCGCGCAGGGCGAGGCGCTGACACGCAACCTGATCAACACCCCCACCAACGACATGGGCCCGGCAGAGCTGGAGGGCGTAGCCCGAACTCTGGCCGCCAAGCACGGCGCGGATATCAGCGTCACCACTGGCGACGATCTGCTGACCCAGAACTTCCCCCTGATCCACGCCGTCGGCCGCGCCAGCGCCACGCCGCCGCGCCTGATTGATTTCAGCTGGGGTACCGCTGGCCCTCGTCTGACGCTTGTCGGCAAGGGCGTCTGTTTCGACACTGGCGGTCTGAACATAAAGCCCGGCAGCTCTATGGGTTTGATGAAAAAGGACATGGGCGGGTCGGCCACGGTTCTTGGCTTGGCCCATATGATTATGGCGCTGAACCTGCCGCTGCGCCTGCGCGTGCTGATCCCGGCGGTCGAAAATTCTATTTCCGCCAATGCCTTCCGCCCGCAGGATATCCTGACCTCGCGCAAAGGTTTGACGGTTGAAATCAACAACACCGACGCCGAAGGTCGCCTTGTGCTGGCCGACGCGCTGGCACTGGCGAGCGAGGCGGACAGCGACCTCGTCATCTCTATGGCAACGCTGACCGGGGCCGCTCGGGTGGCTGTCGGGCCCGATATCTCGCCGTTCTTTACCGATGACGACGACCACGCCACAGCCCTGACCGCCGCCGCCGCCCGTGTGGCGGACCCAGTCTGGCGCCTGCCGTTCCATGAGCCTTATGAAGAGATGATCGAACCCGGCGTCGCTGATCTGGACAACGCGCCATCTGGCGGCATTGCGGGGGCGATCACAGCCGCCTTGTTCCTGCGCCGTTTTGTCAGCAAGCCCTACGTCCACTTTGACATCTACGGTTGGAACACCGCCGCCAAACCAGCCCGCCCCAAAGGCGGCGTCGGCATGGGCGCGCGCGCAATTCTAGAGGCGCTGCCAAAGCTGCTAAACCTATGACCGACCATCGCCTTTGGCCCGCAAACGCCCGCGTCGCCCTGCGCAGCCTTGGCCCGCAGGATAGTCTGACGCCGGTGGACGGCACGCCCGCGACCCTGTCACGGCCCGTCACCGACCTGATGACGGCCTCCGATGGCCGCCGTGACCGGCAGCTTTTGCTGGGGCACACGGTCCGCGTGCTAGAGGATCGCGCGGATTGGTCTTTCGTGCAGGCCGCTGATGGCTACGTCGGCTACATTCCCTCGGATCGCTGGACCGTCGACACAGTGCCGACCCACCGCGTCGGCACCTACGCCACCCACGCCTATGCCGCCGAGGATATGAAAAGCCCCGATGTCATGCAGCTGCCCTTTGGCACCTGCCTGAGCGTGGTGGATGAACGCCGGCATTTTTGCGAGACTCCCCAAGGTTTCGTGCCGAAAAAGCACTTGCGCCCGCTGGATCGCCCCTTCACCAGCCCCGCCACGATTGCGCAGCTGCACTTTGGTGTGCCCTATCTGTGGGGCGGCAATTCCACGCGGGGGCTGGATTGTTCTGGCCTGATCACCGCTGCTCTGACCGCCTGCGACATCCCCTGTCCCGGCGACGCCGACCTGCAAGAGGCCGTCTTGGGCGATCTGCTGGACCCGGGTGCCGCACTGCAACGCGGCGATCTGGTTTTCTGGCGCGGCCATGTCGGCATGATGGTGGACGAAGACACGCTGATCCACGCCAACGGCAACGCGATGGCTGTGACCTATGAACCCCTCGCGAACGCAATCCTACGGATCCGCACGGTCGAGGCGTCAGAGGTCACATCTCGCCGCCGCATCCCCGGACTGTCCGTGTAGGAATGGTAAATATCTGTTAAGATACTGTTTAGAATTACATAATATGTATCGCGTGCGAAACATTTAGGTTTTAAAATGTATTTTTCCGGGGTGATCCAGGTCGGTGGTTCAGTCTACTGACCGGATCAACTTCCGCTCTAGCACGCGCAGCACTGCCGGCAGGTCGTTGCCCCGTTTCAACGTCTGTCCATCCATTCCCACGACCGCATATTGCCCCTGCTTCAGGCGCAGCTTTGGTCGCTTTTCAATCCGGTACAGGGGGTTTTCCGCAGTGCGGCGAAACACGCTGAACACTGCCACATCGCGCAGCGCACTGATCCCGTAGTCGCGCCATTCGCCGGCAGCGACCATGCGGCCGTACAGGCTCAGGATCGGGGCAAGTTCGGTGCGGTGAAACGACACGCGGTCGTCTTGGCCGGTGGCAATCGGCAGGGTATCTTGAGCGGTCATTATTAAGATTTGCGCACTCGCGCGCGCAAATCAAGCCGCCGCCCGGTTTTTGCCTTTATAATACCAACGGCCCTCGCTTTTGACTCGCTGGGGATTCCTCTGAGTTCTTTGCTGTGATTCACTGGGATCGAAAGACGGAGGTTTCGATGGCAGTAGCGATCACACGGACGGACTTGTCGGCGCGCGAGCTTAGGCTTGCGGCGTCGAAGGCGAAGGATTCGAGTGCGGCGCGGCGGATGCTGGCGATCGCGCTGGTGCTGGAGGGGGTGGCCCGCAGGAGCGCTGCCGAGACCTGCGGCATGGACCGGCAGACGCTGCGCAATTGGGTTCACCGCTTCAACGCTGAAGGGCTGGAGGGGCTGTCGAGCCGTCGCTCGGCTGGGCCGTCGCCGCTGTTGAGCGTTGAGCAGAAAGTTGAGCTGGCACAGATGGTACGCGAGGGTCCTGACCTGGCGGCGGACGGGGTGGTGCGCTGGCGCTGCGTTGACCTGCAGCGCAAGATCAAGGCGCGTTTCGGTGTCGAGATGCATGAGCGGACTGTGGGCAAGCAACTGGTAGAGCTGGGCTTTCGCCGACTCTCGGTGCGTCCGCAGCACCCGAAATCCAACCCCGAGGCGCAAGAGGCTTTTAAAAAAACTTCGCCGCCACGGTAGCCGAGGCTCTGCCGGAACACGCCCGGACCAAACCGCTGGAAGTGTGGTTCCAGGATGAAGCGCGGGTCGGCCAGCAGGGCACCCTGACCCGCATCTGGGCCGAGCGTGGAACGCGCCCCCGCGCTCCGCGCGATACCCGGTGCAAATGGGCCTACATCTTTGGTGCCGTCTGCCCCGAGCGCGGGGTGACCGCCGCGCTCGTAATGCCTCATGCTGACACCGAAGCCATGAACGCCCATCTCGTCGAAATCTCATGGGCGGTCGCCAAGGGCGCGCATGCCACTCTCGTGCTCGACGGGGCAGGCTGGCATGCAGCAAAAGCTTTGGAGGTGCCCGTTAATATCACACTCGTGCTGCTTCCGCCCTATGCCCCTGAACTCAATCCAATCGAGAATGTCTGGGCCTACCTGCGAGCCAACCGCCTCGCCATCTCCGTCTTCGAGACCTACCAAGAGATCGTCACGCAATGCTGCGACGCATGGAACTTCTTCGCCAACGACATCGAGGTCGTCAAATCCATCACAACCCGTGATTATGCAAAAACGGTCAAAGGTTAAGGCCGTTGGTATAAGACCCCAGCGTTGCCGCCGCCTGCCCATCTTTACGCCATGACCCTCCGCTAATCAGGTTGGTTTGCAAGGCACCGGTGGTGCACGTCACATTGCCTCCCCAGTGCGCACTGCCGGGACTTGCAAGACCCCCAGACCCTTCACCAGTTCAGCCGCAGGTGATGTCCGCAATCGTGCCATCGCGCCCGATGACAAAGTTTACGCGGTCCGCCTGAAAATCCTGCGCGGCAATGCTGCCGGGGCGCAGCACCTGCACTGGCCCAAGGACCAACGTGCGTTCCAGCACCGTCGCATCCTTGCTCAGCAGGCTGCCGTGGCGCCGCGCGCCGCATGAATTTTCGACCCCTGGACCTGACAGCAGGGCCGCCACGTCAACAACAGGATCGGATGCGCCGGGCATCGCCGTGCGCAGCGCCGGGGTGCTGGCGCAGGCGGCTGACAGGATCAGAGGCAGGGCTGTGATCAGCCGCAAGTGACGGCCACGATCCGCCCTGGGCCATCAATTTCGACGTTCAGACGGGTCGGGATATATTCCTGCGTCACCATCTCTCCGGGGTTGATTAGGCGCATTTCCGAATTTGGCGGGAAGCGGGCACTGCCCAGCGATTGACCGATTTTGTCGGCGTATTGCGAAGCGCCACAGGCGTCGCCGCCAATCTGGCGGCCATCCGGTGCGGCGATGGGGGCGGGTGTGCACGCCGCCAGCAGCGGCAAGATCAAAAGCATCTTTTTCATGTACGCACATTGCCGCGAGTGACCCCGATTTGGCAAGCGCTGGGTTGAACTTTGGTGCAAATTCACCCAGCCTGCGCAAAACGCGATCCCCTAGAAAGGCATCCCCCATGCGAACCCGTGCAGCCGTGGCCCTGAAGGCCGGACAACCCCTTGAGATCATGGAAGTGAACCTTGAAGGGCCCAAAGCCGGCGAAGTGCTGGTCGAGATCAAGGCAACTGGCCTGTGCCACACCGACGAATTCACCCGGTCCGGCGACGACCCCGAAGGTGCCTTTCCCGCGATTCTGGGCCACGAAGGTGCCGGAATCGTGCTCGAAGTCGGCGAGGGCGTCACGTCGCTCAAGCCCGGCGATCACGTCATACCTCTTTATACGCCCGAGTGCCGCGAGTGCGATTACTGCCTGAACCCCAAAACGAACCTGTGCCAAAAGATCCGCACGACTCAAGGCGCAGGCGTCATGCCTGACGGCACGTCGCGGTTCTCGATGCTCGATGGCACGCCGATCCTGCATTACATGGGCTGTTCGACCTTCGCGAACCACACCGTGTTGCCAGAGATCGCCTTGGCCAAGGTCCGCGACGACGCGCCGTTCGACAAGATCTGCTATATCGGTTGCGGCGTGACGACCGGCATTGGTGCCGTGATCAACACCGCAAAAGTGGAATTCGGCAGCCGCGCGATTGTCTTTGGTCTGGGCGGCATCGGTCTGAACGTGATCCAAGGCCTGCGGATGGCAGGGGCCGCGCAGATCGTCGGCGTCGACATTAACCCGGACAAGGTCGCCATGGGCAAACGTTTCGGCATGACCGATTTCGTGAACCCGAAAGAAGTGAAGGGCGATCTGGTCGGCCATCTGGTCGAGTTGACCGGCGGCGGTGCCGACTATACCTTTGACGCCACCGGCAACGTGAACGTCATGCGCACCGCGCTGGAATCGGCGCACAAGGGCTGGGGCGAAAGCATCATCATTGGTGTCGCCCCCGCTGGCGCTGAAATCAGCACGCGTCCCTTCCAGCTGGTAACTGGCCGCAGCTGGCGCGGTACCGCATTTGGCGGCGCGCGCGGGCGAACCGACGTGCCCAAGATTGTAGACTGGTACATGCAGGGTAAGATCGAGATTGACCCGATGATCACCCATACCATGCCGCTGGAAGACATCAACAAGGGCTTTGATCTGATGCACAAGGGCGAGAGCATCCGCGGTGTTGTGATTTACTGATCTTTACGAAGCCTTCATGCAAAGCCCGGTCATCACGACCGGGCATTTTGCGTTGTTCTGGGTGAGAGTCCCCAATTTTTCGCCGAAAAATCGGCGGGGGCCAGCCCCCCAAGCCTGAGGTATTTTTGACCATAAGAAAGGACTAGTGCGCGTGGTGAAGATTGGGTGATGGAACTGGCAGAGCGCCGCACCGTTGGGACGGTGACACATATAAATAAGGAAGATCACCATGCCCAAAACGCTGACACCCGGTGCCGCAATTCCAAAATTGACCGTCCAGACCGTCGAAGGTCATAAAGTCATGCTTGGATCGCCTGATCCTGCGAAGGGCAACTGGCAGCTGGTCATCGTTTATCGCGGCAAGCATTGCCCGATCTGCAAATCCTATCTGATAGAGCTGAACGGTATGTTGTCTGATTTCAATGCGATCGACGTTGATGTTCTTGCGGTTTCCGCAGACCCATTGGTGAAGGCTAAGGCCGAGGTGGATGACATCGGTTATGACGGCGTTGTCGGTATTGATCTGAGTGTTGAGCAGATGAACGCGCTGGGGCTGTTCGTGTCCGATCCGCGTAGCCCGCAGGAAACGGATCGATCGTTTTCCGAGCCTGCCGCCTTTGTCGTGCGCGGTGATGGGACGTTGCAGATTATCGACATCTCGAACGCGCCCTTTGCGCGGCCTGCGTTGAAGGGGTTGCTGGATGGTCTGAAATTCATCCGCAAGAACGATTATCCGGTTCGCGGCACCCACGGCATCGCCAGCTGATAACGCTCGCAGTGGGCTGGTGACGGGATGCGACCTGCGCTAGGTCAGGGGCAACTTGAAAGGACACTCCCATGCCCGAGAAACGCCCGCTGCTCGCCGTGCTGATTGACGCCGATAACACGTCTCCGAAATTTGCCACTGCGATCTTTGAAGAAGTGGCAAGTTTCGGTGAGGCCAGCGTGCGGCGCATATACGGCGACTTCGCCAGCCCGCAGCTGGGGGGCTGGAACAAAGTCTTGATGGAACACGGCCTGAACCCGCAGCAGTCGCCCGCCTATACGACGGGTAAAAATTCCAGCGATATCGCACTAGTAATCGATGCGATGGACCTGCTGCATACGGGGCGGTTTCAAGGGTTCGTGCTGGTCAGTTCCGACAGCGATTTTACATCGCTGGCCAGCCGCATCCGCGAGCAGGGTCTTGATGTTTACGGTATTGGGCAGAAGAAGACGCCGGATGCGTTTCGCCGCGCCTGCAAGCGGTTCATCTTTGTCGAAAACCTTGGCACCGATGCTGTCGAACAGGCGGTGCAGAGTGATGCGAGCCAGCCTGCGCCGCGCAGCAACGGTGATGGCGGCAATGTAAAGGAGCAGCCCAGCAAGGTCATGCCGCTGGTCATTCAAGCGATGAACAGCATCGACCCGGATGGCGATTGGTATTCGCTGGGGCAGCTGGGTCAATACATGGTCAGCGCCCATCCGGAGTTTGATCCGCGCACCTATGGCAGCGCCAAGCTGAGTGATTTGCTACGCAAATCCGGGCGGTTCGAGGTCGCACAGCGGCAGGGTGGTAACCATTTGGACGTGCGCCGTCTGGATTAGGAAATTGGCCAGGGGACTTGGCAGAGGCAGCGATTCGGCTTAGTTTGGAACCATTCTAAATTAAGGGCCGCCCCAATGATTCCAGGTTTTGCCAATCGCCGCCGGTTTTCTGATCTTAGCGAGCAAGAGGTCTTGGCGCTCGCGATTTCCTCTGAGGAAGACGATGGCCGCATTTATCGCAGCTATGCCGAGATGCTGCGCGCGGAGTATCCCGCCTCTGCCGCCGTGTTTGATGGCATGTCCGAGGAGGAGGACGGGCACCGGCAGCGGCTGATCGAGCTGCACCAAGAGCGGTTCGGCAATGTGATCCCCTTGATCCGGCGAGAGCACGTGTCAGGGTTTTACGCACGCAAGCCGATCTGGCTGACGTCCAATCTGGGACTGGAGCGTATCCGCGAAGAAGCCGGCCAGATGGAGCGGGACGCCGCGCGGTTTTATCACACGGCGGCGCAGGCGACGTCGGACGCGGGCACGCGGCGCTTGTTGGGTGATCTTGCGCAGGCAGAAAGCAATCATGTCGAGAAGGCCGATCAGCTGATCGAGCATAATCTGGGACCAGATGCGAAGACCGAGGAAGATGCCGCGGCGCACCGGCAGTTTGTGCTGACCTGGGTGCAGCCGGGCCTTGCGGGCCTCATGGATGGCTCGGTCAGCACGCTGGCCCCGATCTTTGCCACCGCCTTTGCCACGCAGGATACGCATACGACGTTTCTGGTGGGTCTGGCGGCGAGTATCGGAGCGGGGATTTCCATGGGCTTCACCGAGGCGGCGTCGGATGATGGTGCCATTTCGGGCCGGGGATCGCCAATCAAGCGCGGCATCGCGGCGGGTGTGATGACGACCTTGGGCGGTTTGGGGCACGCGCTGCCCTATCTGATTGCCGACTTCTGGACAGCGACGATCATCGCGATGATCGTGGTGTTTGTGGAGCTTTGGGCGATTGCTTGGATCCAGAACCGCTACATGCAGACGCCGTTTTTGCGCGCAGCGTTTCAGGTGGTTGTGGGCGGCGCGCTGGTGTTTGGCGCGGGCGTTTTGATCGGGGCGGGGTAGCCGATTTTTGGTCGAAAAATCGTAAGGCGGGGGCCAGTCCCCCCGCGCGCGCCGAGATATTTTTGACGAGTAGAAGGGTTAGACCGGGCGTACCATGGTGATGGTGCGCCGGAAGCCGAAGATGTGGCGTAGGGGGCCGATCTTTGTTGTGTTGGTTTGGGTGAAGCCGAGGCGGGTGTAGAGCGCCTGCGCGCGCGGGTTGCTGTCGACGACGTCGAGGCGCAGGGCGGGGTAGTGGCGGGCGCGGGCCTCGGCTGAAAGAGCGTTCAGCAGGGTGGTACCGACGCCGCTGCTGCGGGCGTGGCTGGCGACGGCCAGACCGTCGGTGAGGAAGTTCATGTTTTCGGTGTCGCGCGACAGCAGCGACAGCAGGGCGCTGCGCCAGAGTGCGCCGGGCCAGCTATAGTGGCGGGCGAGGTCTTGCAGCGTGCCTGCGACGAATGCGCTGCGGTGGGTTTTAAAGCCTGCGATGCCGATGAGTTGGCCGTTTTCGTCCGTGGCGCTGAGGACGTGGCTGGGGTCAATGACATCGGCGATGAAACGCAAGGCGCGCGGAGTAGGGCCCAGCACGCGGCCCAGTTTGGCACCGAAGGCGTCCCAGTAAAGGGCGGCAGCCTGCTCGGTTTGGCCCGCCGGGATGCCGGGGGCGATCTTCACAGATCGAAACTGGCGAAGGGGATGTAGGTCACCGGGGTGCCGGGGGTGATGTTGGCGGCCGCATCGGGCAGGACGATGAGGCCCGTGGCCCATGACAGGCCAGAGACCCGGCCGGAGCCTTCGGAGGGGAAGACTTCGGCGGCTCCATCGGTGATGCGGGCGCGCAGGTATTCGCGGCGGCCTGCTTTTTTGGATTTGGTAAACGCGGCGGGGAGGGTGAAGCCCTGCGGGGTGGGCCAGTCTGCGCTGGACAGGTGGGCCAAAGCGGGGTGGGCGAAGATTAGGGCGCAGACTTGGGCCGCGACGGGGTTGCCAGGCAAGCCGAAGACGGGTGTGTTTTGCCATATCCCCAGTGCCAGTGGGCGGCCCGGTTTCATCGCGATACGCCACAGGGCAAGGGTGCCGGTGCCTTGCAGCAGGGCGGACATGTGGTCTTCGTCGCCGGCAGAGGCACCACCGGAGGTGAGGATCGCGTCGCATTGGGTTGCAGCGGCGTCGAGGATGCCCCGCAGAATGGGGCGGTCGTCGGGGGCGATGCCGAGGTCGATCGCTTGGTGCCCCCAGCGGGCGATATCTGCGAGCAGCATGGCGCGGTTGGCGTCATAGATCTGGCCGTTGGTTGCAGTGTCTCCGGGCGGGCGCAGTTCGTCGCCGGTGGACAGGACGCCGACGCGCAGGCGCTTGTGCACGGTGACGCTGCCTGTGCCGCAGGCGGCGAGGGTTGCGAGGTCGGCTGGGGTTAGGCGGCGGCGAGCGGGCAGGATTTCATCGCCTGCAGCCATGTCTTCGCCCGCTTTGCGGGCATTTGCGCGCTGTTTCAGGGGGCCGTGCAGGGCGATGTGGGTGGCGTTGGCAGTCGTGTCCTCTTGCAGGACAACGGTGTCGGTACCGGCGGGGATGTTGGCCCCGGTCAGGATGCGCAGGGCGTGGCCCCGCGGAACTGTGCCAGAGAAAGGTTGGCCAGCGGCGGCTCGGCCTGGGTGAAGGGGCAGGGTGTGTGGGCTGGCGGCCAGCGGCCCGGCGAAAGCGTAGCCATCGACAGCAGCGTTGGCGTGCGGCGGGTGGCTGCGGGCGGCGGTGACGGGGGCGGCGAGGATGCGGCCAGCGGCTTGCATCAGGGGAATGGTTTCGGTTGCCGTCACGGGCGAGAGGTGTGCGCGCAGGTGGGCGAGCGCGTCGTCCACCGGGGTCCAGCGCGCGCCTTGGGGCATGGCGAAGCAGTCGTTGCGCAGGGGCGGCGGGGTCAGGTCGGGCATGGCGGCATCTTTCAGCAGGTCTTGGTGGCCGAGGCCGAGCACCCAGCCTTCGGGCGTTGGCGCGACGTCGAGAACGGTTTGCCACTGGTCTGGTGTCAGGGCCGAAAAAGCGCGGGCATAGAGCGTGACTTGGGCGGCATCGCGGATTGGGTGGTCCGTTAGCAGGGATGTGGGGAGGAGGGAGAAATATGACTCGGCCAGAACAATCGGCGTGCCGGGTGATTGGAAGGGCCAGACCGACAGGGCGGCACCGAAATAGTGGCGCAGGCGCGAGAGCATGGGCAGGCCCATGATGACTTGGCCGCCGACGGCACCTGCGCCGGCTAGTTGCCACGGCGAGAAGGCACCGGGCGCGGCGCGGTCCGTGGCGCGGTGTTCGGGTAAGCCGTGGGCGCTGCGGTCAAGGCCCTTGCGTGGCAAGTGGGGGACGTCGTGATTAGGTCGCCCATTGCCCCAAAATGGGCCTGTACCGGGAAATTGCGTGTTTATTTGACCTGCGAGGTCAAAGCGACTGTTACCGGTGAGGGTGTCACTGACACGGGCCTCGAACCAATCCCAGAGGGCCAGTGGGTCATCACTGCCAGTGAGTTTTTCGGCAAACCCGGTGGGGTACGCAAAGCACAGATCGAAGGCGGCGAGGGTGCGGCGGCCTGCGGTGTGTTCGGTGGCCAAGACGTCGCGGAGGTAGGTTTCGGCTTGCTGGCGGTTGCGGTGGTAGAGCGGTGCTTCTGCCTGCCCTGCGCGGGCGATGCAGGTCCAGATGGCGTCCTTTTTCGGCGTGGCACCGCGATCGTTGCCGCCCGACCAGTCGACCATGATGACGGTATCAAAGCTCATGCGCGAGGCTGCAGGCCGACTTGCGCCAAAATGAAATCCGCGACGGCGGTGGTGTTATCAAGGTCGAATTGCGGGCGGTTGATATCGAGAGGGGTGTCGGTGGCGATGGCCTTGATTGTGGGATCGTTCAGGGCAATCAGGGGGTTGCCGGTCTGCGTGCGGAACGCTTCGATCTTGGGATGGGTGTCGCGTTTATAACCTTCGACAAGGATCAGATCGACGGGGTCGAGTTTAGCGATCAGGTCGGCAAGCGTCGGCTCTGGTTCGTCGCGCAATTCGGTCATCAGTGCCCAGCGGGTGCCGGAGGCTAGCAGGACCTGAGACGCGCCTGCGACGCGGTGGCGGTGGCTGTCCTTGCCCGGGTGGTCCACATCAAAGCTATGATGCGCGTGCTTGAGGGTGGAGACGGTAAAGCCGCGTCCCGTAATCTCGGTCACGAGGCGTTCCATCAGGCCAGTTTTGCCGGCGTTTTTCCAGCCGGTGACGCCGAAGAGGTTCATAGCATTGCCTTTGCAGTCATCAGGTCATCGGGGGTGTTCACGTTGAAAAACGCGTCGTCGTCGGGGAATTCCGCCGTGCCGGCATTATGGGCGCGTGTGAACTGGACGATTTTGCGAAGGCCCTCGTGGAGCGCCTGGCGCAGCGGTTCGCGCAATGTGACAGGCCAGAGGCCAAAGGTCGGCTGGCGACCGCTAGGAGAGGCGGCGAGGGCGAAGCCTGTGTCGCCGCCTGCCATCAGCAGTTGCGGGACCAAATCGCAGGGCAGGAAGGGCGTGTCGGCGGCGGCAGTGACGATATGGGTCGCGCCAATGGACGCAGCCCAGTCGAGGCCCGCTAGGGTGCCCGCCAGCGGGCCGGGGTGTTCGGGGATGCTGTCGGGTAGGATGGGGAGTTTGAGGTGTTCAAGGCGCGCGGGATCGCCATTGGCGTTCAGTGCAACGCGGTCAACTTGCGGGGTCAGGCGACCCAGAACATATGTCAGGATGGTGCTGTCGCCCAAGGGCAGCAGGCCCTTGTCGCCGCCGCCCATGCGGGTGGCTTGTCCACCCATGAGGATAAGGCCGAATGGTTGCATCATGAGGTGAGGCTCACGTCATGGGGAGGGGTGGAGGGAGCGCTGCACCCGCGGCTGCGCCGCCCCCCGAGGTATTTTTGACCTGAAGAAAGTTGAGTATGGGGGAGGAGGGGGAGGGAGCGCTGCCCCCGCGACTGCGCCGCCCCCCGAGGTGTTGTTGACGAGAAGAAGTAAGGGCGCGTGGGTTGAGGAGCGTGGGGGGTCATTCGGTGGCCTTGCGGCTTTGTTTGCGCGGCTCGTCTGGAATGGCGGCGGGGTCGGCGTCGCGGATCAGGCGTTGATCGCCCGCGAGGCAGGTGAAGCGCTGGCCTTTCATCCGGCCGATGAGGGTGAGGCCGACTTGATTGGCGATCTCTACCCCCCAGGCGGTGAAGCCGGAGCGGGAGACGAGGGTGGGAATGCCCATGAGGGCGGTTTTGATGACCATTTCAGAGGTCAGGCGGCCGGTGGTGTAGAGGATTTTGTCGTCAGGGCTAACGCCTTCGGCAAACATCCAGCCTGCGATTTTGTCGACGGCGTTGTGGCGGCCGACGTCCTCCATATACACAAGCGGGGTGTTGCCCTGGCACAAGACGGTGCCGTGGATTGCGCCTGCCTCGAGGTACAAGCTAGGGGTCCGGCTGATGGTGGCGGCGAGGGTGTAGAGGTCTGAGGTTTTCAGCGGCGTCTGCGGGAGTTGGAGGCTTTCGAGGCCTTCCATCATGTCGCCGAAAACGGTGCCGACGGCGCAGCCGGATGTGCGGGTTTTCTTTTGCAGTTTGGCTTCGTGATTCGTCTCAATCGCCGTGCGGACGACGACGACCTCGAGTTCCTCGTCATAGTCGACGCCGGTGACCTGATCGGTATCTGACAACATGCCTTGGTTGCGCAGGAACCCAAGCGCCAGATAGGTCGGGTAATCGCCGATGGTCATAGCGGTGACAATTTCGCGGCTGTTGAGGTAGATCGTGAGGGGGCGCTCCTCGACCACACGCAGATCGACGTGGGCACCGGTTTGGTCCGTGCCGGTGACGGCGCGAGTTAGGCGGGGCAGGGTGGGCTGCGGCGCGATCAGATAGGGGGTGTCAGTCAGGGTGGCCAATTGTCAATCCTTGGACGCGGGGGTAGGCACGGCGCGATCACCCAAAACTAGGCCAATCTTATGACCGCTGCCACCGTGAAATCTGTCTATGCCCGCGGGCTGCGCGATGGTGCCCCATTCGTGATCGTGGTGGTGCCGTTTTCGCTGCTGTTTGGTGTCGCCGCGACGGATGCGGGGCTGACGCTGGGGCAGGCGATGGGGTTCACGGTGCTGGTCATCGCTGGGGCGTCGCAGTTTGCCGCGCTGCAGATGATGGTGGATCAGGCAGGCATCGCTTTTGTCCTGTTGGCGGCGCTAGCGGTGAACCTGCGCATGGCGATGTATTCCGCGGCGCTGGTGCCGCATATCGGGGCCGCTCCGCTGTGGCAGCGGGCGTGCGTTGCGTATCTGCTGTTCGACCAGACCTATCTGGCGAGTGTGAAGGCTTATGAGGAAGAGCCTGACCTGACTCTGAAGCAGAAGGTGATGTATTTCTTTGGTGTGGCCACGCCGATCACTCCGATCTGGTGCGCGATGACGGCGGTTGGCGTGCTGGTAGGGGCGACGATCCCGGAAGCGATGGCGCTGGATTTTGCGCTGCCGATTACGTTTTTGGCGATGGTGGCCCCGATGCTGCGCACGTCGGCGCATTTGGCGGCGGCGGCGACGTCGGTGACGGTGGCGCTGTTGCTCAGCGGTTTGCCGTCGGGCTTTGGCCTGTTGATCGCGGCGAGCTGCGCCATGGCGGTCGGCGTGTTGGTGGAGGAACGGACATGAGCTATTCAACGTTGCAGATCTGGGGGATTATCGGGACGCTGGCGGTTGGCACGTTTCTGATCCGGTTTTCGTTTTTGGGGCTGATCGGCAACCGCGCGATGCCGCCGATCGTGCTACGGCTGCTGCGCTATACGCCGGTGGCTGTGTTGCCGGGGCTGGTGGCACCGCTAGTGCTGTGGCCTGCCGCGACAGGAGGAGAGCCGGATGCGCTGCGGTTGTGCGCGGCGGCGGTGGCGCTGGCGGTTGGTTTGTGGACGAAAGCGGTGATCTGGGCGATCTTTGCAGGGTTCGCAGCGCTCTATGTGGGTCTGTTTGCGGCGAGCCTGCTGTAACGCCCCCACTCCAATTTTTCGTCGAAAAATCGGAGTGGGGGCGCGCAGTTAACGCATCTGCATTTCAATTTCGGCCAAGGCCAGAACCTTGTTATCGGGATCGTTTTCATGCCATTCGCGGGTTGTTACGCCGGGTAGGCGGCTAAAGCCCTTTGCCAGCGTATTCGGAAAGAACGTTTGCGGCACAGCACCTAAACCGGGCAATCTGCGCAGCAGGCGCGATGTCGCGTTGGTGCAGAACGACTGTGCTACGGGGCCGTTGTCCAAGGCGAGGTTGATCGCCTGTTCGGCAACGGCGTCGCTGACCTGTATGGATTGACCCAAGACGTAATACGTCTCTCTTGCGTGGTAGGAGACGTAATACGCCTCTACCTGAGGTGTGACGCCGAAGAGGACGTCATTTCGTTCAGGGATCGTTGAGTGGCGAAAGCTTCCGGCGGGGTCAAAAATGATCCGCTGGCTGGGCGCATCGATCAGAACGCTGCTGTGCGCGCCGCTGCCGGTCGAGAGGTTGCGCATGGTATAAAGCGTCAACATACGCGGACCGGAGCCGACGAATCGCTTTGACGCTATCATCGTCGGCGTAGAGGACGTTTGCGGCGCAGAGCATGCCCCGGCTGCTGCCAGTGGCAGGCCGAAAACCAGCGCTCGGCGAGAAATCATCAGCCGTTGACGAGCGCGAGGAAGATCAGGAAAATGATGATCCCGATGGTGCCGCGCGAGACGAACCAGATGAAGCTGTCAAAGGTTTTTTCCTGAACAGTGATGTCCATTTCGCCGTGCTTATGATCTGCCATTTGGTATGTCCTTGTCTGTCGATTTGTCTGTGATCTAGCTCATTGCGGCGAGGCTGTCACGCCCTGCGTGCGGCTTGGTGGTGCGTCAGTGCGCCGCTTTGGCCAGGGCACCACGGCCTGTGCGCAACGCGTCGATGCAATCTGGATCAAAGACTGTGCCGCGATCACTGTCCAAAATGGCAAGGACTTCATCAATGGGCATGGCGGCGCGGTAGGGGCGTTCGGACGAGAGGGAGACAAAGATATCAGGCACCGTCACGATTCGCACGTCCTGTGTAAGCTGATCTGCGCCCCGCCCATTGGGATGACCGTTGCCGTCCAGCCGTTCGTGATGATCGCGGGCGATGTGGGCAATGTTGGCAAAGGCGCTGATGCGGGTCAGGATTGCGCTGTCGGCGTCTGTGTGGGCACGCACGCTGGCCCATTCTGCGGCGACCAGCTTGCCCGGCTTGTCCAGCACCTGATTGCTGACCTCTAGCTTGCCCAGATCGTGCAGCAAGGCCGCGCGCCGCAGCGAGCGGCGGCGTTCCAGAGTATAGCCCATCTGTTCGGCGATCATGTCGGCGTAAAGGGTCACACGGCTGGAATGGTCGGCGCTAAAGCTGCTTTTGGCATCGACGACGTCGGAAAATGCCTGTGCGATATCGTCCAAATAGCCGTCATTGACTGGGTTGCTGCGCTGGAAGGCGGGCAAGGCAAAGACCGCCATCTCTAACCCCGGGCTGGTCAGGTCGGCCCAGAAGTCCGGGTCGTGGGATAGTTGGGTAAAGGTTGCGACTAGCGCGGGATCGAACCATGTGCCTGCGCGGCGGATCGTTTCCATCCGTACGGCATCGCGTCCGCCATCAGTTTTACAGATATCGATGATCTGCGCCAGCAACGCGATCTTGGCGTTCAGGGGGATCGCCGCGCCGGTCAGTCCTACGGGGCACCCGCCGCCGTCCCAATGTTCATCCAGATCGCGAAAACCGTCCTGCACGGCTGCCGAAAACCGCATACGCGCGGTAATGGCGGCCCCGCGATGGCAGCGTGTTTTGATCAAGATGCGGACGATGTCGCCGCCGTTTTGCAGAATATTGACGATGGAGCGAAATCGTTCTGACAGTCCGGATTTGAGGCCGGTTTGGGCAAAGACGAATCGCAGGGCAGCGGTGGTTCTGCTGTCGATGTTCTTAGAGTCCCGTTTGAAGGTCAGATCGTTGGCGAGATACAGCTCGCAAATGTGGGCGGCGTTGGAGGAGCAGCCGAGATCCTTGAGCAGCAGGGTGTAATAGAGGTCATCCATATCCCCGGCATTGAGCTCCAGTGCATCGCCGATGAGCGTGCCTATACATGCGCAGCGGACGCAGTGGTGGGGGGCCTGCCCTTCGGTCAGGTCAAGCGCGTGGGGCAGCGGGCCACGGATATTGGCAAGGTGCAGTGCCGGGCCGAGTGAGGCTGGCGTCAAGGGGGCGGGGTGCAGCTACATGGCCGTAGGTTGCGCAGCAAAGGGTTAAGGTCGCGTCAAGCAGTGGCCTGAAAATACCACGCATTGTCCGCACCCAAGGTGCGCGTGGCGCGGCCGGCCTGGTGCAGGTGGTTCAGGTGGGCCACGGCCTCGACAATGGCAAGGCCGTAAACCTCTGGCCCGATGGTGCGTTTGAACAGTGGCGCAAAGCAGTCGCCAGCGGTGCGTGGTACGGCGATATGGGCATGCAGGCGATCCAAGGCGGCGTGGTGATTGTCGATCATCTGGGTCAGGCGCAAGGGCAGCCCGGTGTAGGGCAATTTGTGGCCGCCAAGAATGAGTTGATCGGGATGGGCGTGGTCTTGAAACCGGGTGCAGCTGTCGATCCAGTCCGTTACGGGGTCGGCGTCAGGCTCTGTCGGGTAGACGCCGAGGTTAGGGCTGATGGACAGCAGCAATTGGTCGCCGCCGATCACGAGGTTGTCTTCGCAGGACCAGAAGGTCGCGTGTTCCGGCGCGTGGCCGTCGCCCATGCGGATATCCCACCTGCGGCCCCCCATCGCGATCGTGCCGCCTTCGGTCAGACGTGTAAAGCCGAGTGGCAGTGGGTGGACGCAGTCGGCGAAGTTAAAAGGTTTTTCGCTGCGGCGGCGGGCCAAAGTCTCGGCGTCCATGCCTGCGCGTTCCCAGAAGGTGATTTGGGCGGCGGTGGGCATATCTTGGGCATCCAGCGTCAGCATTCGCGCCATCAGCCACGCCGTGCGTGGCATGCAAAGCTTCGCGCCTTGGTCCACGAACCAGCCGGCAAGGCCGACGTGGTCAGGGTGGTGGTGGGTGACTATCAGGCGGGTGACGGGTTTGCCCGCGAGCGGCCCCGAGATCAGGTCGGCCCAAAGCGCACGCGTGGTGCGGCTGTCAAAGCCGGTGTCGATGATCGTCCAGCCGTCCCCGTCATCCAGCGCGTAGATGTTCACATGATCCAGCGCCATCGGCAGCGGCAGGCGCATCCAAAGCACGCCAGGGGCGACGGTGATGGCGGTGCCGGGGGCGGGCGGATCGGGGAAGGGTGTGGTGATCTTCATCGGGGTGGCGTGACGGATTTTTCATGCGGGGTAAAGGGGAGGCGGTACGGCGCTGTTGCCCGCCTTTGCCGGGCAAGACGCCCCGCCCGCCGTCCCAAGGCGGAGCGTTGACAATGGGGCTCGCGACCTCAAAGTGAAGCCTGCTGCCTTTGAGAGTTTGCGCTATGTTAAGTTCGCCAGATGATGATCGTTCCGAAGTGCCTTGGTCGATGCACGCGCTGGGGCAGGAGGGTATCGTTGTGCGTTTTGGCGACGGAAGGTACCCGCAGACAGAGGCGGCGATTGGCTTTGGCGTTGTGGTGCGTGCGGCGCATGTGGCTGGGGTATGCGAAGTCGCGACGGCGCTGACGTCAGTGCTGGTGCGCTTTGATCCTGCTGCGGTGGCGCGGGATGTTCTGGCCGCGCGCTTGCAATACTTGCTGGATGCCCCGCGCGGGGCCGAGCGCACGCGGGGGCGGCTTTGGACGATACCGGCGTGTTTTGGCGGTGATGCTGGGCCGCAACTGGCAGAGGCAGCGGGTTTGGCGGGGCTAAGCGAGGCCGATGCGCGGGCAGAGCTTGCAGCATGCGAAGTGTCGGTGCTGGCGATCGGATTTGCGCCGGGGCAGCCTTATTTAGGGCATCTGCTGCCCCGGTGGGATTTGCCGCGACAACAGGCGCTGACGCCGCAGGTGCCGGCGGGGGCGCTGGTGGTGGCGCTGCGGCAGGTTGTGCTGTTCGCGAACCCAAGCCCGACGGGGTGGCGCTGGATCGGGCGCTGCGCCTTTGCACCGTTTCGCTCTGACCGGGCAGAGCCCTTTGCCCTGCGGGCGGGCGACCGGATTAGCTGGGCTGTAACGGACGCTAGCACGATTGCTGATCTTGCAGGGCAGGCGGACGGATTAGGCGGCGCAACCTGCGAGGGCCTGTCATGAGCGTGCGGTTAAAGGTTGTCATGGCTGGGCCGTTGGTGAGTGTGCAGGACCTTGGGCGACCAGGGCGGATGAACGTTGGCCTATCGCGGGGCGGGGCAATGGACCGCAGCGCCCTGATCGCCGCCGCTGCGCTTCTTGATGCGCCCCTGGGTGCCGGGATCGAGATGGCAGGAACGGGCGGCACTTTTTGCGTGGATGCGCCGCTGCGCTTTGCCCTGACAGGGGCGGTGATGCGGGCCAATGTGGACGGGCAGGCGCTGCGCTGGAATGCGTCGCACCTGTTGTTGCCGGGGCAGGCGCTGGTTGTTGGGGCCGCGCAGGCGGGGACCTATGGATATCTGGTGCCGGCGGGCGGGATTATGGGACGCGATGTGCTCGGCAGTGCGGCTGCGCATTTGTCGGCAGGGCTGGGTGCGCGGCTTGTGGCGGGCGATGTGGTGCAGATCGGCGTGGATGCGGCCCTTGGCGCGGGGCAGATGGTGTTGGAGAAGCGGGGCGATTTGGCTGGCGGTACGCTGCGGCTGATGCCGGGGCCGCAGACGGCGATGTATGACGCGGATACGCAGGCGCGGTTGGCGAAAACGGTGTTTCACCGCAGCCCGCAGGCAAACCGCACGGCGCTGCCATTATTGCAGGATGGCGCAGGTTTTGCGGCATCGGGCGGTAATCCGGTGTCCGATTTCATTGCGCCGGGCGATGTACAGATCACGGGCGAGGGTACGCCGGTGATGATGATGGCGGAGTGTCAGACCGTTGGCGGTTATCCCCGGATCGGCACGGTCATTGCCGCCGATTTGGCGCGTGCGGCGCAGGCTCCTGTAACTGCGGCGCTGCGGTTTGAATGGGTGGATGTGGCGCAGGCGGATGCGTTGTTTGTGCTTGAGGCGCAGCAATTGTTGGTGCTGCGGGGCAAGGTGCGCCCGCTCGTGCGCGATCCGCGCGACATTCCAGATTTGTTGTCCTATCAATTGATCAGCGGCGTGACCGCTGGCAGCGATATGGAGCCTGCGCGATGACCAAGACCGTCGATCTGAACGCCGATATGGGTGAAAGCTTTGGCCCCTGGCCGATGGGGCAGGATGCAGCGCTACTGAAAATCGTGAGCTCGGCCAATATCGCCTGCGGGTTTCATGCGGGGGACCCGGACACGATGGCGCGGACGATGGACTTTGCGCTGGCGGCCGGTGTCGCGCTGGGCGCGCATCCGGGGTTCGCGGATCTGCAAGGATTCGGGCGGCGGCGAATCAAGCTAAGCGCGGCAGAGTTGACGCATCTGGTGCAGTATCAACTGGGTGCTGCGATGGGCATGGCCGCGGCGCGCGGCGCGCGGCTGGCGCATTTCAAGCTGCATGGCGCGCTGGCGAATATGGCGTCAGAAGATGAGGCGATGGCGCGGACCTGCTTTGCCGCCGCCTTGGCGGTACAGCCAGATTTGCGGCTGGTGGTGATGCCAGGGACGGCGTTGCAGCGGGCGGCGACTGCCCTTAGCGCCGCGCAGGCGGCAGAGATTTTTGCGGATCGGACCTATAACGCCGACGGCACGCTGACGGATCGCAGCCAGCCCGGCGCAGTGGTCCATGACCCGGACGCGGCAGTGCGCCATGTGCTGGGTATGCTGGCGGCGGGCGGGATCGTGACGCCGCAGGGTGATGTGCTACCAACGCGGATCGACACAATCTGCGTGCATGGCGACAGCGCCGAGGCGTTGGACATCGCGGCACAGTTGGCCGCGGCGCTGCGGGGGCAGGGCTACACGATCGCCGCCCCCCGCTGCTAGCTTGGCAGGTATTCGTCGGCCCAGCTTTCGCTGATCTGGCCCGAGGCTAGCATCTTTTCAATTGCGCTGTCGCCGTAGCCCAGATCGCGTAGGATCGCGCGGGTGGAGGCACCGAATTTCTCGGTCGGGGTGGGGGCTATCACCGGGGTTGCAGCGGTGCGGACGGCGTAGGGGTCCAGCTGCGTAATCGTGTGGCCGCTGGGATGATCGGCAAAGATCGAGAAGGCATAGCTGCCAAGGGTCGTGCCTGGCGTACCGTCGGCGGGGCGGCTGTTTTCGGCGCGCAAGGCTTCCAGGTTTTCGCAGATCGCGCAGGCGATGTCGGCGGCGCGCAGGCGAGCCATCCATTCGGTCGCGGGCTGGTCTTGGAACGCCGTCGCCAGGTAGGTCGCGCGGTCTTCTTCTGCGATGCCCGGCAGGTCTGACAGGCCTTCGACTTGGGCGAAGCGGGGCAAGTCCGCCTCATACGCGCTGAGCAGGACATAGACGCCGGAGGCGGTGCTGTAAAAGCGGGTCAGGGCCTCGTAGCCGTTGCTTTCGGGGCCAGAAGGTTCGTCGAATAGGCCTCGGCGGCGGTAGTCAAAGCAGAACGGGATTTGCAGCAAGCCGCTGTTCGCGGACAGGGACGTGCGGCCCCGGCCGATGCGGCCAAAGCGGTGTTTTTGATACAGCGCTGCGGCCATGCCGAGCGCACCGCCAAAGCCGCACATCACGTCGATGGTACCGACGTGGGCATGCTCCTCTGGTCGGTGCATCGCGCCGCCAAAGCGCAGCATGATACCCGTCGTCGCCTGCACCAAATCGTCATAGCCGATGTAATCGGTGCGCACGCCACGCCGGACGCCGCTGAAGCAATCGAGCTTGCAGAACAGGGCCTCTGGGTTGATGCGGCGAAGGCTTTCTGCGTCCAGACCGACGGACTTGATCTGGCTGTCGGGGGCGTTCCAGACGATCATGTCCACGGATTTTATCAGGTCTTCGAACAGCTTGCGGCCGTGGGGGGATTTGATGTCAGCGAGGATCGAGCGTTTGCCACGCCCTTGGCTGATGCCGTAAAGCACGGTGTTCCAGCTGTCATACATCGGCTGCGCAGGGTCGAGCTTGATGACCTCTGCGCCAAAGCGGGACAGGTAGCTGACGGAATGCGGTCCGGCGATGACGTTACACATATCGAGCACGCGCAGTCCCGACAGCCAGCCGGTGCGGGGCGCGTCCGGGTCTGCGTCTGGGATCGTGGTAGGCATTTTGCGCAGGGTGCGCAGCGCCTCTTCGACCGTAGTCCAGGCGCGGGGGGCGGGGGTCAGGGCCTCTTGGCCGCTTTCTTCCATCCAGACGACCGGGCCGGGCTGGATCATGTCGCCGTAAACCGGGTCGGTGACGTCGATCATCAGGCCGGCGGTGGCGGCGTATTCGTCGGTGATCCATTCCTGCAGCCACCGCTGGGGTGCGGCGGGGATACCCGCGCGGCCGAACATGCGCTGCCATTCGATGGAGGTGCGAGTGATGAACACCTCTTTCATCCGGGCGGCGATCCGGTCAGCCCAGTCCTTTGGCATTGGGTAGACACCAAGCGAGGTTTGCGACGTCCACTGGTTCTGGGGTTTGTAGGTGTCGTCCTCTTCCGTCAGCCCCTCGGTGACCAATTCTTCATAAATACCAAGCACCTCCAGGCAGCGGCGGGCGTGGTGTTTGTGGCTGGGGCAGACGACGTAGAACATGCGCCCGTCTTTGCACATATAGTTGCGATAGAAGGGGTCCATCAGCTCTTGCAGGTCGTCGTAGGTGAGGGCCATGGGCAACCCTTCGATGCGGCGGCGGTTGATTTCGGCCTCTCGCTGGGTGACGTAGCGGGCGGGCATGCTGTCGACCTTGAGAGAATTGTAGCACAGCCCCTCCATTACGGCGGCGGCGAGGGGGACTTCGATTCCGTCGCCAAGGCCGGTTTGCTGGCGCGCTTGCAAGGCGAGCACGGCGGCAGAAGCGGCGATTTGCGAGGCGTAGGCAGAGGCGAGGGGGAGCGGCGAGAAGGATGGCGACAGTCCCATCAGTACGCGGTTCTGGCCCATGTCGGTAAAGACGCCAGAGCTGGCGGCGACGACGGATTCGAAAGCGCGCCAGTCACGGCGCTCCACGTCGTCAGAGGCAAAGCCGGGCAAGGACACGGTTACCAGCGCGGGATTTTGCGCACGCAGGGCGGCAAAATCGACGCCGAGTTTTGCCAGTTTTCCGGGGCGGAAGTTTTCGATGACGATGTCGGCTTCGGCACAGAGCTCTAGTGCCTGCGCGAGCCCCTCGGGCGTTTTCAGATCAAGCGTCACGATCAGCTTGTTGCGCATCAGGGTCGCGTTGGCAGGGTTGTCCCACATAGGGCCGCCGGGCGGGTCGATGTGGATCACCGTCGCGCCCAGATCGCCCAGTAGCATGGCTACGGCAGGGCCAGCGATGAACTGGCCAAAGTCCACGATCTTGACCCCGGTCAGGGGAAGCTGGGAAAAATTGCGTGCCATGGGGGTGCCTTTCAGACGCCGGCCAGCACCCAGGATGCCGCTTTTTCAGCTATCATCAGGGTGGGGGAATTGGTGTTGCCGCTGGTGATTTCGGGCATGACGCTAGCGTCGACAACGCGCAGGCCCGCCACGCCTTTGACCCGCAGATGAGGGTCCAGGACGGCGGTGTCGTCATCTACGCGGCCCATTTTGACGGTGCCAACGGGGTGAAAGATCGTGCTGGCGATATCACCGGCCAGCTTGGCAAGATCGGCGTCGCTTTGGTATTGGGCCCCGGGTTTGTATTCCTCTGGTGTGTATGTCTGCATGGCGGGTTGGGCCATGATGTCGCGCACTTGGCGCAGGCTGTCGGCGGCGACTTTGCGGTCGTCGGCAGTGGACAGATAGTTGGGCGAAATTAGAGGAGCGTCGCGGAAATTATTCGAGCGGACCTGTACTTGGCCACGGCTGGTGGGGTTCAGGTTGCAGACGCTGACCGTGATCGCCGGGAAGTCGTGCAGCGGATCGCCAAACGCCTCAAGGCTGAGTGGCTGGACGTGATATTCAAGGTTGGCATGGGTCCGGCTGGGGTCGGAGCGGGTGAAGGCACCCAGCTGGCTGGGTGACATGCTCATGGGGCCAGAGCGTTTCAGCAGGTATTCAGCGCCGATCTTGGCTTTGCCCAGCAGGTTCGCGGCCAGCTTGTTCAGAGTCTTTGTGTTGGCGACCTTATAGACGGCGCGGATTTGCAAATGGTCTTGCAGGTTCAGGCCGACGGGGGCGTCTTTGGCAACGTCGATGCCGTGGGCGCGCAAGGTGGCGGCGGGGCCGATGCCAGACAGCTGCAGGATTTGGGGCGAGTTGATGGCCCCGGCGCAGAGGATCACCTCTTTTGCGGCGCTGACGGTCAGGGTCTGGCCTGCGCGGTTCACGGTCGCGCCGTTGCAGCGCAGGGCACCGTCTGCACCGCGCTCAAGCGTCAGTTTTTCCACCTGCGCCTGAGTCCAAATGGTCAGGTTGGCGCGGGTTTTGGCGGGGCGCAGAAACGCCTTGGAGGTATTCCAGCGCCAGCCGGACCGTTGGTTCACGTCGAAATACCCAACGCCGGTGTTGTCGCCGCCGTTGAAATCATCGGTCTTGGGGATGCCGTTCTGCACGGCGGCGTCGGCAAAACTGTCGAGGACATCCCAACGCAGGCGCTGCTTTTCGATCCGCCATTCGCCGCCTGATCCGTGCAGGTCGGAAAAGCGGCTGTTGTCGCCTGTTGCGGGGTCGGCACCGCCATCGAGTTTGTAGTGATCCTCGTGCGCCATGAAATCGCGCAGGGACTGGTCCCAGTTCCACGCATCCTCGCCCGTCAGGGCGGCCCAGTTGTCGTAATCGCGGGCCTGACCGCGCATGTAGATCATGCCGTTGATGCTGGAACAGCCGCCTAGTGTTTTGCCGCGTGGATAGCGCAGGGCGCGGCCGTTCAGGCCGGCGTCGGGTTCGGTTTGATACATCCAGTCCGTGCGCGGATTGCCAATGCAGTAAAGGTATCCAACGGGGATATGAATCCAGTGATAGGTGTCTGGCTTGCCTGCCTCGAGCAGCAGGACGCGGTTTTTGGGGTCGGCGGACAGGCGGTTCGCCATCAGACACCCGGCAGAGCCACCGCCAATGACGATATAATCAACTGTCGCTGTCGGGGTGGTCATGATGCAGACTCCGGTGCTTTTTGTGACCTTAAGAAGGGTGCAGACAGAAATCCAATGACATTTGGTGCCAAGTGATATTAGAAACTCTAATATGGATAGACTGGCAAACATCACGACGTTGCGGGCTTTTGTCACTGTGGCGCAGCTGGGCAGCGTGTCGCGGACGGCAGAGGCGCTGCATCTGACGCAGCCTGCGATCAGCCATCAGATCAAACGGCTGGCAGAGGATACGGGCGTGACACTGTTCCGCCGTACTCCGCGCGGGCTTGAGATTACGGCAGAGGGCGCGGCGATTGTCACCAAGGCCGAAGCGGTTTTGGCCGCGATGGCGGATTTTCAACGCAGCGCGCGCCAACAGGGCGGGCGGATCAGCGGGCGACTTCGGATCGGCACGGTTGTGGACCCGGAGTTCATTCGTCTGGGCCGTCTGCTGGGGCAGTTGCGCACCAGCTATCCGGGGATCGCGACGGAGTTGGCGCAGGGGGTTAGCGGCGATGTCGTCGCGCGGCTGCGGCGCGGGCAGATTGATGCGGGCTATCATTTGACCGTGCCGGGCGCGGGGCTTGATGCGGGGCAAGAGGCGCTACACACTGTGCTGCTCGCGGATGTGACCTATCGGATTATCGCGCCTGCGGGCTGGGATACGCTGGTGGACACAGGCGATTGGGCCGCGTTGGCCGCGCTGCCGTGGATCGGCACGCCGGACGCGTCGGTCCATTCGCGGCTACTGGCGGGGATCTTAGCTCGCGAGGATTGCACGCAAAACATTGTCGCGATGGTCGATCAAGAGGCTTCTATGCTGGAAATGGTGCGCGCGGGTGTGGGGCTCAGCCTGTGCCGCGAGTCGATTGCTTTGCACCAGCGGCAGGCAGCGGGCCTAGCCGTGTGTCCGGGCGTCAGCGTTCCCGCGGCGCTTAGCTTTTCAACGCTGGCACAGCGGGCGGATGATCCGCTGATCGCCGTGCTGTTTGATTTGCTGGGATCGCATTGGCGCTAGGCAACAAGCGCGACGAGGCCGTCTGGCGGCAAGCTGATCGTGACCTCTTCACCGATTTTTGGCGGTGGGGTTTGGACGCGGTTGAAGGTGTCCAGCGTCAGATCATGCCCGCCCAGATCGGCGGTGATGCGGATGATGGCACCCAGAAACTGCACCTCCGTTATGCGGCCTGTTAGCGTGACATCGCCCGGATTACCCGCGCCAAGGTTCGCGGATTCGGGGCGCAGGGCGAGGGTGATGGCGGCACCGCTGGCAGCATCGATCGCGCGGTTCAGGACCACGGTGCTTTCGCCAAGGCGCACGGCACCGGTGGCGGGGTCGGTGACGGTGGCGTCGAAGGTGTTCAGCGTGCCGACAAAGCCCGCGACAAAGCGGGTGGCTGGGCGGTTATAGACCTGATGCGGGGTGCCGATCTGGTCAGCGCGGCCGCTAGACATGACGACGACGCGGTCAGACATGGACAGCGCTTCCTCTTGGTCATGGGTGACAAAGATCGTTGTGATGCCAAGGCGTTGCTGAATGGTGCGAATCTCGCGGCGCAAGCTGGCGCGGATTTTGGCGTCGAGGGCAGAGAGGGGTTCGTCCAGCAGCAGCACTTTGGGCCGCACGGCCAGTGCGCGGGCAAGGGCGACGCGCTGTTGCTGGCCGCCGGACAGCTGGAACGGATAGCGAGCACCAAGATCGGACAGGCCAATCAGAGAAAGCATTTCGGACACGCGTTCTGTCGTTTCTGCCTTGGATACGCCAGCGACCTTGAGCCCGAAGGCCACATTTTGCGCGACGGTCAGGTTGGGGAACAGGGCGTAGGCTTGAAACACCATGCCTATATTGCGCTGATTTGATTTCAGCGACGTGACGTCTTGGCCGTCGATGTGGATGGTGCCGGCGGACGGCACTTCAAATCCGCCGACCATGCGCAGCACGGTGGTTTTACCGCAGCCCGAGGGGCCAAGCAGAGAGACGAATTCGCCCTTATCAATCGCAAGGTTGAAGTCCTTTACGACGTGGTTCGCACCATAAGATTTGTCGAGGTGGGCTAGGTCCAGAAAGGCCATGTATTACGCTCTTTTGTGTTTGGACAGTCGGCTGACCATCTGGATCAGGCCCATGCAGGCCCATGTGATTCCGAAGGCGATCACGGCCAGTGCTGCGGGCTCGTATGCTTTGTTCGCGCCAAGGATCTGCATGTAGGGGCCAAAGGCGGGCCGGTCGAGGAGGGCCGCCATGGTGAATTCACCGATGACTATAGCGAGGGTCAGGAAGGCACCCGACAGCACCGCGCCCAGTACGTTTGGCAGGATCAGCGTCGCCATGATGCGCAGCCAGCCTGCACCAAGGGACTGCGCGGCCTCGGTCAGGGTGGCGACGTCGATGCTGCGCAGGCCCGTATCGACGGCGCGGTACATGTAGGGCAGGGCAAGGGTCGCATAGCCGAACATCAGCAGGATATTGGTGCCGGTCACGGAGCCGGTCATCGGCAACCAACCAGAGGTGTTATAGAGGCGGATATAGCCAAACACGACGACGATGGCGGGGATGACGAGGGGCAGCAGGGTGATAAATTCAACCACCGGGCGCAGCTTTGGCATTTTTAGCTGGACCCAATAGGCTGTGGGCACCACCAGCAGCACGCCAAAGATGATCGTGAACAGCGCCATGACCAGCGAATACGTGAATGTTGCCTGAAACTGCGGATCGGCCAGCACGACGCGGTAGGCGTCGAAGGAGTAGACTCCGCGGCGCATGGACAGGGAAAATTCGGCCATGCCGATCATCGGCATGATAAAATAGAGGCACCCTAGCAAGATCACGCCATAGGCGGCGATACGGTTCATTTCAGCCACCTTTCAGCGCGCAGGCGCAGGACGATATAAACCGTGTTGGCAGCGCCAGTGATGATGATCATGCCAAAGGCTAGCGCATAGCCAAGGTTGGGGTTGCCCAGCACGTCGCCGCGAATTTGCGCATAGAGCAGGATCGGCGCGATATTCAGGGACGGCCCGGTCAGGGCGATGGCGGTGGCGACTGCGCCAAAGGCATTGGCAAACAGCAGCGCCATGGTGCCAAGGATCGACGGAAACAGGATTGGCAGGGCGACCATGCGCCAGTATTGAAGGCGGGTCGCGCCAAGGATGTCGGCGGCCTCTCTCCACTCTCGCTTCAGCCCTTCCAGCGCGGGGGTGATGATCAGGATCATCAGCGGGATCTGAAAGAACAGATAGGTGATGATCAGGCCCCATGTGGACAGCAGGTTCCAGCCATACATCCGGAGATTGATGCCGAATTCCGTGCGCAGATACATCGTGATAAGACCCGCCGGGCCGATGGTCGCGATAAAGGCAAAGGCAAGCGGCACACCCGCAAAGTTTGAGGCCACGCCGGAAAAGGTCATCAGCGGGCTTTTGACGCGTTTGGAAATGCCGCCCAGCGTCATCGCTGCGGCCATAGCAAACCCGATCAGGCAACCCAGCAGGGCAGATAGAAAACTGACCTTGATCGACACCCAATAGGCGCTGAGGATTGTGGGGGTGTTCAGGTCCAAGATGTTCTGAAAAGTAAAGCCGCCTTGCGGCGTGCGGAAGGCACCGATCACGATGAACAGCGTGGGTGCAATCAGGAATAGACCGGTAAAGGTGATGAACGGGACTAGCCCGACCCAGCGCTGCGCCTGTGCCACAATTGCCGATTGCTGCGCCATGAAACCTCGTGCCGTCAAAGGAAAACCGTTCCCCGGGCGGTCCGGGGAACGTGCTGTTATGTCAATGCTTTACTGGACGTTTGCACCGACGACGGCGTCCCATTCGGCGACAACGGCGGCAGAGTTCGCGTTGACCTGATCAAGGGTCGGGAACACGGCTGCCTCGTAGCTGGCGGCGGGCGGCAGGGCGTCCATCAGATCCTGCGGGATCGAGCCTGATTTGGCCAGGTCGTTGAAGCGGATCGGGTGGCAGTAGCCAGCCAGCCAACCCAGCTGACCTTCGTCGGAGTAGAGGTATTCCATCCAAAGTTTGGCGGCGTTGGGCTGCGGCGCATGGGCGCTGATCGCCTGCACATAAACACCGGCGAGAACCGCGTCAGAGGGGACCACGATCTCGACCGGGGGGTTACCTTGCAAGGTGTCGCGGGCGGACAGTCCGTTGTAATCCCATTGAATAACGATCGGCGTGGTGCCCTGTGCCAGCGTGCCGGCCTTGCCGATAACAGGAACGAAGTTGCCGACTTTGTTCATCTCGGCAAAGAATGCCATACCGGCCTTGGCTGCGGCTTCTCCGGGCTCTGCGCCTTGCGCCATGCCTGCGGCCATGACGGACAGGATGGCCTGGTTCGATGCGCGCGGATCACCGGCCAGTGCGACAGCGCCAGCGTATTCGGGCTTAAGCAGGTCAGCAAAGGATGTCGGCACGTTGTCGACCAGATCAGTGTTCACGAGGAACGACATGACGCCGTAATAATCGCCATACCAGTTGCCATCGGGATCCTTGGCACCGTCCGGGATGCTGTCCCATGTAGATACCTTGTAGGGCTGAACCAGACCTTCTTCGGTGGCCGCGGGGCCAAAGGACAGGCCTACGTCGATTACGTCGGGTGCCTGCGGGCCGGTGTTGCCGACGTTGGCGCGAATTGCTTCCAGCTCGTCAGCGGAGCCAGCGTCCGGGTTCAGTTCGTTGACTTCGATACCGGGGTATTTTGCCTTGAAGCCGTCAATGACAGCGCCGTAGCCGCACCAGCTATGGGGCAGTGCGATCGTGGTAAGGCGGCCTTCAGCATTTGCGGCGGCGACCAACTCGTCCATGGACTGAGCGTGAGCTATAGGGGCGATCAACATTGACAAGGTGCTGACGGTGGCCATCAGGGCAGTTTTCGAGATCATGGAATACTCCGATCATGATTGCGGTTGTCGTACCGGCAGCGGTTAGTCCTGCCAGATGAAATTAATGTGACAGAAGTTAACGGCGCAATCCGTGAAAGCAAGCCTATTGAAGCACGAGGGGTTTTCGTTTTGGGCGGGCTGCGTAGGATAGCGGCGAACAGCCGAAGGATCAGGCAATGGACGGCCGCTATCGCACGACCCTTGGGGGGCAAGTCTGGAACTATAGTTCGCTTGCGCAGGTGATGACGCGGGCGACGCCGGGCCGAGCGGGGGACCGGCTGGCCGGGTTGGCGGCGCACAGCGCGCAGGACCGGGCGGCGGCGCAGACGGTGCTGGCGGATGTGCCGCTCGCCAGTTTTTAAGCGAGGCGCTGGTGCCTTACGAGGACGACGATGTCACCCGGCTGATAATTAATACGCACGATGCGGGGGCCTTTGCCCCAGTGGCGCATCTGACGGTCGGGGATTTTCGTGACTGGCTGCTGTCGGATCTGGCCACGCCTGCCGTTCTGGCAACATTGCGCCCCGGCCTGACGCCGGAAATGGCGGCGGCGGTGTGCAAGATCATGCGCAATCAGGACTTGATTTTAGTGGCTCAGAAATGCCGGGTGACGACCGCCTTTCGCAATACGATCGGCTTGGCCGGGCGGCTGTCGACGCGAATCCAGCCGAACCACCCGACGGACAATGTGAACGGGATCGCGGCCTCGATCCTGGACGGGCCGATGTATGGCGGCGGGGATGCAGTGATAGGGGGATTAACCCGGCGACTGATAATGTCGCGCAGGCCGGGCGGTTGCTGCATCTGATGGCGGATATCATCGATGGCTATGGCATCCCGACGCAATCCTGCGTGCTGACCCACGTGACCAATACGCTGGATTGCATAAGCGCGGGTGCCCCCGTCGATCTGGTGTTTCAAAGCGTTGGTGGCACACAAGCTACCAACGAGGCCTTTGGCTTTACACTGGATCATCTGGCGCAGGCGCAGGACGCCGCGCTTTCGCTTAACCGGGGGACTGTGGGCGCGAACGTCATGTATTTCGAGACCGGGCAGGGGTCTTCGTTGTCGGCGGGCGCGCATCATGGGCTGGATCAGCAGACTTGCGAGGCGCGGGCTTACGCCGTGGCGCGGCACTTCGATCCGCTGCTGGTGAACACCGTCGTCGGCTTTATCGGACCAGAGTACCTGTATGACGGGCGCGAAATCGCACGGGCTGGGCTGGAGGACCATTTCTGCGGCAAGCTGCTGGGCCTGCCGATGGGCTGCGACATTTGCTATACCAATCACGCCGAGGCGGATCAGAATGATGTGGACAGCCTAATGACCCTTTTGGGAGTTGCGGGTGAGAACTTTATCATGGGCGTGCCGGGGTCGGACGATATCATGCTAAATTATCAGTCAACGTCGTTCCATGACGCGCTGTATCTGCGCCGCGTTTTGGGGCTGAAGCCTGCGCCGGAATTTGACGCTTGGCTGGCGCAGATGGGCATCATGGACAGCGATGCTGGGTTCCAATTGGGCGACGGGATGCCTGACAGCTTTGCCCGGCGACTCGCGGGGGCGGCGCATGGTTGAGCGTGTCACAGGCAATCCGTGGCGGACGCTGCGCCGCTTTACCGATGCACGAATTGGCATGGGGCGAGCCGGTGTCAGCCTGCCCACGGCAGAACTGCTGGCGTTTCAGATGGCCCATGCACAGGCACGCGATGCGGTGCATCAGCCGCTGGATGTGGCGCGGCTGGTGAATGATTTGGCGTTGGTAGCTAGGGCGTTGCCTGCGGTCTGCGTGCAGTCGCAGGCGGTGGACCGCGCCGACTATCTGCGCCACCCGGACAAGGGGCGGCGACTGGCGCAGGGGGCTGTTTTGCCTGCAGATGCGCCAGAATTGGCGTTGGTGATCGCGGATGGGCTGTCGTCGCGAGCAGTGCAGGATCATGCGGCGGCGGTAGTCTCGGCGTTGATTGCGCAGCTGCCAGATGTGCGGATGTCCGCGCCGGTGATCGCAGTGCAGGGCCGGGTGGCGATTGGCGACGATATTGCGGCGCGGATGAATGCGGCTGCGGTGCTGGTCCTGATTGGGGAGCGTCCGGGCTTGTCATCGCCAGACTCGCTTGGCCTGTATTTCACCCAAAGTCCCGGTCCGGGCCTGACGGATGCGCGCCGGAATTGTATTTCCAACGTGCGGCCTGCGGGGCTGTTGCCGGAGCGGTCGGCGGCGCGGTTCGCCTATCTTTATGCGCAGGCGCAGGTGCTGGGCACGTCGGGTGTCGCTCTCAAGGATAACTCTGCCGCGCTGGATGCGCTGGGGGATGCGGCAGCGACCAGTTTCCTGACGCCGCCGATTAAGGCTTAACGCCGCGCGCAGAGGCATCACCGCCTTGCCATGCCGGCCTGCGCGGTGTTCGATGCAGCGGGGCAGAGCGGGGAACAAATGCACGATTTCACGCTGCGACAGGTCGAGGTTATTCGCGCGGTGTTGCTGCACGGCACGATTAATGGGGCTGCGGAACACCTTGGCGTGCCCGCCTCCGGCGTCAGCCGTCTGGTCAAACACACCGAGGAATCGCTGGGCAGCCGCTTGTTCGAGCCGCGTGGCGGACTGTTTGTGCCGTCGATTGAGGCGGGGGCCGTCTTTGACCAGATCCGAGAGGTTTATAAGGGTGTCGAGAACCTGCAGAACGCGCTGAGATCGCTGCAAAAGAGGCAGGACGTGCGGCTGTCCTTTGCCTCTGCCCCGTCGGTGGCGCAGTTCATCGCGGCCCGTGCGATCCGCAATGTGCGGCGCAGCTATCCGGATTTGTTCATCGATGTGAATATCCTCAAGATCGAGGAAACGCTGGATTACCTGCTGCTGGAACGCGGGGAGTTTGTCATTATGAGCTCTTCTATCGACAACCCCGGCGTCGATAGCACTCCAATTGCCGGAGGGCGGCTGGTCGCGATCCTGCCCGAGGCGCATCCACTAGCGCAAAAGGCAGAGCTGTCGATTGAGGGCCCGCTGCGCGAGCCGCTGATCGGCATCGATCCGGCGGACCCTTATGGCGCGATCATGGCCAAACCGTTTCGCGATGCGGGGATCGAGCCGCAATATTGCATGCGCGGGCGGTTTGACCAGACGGTTGTCAGCCTTGCGCGGCACGGGCTTGGCGTCGCGCTGATCGATGAATTTTCCCCCGAGACCGCCAAGAACGCTGCCGTCGGCGGGGCGTTTATCCCGATGATGACGCTGGGCATTCCCGGTGATGCGGTCACGGCGATCATGATCGGCGCGCTGTTCATCTACGGGTTGAACCCTGGCCCGATGCTGATGATCGATCAGCCCCATATGTTCTGGTTCATCGTCGGCACCCTTTGCGTCGCGAACTGCTTCATGCTGCTGTTCGGCCTGACGGGGATCAAGCTGTTTACCAAGATCGTGAAAATGCCACGCGCTGTGCTGATCCCGCTGATCATGCTGCTATCCATCGTTGGTGCCTATGCGGTGAACAACGCGATTACCGACGTTTACTGGGTTCTTGGCTTTGGCGTGTTCGGCTATTTCATGCGGCACTATGGCTATCCGCTGGGGCCGGTCATTCTGGGCGTGATCCTGTCGCGCCTGCTGGATGATAATTGGCACCGGGCGATCATCTCGGACCTCGAGGATTTGGGGCGCTTCTTTGTGGGCATTGTCAGTAGCCCGCTTTCGCTGGTGTTGTTCATCGCAGTGATTCTGATTTTCGTGTCGCAAATGTCTTTGTGGGCGCAAGGCAAGGCTCTGTTCAAAAGGGAAAAAGCATGACCGCGATCAAACTTGGCTTGATTGGTGACAACATCGCCCGGTCTCGCGCGCCGGTGCTGCATGGGTTGGCGGGGGATCAGAACGGCGTGGCGGTCACCTATGACCGGTTGGTGCCAAAGGACCGGGGCGAGACCTTTGATCAGGTCTTTGCTGCATGCAAAGCGGAAGGGTATCGCGGGATCAATGTGACCTATCCTTACAAGGAACAGGTCGCGCAGAAGCTGCGGATTGATGATCCGCTGGTGCAAGCGATTGGTGCGGTGAATACCGTCATATTTGATGCCGACGGGCCGCGCGGGCATAACACCGATTACTCTGGATTTACCGCCGCTTATGGGCGGGTACGGGGGATAGAGCCGACTGGGCGTGCGCTGATGATCGGAACCGGCGGGGTTGGGCGGGCTGTGGCCTTTGGCCTGGCCGCGCTGGGGGCGAACGATCTGGCGTTGGTCGACCGGGATCTGGTCAAGGCAGAGGCGCTGGCCAACGATCTGCGCCGCGCTGCGCCAAACCTGACGGTAAGCGTCGGCAACGATGCGGTCGCCGCCGCAAAGGGGGCTGCCGGGGTAATTAATTGCACTCCTGTCGGTATGGTCGGCTATGACGGCACGCCGCTGCCACTAGCGGCGATGGCGATGGCGTCATGGGCCTTTGATGCAGTCTATACGCCGGTGAAGACGCAGTTTTTGACCGATGCCGCAGCGTCAGGTTTGCAGGTCATTTCGGGGTGGGAGCTGTTCTTTTATCAAGGCGTTCACGCTTGGGAGTTTTTTGCCGGTCTACCGCTGGACGAGGATCGTTTGCGCGCTGATCTGATGGCTGCGGGGGACGGGGCATGAAGGCGTCGATTGCGACCGTATCGGTCTCTGGGAACCTGCGCGAAAAGCTGGAGGCGATTGCCAAAACCGGTTTCGACGGGGTCGAGAATTTCGACCAGGACTTTATCTCCGACGACCGCAGCCCTCGCGATGTTGGCGCGATGATCCGCGATCATGGGCTAGAAGTGACGCTGTTCCAGCCCTTCCGCAATTTCGAAGGGCGGCCTGCCGCCCTGCGGGCCAAGGCGTTCGACAGGGCGCGGCGCAAGTTCGATCTGATGGGCGAGATGCACCGATCTGATGCTGGTCTGTTCCAGCGTCCATCCAGATGCGCTGGGCGGGATTGACCGGGCTGCTGATGATTTTGCAGAGTTGGGCGCGATGGCCGCCGCGCAGGGGATTCGCGCGGGATATGAGGCGCTGGCCTGGGGCAAGCATGTCAACGATCACCGCGACGCGTGGGAAATCGTCCGCCGTGCGGATCATGCCAATATCGGGTTTCATCGTTGACAGCTTTCACACGCTGGCGCGGGGCATCGACCCCGACAGCCTGCGGCGTGTGCCGGGCGATAAGATCTTTTTCATGCAGTTGGCCGACGCGCCGCGCATCGACATGGACCTGCTGTATTGGTCCGGTCATTTCCGCAACATGCCGGGCGAGGGCGATCTGGACGTCGCCGCATTCACCCGCGCGGTGATGGCGACGGGCTATGCAGGGCCGATCAGCCTAGAGATTTTCAATGACCAGTTTCGCGGTGGCTCGCCCCATTCGCGTCGCTCGCGACGGGTATCGGTCGCTGATCGCGCTGATCGCGCTGATGGACGACGTGCGCCGCAGCGAGCCGGACACCAAGGTCGATATGCCCGTCTGCCCGGCGCGCAGCCGGGTCGAGGGGGTGGCGTTCATCGAATTTGCGTCACGCGGCGGGGATGCCGTAGCGCTGGCTCGTCTGCTGCAAACGCTGGGCCTTGCCCGCGTGGGCCAGCACAAGACCAAGCAGCTGACCCTGTGGCAGCAGGGCGAGATTCGCATCCTGATCAACGCCGAACCCGGCGATCTGGCGGCCAGCATCTATAATGCACACGGCACCAGTATCTATGTCGTAGGGCTGTCCGTCGCGTCAGCCAGTGACACAACCACACGCGCGGCGCTGCTCGATGCAGAGCCTTTTGCCCAGAACCTGAGCCCCGCACAGGCGGATATTCCGGCGATACGGGGGCTGGGGGCAGCATGCTGCATTTTCTGGATCATTCGCAGGCCCTGTCCTACGTCTGGACTGCGGAATTTGACAGCGTGACTCCTGCGGGGGCGGGTGCTGGCCTGACGCGGATCGACCACATCGCGCATACGATGACCTATGACGAAATGCTCAGCTGGCGTTATTTTAAACCTCGCTCTTTGACATGAGCAAGGCCCCGGTCATTGATGTGACAGACCCCGATGGCTTGGTCCGCTCGCAGGCGCTGCAGACGGATGACCGGGCGTTTCGCATCACGCTGAACAGCGCGGAAAGTCACTGGACCTTTGCCGGGGCGTTTCTAGCAGAAAGCTTCGGCGCGCTGGTACAGCACGTCGCCTTTGCCACGGATGACATATTGGCGACGGCGTGAGTGGTGCAGGCTGCGGGGTTTGCATCGCTGCCAATGAACGCGAACTACTATGCCGATCTCGAATCGCGGTTTGATATTCCGGACGATCTGCTGGCGCAGCTGAAGCAATACAACATCCTGTATGACGCAGACGCGCAGGGCGCGTTCTTTCAGCTGTATTCACGGCCCTTTGCGGGTGGCATGTTCTTTGAGATTTTGCAGTGTCGGGATGGGTTCGACGGCTTTGGCGCGGCGAATGCGCCGTTCCAGATTGCCGCGCAAAAGCGCCTGTTGCGCGGCAAGGATATACCGCGCAGCTGATCGCAGATTAGTCCTGCGACGTCAGCTTGCGCCACGCATTCAAGCCGCCGCCGATAAAGCGGGCGTTTCTGTAGCCCATCTCGCGCAGGCTTGCCGCTGACAGCGCGCCGCGGTTGTTGGCGTTGCAGTAACACAAGATGACACGGTCCAAATCAGGGAGCGCCTCTTCGACATTCATTTCGAGCTTGCCTCGGCTGATGTTGAGCGATCCGGGGATATGACCCTTAGCGTGTTCGTCCGGGTCGCGAATGTCGAGGGCGACAGCGCCGCGTACGATCAGCGCGGCGACGTCGGCCGGGGCGATCTCATCGACCTTCGCGCGGGCGGCATCTGCAAGGGATTGGAATTTCTCGGTATAGGCCATGGCTGCATCCTGACTGATATATTCATAATTATGTATATGTCAGGCTGCTGCTGTAGGCTATTGTTTTTGTCAGCAAGTGGTATTGCCACGGTGTCGCAGTGGCACGGTCCCCCTGCGACACCAAGTTTTATGCGGCCAGATCGTCCGGGCTGATCGCCAGCAGATCGCCCGCGCCTTCGCGCACATGGGCCAGCAGGCCAGACACTTCTGGCAGCAGGCGGCGGATATAGAAGGTCGCCAGCCGGGTGCGGGCGGCGTCGCCGTGTGTGGCGGCGGCCAGATGGGCATGACCGCCCAGAACGCGGGCAAAGGCCGCCAGGTAGGGGACTGCCCCGGAAAAGCGTTCCTGCAGATCGGATTGTGCGACCAGCCAGTCGGTAGTTTCGCGCAGATCCTCTGCGGCTTGCCAGACGGCCTCTGCCAGATCGGAATGGCTGGCGCGGGCGGCTTCTGCGCCTGCCTGAATTTCTTCAATCAGCAGGCGGGCAGCTTCGCCGCCGTCCATCAGTTTGCGCGCGACAAGGTCCATGGCCTGAATGCCGTTCGTGCCCTCATAGATTGCGGTGACGCGCACGTCGCGCAGATACTGGGCGGCACCGGTTTCTTCGACAAAACCCATACCGCCGTGGACCTGCACGCCGGTGGACGCGACCTTGATGCCTGTGTCCGTGCCGAAGGCTTTGGCAATCGGCGTCAAAAAGGCCGCCCGCGCGCGCCATGTGTCGCCGCCGGTGGCTGTCGTCATGTCGATGGCGCAGGCGCACATCATGGCGATGGCGCGGGCGGCAAAGATATCGGCCTTCATTTCGGCCAGCATGCGGCGCACGTCGGCGTGTTCGATAATGCTGCCGGTGCCGCCCGCTTTGCCCTGCTTGCGATCTTGGGCGTAGTGCAGCGCGTGCTGAAACGCGCCTTCTGCCACGCCAATGCCTTGCGTGCCGACGCCAAGGCGGGCGTTGTTCATCATCGTGAACATCGCCGCCATGCCGCCGTTTTCCGGCCCGACCATCCAGCCAATGGCATCGGTGTATTCCATCACCGCCGTGGGACTGCCGTGCAGGCCGAGTTTATGTTCCAGCGACACCACCCGCAGGCTGTTTGCCTTGCCGGGATTACCCGCATCGTCGGGGATGAATTTTGGCACCAGAAACAGGCTGATGCCCTTGGTCCCCGGCACGCCGTCCGGCAGGCGGGCCAGCACAAGGTGACAGACATTTTCGGTAAAATCGTTGTCAGCCCAAGAAATATAGATCTTCTGGCCGGAAATCGCATAGGTGCCGTCGCTGTTGACTATGGCCTTGGACCGCAGCGCACCAACGTCAGAGCCGGCCTGTGGTTCGGTCAGGTTCATGGTGCCGCACCATTCGCCGGAAATAAGCTTTGGGATATACAGATCGCGGAGGTCCTGGCTTGCGTGATGCTCTAACGCCTCGATCTGGCCTTGGGTCATCAGCGGGTTCAGTTGCAGCGATAGGCAGGCGGACGACATCATGTCATTGACGGCGGTGGTCAGCGCCATTGGCAGGCCCATACCGCCGTTGTCCGGGTCTGCCGACATGCCGATCCAGCCACCCTCTGCAATGGCCTTGTAGCCATCGGAAAATCCGGGTGAGGTGCGCACAACGCCATTTTCCAGATGCGCGGGATGCAGATCGCCCGAACGGTTCAGGGGGGCCAGCACCGCTTCGCACATTTTGGCGGCCTCGGTCAGGATCGCTTCGGTCATCTCCGGCGTCGCCTCGCTGAACTTGTCGGTCGCGGTGACGGCGGCGAAATCGGTAACGTAATCCAGCAAAAACCGGAAATCGGAAACGGGGGCGCGGTAGGGCATGGGTCGGATCCTCCTGTGGCGTGCTTGGCAAGGTCGTGGCGCGGCGGTATGCAGGCGCGATCCTGACCAAGGTAGCCGCACCATGCAATCACGCAATGAAGACGCCACGTCAGAAACTGCCGTCTACGCGCCGGATGATGCGGGACTGGCAAAGGCGGCGCAGGTCTTGTCCGCAGGGGGATTGATCGCGTTTTCGACCGAAACCGTCTACGGTCTGGGGGCGGATGCGCGACGCTCTGACGCGGTTGCGGGGATTTATGCGGCCAAAGGGCGGCCCAGTTTCAATCCGCTGATCGTGCATGTGGCTGATCTGGCAGCGGCAGAGGCATTGGTGGCGTTTACCCCGCAGGCTTACCGTTTGGCGAAGGCGTTCTGGCCCGGTGCCTTGACGCTGGTCCTGCCGCTGCGGCGTGATGCTGGAATTTCCACGCTGGTGACGGCGGGGCTGGCGACTCTGGCGGTGCGGGTGCCGGATCATCCGGTGGCGCAGGGACTGCTGCGTGCCTTTGGCGGTCCGGTGGCTGCGCCCAGTGCGAACCCCTCTGGCCGCATCAGCCCCACGACGGCGGCACATGTCATGGCCGGGCTGGCCGGCCGGATTGACGGCGTTGTCGATGGCGGGGCCTGCGGTGTTGGCGTTGAATCCACGATTGTGGATGTCACCGGCGATCCGGTCTTGCTACGCGCTGGCGGTGTCGCGGTTGAGGCGTTGGAGGCGGCGCTTGGTCAGCCCCTGACCCGTCCAACCGGGACGGGCGCGATCACCGCGCCGGGAATGCTAGCAAGCCATTACGCGCCGCGCGGCGCGGTGCGCCTGAATGCATCAGTAGCCGAACAGGGCGAGGTCATGCTGGGTTTTGGCCCGGTCGCCGGCGATCTGTCTCTTTCCCCCAGCGGCGATCTGAGGGAGGCTGCGGCCAATCTGTTTGACTGTCTGCACCGTCTGGATGCGATGGAGGCGCAGGCCATTGCCGTGGCTACTATTCCTGATCATGGGCTGGGTGTCGCGATCAACGACAGGTTGCGCCGCGCCGCTGCACCGCGGGACTGAACCGATCATAGGTCTGCGGCGTTCATGAACAAAGGGGACAGATATGGGCGGACATCATCACCACGTGGACCCAAACGCCGTTGATCGCCGGATCGCGGGGGCTGTCGGCGTCAATCTGGCGCTAACTGTTGTGCAGATCATTGGCGGCATCCTGTCAGGCAGCCTCGCGCTGATTGCCGATGCGATCCATAACCTGTCTGACGCGCTTGCGCTGATCATTGCCTTTGGCGCGCGCAAGATCGCCCGCAGACCGGCGGATAAATCCATGACCTTCGGCTATGCGCGGGCAGAGGTCGTCGCAGCCTTGATCAACTATACCACGCTGGTCGTCATCGGGCTCTGGCTCGTTTACGAAGGCATCGCCCGTCTGATCACACCCGAAGGAGTGAACGGCTGGCTGGTCATTTGGATCGCGGCCTTTGCCTTGATCATCGACGTGATCACCGCCGCGTTGACCTATGCCCGGAGCAAGGACAGCATGAACATCCGCGCCGCGTTTCTGCACAATGTCAGTGATGCACTGGGGTCGGTCGGGGTAATCGTGGCCGGTATGCTGATCTTGACGTTCGGCTGGACCTGGGTTGATCCGGTGGTGACGCTGGGCATCGCAGCCTACATCCTGTGGCAATCGCTAAGCGAGATTGGCCCCGTCATCCGCCTGGTCATGCTGGGCAGCCCGCCCGAGGCAGATGCAGAGGCGATCGTTGCCGAGATCCGAGCTGTGAGCGGTGTCGCCGATGTGCACCATGTCCATCTTTGGATGATTGACGAAAAGCGCAACGCTGTGGACGCGCATATTGTTGTGGCGCTTGGCGCTTGGACCCGCGCTGACGCGGTCAAGGACGCGGTACGCCACCTGCTGGCAGGTCATGATATCGCGCACAGCACGCTCGAGGTCGAATGCAGCCGCCATGCTTGCCAAGGGGCGCAGCTTTTCGGAGATGCTCCTGACAATGACAATGACAATGACAACGATCGCAAAGATCACAACTTTAATAGCCGAAATCAGACCAGCGCTAGCAGCTTTTTCGCAGCTTCTTCCGACGATGCCGGGTTCTGGCCAGTGACCAGCTTGCCGTCAGTGACAACGAAGGATCCCCAGTCGGCACCCTTTTGATAGTTGCCACCATTGGCCTTCAGCATGTCTTCGACCAAGAAAGGGACCACGCCGGTCAGGCCGACTGCGTCTTCTTCGGTGTTGGTGAAACCGGTAACGGTCTTGCCAGACACCAACGGCTTGTCGCCCGACTTGGTGTTCTTGAAGATAGCGGGCGCGTGGCAGACGGCACCCAGCGGGGTGCCTGCGGCGGTGACCGTTTCGATCAGCTTGATGCTGTCGGCGTCTTCGGCCAGATCCCACAGGGGGCCATGGCCACCGGGATAGAACACGGCGTCATAGCCAGCCGCGTCGATGGTCGACAGAACGTCCGTATTGGCCAGCGCCTTTTGTGCGTCCGTGTCATCCTTGAACCGGTCGGTCGCGGGAGTTTGCGCGTCTTTGGTGTCAGACGACGGGTCCAGTGGTGGCTGGCCGCCCTTTGGGGATGCGATAGTGATGTCCGCGCCTGCATCCTTGAAGACGTAGTAGGGAGCGGCGAATTCATCGAGCCAGAAGCCGGTCTTTTTGCCGGTATCGCCCAGTTTATCGTGCGATGTCAAAACCATTAGAATTTTCATGGGTTATCCTTTTTAAAGTGCAACAACCCGCAGCCGGTACGGCGCAGGGCGTTTCTAAAGGTTAAACCATTTAAAGGTCGCGCGGTTCCCGCATTGGACGACATTTCATGGCGTCAGCCTTCGTTTTTCCGTTCCAGCATGCTGCGATACTCTTCCGCTTCTTGACGTGCATCGCGCAGACCGTCCATTGCGGCGCGCAGTTCTGCCTCAGTCTGGGACAGCTGATTGGTGATCTCTGCCTCGCGCTGCTGCAGATATGTGATCGCCTGATCGCGGGTTTCCTCGGCCTCGTGCAGGGCCTGCGCCATGCGGTCAAGTTCGCCAATATCGGCCTTGGTGACGCGGGTGGCGCGGTTCACCAGCCAACTGGCGAACCAGCCCAAAACGAAGGCGACAAAAAGAATGATCGCTGTGGCGACGATGAATTCGGTGCGGTTCACGGGGTGGTCCTTGCTGTCATTCGTTCGTTTCGGCGGCTGTTTCAGATGGGTCTTCGGACTCTGCGGCGACCTCGTCCAGTGTTGTCGTCTCTTCTTCGGTTTTGGTCAAAGAGAATGCGATGCGGCGGTTCGATTCGCGCCCGTCGGCGGTGTCGTTGTCGGCGATGGGGTCTGCTTCTCCAAAGCCGATGGCGGTGAAGGTCGCGATTGGAATGCGGCGGATCCGCAGGGCGTTCAGGATGGAATCGGCGCGGGTTTGGGACAAGTTCTGGTTCATCTCTTCGCCACCCTGACTGTCGGTGTAACCGGCAATTTGCAGGCGGATATCGGGGCAGCGCTGCAGAATTTCGGCGATGTCGTCCAGAATAGGCTGCGAATCGGATGTCAGCGTGGCAGAGCCGGGGTCGAAGACGATTTTGCGCCCGTCCGTCACGTTTTCGATGCTTGCGATACATTCATCCGGCGTCGGCAAGCCTGCGGCGGGGTCCAGTTCCTTGAGGTAGGTGATGTCCAGGTCCGCCTCTGCGGTCTGGCCCAATTTGCTGATCAGCAGGTTGGTGACGATAGCCGGGGCTGTGGCGTTGCCGGTGTTGCCCTTTACCGTCACAAGGTCTGGCGTGACGGTGACGCTGCCATTTTTCATCTGCGCCAAAATCTCGATCCCTGCCAGCACGCGCACGGCCCAGTCCTGCGGCAGATCGCCGGTGACACGGGTGCCCATGGTCACATTCGCCGCGCCGAATTTGGCGGCGGCATAGTTTTCAGCCGTCACGTTCGATAAATCATCCACCATCCGGCCGCGCAGTTGTACTGCGCCTTCAGGGCTGCGCACGGCGGTGAATGTGGGCGGGCCGTCGGCCGTCGCCTCTGGTGGGCGGGGCAGATCGGTGGATAGGGCATAAACGTCGGGCAGGGCGTTTTCCAGCACGCCCGCGATGCGGTCGAACGTGTCCTGATCGGTGGTTTCCAGCCCGACCAGTGTGACGTCGGTATCGGCCAGAGTGACGGTGCCGCCGCCAATATCCGCCACGGCCTTGATCGCAAGCGCGGCTGCCTTGCCCCAAGTGCGGGAAGGCACGCCAAGGGCCTGAACGCAGTTCGAGCGGCCGTTAAAGCCTGCGGCGGTGGCGGCTGCCATGATCTGCTGCTCGGTTGCAGTGCTGTCCACGGCGCAGGCAGCAAAGCGCGCGCCTTCAGCGTCCAGCGTAAATCGTGTGGTGTAAGGAGAGATCACCGGACGCGGGGCAGTGATGCGCACCTGCCGCCGGAGGCCCTGAGGCACATTGCGAGCCAGCGCGGTTTCAAAATCGGCCTTTTGAGTGCCACTGTCAGCGATGGCTGTGATAGCGATTCGGTCCGCAGAGACAGAAATCTTAGAACGCGGCAGCAGGTCCAGCGCACGCAGAGCATAGTTCATGGCGTCACGCCATGTATCCGGCACGGGGTAATCCGCGGATTCTAGCAAGTCGGTGACGGTCATGCCGCGGGCGATCTGGGTGATGCGAGCGTCCAGCGCCTCGCGGTCCGTGGCGGTGGGGATCAGGCCGATGATCGACACGCCGCTGTCGCCGCGAAGGATTTCGACGGCAAAATCGGGGGCTGCGATCCCTGCGGTGTCTATCACGGACATGTTGTCGATCACGCGGCTGGCGTCGACGACGCGTCCAGCGGTCGAGATGGCGCGAAAACGCGCCGCCTCGGTCGGGGCTTCGCCTTCGATAATCACCTGAAGGCCATCGCCCATGACGCTGGCCCATGCCATTTGCGCATCGATCAAATCTGCCTGGACGGACATGACCGATACATCCTCGACCACGGCGACGGTGGCGCGGGCGGCAAAGGTGCAGGCAATGGCGGCGATGACAAAGACGCCGATGCGCAAAAACAGGTGTGACAGGCGCATGACAGGGGATTCCTTGGACTTGGTCTGGCGTTGGTCTATGCTCCGGGGCTGCTGGGTGCAATTACACCAGCAGCGCGACGGCGAAAAACGGCAAGGGCAGCAGGCCCGCGTTGCGGTTGGACCGGAACAACATCAGCAAAACGCCGGTGTCGTCGGGGCGAAAACGCTTCAACTGCCACGTCAGATGCCACGTCAGCGCCCAAGGGCCCAGCAAGGCGATCAGCAGCGACGGATTGCTCCGGTCCATCGTGGCCCCGATGACCGTAAGCCCCAATAAAAGAAGGGTGCCGACAAGGAAACCGCGCAGCCATGCCGGGCTGTTGTCACCAAACAGGCGGGCAGTAGATTTGACGCCGATCAGGGCGTCGTCCGTCGTGTCTTGGTGGGCATAAATGGTGTCATAGAACAGCGTCCAGCTGATGCCTGCGACGTAAAGCGCGACAGCGGGCCAGCCCAGCGATCCGGTGTGCGCGGTCCACAGAAGCAGCGCGCCCCAGTTGAACGCGAGGCCCAGAAACACTTGCGGCCACCACGTAAAGCGCTTGGCGAAGGGATAGATCGCGACGGGGATCAGCGCTGCAATCCCCAATGCGATGGCGGCCAGCGGAAAGGTCAGAAGGATCGCAAAGGCGACGGCACATTGCGCGATCATCCACGCCAATGCCTGTTTTACGCTGACCGCGCCTGATGGAATGGGCCGCGAGCGGGTGCGCGCGACGCTGCCGTCGATGTGGCGGTCGGTGATGTCATTCCAGGTGCAGCCCGCGCCGCGCATCAGCGCCGCACCGATGGCAGAGCCTGCGATCAGCCAGACGTCGAAGGCAGTAAAGCTGTTCGTGGCCAATGCCGCCAGCGCGATCCCCCACCAGCAGGGCAGCAGCAGTAGCCATGTGCCAATGGGCCGGTCGAGCCGCGACAGGCGCAGATAGGGCCGCCACGATTGCGGCGCACGGGTGTCCACCCAGTTTCCTGCGCTGTCGGCGACGAGGCCCGCGGTATTGGTAGCCTCTGGTGTCCCGGTGGTCTGGTGCATATGTTCTGCCCATGGCATCAAAAATTCGTCTTTTTGTAGATCACCCCTTGGGGGAAGGGCAAACGGTTCCTCTGGATAAGGACCGTGCGCTGTATCTTTTTGCCGTGATGCGGCTTGCGGTCGGCGATGTGCTGACCCTTATCAACGGGCGGGACGGCGCGTGGGACGCGCAAGTGATCGAAGGGTCCAAGCGCGGCGGCGTGTTGCTGGTGGCGGCGCAGACCGCGCCGCAGATCGCACCGCCGGACCTTTGGCTGATCTTTGCCCCGATTAAAAAGGTGCGCTCTGATTTCATCGTCGAGAAGGCAGTCGAGCTGGGCGTCGCGCGGATCCTGCCGGTCGTAACGGACTATACGAACGAGAAGACGCGGGCCGACAAGTTGCAGGCCCATGCGGTAGAGGCGGCAGAGCAATGCGGTGGCACCTATGTGCCGCAGGTGGCCCAGGTCACGAAATTATCATCTGTGCTGGACAGCTGGGGCGACCGGCGCATCCTGTTTTGCGACGAAAGCCTTGTTGGCGCGGCGGCCAATCTGGCCAGCCTGACGCCCGGGCCATGGGCCGTGCTGATCGGACCAGAGGGCGGGTTTTCACCTGATGAGCGCGCGCGGCTTCATGGAATGGAGCAAGCGCAGGCGATCAGCCTTGGGCCGCGGATTTTGCGCGCAGATACGGCGGCGGTGTCGGCGTTGACGCTGTGGCAGACGACGCTGGGGGACTGGCAATGACGGCCCGGCGCAGCCGATTGTTAGTCGAAAAATCGGAGAGGTCCCGGATACTAGCGTGGGACAGAAGTTTTATGCCGGTCAGAGACAAAGGACAGGTCGTCGATGGTTGATTTTCTAAGGCCCGAGGCACGGGCGACGCTATGGCGCTGGCGCGAGGTGTTGTTTGCATGCTCATTGACGACGCTGGGTCTGTGGTGGGCACTGGGCAGCTTTGGCTTGGTCAAGTGGATCGGGGTCATTCTAGTTTTGCTGGCGGTGGCGATTGGTGTCGCCGGCGTGCAGCGCGCACGGTTCCGCCAGGACGGGCAGGGGCCGGGGATCGTCATGCTGGACGAACGGCGGCTGGTCTATATGGGGCCGCTGACAGGCGGCACGATGGATGTCGCGGACCTTACCAGGCTGGAACTGGAACCCGCCGCCATGCCGCGCCCGCATTGGGTGTTGACGGGTGTTGGCGGTCAAGCGCTGGCCATCCCGGTGAATGCCGAAGGGGCAGAGACGTTGTTCGACGTCTTTGCCGCATTGCCGGGGATTCGCAGCGGCTCGGTTCTTGATGTGCTGGAACGCACACCAGGTGCTCGGGTGATTGTCTGGGAAAAGGAACGCACCCTCTTGCATTGACGCAGGGGGTAGGTCACGCCAGATAGTCTGTGAAATAGAGCGATAAAAAGGCTGCCCTCATGTCCATTCCCCAAACCGGTGGCGGCCCCATCGAAAGCCACGACCAGCTGGCAGAGATGCTGTCCAAGGGCTGCAAACCCAAAGACCAGTGGCGCATTGGCACCGAGCACGAGAAGTTTGGCTATATCAAAGCGACGCACATGCCGCTGCCCTATGAGGGCGAAATCGGCATCAAGGCAATGCTGGAAGGGATGGAGCAGCGATTCGGTTGGGATCGCGTCGAAGAGGGCGGCAAGATCATCGGCCTGACCAAGGACGGGGCCAATGTCAGCCTTGAGCCGGGCGGGCAGTTGGAGTTGTCTGGTGCCCCGCTGGAGACGATCCACCAGACGTGCGACGAGGTAAACCACCATCTGGCGCAGGTGAAAGAGATCGCCGACGAGATGGGCGCAGGGTTTGTCGGTTTGGGTGCCGCGCCGGAATGGACCCACGAGCAGATGCCTTTGATGCCAAAGGGGCGTTACAAGCTGATGGACGCTTATATGGGCAAGGTCGGTACGCATGGCACGCAGATGATGCGGCGCACCTGCACGGTTCAGGTGAACCTTGATTTCAGTTCCGAGGCAGACATGGTGCAAAAGCTGCGCGTGGCGATTGCCCTGCAGCCGGTTGCGACGGCGCTATTTGCGAACTCTCCGTTCTTTGAGGGCAAGCCGAACGGGCACAAATCTTGGCGCTCGCGCGTTTGGCGGGGCTTAGATGACTCGCGTACGGGGATGTTGCCTTGGGTGTTCGAGGACGGCATGGGGTTCGAGCGCTGGGTGGACTGGGTGCTGGATGTGCCGATGTATTTTGTCTATCGCGACGGCAAATACATCGACGCGCTGGGCCAGTCGTTCCGCGATTTCCTGAAGGGTGAGTTGCCTGCGCTGCTGGGTGAAAAGCCGTTGCTGAGCGATTGGGCTGACCAATTGACGACGGTCTTCCCCGAAGCGCGGATCAAGCAATTCATCGAAATGCGCGGTGCGGACGGCGGTCCTTGGCGGCGTCTGTGTGCGCTGCCGGCATTCTGGGTCGGTCTGACCTATGATCAAGGCGCGCTCGATGCGGCATGGGATCTGTGCAAGGATTGGACAGCAGAGCAGCGGCAGGCCCTGCTGGTAGCGTCCAGCGTGGACGGGTTGCAGGCCAAGGTTGACGGCATCGACATGCACGAACTGGCGAAGGCTTGCGTGGATATCGCCCACGGCGGGCTGAAGGCGCGGGCTAAGCCCGGTGCGGGTGGTCTGGTGGCTGACGAGACGCATTTCTTGAATGCGCTGCAGGAAAGCGTTGAAACGGGGCAAGTGCCTGCGGATGAGTTGTTGGCCAAGTATCATGGTGAGTGGGCCGGCGATCTGAGCAAGATCTATTCGGAATATTCTTATTAAGAGGTGGCTGGGGGCGCTGGCCCCGTCTGCGCCTCCCCCGAGGTATTTTTGACGAGAAGAATGGGCGCGACCTGCGAAAGCAGGCGCGCCTTAATTTTGCCGCAATTGGGGAGAAGGTGGCGGGATGATTGCAGGGTTCTTGTTTAAGCGGATCGCGCCGTTGGCGTTGATTGCTGGGCCATTGGCGCTGGGGCTGCCGGTGAAGGCGGGCGGTGCTTTTGTGCTGGGCGCGCTGGTGGGCTTGGCCGTTGTGCTGCCCTTTGCGCTGGCGCTTCGGCTGATCAGTCTGCGCATGGTGCTGGGCTGGCCGCTTTGGTTGCTGGGGGCCGCGCTGCGCCTGTTGTGGCGTCGGCGCAAGATTATCTAGCCTTTCGCGCCGATGCGCGGTTCGGTGCCATTGCGGATGCGGGTGATGTTGGCCCAGTGCCGCAGATAAATGAGCAGGGCCAGCACCGTTGCCAGCGCGAACAAATCGCCGCTCCCGATCAAGACCAGTGCCACCGGTGTCCAACTTGCGGCCAGCAGGGCCGCGAGGGATGACATCTTGCCCAGCTTTGCCGTCAGTGCCCAAATCGCGCAGGCGATCAGGCCAGCCAGCGGGGACAGCGCGAGCATCAGGCCAAGGAAGGTTGCCACGCCCTTGCCGCCGCGAAAGCCAAGCCAGACCGGAAAGCAGTGCCCAATAAGGGCGGCCAGAGCGGCTAGTTGCACGGCGTCAGGGGATGCGAACATGCTTGCCAGTATGACGGCGAGCGCGCCTTTAAGCGCGTCGCCAAGCAGGGTCAGGGCCGCGGCGGGTTTGTTGCCAGTGCGCAGGACGTTCGTTGCGCCAATGTTGCCGGACCCTATCTGGCGCAGATCTCCAAGGCGCATGACCCGGGCCACGATCACGCCGGTGGGGATGGAGCCAAGCAAATAGCCAATGGCGGCCCAGAGCAGCAGGATGGTGGTGGGTGAGATAATATCAGGCATCTATGCCTCCATGGACGCGGGTGCCCGCGACCCAGGTGCCGATGACGCGGCCTTGCAGGCGGGCCCCATCAAATGGGGTATTCTTGGACTTGGACAGCAGGCTTGCTCGGTCAAGCACGAAGGGCGCATCGGGATCAAACAGCACCAGATCGGCGGGCGTGCCCGGCGTCAAGCGACCAGCGGGAAGGTCAAGCAGATGTGCGGGGTTGAGTGTGAGTGCGCGGAATAGGCGCGGCAGGGTGATCTGACCTGCGTGGACCAGCCGCAGCGCGGCGGGCAGTAAAGTTTGCAGGCCGACGGCACCGGCGGCGGCGTGTTCGAACGGGAGGCGCTTTGACTCTTCGTCCTGGGGCGTGTGCTTGGAGCAGACGATGTCGATCAGACCCTCGGCCAGCGCGTTGATAACTGCCTGACGGTCGTCTTCGGATCGCAGGGGCGGGGTGAGTTTAAAGAAGGTGCGGTAGTCGGCGACATCCATGTCGTTCAGCGTCAGGTGGTGAATGCTTATGCCGGCGGTGATGTTCAGGCCGTTCCGCTTGGCGCGTTCCAAGGCCGGCAGCGCGCGAGCGGTGGTAATCTGGTCGGCATGATAGCGCGCGCCGGTCATTTCCAGCAGGGCTATATCGCGGTCGAGGCCCATGCGTTCGGCCATAGGCGAGACGGCGGGCAGGCCGCGCAGCGATGCGAATTTGCCGCTGGTGACGCAGGCCCCGGCGGACAGTCCTGGATCTTGCGGATGACCGATGACCAGCGCGCCAAGGCTGCGGGCATATGTCAGGGCGCGGGACAGGACCTTGGTATCCGTGACGACATGGTCGCCGTCGGTAAAGGCCACGGCCCCGGCGTCCAGTAGAAACCCGATTTCCGTCATCTCGCGCCCGTCGCGGCCCTTGGTCAGGGTCGCCATTGGTAGGACGTGGACGCAGGCCTCGACCTCGGCGCGACGGCGGACGAATTCCAGCGCCTCTGGCGTGTCGATCGGGGGGGTGGTGTCGGGGCGGGTGACGATGGTGGTTACACCGCCAGCGGCTGCTGCGCGGCCCGCAGAGCGGAAGGATTCCTTATGACGCTCGCCAGGCTCAGAGACTTTGACGCCGACGTCGATGATGCCGGGCGCAAGGCAAGCCCCGTCACAGTCGATGACAGTCGCGGATTTCGGGGCTTCCTTGTTCAGGGCAGTGATCATCCCGTCCTGCACAGTCAAAGTGCCGATATCGTCGGTCAGCGAGACCGGGTCGATTAGGCGGGCGTTGGTGAAGTGAAGGGTTGTCATGAGGTCCTGCGTCTTGCGGCGATCCGGCAAGGTGTAGGGAGCGCGGGGGGCAGGGTCAATCTTTGCCGGTCGGAGAAATTTGGGGCTAAAGGTGATTGGCTGGATTTGCGCTGCTGAAAGGCCGCTTAGCTGGCGACCCAGATCATCAGTGCAACAAGGGCGAACATGATCAGCAGGGCGATGGTGGCGACACGGCCAGACATCGCGGCGTTGCTGGGTTTGGCCTTGCCGCCGGTTACTGTGCCGGTTGTGGCCTTTGATTTGAGCGGGGCTGTGGGCGCGCGCAGGCGGGCGGGCTCGCCGGTCGTGGTGATGTGTGTGACCTGCGGGGCAAGGGTCAGGGTGACGGACTGCTCGGCGCTGGCGCGGGACATGATCAGCACGATAAGCCCGCGCAGATTGTGCAGGGCGGTATCGGCGGCCGCCTCGGACGGGAAGTCATAGCCTTGATGCAGGTAATCCAGCAACGACAGACCAGAGAGTTCGCGGGTGTCGACGACATCGACATAGGTGACGTCCAGCGCGTCGGTGCCGAAAAGTGCCATCATCGCCTCTGTCGTCCGCTCGGCCAGACCGTCCGGGGCGGGGTCCGTGACTTTGAAAACGCGGATCAGGCCGTGATCGTCGGCGGGGATGGTCAGGGTCATGCGGCAGGTTCCTTGGATCGCTTGATGGGGCAACCTTTGAGGGCGGGGCTGGTTCCCGGGTTTTGTTTGCAGATCAGGCAGCGGCTTCGGCGCGGGCGGTGCGCAGGTTGCGGGCCAGCAGGTCCATGGCGGCCATGCGCACGGCGACGCCCATTTCCACCTGAGTTTGAATGACAGAGCGATTAATGTCGTCGGCGATGGTGCCGTCGATTTCCACGCCGCGATTCATCGGGCCGGGGTGCATGACGATGGCGTTGGGCTTGGCCAGCGCAAGCTTGGCCGCATCAAGGCCGTAGCGGTGGAAATATTCTCGCTCTGACGGGATGAAGCCGCCGTCCATGCGTTCCTTTTGCAGGCGGAGCATCATCACGACGTCGACGTCCTCTAGCCCCTTTTCCATGTTGTCGAACACTTCGACCCCGAATTCGGCGATGCCGGCGGGCATCAGGGTGGGCGGGCCGATCAGGCGGACGCGGTTTTCCATCTTACCCAGCAGCATGATGTTGGACCGCGCGACGCGGGAATGGGCGATGTCGCCGCAGATCGCGATGGACAGGCGGTGCAGGCGGCCCTTGGCCCGGCGGATTGTCAACCCGTCCAGCAGGGCTTGGGTCGGATGTTCGTGGCAGCCGTCACCGGCGTTCAGCACGGCACCGTTCACCTTTTGCGCCAGCAGATCGACCGCACCGGACGATGGGTGCCGCACGACCAGCAGATCGGAGTGCATCGCGTTCAGGGTCAGGGCGGTGTCGATCAGGGTTTCGCCTTTTTTGACGCTGCTGGACTGCATCGCCATGTTCATTACGTCAGCACCCAGCTTTTTGCCTGCCAGTTCGAAACTGGCCTGGGTGCGGGTGGAGTTTTCAAAGAACATGTTGATCTGGGTCATGCCTGCCAGAACGTCGCGGTGGGTTTTCCCCGCGCGGTTGTCCGTCGCGTAGGTGTCGGCTAGATCGATTAGGGTCGTAATCTCGTCTGGGGCCAGATGTTCGATGCCCAGCAGATGGCGTGCGCGGAATGACATGGCGGGCTCCCCTTAGTTGATGCTTGGCGTTATAGGCGTGCGGGGGATGGGGGGCCGCCCCCCCCCCCCCCCCCCGGCTGCGCCGTCCCCCCGGAGTTTGTTTCGCCAAATGAACGGGGGACTGCCCATTGCCGCGCCGGGACGTTAGAGTAGCGCTCATGGAATCAAGCGAGACATATTGGGCCGAGGTCGCCTTGCTGGACTGGCAGGTCGCGCTGGGGGCGGATGAGGCGATCGGCGATGTGCCGATTGACCGCTATGCGCTGGAGGCCGTGGTGTCCAAGCCCGCTGCGCCCAAGCTGGCCCCCGGCGCGCGCCCGCCGCCGCCGCCCATTCCGGTGCCAGAGAAATTTGATGCCGTGGCACTGGCCCGTGAGGCAGCCGAGGGGGCGGGGGATTTGGCCGCACTGGCGCAGGCGCACGAAGGCTTTAACCTCTGCACCTTGAAGCAGGGCGCGCGCAATTTTGTCGGGGCCGAGGGGCACGGAGCCGCGCGGGTCATGTTCGTAGGCGATGCACCGGGCCGCGCCGAAGATCAGGCGGGTCGCCCCTTTGTCGGCGCTCAGGGGGCGCTTCTGGACAGGATGCTGGCGGCCATCGGGCTGGACCGCGCGGCGGAATCGCCCGAAAAGGGCGCGTATCTTATGCATGTGATGCCTTGGCGCACTGCTGGTGCTGGGATGCCGCTGGAGGAAGATCTGGCGATGATGGTGCCTTTTGTGCAGCAGCATATCGCGCTGGTGCAGCCTGAAGTGGTGGTCTGCATGGGCAATGCGGCTTGTCAGGCGCTCTTGGGGCGGGCCGGGATTACGCGGCTTCGCGGCCAGTGGACTGAAGTCATGGGACGCCCGGCGCTGCCGATGTTTGCGCCAGAGATGTTGCTGGGCCAACCGGCGGCCAAGCGCGAAGCCTGGGCCGATCTGTTGGCCCTGAAGTTGCGGCTGCGGGGCTGACCGCCCCGCAGCGCATCAGTCTGCTGGTGTGGGATCTGCCGGGGCGGTATCCACATTGACGGGCGTGTCGCCGTTGGCTGGGGCGGCTACATCTGGGATCACTTCTGGCGTGGGCGTGGGAGCGGGTGTCAGCAAGGCGCCGTCCGCCCAGTCGCCGGTGGTCTGCATGCCGGTGGCATAGCGCATGGTGCCCGGTCCTTCGCGGCGGCCCCGAACGAAGCTGCCTTCGTAGATGTCGCCGTTGGCGTAGGTTGCAGCGCCGATGCCGCTGATTTCGCCGTCCTGCCATTGGCCGGCATAGACGAAGCCGTCGGGCAGTGTGATGGTGCCGTTGCCGTTGCGCTGACCGTTCAGGAACTCGCCCTCGTAGATGGTGCCATCGGCATAGGTGGCGGTGCCGATGCCGTTGCGCTGCCCACCCGACCAGCCGCCGGTATAGGTATAGCCGTCGGGGTAGGTCATCGTGCCCTGGCCTTCGTTCTTTGCGTTTACGAAGTCACCGTCATAGACCAGCCCGTTGGCATATGTTGCCACGCCGCGCCCGTCGATCACACCGTTGGTCCATGATCCTTCGTAAGATGATCCGTCGACGTAAATGATCGTTCCAGTGCCATTGGCCAGATCGGCGGTAAATGCGCCGATATAAACCGCGCCGTCGGGATAGGTGACGCGGCCATTGCCGTCGATCTGGCCGTCCTTCCAATCACCGACGTATTCATAACCGTCGGTACCGGTAAATGTGCCGTTGCCGTTGCGCCGGTCGTCGGTAAAGCGGCCGTCGTAGATGTCGCCATTGGCGTAGCTGACTTTGCCTGTGCCATTGCGCTTGCCGGCAACAAGGTCGCCCTCATAGATGTCGCCGTTTGGCTGGATCAGCTTTCCGGTGCCTTGGATTTGGCCGTTGACCCAAGTGCCTTCGTAGATCAGCCCGTCTTTCATCGTCAGGGTGCCGGTGCCGTCCCGCTCGCCTGCTTTCAGTGCGCCCTCGTAGACCGCTCCCTCGGGATAGGTCACGCGGCCAACGCCTTCTTTGACGCCGTTGATCCAGGGACCGCTGTATTCATAGCCGTCGGGGCTGCGCATGGTGCCAGTGCCGTGGTGCATGGCGTTGCGGAACTCGCCCTCGTACACGACGCCGTTGGCGTAGCGCGCGATGCCGCGGCCGGTGATGTTGCCGTCGGACCAATCGCCCTCGAAGGTGCCGCCGTCGGCGAAGGTAATCTTGCCAGTTCCGTCCGGTTTGCCTGCGGCAAATGAGCCTTCGTATACCGACCCGTTGGGGAAGGTCGCGGTGCCGGTGCCGCTGATTTCCCCCTGCACCCAGTTGCCGTTATAACTGTAGCCGTTGGGCAGGGTGTAAGTGCCTTCGCCGTGCTGCTTGCCGTTCAGGAACGCCCCTTCATAGACGCCACCGTCGTCGTATTGCTTGGTTTCCACGGTCTGTGCCGTAGCCGCCCCCGCAAGGGTCATTGTCAATAGTGCCGCCGTTGCAAAACGCTTCATGGGGGGTCCTGTCATTGCCTCAGGTGCGGAGGGTAATGAAACCCCGGTGCGCTGACAACGGGGCAAGGGCACAGGCGGCGGGTTTCCCTTGGCCCGATATCTGCTATCTGCGAAGCAAACCGGAGAGATGGCCCATGACTGACACCTATCGCATCACGCTGGCGCAGCTTAACCCGACCGTGGGGGACTTGGCAGGCAATGCCGCCAAGGGGCTGGATGCGTGGCGGCAGGGGCGGGATGCGGGGACGCAGATGGTTGCGCTTCCGGAGATGTTTATCACCGGCTACCAGACGCAGGACCTGATCCGGCGCAAGGGGTTCATTCTGGACGCTGTAGCCGCGATTGAGGCGCTGGCGGCAGAGTGTGCCGACGGGCCGATCCTGATGATTGGTGGTCCGGCGGTCGAGGGCGTGAAGCTGCACAACTGCTATTACATGCTGCAGGGCGGCAAGATCGCAGGGCGGGCGGACAAGTTCTTCTTGCCGAACTTTAACGTGTTCGACGAGGTGCGTTTGTTCAGCCGAGGGGCGATCCACGGCCCGTTTGCCACCACCGGCCCCCGCATCGGCACGCCGATTTGCGAGGATGCCTGGTATCCCGACGTGGCCGAGGCGCAGGTCGAAAGCGGGGCCGAAGTGCTGCTGGTGCCCAACGGCAGCCCCTATTTCCGCGAAAAATTCAACGTGCGACTGAACAATATGGTCGCCCGCGTGATCGAAAATGACGTGCCGCTGATCTATGTGAACATGGTGGGTGGTCAGGACGATCAGATGTTCGACGGCGGGTCATTCGTGCTGAACCGGGGCGGCAAGCTGGCGCTGCAGATGCCGATCATGGAAGAGGCGATTGCCCATGTCGATCTGATCCGCGAGGGCGGGCAATGGGTCGCGGTCGAAGGGGAAAAGGCTCACCACCCGGATAGCTTTGAGCAGGATTACCACGCGATGGTAGAAACCCTGCGCGATTATTGCCGTAAGACGGGGTTCAAGCAGGTGCTGCTGGGTCTGTCCGGCGGGATCGACAGTGCCATCGTAGCTGTGATCGCCGCCGATGCGCTGGGGCCAGAGAATGTGCGCGGCGTCATGCTGCCGAGCAAATACACCTCTCAGGCATCGCTGGACGATGCGCAGCGTGTTGTGGACGCGCTGCGCTGTGCCTTTGATACGGTTCCGATCTCTGGTCCGGTTGACGCGGTTGGGGATGCGCTGGCACCGCTGTTTGAAGGCCTCGTGCCTGATCTAACCGAGGAAAACATCCAAAGCCGGATGCGCGGGCTGCTGCTGATGGCGCAGTCGAACAAGTTCGGGGAAATGCTGCTGACCACAGGCAACAAGTCAGAGGTCGCGGTGGGCTATGCCACGATCTATGGCGATATGGCGGGCGGTTATAACCCGATCAAAGACCTGTATAAAACGCGGGTGTTCGACATTTGTCGTTGGCGCAACGCGCATCATCGTCCTTGGATGAAGGCACCTGCAGGCGAGATGATCCCGATTAGCATTATCGACAAGCCGCCCAGTGCGGAACTGCGGCCTGATCAGCGCGATGACGACAGCCTGCCGCCCTATGATATCCTTGATGGTATCCTGACAATGCTGGTGGACGAAGAGTCCAGTGTCGCGGATTGCGTTGCCGCTGGTTATGACCGTGCCACCGTCAAGAAGGTCGAGCATCTGGTTTATATAAGCGAATACAAGCGCTTCCAGTCGGCCCCCGGCACACGGCTGTCGCAGCGGGCGTTCTGGCTGGACCGTCGTTATCCCATCGTGAACCGCTGGCGCGACCCCAGCTAAGCCGCGCAATGGTCTGCAGGCGCGTAATGACAAGCCCTGCGACCAACGCCTTGCAAGCGCGTCCCAAAGGGGGCACTGGCATCGGCGGTTCGTTGCCTGTGTTCCCTTTGGGCCGGGAACGAACGGGGGCATTCGCGCATTTCATTCCCAGAACGCCGTCTTGCCCCGCAGTGCCGATCATCGGCGCTGCGGGGCGGCTTGAAGGAAGACCCGAATGAAACTGACTACACTCACAATCGCCTCTGCCGTTGCACTGACCGCTGCCCTGCCTGCCTTTGCGCAGACGACCACTGCCAAGGCTGGCACAGAGCTGACCGTGCGGGCGGCCCCGATTTCGTCTGCCGCGATCACTGGCGTGCTGGCGGTGAACGAAGAGGTCACGATCGAAGGCTGCCTGGAAGCGGTGACGTGGTGCAAGATCACGTCGGGTGACACTGCAGGCTGGGCGTCTGGCCAGTATCTGTACGTCGAGCAGGACACCAACGCGGTGCCGCTGATTGACATGGCGGGCAACCCCGAAGAGCTGGTGATCATCACACAGACCGAGGAAGGCACGACGCAGGCTGATCAGAACGGCGCAGCCTTGGCAACCGGTACGGTCGGTGTATTGACCGCGCTGGCGCTGGGCGGGCCAATTGGTGCCATCGTGGCCAGCGGCATTGCCGGCACGGCAGTTGGCGCAGCCGTGGTCGAGCCGACGGCAGACACGCTGACCTTTGTCGCGGCCAACCCCGTCGATACGGTCTATCTGGAGGGTGAAGTCGTCGTCGGTGCTGTGGTCCCGGCAGAGGTCGCATCCTATGAGGTGCCGCAGCCAGAATATCGTTACCTGACCGTGAACAACTTGCCGGTGCTGATCGACGCGGAAACTGGCATGATCGTGCAGATCATTCGCTAAGCTGCTAAGCTTTGACCTGATCTATGGCCTCGCACTTTGGTGCGGGGCCTTTTAATATGGGCCTGTAAGGTTGACCCTTGGACATTGCGCGGCGCAGGGCTAATTCGAGCCTGTCATAGATCAGGAACCCCAAGATGAACCCCACGAACGAGGATGCCCCCCGCCCGGGCAGATGGATCGCTATGGCGACCCTGCTGGTCGCGGGTTTCATGAACCTGATCGACGTGACCATCGTCAACGTCGCAATCCCGTCGCTGCAGGATGCCTTTGGCGCGACGGACAGCCAGATCGAATGGGTTGTGGCAATTTATATTTTGACCTTTGCGCTCTTGTTGCTGCCGATGGGCCGCTTGGGCGACCGGGTCGGGCGGCGTCGGATGTTCATTGCTGGTGTCTGCGTTTTCACGTTCGGTTCTGCGCTTTGCGGGTTGGCCCCGTCGATTTATACGCTTGTGGCTGCACGGGTCGTGCAAGGCATCGGCGGCGCGATGATGACGCCGCAAACGCTGGCAATCGTGCCCGCGCTGTTTGCACCAAAGGAGCGCGGCCTTGCCTTTGCTCTGTTCGGATTGTCGGCGGGTTTGGCCAGTGTCACCGGCCCTGTGCTGGGCGGTTTCTTGATCGGAGCTGATATTCAGGGGCTGGATTGGCGGCCGATCTTTTTGGTGAACGTGCCTGTCGGCATCATTGCTGTCATCGGCGCGCTGCGTTTCGTGCCCAACCTGCCCGGCAACAAGGGGCTGGAGGTCGATTTCGTCGGCATCGGCCTTGCCGCGATCACGACGCTGCTGGTCATGTTCCCGCTGATTGAGGGGCGCCAAGCCGGCTGGCCACTGTGGATTTTCGTGATGATGGCCGCATCCCTGCCGATGCTGTGGATCTTTGTCCGCTGGCAAAGGCACCGGGCGCAGGCCGGGCGCGCGCAGCTGCTGCCCGTCGCTTTGTTCTGCAACCGCAATTTCATGGTCGGGACGGGGATCGTCATGCTGCTGTTTGCAGGCATCCCTGGATTCTTTCTGGTCCTCGCCATTTTGCTGCAGGTCGGCAACGGGTTTACGCCGTTGGAGTCTGGACTGACGACAATCCCGTTTTCAATCGGGGTGCTGACCGCGTCGCTGGCGGCCGGGCGGATGGGCAACCGCTTTTTGCGGCCGCGCATCAGTATGGGCGGTCTGCTGCTGGCCAGCTGCATGATTCTGCTGCCTTTCGTGACCCCGCAAGTGGCCGGAGAGATCAGCCGCAGCGCCTTTATGCTGCCGCTGTTCATGGGCGGTCTGGGGTTGGGTACGGCGATTTCCCCGCTGTTCAATACGGTGCTGAGCCAAGTGAAGGACGCCGATACAGGCTCTGCCTCCGGCGCGTTGCAGTCGTTTCAGCAGCTGGGCGGCGCTTTGGGGCTGGCGGTCATGGGGCAGATCTTTTTCGCTCATATCGCCAGCGGCTTGCAGGCTGGCGGCAACAAGGTCCCGGTCTATTCCGATGCCCTGCAGCTGGCGCTGCTGTTTTCAACGGTGTCCTTCGTGGCATTGGCGCTTTTGGTGTGGCGTTTGCCGTCGCCGCAGGCGTCAAAACTGGACAAGCCACGGGCGGCATGACACAGCATCGTCAACGATAAAGGATGCCGCTTATGACCACGATCACCCGTTTTGCCCCGTCACCCACCGGCTGGATGCATATCGGCAACCTGCGCGCTGCGATGTTCAACTATGCCATTGCCCGCCAGAACGGCGGTACCTTCATCCTGCGGATCGACGATACCGATCAGGAACGGTCCAAGCCGGAATACGAACAGGGCATCCGCGATGTGCTGACGTGGCTGGGCATCAAGTGGGATGACATGCAAAAGCAGTCCGATCGCCTGGCCCGCTATGACGAGGCGCGCCAGCAACTGTTGGATGTGGACCGGCTTTATGAGTGCTTTGAAACCCCGGTAGAGCTGGACCTGAAACGCAAGAAGCAGCTGAATATGGGCAAGCCGCCGGTCTATGATCGCGCCGCCCTGTCGCTGACCGATGCGCAAAAGCAGGCTTACCGCGACGAGGGTCGCAAAGGGCATTGGCGCTTCAAGCTGGATCTGGAACGGGTCGAGTGGGACGACGGGATCATGGGTCCGATCAGCATCGACTGCACCTCGGTCAGCGATCCGGTGCTGATCAAGGAAACTGGCCAGATCCTGTATACCTTTGCGTCCCCTGTCGATGACGTAGACATGAAGATCACAGATATAGTGCGCGGGTCGGATCACGTCACCAATACGGCGACGCAGATCCAGATAATGAAGGCGCTGGGCGGCACTGTGCCGCGCTTTGCGCACCATTCGCTGCTGACCGGCCCGCAGGGTGAGGCTCTTTCGAAGCGGCTTGGCACGTTGGCGCTGCGCGATCTGCGCGCGCAGGGCATCGCAGCAGAGGCGGTACTGTCGCTGATGGCGCGTCTGGGATCGTCGCAGCCGGTCGTGCTGGTCGATGGCATTGATACGGTGATCGAAGGGTTCGACATTAGCACGTTTGGGTCTGCGCCCACCAAGTTCGATTTCGAGGATCTGTGGCCGCTGACAGCGCGCCACTACGCCACGCTGGACGTGGGCGCGGTGAACGAGACTTTGGATGTGGCGGGCGTGCCTGCCGATCTGCAGCCGGCGTTCTGGGCCGTGGTCAAGGAAAACATCACCAAGCTGGACGACGTTGCACCTTGGTGGGCGCTGTTCCGTGATGGAGGGCAGGCTGTGATGGCCGACGAGGACCGCGAGATGGTCGCTCAGGCCTTTGATCTGTTGGGCGAGCCGCCCTACACCGATGCGACATGGGGCGAATGGACCGGCGCGGTCAAGGATGCGACGGGCCGCAAGGGCAAAGGGCTGTTCATGCCGCTGCGTCTGGCTGTGACCGGGCAGGCGCGCGGGCCAGAGATGGCGCAGGTCATGCCGCTGCTACAGAAAAAACCGACACTTTAAGCGATCATTGCGGGACATAGAAAAGGCGCAGGTGGTGATCCACCTGCGCCTTTTCTATGTCTGACAGCGTTTGTGCGGCGTGAAAGAGCAGTTTTACTGCAGCCGCTTCGTGGCGCTGACTGGGGGCGGATAGGCTGCGTGATCAGGCTTTGTAATAGCCAGATTAGTCCCGCGACCGCAGCACCTGCGCCGGTGCGGCCTGTAAGGGGCGGATCGCAAAGGCGAGACCAGCAAGCAGCGATACAAGGACGCCGCCGCCGACAATCCACAGCGCATTCCCCCAGATGATTTGGTAATCGCCCTCCATGATAAAGGTCTGCACAGCCCAGCCGCCAAGGATGCCTGCGGTCAGGGCGACGACGCCAGCGGCAAGGCCCAGCAAGGCTGCGCGCAGGGCAAAGCTGGTGATAATCAAACCGCGGGTGGCACCGAGGGTTTTCAGCACGGCAGCCTCGAACGTGCGGGCGCGCTCGCCTGCGGCGGCGGCACCGATCAGCACAAGGAAGCCGGTCACAAGCGTCGCCAAAGCGCCATAGCGGGTTGCGGCGGTGATGCCTTCGATAAGAACGGCAACGCGGTCGATGGCGTCGCGGATACGGATTGCGGTGATGTTGGGATAGGCGGTGGCAAGGTCGCGCAGGATCTGCGCCTCTGACTCGGGCGTGGCATAGATCGTTGAAATCCAGCTGTGCGGCGCACCAGCCAGAGCTGCAGCGTTGAAGGTCAGCACAAAGCCAAGGCCCGCGCTGTCCCAATCGACTTCGCGAAAGCTGGTGATGGTGCCGGTAATGTCGCGGCCCAGCACGTTGACGGTCAAGGTGTCGCCAAGGCTCAACCCGATTTCGGCGGCCTCTTCCGCGGCAAAGCTGATTTGCGGATCGCCAGTGTAATCTGAGGGCCACAATTCACCCGCGCTGAGGCTGGTGCCGTCCGGCAGGGCGTCGGCATAGGTGATACCGCGATCACCGCGTACGACCCAGTGGCCGCCAGCGACCTTTTCGGCGTCGTCACCATTGATGCGTGTGATGATGCCGCGCAGCATAGGGGCGGTATCGACGCGGCTGACGGCCGGGTTGTCCGCAAGGATCTGGCGGTAGCCATCGATTTGGTCAGGCTGGATGTCGACGAAGAAATAGCTGGGGGCACGCTCTGGCAGCTCTGCCGTGAAAGCGCGGCGCAGGTTGCCGTCGATCTGGCCAATGGCGGCGAGCACCGCGAGGCCGAGGCCCAGCGATAGCACGACAGAGGTTGATTCGCCCCCCCGTGCGCCGATACTGGCCAGCGCCAGCCGCAGGGCCGGGCGACCCCGCGCGGCGCGACGCGAAATGCGGGCAATCCAGCGGATCAGGGCGGCGGCAACGACGAGGATCAGCAGTGCGCCCGCGATGCCGCCAGCCGTCCAGAGTGTCAGCCAGACCGTGCCGGAGAACCAGATCGCAAGGCCCAGCAACAGGCCAATCAGGCCAGCGGTCAGCACCAGATAGGGCCAACGGGGCAGGGCGGTGCCTCCGGAAAAGGCGTCGCGGAACAAGGCTGCGGCGCGGATCTCCTCGGTCCGTGCAAGGGGCCAGAGGGTAAAGATCGCGGCGGCCAGTAGGCCGTAAATCGCAGCCTCTGCTAGCGGAGCGGGGGCGAAGCCAAAGTCGGCGGGTATAGGGAGCTGCGCCTCTATCATCGGGGCGAGGAGGAGCGGTATGCCGCCGCCGAGTACAAGGCCGATGGCAACGCCAAGCAAGGTCAGCGCGCCGATCTGCAGGGCGTAGGTTGCAAAGATTGTGCCGCGTGCTGCGCCAAGGGTTTTCAGGATAGCAATCGTGCCCGTCTTGTTGCCGAGGTAGGCGCGCACGGCGGCGCTGACGCCAACGCCGCCCACGGCAAGGCCAGACAAGCCCACAAGGATCAGGAACGCCCCCATACGCTCAACAAAGCGGGCCGTGCCGCCGGCACCTTCGCGGCTGTCACGCCAGCGCATGCCGGTGTCGCGGAACTGGGCTTCGGCGCGATCTTCTAGAGCTTGCAGGTTGGTGCCGGGGGGCAGCAGCATGCGGTAGTCGGTGTCGAAAAGTGTCCCCTCGGACAGCAGGCCCGCATTCGCCAGATCGCGGGTCAACACGATGCTGCGCGGACCGAGGGAAAACCCGCCCGCGCCGTTGTCTGGATAGTTGGCCAGCACGGCAGAGAGGACGAAATCCTGCGTGCCCATACGGAACGTTTCGCCGGGTGTCAGGCCAAGACGATCCGCGAGTACGCGCTCCATCACCCCACCCGGCAGGGTGCCGTTGCCAGCCAGCGCGTCCGGCAGGGGAATCAAGGGGTCAAGAGTCACATTGCCGACAAGTGGATAGGCGTCATCGACGGCGCGCACTTGGGTCAAGGCGCGGTCATCGCCGACGACAACCATGGACCGGAAGTCGACTGTTTCAGACAGGGTGGTTGAAACGTCCCGCATGAAGGCAAGCTCAACGTCCGTCGCATAGCGGTAGGTGAGGGTCGCCTGTGTGTCGCCACCCAAAAGGGCGCTGCCTTGTTCGGCCAAACCGGCCTCTATCCCGGCGCGGACGGTGCCGACGGCGGCGATGGCGGCCACGCCAAGTGCGAGGCAGGCGAGAAATACGCGAAATCCACGCAGCCCGCCGCGCAGTTCACGGCGGGCGAAGGTCGCAGCCAGACGCAGGCTCATGCGGGGTCCAGCCGGCCATCGCGGAGGCCGATGACGCGCGAGCAGCGTGCCGCAAGGTCGCGTGCGTGGGTGACCATAATCAGCGTCGCGCCGTGGCGGTCGCGCAGGCCAAACAGCAGATCGATGATGGCTCCACCGTTGGTTTCATCAAGGTTTCCGGTGGGTTCGTCCGCCAGCAGGATGCGAGGCCGGGGGGCAGAGGCGCGGGCGAGGGCCACGCGCTGCTGTTCGCCGCCGGACATCTGATTGGGGTAGTGATCGACGCGGTTGCCAAGGCCGACGGCATCCAGTTCTGCGCGGGCGCGGTCAAAGGCGTCGGGGCTGCCTGCCAGTTCCAGCGGGGTCGCGACATTTTCTAATGCGGTCATTGTCGGGATCAGGTGGAAAGACTGGAACACCACCCCCATATGTGAACGGCGAAAACGGGCTAGCTGGTCTTCGTTCATCGCGGTCAGGTCTTCGCCCATCGCGGTGATCGTGCCCGCGCTGGCCTGTTCCAGCCCGCCCATCAGCATCAGGAGAGACGATTTGCCAGACCCGCTTGGCCCGACCAGCCCCAATGTTTCACCGCTTGCGACGTCGAGAGATATATCGTGCAAAATGTCGACAGGCCCTGCGTTGCCGTCGAGGGACAGCGCCACGTGGCGCAGTGACAGGACGGAATCGGGCATGGGGAGAACCTTTGAGTTGTACACCTTTGCATATGGTGCCGCGCGGGCCTTTCGCAACGGGTTAACCCTGAGCCTTTTTGCAACTGCGGCATTTGCAGCACCCGTTACGGTTGCGGCCTTGGGCGACAGCCTGACGGCGGGCTATGGATTGACCCAGAACGAGGGATTCGTGCCGCAGATGCAGGCTTGGCTGGATGCGCAGGGGGCAGAGGTGACCCTGTTGAACGCTGGGGTGTCGGGCGATACGACGGCTGGCGGGTTAAGCCGCGTCGATTGGACGCTGACGCCGGATGTGGACGGCGTCATGGTTGCCTTCGGCGGCAATGACTACCTGCGGGGGCTGGACCCGGCGATGTCGCGAGGCAATCTGGATCAGATCCTGACTAAGCTGCGGGCAGCAGATGTGCCTGCCATGCTGATCGGACTGCAAGCTGGTGCCAATTACGGCGTGGAATATGCTTTTGAATTCAATGGGATGTATGACGCTTTGGCGCAAAGCTATGCTTTGCCGCTATACGGAGACTGGTTCAGGGCTCTGCGTAGCGTGGACTTGCAGTCGCACTTGCAGAATGATGGCATTCACCCCAACGCAGAAGGGGTGAAGCTGATTGTTGCGGATATGGGGCCGGCGATTTTAGACTTTGTGAACAGCCTGCAGGCCGATTAGGTCAGCGACAGGTTCACGGCGCTTTCGCGGCCATCACGCCCGGATTCAATGTCGAAGCTGACTTTTTGATTGTCAGGCAGACCGGTCAGGCCAGATCGTTCAACCGCAGAAATATGGACGAAAATGTCCTTTGATCCGCCGTCAGGCGCGATAAAGCCGAAACCTTTGGTAGTGTTGAACCATTTCACGGTGCCAGTTGGCATGGCATGTCTCCCTTTGATACCGCTCGCGGGATGCAGCGGATCGGCTCGTCAGTGCTTGATCGAGGCACAGGGCCAATAGGGACCGTCGTCGATAGAGATAACGAAGCAGCGCTATTATCTGCGTCACGTTTTCAAAATCAACAAAATTTTTGGAAATTTTTGTAGCGCATATCGCTGCGATCAGCGGGGAAGGATGCGCGGTCCCGCGCACCCAAATCTTGCAGAAGCGGCTTAAGCCAGCGACAGGTTCACAGCGGATTCACGACCATCACGGCCGGATTCAATGTCGAAGGTCACTTTCTGGTTGTCGGCCAAGCCGGTCAGGCCGGAACGCTCAACAGCGGAAATGTGGACAAAAACGTCCTTGGAGCCGCCATCGGGAGCAATAAAGCCGAAGCCTTTAGTTGCGTTAAACCATTTCACGGTGCCAGTTGCCATCGTGTTATTCCTTATAGTCATGCCACCCACGAGATTGCGGTAGCCCGGCGTAGTCAGTGCAATGTCGAGCGCTGTAGCCTAGAAAGGAACACAGTGGGTCGAGATGGATAACGTCTGCATTGGCTCCATACGCGAGGTCGATCGCAAATGCAAGACCGACGTGCGGCAGGGGTCATTGGGCGCGGGAATTTGCCTGCGGGTCAACAAGCGCAAATGCGATCGAAAGAGCCATGCTCGCAAAAGCCATTGTGATGTAAATCACGCCCGTTTCAATCAGGTATAGTCCGAAGGCCATGGTGGACCCCAGCGCTGAAACCAGCCCGATTATGCAGCAAAGTAAACCGATCGCCATGATGATCTTCCTTCGATTGATGAGCTTACCGTTTCACCGAAATTAGAATGGAATAAGGAAAAGTCTACCGAAAGTTACTTAAATAATTGTTAATGTGATATTTTCTTTCGCCGCGGCGGAGCGTTTTGAATGCTGCGCCGCGACAAACCACATTAAGTTTAACGCACAAACTTTTTGTGCTTCAGGCGCTTAGGTGCGAGCGCATCAGCACCAAGGCGGCGTTTCTTGTCTTCTTCATAGTCTTCGAAGTTGCCTTGGAACCATTCGACATGTGCATCGCCCTCGAAGGCCAGAATGTGCGTACAGATCCGGTCAAGGAAGAAGCGATCGTGGCTGATGACGACGGCGCAGCCCGCGAAGGACGTCAAGGCATCCTCGAGCGCGCGCAGGGTTTCGACATCAAGGTCGTTTGTCGGTTCGTCAAGCAGCAGGACGTTGCCGCCGGATTTCAGCAGCTTGGCCATGTGGACGCGGTTGCGTTCACCGCCCGACAGCAGGCCGACTTTTTTCTGTTGGTCGCCACCCTTGAAGTTGAACGCCGAGCAATAGGCGCGCGAGTTCATGGAGGCGTCGCCAAGTTCGATAATCTCGGCACCGCCGGTGACCTCTTCCCAGACCGTTGCGTCGGGGGACAGGGCGTCGCGGGATTGGTCGACGTAGGACAGTTTGACCGTATCGCCGTATTCGACGGTACCCTCGTCCGGATGGGCCTGACCCGTCAGCATGGAAAAGAGCGTGGACTTACCCGCGCCGTTCGGACCGATCACGCCAACAATGCCGCCTGGGGGCAGATCAAAAGACAGACCTTCGATTAGCAGCTTGTCGCCCATCGCCTTTTTCAGGTCGGTGACCTCGATCACCTTGGATCCTAGACGCGGACCATTGGGAATGATGATCTGAGCACGGCCCATCTTTTCCTTTTCGGACTGGTTGGCCAGATCGTTATAGGCGCTGATCCGCGCCTTGGATTTGGCCTGCCGCGCTTTGGCACCTTGGCGCATCCACTCAAGTTCACGTTCCAGAGTGCGCTGCTTTGACTTGTCCTCTTTCGATTCCTTTTCAAGGCGCTTGGCCTTCGCCTCCAACCAGCTGGAGTAGTTGCCTTCGTGGGGGATGCCTGAACCGCGGTCGAGTTCGAGGATCCAGCCGGTGATCGCGTCAAGAAAGTAACGGTCGTGGGTCACGATCAGTATCGTGCCTTTGTAATCAATCAGGTGCTGCTGCAGCCAGGCGATGGTTTCGGCGTCCAGGTGGTTTGTCGGTTCGTCTAGTAGCAGCATATCGGGGGCTTCAAGCAGCAGCTTGCATAGGGCGACACGGCGCTTTTCACCGCCGGACAGCGAGCTGACGTCCGCGTCGTCGGGAGGGCAGCGCAGGGCTTCCATACTGACGTCGATCTGCGCATCCAGATCCCATAGGTTCTGGGCGTCGATTTCATCCTGCAGCTTGGCCATTTCTTCAGCGGTCTCTTCGCTGTAGTTCATCGCCAGCTCGTTATAGCGGTCTAGCACGGCTTTCTTTTCAGCCACGCCGAGCATGACGTTTTCGCGCACGCTCAGGTTCTGGTCGAGTTCGGGTTCCTGCGGCAGATAGCCAACCTTTGCACCTTCGGCGGACCAGGCTTCACCCGCAAAATCCTTGTCCTGCCCGGCCATGATCCGCATCAGGGTCGACTTACCTGTGCCGTTGACACCGACGACACCGATTTTGACGCCCGGCAAGAAGTTCAGCCGAATGTTTTCGAACACCTTTTTGCCGCCAGGATAGGTCTTGGAGACGCCGTCCATGAAATAGACGTATTGATAGCTGGCCATGGGAATGCTCCGCTCGGACTGAAATTTTGCCTTCTCTATCGGGCTGGGAGCCAAGGGGCAATCGGCGACTAGCCGGCATTGCGCAGTCGTGCGTTGACTTGTCGTTGGCGCAGCCAGTCGATGACGTCTTCGGCTGGCATGGGACGGGCAAAATAGTTGCCTTGCCCGACTGACACTAAGGCAGGGCATTCCCGCCTGAAAGACTTCCTGCGCCCGTTCAAGGGGCCTGCGAAGAAATGTCTGGACGGCTATTTGGATTGGTATTTTGTAAAGAGTGGCATTGCACCGGAACGGGCACTTGATGGCCTGCTGGCGTGGACAACCGGACCGGCAGTATAGCTCCCGGGCGTTTCTGGTCCTGATGCACTAACTCTGTCCTCGACTTAGACAATGCTTTGCTCAGGCTGAATATCTACTCATTCTCACGCACAGTCGTATGCATTCGGCTTAGCCCGACATTCATGGTAAGCGCGGCGAACGGCAACTCCGAGCCTAAACTTTCCGAAATGCCGTTGCGCAGCTAAGGTCTGCTCTTACCAGTCAATGGTTCAGACGATGGCCGCTCTCACTCTCATCGACGTGCAAGCTCGCGATAAAGCGCTGGTGGCGATACACTGATCTGATCGACAACCCTGATCCATTCGCCCTTCGGTGGCTCACCGTGTAGATCCAGCCACGCGTCCAGCCTGTCGGACACCCTGCGCAGGCGCAGTATCTCGATGCGCGCTCGCTGGCACTGGACCTCTTTGGCATGAGTTTCGATCAGGCTCAAAGCTGCGTCTGGCCGTTCGCGCAGCGCAGACCGAAAGACGGCGCGACGCATAATCGCTATCTGGGAATTCATGCGTGCGATCGCATCGCAATGATAGGTCGTGGCGACCAAGGATGACTCGGCCACCGCCATTTCGACAGTGGCAACGCTTAGCGTAAGTGCCGTTCCATCCGTGAGGTGACGCTCAAGTGCGACCATGCCGGATCCAACAAGATACATTGAGTGAACTCGATCTTACCTGCGAAAAATAACGGCCCCCTCCGCGAAGTTCTTTGACGGCGCTTCATAAAATATATGCTGCCAGTCTGACATGATAGAAATCATACGGTATGGCGGCAACGTCAGATAGGGTGTTCTCAATAGATGCGAGGAAACAGAATGAAAATGAAGATCATCTTGATCGTGACGGCGCTGCTCGGTGGAGCGGCTTCTGCGGCCGCCCAGACAACCCACTCCGGTCACGGCGGCGGCATGGATCACGCGACACATGATCAATACCAGCCGCTCCAGGGGTCGAAACTGACCGAACCGGGGCAAGGAGCCTTCGCGGCACTCTCGGAAATCGTGGGCGTTCTGGAAGCCGACCCAGGCACTGACTGGGACCGCATCGACTTGGCGGGCCTGCGGGCACACCTAGTCGATATGGATCGCATGGTTTCGGAAACGATTGTTAAAGAGACAGAGCTGCCGGACGGCCTTTCCGCGATGGCGACGGGAGATGCCGACACTGTCGCCACGCTCCGACGCATGGTACCCGCCCACGCGGCCCAGCTAGCGCAGGACGACCGTTGGAGCGTGGAGGCAATCGAAGCGGAAAACGGAGTTGAGCTTCGCGTGACAAGCGGCGATCCCGCCGTGGTAGCGAGAATAAGGGGGCTGGGGTTCTTCGGGCTTATGGCAAGCCAGGATCATCACCGCGAACATCATCTTATGATGGCGCGCGGGAAAGATGCCCACGCGCACTGATGCGATGCAACACGTTCGGCCTCAAGTCGCGACCTATGTCCCGGGGCAAGAGATACGAGGTCGGTCACTACCTGCCGTTCGCCTAGCTGGGCGGTATGTAAGTTTTGTCTTGCGAAGCAGGCCTTGGCGCAGGGAGTTGAGAATGACCGTTTTACGTCCTTTTGGGGTTCTCGCTCGGGCAATCAAGCAGTGAATTTCTCTCAATCTCTATGATTCCAAATTGATATCGTCCGACCGAAGCCGATCAACGCTGTTGATCACAGTCAGTTTTACTTTGCCAACACGCTTTGCAGACATCGCCAAAACAAAAGGCGTGCGGACGGCGTCGCCAAGGGCATGTCCGATGTGCAGCAATTAAGTGTCGTGAGAGACTCCTGCGCAGACGGCGACAAATTCGTCGCCGCCCAACCGCGCCAATAAGTCAATCTGGCGGATGCTGCGGCCAAGGGTTGTGGCTACGTGCTGCAGGGCCGCATCACCGGCGGCATGACCGAGGCGGTCATTAATCGCCTTGAACCTATCGAGATCAATTTGCAGGACCCCAAGACCGGGCCGGGTGGCCGGATCGCCAGCAAGAGCGGTTTCAATGAATGCGTTGTATTTGTTTCGATTTGCCAAGCCGGTCAGGCTGTCGTGCTCCGCCATGAACGCCAGCGTACGGGTCGGTTCGCGCAGAGCGTATTCCTGATCGGCCTGTTCGGTTACATCACGGCATAGAACCACGACAAGATCCGCCTCGCCTTCGACCTGGTGAAAGCTGGTGCTGATCTGGTTCCAGAACAGACTGCCGTCGCTTTGCTTGTTGCGCACAACATAGAGTTTGCCCCAAGTCGGGGTATCGATATCGTAACTGAAAGCGGCAATCTTTTCGAGTGTTTACATTGAGTCCGGCGAAAGGCAGAAGCTAAGAGGCTTTTGGCCGATGACCTGATCGGCAGGTAATCGGAAAATGCGCAAATAAGCCGGATTGGCCCAGATAATCTTGCCATCAAGGGACTGCACGACGATACAGTCGTTGGTGCTGGCCCGTGTGATGGCATTGAAGTCAGGCCCGTGATCCGACAATCGCGTCCGTCTTTGCCGCATGAACAAAACCAATCCGGCAAGGGACTGGACGAAGATCACGGCAGTCAGGACAAAAATCAGCATTTTATGCTCGGACAGTTCATTTAACCCAACCTAGCGCCGCAAGGCTTATCGAACGCCTAACGCGCATTTGGGTTTGCACCCGCGGGGTGGTTTCGGCTTTACAGTGGCGATGGCAGAATAGCGCGCTGGCGCGCTGCGGATGGAGAGGTCGGACATGCAAGGATGGCCGCAGGCGGCACGGGGGCAGCGCGTTGGCCTGTTGGGCGGATCCTTTGATCCAGCCCATGAAGGCCATGCGCATATTACCCGCGTTGCGATGCGCCGATTTGGGCTGGACCGTGTCTGGTGGCTGGTCAGTCCCGGTAACCCGTTGAAACAGAACGGGCCTGCGCCACTGGCGGACCGGATGGCGCGGGCGCGGGACGTGATGCAACATCCGCGAGTGCAGGTGACGGACGTCGAGGCGCGGCTGGGCACACGGCATACCGCGCAGACGCTGCGGCATCTGATCGCGCGGTATCCTGGGGTGCAGTTTGTCTGGCTGATGGGGGCAGATAACCTGAGCCAGTTTCATCGATGGCAGGATTGGCGCTGGATTATGGATCATGTCGCAGTCGGGGTGCTGGCGCGGCCCGGCGACCGTCTGGCTGCGGGCTTTAGCCCCGCGGCACGGATTTACCGCGCGGCACGTATTCCAGCGCGTGCGTCCAGTACGTTGGGGCTTGTGCAGCCGCCAGCCTGGTGTTTCGTTAATTTGCCGCTGAGCGATCAGTCTTCGACCGCGCTGCGCACGGCGGGAACATGGCGCAAGCGTGATGCCAGCGCGATTGATCCGCTTGTGCGGACATGATTACGATGAAAAGATGAGCCATCATACATTGACCCGTGTAAGCCGCCGCAGCCTTCTGGCAGGCGGCGCTGCGCTTTTCGGCAGTACAGCGCTGGCCGGTCCGCAACGCACAATGCGCCCGGTTGCGCGGTCCGGTGCGGTGGCAGAGGTCGCTTCCAGCCCCTCCGAGGCTCGGCCTGTCGCACGCAAGGGCGCTGTGGATTTGATCGCTGCCGCAGGTCTGGCCGGGCAGGTGGGTTTCGTCATTTCTGATGCCGCATCAGGCGAGGTGATGGAGGTGGTCGACGGTCAGGTTGGCCGCCCGCCTGCGAGTGTGACAAAGGCGCTGACGGCTGTTTACGCGTTGGAAATACTTGGGCCCGATTATCGGTTCGAGACCCAGGTGCTGGGCACGGGGCCGGTTGTGGATGGTGTGCTGGATGGCGATCTGATCCTTGCAGGTGGAGGCGATCCCAATTTGGTGACGGACGAGCTGGCGAAACTGGTGCAGCAGTTGGCGGATGAGGGGCTGAAGCAAGTCACGGGGCGGTTTCTGGTCTGGGGCAATGCTTTGCCCGGCGTGAAAGAGATCGAGCCGGGGCAGTTGGATCAGCTGGGGTACAACCCTTCGCTGGGCGGGCTGAACCTGAACTTTAACCGCGTCTTTTTTGAATGGGCGCTAAGCGGAGCTGATTACACCCTTAGCTTGGATGCCCGGAGTGAGACCTTGCGTCCGGTGGTCACGACGGCCCGGATGCAGATCGTCGATCGCAGCGTGCCGGTCTATTCTTATGCAGAAGGGGCGGGGGTCGACGAGTGGACCGTTGCCAAAGGCGCGCTGGGCAAGGCCGGGTCGCGTTGGCTGCCAGTGCGGTTCCCGGCGCTTTATGCGGGCGATGTGTTCCGCACGCTGGCACAGGACGCGGGAATTGGTTTGCCCGCGGCTGCGGTCGTCGATGACCTTCCGGCGGGCACTCAATTGGCCCTGTTTGAGAGCGTGCCGCTTGCACAGATGTTGCGCGATATGCTGCTGTATTCCACTAACCTGACCGCAGAGGCGGTCGGCATGACAGCTACGGCCAAGCGGGTTGGCACGGCGCGGGCGATGCGCACCTCTGCCATGACAATGGCGCAGTGGCTGAAGGCGCGGGCCGGATTGACGCTGCATCTGGCGGATCATTCTGGGCTGAGTGACGAAAACCGCGTGTCAGCGCTGGACATGGTCCGGCTTCTGAATGCCGACTTGGTGCAGGCGCAGTTGCAACCCTTGATGAAATCGATCGCGATGGTTGATGACAATCGCCGCGCGATTAAGGACTTTCCTGCGAGCGTGCGGGCAAAGACAGGGACCTTGAACTTTGTCAGCACGCTGGCCGGGTATCTGGACACGGATACGGGGCGCAAATTGAGCTTTGCGATATTCGCCTATGACCCAGAGGCGCGGACGGCGTCGCTGTCTTCGCAGGATGAACAGCCGCGCGGGGCTTCGGGGTTTAACGGCAAGGCCAAGGGATTGCAGCAGGATTTGTTGCAACGCTGGGCCGGGCTGGGGCGCATCAGCGGATAGCAAAAGGGCGCAGCGATAAGCCGCGCCCCGAATTTTGCGATGTGTCGCTGGATCAGACCCGGACGGATGATCCGCGTGGCCCGGCCACCATCCAGATCAAGAAGCCGAGGATCGGCAGGATCAGGATGGCGAGGGTCCAGACGATCTTGGACAAGGTCGTCGTGCCGGAGGTCAGTACCTGGTAGATCGCATAAAGGTCGGCGATCAGGACGATGAGACCGAAGAGGCCAAATTCCATGGGTTGTTCCTTTCGAGGCAGTCATCAATTGCAATGACAACCGGGCAGGGGCACCGAAAGTTCCCTAATGGTTAAAGCGTCATGTGCCGCGCGCGGGCACCGCGCTCGATCGCTGCGGCGTGCAGGCGGTCGATTTCCAGCTCGTCACGGATTTCTTCGAGCATCCGCGCCTCTGTTTCGCCAATCTTGCCATCGGCGGCTGCGACGTCGCAGGACAGGGCGTAAGCGGTTTCGAACAGGCGTTCGGGCAGGGTGTCGCGGATCAGGCCAAAAAGCGCCTCTAGCCCGTCGTCTTGGTCCAGCAGGTCCATGACCATGCTGGTCACGCGGGGCAGGCGGTCGGCATCATAGTCAGAGAAGACCGGCAAGTTGTTGATGGTCGAGTTGATCTTGATCAGCTCGGACGTGCGCATGTTTCCGTCGGCGGCTGATACGGTGATCATCAAGGCCGCGAGTGCGTCCTGTGCCGTCATTGAATCGGTGACCATATGCCGTGTCCTTTTATGTCTTGAACGTCCCATTTATTGACGCCCCCCTGCTGTCGCAATAGGGATGCGCAATATTCGGCCAATGGGGGCCGTATACCATGAAGCGAGTGAAAACATGAGCACATTGCGTGACGCTGCGATGACATCGAAGGCCTGGCCATTCGAAGAGGCGCGCCGGGTGCTGAAGCGCTACGAGAAAAAGCCCCCTGAAAGCGGATATGTCCTGTTCGAGACCGGCTATGGCCCGTCGGGCCTGCCGCACATCGGCACCTTTGGTGAGGTCGGCCGCACGACGATGGTACGCCGCGCTTTCGAGATCATCAGCGATATTCCGACGAGGCTGCTGTGTTTTTCTGACGACATGGACGGAATGCGCAAGATCCCCGGTAATGTGCCCGATCCGTCGGCGCTGGAGCCTTTCATACAGCGGCCGTTGACGTCTGTGCCCGATCCTTTTGGAACGCACGGCAGCTTTGGCGCGCATATGAATGCACGGTTGCAAAACTTCCTTGCTACCTTTGGGTTTGAATACGAATTCGCCAGCGCGACGGAGTATTATCAGAGTGGCAAGATGGACGCGATCCTGCTGCGGGCGGCGGAACGCTATGACGACATCATGGCGATCATGCTTAAATCCCTGCGCGAGGAGCGACGGGCGACTTATTCGTGCTTCCTGCCGATCAGCCCGACGACCGGGCGGGTGCTGTATGTGCCGATGAAGAACGTCACCAAGGACGGCATGATCACCTTTGACGACGAGGACGGCACAGAGCACACCATTAGCGTGACAGGTGGCAACTGCAAGCTGCAGTGGAAGCCGGACTTTGGCGCGCGCTGGGCCGCGCTGGGCGTCGATTTCGAGATGTATGGCAAGGATCATGCCACGAACACGACGATTTATGACGGAATCTGCCGCGTGCTCGGCGGGCGTCCGCCTGAGCATTTCACGTATGAGTTGTTTCTGGATGCCGATGGGCACAAGATCAGCAAAACTAGCGGCAATGGCCTGACCATTGACGAATGGCTGACCTATGCGGCGACGGAGTCGCTTTCGTATTTCATGTATCTGAAGCCGAAAACGGCGAAGCGGATGCATTTTGATGTGATCCCGAAGGCTGTAGACGAGTATCACCAGCAATTGCGGGCCTATGAGACTCAGGACGATGCGGCGCGGCTGAACAACCCGGTGTTCCATATCCATGGCTACAATGTGCCTGCGTCGGATATGGTTGTGCCGTTTGCCATGCTGCTGAACCTCGCGTCGGTGTCGAGCGCGGAAAGCAAGGACAAGCTGTGGGGCTTTATCCAGCGTTATGCCCCTGATGCGTCGCCAGAGGCGAACCCGCAGATGGATCAGGCGGCGGGCTTTGCCGTGCGTTATTACAATGATTTTGTGAAGCCGACCAAGGTGTTCCGCGCCGCAACTGATGGGGAACGCGCGGCGCTAGAGGATCTGGTGGTGCGGCTGCGTGCATCGGACGGCGGGCTGGACGCAGAGGCGCTGCAGTCTGAAGTCTTTGCCGTTGGCAAAGCGCATGGGTTCGAGCCGCTGCGCGACTGGTTCACGGCGCTTTACGAGGTGCTGCTGGGCGCGAGCCAAGGCCCGCGCTTTGGCGGTTTCATCGCGCTTTATGGTGTGGACGAGACGATCCAACTGATCGAATCCGCGCTGCGTGGCGATTTGCAGCAGGGCTAAGGCCCAAAACTTTGTATGCTTTCACCACGTGCCTGTTCAGGTTGGACATACACGCGGTGGAGGACGGGCATGCGATTTGTAATGATTTTGGTGATGGGCGGCATGTTGGCCGTGCCGGTGATGGCGCAGGACATGGTGCCTGTGCAGCCGCCCGTTGCAGAGGCCGCGCCGGCTGAGGCTCTTTCGATGCAGGATGTGATCAGCCGCCAGTTGGACGCGTTTAACGCGCGCGATGTGGACCTTGCGTGGTCCTTTGCCAGTCCGATGATCCAAGGGTTGTTCGGCAGTCCGGGCAATTTTAGCGCGATGGTCGGCGAAGGCTATCCGATGGTCTGGGATAACTCTGCCGCAAAGTTCATCGCGCAGCGCGAGGCGGATGGTCGGATTTACCAGCAGGTCTTGTTGCAGGGTACTAATGGCACGTTGCATGTTCTGGAATATGCCATGATCCAGGGAGCGCAGGGCTGGAAGATTGATGGCGTATCCTTGCTGCCGCCTCCGGACGTCGGAGTCTGAGCGGTGTTGCGCGGCGCAAGGCGGCTGCGTGACGGTGCTGTCAGCGGCGCTTCATCCTGTGAACATATCCCGTTTCGCACTGACCGGCGCATGTCGGACAGCGATTAACCGGGTGATGCCGCAGGGCAGGGCGTATGGCCTGTACATCATCCCACCGGCAAAGGGATGAATGATGAACAAGGCATTTACGGACGCAATCTTGTTCCAGCCGCTGCCGTTTTTGGCGGGGCTTGGGGTGTGGTCCAGCAGCGACGGCACGCCGGGCAGTGATACATAGGCCACCAGCGGAACTGGCGTCTTTGACGCGTCGAAGCAGGATATTGGCAGCTGTCTTGAGATCTAGAAGACCAGCACGGCGCAAAAGGTCCACTATATGGGCGAGACGCCCATTCTGCCTGGCTGCTATCTGCGGCGCGTTTTGGCGGTGCGGCGGCCTCTGTTCCGACCTCTGTCAGGCCGCAAAAGCCGCTGACGACCTATGTGCAGGTGGTTAATCAAATACCATTTACCGACAACAACTTTGGCGCGGATCTGCGCAGCGTGCGGTTCATGTTTGATTTGGCGCTGCGCGGCACGATCCGCTATGTCGTGCGGATGGACAATCCAACGTAACGGAGGCGAGCTGCCCTTTAGAAGGTTAGCCATGTTTTTAGTCTCAAGGCGCTGCCGCCATCGCCGGTCAGCGCCTTAACGGCACCGAGGTCAATCTTGATCCGGTCGGTCAGGGTGTAGATGACTGTAGGGCTGTATTTGGCGTAATAGAACCTTGGCCTGGTTTGCCGCTGCAGTGTGGTGGCCCAGCGATCGGACCTGACGCGCGCCCATGTGAAATCGGCCTTTGGCCGCCAAGTGGTGTCCAAGGTTTCGATTGTCGCGCTCATGTCGGCCGAGAGCCACCCGTCGTTCATGCACCGGCCAAGCGATAGGCCAATCCGCATCAGCGCTTCTGTCGTGGTGTCAGGGTTAAGCCGGTAGCCTTATCCCAAAGAGGCAATCCCGCGGCTGGGTTCGGTGATTGACCCAACGGGAATGGCGGCAAAGCCAAATGCCGAGGCGATCCGGTTTGTGTGCCGTTAGTATGTCAAGGCCGAGGGTGACCCGCTTTGTCAGGCCATACTCGCATAGACGGTAGGGTCATAATAGACCGGAGGCTCTGCCCCATTGGATATTAGAAAGTTACCGCCTACCGCGATAAAAAGTGTCCCATCGTTTCTGGCCCAGGTACCGGCATTGGCAGGCGCGGTGAGCATGGACAGCATCGTGACAAGAAGGATTTTGTGCGTGGGGTTCTCCGCAGCCATAAGGAGAACCTTGCGTTTACATGTTTTAAGATCGCGTTAATCCGCGCGAGTCGGGATGTGGGTTTTGATGTGCCTTAGCCGGATCGCATAAAGGGGATACGCCCCCAGCTCTCGCAGGGTTTGCAGCAGAATCGTGCGCTTGCGGCCGCCTTTTAGGGGTGGCGCACTGACGCAGGCCTGCAGGCCGAAGTGCCTAGCGACCAAAGCGGCACGCGGGCCGTGTGTCCTGTCGGTTACAATCAGCACGCGCTGCGCCCCCGCTCGCCACAGCAGCGGCAGAGCCATCTGAATGTTTTCCAGGGTTGTGGTCGAGCGGTCCTCTTGGCGGATGGCGCCCTTTGGGACACCGTGCTTGATCAACAGCGCAGCCATGGCGGCGGCCTCGGTCGGGGGACTGTGGCCAAGCCCACCGCACACGACGATTATCGGTGCGGCATGCGCATGCCAAAGCTTGGCCCCGTGCAACACGCGGCGGCGCAACGTTGGCGACGGGCCGTTCGGCCAGACGGCCGCGCCCAGAATGATGATGGCGTCCATGCCGCTCGGTCTAAACCGGACCACCAGCCACCGGAAGCCCATCTCTGAAAACAATAAAGTTGACAAAAACGCCAGCCTCATTTGTAAATGATTTACAGATGCGGCGCGTCCGACCTTTCGCCACCTTGGCATTTCGTTTCAAATCAAGCCCTATGGTCAGGAGGCGGCGGCGGCCGGGAGGGTTGCCGCTGCGGCGGGCTTGCCTGTCGCAGGCTTTGATGCAGTGGAGGAGGCCAAACGTGTCGAACAAGATGTACGCGCCAAGTGCGAAGATGGCCGAGCAGGCCCACGCGGATAAGGCAACCTATGACACGATGTATGCGCAGTCGATCAATGATCCCGACGCATTCTGGGGTGAGCATGGCAAGCGACTGGAGTGGATAAAACCCTATACCAAGGTCAAAAACACCAGCTTCGCCCCCGGCAACATCGATATCAAGTGGTTCGAAGACGGCACCATGAACGTTGCGGCTAATTGCATTGACCGCCATTTGAAGGATCGCCCAAATCAGACGGCGATCATTTGGGAACCGGACAGCCCCACGGACGGGTCCGAGCATATTACCTATGCACAGCTGCACGAACGGGTCTCGAAGTTTTCCAATGTTCTTAAGGAAATGGGCGTTGTTAAAGGCGACCGCGTCGTCATCTATCTGCCGATGATTCCGCAGGCGGCCTATGCGATGCTGGCCTGCGCGCGGATCGGGGCAATCCACTCTGTCGTCTTTGCCGGTTTCTCGCCCGATGCGCTAGCAGCCCGGGTCAACGGGTCGGAGGCGAAGGTCGTCATTACCGCAGACGAGGCACCGCGCGGTGGCCGCAATACGCCGCTGAAGGTAAATGCTGACAAGGCCTTCGACAAGATCACGACCGATACATCGATGTTGGTAATAAAGCGGACTGGCGGCGACGTCACCATGAAAGATGGCCGCGATCATTGGCTGCATGAGATGGAAGTCAGGGTCAGTGCCGACTGCCCGCCAGAGGAAATGAACGCCGAGGATCCGCTGTTCATCCTTTACACATCCGGCTCGACCGGGCAGCCCAAGGGCGTCGTTCACACGACGGGCGGCTATTTAGTATATGCGTCAATGACGCATCAATACACCTTTGATTACCACGATGGCGACGTGTTCTGGTGCACGGCCGACGTCGGCTGGGTCACGGGCCACAGCTATATCATCTATGGCCCACTGGCGAACGGGGCTACGACCCTAATGTTCGAAGGCGTGCCGACCTATCCCGATGCGGGCCGGTTCTGGCAGGTCTGCGAGGAACATAAGGTAAACCAGTTCTACACCGCACCCACGGCCATTCGCGCGCTGATGGCGAAGGGCGACGAGTTTGTCGAGAAATACGATCTGTCCGCGCTTAAGGTGCTGGGCACCGTCGGCGAGCCGATCAATCCAGAGGCCTGGAATTGGTATCACGACGTCGTCGGCAAAGGCAAAGTGCCCATCGTCGACACTTGGTGGCAGACTGAAACCGGCGGCCATCTGCTGACGCCGCTGCCTGGCGCGACTTCGACCAAGCCGGGTTCCGCGACCCATCCGTTCTTTGGCATCAAGCCTGTCGTGCTTGAACCCGAAACTGGCAAGGAAATCACGACAAAAGAGGCCGAAGGTGTCTTGTGCATTGCCGACAGCTGGCCCGGCCAGATGCGGACCATTTGGGGTGATCACGAACGGTTCAAGATGACTTACTTCAGCCAATACAAGAACATGTTTTTTACGGGTGATGGCTGTCGCCGCGATGCAGATGGCTACTACTGGATCACGGGCCGTGTGGACGATGTGATCAACGTATCCGGTCACCGGATGGGCACGGCAGAGGTCGAAAGCGCATTGGTCGCCCACCCCGCCGTGTCAGAGGCTGCTGTCGTCGGATATCCTCATGATATCAAGGGGCAGGGTATCTATGCCTACGTCTCTTTGATGGTGGGCCAAGAGCCGACGGATGCTCTGCGCAAGGAACTGTCTGACTTTGTGCGCACGGAAATCGGTCCCATCGCCAAGCCGGACTTGATCCAGTTCGCGCCCGGTCTGCCTAAAACCCGGTCTGGCAAGATCATGCGCCGCATCCTGCGCAAGATTGCGGAAAACGACTTTGGCGCGCTGGGCGATATATCCACACTCGCCGAACCGGAAGTCGTCGATGATCTGATCGCGAACCGCATGAACCGCTAAGCTGATGAAAGAGCGCGGTTGCTTCTATTGCGCCGCGCTCATCTTCTTCTCGGCTGAAATATCCTTGGCGTTCGGGAGCAAAGCCCCCGGCTGTCGGCCCGGCGTAGCCGGGGCGAAACTATACGGTCGCCTCAGCCGCCCAGATCACTGCTGCCGAACCTCAGGATGACCGGCACAATCAGGTCTTCCTCGTCGGTCAGATGCCTGTTCAACAGCCGTTCCATGTCATTCAGCGAAGCCTTAAACGTCGCCGCCCCGTCCTGCAGCGCGGCGCGGTCATTCAGCCGGGACAGCACCCCGTTCGCGCTGTCCACAAAGGCAGCCAGATGCCCGTCCAGTGCATGATGGTCCGCGTCCAGAATATCAAAGCCCCGCGAAATACGGCTGTCTTTCGCCTGCAGTTTAGGGAAATAGTGCGTATCCTCAATGGTGTGATGCTCGTGCAACCCGTTCACAAACATCCCCCCGTATCGAGAGACCTGCTTGGCATAAGCTTGCGGGTCGATGTTGCGGTCCAGCAACCCTTCGGCTCCGCTTTGCATCTCCGCCAGCAGGCGGCGAAACATTAGGTGCCGGTCAAGCCAAAACCGGATCAGCCCGTCAAAGCCGGGATCCTGCGTCCAGCCCTGACGAGGATAAGCCTCTAGCAATACGCGCAGCGCGTCGGGCAGGCCGGTTCGGTGTTCAAGTTCCAGGTCTTCCATCGGGGCAGAGTCCTTTGCGCCGGCAATTGTCAGGCAACAGATGGGCCGGTCGGCGGCGTGTGTCCACGATGATGGACCGCACGGCGCGCACAGGGGATGTGCGTAACAGCTGGCCCCCGCCGCTTGTGGCGGGGCCACAAACCGGCCTAGTAATCGCGCTCAAAAAAGACACCAACGCTGGTTTCGCCGTCGGCACCTGCGGTGCCCTTGGCCGTAATCTCGTCGGTGATATCAAGGTTCAGGTTGATCTCTGTCGTGCCATCGCTGCCGATGGTGACATCGGTATAGACGTTATTCGACAGGTACTTGCCGGCCCGCACGGCAGCGTTGCCTTGGTCATCGGTTGTCACATCGAAATCGTCCAGACCGATGCCAGAGCGGAAGCCTTCGATCAGCCCGCCGCCCCCGCGACCTGCCAGTTCTGCCACAGCGGCGGCCAGTTGCACCGCCTGCAGCGGACTGATTTCCGAGATGTCGCGGCCAAAGATCAGCTGCGCCAGTACCTCGTCTTGCGGCAGGCTGGGGGTGGATTCAAAGGTGACCTTTGGATCGTTTGCCGGGCCTTCGACGATGATGTTGATTGTAGTGCGAGTCTCGGCCTCGGTCGTAGCGACAAGGCGAATGTAGGGGATGAAATCACCCTGCAGGCTGGCCGATCCCTCTGACAAATCAAAGCGTTGCTGCAGAATGCTGATCCTGCCGCGCTGCAGGTCAAACTGGCCGACGGGCACAATATTCGCTGTGGTGCCACCCAGCGTAAGGCTGCCGCCCAGCTCTGCGTCCAGACCGCGACCCCGGATAAAGATCCGGTTTGGTGCATCGACTCGCACATCCAGCGGATAGGCCGCCCCGCTGGACGCCTCGGTCGTCACCGCGTCCGAGGCAATTTCCGCCACACCGGCCCGGTCCAACGTCAGGCGCACAGCCGCACTGGGGTTCAGGTGGGTGACGTCGGGCAATTCTCCCAGCGCGCTGGTGCCGGATGAGGGAACTTGAATGTTAGTATCGCCCAGCTCCAGTAAGCCCGCGATACGTGCGCCGCCGGTCAGGGCACCGTTGACCGTGATGCGGCCATTCACGACCGTCTCGTACAGCTCTGGGTCAATCAGCTCGACCGCGTTCACGTTCAGCGTCAGATCGGCGTTATAGGGGGCCGTCAGGGCAACGGGGCCGTTGATGTCGATGCCGCCGCCGGTTTGCACGTTGCCCGTCAGGTTGACCTGCGCATTGGCCCCGTTCAAAGCAATGGTGGCGTTGATGTCGGTTAGCGCCTGACCCAAAGTTGGTGCGGACAGGCGGGCACCGTTTGTGTTGATCTGGCCCGTCACAGACGACAGGGCAGGTGGGCCTTTGGCCGATAGATCAAAGGTGGTGATCCCATCAAGGCTGCGCGGCGCGATGAACGGGTTGGCCAGCGCAAGCGGCGCGCTGCCGTTGACGTTGATATCCAGGTTGCCATTACCCGCCACTTTGCCGCTGGCGGTTGCAGCGATGCCACCTGGTCCTGTGGTGTCGATGTTCAGGGTATAGCCGCCCGCTGCCGTGCGGCCTATCTGGCCCTGTGCGGTGACTGGGCCGGACAAGGCGTCGGTGAATAGACCAGCATCCGCCAGTCTTGCGTCGATCGTGCCATCGGCCGCGCCGCCGCCCGAAGCAGTCAGGTTGCCGCTGGCGGTGACCTGCGGGAACTGCACGTCAAAGCTGCGCAGCGTTATATAGCTGCCCGACTTGGCCGCGTTCAATAAGATCCGACCTTGGCCACGCAACATTTGGTCCACCTCCGCCTTGCCGATGGCAAGGTTGCTGGTCGTGGCGTTCAGTTGCGCATCAAGCTGGCTTAGGTCCGGCAACAACGTGCCTTGCGCCGTCAGATTGACGCTGCCCGACACTGGTTGCCCGGCCAGCGCAGCAAAGCTGGCAAGGTTTGCGACAGAGGCATCAAGGTTGCCCGTAATGCGATAGTTATCCTCTTGCGGCGCGACCTGTGCATCCAGTGTCACATCCGCGCCAGAGCCGTTGGCCGTCAGGCTCAGCTCCGCAGTGCCAGCGGCACTTCGGACTGCGGTCAGATCAATCGCCAGCGGCCCGTTCAGCCCGCTGGACAACGCGCCTGCATCGTTCAGACGGGCGGTGATATCGGCGGCCAGCGGGCCGGTCAGCCCGCCATTCGCGCTGCCCTGCACGGTCAGTTGCGGGGTGGCCACGTCAAGGTTTCTCAGGGCAAATGCATCGGGGCCAGTGCGGGCCACGCTGCCACTGATCGTTCCCGAACCTGCCAGCAAAGCGTCGGCCTGTGCGATGCCGACCTGCAGGCTGCGGGTAGTGCCGTCCAGCGTGACGTCAAACAGGCTTAGGTCCGGCAGTAGCGTGCCATTCACGGTCACATCGACGCCGCCGCTAATGTCCTGGCCAGCAAGGTTCGCATAGGAGGTCAGTTCGGCCACCGCCGCCTTGATCGTGCCGGTCAGGCGGTAATCATCGGCCGGTGCGGCGATCTGCACGTCGGCGTCGATCGTTGTGGCGGGGCCCTTGGCTGTCAGTTTGGCATCAGTCACACCCGCATCATCGCGGTCGGCGTTCAATGCAACCGTCAACGGGCCGGTCAGGCCGGGGGCGATAAGGCCCATGTTCGCGATCCGCACATTCGCATCCGCGCTAAGCGTGCCGGTCATGCCACCATCAGCGTCCGCGGTCAGGGACAGCTGCGGCGTCTGCACGTCCAACCCCTTAATGATATAGCGGTCCTCGCCGATATATCCGACCTCGCCCGCAATCGTACCTGCGCCGGTCAGAAGTGGGTCGATCTGCGGGGTGCCGGTTTGCAGGTCCTGCGTCATGCCTCTGATTTCAGCGGTATAACGGGTCATGTCCGACAGCATCACGGCGTAGACGGTCAGATCGACGGCCCCTGCTAGATCACGTTTGGCGATTTGTGCAAATTGTGACAGATCACCCGCCTGCGCGTTAAGCACGGCGTTTATGGTCTGGCCTTCGTCCGACCGGTTTAAGGTGCCAGTGGCGTCGAACGTCGTCTGCGGGCCGGTGCCGTTCACGGCAAAGGTCACGTTGCCCGCATCCGTGCGGTCCGCGGTGCCGGTGATGCGCGCGGTGCCGCTTAGCCCCGCGGCAATCAGCCCAACATTCTGGACCGAGACGTCGAAATCACCAGTGCTGATGCCGCTGGTGATGTTCGCATTGGCGGCGACGGTCGCCTCTGGCGTCTGGATCAGCAGATCGTTGATGCGGGTGCCCTCCGTGTCGCGCACGGCCTGCACCGATACGGTGCCGGTGCCTGCCAACACAGGGTCCAACTGTGGCACGTCAACGGCCAGATCCTGCGTCGTGGCGTTCAGCAAGATATCGAACATGCCGTCCAGCGGCGTCACATCAGCCACGATATCGGCTTGCGCCGCACCGCCTAGGTGGCGCCCCGCAAGGGTGGAAAAGCGGCCAAGAGCCTGCGCGCTTAGCACGATGTTGGTTCGGGTCTTGAACCCGTCGGCCGCGCCCTGCACGGTTGCATCGGCGCTGACTTCGATCCCTGGCCCGCTGAGCGTCAGGGCGGTGATGTCGGTCGGCTCGTCCTCGAGCCGTTCCAACGTGATGCGCCCGGTCAGGCTGTCGCCAAAGGCCTGCGCTGCGCCTGCATCGTCCAGTTGCACGCCGTTGGCCTCATAGGTCAGATCGGCGGTCAGGCGTCCTTCTTCGTCGCCATTGCCGTTCACGATGATGCCGCCGCCGTTCAGGATGATCGCGTTGATCCCCAGACCGGGCCGTTCAAAGCCTTTGATGTCGAAGAGTGCGGTCCAGTCGTTGCTAACGCTTTGGTCATAGTTCAGCGCCAGATCGACGCTGTCGACGTAAGTTTTGGGTCCGCTGATCGGCAGCAGCACGGGCGCGCCGCCTGCGTTCGCCACTTTGCCGGTCAGAGCGATGGTTTTGGGCCAGCCGGACGATCCGATGGTCGCCTGCCCGGTCAGGGTTAGACTTTGGGCGGTTAGGTCCAGCTTGGACAGCGAAAAGATGCCCCCATCGCTGAGCGATCCCGCCGCGATCAGCGACACGTCGGGGCCAAAAAAGCCTTGATAATCGGCTGCAAGCATAGGCGTCAGGTCGCCGCCGATGTTCAGGGCAAAGCCAGTCTGCCCTTCGGTGGAATTCAACGCGAAATCACCGGTGATCCGGTCCTGACCGTCAGTCGCCAGCGACATATCGGCGGCGAATTCGCTGATGGGCGCTTCGCCTTGCATCGCTAGCTTCAGGGACGGGCGGTCCGGCAGGCCGATCAGCCTGGATACGATGCCGTCCGCGCCTTCTTCGACGTTCAGGCTCAGGCCAAGCACCTTGGATTCGTTGTCATAGCTGCCATTGATAGCGAAGACGCCGGTCTTGCCGTCCAGCCGCGTGGCCGTGACGTCAGCCGCCCCTTCACCGCTCGCCAATGCGGCAGACCCTTTCAGTGAAAGCGCAAGCGCATCGCCGAGAAAACTCTCTCCCAGCTCGATCCGGGCGATATCCAGTTTTTCCAGCGAGATTCCCACGGGCAGATCAGGCAGCGAAAATGGCTGCGCCTCGGGCGAGGGGACGTTCGCCGCGTTCGACACAGGTGCGCGTTCTACCTTGACCAGCTCTGCGGTCAATTCTTGCACGTCGATCCGGCCGCTTAGCAGGGCAACGCGGTTCCAGTCCAGCACGACATTGTCCAGTTCCAGCCAGACGCCTTCGGTATCGGCCACGGTGATCCGATCGACGGTCGCACGGGACGACAACGCCCCCTGAAAGCCTTGAATGTCCACGATCCTATCGTCGCCGGACAGGTTGTCCTGGATCAGCCGTGTCAGGTAACCTTCGCCGTCATCGTCATCCTGTGCCACGGCGGCAAAGGGTAAAATCAGCAGGGTCAGCAGGATAAGAAGATATTTCAAAACGCTTGTCCGATACCAATGTAAACTTCAAGTGACTTAAACTGATCGTCACCGCTGGCAGGGGTGCCCACATCCAGACGGATCGGGCCGATCCCGGTGTCGTAGCGCACGCCAAGCCCGACGCCGGACTGGTCCGCACCGTCGATCAGCGGCGTCGCGGTGCTGCCGACATAGCCGTAATCATAAAAGCTGACGATGCTGATCGCATTCGTGATGCCGACGCGGGCCTCTAACTGGGCCCCGGCAAAGGACGTTCCGCCGGTGGTCACGGTTTTGCCGTCCACGACCTGATCGACGCCAAGGGATTTATACCCCTCGCCGCGCACCGTGCCGCTGCCGCCTGAATAGAACAGGTAATCAGCGGGGGCGTCCGTTTCGTCCGCTCCGACCAAGGTGCCGACCTGCCCGCGAGCGGCAATGGTAAAGCGGTCATTGGAGCCAAAGCTGTAATAGCCGCGCCCATCCAGATAGCCGCGCGCGCCGCTGGCACCCCCGGCGACAGAGATGAATGGCGTGCCGGTTACCTTGACGTAATAGCCTGATTTGGCGTTCATCTCGCTGTCGCGCTTGTCATAGGTGGCGGACAACGGGGCGGTCAGCAGAGTATATTGGCGCGTGCCTAGGGATGTGACTTCCTTAGCGGTCAGCAGGCCAAAGCCGCCTTCGATATCCAGATTGTTGGTGACCAGACGGCTGACCAAAACTTCGGTGCTGGCGCTGTCGATCAGATAATCAGGCTCGTCCTCGCGGCTTATCTCCGCGGTGGCGGTCAGGTCCGTGTCCGCGCCATAGATCGCGGGGATTTTCAGCGCGGTGGACAGGCTGTAATCGACCCCGCCTGTGCCGCCGCCAATGCCCGCAACCGCTGCGTCAAAACGCAGATTTTCTGCCCCGCCGAAAAAGTTGCGATGCAGCCAATAGGCAGAGGTGCGGATGCCCTCGACCGTCGAATATTCCAGACCAACACCGATGCGGCGCGGCTTGCTTTCGGCAATCGCCACCGTGATCGGCAGGGTGTCATTTGGCCCGATATCGTCCGCTTCGGTCAATGCAACGCTGTCGAAGGCGCCGGTTTCGCGCAAGCGGCGGGCCACTTGGTTCAGATCTTCGGGGTCATAGACTTCGCCCGTGGGTAGCCCTGCGATGCGGGTGATGGCGCTGGTGCGCACTTTGTAATTGCCGGTGACGGTCAGCGGACCAAAGGTTAGCCGCGGCCCCGGCGCAATCGTGACGCTGGCGTCCAGCAGGTTGTCATTGTGGCGCGCCACGATCCGCTGGCCCGACGCCTCGACCTTGGCATAGCCCTGATCGCGCCAGGCCGTGCGAGCATTGCGGCTGGCCTGACGGATTGCATCGGCCTTGGCGTCCTCTCCGGGCGCGAATGCCTTTGGAAGTTCGGTGCCAGGTGCCAGCGGCGCGACAGACGCGGTGCCAAAGGTATAGATCGGGCCCGGATCGACCGCGATCGCGATCACGTCAATCTGCGAGGGTGCGTCCAGCGGCGCAAGGTTCGCGGCCTCTGTCTCGTTCACCTTGATCGAGATGGTGCCATTGTAATACCCGGCCGCATAAAGCGCCGTCAGCAGGCGGCGGTAATCGGCGCGGGCGGCGGCAACATAGTCCTGAGGCTGGGGGTCGTCCTCGTCCCCGACGCTGCGAGACAGGGATGCGTCCTGCAGCAAGCTTAGCAGGCTGTCATCTGTACCAGGGGCGTCGAGCGTCACCTCTTGTGTCGTGGCGGCTGTGGCAGTGCTCAATAAAAGGACCGCAGTCCAACTTATCTGCTTAAACGTCATACCGCATCCCCTGTCGTCTTTAAGAATGGTTGTAGCCCATCGCGAAAAAAACGCAAACAAACCTGTGGTCTGAACCCCTATCTGGCGCAGGTTTCACGCAACTTTGTTAACGCTAAGGCAACAGATTGATGCAGCCGCATCACGCCGGGATGTGGCGCTGAAATCGCGGGTCATTTGGCACCCTCAGTCGAAGGGACCGTCCGGATAGGTGACGCCAGCCAGATACAGGCCTTCCGGCGGGCAAACCGGGCCACATGCGGCGCGGTCGCGGGCCTCTAGCGCGGTCTTGACCTGATCCGGGGGCCAATGCCCGCTGCCGACCCGTTCCAGCGTGCCGACAAAGCTGCGAACCTGATTGTGCAGGAACGACCGGGCACGCACGTGGATGTGAAACAGCTGGCCCGCATGGAACGGCACCTCTTCGATGCGCAATTCGTCCAGCGTACGCACCGGGCTATCTGCTTGGCACATGGCGGCCCGGAAGGTCGTGAAATCGTGACGGCCGAGCAAATGGTCCGCGCCAGCCTGCATGGCGGCACCGTCCAGTAGCCTTTTCACCTGCCACATACGCCCGGCGTCCAGCGCCAGCGGCCCACGGCGCGCCAGTAGGCGGAACATGTAACGCCGCTCGGTAGCGGAAAAGCGCGCATGCCAACCGCCGTCCACCTGCGCGCAATCTAGGATCGCGACGGGCAGGGGCTTCAGGTGGTAATTTAGCGCCTCTGACAAACGGAATGGATCCCAGTCGCGGCTCACGTTGCAATGGGCCACTTGGCCCGTCGCGTGAACACCGGCATCCGTGCGCCCGGCGGCGGCGATGGTATGCGGGCCGGGATCTATTTTTCCCAAGGCGGCCTCGACCGCGCCCTGCACCGACGGCTGGTCGGCCTGCCGCTGCCACCCGGAAAAGGGCGTTCCATCATATTCGATTTTCAAGGCATAACGTGGCATTGCGCGGGCTTAGGCCTGGATATCGGCAAAATCAATCCCTACCCAAGCGCCGCCTCAGCGCCTATTTGTCAATGAACGAAAACTGGAGGGTGCCGCGTGGGCCTGTTCGACATGACCGAAGGCATCGTGCGGGGCGTTGGCAATGTGACCAGTGCCGTGACCCATCCACTGACCGCGCCGTTCAGCGATCCTGTGATCCGGCTGGGCGTCACGGGTCTTTCGCGGGCGGGCAAGACCGTATTCATCACCTCGCTTGTGGCGAACCTGATGGACCGGGGCCGGATGCCGCAACTACGAGCCGCCGCCAGCGGTGCGATACAGATGGCGTATTTGCAACCGCAGCCTGATGACACGCTGCCGCGATTTGATTATGAAACCTACCTTTCGCAGCTGACGGCGGTGGATCCTGTCTGGCCGGATGGCACGCGGCAAATCTCGGAATTGCGTCTGTCGCTCAAAGTGCAGCCGACGGGGTTCATGGCGGGCCTGAAGGGCGTGCGGACCGTGCATCTGGATATCGTCGATTATCCCGGCGAATGGCTGCTGGACCTTGGCCTGCTGGATCAAAGCTATGCGGAATGGTCCAAGGGCGCTCTGGCGCGCTGCGCCGGGCGTCCCCTTGGGGACGAGTATCTGGCTCTGATGGAGCAAACGGACGCCACCAAACCACTAGAGGAGTTTGCCGCAAAGGCCCTTGCGCAAGCCTATACCACGCATCTGAACGCATCGCGCGCGGCGGGCTATTCCGATTGCACGCCGGGTCGGTTCCTGCTGCCAGGCGATCTGGCGGGCAGTCCGGTGCTGACCTTTGCGCCGCTGCCAGGCGCGGATTTTGCGCGCGGCACGCTGGGCCGGGAATGTGCGCGGCGCTTTGAAAGCTACAAGAAGAACGTCGTGCAACCGTTCTTTCGCAATCACTTTTCCCGCATCGACCGTCAGGTTGTGCTGGTCGATGTGCTGGGCGCGATCCACAACGGTCCGCGCGCTGTGGACGATCTGCGCGCCGCCATGGCAGAGATCCTTGGTGCGTTTAATCCGGGCCGGAACGGATTCATCAGTCGCATCTTCTCTGGCCGCCGGGTCGAGAAGATCTTGTTCGCCGCGACCAAGGCCGACCACCTGCACCACACCCAGCATCCCCAGCTGACCACGATCACGCAGGCCTTGCTGCGCGAAGCCAAGGACCGCGCCGATTTCGCTGGCGCGCAGACCGCAGCCATGTCCATCGCCGCCCTGCGTACCACGGTTGAAGAAACCGTCGATCACCGCGATGGCCCGCTCGATGTCGTGCGCGGACGGCTGCTGGACACGGGCAAACAGGCGGCGTTCTATCCCGGCGCGCTGCCCTCTGATCCGCAGCATTTGCTGGCCCCCGCGCGGGCTGGCGCGGCGGATTGGGGCGGCGGTGACTACAAAGTCATGCGCTTTGCCCCCGCGCCCCTGACGCTGCGCCCCGGCGAGGGGCCACCGCATATCCGGCTGGACAAGGCCGCAGAGTTCCTGATCGGAGACCTGCTGTGAAACGCCCCGTGCTGATCGTCCTCGAAGAGGCCTCTGACATCACGCCCGCCACGGCACCGATGGTTTTGGACGACGCACCGCAAGGGGCTGCGATGCAAAAGGTCGCGGCGCTGGCGACGCGGCGGTCTTCGCCGCTGGCCAAGTGGTTCTGGTCACTGCTGCTTAGCATTATCGGCTTCATGGTGTCGCTGTCCGCGTGGAATTTCGTGACCGGACTGATCGCCAGCCACCCGTTTTTGGGCATGGCATTTGCCGGGCTGCTGATCATCTTTTGCTGCGTTCTGCTGGCGATTGCGCTCAAGGAATTATCAGCCTTCAGCCGCCTGCGCCGCATCGACCGTGTGCAGGTCGAGGCCGCAAAGGCCCACGCCGGGGCGGACCTGCCGATGGCGTGCAAGGTTGTGGAACACCTGACCGCGCTTTATGCGGGGCGCGCCGATACGACGTGGGGTCGGCAGCAGTTGGCCGAACGCGCGCCAGAAATCATGGATGCCGACGGCTTGCTGGATCTGGCCGAACGCAGCCTGCTGGAACCGCTGGATGCCCGCGCCGTGGCAGAGGTGCAGGCCGCCGCGCGTCAAGTCGCCGTGGTCACGGCAGTTGTGCCGCTGGCGCTGGCGGATGTGTTCACCGCGCTGACGTCCAATTTGCGGATGATCCGCCGCATCGCTGAAATCTACGGCGGCCGGTCCGGCACTTTGGGCAGTCTGCGGTTGGTCCGCACCGTTCTAGCGCATCTGGTGGCAACAGGGGCCGTCGCTGTGGGCGACGACCTGATCCATTCGGTCGCGGGCGGCGGGCTGCTGTCCAAGGTGTCCCGCCGCTTTGGCGAAGGCGTCGTGAACGGCGCGCTGACCGCCCGCGTTGGGATTGCCGCGATCGAAGTGTGCCGGCCTCTGCCGTTCCAAGCCCTCAAACGCCCGTCCGTCACGGGCATAGTGCAACGGGCGCTGACGGGGCTGTTCGGCAAGGCTTAGGGGGCGATGCAGGCCTTCAATGACGCCGCAATCCCGGTCAACAGATCGGCATAAAGCGCAGAGCCGGGCGTCAGCGCCATTCCGGTGTCGTCGATGACGCCCATGCGCGCATCGGTGCCGTCAGTCAGCAGCGCGGCATAGTCGGTAGGCCCTTTCGTTTCCGACATCACGCAGGTGACCGTGCCACTCTCGACGAGTGTGCGCAGCTCTGCCAGATGGGCAGGGCCGGGGGCCTCGGCTTCGCTGTCGGCGACGGCATCTGCTGCGGCAACAGTGAAACGGTCGGTGAAATAGCCAAAGGCGTCATGAGGGGCGATCCATGTGCCGGGTTGAACGTCCACCAGCTCTGCAGCGATGCGGTCATGCAGGGACATCAGCCCTGCCAGCGCACGGCCCGCATTGGCGGTATATTGGCTCGCGTTGTCCGGGTCCGTCGTAACCAGCGTGTTGCGGATCGCGCGGACCCAAACCATCGCGACCTCTGGATCCAGCCAGGCGTGCGGGTCGACGGCGTGGTTGGTCTGGGCCGCCTCTGCGCCGTGTTCGTGGCCGCCGGTCAGGTCGCGGTGGGCCCAGCCCGGCGTGTTCAGTAAGGTCAGCGTCGCGGCTGTGGGGGCCAGTGTTTCCAGCGGATCGGACAGCCAGGGCGTCAGCGCCGGACCTGCCCAGATCACGACCTGCGCCTGTGCCAGCTTGCGCGCGTCGGACGGGCGTAGCGCCAGATGGTGCGCGTCCGCACCCGGTGGCACAATCAGATCTGGCGTCCCGACGCCGTCCATCACCTGCGCGACAAGGCTGTGAACCGGCGCTATATCGGTAACGACCTGCGGCGCTTCGGCCTGCAGTTGGGTCGCCGTTAACGTCAAGATAGCGACGAGGGTGCGAATCATGGGGGCCTCTTGTGGTTATTTCTGATCGGGGCTATAGGGCGTATGTTATAACATAACAAGGCATGCCATGACCGCCACCGGATTTGATCGTCACGACCACACCGCTTGCGTGACCGGCGCGCTGCGCAGCGCCGAGCAGCATTGCGCGGATGCGGATCTGCGCCTGACCCCGGTGCGCCGCCGGGTGCTGGAAATCCTGCTGGAAAGCCATGCCGCGCTGGGCGCTTATGATGTGCTGGCCCGTCTAAATGCAGAAGGGCTGGGATCCAAGCCACCCGTCGCCTACCGCGCGCTTGGTTTTTTGGTGGATAACGGCTTTGCCCACCGGATTGAGGGGCTTAACGCCTTCATCGCCTGCGCCCACCCCGGCGCTGACCATGCACCAGCCTTTTTGATCTGCCGCAGTTGCCACAAGGTCGCCGAAACCCGCGCCACCGCGCCGCTGGGGCAGGCGGCCTCGCAGGCCGGCTTTGCCATCGAACAGACCGTGATCGAGGCGCAGGGCCTGTGCCCCGCGTGCCAGGCGCAACCATGAGCCTGCTGTCCGCGCGCGGGATTGGCGTCAGCCGCAATGGCAACACGATCCTGCAAAATGTCAGCTTTGATATCGCAGCGGGAGAGATAGTGACCATCGTCGGCCCCAACGGATCGGGCAAATCCACCCTGCTGCGCGTGTTGATCGGCGCGTTGATGCCGGACCGCGGAACCGTCACCCGCGCGCCGGGGCTGCGGCTAGGCTATGTCCCGCAAAAGCTGTCGATTGACGCGACCTTGCCGTTGACGGCGCGGCGGTTTTTGGACCTGCCGCAGCGGGTCGGAAACGATGCGGCCACGCAAGCCCTTGAAAAGGCGGGCGTGCCAAAGGTGGCGAACCGCCAGATGGCGGATCTGTCGGGGGGGCAATTCCAGCGAGTCCTGTTGGCCCGCGCCTTGCTGTCGCGCCCGCAACTGTTGATTCTGGACGAGGCGACGCAGGGCCTTGATCAACCCGGGGCCGCCCGCTTTTACCGCCTGATAGAAGGTGTGCGCCAGAACCTGAATTGCGCGGTCCTGATGGTCAGCCACGAGCTGCACGTTGTCATGTCGGCGTCCGACCGGGTGATCTGTTTGAATGGGCATATCTGTTGCGAAGGCACGCCAGAGGTCGTCTCTGCCGCGCCCGCCTATCGGGAGCTCTTCGGAACCGGGACGGGCGGTGCGCTGGCTCTATATCGCCATGACCACGACCATGACCATTCTCATGACAGCAAGGCGCACGATCATGCTTGACGATTTTCTGGTCCGTGCCGTTCTGGCCGCCGTTGGCACGGCGCTGGCCGCATCCGTGCTAGGTTGTTTCGTCGTCTGGCGGCGCATGGCGTATTTCGGCGACGCGACAGCGCATGCGGCGATCCTTGGCGTGGCGTTTGCCTTGGCGTTGAATATCTCGATATTTGCAGGCGTTGCTGCGGTGGCGCTAGTGGTGGCCATGCTGATCCACCGCCTGTCTGACCGTGCGCAGGGCACCGACACGATCCTTGGCGTCATCGCCCACGGCGCGCTTGCCACGGGCCTTGTCGCCGTGACCCTGATCCCCGGTGCGCGTATTAATCTAGAGGCGTATTTGTTCGGCGACGTGCTGACCGTGTCGCGCATGGATGTCGCCGTCATCTGGGGGGGCGCGGCGCTGGTGTTGGGGGTGCTGTGGTTCCACTGGTCCGCGCTTTTGACGGCCACCCTGAACCCGGACCTTGCGACAGCGTCAGGCATCAATCCTCAGCGCGAAAACCTGATCCTGACCCTGCTGCTGGCGGGGATCGTCGCTGTCGCGATCAAGGTTGTCGGGGCCTTACTGATTACCGCGCTGCTGGTCATTCCCGCCGCCGGTGCGCGGCGGCTTGCGACCTCGCCCGAAGGAATGGCGCTGCGGGCCGCACTGCTAGGGATATTGGCGGCCATTGGCGGGCTCGGCATGTCCTTGCGGCTGGATACACCGGCGGGGCCGTCCATTGTCGTCACGGCAGTCGTTTTGTTCGCTTGCACGACAATTGGCGAAAAGTTGCGTTCAATCGGCAAGTTTTCGCCCTGAGGTTGCCATATTTTTCGGTCAAACATACACCTGAGAAGTCTTTGCTCAGAGGTATCCATGGTCCGAATTTTTCTTGCCGCCCTGTTTATTGTCGCGACTGCCAAGGGGGCTGCTGCGGGCAATTCCTGCGCCATGCCGGCTAACGTCAACCAGCTTGCCACTGAAATCGCCGTCGGTGTGAACGCCTCCCGGCTGTCCAGTGGTCTGGCCGCGCTGGCCTATAACCCTGTGCTGGGGCGCGCTGCGACTGCACATGCCTGCGACATGTCCAGCCATGCGTTTTTCGGTCACAAAGGCAGCAACGGGTCGAACATCAACGCCCGCGTCCGATCTGCCGGGTATGCGGCCTGCACCGTCGCCGAGAATCTGGCTTGGGGCTATCCCACATCGGGGCAGATCATTGGCGGCTGGATGAACTCGGCTGGGCATCGGTCGAACATGTTGCATCCGCGGGTCAAGGAAATGGGAATCGGCATCAGTCAAGGAGGCAAGGGTCCGAACTGGGTTCTGGTGTTGGGGCGCAGCTGCTAGCAAACCGGGCCGTCCCGCGCTATCTGGGTCCTTAATCCAAACGGGCAGAGGGCAGTCACATGCGCATCATTTTCATGGGAACGCCGGACTTCTCCGTGCCAATTCTGCAGGCCCTGCATGACGCCGGCCACGATATTGCCACCGTCTATACCCAGCCGCCACGGCCCGCCGGGCGCGGGAAAAAAGACCGGCCCGGCGCTGTGCATCAGCGCGCGCTGGAACTGGGCTTATCCGTCCGCCATCCCGTTTCGTTGAAGGGCACCGAGGCGCAGGCAGAATTTTTCGCGCTGAATGCCGATATTGCCGTCGTCGTCGCCTATGGTCTGATTCTGCCGCAAGCGGTGCTGGATGCGCCGCAACACGGCTGCCTGAATATCCACGCCTCACTGCTGCCGCGCTGGCGCGGGGCGGCACCGATCCACCGCGCGATCATGGCAGGGGATGCTGAAACCGGCATCTGCATCATGCAGATGGAGGCTGGTCTGGATACGGGCCCCGTGCTGCTGCGCCGCGCTGTAGCGATTGCGCCAGATCTAACCACGGGCCGCCTGCATGACGCGCTGTCGGACATAGGTGCCGCACTGATCGTGAAAGCGTTGGACCAACTGCCCGCGCTGACCCCGCAGGTGCAGCCAGAGGACGGCGTCACCTATGCCACCAAGATTGACAAGGCCGAGGCGCGTATCGACTGGACTCAGCCCGCGAGCACCGTTGACCGCCAGATCCGTGGCCTGTCGCCCTTTCCGGGCGCATGGTGCGAAATCGGCGGCGAGCGTGTGAAACTGCTTGGCAGTGCTGTGGTGGACGGACAGGGCGACCCAGGTCAGGTCTTGACCGGCTTGGCCATCGCTTGTGGAACGGATGCTGTGCAGATCACGCGGTTGCAGCGGGCTGGCGGCAAAGCGTTGGATGCGGATGTCGCCCTGCGCGGCTTCGATCCCGGACCCTTTGTGATGTAACCGAAGGCAGGATCAAAACATGCTCCATCTCGACATCCCCTTCGCCCTTGTTGGGATCGACCACATCGTTTTCCGGTCTATGTCATGCCCCGCGCGCGGGCGTTTTACCGCGACGTGCTGGGCTGTGCGCCCGGCTATACCTATCCCGCGATTGGGATGGAGCCGGTCTGGACGGGCAGCGCGCTGATCGTGCTTTGGGATAACCCACCCCGGTGCCGCCCGTGGCGGCTGGTCGCAACATCGATCACGTCTGCATCGCCACATCTCCCTATGCCCCGCAAGACATGCGCGACCATTTGGCCCGGCATGATGTCACGATCGTCCGCGAGGCGACCCAGGGCGGCGCGCGCGGCGTGGGGCATTCGTTCTATATCCTTGGTCCCTTCGACAATAAGCTAGATATCAAGGAGCCCGCCGAATAACCCGACGAGCGCGCTTGAGGCGGCCTTAGCCCATCCGTTCTGAGACATAAGATCCGGGCGACGCGGGGAAGACGATGGTCTTGTTGCCGTTCAGGAAAACCCGGCGGTGGATATGCGCGTGGATCGCGCGTGCCAGCACTTGCGCTTCGACGTCACGGCCAAGACTGACGTAGTCACCAGCCGATTGCGCATGGGTCACGCGCACGGTGTCCTGCTCGATGATCGGACCCTCGTCCAGATCGGCGGTGACATAGTGCGACGTCGCGCCAATCAGCTTCACACCGCGCTCGAACGCCTGCTTGTAGGGGTTGGCCCCTTTGAAGCTCGGCAGGAACGAGTGGTGGATGTTGATGATCCGCCCCGACATGGTCTGGCACATGCGGTCCGACAGGATCTGCATATAGCGCGCCAGCACGATCAGCTCTGCGCCCGCATCCTCGACCACGGACAAGATCTGTGCCTCGGCTTGCTGCTTGTTTTCTTTCGTGACCTTGATGCAGTGGAACGGGATGTCGTGGTTCACGACGACCTTTTGGTAATCTAGGTGGTTGGAGATCACGGCAACGATGTCGATGGGCAGCGCACCAATGCGCCAGCGATACAGCAGATCGTTCAGGCAATGGCCAAAACGGCTGACCATGATCACGACCTTCATCTTTACGCTTTCATCGTGAAAGGCGTATTTCATCTCGAACTTTTCCGCCGCTGCGACAAAGCCATTCTGAAGCCCCTCCAGATCGCGCGTACCGTCGTTTTCAAAGCTCATGCGCATGAAGAATTGGCCCGTCTCGGTGTCGTCGAACTGGGACGAATCCGTGATGTTGCAATCGTTGTCAGCCATGTAGTTTGCGATCGCGGCCACGATCCCTTTGGATGACGGACAATTTACGGTTAGGGCATAGTTTGTCATTTGGCTAACTTTTCGTCTGAGGGCGGTCAGGCCGTTATTGGTGTTTGTCTCGCATCTTGGCGCACGGACACAACTTGGAAACGGCGCTGCCGAGGGCGAAAACGACGGCGGGCCCAGAAGCGGGGCCAGATCGCAGGGCTAGTCGATCGCGCCAAAGGCCGCGCCGGTCCGGGTGCAGTCGCGGATCACGTCGGCACGGCAGTCGCGTGGTTCCAGATCGCGGGTCAGGCAGATCCGCGCCTCTTGGATCTCGCCCCTTGTGCAAGTTATGGTCAGGCCGTCGCGGGGCAGGTCCGTGTTGGCGTCGACAAAGGCATCCTCGATCAGGCTGGCGGGCAGGGTCACGTCGCGGGTCAGCTTGCGTAACGCCTGCGGGATGCGGATGCTGTCATAGTCGTCCCGCGCCGCACGATAAAATGCCTGCGGTGACAGGCCCGAACAACTGCCGCGCCTATTCTACTGATATCACGCCAGCCCGGACGTGCCCATAATGGGGGCCATTGCGGCGGTGTCCTGCCGCGATGGGGGGGCATAAGTGGTACGGCAGTCCTGCCGATAGCCTCGATTATATTGCGGCCACAGCCCGTGAAGGACCCAGCCGCAATCAGCACCGGGCGAACATGGCGGTGAATTGCGGGTCCGTCCGGTCTGATCGCACCAGTTCGGCGACCACGACAGCAACATGACATAATAGTCGAATGCCCCCGCCTTGTTCTGAGCGGCAGCGGGCACGGCGAGTGTCAACGCAAGGGCTGTCAGGGCGGCTTTCATGTTTTTGATCTTCCCAATTTCGGCTGGTTCACCTATATTGCAGTCAAGTTCCCCGACAATGTGAACCCGGCCCACGCGGTCAGCCCCTTCAAGGGCGCAGGGAAGGCTTGTCGAATTGATGGATAGGAGTGAAGACGATGTCCGATAAACCGATCATGGCCAAGGCCACCGCAGTTTGGCTGTGCGACAATACCACACTGACGTTTCAGCAGATCGCGGACTTCTGCGGGCTGCACCCGCTGGAAGTGCAGGGCATTGCTGATGGTGATGTTGCGACTGGCGTCAAAGGGTTCGATCCCATTGGCAACAACCAGTTGACGCAGGAAGAGCTGGACCGCGCACAGGCCAATCCGCAGCACATGCTGAAGCTGAAATTCAACGCTGCTGCCCAGGGCGAAGAAAAGCGCCGTGGCCCGCGTTACACTCCCCTGACCAAGCGTCAGGACCGTCCGGCGTCGATCTATTGGTTGGTGAAATTCCACCCAGAGCTGGAAGACAGCCAGATCAGCAAGCTGGTTGGCACGACCAAGCCGACGATTGCTGCGATCCGCGACCGGACGCATTGGAACATCAATAACCTTGACCCGATCGACCCTGTCGCGCTGGGTCTTTGCAAACAGTCCGAACTGGATGCCGCGGTGCAAAAGGCCAACGCCAAGCGCGCCCGTGAAGGCACTGCGATGACCGATGACGAGCGTCGCAAGCTGGTGTCCACCGAAAGCAGCCTTGGCATGTCGCCAGAGACCAAGATGCCGTCGTCGATGGCCGGGCTTGAGACATTCAGCCTGTCCGATGACGCCCCAATCGAGGAAGAAGAAGTCGAAGACAAGCGCGACATCCGCGACGCCGAAAGCTTCTTTAACCTGCCCGAAGAGGTCGATGCGACCAATAATGATGAAGACGAAGATGACGACGATACCGATACGCGCCACAAGCGCTAAGTCTTAGCCCAGTCAGAAAAAAAGCCCCGGCCATGTGCTGGGGCTTTTGCGTTTGTGGGGGTCAGACTCGGTCTTCGTCGTCCAGTAGAATACGGGCGGCATTGCCGCTGTCATCGTCATATTGCTGTGATCGCACGGTCCAGATGAAACCGATCAGGCCAACGCTGCCCAAGATCAGGGAAATCGGGATCAGAACCACTAGGACGTTCATTTGACCCACCGCATCCGCTGTGCGTTCAGCAGCACCGTTAGCGATGATGCCGACATCGCCAGCGCCGCCATCAGCGGTGTCGCGACCCCGGCCAGCGCGATGGGGATCGCAATCGCGTTATAAAGCGCGGCAATGGCAAAGTTCTGCTGTGACAGCCGCCGGGTGGCGCGGGCGATGTGCAGCACCAGCGGCAAATCTGCAAAGCTTTCCTTGAGCACAACCACGTCGGCGGCGTTGCGCGATGCCTCTAGCGCGGTAGAGGGCGCGATGGACGCGTGGGCCGCAGCCAGCACGGCGGTGTCATTCAGCCCGTCACCGATCATCAACACGCGCTCGCCTGCTGCGCTGAGGATCGAAAGCCGGTTCAGCTTGTCCTGCGGTGTCGCACCGGAAATGACAGGCACCGACAGTCGGGCGGCCAGCACCTCTGCCGGGCCGGCGGCGTCGCCGGTTACGATTTCGCAGGGCAGATCAATGCCGGCGATGGCCGCCTTTACGCCGGGGCGCAGGACCTCTGGTGCCTCGAGGAGGGTGTGGGGCGCATCGCCAATGGCAAGGCACAGGCCGGGGTTCGCCGCGCCGATCCACAGGCCGCGGCCGAGCCTGACCGAGATATCGCCATAGCGGCCTACCACGCCATTCCCAGCGACTTCGCGCACATCTGTCAGGTCCGCTGCAGGTGTATTGGCCAGCGCCGTGACCACGGCCCGCGATAGCGGGTGATGAGAGCTTTGCGCCAGCGCCTTGGCGATCTGGCGGTCTGTCTCGCTCAGATCTTCAGGCAGTTGAATAAAGGGGCGGGTCAGGGTGCCGGTCTTGTCGCACATGATCTGCGTGACCTCGGCCAGCCGTTCCAGCGCGGTGGCGTGGCGCACCAGATAGCCCAGCGAAAAAAGACGGCTGACCGCCGCTGTTGATACAGCTGGCACCGCCAGCCCAAGCGCGCAGGGGCAGGTGATGATCAGGACGGCCGTTGCGACGTTGATGGCAAAGCGCAGGTCCCCGGTCGCAAACCACCAGCCCGTGAACGCGGCCAGCGCCAGCCCGTGCACCGCCGGCGCATAGATTCGGGCGGCGCGGTCGGCCAGCGCGGTATAGCCATTGCGCGCGTTTTCCGCTGTTTCGACAAGCGCGGCCATGCGGCGCAGGGACGTATCGGTGCCATCGCAGATCGACCGCAGGTGAAGGGGCGCGGTCAGGTTGATCTCTCCTGCCTGAAGGGTTGCGCCGGATTGTAGGGTCACAGCGGCGCTTTCGCCGGTCAGGATCGACCGGTCCATCAGGGCAGAGGCGGACAACAGCACACCGTCGATGGGCACACGGGAACCGGTTGGCACCAGTACGATGTCACCCATGCGCAGATCGGACGCGGGCACAGTTTCGCTTTGCGCGCCATCGACACGCATCGCTGTCTGAACCTCTAGCGCGGCAAGTTCACGCGCGGCGGACCGGGCCGTACTGCGGGTGCGGTGATCCAGATAGCGGCCGATCAGCAAGAAAAAGGTCAGCGATAACGCTGCGTCGAAATAGGCATGCGCACCGCCCGACAGAGATTCAAACAGCGACATGCCCGATGCCAGCAGGATCGCCAGCGAAATCGGCACATCCATGTTTAGCCGCCCCGCACGCAGGGCCGTCATCGCCGAAATAAAAAACGGCTGCCCCGCATAGGCGACCGTCGGCAAGGCGATCATGGCCGAGATCATGTGGAACATGTCCCGCGTCGCGCCGCTGGCACCCGACCAGATCGCGACCGACAGCAGCATAACATTCATCATCGCGAAACCGGCCACGGCCATCCGCATCAGCAGAGCGCGCCCTTGGGCATCGCGCGCGGCCTCTAGCCGGGCGATGTCGAGCGGATAGATGTCGTAACCCATGGCAGTCACGGCGGATTGTATCGCCTCGGGGTCAACCTGACCGGCGACCGACAGACGCTTCATCGACAGGTTCACGCGCACGGACGCTACGCCGTTCAGGTGGGACAGGCCGCGCTCGATCTTGCCGATGCAGGCGGCGCAGGTGACGCCGGGCACGGAAAACTGCAGCGCTGGCCCCTGTGCGGTCTGCGCCGCCAACGAAGCCGAGGCGCAGGCGGGGCAGCCAGAAATCACGGCAGCACGCGCACGATCACGCGCTGCTGAAAGAGCGTGCCGTCGTTTGCGCGCAGCTTGACGCGCAGGTTCCAGTTGCCACCGCCGCCACTAGCGATCGTCGCCCGAAGGGCTGTACCATCAAAGTGGAAATCCGGCGTCTGGTCGCGTTGCACGCTGGTCGCGCGGCCAAAGATCGCCTCTTCTACCACCGGGGCAATGGTCTGGCCGTCTTGCACAATGGTCAGGGCCAGCTGGTTTCCCTGCAACGTAGCCGCAACGTCCCACCCTAGCGCCACTTGCGCATTGCGGTCAGCGTCAAAGGTCTGGCTGGCGACGTAAGAGTTCTTGACCTCCAGCCCCGGAAAGGTCCTCACGGCCTGCACTGCGAGTGTCAGGTTCACGGCGATGATGACCCCGAAGGCCATGACAAAGACGCCAAACACGTGCCAGCCTGTGATTTCGCGTGTCATTGTTCTCTCCCGTTGAATGTCGTGGCTTGGCTTGCGCGGTCGTTAGTGGACAGATCCTCGACCCAGAAGCGCAAGGGCGAGTCGTGGGCCGTGCCAGCGGGATCGCCAGCCCGGGCGGTGACATAGACGCGCTGCGTCAGGCTGGTGTCGGCGGGGACGTTGACGGTCAGCCCGCGATCAGGGTTTCCCTCTAGGTCGATGCGCAACACGGTGTCGGCTGTCAGGCTAAGGCGGAATTCGGCGTTGGTCCCGGATTTATTGCGCAGCCGCACGTCATAGATGTTGCGGATCGCGCCATCTGACTGGACCACGTAGGTCGGGTTGCGGACCGGGCTGACCGTCAGCTCGATTGGCGAGCGGATGAACAGCGCGTACACCAGCCCGACGCCGATGGCAGCCCACAGGATGGTATAGACGATCGTGCGGGGCCGCAGGATGTGCTGCCAGATTGGGCGCGGCGGCTTGCCCGCACGTTCGCGCGGCTCGTCCGTCAGGGCCATGTAGTCGATCAGCCCGCGCGGTTTGCCGATGCGGTCCATCACGTCGTCGCAGGCGTCGATGCACAACGCGCAGGTGATGCACTCCATCTGCTGCCCGTCGCGGATATCGATGCCCATCGGGCAGACATTCACGCAGGCCATGCAGTCGATGCAATCGCCCTTGGTGGCGACCGGATCAGTGCCATCATGCAGCGCCTGCCCCAGATAGGGGACGTGATTGGGGTGAATGTCGGCGCGTTTCCCTTTGCCGCGCGGCTCTCCGCGCCAATCGCGGTAGGCGACGGTCAGGGTGTCAGGGTCCATCATCGCGGACTGGATGCGCGGCCAGGGGCACATGTAAATGCAGACCTGTTCGCGCATGAAGCCGCCAAAGGCAAAGGTCGTCGCGGTCAAAATGGAGATTGTGACATAGGCTGCCGGGTGCGCGGTGCCCAGCAGTAAATCGCCCAGTAGCGTCGGTGCGTCAGTGAAATAGAACACCCATGCGCCGCCCGTGGCCAGCGCGATCCCCAGCCAGACGGTCCACTTGACGCTGCGCAGCCACGCTTTGTGCGCCGTCCATTTGGCGTTGTGCAGTCGGACGCGGGCATTGCGGTCGCCTTCAATCCAGCGCTCGACTAGGATGAACAGGTCGGTCCAGACGGTCTGCGGGCAAGTATAGCCGCACCAGACGCGTCCCAGCGCCGAGGTAAACAGGAATAGCCCAAGGCCCGCCATGATCAGCAGGCCTGCGACGAAATAGAATTCGTGGGGCCAAATCTCTATCCAGAAGAAATAGAAGCGCCGGTACGCCAGATCGACCAGAACGGCCTGATCGGGCATGCTGGAACCGCGATCCCAGCGCAGCCAAGGCGTGATGTAGTAGATGCCTAGTGTCAGCGCCATGATCCACCATTTCAGGCGGCGAAAGGCACCACTGACGCGGCGGGGAAAGATCGGCTCGTGCGGGGCGTAGAGGGACGGTGTAGACATGAGAAACCTGAACTATTGCCCCTTGGTGAATAGGCGCAATCAGGCGACTCCTTCTTTGATGTGAATCAAAGCCGCCCCCGAAGTGATCGGAGGGGCGGCGTGTTGACGCTTGTGATTACTTTGGCGCTTGTTCGCCGCCGCTAAGGCTGTGGACATAGACGGCCACCGCATCGACATCGACATCCGACAAGCGCTGGCCCCAGGCCGGCATGACCCCGAACCGTGCCTGCGACACAGTCTGTGTCAGGCCGGCAGGATCGCCGCCATAAAGCCAGATCGCGTCGGTCAGGTTCGGCGCACCCATGTCGCGGTTGCCGCGGGCATCATCGCCGTGACAGGCCGCGCAGTTTTCCGAAAATAGGGTTGCACCTGCCTGCGCCAGCGCCGGATCCTCTGCCAGGGCGGACAGGCTGCCGACATAGGCCACGACAGAAGCGATTTCCTGCTTGTTAAGGATGTCGCCGAAGGCGGGCATTTGCGACCAGCGGGCATCGGGATCAGTGTCATTGCGGATGCCGTGGTCGATGGTCAGTGCGATGGCAGCAATATCGCCGCCCCACAGCCAGTCATCGTCCAGAAGGTTAGGATAGCCCAAAGCGCCAGCAGCGCCCGATCCGTGACACTGGCTGCAATTGGCGCGGAACACCGCGCCGCCGCGGGCCACGGCATAGCGATGTAGCGGCTCGCCGGGGGTTAGCGCCGGCAGGTCGGCGGCGACCAGATCTGCCACCAGTTGCGCGTTCTTGGCCTCGTGGTCAGAGATTTCCTGAGCCACGGCACCGCGTGTGGACCAGCCCAGCGTACCGGTTGTGGCCCCGGACAGCATCGGCCAGGCGGGATACAGGATCGTGTAACCGATCGCCCAGACAATGCAGGCATACAGCGTCCACAGCCACCAGCGAGGCAGGGGGTTGTTTAGCTCTGTGATGCCATCCCAGTCGTGGCCGGTGGTTTCGACCCCGGTTGGCTCGTCGATTTTTTTGTCAGTCATGGGGCTGACCCTTCAGTTGGTGCGCATCCTGATCGGCGCGGGCGTCAGCGCCGGCCTTGGGGGCAGTGTCATTGCGAAACGGGATCATGCTTGCGTCATCGCGGGCGCGGCGTTGGCTGGGCAAAAACGCCCAAACCGCAGCGCTGGCGAAAAAGCCGAACATCGCCAGCAAAATCCAACTGTCCGCCAGTTGGCGCATGAATGTGTAAGTATCCATTAGAGCCTCCTATCGGCTGGCGTCGGGGGTGAAGGTGGAAAAGTCGACCATCGTGCCAAGCACCTGCAGATAGGCAATCAGGGCGTCCATTTCGGTGATGCCTGGCTGGTCGTCAAAGTTGCCGACGGCAGCACCCGGATACCGGTCCAGCAAGCCTGATGTGTCGGCGTCTGGACTAGCCTGCGCATGGAAGTCTTGCTTTGCCTGTGTTATGTCCTTGTCGTCATAGGGGACGCCGACAAAGCGGTGCGTGGACATCAGGTCATCTATGTATTCACCGTTGATCGGCGTGCGTTCCAGAAAGGCGTATTTGGGCATGACGCTTTCGGGTACCACGGCTTGCGGGTCGCGCAAATGGTCGACGTGCCACGCGTTGGAATAGCGATTGCCGACACGGGCTAGATCCGGCCCGGTGCGCTTTGACCCCCATTGGAACGGATGGTCATACATCGATTCCGCAGCCAAGGAGTAGTGGCCGTAACGCTCTACCTCGTCGCGCATCGGGCGGATCATCTGGCTGTGACAGTTATAGCAGCCTTCGCGGATATAAATGTCGCGGCCCGTCAGCTCTAGCGGAGAGTAGGGGCGCACGCCCTCGACCTCTTCGATCGTGTTTTCCAGCCAGAACAGCGGCGCGATTTCAACAATCCCGCCGATGCTGACCACTACCAAAGAGAACGCCAGCAGCAGGGTCGGACTTTTTTCAAGGATCGCGTGTTTGTCAAGAAATGCCATGTTTTTGATCCTTATTCAGCCGCAACAGCATAGCGCGCAGGGGTTGCGGTGGTGACTGGCTTGCCGGCGCGGATAGTCATCCAGATGTTCCAGACCATGATCAGGGCACTGGACAGGAACATCACCCCGCCAAGGCCGCGCACAACATACATCGGAAACTTGGCGCTGACAGTGTCGGCAAAGGCGTTCACAAGGAAACCCTGGTCGTTGACTTCGCGCCACATCAAGCCTTCCATGATGCCGGACACCCACATGGAGGAGGCGTAGAGAACGATCCCCAGTGTCGCCAGCCAGAAGTGCCAGCTGATCGCACGGACAGAGTGCATTTCCTTTTGACCCCACAGGCGCGGTGTCAGGAAGTACAGGCAGGCAAAGGTGATCATGCCGTTCCATCCAAGTGCCCCGGAATGAACGTGACCGATGGTCCAGTCAGTGTAGTGCGACAAGGAGTTCACGGCCCGGATCGACATCATCGGTCCCTCGAAGGTGGACATGCCGTAAAAGCCAAGGGACAGGACGAACATCCGCATGATGGGATCGGTGCGCAGCTTGTCCCAAGCCCCTTGCAGGGTCATTAGGCCGTTGATCATGCCGCCCCAGCTGGGCATCCAGAGCACGATGGAAAACACCATGCCAAGGGTCGCGGCCCAATCGGGCAGGGCTGTGTAGTGCAGGTGGTGCGGACCGGCCCAGATATAAAGAAAGATCAGCGCCCAAAAGTGGATGATCGACAGCTTGTAGCTATAGACCGGGCGGTTGGCCTGCTTTGGCACGAAGTAATACATCATGCCCAGAAAGCCTGCGGTGAGGAAAAAGCCGACGGCGTTGTGGCCATACCACCACTGGGTCATCGCATCCTGCACGCCAGAGAAGACCTGCACGGATTTGCTGCCCCAAAAGCTGACAGGTATCGACAGGTTGTTGACGACGTTCAGCATCGCGACGGTGACGATGAACGCCAGATAGAACCAGTTGGCGACGTAGATATGCTTTTCACGGCGGCGCACGATGGTGCCCAGAAAAACCGCCAGATAGGTCAGCCAGACGAAGGTCAGCCAAATATCGATATACCATTCAGGCTCTGCGTATTCTTTGGATTGGGTCGAGCCTAGCAAGTAGCCGGTTGCCGCCAGTACGATGAACAACTGGTAGCCCCAAAAGACGAACCAGCCGGCTTTGCCGCCCCACAGGCGCACGCCACTGGTGCGCTGCACAACGTAAAATGACGTGCAGATCAGCGCGTTGCCGCCAAAGGCGAAGATCACGGCGCTAGTGTGCAGCGGCCGCAACCGGCCAAAGTTGGCAAAGGGCTGGGCCCGTTCAAAGTTCAGCGCCGGGAACGCCAGCTGAAACGCTATGAAGGTGCCGACCAGAAAGCCTGCGATCCCCCAAAAGGCGGTTGCGATCACGCCAGCGCGAATCACGCCGTCGCTGTATTCATCGGACGGGGCCGCAGCGAGCGGCACCTCGTCGGTCTGACCCAGTACCCGCAAAAACAGATATCCGGCGATAAGCATGATCAGAAAGGCATGTACCTGATATGCTAAGTCATGAGCCCAGTTCGCCCCGAGCGCTGCTATCAGCGTCACGCAGCCCAATAGCGTCAGCTTGACGTAATTCATCCAAAGTCCCTCAACGTGCCGGCGCGCATCGCATGGCGCAGCCGGTTCCACTTTCGGGCCTAAAAGATGAAAGCGAACAAAACTTTGATCTGCATCAAATATCCGTGTGTTCAGGCAACGACGCCGCCATCTGCATCATCGCCTGTCGCGATCTGCAACCGGTCAAGATTGATGACCAACACTCTGCGGCGGTCAGGCACGTCGATGATGCCTTCGCGCTTAAATGCGCTGAACTGGCGGCTGACGGTTTCTAGCGTCAGGCCAAGGTAATTTGCAATCTGGTCACGGGTCATTGGCAGATACAGCGCTGCGCCGTTTGCCATACCCGCCCCTTCGGTCATGGTCATCTGCGACCGGCGGGCCAGCATGTCCAGAAAGGTAGCGATCTTTTCGCGGGCTGTCTTGCGGCCAAGCAGCAGCATCCAGTCACGGGCGGCGTCCAGCTCGTCCAGGGCCAATTCCATCAGGCGCTGGGCGACGTGGGGGGTGTCCAGCACCAGCGCCTCAAACGGGGTGCGTGCAAAGCAGCATAGAGTCACGTCGGTCGTGGCAGTGACGTCGAATTCGATCCGGTTGCGGCCCGGGCGTCCGATGAAGTCCGAGGGCAGCAACAGCCCGACCATCTGGGTGCGGCCGTCTTCCAAAGTCTTGGACAGGGACGCGACGCCGCTGACGACGGACGCGACATATTCAAGCGGCTCGCCGCGCCAGAGGATTTCTGTCCCGGCGGGAAAGGTGCGGTAGGATTTCATCTTTTCCAGACGCAACAACTCTTCCGTGTCACAGCGCGCGCAAACAGCACGGTGCCGGATCGGGCAGTCGCTGCATTTTACCGTGGCAAAGTCAGGTATCATCATGGGCTTGATCTGTATCAAAGATTCGGCAGGATATCACGAATATTCGGAGGGTATGACTCAAATTGATCTGCTGCGCCGCCACGGCCTGTTCGACGCCAAGGTGCCTCGTTACACTAGTTATCCGCCCGCAAACCACTTTGGTCGCGATGTGGGTGCCGATGTCCAGTGCGACTGGATCGCGGCTGTGCCTCAAAGTGGCACCGTATCGGTGTATATACATATCCCGTTTTGTCGCAGGTTGTGCTGGTTCTGCGCCTGCCGCACGCAGGGCACCAGCACAATGCGTCCGGTCGAAGCCTACGTCGATCGGCTTCTGGTCGAAATCGCGCAGCAGCGCCGTCTCGCCCCGGCGGGGCTGACCATGGGTCGGCTTCACTTAGGCGGTGGTACTCCGACGATTTTGCCTGCGAAGACTATGGCGCGATTGCTGCGCGCGATCTTTACCGCGTTCGACCGCTCCGATGATTTCGAATTCTCGGTCGAGATTGATCCGACGGACGCCGCGCCTGACCTGCTGCAAGCGCTGATCGATTTTGGCATGAACCGCGCCAGCATTGGGGTGCAGGACTTTGCACCGGAGGTGCAAAAGGCGATTGGCCGCCCGCAATCGCTGGCCCAGACGCAGACCGTCGCTGGTTTGCTGCGCGATGCGGGGCTGCGCAGCCTGAACGTCGATCTGCTGTATGGCCTGCCTCATCAAACGCCTGACAGCTTTCGGCGCACGCTCGACCATGTGTCGGATCTGGCACCGGACCGGCTGGCGATTTATGGCTATGCCCATGTGCCGTGGATGTCCAAGCGGCAAGTGATGATCCCAGATGACACCCTGCCAGACGCCATGGCGCGGTTCGAACTGTCGGAGATCGCCCATGACGCCATGACGGCGCAGGGATACCGCGCCATCGGCATCGATCATTTCGCAAAGCCCTATGACGCGCTTGCACGCGCCGATGCAAACGGCCTGCTGCGGCGCAATTTCCAAGGCTATACCGACGACCAGAGCGAGACTCTGTTAGGCCTCGGCGCATCGGCGATCTCGGCCTTCCATGAGGGGTATGTGCAAAACGCGGTGGCCACTTCCGCTTGGCAGGAGCGCGTCGGGCAGGACGGTTTGGCGGGGCAAAAGGGCTATGTGCTGACCCCACAGGACCGCGTGGTGTCGCAGATCATCGCCGACTTGATGTGTCGTTTTACCTTTGATACCGTGGTTCTGCTGCAGCGTTTCCCGGATCAACTTGGTCTGATTGCATCGGCCCGCGCCATGCTGTGCGAAAGGTTTGGCGATGCCATCACGGTGCAAGGCGATGCGCTGCACTTGATCGCGCCAGCGTGGCCGCTGGTGCGCATCATGGCACGCCATGTGGACACCTTTATTGGGGTGTTGGGCGGGTATTCGGCGGCGATCTGACGGAGCAGGGCGCAAACCGCCCGCGAAATAAGCAGGGATGCAATGGTGCGCGGCTGCACAGTCAATCGTTCGTTGCTCTAGCGCGCGCCTTGTGGCATCACCCAGCCATTCAAAGCGAACGGATGAGTGCAGATAGTGGCAAACTTCGAGACCCGCCGCACGATGATGGTTGACACGCAAGTGCGACCCTCTGACGTGACAAAATTTCCCATCATCGACGCCATGTTAAGCGTCCCGAGGGAGCGGTTCGTTCCGGCCTCGCTACGCGAAGCGGCATATGTCGGCGAAAACCTGACCCTTCCGGGCGGGCGCACCATGCTAGAGCCGCGCACGCTGGCTAAGATGCTTGACGCGCTGGACGTAAAGCTGACCGATGTAATGCTGGATGTGGGCTGCGGCCTTGGCTACGGAACCGCCGTCGCCGCCCGTCTGGCCGAATTTGTTGTTGCCCTAGAAGATGATGCAGACCGCGCTGCAGAGGCGCAGGCAAATCTGTCAGACGCGGGCGTAGATAATGCTGCCGTCATGACTGGCGATCTGACCGAAGGTGCCGCGAAATCTGCCCCATACGATGTGATCGTCATTCATGGTGCTGTGGAATACCTGCCAGACGCGCTGCTGGATCAGCTGCGCGATGGTGGCCGGATCGCCGCCCTGTTCTCACAGGGTGGGCTTGGCACCGTGCGGATCGGGTTGAAATCCCATGGCCGCGTCGACTGGCGCGATTCGTTCAATGCCGGTGCGCCGGTCATTGCCGGTTTCACCAATGCCCCCGTGTTTGCGCTGTGATGTTGCGCCGGATTTTGCGGCAGGGTGCCGCCATCCTGTGCGTGTCCTTGGCCGCTACTGCCCTGTCTGCCGAAACCATCGCGGAAGCGCTTGCTGACGCTTATGATAACTCTGGCCTGCTGGCTCAGAACCGCGCCGTGCTGCGCGCCGCTGACGAAGGCGTGGCGCAGGCTACCTCTGCGCTGCTGCCTGTCGTGACCTGGGCTGCTGCCGCGACGCGCAGCTATCCGCGCGCCACCAGTGCGGATGTCATCACCGGCAGCCTGTCGCTGTCCGCCAGCCTGACGCTGTATGATGCCGGTGCGAACCAACTGGCGATAGCAGCGCAAAAGCAACTGGTGCTGGGTACGCGCGAATCGCTGCGTGATGTTGAGCAGCAGGTCCTGTACCGGGCTGTGCAGGCCTATATGTCGGTGCGCAGCACCGCTGAATTTATCAGCCTGCGCCAGAACAACCTACGGGTTTTGAACCAGGAACTGCGCGCCGCGCAGGATCGGTTTGATGTGGGCGAAGTGACACGCACCGATGTTGCACTGGCACAGGCCAGCGTCGCGTCTGCCCAAAGCCTGCTGAGCGAGGCTGAGGGAAATGCTCGTCAGGCCGCAGCTGAATTCACCGCCGCTGTCGGACGCAAGCCCGGCAATCTGGCCGCCGTCGCCCCGGCGCCCGTATCCAAGACCGAAGCAGAGGCATCTGCCCTTGCGGTGCGCAACCACCCAGCCGTGCTGCAGGCGCAATATTCCGTCGCTGCGAACGAGTTGGCTATCGAGCGTGCCAAGACTGCCTATAAGCCGAAAGTGTCATTGGGTGGCGATGTGGGCGTCGATTTCAACGGTAATGCTGGCCAAAGCATCGACATTAGCATCGGCGGCCCGATATACAGCGGCGGCTCATTGCCCTCGCAGGTGCGTCAGGCAATGGCCACGCGTGATCAGGCTCGCGCCGCACTTCACCTTTCGTCGCTTGGTGTGCAGCAGTCGGTCTCCAATGCCTACGCCATCCTGCAGGTTGCCCGCGCCTCGCTCAGCTCGACTGATGAACAGGTCCGTGCGGCTCGCGTCGCCTTTGAAGGCATCCGAGAAGAGGCAACCCTGGGTGCCCGCACCACGCTGGACGTGCTGAACGCCGAACAGAACCTGCTGAGCGCGCGCGCCAACGTCATTACCGCGCAAGAGGCGGAAGTGAACGCCTCTTATGCGGTATTGTCGGCGATGGGCTTTCTGACGGCAGAGAATCTGAACTTGAATGTGCAGCAATACGACCCATTGGCCTACTACAATCTGGTCAAGGACGCCCCGGCGGCCTTGTCACAGCAGGGGCAGGCGCTGGACCGTGTACTGCGGTCGATCGGTCAGTAACCTGCTGCAAACAGTTGGTTGTTTGGTAACGGTGTTGCCGCTACTGTGGACGCAGGGCTGCGAAACAGGGATGCAAGATGTCTGATCCGATGACCAATGTCGAAATTGAGGATGTGCTGTCGTCCATTCGGCGACTTGTCGCGGAAGGCACCCCCGCCAAACCGGCCAGCGCCGCCAAACCGGCGCGTACGATGCCTAAGCTTGTGTTGACGCCCGCCCTTCGGGTGGATGCGTCGCAGGATTCCACGCCAGACGCCCCGATTCGATTGCAAGAGGCGCAGCGCGTCGACGCCTTCGCGCCGCCCTTGCCGACGTTGATCAGCATAGCAGACCCCGCTGGCGACCGCCTGAATCTGCTAGCCACCATCGCGGAACTGGAAGCTGCCGTTCGCAATCAGACCGACGAATGGGAACCTGACGGCACTGGTACGCAAACCGAGCAGCTGACCTGGGCCCGCGCCGGGTTTCGCGGCGACGTAGAGGTTGAGGACGCCGAAGAGGCCATCGCCGCACCGGCCAATGTATCTGCCTGGCCCAGAACACTGGTCGAGGCTGCGAAACGCTATGGCGAGGGGCAGGACACGCCCGAAGATGATGCCGTGCAAGAGGCTGAATTCCGTCACCACGCGGCTAAAGACGCCGCGCGTCCGCAAGCGGATGATATGGATTTCAACGACGATAGTATCGGTGGGCCGGAACTGGGCGACGATCCCGAAGAGATGTTGGATAGGTACCTCGCCGATGACGCGGTCATTGACGAAAACATGCTGCGCGATCTGGTGCGCGACATCGTGCGGCAAGAATTGCAGGGTAAGCTTGGCGAACGGATCACCCGCAACGTACGGAAAATGGTCCGGCGCGAGATTAACCGCACCATGACAACGCAGAACTTTGATTAACCCCTGATTGGCTCTGCCATACCCAGCAGGGTGTCCAGATCCAGATGCGCCGCAATATGGTCGGCCAAGGAGTCCAGTGTCGTCTGAACGCTTGCGCCATAGTCGCCCGCCGCCACCGGTTTGCCTAGCCTCGCCAAATAGGCGGCGCGAAAGGCATCCGCCGCGAAAAGCCCGTGCAAATAGCAGCCCATGACCCGGCCGTCCGCGCTTTGTGCGCCTTCAGGCCGGCCATCCAGCGTCAACCAAGGCCGGTCAGTGGCTGGGCCAGTCGTTTGCCCCAGATGGATCTCGTACCCGCTGACAGCATCGCCTGTAGGGCGATAGATCGCCTGACTCAGCGTCACGCGCTTTTGCCGTCCCATGACTGTCGTAATGTCCAGATGACCTAAGCCTGGAAAACTGCCCGGCGGCCCCTCGATCCCGTCTGGATCAGTAATTTGTTGTCCCAGCATCTGGTAGCCGCCACAAATTCCCAGCACATGCCCGCCGCGCCTGATATGGGCTGCAAGATCGATATCCCAGCCTTGCGCGCGAAAATGCGCGAGGTCGGCAATCGTGGATTTTGAACCCGGCAGCAGGATCAGATCAGCATCAAGGGGCAGGGGGCGGCCCTCTGGCACGATATCGACACTTACGTCAGGGGTGGTGGACAGCGGGTCAAGGTCGTCAAAGTTCGCGATGCGGTTCAGCCGGGGCACGACAACGCGTATAGGCCCGCCGGGGCGGCTCGCAACGTCCATCACATCCTCTGCCGGCAGGCGCCAAGCATCCGCAAACCACGGCAGGATGCCCAGGGGCGTCCAGCCGGTGCGCGCGGCGATAGCCGTCATGCCATCGACAAACAGACTGGGATCACCGCGAAACTTGTTGATAGCAAAACCTTTGATTAGGGCGTCATCTGATGGGTCCAGCACGACGTGGGTCCCGACCAGCTGCGCAATGACGCCGCCCCGGTCGATATCCCCGATCAGCACGACGGGCACGCCGGCAGCGGCGGCAAAGCCCATATTGGCGATGTCCCCGGCGCGCAGGTTGATCTCGGCCGGGCTGCCGGCCCCTTCCACGATGATTAGGTCACAGGTTTTCGCCAACGCGTGAAAGCTGGCCAGCACCTCTGGCAGTAATTGCGCCTTCATCTCGCCATAAGCGCGGGCCTGCACTGTTGCGATGCGCTGGCCGCGCAAGATGACCTGTGCGCCGATATCGGTTTCAGGCTTGAGCAGCACGGGGTTCATGTCGACGATGGGATCGCGCCCACAGGCGAGTGCCTGCAACGCCTGCGCGCGGCCGATTTCGCCGCCATCTATGGTGACGGCCGCGTTGTTCGACATGTTCTGCGGTTTGAAAGGGGCGACGCGCAGGCCCGCCCGCGTGGCGGCGCGGGCAATCCCGGCAACCAGCATCGATTTGCCGACGTTCGATCCGGCCCCTTGAATCATGATCGCCTTGGTCACGCGCGTTCCTTTACTGTTGGTCTAAGATATTTGGCACGGCGCACAAAAAAACGCGACCCCAAGGGGCCGCGTTCAGATGCCGGATCAGTGGCAAGATTAGGCGGCGCGTGCGTCCTGTTCGGCAGCATTGCGGCGCTCGCTTTCTTCGCGGGACAGCGCAACAGAGGTGCGCACACCCTTGCCGACAAATTCCATCAGGCCAGTCACAACCCGCTCGTTCGGGTCAATGCCGGCGCAGGACAGTACTTCACGGCCATCACGCGAGCGCGCCCAACGGGCGATCTGCTCTGGGCCGTTGCCATATTTCTTGTCATCCGCGATGGCATCATCCAGCGCTGCGAGGACGACCGCCGCAAAAAGCTTGCGGGCACGGTTACCCTGTTCGTTGTTGAAAGCTGTGCCGTCGACGAAATCTCTCATCATTGGTCCTTCTCGATTTTTTGGCTCTTGTGGTTCCGGCGTGAAGGCCCTTATGCACCATCGCAGGTGATTCGGGGACCCTCTTTTGGAATGGCTGCCATGCACCTGACGCATGGCTCACCGTATTGTCACCGCTTATATAGTTGCCTTGCAAGCGTGCCACACACAAGATATGGACTGCCCAACATCAGCTCCAACCTTTCGCCATAACTTTGACACGAAGTGAATCATGCCCAAAATCCACGGTAACGAAATCCGCCCCGGTAACACTCTGGAACACGACGGTGGCCTTTGGGTTGCAGTCAAGGTCGATCATGTGAAGCCCGGCAAGGGTGGTGCCTTTGCTCAGGTTGAAATGAAAAACCTGCGCGATGGCCGCAAGCTGAACGAACGCTTCCGGTCCGCCGACAAAGTCGAAAAAGTTCAGCTGGAACAAAAAGACCAGCAGTTCCTGTTCGAGTCTGATGACATGCTGACATTTATGGACAGCCAGACCTATGAACAAATCGCACTGCCCGCAGACATTCTGGGCGATCGCCGCCCGTTTCTACAGGACGGTATGGTAGTTCACATTGAATATTACGGCGACGAAGCGTTGAATGTGACGCTGCCCCTGCGCGTAACCTGTAAGATCGTCGAGACCGAGCCGGTGGTCAAAGGTCAGACCGCGGCCAACAGCTTTAAGCCTGCGATCTTGGACAATGGCGTGCGAGTAATGATCCCGCCCTTCGTCGGCACGGATGAAAACATCGTCGTGAATACCGAACTGTTCGAATACGTCGAACGCGCCTGATGATTAGCCCAGCCTGCTGTTGTGGCAGGCCGGGATTTGAGTGGTGACATGCGATCTTCCCGGCTGATTTGGCGGCATGATCACTGAGAAACCCTCAGAAACTATTACATACCTTCGGGGATATCGCCCGGATGCGGCGTTAGTCGTGCGCCGGTCGTACGCATATCATTTGTCCGGTCGAACCGCAGATAGGCAATCGCCTGATCGCCAGCCACCGTATGTACGGTGCCGGTCACCCGGTCCCCTGACAGGATTTCATCGCCCGGCTGCGCGGCACCGTCCACCGTGACCCGCACCAGACCTTTTCGCAGGGTCGCCTTGTGCTTCATCCGGGCGACGATTTCCTGACCGACAAAGCAGCCTTTGCGAAAATCCACACCGTGCAGCCGTTCGAACCCGGCCTCTAGAATATAGGCCTCTGGATGAAGCTCTAAGCCAGTCTGGGGCACCAGATAGGTGACGTGCAGGGCGTCCCAGTCGGTCTGGTCAGAGACATCCTTGTCCCCATAAAACCGCCAGCCCAGCGCCGCGTTGCGGGGGTCGGCAATCGCCCCTTTGGGGGCTGGCCCAGTGCCGCGGGACACGGTGATATCGGTCTGTGTTATCTGCACATCGGCGCGCAGGCGGTACATTGTCAGCCGTTGCAGCAACCCCGCCGCGTGGCTAGCTGCGACATCGATCAGGATGCGATCGGGCTGGTTCAGGATAAAGAAGTCGGCCAGATACTTACCCTGCGGGGTCAGTAATGCCGCATAGACAAGGCTGCCATCTGCTCCTGCGACGTTATTCGTCACGAGGCCTTGCAAGAAATCGACCCGATCGGCGCCGGTCAGGGCCAGAACAACGCGGTCAGTCATGGTCTTCACCTTCTTTGGATTTGAACTGCATTGCGTACAGATCGGCATAGATGCCGCCGCGTTCAAGCAGGGCCTCGTGGGTGCCTTGATCGACGACGCGGCCATGGTCCATCACGACGATGCTATCCGCGTTGCGCACGGTGGACAGGCGGTGGGCGATCACGAGGGTCGTGCGGCCTACCGATAGCTTTTCCAGCGCGCCTTGCACGAGCGATTCAGACTTGGTGTCCAGCGCGCTTGTCGCCTCGTCCAGCAGCAGGATCGGGGTGTCGCGCAGCAGGGCGCGTGCGATGGCAACGCGCTGGCGCTGCCCGCCCGACAGGTTAGAGCCGCGCGGGCCGGCGGAGCTATCGAGGCCTTGGGGCAACTGCGGCAGGAAGTCGGTCACGTGGGCGGCGTCCAGCACGGCAGTAAGGCGGTCATCGGGAATGTCGGTCTGCCCCAACAGGATGTTGTCGCGCAACGTTTCATCGAACAGCGCTGCATCTTGCGTGACGACAGAAAAGAGACCCCGCAGCGCCGCCAGATCCATCTGGTCCACCGGCACATCGTCGATCATCACACGGCCACCTGCAGTATCGACCAACCGGGTCAGTGCGTTGAAGATGGTGCTTTTGCCCGCGCCAGAGGCACCCACAAGGGCGGTCGTGCGCCCGGCGGCGGCGGTAAAACTTGCCCCCCGTAGGATAGGCAGATCGCCGTAATTCAGCGACACATTCTGCAGCGTGATCTGGGGTGCCTGAACCGGGGCAGGGGCACCGTTGGGTGGCGACAGCAAGGTCGGGCGTTCGTTCAGCACGCTGCGCAACCGGTCGATGCTGGCGGTGGCAACCTGCCACTGGCCGCTGGTCTGGCCCAGCCGCCGCAGCGGGTCAAAGACCAGCGCCATGGCGGTGAAAAAGGACATGAACTCGCCCACGGTCTTGTTGCCAGCGATGATCTCTCCGCCACCAAAAATCATGACGGCCAGAAAGCCAACGCCAGTCATCACGTCAATCATTGCCGGCACGGCTGTCTGGCCTGCGACGGCCTTGACCTCTGCCCCGACGCGGGCACCTGCCAGAGTGTCGTAGCGGTCGGACTGATAGCGTTCCAGCGCGTTCAGCTTGATCGGGTTGATGCCGTGAAACACCTCGTCCAGGCGCGTTGCCATGCGGCCAGCCAGATCGCGGGCGGTGACGGACCGGCGTCGCACATAGTCCTGCGCCAGCAAGGCGGGCAGGATCAGGAACGGCGTGCCGACCAGCGCGATCAGGGTCCAGCGCCAGTCGACGGACAGGGCCACGCTGAACAGCACCAGAACCGTGACAGCGTCACGGCCAAGGCCAACGAGGATCGCGGCCCAGCTTTGGTTCACGACAGTCACATCGCCCTGCAACCATTCAATCAGCTGGCCGGGTGGGTTAACTTGGTGAAATGCGCTGTCCAGCCGCATCAAATGCGACAGCAGATTGCTGCGCATCGACGCGGCGGCATGTTGGCTGGCGCTTTGCAGCAAAATACGCTGTCCCGCCGATGTGACGGCGCGGGTCAAAAAGATGCCCATGATCACAAGGCCGACTAACCACAGCGCATCGTTGTCGCCGCCGATAAAGACCCGGTCGAACATCGGCTTGATTAGATAAGACAGCAGGCCCAGCATCCCGCCCTCGATCGCCATCATCACAACGGCCAGCGCGATGATCCAACGGTGTGGATGCAGATAGGTCCGCCACAGCCAGCGGAACGCCTCTGTACTTGTGCCCTTGCTCATACTGACAACGTGCGGCGGCTGGAGAAGAGGGTGCGAACCGCCTCTGGATCGTATTCATCACGCACCCAGTCTCGGATCGAGATCGAGCCCTGTTCCAACCGCGCGGCATAGACGTCCAGAAAGGCGTCCTGAATGCCCGTCTTGGTCCATTTCAGGTGCAGGTATTTCATCGACAGATGCTTGCGTGTTTCGGCCAAGGGCGTGCCTTGGTCCAGCAGATACAGCACCGACACCAGCCCGGCGCGATCAGCTCCTGATTTGCAGTGCATCAGGAACGGCCGCTTGATCGTGTCGAAGGCGTCAAACAGTTCCAGCAGCTTGTCCCGGTTCGGCGCTCCTCGGGCGGCGAATTTTACGCTGATCAGATCAAGGCCGAGTTCGGCGCAGGCTTCACGTTCCATGAGATACGCTGGCGTATCGTTTTCACCGCGCAGGTTAAGTACGGCCTTTACCCCTTGATCGCGATAGGCGCGCAGACGGCTTTCATGTGGGTGATTGGACCGGAAGACGCCCGGCGCGACTTGATCAAAGTTGGTCCAGCGGTAGCGCAGAAAGCCGTGATCGACCATCTGGTAATGCCACCACGCACGCCGGCGGCTGGCGGCACCGTTGAGTGCATGGGCGCGGCCCGGCCCCGTAAACGTCGTAAGGATCTTGCGCAGCATGCGGGGGCCTTTGCAGTCAGTGCGGCGGTGCATGTAACACCTAACCCCTTGGACGCGGCGGGGCAAGCAAGCGACCGGTGTTGACGCCGCCCCGTCCGCAGCTAATGTCGCGGCGAAACCTTAAATGAAAGCCTGTTGATGTCCCTTTTTCAAGGCCGTGCCTATCTTGCCATCCCCGGCCCGTCAGTCATGCCCGATGCCGTATTGCGGGCGATGCACCGCGCGTCACCCAACATCTACGAGGGCGAGCTGCACGAGCTGACCGCAAGCCTGTTGCCCGATCTGAAGGCCGTGGCGCGGACCAACGGCGATGTGGCGATTTATATCGGTAACGGTCACGCCGCGTGGGAGGCGTCGCTGGCGAACGTCTGCGCGCCCGGCGACAAGGTGCTGGTACTGGCGACGGGACGGTTCGGCCATGGCTGGGGCGAAATGGCGCGGGGCCTTGGGCTGACCGTCGACGTGTTGGATTTCGGCGAACAGGATGCCGTCGACATGGACCGCGTGACGGCCGCGCTGAAGTCGGACGCAGGCGGGCGAATCAAGGCCGTACTGGTGTGCCAGGTCGATACCTCGACCGGGATTAGGAACGACGTTGCCGGCGTGCGGGCCGCGATGGATGCCGCAAAGCACGATGCGCTGCTTATGGCTGACTGCATGGCGTCGCTGGGCTGCGACACCTTTGCGATGGACGATTGGGGCGTCGATATCATGGTCGCCGGTTGCCAGAAGGGGCTGATGACGCCCGCCGGGCTTGCGTTTGTCTTTTTCAACGCGCGGGCGGCGAGACGGCAGACGGATCGCGTCTCGGCTTGGTGGAATTGGAAGCCGCGGGCCCACCCCGAGGTGTTTTATCAGTATTTCAACGGCACGGCACCGACGCATCACCTGTACGGCCTGCGCGCCGCGCTGGATCTGATCAACGACGAAGGGTTGGATCATGTGTTGGCGCGACACGCTACGCTGTCCCGCGCGATCTGGGCGGCCTGCGATGTCTGGGGGCAGGACGGCCCACTGCGGCTGAATGTCAAGGATCCGGCCAAGCGGTCGCATTCGGTCACATCCATCGGGATGGAGCCGGGGCAGGGCGACAAGCTGCGTCATTGGTGCGAACATCAGGCGGGCCTGACGCTGGGCATCGGGCTGGGGCGAGAGCCAGCAAATGCCTGGTTCCGTATCGGCCACATGGGCCACGTGAACGCGCAGATGATCCTAGGCTGCCTTGCCACGATCGAAGCGGGCTTGATAGCCTGCCACATCCCCCATGAGGCTGGCGGCATCAGGGCGGCGGCGCAAGTGATCGCTGCCGCATAAGGCTCATTGCGGGTTGGCCGCCAACCAGTCGTTCATCTGCTTAATCTCTGCGGCTTGGGCAGCAAGGATGTTTTCGGCCAGCGTTTTGATCTGCGGATCGCTGGTCGTTTGCAGCACGGCGTTTGCCATACCGATGGCGGACTGGTGGTGCGGCACCATGCCTGCCATAAAGTCTCGGTCCGGATTGCCGGTCATCGGCATGTCGCCGGTCATCATCTCATCGTGGTCGATTGCATAAGCACCGTGATCCATGTCGAATGGGCTGTCGTCATGCCACAGCATCATGCCGGCAATACCGAGAACGGCCCCGATCACTAGTCCCGCCACCAAACCTGTAGTCGTTGACATCACTTTTACTCCTGCTTGCGTTGCAGCAGGCTTTACTGCGTTACAGCGCTGCCACAAGGGCTGTCTCGCAGCCCCTCAGCCTTGTGATCGGGCTGTCACGAGGGCCTGCGGCAAGGCGGCGGCGAAGGCGGCGATCTGGGCCTCTGGCCCGCAGCTGACGCGGATGCAGCGATCATGCGGGGCCACGAAGGGCATACGCACGAAAATCCCGGCCTCGCCCAGTGCCGTAAGGACGCGGCGGGCAAAGGCTCCGTCCTGCCCGCAGTCCATGGTAACGAAGTTCGTCGCCGACGGCAGGGGGGGCAGGCCATTTTCCAGCGCAATAGCTGTTAGGCGGTCGCGGCAGGCAGCGACTTGGCCCTGCACTTGCGCCAGCCAATCCTGGTCCGCCAGCGCCGCCAAGGCGGCCGCTTGACTACTGCGGTTCATGCCAAAGTGATTACGCACCCGGTCAAAGGCCGCTATCAGCATCGTGGAGCCGATAGCGTAGCCAACCCGTGCGCCCGCCAGCCCATAGGCCTTGGAAAAGGTGCGCATACGGATCACGCGGTAATCATGCGGTGCCACGTAGGGTGCGGTGCCGTCCGGGGCGAGGTCGATATAAGCCTCGTCCAGGATCAGCAGGCAGCCATCGGGCACGGCGCTGATCATGCGTTGCAGCGTTGCCGCGCCATGGTAACTGCCCATCGGATTGTCCGGGTTGGCCAGATAGATCAGCTTTGCACCGACCTGCGCCGCCTTGGCGATCAGGCGGTCCGGGTCTTCGAGGTTGCCGGCATATGGCACGCTGTGCAGTACGCCGCCAAAGCCGGTGACGTGATAGTTGAACGTCGGGTAAGCCCCGGCGCTGGTTACGACCGCGTCCCCAGGTGCGATGATCAGGCGAACCAGATTACCCAGCAGGGTGTCGATGCCTTCGCCGACCATGATATGCGCGGGGGCGATGCCATGGTGGGCGGCAAGGGCTTGGCGCAGATTATACGCCTCTGGATCTGGATATTGCCAGATTTCCGAAGCGGCGTCCTTGATCGCTTGAATTGCGCGAGGCGAGGGACCAAAGCCAGATTCGTTGGCCCCAAGGCGCGCGATGAAGGGCTTGCCGCGCGTGCGTTCCTGCGTTTCGGGGCCAACGAAGGGCACGGTGGCGGGGAGGAGTTGCGCCAGAGCGGTCAGGCGCGGGTCTGTTGGGGTGGCCATGGGTGCCTTTCCGGTGCATGTGATTTTGCCACATCACTGTGGCGGGCGTATTTCAGGAAAACCGAGGATGGGGTGCCGGAGGCTGAGGTGGTAGCCTCCGGGGGGGGGGTATTTTCGGCAAGATGATGCGGGGCGTCACTCGATTTCCGCGAGGCGCGCGAGGGCGGTTTTTAGCTGCTCTGCTTCGGCTTCGCGGTCTGCCAAGTTCTGCTTTGTTTCGGCCACTACCTCTGGCGGGGCGGACTCGGCGAACTTGGGGTTGTACGCGCGGCCCGCGAGTCCTTTGATTTCCTTTTCCAGCTTCAGCAAGCCCTTAGCCAGGCGGTCCTTTTCTGCGTCCACGTCGATCAGGCCTGCCAGCGGCAGGGCAAAGGTTGCGCCCTTAACCGCGACGGTGAGGGAGCCTTTGGGCACCTGATCTGCGGGATCGATGTTTTCGATCCGCGCAAGGCGGCGTATCATTGGCAGGTTGTTCGCCTCGGCCCGCTGGGCGTCAGCGTCAGCCTCGATCCGGAGCACGTCAATTTTCAAGCCAGCCGGCACGTTCATCTGTGCACGGGCAGAGCGGACGCCGTCGATCAGGGAAATCGTCCAGTCCATTTCGGCCTGGGCTGCGGGATCAACCAGCGCGTCCGTTAGGGATTCGGGCCAAGGCGTCAGGGCCAGCATCTGATCCCGCGTGCCGGTCAGGGCCCACAGCTCTTCTGTGATGAAGGGCATGAAAGGGTGCAGCAAAGTAAAGCACTGTTCCAGCACCCAAGCCATGGTTCGCTGTGTTTCCAACTTCTCTGCGTCCACGCCGTCCAGCAGCAGGGGTTTGGAAAATTCGACATACCAGTCGCAGACCTTGCCCCAGACGAAGGTATAAAGCGCGTTCGCGGCGTCGTTGAAGCGGTAGGCAGCCAGGGCGGTGTCAACCTCTGCCCGGACCTTTGCCGTTTCGCCGATGATCCAGCGGTTCACGGTTTGTGTGGCATGCGGGACGCCGTACTCACGGGGGGCAGTGAAAGTGAAGACGTCGTTCATCTCCGCAAAGCGGGCAGCGTTCCAGAGCTTCGTGCCGAAGTTGCGGTAGCCCTTGATGCGATCCTCGTTGATCTTGAGTGCGCCGCCGATCGCCGCCATGGAGGCGTTGTTGAAACGCAGAGCGTCGGCACCATAAAGGTCGATCATCGCCAGCGGGTCGATGACGTTGCCGCGCGTTTTCGACATCTTCTCGCCCTTGGCGTCGCGGACAAGCTGGTGCAGATAGACGGTGTGAAACGGGATTTCGTCGGTCACGGCGAGCGACATCATCATCATCCGGGCGACCCAAAAGAACAGGATGTCTTGGCCCGTGATCAGCACGTCGCCGGGGAAATATTTCGCCAGCTCCGGAGTCTGTTCGGGCCAGCCGAGGGTGCCAAACGGCCACAGGCCAGAGGAAAACCACGTGTCGAGCACGTCTGGGTCGCGCCAAACGGGATATTCCAGATGGGTTGGATCCTGGGACACGTTATATTCAGCGAGGCTTTCGCTGAAGCGTTGGATCGCCTCGGCGCGGTTACTGACCTCGACCACTTTGGCGTGGCTGAGGGGGCTGGGGATGTCGGCGTTGTCGAAGACGAAAGCCGATTTGATGCTCTCCAAATCGACGCCGCAGTGCATGACGTCGTCGCGGTGAAGCATGCCGCCGTCGATCAGCAAGGTCATCAAATCGACCTCGTCGAGATCGCCGGACGTGTTGTGCTCGTCTGCGACGCCAAGGTCGAGGCCATACCACACCGGGATCTGGTGACCCCACCACAGCTGGCGAGAGATGCACCAAGGCTCGATGTTTTCCAGCCAGTGGTAGTAAACCTTCTCGCCGCTTTCAGGGATGATCTTGGTCCGTCCATCGCGAACGGCATCCAGCGCCGGGCCAACGATCTGGGACGTGTCGACGAACCATTGGTCGGTTAGGGCAGGTTCAATAACGACGCCAGAGCGGTCGCCGAAGGGCTGCATGATCTTCTTGGCCTCGACCAGCGGGACGAGTTTCTGATCTTCGGTGCGGGCTTCGCCGCCCTCCTCCGGCGCGACGGGGGCCTTGATCGCGGTTTTGCCAAGACGCGGGTCGGTGGCGACGGTCATCACGGCCAGACCTTCGGCGGTGATGTCGGCGATGACCATTTCGCGGGCCTCGAACCGGTCAAACCCGCGGTATGCCTCTGGCACAAGGTTCATGCCGGCAATTCTGGCCTCGTCAAAGGACTCCTTGCCGATGGCGATGGCCTGCGCGGTCGCAGCCTCCTCATCGTAGGGGCGGCCATCGGCGCGCATGCGGCCTTTGGTGTCCATCAGGGCATACATCGGAATGCCGCCACGCTTGGCGACTTGGTAGTCGTTGAAATCGTGCGCGCCGGTGATTTTCACAGCGCCGGACCCGAAGGTCATGTCGGGGTATTCGTCGGTAATGATCGGGACCAGGCGGCGCTGATCCTTAGGGCCGACGGGGATTTCGCACAGCTTGCCGACGATAGCTGTGTAGCGCGTGTCATCGGGGTGAACGGCGACGGCACCGTCACCCAGCATCGTTTCGGGCCGGGTCGTGGCAATCGAAATGTAGTCGCGCTCTTCCTCGAATAGCACGGTGCCGTCCTCGTCCTTTTCGACGTAGGTATAGGTCGCGCCGCCAGCGAGCGGGTATTTAAAGTGCCACATGTGACCGTCGACCTCGATGTTCTCGACCTCAAGGTCGGAGATCGCGGTCTCAAAATGTGGGTCCCAGTTCACGAGGCGTTTGCCGCGATAAATTAGGCCTTTGTTGTACATGTCGATGAAGACTTTCAGCACCGCGTCATGGAAATTGCCGTGCTTCTCGCTCTCGGGTGCGCTTTCGGCACCGGACATGGTGAAGGCAGAGCGTTCCCAGTCCATGCTGTCGCCCAGGCGCCTGGCCTGATCCTGGATCGTGCCACCGGATTGCGCCTTCCACTCCCAGATTTTCGCGATAAAGGCATGACGACCCAGATCGGCGCGGCCGGGTTGCTGGGCTGCGGCTAGCTGCTTTTCAACGACAAGCTGGGTGGCGATGCCGGCGTGGTCCAGACCGGGTTGCCACAGGGTGTCATAGCCCTGCATCCGCTTCCACCGCGTCAAAATGTCCATCAGCGTGTGGTTGAAAGCGTGGCCAACGTGCAGCGCGCCGGTCACGTTGGGCGGCGGCAGCATGATGGTAAATGTCTCTTCCCGGCGCTTGCCCGCCCCCGCCTTGAACGCGCCGACCTGTTCCCAGGCGGCATAAATCGCGGCTTCGCGTGCGGCGGGGTCGAAGGTTTTGTCCAGAGCCATGGGGCGCGTCCTTTGTATCGGTTTAAATGCGGTTTACCCAATGGGAGCCGCGCGGAAAAGGGGCAATGCCCGGGTCTGGACACTGCCTCGTTCCAGGCTAGGGTCTGCTGGGAAACATAAAGGTACGTCCGTCATGGAAAAGTTCGGGAAAAGTCAGCCCATCACCCGGGTCGAAGATCAGCGATTTTTGACCGGGCACGGCCGCTATGTCGATGATATTGTGCCAAAGGACGCGCTGTTTGCGGTTTTTGTGCGTGCGCAGGTTGGCCACGGCACCCTGACGGGGATCGATGCGGATAATGCTCGGGCGATGCCCGGCGTGCATGCGGTGCTGACGGCGGATGATTTGCTGGCGGCAGGCATGGTGCTGGATTTGGCTGGCGCACAAATTAAAACGCGCGACGGCGGCAAGGGCGCGCATACGCGCCGCCCCATTCTGGCGCAGGGCCGCGTCCGGCATGTGGGCGAGCCGATCGCCTGCGTGATCGCGGACACGTTGGCGCAGGCGCGTGATGCGGCAGAGCTGATCATTGCTGACATCGACGATCTGCCCGCCAAGATGGACGTCGCCACTGGTGGAGAAACGTTGCACGATACGGCGCCGGATAATCTGGCCTTTGACTATGGTCTGGGCGACGAGGCGGCGACCGATGCCGCCATCGCTGCCGCCGCCCATGTCGTGGAGGTGCAAGTCACCGACAACCGCATCATCTGCAACGCTATGGAGCCGCGCGGCTGCTACGCCGAAGTCACCGATGGCCGCCTGCACGTGGCGCTGAACGGGCAGGGCGTCTGGGCAACCAAGAGCGATCTGGTCAAGCATTTCAAACTAGAAGCCGAGGACGTGCGTGTCACAACGCCGGACGTGGGCGGCGGTTTCGGGATGAAGGCGATGCGCTATCCCGAACCTTTTGTCGTGGCCCATGCCGCCCGCGCGCTGAGTCGCCCGGTGCGCTGGATGTCGGAGCGTACCGAAGGGATGCTGACTGACAACGCGGGCCGCGATCTTGTGACGCAGGCGACGCTGGCCTTTGATGCTGATCACAGGCTGACTGGCTACAAGCTTGATACCCTTGCCAACATGGGTGCATATAACAGCCAGTTCGGGCAGGGCATCCAAACCGACCTGTTTTCCAAAGTGCTGACTGGCACCTATGCCGTGAAAAACGCCTATATGCGCACGCGCGGCATCTATACCAACACCACCCCAGTTGACGCCTATCGCGGGGCAGGACGGCCAGAGGCGATCTTTGTCCTTGAACGCGCGATGGACGAGGCTGCGCGTCAGTTGGGCATCAGTGGCTGGGATCTGCGGAAGCGCAACTTCATCGCTCCCGATCAGTTCCCCTATACCACCGCCAGCGGCGTGACCTACGACGTCGGCGAATTCGCGGCCCTGCTGGATACGGCGCACAGCAGCGCCGATACAGGCGGCTTTGCCGCGCGCAAGGCCGCATCGGCCAAGGCGGGTAAGCTGCGCGGGCAGGGGATTTGTTACTATATCGAAAGCATTCTGGGCGACCCTTCTGAAACCGCGACTGTGGAATTCACTGAGGAAGGGGGGGCCTTAATCTTTGTCGGCACACAGTCGAACGGGCAGGGGCATGAAACGGTTTATGCGCAGTTCCTGTCGGACCAGACCGGCATTCCCGCTGACCGGATCGGGGTCGTGCAGGGCGACAGCGACCGCATTGCCACAGGCGGCGGCACGGGGGGCTCTCGGTCGGTGACGGTACAGAACACCGCGACGCTGGCGACGGTGGAAGCGATGATCGCGGCCTTCTCCGCTTACCTAAGCAAGAAGGAAGGCGCGCAGGATGTAACCTTCGACGCCGAACGCTTCCGCATTCCGGGATCAAACCTGACCCCGACGATGCTGGACGTCGCCGAAATGGCTCGCGCCGATGGCCGCACTGAGCTGCTGCGCCACAGCCAGAGGATCACGCTGGACAACCGCAGCTTTCCCAACGGTAGCCATGTGGTCGAGGTCGAGATTGACCCCGAAACCGGGCAAACCCTTGTCGATCGCTATACCGTTGTTGACGATTTCGGCAATCTGATCAACCCGATGCTGGTTGCAGGTCAGGTCCACGGTGGCGTCGTGCAGGGGCTGGGGCAGGCGCTGGCAGAGCGGGTAGTCTTTGACGAAGACGGCCAGCTGCTGACCGCAAGCTTCATGGACTACGGCATGCCCCGCGCCGCCGATGTGCCGATTATCGATTTTTCGACGCGCGGCACGCCGTCTCTTTACAACCCAATGGGCATGAAAGGCTGCGGCGAGGCTGGGACCGTTGGCGCGCTGGCCGCCGTCGCCAACGCGGTGTTGGACGCACTGTGGGACAATGGAGTGCGCCGGATCGAGATGCCCTTTACGCCCCACCGCGTCTGGGGCTGGTTGCAGGAGGCACGCACTGAATCCGCGTAACTGGTTCCTTGGCCTTATTGGTCGCCGGCCGCGCCAGAAAAGCGGCGCACACCGCAGGCGCGGACCTGCGACGCATGTCATCATTCTGGATGGCACCATGTCCTCGCTTAGCGAGGTGAATGCGACAAACGCTGGCCGCACCTTCAAACTGCTCAGGGAAGCGGGGCTGTGCGCCAACCTGACCGTCTATTATGAGGCCGGGATCCAGTGGACGGACTGGTATCAAACGTGGGACGTGATGACCGGGCGCGGGATGAACCGGCAGATCAGACGCGCCTACGGCGTACTCGCGTCGCGCTATCGGCCCGGCGATACGATTATCCTGATGGGCTATTCGCGCGGTGCTTTTGCTGTGCGCTCGCTCGCCGGTCTGATTGGCAGGATCGGCCTTCTGCAGCATGATCAGGCCACTGTCAGTGCCGTGCGCACCGCCTATCGCCACTATCAGGCCGGTGGCACGTCTGAGGTGGCGACCGCCTTTAGCCGCCTGATGTGCCACGACGCCGTCCAGATCGAGGCGGTTGGCGTCTGGGATACGGTCAAGGCGCTTGGCCGTCGTACGCCGCTGGACCGGGCTGACCGGCACGGTTTTCATGACCATCGGCTGGGGGAACACGTGCGTCACGTCTATCACGCATTGGCCCTGGACGAGAGGCGCAGCGTCTATCGGCCGGTCATGTGGGACACCAGCCCTGGCAACGGGGCCGTCGTGGAACAAGTCTGGTTTCGTGGCACCCATGGCGATGTTGGCGGGCAGGTAGGTGAACACCCCCGAGCGCGCCCGCTGGCCAATATCCCGCTGGTCTGGATGCTGGAAAAGATTGCCGCACGTGGCGTTTCGCTGCCAGAAGGGTGGCAGGATCGATTTCCATGTGATCCCAGTGCACCGTCCATCGGGCAATGGCATGGCTGGGCCAAGTTGTTCTGGTTTCGCCAAGGGCGCGCGATCCTGTTCGACCCGTCAGAAAGCTTGCACGACAGCATCACCCCAGTCGTGCCTGAAGCCTCGGAGCAGGCCTATTACACCTAGGGTTTGTCGATCTGCATGATCAGGCAAGTGGTTGATCCCGTGGCGTAAAGTTTGCCGTCAACCCCTTCGATCCGGCCTGTGGCGACTCCTGTCGATCGGCCTGCGTGATCGACAACGCCCGTCGCGATGACCGGCGTGCCGACTGGGATCGCGCGGACGATGTTAATCTTGTATTCCAGCGTTGTGTAAACGGCCCCCTTGGGCACGGTCGTCATCACAGCGCAGGCCATGCAGCTGTCCAAGATGGTGCCATACCAGCCGCCGTGCACGCCGCCGACGGGGTTGGAATGGGCGAATTCAGGTGTGCCGTGAAAGATTGCGCGGCCAACGGCCACGCTGCCCAGCGTAAAGTTCATCCCTTGCGCAATGGGTGGTCCTGCCAGATCGCCAGCCAAGACTGCCTGCATAAACGCCAGCCCTGACATGGACAGAACGGTCTGGCGATCGGCCAAGTCGGCGGGGGATTGGGGGATCGGCATGGCAAGCTCCGGCGTTGGTTTTGCCGCAAGCTGCCGGGTCAGGCGACGTTTTGCAAGCGGGGCTGCGGCGCAATACCAAGGGCGCGGCAGACGTCATGCGTCAGCTGCGGCTTGTTGAGCGTGTAAAAGTGCAGATGATTGACGCCGCCTTGCAGCAGGTCGTCGCACAGCTCTGTCGCCAGCGCGGTTGCCAACAGATCGGCGTTGCCGTCGCGCAAGGCATTTTCAAAGGCTTGCGTGATAACTGGCGGGATGCTGGTGCCCGTTGCGGCGGCGAATTTCGATGCGCCCTTCCAGTTCTCGACGGGCAGGATGCCGGGGATGATTGGGGCGTCGATGCCGGCCTTCACGCATTTGTCGCGGAAACGGAAAAAAGTGTCCGCCTCGAAAAAAAACTGGGTGATGGCAGCGGCGGCCCCAGCGTCGATCTTGCGCTTCAACCAGGCAACATCGGCGTCTTGGCTCGCGGCTTCGGGGTGCTTTTCAGGATAGGCCCCGACGCGCAGGGTGAACTTGCCCGTCGCAGACAGTGCCTCGATCAGCTCGACCGAGGATGAGAATCCGTCAGCGTGGGCCGTGAACGTCTCGCTGCCCCTGGGGGCATCGCCGCGCAATGCAACGATGTCCTTGATGCCTGCCGCTGCATATTCTTCTGCTATTGCAAGGGTTTCTGAGCGCGTCGCGTCAACGCAAGTCAGGTGCGCTGCAACCTTCAGGCCAGTAGTCTTGTCAATCGCGGTGACCGCATCGTGCGTTAATTTGCGCGTCGCGCCGCCAGCGCCATAGGTGACGGATACGAATTCCGGCTCAAGCTGGGCCAGCACATTGACGCAATCCCACAGGCGAAATGACCCTTCGAGGTTTTTCGGCGGAAAGAATTCGAATGAAATTTTGGGGCTGGCCATGGCGAGTATCCTGTTCTGCGGTCTTGTCATATGTGGCATCCTTGGGCATATGAGGCAAATTCATAACGCTCACGATGATTATGAGGATAACTGCGGTATGCATATCGAGTTCCGCCACCTGCGCACGATCAAGGCGATCCATGATATGGGTGGTCTGTCAAATGCAGCAGATTTTCTGGGCATAACGCAATCGGCCCTGTCACACCAGATCAAGGGGATCGAAGATCAGGCTGGCGTCGAACTGTTCGTGCGGCGCACCAAGCCGTTGCGGCTGTCGGTCGCAGGCATGAAATTACTTGCAGCGGCGGAAAGCATCCTGCCACAGGTCGCCGCGCTGGAAGCAGAGTTCGACGGGTTGATCACGGGCAAGGCGGGGCGACTGCACATCGCAATCGAATGTCACGCCTGTTTCGAATGGTTGATGCCTGTGCTGGAAGCCTTCCGAAAAGCTTGGCCAGAGGTCGACGTCGATATCCGTCCGGGCCTCGCCTTCGATGCCTTGCCAGCGCTGCGCCGTGAAGAGGTCGACCTCGTCGTATCGTCGGACCCTGAAGAGCTGGAAGGCGTGACTTTTACGCCGATCTTTGACTACGAACCGGTTTTTGTCGCCGCCGCCATTCACCCTCTTGCCCAGAAAACGGTTATCGAGGCCGAGGATTTTCGCGGACAGACACTTATCACCTATCCGGTTGATCGGCACCGACTGGATGTTTTTAGCGAATTGCTAACCCCGGCCAAAGTTGAACCTGCGGCGGTACGGCAGGTAGAGTTGACGGCCATGATCTTGTTGCTAGTCGCATCCAATCGCGGCGTTGCTGTGCTGCCGGATTGGGTGGTGCGCCAAGTGCGTTATAATTCCGACTATGTCACGCGACCGCTGACGTCCAAGGGAATCACAAAGCGGCTCTATGCGGCCACGCGCACGGCCGATGCCGGCTTACCCTATCTCAGCCATGTAATTCGGCTGGCGCGCCAGGAGGCGGTAAAGCTGCAGCGCCCCTAGGCGGCCGCGGTGGCTGCACCTGATTGCAGCATGGTGCGGATATCGTCGTAGGTTTGAGCGGGTAAATAGTAGTAGCGCTGCACCGTCGCTTATCCCATGTCGCGAAGCAGGTCCAGATGTGCCCGCGTTTCGACCCCTTCGGCGACGACGCAGAGATTAAGCCCGCGGCCTATATCGAGGAATGATTTGACCAGTACGTCGGTGGCCCGGACGGTCCCGAGCTTGCGGACAAAGCCAGTGTCCAGCTTCAGTTCGTCAAGTTCCAGCTCTTGCAGGTGCTGGAAGGTCGCAAACCCGGTCCCGAAATCATCGAGTGAAATGCGTACCCCGGCCAGATGCTGCATGGAGATGGAACCCTTGATCGTCTGCCCCGCCCGCGCGATAAAATTATCCACGGTCACCTCGAACATCAGGTGACCGCGCAGGTTGGGGTGCTGCGCCACCGCTGCAATCAGGGCATCGCCGCCTGTAATTCATCTCGTTGATGGCGGGTATGAATAATCCGGGCGTGCGCGCAGCTCACCGCTGGGATGAACCTAGCGCGCAAGAGCCTTGAGCCCGACGATACGGTTAGTTGCGATATCGACCTGAGGTTGGTAAACGGGACAAATCTCGCAGCGCTGCATAGTGGACAGCAGACGGGCCCGGTTGTTCAGGTTTGAACGCCGAGGAATGATGCTGCGGTCATAGATCACCACCCGGAATTCAAGGCCGTTCTTTGCATGAAACATCGCCTGATCCGCCTCGTTCAGCAGCTGATCGACACTGGCAGCGGGGTGTGACGGCGCGATGCCGATACTGCCCGTGACCTGCAGTTTGTGGCGTTCATAGCGCATGGGTTGGCGCAGATGGCGCAGGACGTGTCTGAAATGCGGTTCATCTCTGCGCAGTTCAGCGGGCCGGGCCAGTCGATGTAAAATTCATCACCGCCAAATTGGGCGACGACATCAGGACCTTTCAAATAAATGCTTAGCCAGCGCCTGACCTCTTTCAGCAGGGTATCGCCAGCCGCGAGGCTATAGCTGTCATTGATCAGTTTGAAACCGTCCAAATCAATCGGGAATAGCGTCCCCTGCGCGACCTTGCCGAACTTCGATGCGCACAAAACCTGACCAGCCAATTCGTCAAAAGCGCGCCGGTTCGGCAGACCGGTCAAGGTGTCGCGCAAGGACAGGTCTTCCAGTTCGACCAAGCGGCGATTGGCAAGTTTAGGCATGTTTTCAGGGGCGGACAGCGTTTCCTTGTGGTTCTGCGTTGTCTGAACGGAGTTTGCGAAATAGACCAGCAAGAGCCCCGCGACGGTCAGCTCGTCGATCGGATCGGACGGCGTGAAAGTCGGCGAAAAAGAATCGCTGATGATGACGGAAACGGTTACATAGGACGGTAGCAGCATTAACCAGTTGTAAAGTGCGACAGCAACGAAAGAGTTCGTCACATGTACGTGTGCCCTTAACATCCAGATGCAGGCGCAGATCAGGGTTCGCAGTCGTACCGCTTGCACCAAACAGAGCGCCGGCCGTCATGTAAATTGACGTCGTTAGAACTGCGTGGGTCCAGACCATCGTGCAGCGTGGTGCCGAACGGGGTGGTCCGTCGATCCGTTGCCCCGCACCGGCCAGATAGGCAGCAGTTTCCGATACGCAAACCATGATGGCGACGATGATGGCACCTTCATGATTTCCGCTGAACGCAAGGATGCCGCTGACCAAAGGTATCACGCTCATACGGCGCAGACGATCGCGGCGGACAATGTGAATTGTCAGCCGCGTTTCGAATATGAATTGTTGTTTCAGACGGTTCAGCATTTGATACTCTGGTGCCTCGTTCCGACCGCTTATCGCGCCCGGTCGCAAATATTCCCTTAACGTCACCGCGCCGCCGCACCTTGTATGGCCCGGCCTCCCGTCCTATACGCCGCCCTTGATCCATGGACGGAGGCCCCGATGGCTGGCAGTGCGAACCTCAATGTAATGATGAAAACCGCCCGCAAGGTCGGCCGCGCCTTGCTTAAGGACTTCGGCGAGGTCGAGCAGCTGCAGGTCAGCACCAAGGGCCCCGGCGATTTCGTCACCCGTGCCGACCGGCAGGCCGAGGAGACGATCCGCAACGAGCTGATGCACGCGCGTCCGTCCTATGGTTTTCTGGGCGAAGAAGGCGAAGAGATCGAAGGCGAGGATCCCACCCGGCGCTGGATCGTCGATCCGCTGGATGGAACGACCAATTTCCTGCATGGTCTGCCTCACTGGGCCGTGTCAATTGCCCTTGAACACAAGGGCCAAGCGGTCGCTGGAGTCATCTATGACCCGGTCAAGGACGAGATGTTCTACGCGGAAAAAGGCGGCGGTGCTTTCGTTAACGAATCACGCCTGCGCGTGTCCGGGCGTCACCGCCTGATCGACAGCATCTTTGCTACGGGCCTGCCTTTCGCAGGTCGCAGCGACCTGCCGGAATCGCTTCAGGATCTGGCACGTCTTTTGCCCACCTGCGCTGGTGTGCGCCGGTTTGGTGCAGCGTCGCTTGACCTCGCATATGTGGCGGCTGGCCGGTATGACGGCTATTGGGAGCGTCGCTTGAAACCTTGGGATATGGCCGCCGGCCTGGTCATCGCCAAAGAGGCGGGTGCCATCGTCGAATCGATCAAGCCCGACGGCGATCCGCTGGCCAACGGCACGGTTCTTTGCGCGAACAACGACATTTTCGCGACCTTCGCCAAGGTGATCCGCAAAGCTTAACGCTTGCGGCGCACCGTTGGGATACGGCTGGATCCGTCCATGTAGGTCATGGGCGGATGCGGCGGGACGGCGTGCGTGACCTGCCAAAAGGCTGTGCCGCCCAGCCGCCGCCACAGTGGCACGGTCAGGATGATCCCGGCGACAAACCCCCCCATATGCGCCCAATAGGCGACGATGCCGTCAGCTTGCGGCCCCAGTCCGCGAAAGGCCTGCATCCCGAACCACAGGCCAAGTATCAGCCAGGCGGGGACCGGGAAAACCTTAAAAAAGACGATCAGGATCAAGACGATATCGACGTGAGCGCGGGGAAATAGCAGCAAATAGCCGCCCATCACCCCCGCGATTGCCCCTGATGCACCCACCGTCGGAACGGCAGACGCGGGATCGATCATTACCTGCGCCAATCCCGCTGCGATGCCGCAACAGGCATAGAAGACCGCAAAGGACCCGTGGCCCATTCTGTCCTCCATGTTGTCGCCAAAGATGAACAGAAACAGCATATTGCAGGCCAGATGCAGAAAACCTGCATGCACAAACATTGATGTCACAAGGCCGCCAAAACCTGTGCCATCGGCCATCCGCGCAGGGATAAGGGCGTAGTTGTAGTAGAACCAATTCAGCGCGTTGTCGTTGGTGATCATCGTCACTGACCAAAGCCAGATCGCGATATTGGCGATCAGCAGGCCATAGGTGACGTAGGGCGTGCGCCCGGACGGGTTGTGATCGCGGATCGGAAACATGGCACATAGGTGCAGCGCCAGATGCCAGGGTCAAGGGGGCGCAATCGCACTGCGCCCCCATTGGCGGAGATGGGTCAGGGTGTCAGCACCGCGACCTCTGCCAGAAGCGCGGCATTGCCGCCCGCTGCGGTGGTGTCGATGCAGACATGACGTTCATGCATTACATGCGCGATATCAGGCGTTGCGGTGATCAGCCCGATGATTGGGCCATCACGATCGGCCAGCGCGCGGGCATAGGCGCGGCCCTGTTCCGCATCGCCCCACCAGATGACATTGGCCAGTGGGTTGAGTCTGCTCAGGACGCTGGCTGCGACGGTGCCCTGCGCCATGACCGGCTGCCCGCCCCATTGCTCGACCTGTTTGGCCTGCGCTGCCGCGGCCGCAGGGCCGGGGCCCAGGCACAGGACTGGTCCGCGCGGCTGCAAGGTCAACCGGTTCGATTCCCCCGTAGGGCCAGGCATGTCGCGCGGCGGCGCGGCGGCGGGCATCGGCGCGCTGCTTAAGGCCTGCGCCAACCGCGCCGGAGTATCCTGGCTGTCCCAGTCTGCAGGCGTGGCCCCGGCGGGTTTTGGCGCGGTAAAGCGGGGCAGATACTGCGGCCCGCCAGCCTTTGGGCCAGTGCCAGAAAGCCCTTCGCCCCCAAACGGTTGAGAGCCGACGATGGCCCCGATCTGGTCGCGGTTGACGTAGATATTGCCGCAGTTGATACTGTTGACCATCGTCTCCACCCGGTCGTCGATCCGGGTATGCAGGCCAAAGGTTAGCCCGTACCCAGTGGCATTGATCGCGGCGATGACCTTGTCCAGATCGCGCGATTTAAAGCGGACGACATGCAGCACGGGGCCAAAGATCTCACGCTCTAGCTGATCGATCCCGTCTAGCACGATGATCGTGGGGGCGACGAACTCGCCCAGACCGGGCACCGCCAGTTGATGCAGAACGCGCCCTTCGGCGGCGGCCTGCGTGATGTGGCTGTTGATCCCGTCGCGTGCGGCGGCGTCGATCACCGGGCCGATATCCGTGGACAGATCCCACGGATCGCCCAAGGTCAGCGTATCCATCGCGCCCTTCAGCATGGTCAGCAGTTTGTCCGCGATGTCGTCCTGCACATAAAGGCACCGCAGGGCCGAGCAGCGCTGGCCAGCGGACCGGAAGGCACCGTTGATGATATCGCGCACGGCGTGTTCAGGCAGGGCGGTGCTGTCGACGATCATCGCGTTCAACCCGCCGGTTTCCGCGATCAGCGGTGTGCCGGCGGCGCAGTGATCGGCCATGCTGGACGCGATCTTGCGTGCTGTGGCGGTCGATCCGGTAAAGGCGACACCGGCCACGCGGGCGTCTGCCGTCAGCGCCGCGCCAACCTCTCCGCCGCCGGGCAGGCAGTGCAGGACATTTGTAGGCACGCCCGCCTGATGCATAAGCTTAACAGCAAGATGGGCGATGGCCGGCGTTTGCTGCGCTGGTTTCGCCAATACAGCATTGCCCGCCGCCATACCCGCCGCAATCTGGCCAGTAAAGATCGCAAGGGGGAAGTTCCAAGGGCTGATGCAGATCCAGATCCCGCGCGCTTGCGCCTCGGACATTCCGCGCGCCTCTGCCGCGTAATAGCGCAGGAAATCCACCGCCTCGCGCAGTTCTGCCACGGCGTCAGGCAGGCCTTTACCGGCCTCTCTGGCCAGAATGGCAAAGATTTCGCCAGCGTGTGCCTCGAAGGCATTTGCTGCAGCGTCCAGAATATCGGCGCGTGCACCCGCTGGCGCGTCCCAAGACGCTGCCGCGTCAAAGGCCGCCGCGACCGCCGCGGCAGACGCAGGCACGACACGGCTGACCAGATCGCCGGGCCTGGCCGGGTTCATCATCGGCTGGGCCGCATCTGTGCCGGCATTAAATCCGGCCACCTGCGGTGCGACGTCCCAAACGGCATCTTTGTGCGGTGCGCGCGCGCCTTCAATTGTTGCCAGCGTCGGCTCGTGGGTCAGATCAAAACCTTTGGAATTGACCCGCTCCGCCCCGAACAGTGCGGGACCGCTGCGAATAGCGTGCCGTACACCGATCTGGTCGAAAGGGTCAGCGGCCACTGCCTCTGGCGTCACATCTTCGTCCACGATCTGGTTCACGAAGCTGGAGTTCGCTCCGTTTTCCAGCAGGCGGCGCACCAGATAGGCCAGCAGATCCTCGTGCGCGCCAACGGGGGCATAGATGCGGCAGCGGGTGTGCTGGTCGTTCAGCACGATGGTGTGCAACGTCTCTCCCATGCCGTGCAGTCGCTGGAATTCAAAATCGCTAGGGCTGCGATCCATCTGCTGCGCCAGATCCAGAATGGCCGCCACCGTATGCGCGTTGTGCGTCGCAAACTGCGGGTAGATCCGGTCCGTCAGACCCAGCAGCTTTTTGGCATTGGCGATATAGCTGACGTCGGTATGGGCCTTGGCTGTGAAAACGGGAAAACCGTCCATGCCCATAACCTGTGCGCGTTTAATTTCTGTGTCCCAATAGGCACCTTTTACTAGTCGCACCATGATCTTCCGATCCAGTTCTTCGGCCAGCTCGTTCAGGTGATCAATGACCAGCCCGGCGCGCAACCCATAGGCTTGTACCACGACGCCAAAGCCGTCCCAGCCTGCCAGCGCCGGCTCGTGCAGGACAGCAGCGATGACGTCTAGCGACAGGGGTAGGCGGTCAGCTTCTTCGGCGTCGATGTTGAAGCCCATGCCAGCGGCCTTGGCCAAAATCGCCAGCGCCGTGACGCGGGGTACCAGTTCAGCCATGACACGGTCCCGCTGCGCGACCTCGTAACGCGGATGCAGGGCCGAGAATTTGACCGAGATGCCGGGGTTTTCCGCAACGCTGTCGTGCACGCAATGCGCGGCGATGGCGGAAATCGCGCGAGAATAGGCTAGCTGATAGGTCCGCGCATCCTTGTCGGTGCGCGCGGCTTCGCCCAGCATGTCATAGGAATAAGTAAAGCCCTTGGCCTGCATCCCTTCGGCCCGCTTCATCGCTTTGTCGATCGTCTCGCCCAGTACGAACTGGCGGCCCATCTCGCGCATGGCGCGGCCGACGGCTGTGCGGATCACAGGTTCGCCCAGCCGCTTGATCGCGCCCTTCAGATGGCGGGTGATGCCCGGCTTCTCATCGTCCAGCACGCGCCCCGTCAGCATCAAGGCCCAAGTGGATGCGTTGACCAGCGAAGACGCCGAATGTCCCAGATGCTTGCCCCAGTCGCTCGGTGCGATCTTGTCCTCGATCAGCGCATCGATGGTGTCGGCGTCCGGCACACGCAGCAGCGCCTCTGCCAGACACATCAGGGCGATGCCTTCGTCCGTAGACAGCCCGTATTCCGCCAGAAAAACCTCCATCAGGCCGGGCTCTGAACTGGCGCGGATGCGGCGCACCAGATCGGCACCAGACGCGGTGATGCGGGCCCGGTCGGCTGCTGTCAGCCCAGCCTGTTCGGCAAGGTCTTGGACAACTTTCATCTCTGGCGCATACATCTGCATATCAATGGCGGCGCGCAGGTTAGGTGAGGGATCGAGAGGCATGAAAGGCTCCTTGTGGTTGCCTTATTCTAGCGCCTTGTAGAAAGTCGATCTGCCCGCTAAATAACGGGTGTCAGGCGATATGGTCTGCAATTCAAGGTAGAGAGTTGTCAAAATGACTGCGGCACTGGACTCATTCGACGCAAAGATTCTCGACGTTTTGGCTGTGGACGGACGCATCAGCGTGACTGCGTTGGCCGATCGAATCGGCCTGTCAAAATCCCCGACTCAAGCGCGGCTGCGCCGGCTAGAGGCAGACGGCATCATCCGCGGCTATCGCGCGCTGTTCGACCCCATCCGGCTGGGCCGCGACCACGTCGCTTTTGTCGAGGTGCGGCTGTCAGATACTCGTGAAATTGCCCTGCAGGCCTTCAATCGCGCGGTGCTGTCCGTACCGCAGATCGAACAGTGCCACATGATCGCCGGCTCGTTTGATTACCTGCTGAAGGTGCGCACGAAGGGAATGACCGACTATCGTCAGGTGCTGGCTGATTTCATCTCGACCCTGCCGCATGTGGCGGGGACATCGACCTATGTCGCCATGCAGGCGGTCAAGGAAGAGGGTACCGTCCCCGTTTCTCCTGCCAGCTGACCCTTGCCCCGGCGCGGCTGCGTGGTTACGAACACATCGTGCCCCCGTGGTGGAATGGTAGACATCGGAGACTTAAAATCTCTTGGCCTTAGGCCGTGCCGGTTCGAGTCCGGCCGGGGGCACCACTTAAATACGTTAAGTAATTGATTTTATTTAATTAAAGCATGTACATTCGTTGCTATATCCCCCTAATTATACACCCTTAGCTCCGTGGTTGCTGGAGAAAAAACCTCAAGTCGCAACCCATGAAATAGCGGGGCAGCTTGGGCGGGACTATATAAGGCGGTCATGATTCAAATCTTATAGTGGTTTAATGGGGCTGGTAGTCCATTATAGGTACCTTTGGCCCTAGCAGCTTCAGCAACAGCATTCTGACGCTCCTTGATTGCGCCAGGCAACACACCTTGAAGCCATGTTAAAAACAGCCAGCATCATAGTTCTGTGTGATGGAAATGGCGGTAGACAAAACGCAGCGTTGTTTTGCGAGCCTAAGCGCATCACCTGCCAAATTAGAGCTCGCTTTGGAACTCCGGAGTTTCGCTGACAGCAACTTACTGCAGGGGGCCAACCACAGAGCCACCAAGCAGGCTCGTGCCTGTGCTGCCTGCATCTGGTTTACTGCTGTTGGCAAAAAGCACCAGATCCGATGACTAATTGTTTGAGGAAAAAACGTAACTGCCCAGCATGTTGTGTTGAGGAATATTGTTGACTGAACGGCTCAAGCGTGAATCAACGGATACATGTCTGAAGGTTCAAAATTCCCATTTCTACCCTTTGCGGACGCTGCAGGCCGCGCCG